>Ga0187862_10000001_pt1 | contig 374549 bp, 333 predicted proteins | sample June2016WEW_10_1_FD_133003 | JGI IMG/M metagenome (GOLD analysis project Ga0187862, IMG submission 133003) | Peatland microbial communities from SPRUCE experiment site at the Marcell Experimental Forest, Minnesota, USA - June2016WEW_10_150 | ecosystem: Environmental > Terrestrial > Soil >... | reverse complement strand
CGCCCGCGCGCAAGCACTGCCACACTGGATCGAGCACTACAACGAGCGCCGCACCCACTCAGCGCTCGGCAACCGGCCACCACGCGCCCGCGTTCGGGACGTCACCGGGCACAACAGCTAGCGCACGCAGTAGGCGTGCCGACGTACAAAGAGCACGGGCGCGCGGACGCCGAGGTCATCGTGGAGACAGCGGCCGTGATCGTCTGCGGTGCGATCGGACTGGACACCTCCGGCGAGAGCATCCCCTACATCGCAGGGTGGGGTGAGCGAAACGACGTGGAGGCGATCCGGCACTATGCCGAGACGGTGGACACGATCGCGCGCACGCTCGAAAGCGCGGTCGCGTGATGCCCGCCACGCTCAAGCGCGGCCGGCGCAAGTCATCGTGCCGGCTGCGCAAGATCGAGTGCTCAGACTGCGGCTGCATCCTTTACGGGTCGGCCGCCGCGATCCGTACCGCGGGACTCCCCGGGTGCTCGTGCGGCGGGACGTTCACGGTGCCACTGCTGCGCGACCTTGAGGCCATCGACCCGGACGGTTTCGCGCAGCTGCTCGCCACGCTCGACCGCAAATCGCACACCCAGGCGATGCGCGAGCTTGGCTACCTCGACGCGATCGAACGACGCGCCCCACCACGACGCACACGACAGCCGCAGTGCGCAAACGAGGGGTGCAGCAGGTTCCGCGCCTACGGGGAGCGTTACTGCCCAACCTGCCTCGCCGAAGCCGCATTGCCGTTCTAACCCAAGCCGTTGAGAGAGCGACCATCGACGGGCCGCGACCTGGCCGCGACCCGTCGTGCAACTCGGCCAGTCAACCGCCTGGTGTGGCGACTGGCGTTAGCGTCGTGAGCGCGGCGCCTTGTAAGTTTCCAGGAAAGCCACCACGTCATCCCAGCCGGGAACGCGGTCGGCGCGAACTTCCCCACGTACACGCTTCGCACAGGCCAGTGCGGCTTTAGGGTCCGGCTTGCGGAGCAAGCCCTTGGCCTCTCGACCAACTACGTCCCCACGGTCGTCCAGAACCCTCTCCAGGACTTGCCTCCACCGGATGGCACGCCAGTTACCAAACACGTCGTCGAACATTTCACCTGCTGAGGGCATAAGTATTTTTCGTCAGGTCGAGATGGACATTCTAGATTCGGCACACCGGCGCTTGGAACCCTTCGCGGCAGCGTTGAGCCTCAACAGCCGTCAGCAGCGTGGCCAGAATCAGGATGATGCCGACGAGGGCGATAATCAGCAATCTGATGCCAGCGCCAGTTCGACGCGGCAACGGTTGCCGCGATGGTCGCCCTGGTGGTCGTGACGGCGGTGGTGTTCGCCGCATATACCATCTGTCTTCGATGCCCACCGTGCCCGTATTTTCGGCAAGATCGAATGGTTGCTTGAGGATCGGACTGACCGGAACGTCAGGCGCGCTGGCCCCTTGCGGGGCGTCTCCTACGGCGTGAGAGAACCGTCCGCATTTTTCTCGGCCCGCCTGTCCCGTTGCGGGGCCTTCGATGACCTTTCTGTATTGCCCAGGTCGCCCGCCGGCTCCGTGAGCACTGACCAAGAAACCAACACGCACCACACAACATGCACGAGCGCAAGCAGGCAGCGTCCGCCTGTCGCTCATCCCGACGACCCTCAAGGCCGCTAACGCCTTCATCGCGCGCTACCACCGCCACAACCGGCCCGTACCCGGCTGCATAAGCGTCGTCGGCGTCACAGACGGCAAGGAGCTACGTGGCGTCGCGGTCGTCGGGCGCCCGATCGCGCGGGCGCTCGATGACGGCTACACCGCCGAAGTACGCCGCTGCTGCACAGACGGCGCCCCCAACGCCTGCTCCATGCTCTACCGCGCCGCCTGGCGCTCGGCGAAGGCCCTCGGCTACCGCCGGATCATCACCTACACGCTGCCCGAGGAGGGCGGCGCCTCGCTGCGCGCGAGCGGCTTCACGCTCGTTGACGAAGCCGCGGGCGGCGGGACGTGGAACAGGCCCGGCCGCCGCGCCTCCGACACACACCCGCTCGGCAAGAAGCTCCGCTGGGAGATGCCGACATGAGTCCCCAAAACGCGCGTGCCCGGCGCGCTGCGCGAAGCCTGCGACGCCCGCCAAGCCGCCACTTTCGATGCGAGTTGAAGAGCGGGGCGGGATGTGATCTAGATGGATGCCTCTCCCGAGCAAGGCCGCATGATCCTGACCGTTGACGTTCCACAAGAGATCGTGGAGACGATCGCTCGACGGGTCGTAGAGCTGACGCGCGAGGAGCAGCAGGCGCCATCAGGCGCCTGGCTGGACGCCGCAGGCGCCGCCGAGTATCTAGGGATGCCAAAGACCACACTCCACAAGCTAACCGCCGCGCGAGAAATCCCGTTCGAGCAGGAGGGTCCATGCTGCAAGCTCTACTTCAAGCGCTCGGACCTCGACACATGGCGACGGCAGGGAGGAGGTCGCGCCTCACGCTAACGCTGGACTCTGTAACCAACGAGCGCCCCCGCGACGCAGCAACGTCCGGGGGCCGGCCAACCTGTTAGGAGGTTGACGTGAGCAACGCTACTGCACGCAGGACGCGCGTCGAGCGCGGAATCTACAAGCGCCCCGACGGACGACTCGAAATCGGATGGCGCGACGCACAAAGCAAGCTGCACTGGCGAGTTGTAGACGGAGGGGTCAAGGCCGCGCGAGCTGCACTTGCGAGCGAGCACTCCAAGCGAGCACGCGGAGAGACAGTCGCAGCCGACCCCAGGCTGACCTTCGACAGCGCCGCCGATGCGTGGTGGGAGGCCCGTGTGGGCCGCCTACGCCCCGCGACAGCGCGATCCTACGGCCCGGCCCTCAAGCACCTACGCGAGCGCTTCGGACACCAGCGGATATCGTCAATCACGCCGGGGGAGGTCGCCTCCTACATAGTGAGCAAGCACAGCCTCAAGGGCTGGACGGTGAAAGGGCACCTGACTGTTCTCTCGGCCGTCTTCCGCTACGCGAACCGCCATCTCGGCGTCACGACACCCAACCCAGTCTCGATGCTCGATAGCGTCGAGCGACCCAAAATCGACGACGAGAAGCCAAAGCGCATCCTCACCGCTACCGAGGTGGACAAGCTCATCGAGTCGGTGAACGCCAAGCACAGGCTCATCTTCCGCGTTGCGGCCGAGACGGGCTGCCGAATCGGAGAGGTGCTTGGCCTGGCGTGGGAAGACATCGACGTGGCCGGCCAAGCGGTCACCTTCGCATTCCAGCTCGACAGGCACGGCAAGCGCGTGCCACTCAAGACCGCCCGATCGCGTCGCGTGCTGGAGATCACGCCCAGCCTCGCGGGCGAGCTGCGCAAGCATCGTGTGGCGTCCGATGACACCTCGCCAGATGCCCTCGTGTTCGTGCGAAGCACCGGACGGGGACACGACCATCGCAACATCGGGGGCCGTGTTCTTGCACGGGCTGTCGAGCGAGCCAAGCTCAGTGCGCCAGCCCCCACATTCCACGACCTGCGGCACACACACGCAAGCGCCCTGATCGCACACGGCTGGGACATCGAGTCAGTGTCCGCACGTCTCGGGCACCGAGACGTAGCGACGACGCAGCGCATCTACATCCACGAGTTCGACGCAGCCAACCGCAGCGACGAGCGACGAGCCAAACTGGCGGCACTTTACGGTGGAAACGCTGTGGAGACGACAGACTCCAGGAGGGCGACGCAGACGCACTCTACCGAAAACGCCAAGGCAAGACAATTGTGGGCTGCAAGCGCCAGCCGGTGACAGACCGAGCCGCGCGCCTGTCATCTCGCCCCGGTTCTCGGTGTTTCTCGCATATCCACTTCACCACCAGTCGCGCCGCCCTCCCGTGGTCCACGGTGGTCGCGGGTTCCACCCGCTACCGGTGGACCAGTCGCGACCCCTAGGGTGAGGGCCGGGTGGCGCTGGATTAGGGGGCGGTGGTGCCGGGTTAGCTGGCCGTGGCTTGCCGTAGTTGACCGGGTCATTGATACACCCGACGAGGATGGTGGACACGACGCCGACCGAGGTCCCCAAGACCGCAGCAAGGCACAAGGACGTGACGGACACTGTCACTGGGCCCCACAAAAGCGGACCGGTCGGGATGCTGACGGTACCGCTGGTCAGGCTGCAGGCCGTGGCAGCGATCCCAATCACCCACCCGGCCGTGTTCAGATGCGCCCCGAGAGTCTCCTCGAGGCAGTCATACCACGAACGGGCTTTGCACATGCCTGTCGGGTCGCTGCCGTTTTCTGGATTGTCTTCGGTGTAGGTGTAAGGTTCGCCAGTATTTTCGAGCGCGGGGTCGATGGTGAGGAATTGGTCGGTCGTGGGGTCGTATGTGCGTGCGCGTAGGTAGATGAGCCCGGTGTCCGTGTTGGTGTACTGACCGTCGTAGCGGAGTGGGGTGCTGGCCGTGCCGGCGCTGGCTTCGAGCCCGCCGTATGGGGTGTAGGTGTAGGTGGTTTCAGCGTTTCCACTGGTGTTGGTGAGCAGCCGCGTGGAGCCTTGTTGATCGTGGTGCAGGTATAGCGTTTCGCCGCCACTGCTGATTTGCTCAAGCGGGAGGTCTTCCGGGCCGTAGATGTAGCTGTTCGTTTCGTCGGAGAGGATGATCGGCGTGGATTCTGCTGTATCCCACGTGAGGTTGGTTTTGGTGCCGTTGATGGTTTGGGTTTGGCGGAGGTTGTTGCCGTCGTAGGCGTAGCTGTCTTCGATCTTTGTGATCGGGGATTCTTCGGGGCGTTCGACGGCGGCGAGGTTGCCGGCTTGGTCGTAGGTGTAGGTGGTGGTGGGGCCGGTGGTGGGTTTGGTTTTGGTGCGTTGGCCGTCTTCGTTGTAGGTGTAGGTGTAGCCGCCACCTTTTTCTAGCTCGTCGGCTTCGTTGTAGGTGTAGCCACTGGTGCCTTCGATCTCTTCAGGGTTGTTGGCTTTGTCGTATTTGTAGGCGAGTTTGTTGGCTTCGGCGAGGCGGTTGTCTTCGTCGTAGAGGTCTTCGCTTTCGGTGGAGCCCGGTAGGTTTACGCTGTACGTCTTTTTGACCTGGCCGTCGTCGTCGCGTTCGTAGGTAAGCTCACCGAGCGCTATCACGCCCTTCATCATCTCGATTTCAGCCAGCTGATCGGCTTCGTTGTATTTGTACTTGTCTTCATCTTCGGTGCCTGATGGGAAGATGATCTTTTCGAGCTCGCTGTCGGCGTTGTATTTGAAGCTGGTTGCTTTCGAGTTCCAATCGGTGACCTTTTCCAGCCGGTCGTCTTTGTCGTATTCACGGGTAATGGCTTTGCCGTTGGGGTACGTGATCTTGGTCGGTAGATTGGCGAGGTTGTATTCGTATTCGACGGTCTTGCCGGCGCCGTTCTTGTACTTTGTGAGCCGGTCGAGTTTGTCCCACGTGTTTTCGGTGGCGCCGGTCTCGTCGGTCGTCTTCTTGACCTTGCTGTCTTTGTTGTATTCGAAGGTCACTTCCGACGGTTTGCCGGTCGAGTATTTGATCTTGGTCAGCCGGTTGCTTTCGTCGTAGCTGTATTCGGTGGTGTGTTTTTCTGAGTCTTCCTTGCCTTCCAAGTTGCCGGCTTTGTCGTATTTCTTCTTCGTGACGTGTTTGAGCGGGTCTTCTTCTTCGACGACCTGCTCCAGCGCGTTTCGTTTGTAGTGCCAGGTGTGTCCGTCGCCGTCCTTGTGCGCGGTCATCTGCCCTTCTGAGTCGTATTCGGTTTCGATTGTGTCTTTGTTGGGTTGTTCGACCTTGGTGGGCAGGTTTTCTTCGTTGTATTCATATTTGGTGGTGTGGCCGTTGCCGTCGGTTTCCGATTCGATGTTCTGGTTACCGTCGTATTTGTATTCGGTGGTGTGTTTCAGCGGGTCTTCGATCTTGATCGGGAGGCCGCGTTCGTCGCGTTCGGTTTTGGTGATGTACCCGCGTGGGCTGGTTTCTTCGATCTCCTGGGAGTCTTCGTTGTATTTCCACTTGCGTTCGTTGCCTTCGGGGTCCTTTTCCAGCTTCTTATCACCGTATTCGTCGTATTCGTATTTCGTCGCGTGCCCGAGCGGTTCGATTTCTTCGGTGCGATCGCCTTTTTCGTTATATTTGTATTCAGTCTTCTGAGTTTCGCTGCCTATCGGGCGTTCGATCACTTCTGGTTCACCGGCGCCGTTGCGTTTGATCGTGGTCGTCTCACCTTCGGGCGTCGTTTCCTTGATAACATTGTGTTTTTTGTCGTATTCCCATTTTGTTTCGTCGCCGTTCGGGTCCGTTTCGCTCGTCTTGTTACCTTCACTGTCGTACCCGTATCGCCATTCGTGTTTGTTGCCGTCGATCTTCTTTGTTGGCTCGAACGTTTCCCCGTTGTATTCGTATTCGGTAATCGCTTCGTCGCTTTTGCCTTTGGCGCTAATGATCTTCGTCGGCTCGCTCGCGCTGTTGTATTTTTCGACGGTTTCCGAGCCGTTCGGTTCGGTAATCTTCGTTTCGTTGGTTTTGTATTCCCATTTGCGTTCGTGACCCGCATGAACTTCCTTAACCACCTGGTGCGAGCCGTTGTATTCGAACGTGGTCGAATGTTTGCGCCCATCCGTGATCTTTGTCAACAGATGCGGCGAAGTGTATTCGTATTCCCAGCGGACTTTTCCTTCGATCGTAACCGACGCGAGCTGTTTTGAGGAGTACGTGTAGCTCACCGTATGACCCATCGGGTCTTTGACGCTTTCCACCAGACCTTCGCCATTGTATTTGAACGTCAGGGTACGTTTCGCGCCGTCTTCGACCTTTTCCAGTTTGCCTTCTTTATACGTGAACGTATTCGAGTTGCCCTTGCGTTCCGTTTCCTTCGTCAGCTTACCTTCACTGTTGAATTCAAGCTTTTCCTGGGACGGCAGCGTAAAGATGTAGTCGCTGCCTTCCTTGACAAGCCGCGCCTCATTCCAACCCGCCTGGGTGTATTCCGACCCAGACTTATAGAAGACCACTTCGCTGCCGTTTTCCTCATGCACCGTCGCGGTTTCCGAGCCGACCGTCAGACTCGCACCGTAGGTCCCCGTCCACCCATACCCCCACGGACCCGCTTCTTTAGCTTCCGCCGCAGAGAACGCATTATACGACCTCACGACCCGCAACCCAGGCCCACGCCCACCAATCGAAATATCCGTTTGCTGCTGGTTCTCATCCCCCGTGGCGCAATCAACCGGGTCCCCACACGGCGGCGGCGGCGGCATCCCGGGCGCCACCGGGTTAGGCCCCGGTCCCTGCGTCGCGCCCGGCGGCGGATTCACCGGCGGGCCACCCGTCCCTTCACACGCCACCGCCGACACCGCCATCACACAGGCAGCCACGACCACCACCAACAGCACCGCAAACGCTCCTCGCATCGGCAGCAAGACCCTCCGTCTAGGAGCCGACGAACCCGAGCACTGTCGCCAGCTAGACGCCGCGGCTAATCGACCCGGCTCACTCTGCTCCACACCCAAGCTGTCCCCGCTGCTGCTCGTGATCCTGCCCCGCTCGCTCACGCTGCCCCCTAAAGTGTTCCCCGGCCGCGAGCACCAAGCCCGCCGCACCATCACATGGCTCGTGACGCTACTCCGTTGAGAACCCCACGCGACGAGAGCACCGCGGACAGGCTGCGTCTCGCCGGCGCAACCGGGCAAATACCGCAGCCGGCAGGCAAAGCAAGCAGCAAACCACCCAGCGAGAACGTCGGGTCGGTGTCTCCGACTAGTTGGCATAGCACCCCAATCCGAGCAACACTCCCGTAGGGAGGCGACACAAAGTGCCACCACAACAGCAAGCGCGGCCCACCACAGCGACGACGAACAAGGCACAGCCAGCCCGACGTCGGCCGCGCTCCGCACCACGGGTAGACGCAGCGCCCTCTCCACCTGTCAGCGCACGGGGCTAGCTGATGGCGCACGCCAAACAAAACCTCCCCCGCGCCTTCAGGCAACCCCGCCACGCACCGGGCAAGCCCCACGCCGCAAGCGCCCCGCACAGACGGCGCTGGGCACAAATCGCAGCCGCCCTGCTTGTGGCAGCCACCGTGGGCGCCACGGCCGGCCTCCTACTACGCCCCGGCAGCAGCCAAGCCCTCAGCGAACACAAGATCGACCGCGAAGTCACCCAGCTACTCGCCGGCATCCCCCAACACCAAAGCACCCTCGGCAACCCCACCGCGCCCGTCACCCTCCAGGTCTTCCTCGACCTCAAGGACCCCGACTCCCGCTCCTGGTTCCTCAAAGACCTACCCGCCATCATTAACGACCAGGTACGGACCGGCGAGGTCAAGCTCGAATACCACGCCTACAAGACCAACACCTACCGCCCTCAAGAATTCGTCAGAGATCAAACCGCGGCGCTAGCGGCCGGTGCCCAGGACAAGCTCTGGAACTTCATCTACACCTTCTTCCACGAGCAACGCAGCGAGTTCGCCTACTACGCCACCGAAAGCTACGTGAACAACATCGCACGACAAGTCCCCGGCCTGAACATCCCTCTATGGCACACCGACCGCCACACCGAACGCCGCGAAGAACAAACCACCGCAGAAGACCGAACCGCCCGCACCCTCAACCTCCACGTCACCCCCTCCTTTCGCATCGGCCCCACCGGCGGCCCCTTCCACAACTACGCCGGCCACTCAGTCATCAAATACGGCGAACAACACCCAATCGCCTTGCCCGAGGCCACCGACATCGCCAAAGCGATCAAAGAACTCGACCCCACAGGCCGCACGACAGACGCTCGGCCGTAGCACCACGGACGCCGGAAGCCGAGTCGTCCAGGCTGGCCGGAATCGGAGTGCCCGAAGCCGCGCTTGTAGTCGGACTTTCGACACTCTGTCGCCACGCGGTCAAGGCAGCCCAAACTGCGGCCGTCTGGACTGCATCGAACTCGGGGGGCGTGGTGCGCAGTGCTCGCCGCCGGCATAGTCCTATAGTCCTGGCCGCGCCTGATGGCGCGGACCTGGCGGACGGAAAGACGTTTCCATAGCGTTTCCATAGCGCTGTTCCTGGGGGAGCGCCTGCTCGACGAAGCTGGCGCTCTTTATGGACGCTCCCGGCGCTCTTTATGGAAACGCTATGGAAACTTCACGCCGCAGGAGGACGAAACAGAAGCACTCCGCCGAGAGCGAAAAGCCCCGAAATCACGGGCTTTGGGCGACTATCGGCAACAGAAAACAGCGCCTGCCTGGACTTGCAAAGCAGGCGCTCTCCCAGCTGAGCTATGGCCCCAAGAGCCCTCAATATACGCCTATAGGGTGGCACTCCCCAACTCGCGGCTGTCGCCCGTCAGGGCAGGCCCTCGGCGCCCAGCGCCAACCCGGTCGAGGACGCGAGCCACGAGATGCTCCGTGGCCACAACGCCGTACGATCACCGTCCCAACGACGGACAAATGGGGGAGTTGACAGCCACCGGCACGACCGGTATGAATGCTGCGCACTCTGCGGCTGGCCGAGCGGGACGGGACACTCCCGCCGACCGCTGCGTGCTCATATCGTCGGCATCACGTAGATAGACGCCGTGCGGATGGCGTGGCATCGGCGCATCTAGCGATCCGGCTGACCTGGTGAGCAGACGCGAACAAGACACGGGAGGCGTCAACATGAGGCGGCGGGCTTATCTGGCGGGACGCGAGCTGGCGACGGTCCTGGTTGCGGCGAGCGTCGTGGTGGGGATGAGCACAGCAAGCGCATACGCAAGCGACCAAAAGCTCGACGCGGGCGTGTTCAGTGAGGCTCCGGGGCCGGTTGGCGGCGCTCACCCCACCACGCTGTCGACGCTGCTGTCCTTCGGCGTATCCGATCCGTCCGGCGAAGACCTGACCGTGCCAGAAGGAGTCCCGGCGCAGGACACCGCGACATTGGGCGGCTCCGACGCTGCGAGCGCTACGGGCACGGTCACTTACCGTGTCTATTCGGACAGCGAATGCAAGGATCTCATCGCGGAAGCAGGAACGGTGAGCGTCAGCGGACCCTCGGTGCCGTCATCGAATCCCGAGACGCTCGCCCCTGGTACCTATTACTGGCAGGCGACGTATAGCGGGGACGAACTCAACGATCCTTCGACCAGTGTCTGCGGGTCCGAGATCGAGACCGTCGAACCACCTCAGCCCACCACGCTCACGACATTGCTCTCGGATGGCAGCAAGTCCGGCGAACACATCACGGTGGCGGAAAGGGTTGCCGTGCACGACAGCGCGACGCTGGCTGGCGCCAACGCGTCGACCGCCACGGGCACGGTCACCTACCGCATCTATTCGGACAGCGAATGCAAGCATCTGCTCGCTAAAGCAGGCTCGGTCACCGTCAACGGGACATCGGTGCCGCCCTCGAGTCCCGTGACGCTCGCTCCAGGCACCTACTACTGGCAGGCGACCTACCAGGGGGATGAACTCCACGACGAATCGACCAGCGTCTGTGGGTCGGAGATCGAGACCGTCGAACCACCTCAGCCCACCACGCTCACGACGTCGCTGTCGGGCGGCGGCAAGTCCGGCGAACGCGTCGCGGTGGCGGAAGGGGTCCCAGTGCAGGACAGCGCGACTCTGGCTGGTGCCAATGCATCGAGCGCTACGGGCACTGTCACCTACATGGTGTACTCGAATAGCGAATGCAGCAATCTGGTCGCGGAAGCAGGCACGGTCAGCGTCAGCGGGGCTGCCGTGCCGCCATCGACTGCCGAGACGCTCGCCCCCGGCACGTACTACTGGCAGGCCACCTACAACGGGGACGAACTCCACGAACCTTCATTCAGCGAATGCGGCTCAGAGGTCGAGACGGTCACTCCGGCGGTCGGCTCTGGCGGCCCGTCGGTCGACGCGGAATGCTTCACGCAGTTCGGGCACAAGTCGGTCATCTCGACGACGCAACCCGGCGATCTGATCCTGGCGTTCGTCGCCGCCAACGGCCCGGCCAGCGGCGGACAGACCGCAAAGGTCAGCGGCGGCGGCCTGAAATGGTCGCTAGTCACACGTGAGAACGGCGAGCTGGGGGACGCCGAGCTCTGGGAGGCTCACGCGCCAGGCTTGCTGCACAAGGCCGCCTTTAGCGTCAAGCTCGGCAAGCGCAAGTTCGACGCGGCGCTCGATGTGGTCGCGTTCAAGAACGCCCCCGGCGTGGGCGCCATCGCTGGCTTCAGCGGCGCCGCCGGAGAACCGCACGGCGAGCTCAAGACGACCGCCGCTGACTCCTGGGTGTGGGCGGTCGGCGACGATTGGGCGACCTCGACCCCGCGCGTGCCCGGGCCTGCACAGCAGGTCGTCCATCAGGGCTTTGACTCGCTTGGGGACACCTACTGGGTGCAGGCCACCGACGGCGTCACGCCGGTCGCGGGCACGACGGTCGAGATCAACGACACGGCGCCGACAGCCGACCCGTTCGACCTGGTGCTCGTCGAGGTCCTCTAGAGCGCGCCGCGCTCCTCAGAGTTCTCGGTACCACGCCACGAGCGCGGCGCGGGGCGCCGCCGCTGGTCTACTCGAACGAGAGCCGCTCCTGGCCCGGCACGTCCTCGGCCGCTGGTTCGGCGTCCCGCTCGCCCGAGAAGTCCCACTCCAGATCCTCCGCAGACGCCGCCCCGGACGCTGCAGCAAGCGTCTGTCCCTCGTCGAGCGTGCTAGGCGCACCGGCTTCGTCGATTGCATCGGAGTCTCCATCCAAGACCGCCTGCATGTCCAGCTCGGCCGTCGCCTGATCCAGCGCCGAGAAGCTCGCGAGCCGCGCGTCTTCGCTGGATGACGGCTGTGCGGGCACCGCCTCCGCGGCTGCCCGCTGATCGAGCTCCGGCGCGCCGACAGGCACCTCGACGCCGTCGCCGACCTCCTCGTCGGAGAAGACCGGAGCCAGCGCCTCGCGCTCCGCCCGCGCCACCGCGCTCGGGTCGGCGCCTCTACGGCGCTTGAGCTCCAAGTGTTCGCGTATGGCTTCGTCGAGCAATCCCATCGCGCCTCCAAACCATACTGCGCGCGCCGCCAGTCGTTCTGCGACTACACTTCTCGGGCCGTTCGCGCCGCGCCCCGCGGCCGCGCGCGGGGCTATAGCTCAGTTGGGAGAGCGCCTGGATCGCACCCAGGAGGTCGGGGGTTCGAGTCCCCCTAGCTCCATCGTCGGACTACTCGCCCGAGCTGGGACCACGATCCCGCCCCGCGCCGGTAGGGTCGGCGAGTATGCCGCACGTTACTTTGCGTACCGACGACGCCGGCGTGGCGGTGCTGGTGGTCGAGCGAGCGCCAGCCAACGCCATGGACGTGGTCCTCTTGCGCGAGCTGGTCGCCGCGGTCGAGCACGTGGCCAGCGACCCGCCTCGCGCGCTCGTGCTGACCGGGCGTCCCGGGTTCTTCTCCGCGGGCGCCGATCTCAAGCTCGTTCCCGGATACGGGCCGCAGGAGCAGCGCCAGATGATCGAAGACATCAACGCGATGGCCCTCGGCGTGTACGAGCTGCCGTTCCCGGTCATCGGCGCCATCACCGGACACGCGATCGCGGGCGGCCTTGTGCTCGCGTTGTGCACCGACATTCGCGTCGCCTCGAGCGCAGGCCGCTATGGACTGACCGAGGTCAAGGTCGGCGTTCCCTACCCGCAGGCAGCGATCGGAGTCGTCGCCGCGGAGCTCGCACCTCACGCCGCGCGCGTGCTCGCGTTCGGCAACGAGCTGATCGACGCCGGCGAGTGTCTGCGCCTTGGCGTGTTCGACGAGATCCGCGACCCCGACGAGGTGCTGCCCCGAGCGCTCGAGCTTGCCGCCGGCATGGCGACGTTCCCGCCCGACGTGTACGCACGCACCAAGCACGATCTGCGCGGCGCGACCGCCGAGCGCCTGCGGACGGCCGCCGCGCAGGACCCGCTGCTCGCCCGTCTGGCCAGCTGAGCACGCGCCCTCACGCAGGCGGCAGGCGGGTCATCCGCCGGCTTGACATGTGACCGTATAGTCACCTATGCTGCTGAGCGTGGACGAGGTGTTCAAGGCGCTAGCCGACCCGACGCGCAGGAGCCTGCTCGATGAGCTGTTCGAGCGCGACGGACAGACGCTCGGTGAGCTCGAGCAGCGGCTGCCGATGAGCCGCTTCGGCGTGATGAAGCACCTGAAGGTGCTCGAGCAGGCAGGGCTCGTGAGCACCAGAAGGCGCGGTCGGGAGAAGCTCCACTTCCTGAACCCCGTCCCGATCCGGCTCGTCCACGACCGCTGGGTCAGCAAGTACGCCGAGCCCTGGGCGGCAACGCTCGCCGGGCTAAAGCAACGAATCGAGGAGGAAGTCCAGATGGACACGCAGACCGACATCGACACACACGCCAGCGGCAAGCGGCCGTGGACCGCAGCGCCGACCGACAAGGTGTTCGAGATCTACATCAAGACCACGCCCGAGCGCCTGTGGCAGGCGATCACCGACGACCAGCAGCGGCGCAAGTACTCCTTCGGAGTCGGCGTCAGATCCGACTGGACGCCCGGCTCCGCGATCGAGACGTTCCACCCGGAGGCCGGCGTCACGATCGGCGAGGGCGAGATCCTCGAGGTCGACCCGCCGCTGCTGCTCGTCCACAGCTTCAGGGCGCTCTGGAGCGATGAGGTCAAGGGCGAAGGCACCTCGCGGGTCACCTGGGAGATCGAGCCCGTCGGTGACTCATGCCGGCTGACGCTCACCCACGACCAGCTGCGCGAGAACGCCAACAGCGAGCTCTACGGCGGCTGGCCGATGATCCTCTCCGGCCTGAAGACGCTGCTCGAGACCGGCCAGACGCTCACCACGCCGGGCTCGCTGCGCTACTCACAGGCCGCGCGACCCGCCACCTAGAACAGGTTCTCAGAGCCCGAGCAGCCCCGGCACGTCAGCCAGCGACGCGACGAGCTCCGCGCCCGCCTCCCGCAGCGCGGTCTCGTCGCCGTCGGCGCCGTAGCCGAGCACGCGCATCCCCGCCGCCACCGCCGCGCTCACCCCCGACGGCGTGTCCTCGACGACCACGCAGCGGGCGGGGTCGGCGCCCATCACGCTCGCCGCGTGCAGGAACAGATCCGGGTGCGGCTTGCCGCGCGCCACCGAGTGCGCCGAGAACAGCGCCCCCTCTCCGAACAGGTCACGCAGGCCCGTCAGCTCCAGCGACAGCCGCGTCTTCTCCAACTTGCCCTGCGAGGCCACGCACACCGCCACACCCGCCGCGGCGATGCGCGCCACCGCCTCCGCCGCGCCCGGCACCGCCTCAAGCTCGCGGCGAAACTCCTCCGTGCGCTCCCGCTCGTAGCGCTCGAGCCAGCCTGGCGGCAGCGAGCGGCCGAGCTTCGCCTCCGCGCGCAGCAGCACCTCATCCAGGCGCAGCCCCTGATAATCGCGCCGCGCCTGCGCCAGCGTCGTCGGCAGGCCCTCCGCGCTCAGCAGGCGCGCGAGCACGCTGTTGGAGATCACCTCGCTGTCGACCAGCACGCCGTCGCAGTCGAAGATCACCAGTTGCAGGTCATCCACGCGCTCTGGCCTCCTTCTAAATATGTCGTCATCAGACGCGGGAGACTTGCAACTCCGGCCACGCCCGCGCCGCGCGTCGGCCACCATGCGGCTACTTCTCGACGACCACGCGCACCGTGTGCAGCAGCCGGTCGCTCGCGCCGCGCACGCTGCCGCCGAGCTCGAGCGTGTTCTGCACGTACGCGAGCGTCTCCGCCGTCAGGCGCTCGCCCGGCAGCACGTTCGGTATGCCCGGCGGGTACGTCGCCAGCGACTCCGCCGCGATCCGCCCCGCCGCCTGCGCCGCCGGCACCACCTCCTGCGCCCCCAGGTACGCCTCGCGTGGGGTCATCACCAGCTCGCCCCACGGCGGCGCCGCCGCAAAGCTCGCGCCCGCACCGACGGGATCCAGCCCCACTCGCGCCACCGCCGTGCGCAGCGCCGCCACCAGCCGCGCCGCCTCCGGCAGGCCGCGCTCGCCCAGGCCGAACACCGCCACCAGCACGTTCTGCCCGTACAGCTCGAGGTTGATGTCGTCGATCTCCCGCAGCATCGGCGCCAGCTCATAGCCGCTCGCAGCCACGCCGCGCACGTCCACCGCCAGTCGCAGCGGGTCATACGCGAACACCCCCGGGCGACCCGCCAGGCGGTCGTCGAGCACGTCCAGCCCCTCGATCCCGCGGATCTGCTCGCGCGCCTTTGCCAGCGCCGCCATCGTCTTGCCCAGCAGCTCGCGCCCGTGCACCGCCGCCTGACGGCGCGCCGCGTCCAGCGATCCGCACAGCAGCGAGTTGGGGCTCGTCGACTCGGTCAGCGTGACCGCGCGATCGACCGTGTCCTCACCGATCAGCCCGGCCCCACCCGGGCCGTCCGCGCCGTGGCCGAGGTGCAGCATCGCCGACTGCGTGAGGCTGCCGACGATCTTGTGCGTGCTGGAGATCACCAGGTCGGCCCCCAGCGACAGCGCGTGATCGGGGAGCTCCTCGTGGAAGGCCATGTGCGCGCCCCACGCCTCGTCCACGACCAGCGGAACGCCCCGCGCGTGCGCCACCGCCGCCAGCGCCGCCACGTCCGCCACCGCGCCGAAGTACGTCGGCGAGATCACCCACGCCGCCACCGCCGACGGCGTCGCCTCCAGCGCCCGCTCCAGCGACTGCGCCGTCAGGCAGTGCGCGATCCCCAGCTCGGGATCCACCTCCGGCGCCGCGAACGTCGGGCGCAGACCCGACAGCACCAACGCGTCGATCGCGCTCGAGTGCGCGTTGCGCTGGATCACCACCTCGCTGCCGTAGTGCGCGAGCGCGAGGCCCGCCGCGAGGTTGCCCTGCGACGCGCCGTTGATCAGGAACCACGCGCGCTTCGCCCCCCACGCCTCCGCCGCCAGCCGTTGCGCCTGCTCGAACGGCGTCGGATCGACGCCCACGTCGATGCCGTGCGTCAGCGCCGGGATGTCAAGGCTCACCGCGCGCTCGCCGAACGCCCGCAGCATCCCCGGGTCCGCGCCCGGTCCGCCCTTGTGCCCCGGCACGTGCAGGCGCGCCGGCTGGCGTTCCGCGTACTCGCACAGCGCATCCAGATACGGCGTCTGCTGCTGGCGCTCGGTTGTCACACGGCGCTCACATTTGTGCCCGCCTGCAGACCGGCGCGTGTCAACACTGGGTCTTTCTAGCAGTTTCGCTTGCCCGAGCGCCAGGCTCGGGCTAGCGTCGGACGCGTCCTGAAAGTAAGCGGCCCGGCGGTGCGTCAACACCCCGGGCCCGGCACCGAGTTGCTCACCCTCGATGCCCGTCGATTGTCCCGCAGCGCCGCGCCTCGCGCACCGCCCCGGGCAAGCGAACGGAGTCGACGCTCGCACGCTCGGCGCCCTCGAGCAAGAGGAGGCGAGATGCCAGACCCAGACCGACAGCCGCGCGCCACACGTTCACACCGACCGCCCGACGAGCTCGTGCTGGCCGCCGTCGAGCGCGGCGCCCGCCACCAGGCGCGGGGCGCGCGAGCAGTGCCCGTGTGGGTGATCCTCGACCAGCTCGCCCTGTCCCCGCGCTCGGCCGCGGCGCGCCACGTGCGCTCGCAGCTGGGCGTCCTGGAGGCGGCCGGCTGTCTCGAGCGCTCGCGCCGACACAGCGCGCCCACGTGGTCGCTCACCGGCGGCGGGCTGGCGCGCCTGCGTCAGGCGCGCGACGCCGGAGAGCTGCCGGCGCTGCCCGAGTCGCCGCAGCACCGCGCCTGGCGGCACGCGCGAACGACCGCCGCTCAGGAGATCGAGCGCTTCCGCGGGAGCCTGCGCGAGTGCCTGCAGCGAACCGCGCTGCTGCTCGACGCCCAGCCGCCGCCGCACTCGGATGACTGGCTCGAGCTCGCCGAGGAGCTGCAGCGCGCCTGCCGCCGCCTGGCCTCGGCCAGCCACTGCCTGTACGAGTGGACCGAGCCCGACGACGCCCGCGCAGACGTCGACGAGCACCGCGAGCCCGGCGACGCGCAGCTCGACCCGCGCGAGCGCGCCGTGCGTCGCGCGCGGCGCGCAGGGCGGCGCAACGTCCGACTGTGGAACGATCAAGCGATATGAGCGGGCAATTCGAGGAGTGGGAGATCGCCCTGCACGGGCGGCGGGTCGAGTACCGGATCGCCGGCAGCGGCCCGCCGGTGGTGCTGATCCACGGCATGCTCAACTCATCCAGCCACTGGCAGTCGGTGGCGCTCGAGCTCGCGCGCGATCACACCGTCGTCGCGCCCGACCTGATCGGGCACGGCGACTCGGCGGCGCCGCGCGGCGACTACTCGCTGGGTGCGCACGCGGCCAGCATCCGCGACCTGCTCGCCGCGATCGGCATCGACCGCGCGAGCATCGTCGGACACTCGCTCGGCGGCGGCGTCGCGATGCAGTTCTTCTACCAGTTCCCTCAGCGCGTCGAGCGCCTCGTGCTGATCTCCAGCGGCGGCCTCGGCCACGAGGTCAGCCCGCTGCTGCGCAGCGCTGCGCTGCCGGGCGTCTCGGCGGTGCTGTCGATGACGATCCAGCCACGCCTGCTGGGAGCGCTGGCGGGCGCCGGGCGGCGCATGCGCGAGCGGGCGCTCGCCGGCGGCGTGCACCTGCAGACGATCGCGCGCGCCCTGCGCCCGCTCGAGAACGCCGACGCGCGACAGGCCTTCCTGACGACGCTGCGCTCGGTGATCGACGTGCACGGCCAGCGCGTCAGCGCCACCGACCGCCTTTACCTGCTGGAGACGATGCCCACGATGATCGTCTGGGGCGAGCGCGACAACACGATCCCGCTCGCGCACGGGCGCCGCGCGCACGAAGCGATCCCCCACAGCTACTTCAGGACGCTCCCCGACGCCGCGCACTTCCCCCACCTGGAAGATCCCGCCGGGCTGTCACGGGTGCTGCGCGAGTTCATCCACGAGACCGATCCCGGCCGCATCGAGGACGCGGACTGGGGCGCCGTGCTGGCACGCAGCTCGCCCCGTTCGCGGCTGCTCCGCGACGCGGTCGCCTGACGCCGAGCACGCCGCCGGAGCGCCGCGATCACGCCAGCGCAAGTCGCGGCGCGCCGGTGAGCAGCTCATCGTCCAGACACTCGAGCAACGCCTCCACGCAGCGCGGGTCGAACTGGGTCCCGGCGTGGCGCACAAGCTCTTCGCGAGCGCGCGCAACCGAGGACCCATCTCGGTAGGGGCGCGTGCTCGTCATCGCGTCGAACGCGTCTGCGACGAGCATGATCCGCGAAGCCTGCGGGATCGCCTCGCCGCGAAGCCCGTCCGGGTAGCCGGAGCCGTCGTAGTTCTCGTGCGCGTGGCGAATCCAAGGCACGATCAACTCGAGCCCCTCGACGCGGCTTACCAGCTCCGCACCGGCGCGACTGTGGGCCTTGATCAGCTCGAACTCCTCGGCCGTGAGCCTGCCCGGCTTGCACAGGATGCGCTCCGGCACCGTCATCTTGCCGACGTCGTGCAGCGTCGCCGCGATCCGCAGCATGCCCAGCATCTCCTCCTGCCAGCCCAGCCTGATCGCGATCGACACCGCGTACTCGGCGACCGCGCGCGAGTGCTCGTGCTCGGCGTGCATACGCATGTCAACCGCATGCGCGAGCGTCGCCGCCCAGCTCAAGCGCTCGGCCGCGCTCGCGCTGTCGCGATCCGGGCGCCCGTGGCGCGACGCGTACAGCCGGATGTCAGCCTGGCGCATCAGCTCCTCGAGCTCCATCCCGTCGATCGGGAAGACCGCCAAGCCGACCGAGCACGGAGCGCGCTCGCTAAGGGCCTGCACCAGCCGCGCGGTGCTCTCCAGCGCGTCCACCTGGCCGATGTCGGCGAGCAGGACCGCGAGCTCGTCGCCGCCGAGCCGGCCGATCGCGTCGGCCGGTCTGACCGACGCTTTCAGCGTCTGCACGACCCAGCGCAGCAGCTCGTCGCCGGCGGCGTGCCCGTGCCGGTCGTTGACCTGCTTGAAGTGATCGATGTCGAGCACCAGCACCGCACCCTGGCCGCCCTGGCGTGCGGCGGCCGCAAGCACAGCGATCGCGCGCTCTTCGAAGCCGCGACGGTTCAGGCAGCCCGTCAGCGGATCGGCGCGCGAGACCTCCATCAGCGCTGCGCGCTGGCGGTCGTGGTTGCGCGCCTGCCACACGCTCATCGCCCCCGTGCACATGAGCAGCACCGCGAACTCCGCCTGGTAGGCCCAGCTTGCACCTCCGACCGTGACCGCGAGCCCGAGGTAGCCAGTGACGCTGAGACCGCCGACCACGAGCACCGAGCCAAGTGGATAGGACATCGCCGCGAACACCACCGGAATGAAGAAGATCAGCGCCAGCGGGCTGCCGGTGCCGCCGTCCTCGAGCGCGGCGAGGATGATCAGCGTCAGGTCGACGAGGCTCCAGCCGAGGAAGAACCACTCACGGAAGCGGCTGCGCACGATCCGCTCGCGCGGCAGGAACGAGACGAGCGCGGCGCCCACGAAGCCCACCCCGAACAGCGCGATAATCAGCGGGCGGTGCGGGCGCTGCCACGTCAGCGCGAGATACGCCGCGCCGCTGCCGCACACCACGTAGCTCAGCCAGATGCCCGCGGAGAACGTCGCAACGCGCATGCGCAGCGCCGACTGATCGACGATGCCACGGTCCTCGTCGCCTCTCATACAGATACATCGGGCCGAAGCGCGCAGACATGAGTGCTTCCTACGTACCCTGGACGAGTCCTCCGGCCCTGCGAGCCGTCTTGCACGGCGCGCGTCAGTCGGAGGCGCCCAGCCGCCATGCGGGCGGATAGGGCAGCGGGCTGAGCGTGCGCTCGAGCCGCTCGCGCAGCGGCTGCAGCGGCGGCGGCAGCGACAGGCTCTCGCCGAGATGGCGCTCGTCCTCGTCCACCGCGAAGCCCGGACCGATCGTCGCGAGCTCGAACAGCACGCCGCTCGGCTCCAGGAAATACACCGACTTGAAGTAGAAGCGATCGATCACCGGCGTCGGGCGCGCGCCCGCGTCGGCCACGCGGCCGCGCCACGCCTCCAGATCATCCATCACCGCCGCGAACGCGACGTGATGCACCGTGCCCGCGCCCTGCGTGCGGTTGATCTCCGGCGGCGCGGGGTCGTAGGCGTAGAAGCTCCCCCGGCGCTCCCCGCGCACCTCCCAGTGCTCCCCCTCGCCCCGTTTGAATCCCATCGCCTCGCCGAGCAGGCGCTCGCTGCGCACGGGCGCGTTGCTGTACGCGCGCACACCCTCGAAGCCCTGCAGCGCGTGCTCGCGCGGAACGTCTGGTGCCTCAGCGCTCAGCGGCTCGTCCTCGCTGGCGTTCAGCACCAGCTCGTGTTCGAGGCCCTCGGGGTCGAGGAACAGCAGGCTCTCGCCGACCAGCTCAGCGCCGATCTCATGCCCCGCCAGGCGCTCCTTCCAGAACTCCAGCGCCTGCAGCGTCGACACCCGCCAGACGATCCTGTGCACCATCCCCGCGCCGGGGACCCCGCGAGCGGCGCCGGGATACTCGAAGAACGTCAGGTCCATCCCGGGCGAGCCCTGCTCGTCGCCGTAGAACAGGTGATACATGTTCGGTTCGTCCTGGTTGACGGTCCGCTTGACCATCCTCAAGCCGAGCACCCCGGTGTAGAACTCGACGTTCGCGCGAGCGTCGCCGGTGATCGCGCTGATGTGGTGTATGCCCTCGAGCTTCATCGGAGTGCCATTATCGCCGAGTGCAAGACGGATCGCTCATCCCGCGCTTCGGGCGCGCGCGACGCGATCCCACGCTCGCGGTGCTCGAAGGCTTTCACGCGCTCAAGCACGCGCTGCGCTTCGACGCCAACATCCTCGAAGTGCTCACCCGTGACGCGGTCGAGCTCGAGCGGCTGAGCGCCGAGCTCGCGCCAGACCTCAGCGTGCGGCTGCGGACACTCGCGCGCGAGATCGAGCCCGCCGTCTTTGACCGGCTCGCTCCGCTGGCGCCAGCCACCGGCGTGATGGCCCTGGCGGAGCGCCCGTCGGTAGATCGCGCCGCCGTGCTGGCCGACCCGCGCCAGGCGCCGGTCGTCGTGCTCGAGGACCCCCGCGACCTCGGCAACATGGGTGCCTGCGTGCGCGTCGCCGCCGCCGCCGACGCGGCCGGCGTGTTCACCACCGGCGGCCACGACCCCTGGCATCCCGACGCGCTGCGCGGCGCCGCCGGACTGCACTACGCGGTGCCCGTCGCCCGCCTGGAGGCGCTCGAGCAGCTGCGCGGGCTCGATCGGCCGCTGCTCGCGCTCGACCCCGACGGCGAGGCGCTCGATCCCTCCGAGCTGCCAGCGCGCGCGGTGCTCGCTTTCGGCACCGAGCGTCACGGCCTCAGTCGCGAGCTGCTCGCGAGTGCGGACGCCCGCGTCAGCATCCCCATGCGCGCGGGCGTCTCGAGCCTCAACCTCGCCACCTCTGTTGCCGCCGTGCTGTTCGCCTGGCGGCTGTCCGCCAGGTCTGCCCCAACGACGGGGACGGTATAACGATGGCTATACCGTCCCCACCGGGACACACCACCTCACCGGGACGAGTGTTGGGTCAGCAGCCCGCTTCGACGCCGTCCAGCAGCAGCCAGTTGCCCCGCAGCGCCTCGCTCGCGCGCACAACCATCCTGTCGGCCTGCTCCTGCGGGTCCTCGACCTCCGCCATCAGCCACGCGATCAGCTCGCGTGCCTGGCGCGCGTGCTCCACGTCGCGCAGCTCGTGCACCCTGAAGTACTCGGTCGCCGGGCCCTCCGCGCTGAAGCCATAGTGGGCTGTAAGGCCCTCGAGCTTGGTCGCGGAGATCTGGGGCTGACCGGCCTCGATCGCGTACAGCACCGCGAGATGCTCGAGCAGGTCCTCGCCGGCGGTCCATGCACGCACGCACGCGCGGGTCTGCGCCAGCTCCGAGTCGTGCGCCGGCTGGGACCCCTCGACAGGCGTCGAGCCCGGCACGTCCGGAGTCCCAGCCACAGCCCGCTCGAACTGCTCCCACAGCGCCACATGCGCGGCCTCCTCCTCGGCGTGGCGGCGCAGCCCGAGCTCGTGCGCTGCCGTGCCGGCGTGCGCGGCGGCGGACTCAGCGGCGTCCGCTGAGGCTTGCGCGAGCGCGAGGACCGCCTGCCGGTACTCGCCCGCGTAGAGATCGAGCTCGCCGGTGCTGAGCTCGCCCGCGCTCCAGCGCTGGTAGAACGGATGCTCGAGCACGTTGATCGTGGCGCGTGCCTCATCGAGCCTGGCCAGGACATCCATTTGCGCGTTCCCTTCTGTCGGGTTCTTGGGGTGATGGGTGAACGGGAGAGGAGATTGGCCTCCCCATGCAGAAACCTACGGTGTTAGCGACGTCTTCGTACGCCGAAGACTGGACCGCCGTCCGGATGGTGTGCGAGGGTCATCGTGGGAGTTGATCCGGAGGAGCAGAGGGAGGTCGTTGCATGGCCATCATCATCGCTTCGGCGCTCGGTGCAATGGGGTTCGGCGCGCTGTTCGCGGTAGCGCTGGGTCGAGTTGCCGGTGTCGCCGACGAAGACGCCGACCGGATGCTCGCGGAGCACCGCGCGAAACCCGCGATCACAGGCTACCGCCAGAGCTACGCCGGGTTCGCGCGGGCCCAGTCGACGATCGCGCGTGACTCGTCGATCACCGAGCCATCGTCGAGCACGAGCGTCGGGACCCAGCGATTGCCCGTCAGCTCCTTCACCTCGCGACGCCCGCGCGTCTGGTTGAAAACGCCGGGCAGTGGCGCGAATCCGTAGGACTTGATCACCTCCGGGTCATAGCCGGCATCCTTGAGCGCGTGGTAGGCGTTGGCGCACGGATGCCCGCCGGGGCGCGGCGTCGGGAACGTGCCCCAGCAGACGTACAGCTTCACGAGACGTTCAGCGTCCCTTCCATGCCCGCCTGGCGGTGACCGGGGACCGAGCAGTAGAACGTGTACTTGCCGGGTTTCAGATTGAGCTTGAGCGTCATGCTCCCGCCTTTGAACGTTGGCGTCGCGCCCAGCACCTTGCTGCCTTCGGCGACCGTCACGTTGTGTTCCAGCGGCGACATGTTCGTCATCGTGATCGTCACGGTCCCGGCCTTCGCGCTCAGCTGCTTGGTGTTGTAAGCGAGCGCCCCGCTGGGGTCGGCGGCGAGCGTCAGCGCGGTGCCGGCTTTGCTCGAGGCCGGAGAGCTGGCCGGCGCGGGAGCGCCGGTTGTTGCCACTGGTTCGCTGCTCGTGCTGCTCGTGCTCGACGCGCTCTGGGAGCTCACGGGCACAGGCGCCGAGACGACCGGGATCGGCGCCTGTTCCTCGGTGTGCGTCGGTGGCACGGCGCTCTTGGCGGGCACGCTCGAGGTGAGCACGGCAGTAGACACGGCGGCCAGCACGAGCACCGCGGTGACCGCCACGACCGCACGCTGGCCGGCGATGCTGCCGGGGAAGTCGGGTTTGCGCATACCCAGTCCGAGCGACAGTGTCAGCGCCCACACGACGAGCAGACCGCCCGCGATGTAGAACGGAACTTTGCTCTTCTCGGCCGCGAGAACCGGCGCCAGCTGCAGGGCGAGCGTGTGCATCGTGGCGAGCCTAACCGATGGGGCGCCGGTATGCTAGAGGCGAGATGAGCGAGGTGCTACGGACGCCGGAGGAGGCGCTGCAGGGGCTGCCGGACTTCCCGTTCGAGTCGCACTATCGCGAGGTGGACGGCCTGCGGCTGGCGCACCTCGACGAGGGCGAGGGCGCGCCGGTGATCTTCTTCCACGGCGAGCCGACGTGGTCGTTCCTGTGGCGCAAGGTGATCCCGCCCGTACGCGACGCCGGCTTTCGCTGCCTGGCGCCCGACCTCGCCGGCTTCGGACGCTCGGACAAGCCCAGCGACATCGACTTCTACTCCTATGACCGCCACTGCGCCCTGACCGGGACGCTGCTGGAGGACCTCGACGTGCGCGGCGCGACGGTGGTGGTGCACGACTGGGGCGGACCGATCGGGCTGCGCCTGGCGGTCGAGCAGCGCGAGCGCATCGACCGCCTGGTGATCCTCGACACGGGGCTGTTCACGGGCTACCAGAAGATGACCGACGCGTGGATCGCATTTCGCGACTTCGTCGCGCGCACCGAGGACCTGCCCGTCGGCTTCCTCGTGCGCGGTGCCTGCAAGACCGACCCCGGCGACGAGGTGATCGCCGCGTACGACGCGCCCTATCCCGACGCCGCGTCGAAGGCCGGGGCGCGGGCGTTCCCGCTGCTGATCCCGCGCACGCCCGACGCCCCCGGCGCCGAGGCGGGCCAGCGCGTGCACGCCGCGCTGCGCGAGGACCACCGCCCGACGTTGATGCTGTGGGCCGACTCGGACCCGGTGCTGCCGCTGTCGACGGGCGAGCGTTTCGCCGAGTCGATCGGCCGCGACGCACCACGCACGATCGAAGACGCGAGCCATTTCCTGCAGGAGGATCAGGGCCCGCTGATCGGCTCGCTGATCGCCGACTGGCTCACAGCCGGCTGACGCGGATCGCGCGTCGGGCCTCCGCGTCGGGGCCCGCGCGATCCGGCGCCGGCTGATCAGTCCCCGGCGGTCTGCGTGATGCGCTGGCGCTCGGGCGCCGGCTCGAGTCCCGGCTCCGATTGTGCTGCGCGCAGCTCGTACTCGCGCCGCACGTTCGCGTCGGCGCCGGCCAGCACCCGATCGGCCTTGATCGCGCGGCCGATGCCCTCGCCGACTTTGCGCGGCAGCAGCGAGACCATCAGGCTCGTGCGTTTGACCGACTTCGGCACCCACACGTCGACCGTTCCAAACTGCAGCGCCTCGACGATCGCATCCGCGACTTCGCTGGGCTCGAGGTTGCTCACGCCACGAACGTCGCCGAGGCCGGAGCCGAGCTCGGTGTTGACCACGGCGGGCATCACATAGCTGACATTGATGTGGGCGCCCATCAGCCGCAGCTCGCCGCGAACCGCCTCGGTCAGGCCGACGACGGCGTGCTTCGTCGCCGAGTAGGTCGCGCCGCCGGGCGCGCCGAACTTGCCCGCCTGCGAGGAGATGTTGACGATATGCCCGCGGTCGCGCGGGATCATGCGCTCGAGTGCGAGCTTGGTGCCGAGGATCACGCCGTGCAGGTTGATGTCGACCATCCGCCGCGCGGTCAGGTCGTCCTCGTCGATGAAGCGTCCGACCTGCATGATCCCGGCGTTGTTGACGAGCACGTCGAGCGGCCCGAGCTGCTCTTCGGCGCCGTCCAGGAACGCGCTGAACGAGCCGCGGTCCGTCACGTCGAGCTCCAGTGCCACGGCGCTGGGCCCCAGCTCGGCGGCCGTGCGCTGCGCGGCCTCCAGGTCGACGTCGCCGATCGCGACGCGCATGCCCTGGCGCATGAACGCCGTGGCGGTGGCGCGTCCGATGCCGCGCGCGGCGCCTGTGATTGCCGCTGTCTCTCCTGCGAGGATGCGGGGCTGCTTGGCCATGGTCTCCTCCTATGGGTGGCTGGCCGATGAGGTGCTCCTGCAAAGCTAGCGCTTTGGCCAGCCAGCCAGCATTCAGATAGTATCGTCCCACCGACCATGCCGTTCTTCAAATTCGAGGGGCAGCGCCTGGCCTACACCGAGTTCGGCGGCGGGCCGGCGGCGGTCACGCCGAGCGGCGCGCGGGGGCGAACGGCCAAGAGCGCGCCGGCGAACGGGCGCCCGCTGATCCTGCTGCATGGGCTGCTGCTCTCACAGGAGATGCACCGGCCGCTGGCGGAAGACCTGGCGGCGCGCGGCAACCGCGTGATCACGCTCGATCTGCTCGGCCACGGGCAGTCCGACCGCCCGCGCGACATGTGGCGCTACTCGATGGCCACCTACGGCGAGCAGGTGGTCGCGCTGATGGATCGGCTGCAGATCGAGCAGGCCGTCGTGATGGGCACCTCGCTCGGCGCCAACGCCGCACTCGAGGTCGCCGCACAGAACCCCGGGCGCCTGCGGGGGCTGGTGATCGAGATGCCGGTGCTCGACAACGGGCTGATGTGGAGCGCACTCACGTTCACGCCGCTGCTGGTCGCGCTGACGTTTGGCGAGCCGCTGATGAAGCTGCTCGCGCGCACCGCGCGCGCGGTGCCGCGACGGCTGCTGCCGCACTACGGCAACGTGATGCTCGACCTCGTGCGCCAGGAGCCCGGACCCGGCGGCGCACTGCTGCAGGGACTGTTCTTCGGGCGCATAGCGCCGCCCCGCAGCGAGCGCGCCACGTTCACGACGCCGACGCTCGTGCTCGGGCACCCGCGCGACCCGGTCCATCCATTCTCGGACGCCGGCATGCTCACCAAGGAGATGCCCAACGCCAGGCTGCTGCAGGCGAACTCGCTCGTCGAGCTGCGCATGCAGCCACAACGGTTGACCGGCGAGATCGCGGCGTTCGTGGACGAGGTCTGGAGCAGGCCCGCCGGTCGGCAGCAGCGCAAGCGCCCGGCGAGCGCCGAGCGCGCGGCCAAACAGGCCCGCTAGCTCGGCGGAAACAGTTCGAGTTCGTTGACGTCTACGTGCCCTGGTTCGGTGGCGGTGCCGATCGAGGCCTGCGGCGCCTTGCTGATCCACAGCGTGATGAACGTGAACTCCTTGCTCGAGTCGCGCAGGGCGATACGCAGGTGCTTCTTCTTGACGACATCGGGGGGGCTGAGCGGGATCCATGCGGGATCAGTGATCGAGGCCGGCGCGGTGTGGCCGTCGGCGCCGTACACCTGCACGGTCATGCCGGGGGTGGAGGTGACGAGCTCGAGCACCGCGACCTTCTGCTTGGCCTTCAGGTCGATCAACAGCCCCTGCGCCATCTTCGGGGCGGTTGCGGGGTTCACCTGCGCGGTCCACGCCGTCGCCGGGTCGCCATCGATCGCCAGGCTCGGGTCGCCGAACCCGCTTGCGGGGTAGCCGTAGGGGTTGTACGTGCTCGCGGCGTTCGTGTCCAGCAGAATCGCCGACTGCTGAGATTCTTCGTTGGTCGCTTCGCCGGTCGTGCTCGTCGGGCTCGGCGTGGTGCTCGTCGGCGTGGTGCTCGTCGGCGTCGGGGTCTTGGTTGCCGTGGACGGCGTCGTGGCAGTCTTTTCGGACGCCTTGGGCGTCACCGCGGTCAGCGGGATCTTCGGTGGCTTGATGGTGCCCAGCGGCAACGTCGTCTTGGTTTTCGGCGTGCTCGCCAGCGCTCCTGGCGTGGTTGGCGCGGTCCCCGCGGTGGTTGGCGTCGTCGCGCTCGGCGCGCTCACCTGCGCAACGGTCTTGGTCACGACGGGCGCCTTGCCGGCGCCTTTGCTCAGCGCCGCGACCGCGGCCGCTGCAGCACCCAGCACGAGGATCGCCACCGCCGCGAGGATCGTCGCGGCCGAGCGCCAGCTCGGCGTGCCGAGACTGCCGGGAGCGCCGGCGCCGCACTGCACGCACCAGTCCTGCCCTGCGGCCATCGCCGAGCCGCACCTGGCACAGCTGCGCTCTGCAGCCGCAGGAGGCGGCGCCACGGGGGGCGTGGCGGGAGTCCCGTTGGATCCGCCCGGCGGCGCCTGCCCGTCGGGCGGCGCGGGCGGGGAGTCGGCTAGCAGCGTGGCCATCGTCTCGGATTCTAGCTTTACAACGATCGACGGACGACCGCTGGGAGCGCTCAGCGGGGGGCCGGCGGGCCGCCGGCGACGATCTCCCGGCCCGTCGGCGCCAGCTCCGCGTCGAGCTCCAGCTGCCAGTAGTAGCGCGTGAAAGTCATGCCCGCATGGAACTCGCCCACGTGCGGCTCGACAGGCTCGCCGGCGGCCATGCGCACGATCAGCTCCGGGTAGCTGCGGCCGGGCAGCGCCGCGTAGGCGGGCGCCGGAAAGGCGCCGCCGAAACGGGTGTTGACGTCGGTGATGCCCAGCCCGATATCCGGATCGCGAAACACCTGGATGGTCGCCGGGCCACACACACGGAGGGTCTCCATGACGTGCCGGCCGAGCTCGATCAGCTCGGCGTCGTGGATCACCTGGCCCTTGATCGACTCGCCGCCGCGTGACTCGAGCATCGTGCGGGGGATCGCGTTCAGGCAGCGGCCGTCGCGGTCGCCGAGGCAGTCGATCGACAGCTCGGGGCCGTTCATCGCGCGCTGGACCATCACCGGCTCCTGCACGTAGTCGATGAAGAATCGTGCTTGCGCGGGGTCGCGGGCGAGGTGGATCGAGCGCGCGCCCGAGCCGCGGCGGGGCTTGACCATCACCGGGTAGTGCAGCCGCTCGAGATCATCCTCGGGCAGGGCCGTCGGCGGCGACGGCAGCCCGAGCCGCTGCAGCAGTCGGTGCGCCTCGTACTTGTCGTAGGTTGCGCGCGCGACCGCTGCCGACGGCACGAGCACGGGCAGCTGCTGGCGCTCCAGCGCGCCGGCGAGGATCTCGATGTCGAGGTCGGTCAGCGGCAGCACTGCACCGACGCCATGCTGCTCGCACAGCGCCGCCAGCGCAGGGACGTAGTCGGGATCGTCCATTCTGGGAACCGCCACGCGCACGTGCGCCGCGTACTGGGCGGGCGCCAGCGGCGAGGGATCGGCGACGAGCGTCGTCGTCAGGGCGGCGAAGCACGAGACGATGTCGTAGCGCTTGCCCGCGCCCGTGAGCAGGATCGCGGGCGCGCCTGCAATCGCGCCGGGCGGACCGGCTGGCGCGCTCACAGCTCTCCCTCCCAGCCGCCGGCGTGGCCCTTGTACAGACCGGAGCCGCCGAGCACGATCGCCACCGTGCGCCACAGGATCTTCAGGTCGAGCGCGAGCGAGCGATGTTCTATGTAGTAGAGGTCGAGCTCGATGCGCTGCGCCCACGGCAGCGACGTGCGGCCGTTGACCTGAGCCCAGCCGGTGATGCCCGGCTTGATCGCCAGACGCCCGCGCTGGCGCTCGGTGTACTGCGCGACCTGCACCGGCAGCGTCGGGCGCGGGCCGATCAGCGACATGTCCCCGCGCAGCACGTTCAGCAGGTTTGGCAGCTCGTCCAGCGAGCTCCTGCGCAGCAACGCGCCCACGCGCGTGATGCGCGCGTCGTTCTCGTCGACCGCCAGGCCCGCGCCGATGTGCTCGGCGCCGTCGACCATCGTGCGCAGCTTCAGCACGTCGAACTCGCGGCCGTGCAGGCCGCTGCGCCGCTGGCGGTAGATCACCGGACCCCGGCTCTCCAGCCGGATCGCGGCCGCTGCGACGGCAAGCACGGGTGCGCTCGCAGCGAGCACGAGCGCGGAGACGACCACATCGAAGGCGCGGCGGATCACGGCGGTGATTCTCGCAGCGTGCGCGCGACGCGCCTCAGCGAGTGCCTTCGGCGGCGGCCCAGGTCGCGTCGGTGCCGTGCCGCAGCCAGTCCCACAGGCCGGCCGCGAGCGAGCTGGTGGTGAGCACGTAGTAGCGGGCGATCAGCAGCGGTCGTATGGGCAGGAGCCCGGCGAGCGCGGCGGCGAGCAGCAGCGCCAGCTGCAGCGCGAGCGTGACGACATACAGAGCCTGCGCGCCACCGCTCGTGCTCGCCACCAGCGCGACGTTCGCGGCCAAAGCGAGCACGTGCAGTGCGGGCGTCGCGTAGCGCAGCAGGCGATGGGAGAGGATCATCAGCGCGTAGCCCGCCGGGTAGCCGCGGGGGGAGAGCATGCCGCCGCGCAGCAGGATCGGCCACGTGTGGCTCATCATGCGCCGCTTGCGCGCGAACTCGCCGCCGAGCGAAGGGACCATCTTCTCGCTGGCGCGCGCCTCCGGCACGTACACGGCGCGCAGCCCGCGCTTGACCGTGTTGAACGGCAGCGACAGATCGTGGCCCATGATCGGGTCGACCTCGATGTAGGTCTCGCGACGGGTCGCGTAGATGGCGCCGTTGCCGGCCGTGATCGAGGACAGGCGCGACTCCAGCGCGCGCACGGCCAGCTCGTAGCGCCAGTACACGCCCTCCTGGTTGCCGCCGCCGGCGGCGGCCTGCACGAAGCGGACCTGGCCGCAGGCGTAACCGACGCGCGGGTCCTCGAACGCGCTCACCAGCGCGCGCGCGGCATCCGGCTCCCACAGCGCGTTGGCGTCGGAGAACGCGACGATCTCGCCGCGCGCCTGGCGCACGGCGGCGTCCTGCGCGCGGATCTTGCCGCCGCGTGGCAGCTCGAGCACGAGGTCGGCGCCCGCGTCGGAGGCGCGGGCGCCGGTCGCGTCGGTGCACCCGTCACAGGCGACGATCACCTGCAGGCGCTCGCGCGGGTAGTCGAGGCCGAGCGCATTCGCGACCCTGGCGGCGATCACCGCCTGCTCGTCGTGCGCGGCGACGATCAGCGACAGGTCGGGCAGCGATGCCGGGAGGGACGACTTCTTAAGGGCTCCGCCCTCCGGGCTCCGCTGTCGGCGTTGGCGTGCCGTTGCGCCGGCGGGTCGCAGGACGCGGGCGAGGCACGCGAGCGCGGCGGCGTAGCCGGCCTGCGTCCACACGATCAGCCCGCATGACAGCCAGAAGAGGATTTCGAGCGCGGTCCTCATCGGCTGGGAGCCTCTCCGAGCAGGGACTCGTACAGCGCGAGCGTGCGGCGGCCGATCGCCTGCCAGGAATACGGTCCGGCGGCTGCAGCGCGTGCGTGCTCGCCGAGCGCGGCCAGCGCGGCGGGGTCGCCGAGCAGCTCGCTCAGGGCATCGTGCAACGCCTCGGCGGCGCCGGCGGGGAAGGTGCGCGCTGCGCCGGTCGCGGCGACCTCGGGGAAGCCGCCGACGTCGCTGAGCAGCAGCGGCTTGCCGAAGGCGAGCGCGGTGAACAGCACCCCAGACTGGTCGATCTCGCGATAGGGGAGCACGACCAGGTCGGCGCGGCGGAAGTACGCGGGCAGCTCGTCGTCGCCGATGAAGCGCGGCACGAAGCGCACACCGGGCGGCGCCGACGCCTGCAGCGCGGAGATGTCCATGCGTGGCATGCCCGCGACCCACAGCTCGGCCGCGTCGATCCCGCGCCAGGCCTCGAGCAGCAGGTCGATCCCCTTGTACGGGCGCATCAACCCGAAGCACAGGACCACAGGCTGCTCTGTCGCGAACGGCGGGGGCACGTCGGGGACGGCGACCGCCGCGAGGTGCTCGAACGCCCCGTGCGGGATCACGTGCACGCGCTCCCCATCCACGCCCAGCTCGCCGGTCAGGCGCCTGCGGCCGTGATCGGAGTGCACTACGATCGCGTCGAAGTGCTCGTACAGGCGCCGCTGCGCCGCACGCTGCCCCGGCCGGGCCTCGCGCGGGAGGATGTCGTGGGCGGTCAGCACCAGCGGCCGCCCGCGGGGCAGCAGGCGACCGTCGAGATGCTGGACGGTCAGCCACTGGAAATGCACGACGTCGGCGGCGTCCGCGGCTCGGCGGTAGCGGAGCATGTCGGGGACATGCTCAGCGAGCTTCACGGCACGGCGCACGCGGGCATCGGGGACGCGTGCGGCGAGACGATAGAACAGCTCGCGACGTTCATAGCCGTCCGGTCGTGCGACCGGTCCGTGGGCGAAGTGGCTCGTGTACAGCTCGACGTCGGCTCCGGCGGCGCCCAGCGCGCGGCACAGCGCGTGATCGTAGGGCGGCGTGTAGGCCGATGGATCGACGATGTGGACACGCACGGTGCTCAGAGGTAGGTGACCTCTACATCGAGCCGGCTGTATACCGGCGTCGCGCGGCGATCGCAGCTGAGCAGGCCGTGGCCGTGATGGGCCGCGGTGGCTGCCACGACCGCGTCATAGACGGCGCCGCCCGCAATCGATAGGGAGGCGAGCCTTGTGACGAGGTTGCGCCGCGCGCGCTCGGGCAGGACCATGCGCCTGCCCGGATAGTCCTTGCGCAGATACTCCGCCACGAGCGCCGGCTCGGCTCTGAACGGCTCTGGTAGGCGCGTCAGGACCGAGTAGGACTCCAGCTCAGCATGTGCGAGGAGATCGCGAACGTCGTTCTCGGCGAGCGCCTCGACCGCCGCTTCGTGGTGTCGATTCCAGCTCGCGAAGGCAGCGATCACAACGCTGCTGTCGGGGGTCACCGGCGTATCTGTTCGAGGGTCTCCCGCACGAGCTCAGATGACAGCTCCGGCATCGGACGGTCGGCGACTGCCACCAGCCGCCCTTTGCGCTTCTCCAGGCGCATGGGCGTGGTGGGGTGCTCGACCTCGAGCCTACCGTCCACGGCGCTGAGCTCGAGGCGCTGACCGGGTGTGAACCCGAGCTCCTCGCGCAGGCGCTTCGGCACCACGATTCGACCGGCCGCATCGATGGTTGTGACCATGGCAGAAATCTACCAGGTGGCCACCCACCTTCCATGTGATCCAGCTCGCCCGACGATGTGGACACGCACGGCGCTCAGCGTTCTGCCAGCGGCGTGACGTAGCGCAGGAACGGCTCGATCTCGAGCGGACGCCCGGTGGCGTGCTCGAGCAGCGGGATCGTGTCCAGGCGTCGTCCGTATCGGTGCACGTGCTCCGCGAGCCACTGCTGGATGGGAGCGACCTCGCCGCGCCGCAGCTCCTCATCGCGCGGCCCGAGCTCGTCCTGCATCGCCTCCCACAGCTGCGCCGCGATCAGACAGCCGAGCGCGTAGCTCGGGAAGTAGCCGAAGCTGCCGGCCCCCCAGTGCACGTCCTGCAGGCAGCCGAGCGCATCCGACTGGACCTCGACGCCGAGCAGGCGGCGCATCTGCTCACGCCACGCGGCTGGCAGATCGGCGACGGCGAGGTCGCCGTCGATCAGCGCCAGCTCGAGCTCGAAGCGCACGACGATGTGCAGCGGGTAGGTCAGCGGATCGGCGGACACGCGCACGGCGGAGGGTTCGACGCCGACGAGCGCCGCGTGCAGCTCCGCTGCGGGCACGACGAAGCCGCCCGCGCCCAGCTCCTCGGCGAGCACCTCGGCGAACGCGGGGTTGCGCGCGACGTGGTTCTCCCAGAGCTTGCTCTGGGACTCGTGGATCGACATCGAGGTGCCGGTGCCGAGGTTCGTGCGGTTGAGCGCGGGGTCGATCTGCCGCTCGTACAGCGCGTGGCCGTACTCGTGCAGGGAGCTGAGCAGCGACTCGACCTCGCCGTCGCTGTAGCGCGTGGTCACTCGCGAGTCGCCGTGGCCGACCCACGCGGTGAACGGGTGCGCCGAGACGTCTACGCGCCAGCTCGCATCCTCGACGCCGAGCCGCCGCAGCGTGCCCGTGACCGCCGCCTGCTGCGCGCTGACGGGAACGTCCAGCGTGCGGCGCGGCGAGCGCACGCGCGCCTGCACCGCGAGCGGCGGCAGCGCCTGTGCGAGCTCGCCGAACACGCGCTGCAGCTCGGGCGTGCGCAGTCCGAAGTCGTAGTCGCCGAGCAGCGCCTCGTAGCGGCTCTCGCCGTCTTGCGCCACGCACTCCGCGTAGGCGCGCGCGAGCTCCACGTTTCGCTGCAGCGCCGGCGCGAACGCGGCGAAGTCGTCGTTTGCGCGCGCCACCCGCCAGCTTTCCTGGCCGTCGGCGCTCGCGCGGGCGAGCTCGAGCGCCAGCTCGTCCGGCACCCGGCACGAGCGCTCCCAGTCGCGGCGCGCCAGGCGCACGATGTCACGGTCGATCTCGCCAAGTGCCGCCCCGTCACCAGCCGCGTCGATCTGCTCCAGCCACGCACCGATCTGCGCGGCGGTGGCGTGCTCGTGCGTGATGCGTGCGAGCGTGCCGAGCTGCTGAGCGCGTGCCGCCGCACCATCCTCGGGCATCATCACCAGCTGGTCCCAGCCGGTAAGCATCTCGATCGCGGCGAGATCGGCGAGCTCTGCCATCCGGCCACGTAGCTTCTCCAGGGCTTGCACGGGCTAGAGGGTATGCGCTTGACCGGAGCATCACGTTCCACAAGCTCGACCACGGCGCACGTGCGGCGGTTGCCGTGGGGCAGTACGCTGGGTCGATGGAGTCGACAACCATCGGGGGGCTGGTGAAGGTTGCCGGCGGCGGCCCGGAGCTCGACGGGATCGTGTTCGACACGCCGAGTCGATCCAAGGTCGTGGTCGCCGTGGTGGACGCCGCGAAAGGCCCCGTGCTGCGCACGGTGCATCCGGAAACGCTGAGCGAGCGCACCGAGGAAGGTCCCGACGACCGCGCACTGCGTCTGCTCATCCGTCGCACACCCCCGCCGGTGCACGGCAGAGCCGGTGGCGGGACGGCCACCGGGCGCGGAAGTCGCGGCCACGCGCGCGGGACGATGCACCGCACGACCGGCAAGTAGTGCGCGCAGCGCCTCTCGACGATCTAGGACCCGTTGAGGGCGCCCACCTGGATCGCGTCGATCTGCGCCAGGCTCGCGCTCGTCGCGCCAGCCGTCAGCTGCGTGCAGGACAGTTCGAGCGTCTCGGGCGCCGACAGCCTCCACGTCCCGTCCAGCGGCACCGTCTCTGAGGCGTCGAGTCCGCTCACGAACGGGATCGTTGCAGTCCCCGACGCCTCTGCCGTGCTGACGGGCACATCGTTGATCACGCATGTGGCCGTCTCCGGGCCCTCGTTCGTGGCGTCGGTGTTTGCCACGTTGACGCTCGCCGACACCACGTACCTGCCGGCGGGCAGGTTCAGGCTCAGCACGTCCCGCTCGCCACCGGCGAGTGCGAAGGCGGCGGTCTCGCTCGCCGAGTAGGCGTTGCTCGGCCCCTGAGCGCCGGCGGATCCACTCGCGCCGGCCGCGCCGCGGGGTCCGGCCGCGCCGCGGGGTCCGGTGGCACCGCGCCCGCCTCGCGGGCCGGGGGGGCCGGTCTCATCCCAGTTGAGCGCGGCTTCCTTGTGCCGGCATTTGCCGCCGGCGGTCGTGTCGATCACGCGCAGCTGCCCTCCGTGCTTGCCGTAGCAGCCGTGGATGATCCCCTCGGGGCCGGGAATGGACGCCCACGCGACGCCGCCGAGCGCCGCGAGCAGCGCGACGGTCACGGCCGCCAGCGCGGGGGATGGCCTATGTCTACGGATACGGTGCATCGCGTTGACCTCCTCGGGTGGTTGACGGCCGCTGCTCGACGCCGGAGCGCCTCGCGCGCGCCTGCGACCGGCCGACGGGCTACGCGCGGAGCGACGAATGCTCCCGCAAGACGGGCCGCATTGCGAAGTAGGGTGCCGCTGAGCGTGCCCGAGATCGAGCTGACTTACTGCGTGGTCAACACCTCCCAGCGGGAGCTGCTGGTACGCGGGCTCGACGCGATCGCGCGCGAGCGTGAGAGCGTGCCGTTCGCAACCGAGGTGCTGGTGCTCGACAACGGCTCGCGCGACGGCTCGGCGCAGGCGGCGCGCGAGCACCCGGCGGTCGACGAGACGATCGCGCTGCCGGAACGCCGCGGCAAGGCGCTCAACGACTCCGAGCTGCTGCGCCGCGCGCACGGACGCTATGCGCTGCTGCTCAACGAGGACTCAGAGCTGCGTCCCGGGGCCACGCTGGCGCTGTGGCAGGCGCTCGAGGAACATCCGGGCGCCGCCTGCGCGGGCGCGCGGCTGCTACGCCCGGACGGCACAGCGCAGGCATGCGCCTGGCGTTTCCCCACACCCGCGACAGCGCTGGCAGGCGCGCTACTGCTGCACCGCTGGCTGACCGTGCAGAGCCGCGGCTCGCACACGCGCGAGGTCGACTGGTGCCAGTCCTCAGCCCTGCTCGTCAGGCGCGAGGCGGCCGAGCAGGTTGGCTATCTCGACCCGGAGTTCTTCGTGTACTCCGACGAGGTGGACTTCGCGCGCAGGCTCCGAGACGCGGGCTGGCGCTCGCTGTACGTGCCCTCCGCGCGGGCGATCCACCACGAGCAGCTGTCCACCGGCGCGGTTCCCGAGCGGCGCATCGTGGAGATGGCGCGCAACCGCGACCTGTACATGCGCAAGCACCACTCCGCCGCGGCGGCGCGGGCAGTGCGCTGGCTCACCGCCTGGAGCTACGCGCTGCGCGCGCTCGCCGCGCTGGTGCTCCCCGGACACGACCCGCGCCGCTACTGGCGCCACGTCACGGCAACACTGATGCCCGAGCGCGGCACCGGCCTGCGGGAGGCGGCGGAGGCCTACAACGCAGAGCGGTGAGCGCAGCGAGCCGCCGCGGATGCAGACGCGCCGCTCAGTCGATCTTGAACGTCAGCGTGGCTGGTGCTGAGCGCTTGCCCGCCGCGTTGACGGCCTGCACGGTCAGCGTGTAGGTCCCGGACGCCAGCAATCCCACGTGCGGCACGCGGCCCGCGAAGGAGAGCGTGTTCGAGCCCGACTTGCCGCTGAACGGCAGCGTGCCACGCGTCAGCGCGCGCCGGCATGAGTGCGCGCGCCGGTTCTTGTGGGTCTGGGCCACGCAGCGACCCTTGACGCTGCGCCCAGGTAGATGCTGGGTGAAAGTCAGCGTGACGCTCGCCGCTTCGCTCAGCGTGAAGGAGAACCTCGTGCCCACGGGCACGTGCTTGGGCGATCGGTGCGTCTTCTTCTCCAGCCAGGACGGATGCGATTGCTCGAGGTGCGCGATGGCCGGAGTGGGTGGCGGAGGCCCGCCGCCAGCGGTGACTGTGACCGCCAGCTGCGACTGGTTGTTCGCTTCGTCGTTGTCGGTGGCTTCGCTGCTCACGCTGGCCGTGTTGACGTTCGTGCCGACCTGGTTGAGCTGGACGGTGAGCGTGACGGCCGCGCTGGCACCCGACGCGAGCGTGCCCAGCGCGCACCTCACCGGCGCAGACCCGCTGCATGTTCCCTGCGACGGCACCGCGGAGACCAGCGTCGAGTCGGCGGGCAGCGTGTCCTGCAGGAGCACGCCGGAGGCCCCTTCGGGGCCGCCGTTGGATACCTTGAGCGTGTACGTCACCTTGCCGCCGACGGCGAGCGTCGTCGCTGACGCGCTCTGCGTGACGCCGAGGTCGGCGACGGTCTGAAACTCGTATGCGCCGATGTCGCAGGAAGCGCCCTGCGGCCGCTTGACTCCGCGCTGATCGGTCGCGGGACAGCCTTCGTCGGTGCCCGCGTCGATCGCCGGGCTGTGCACAAGCAGGGCCAGCGTTTCGGTTTCGCCGCCGTTGTTCGCGAGCGCTCCGAGCAGCGGGTTGGCTTTGCTGAGGCCGCTGTGGGCGGCGAATTCGCATTCGGTGCCGTTCTCGAGGTTCGGCCCCTTGGCTTCGAGCGCTGCGCTGCAGTTGTCGATCGCGGCCGTGTTGTCGCTGTTGTCGGCGATGATCGTGTTCTTGGCTGAGGCGTTGCCCCAGATGCCACCGCCGCTGGGCCCGTTGAAAGACTCGTTGTAGGCGATCGTGTCGTTGACGAGCGTGAGCGTGCCGGCATTGTTCTGCAGCCCCCCGCCGTCGCCGTTGCGGGAGTTGCTGCCGGCGTCGTTGCCGGCGATCGTGCTGTCTTCGATCGTCGCCGTCCCGTTCAGGTTCAGGCCGCCGCCGTTGTACGCGAGGTTGTTGCTGATCGTGCTCGCGTCGATCGTCAGGTGGGTTCCGCTGCTGGCATATATGCCGCCGCCGTCACCGCCGGTGCTCACCGAGTCGGCGGTCACTTCGACTTCGTCAAGGGTCGCGGAGCCGCCCTTGAGATCGATGCCGCCGCCCGACCCCCCGAGCTCTTCGGCGCCGGTGATCTTCAGCTTCTCGATCGTGACCGCGCCACCTTCGATTTCGAAGACGCCGTGGTTGGATTTCATCGCGTTGATGGTTGTGTTGCGCGCGCCGGCCCCGATGATCGTGAGATTCTTGTCGATGGTCAGCTCGGCGCTCGTGGCCGCGTAGTCGCCCGAGCGGACGACGATCGTGTCGCCCGCGCTCGCTCCTTCGATCGCCGCGCGCAACGAGCCCGCGCCCGAGTCGCTCGGGCTCGTCACGGTGAATGTGGTTGCGAGCGCGGAACCCGGGAATACACACAGGATCAGCGCCAGTGCGATCGTGAGGAGCGGCTTCGCGGCCGAGGGCAATCTCACGGGATCGACGCTACAGACGCGTTCGGACAAGCCGGCGATCACCGGTCGCGCGGCGGCGGGGCGCGCTCACGCCCGGGCGCTAGCCCTGCTCGAGCTCCGCCACGACCGCCGCGACGACCTCGGCGTCGAGCTGCGTCCCGGCGACGCGGCGCAGCTCAGCGCATGCCTCCTGCGGTGAGCGCCCAGCGCGGTATGGCCGATTGGTGACTATCGCGTCGTAGGTGTCGCAGGCGGCGATGATGCGCGCCGCGAGCGGGATCGCCTCGCCGGCGAGGCCGTCGGGATAGCCGTCGCCATCCCAGCGCTCGTGGCTGGCGCGCACCGCGGGGGCAAGATGGGCGAAGGCGTCGATCCGGCCCACCAGTTCGCCCCCAACTGCGGCGTGGCTGCGCATGATCACCCACTCCTCGTCGCTCAGCGGGCCAGGCTTCAACAGGATCTCGCTCGGCACCGCCACCTTGCCGATGTCGTGCAGCATCGCCGCGTAGCGCACGTCGCGCGCCTCGGCGCTCGGCAGTGACATGCGCAGCGCGATGCGCTCGGCGAGCACGGCCACGTCCTCGCCGTGGCAGGCGGTGTAGTCGTCCTTGGCCTCGACGGTGCTCGTCAACGCCGCCAGCGCGGTCGTGAACGCGCCCTCGAGGTCCTCCACCAGACGGGCGCGGTGCACGGCCGCGCCGAAGCTCGTGGCGATCGCCTCGACGAGCACCGCGTCGGCCTCCGCCAGCGCCCCGGGATCGGTCGCCTCGATGTTCAGCACCCCCCACACTGAGCCGTCGACGAGCACGGGGACCGCGAGCTCGGAGCGCGGATCGGTCTTGGGGTCGCGCACGATGTAGTCGGGGTCGGCGCGCGTGTCGGTGACGAGGTGGGTGTGGCCCGACCTGGCGACCTTGCCGTTGACGCCTTCCGACGCCGGCTGCTCGGTGAGCAGGAACTCCGTCATCACCTCCGCCAGCGGGCCGCGACCGGCGACCAGCCGCAGCACGCCGTCCTCGTCGAGGCGCTGGATCGCGGCGAGATAGAACGCGAAGGTCTCGTGCAGCTCATCGACGACCAGCTGCGCGAGCTCCTCGATTTCGGTCTTCCTCGCCAGCCTCGCCGTCAGCCGCGCGGCGAGCCGCAGCTGCTCCCGCAGGTAGGCCACCTCACCGGTTGCAGCCACGCTCTTGACGCGCGCGTCGGCGCGATGGCGTCGCAGCGCCTCGGCGCGCCGACGCCGCTCCTTGGCGCCCGCGAGTTGGGGGGGCTTGGCAGTAAGCTCGGCCACGACAGAGCACACATCGGCGGCAAATCCCGCATTCTTGAGCCAATAATCGCTCGGATAGACGCCCCACCACCTGTCTGACGGTCGTGGACCGAGTGGGGCAAGGACGCAGTGAGCGCCGCGTGCTAAGCACGCAAGCGATCGAGGACGCCGCCCCGCGAAGTGTCCACGGCCGTCAGGTCAGATGTCCTTGAGTGGGTCCTCCGCGTACTCCTCGACCTCGCCGTGTCGCGCGCGGAAGGCTGCCACGCGCCGGCGGGCGTCGGCCACCAGCGCCCGGACCTGGTCGTGCTCGTGCGGATGGAAGAAGCGCGTGAGCAGGAACGCCGCCGGCACGAGCGCGAGCCACGCGATGCGCAGCGCGAGGCCCGCGAGGCCGTGGCTGGGAAGCAGCAGCTCGCCGGACACCGCCACGCCGGCGAGGATCGCCGTCAGGTGCGCCAGGCGCAGCCATTCGAAGCCGACCTTGAAGAGGCTCCGCGTGAGCGCGTACATGACCACGAGCATCGCCGCATACGCGCCGCACAGCGCGATGCCGGCGCCCGCGATGCCGAGGCCGGCGCCGCTGTGCGGGACGAGCACGAGCAGCAGTGCGACGTTGACCACGAGGCCGGCGGCGCCCGCGGGGAAGTTGCGCGAGGTGACACGCGCGCGGCCGGAGATCGCGACGAACACCAGGTACAGGCCATACAGCGCCCATCCAAGCGCGAGCCACGGCAGCGCGCGATAGGCGCCGAAGTACGCGTGCTGGGCCAGCAACCGCACCATCCAACGTCCCAGCAGCGCCACCGCGCAGACGACGACGCCGGTCGCCAGCGCGTAGTAGGTGGTTACCAGCGAGTACAGGCGCGAGGCTTCCTCGTCGCTTTCGATCGAATACGCGAGCGGCGGCCACGCGTACTGAAAGCCGCGCACCGCCACGAACACGACGGTGGCAAGTTTGATCGCGATCGCGTACTGCCCCGCGGCGGTCTGCGAGAAGACCCTGAACAGATACAGGCGGTCGGCGACCTGCAGCGCGTACACGCTCGCATCGGCGGGGACGGTCGGCAGCCCGAAGCGCAGCATCGCGCGCAGGTCGGCGAGCTTGAAGCGCAGCGAGACGCGTCGACGCAGCACCCACCACAGCCCCAGCACCACCACCGCGGAGGCAGCGAAGTTGCCCAGCAGCAGCCCGCGCGCGCCCTGGTTGGCGAACACCACCAGCATCACGGTGAACGCAACCGTCATCGCCACGTTGGCCCCCGATGCGTACACGTACGCGCGCTTGCGCTCGTCCACTCGCAGCTGCGCGTAGACCATCTCCAGGTTGGTGAACGCCCACAGGCCCAGCACCGCGCAGTCGAACAGCAGCGGGTCTTCGAACTTGAGCACCGCGCGCGAGAGCGGTCCGGCGAGCGCGAGCGCCACCAGCGAGGCGAGCGTCGTCGTCCATGCAACCGCGGCGGTCGCCGTGCGCGCGATCCGCGCGCGCCGCTCCTGGTCCTCGTCGTCGAAGTAGAAGCGGATGAACGCTTCGCCGATGCCGGCGCGAGCGAGGATGCTGAACAAGATCACCCCCGTCAGCAGCGTTTCGGCCGCGCCGTACGCTTTCGGGTCCAGATGACGCGTGTACAGCGGCACCGTCAGCAGCGCCAATCCCTTGGCGAGGATGTCCCCGAACTGGTATGCCGCGCCCGTCGTGACCAGGCGCTTCAGGTAGCCGAGCACGGCTCAGACGCTACTGGCCGGCACGCCCGCCTCGCCCGCGGCTGAGTCCGCATCCCCGGAGCTCGCCGCGCGAGCCTGCCCCTGGCGCGCCAGCGCCACGCCCAGCGCCAACAGCGTCCACGTGAACGGGTCCTCGAGGAAGTCAGCGTAGGTCCAGGTGTGCAGCACGATCGCGGCGAAGCACGCCGCGATCGCGATCCGCGGCGGTGAGCGGCCGGCGCCGCGAAAGAGCACGACAAACGCGGCGATCAGCAGCGCCGCATACACGGCCAGCCCGACGATTCCCTGCTCGGCTGCAACCGTCACCGGAATCGTGTGCGAGGCGGACGTCGCGTTCTCGGCGCTCGCCGCGGAGGCCTTGCTGTGACGTTTGTACTCGGTTTCGAAAGACCCCGAGCCGTAGCCCTGCAGCGGCCGCGCGGCGAACAATTCGAGGCCGCCGGTGACGAGCGTCGTGCGGCCGCTCGTGGCGTTGCTGGCCGAGCCGCTCGAGCCCTTCAGGCCGAAGTGCAGGCTGGATGGAGCGAGCAGCACGACCGCCGCGGCGAGTGCCAGCAGCCCGCCGGACGCATACAGCGTCGGGCGCACACCCCAGCACCAGGCGCCCAGCACCGCCAGCCCCAGCAGCAGCGCCACGATGCTCGACTGCGAGAAGCTCGTGATCAGTCCCGCCAGCAGCCACGCGAGCACGGCTGCGCCGACGAGCATGTCGCGGCGGCGCTCGGAGCTGTGCGCGGTGGGGCCGCCGCGCGACGTGCGCCCGCTGAGCACGACGGTCATCACCGCGATCATCACCAGCGCGAGGAAGCGCCCGTAGATGCTCGGGTCGAAGAACACCGAGTTGACGCGGAAGTAGTTGTCGTACTGGTCGGCGGCCACCACCTTCGGGTTCAGGAACAACGCCTTGCGGTAGTACTCGACGAAGCCGACCCCGGCGAACAGAACCGCCAGCGTCACCGCCACGCCGAGACAGCGCGCCAGCAGCTCGCGTGTCCAGCGCACGTCGCGGAGGATCACGAACAGCAGCGCGAACGGCACGTAGAAGAAGGCGATGTTCTCGGCCGCCTTGGCGCGGTCGCTCGAGTACAGCGTCTGCAGCGCATACAGGCCGATCGTGATCAGCAGCAGCCATTCGACGCCCCGCGGCGAGGCCCACCAGCGCAGCCTCGTCGGTGAGAGCCCGGCGTCGCCGGCGGATGAGGCGCTCGCGGTTTCGCATCGCGCGGCGCCCGTCCCGCCAGCGAGGGCCCCCGTGGCGGCACGCCCGCCCAGCAGCCGCGGCAGCAGGTGCGCGAGCGTCCCGGCCGCGACGACCAGGTAAAGCGGCACCAGCAGGTTGACGGTCCTGCCGTCGGCCGAGATCGGCACCCTGAACGGGAGCGTGAAGACGGCCAGCAGCGGGAACGCGTCGCGGTGGCGGCGCATCACGGCGACGAGCGCCGCGATCACGATCAGCGCGACGGCGAGCCCCACGGCGAGCGTGCCGGCGCTCGGCAGGCTCGTGGCGAGCTGTGCCCCGGCGCGCGCGCTCACGGCTTCACCAGCGCGAAGCTGCGCGTCAAGAGCACCTGCTGGCGGCGATGACGGAGGTATACGCCGACGCGGTATTCACCGGGAGGCGCGATCCTGCCGTCGGTCTCAGGCAGCAGGATGCTGCGCCCGTCGGGGGTCACGATGTGCCCGTAGCGGTGCGCCGTCCCGCGGCGCCCGTTCCAGCGCAGCGAGAAGGTTTTGTACCGGGGCGCCGGGTAGTTCCTGACGAGCGTCGCCACGGTGTTGCCGGCGGAGTCGACGATCGTGACCGTCACGTCTTCCGCGTTGGCCAGCTTGAACGAGATCGCCTCGAGCGGCGTGCGGCCGCCGGGGTAGGGCGAGAAGGCGGTCGCCAACATGAAGTTGTGCACGGCGGTGGGCGTGTGCTTGAGCCGCTGCGTGATCAGGAACGCCGCGAAGCAGGCGATGACCAGCAGCGCGAACACGATTCGCGCGAGCGGATCGCTGCCCGGCGCGGATGCGTGGGCGTGGGCGCGCCCGTCATCCAGCCCGGCGGCCGCCTCGGTCAATCCCAGCCGCCCAGCGCGAACCGCTCGACCGTGTCAGAGCGCAGGCCCAGCCGCAGCGTCTCGAGCGAGACCACGTCCGCGGGCGCGATGTTGCCGAGGTTGCACTCCGTGCCGAAGCGCTTCAGCAGCCATACCTGCTGCGCCCGCAGCGGCGCCTCGAAGATCAGGCGCTCGGGCTCGATCGCGTGCGCGATCTCATCGATCAATCCGGTCCGGACCTCACCGGTGGCGCGGTAGATGCCGGCGGTGCCGGACTCGCGCGCCTCGGCGATCACCTTCCACGCGCCCGCCTCCAGGTCGCGTTCGATCTGCTCGACCCACACGTACGGGGCCATGATGAAGTCGGTGTCCTTGCTGCCCACCTCTGCCAGCACTGTGAACTCGCGCGACAGCCGTTCGATCAGCTCGCGCTTGAGCTGAGGCTCGAGCGGGATCGTGCCGTCGGAGACCTCGACATGGCGCAGCCCGAGCTCGCGCAGCCACGCGATCAGCCCCTCCACCCGACCCTGGCGGATCGCGAGCTCGGTCAGCGTGCCGCCGAGCACGACCGGGATGCCGGCGGCGGCGTAGCGCTCGAGCTTGGGGCGCAGGTTGGCACTGACGAGCGCGGTCCCCCAGCCGAGCTTCACGATGTCGACGATCTCGCCCGCCACCTCCAGCAGGCCGTCGACCGCGGCGACCGACAGCCCCGTGTCGATCACGTGGGTGATGCCGTGCTCGCGCGGCTTGACCGAGCGCGCCGGGATGTCGAGAAAGCTGGCTATTGGCTCTGCGTGACTTTGTCCTGGCCGACGATCACCACCACGCTCGCCGATCCCGCGAGCGCGGTCACGGCCGCTTCGATCGGCAGCACGTGCGTAATCGACGCGGAGCGCGCGACGGCTTCGGCTTCGGCCTGGTGGCCGCTGGCGTACTCGACGACGCTCACCTGGCCCGAGCCGGGCGGTTTTCCGCTCAGAGCCGCCGCCTGCGAGTAGCCGTTCTGCTGCAGCGCGCTGGCGGTGCGGTGGGCGAGGCCTTCGGCTTCGGTCGCGTTGAGCACCGCCACGGTCGTTTCCGCGGGGCTCACCGTCGGCGCTTTCGGCGCCGGTTTCGTCGCGGCCTTGTGGGAGTGCTTCTTCGCCTGCGTCGCGCCGCTGTGCGCCGTGGTGTTGGTGGCGGCCGAGCTTGTCGCCACCTTGGGCCCCGAGGACCCGCCGAGCGTGCTCAGCGCGACGACGACCGCTGCCGCCACGACGACCACAGCGCCACCGATGATTGCGGCCATCCTGCCCCGCGAGCGCTTGGCGGCGTAGACCGATCTGTCCGTCAGCGGCGGGGGGATCGCCGGGATTGGCGTAGCGGACGCAACGGCCGCGCGCACCGGCTGGGCTACGGGCGCAACTCGCGGGGCGGCTTGCGCCGGCGGCGCTGCAGGCGCGGGCGGGCGTGGCGGACTGGGGGCGCGCGCCGCAGCGGACGCGGTCGCGGCCGCCGTCGCGGGCGCGGGCGGCACCGGCGAGCGCGGGTCGGCGAGCTCCGGCAGGGGAGCGCCGGGGACGATCGGCCGGCTCTGCGCCGCGCCCGCCGCAGACGCGGGCGCGCCGACCGGCGACGCCGCTGGAGCCGCCGGCGGTGGCGAGCCGGGCGCTGCACTCGGGGCGAGAGCTGCGGCGGGCGAAGGCGCGGCAGCGGGAGCTCCCGGTGGCACGGGCGCCGCGGGCCTTGGCGGCGCCGACGGCTGGCCGGGCGTCGCAGGCGCCGATGGCTGGCCGAGCGTCGCTGGTGCGACGGGCATCCCCGGCTGGGCCGTAGGGGCCGGCTGGGCGGGCGTCGGCACGGGCACCCCCGGCGCCGGCGCAGCGGGGGTGCCGGCGGCCGTCAACGGCTGGCCGGCGGGCACGACCGCGCCGGGTGGTGCAACGGGGACACCCGCCACGCGCGTGGCGGGCCCGGCAGCTGTGGCCGCCGCCGCAGGGATCGGCGCGGCGCGCGGGATCGGCCGCGCCAGCTGGCCGGTCGTCGGCTGCTGCTGGACGCGAACGGCCGCAGCGGCGGTGACACGCTGCTCCATGTCGGCGGCGCGCTCGGGCGCGCGCCCGGCCCACTCACGCAGTCGCTTGAGCTCGCGCGCCTGGGAGAACACGAGCAGCGAGAGGACCGCGATGCCAACCAGCGCGGCGAACGCGGCGATCGCGCCGATCTTGGTGAACGTGCTCGAAAGCGAGAGCGCGAACGGCAAAAAGATCATGAATGCGGGGAGTGTACGAGGGCCGCAGGCGCATCGTGGCCGCTCACGTGCTCGCTGGCCTGTCGATGATCGCCGTTGGCGACCCCCGCGCCGTCGGATCCGTCCGCGGGGTCCGGCTCGGCGGACTCGTGCGCGGGCGCATCCCTGCGCGCGGCGGCCAGCTCGGACACCTTCGCCGCCAGGCCGGCCGCGTCCCCCTCCAGCACGAGCAGCCCGATCTCAGCGAACATCGACTCGACGGCCTCGCTCGCCAGCGGCTCGCGTTCGGCGAGCAGGATCTTCTCGGCGGCGGTCGCGCGGCGGCGCTCATAGGTGTTGAAGAGCTCCTCGTGGAGCTTCTCGCCGGGCCGGCGCCCGACGACCTCGATGTCGATGTCGCGGTCGGGATCCAGGCCCGAGAGCTCGATCATCGCGCGCGCCAGGTCCATGATGCAGACGGGTTCACCCATGTCGAGTACGAACACCTCAGCGCCGCGTGAGTCGCGTGGGGCAAGTATGCGCTCTCCGGCCGGACGCGCTTGGCCGTGCCCGGGGGCGCGCGCGGACGCGAGCGAGCCGGCCCGAATGATCAGCTGGACGGCCTCCGGGATCGTCATGAAGTAGCGGGTCATACGCTCGTCGGTGACGGTCACCGGACCGCCGCGCTCGATCTGGCGCCTGAAGATCGGCACGACGCTGCCGGAGGAGCCGAGCACGTTGCCGAAGCGCACCGCGTTGTAGACCGTCGCCGGCCAGCGCGCGGCGGCGCCCTCCAGCGCGAACTCGGCGAGCGCCTTGGAGGCCCCCATCACGGTCGCCGGGGCGACCGCCTTGTCGGTCGAGACGAGCACGAAGCGCCGCACACCGGTCTCACCGGCGATGTGCGCGACGACGCGCGTGCCGATCGCGTTGTTGCGGACCGCCTCGACCGGGTTGGCCTCCATCAGGCCGACGTGCTTGTAGGCGGCGGCGTGGAAGACGATCGTCGGCCGGTGCTCGTCGAAGACCTCGCGCATGCGCTCCTCCTCCTTGCAGTCGGCCAGCACCGCCGCCAGCATCGAGGGGGGCACGTGGCGCTCGTCCTCCAGTTCGCGCTGGATCGAGAACAGGTTGTCCTCGGCGTGGTCGAGCAGCACGATCCGGTGCGGCTCCACGCGCGCTATCTGCCGGCACAGCTCTGAGCCGATCGAGCCGCCGGCGCCCGTCACGAGCACCGTCTCGCCGGCCAGGTAGGCGCCCACGCGCTCCAGCTCCATGTGCACCGGCTCGCGGCCGAGGACGTCCTCGACGCGTACCTCGCGCATCTGCCTGGCGAGCGCGCCGCGCGTCTGCAGCAGCTCGAACACCGTCGGCAGCGTGCGCACGGGTATCGCGCGCGCACGGCACTCGCGCACGATCCGCGCGCGCGTCGATCCGGGCGCGGAGGGAATCGCGATGATCACTTCATCGGGCTCGGCATCGTCGAGGATGCGCGGCAGATCGCCTTCGGTGTTGCCGCGCACGCGCAGCCCTTCGATGCGCAGCCGCCGCTTGGCGGGATCGTCGTCGACGAAGCCCACCGGTGCCAGCCCGAGGTCGCGGTTGCGCATGATCTCGCGAGCCACCAGCCGTCCGCCCTCGCCGGCGCCCGCGATCAGCACGGTGCGCTGGTCGCGCCGCAGGCTGCGGAACGCCGCCAGCGGCCGGCGCTCGTAAAGGGTGCGCGCCAGCGCGCGGATGCCGACCAGGAACACGAGCGACAGCAGCCCGAACAGCACGATCACGGTGTTCGGGAGCACGACGGCGACGGCTGTCGCGTGGCCTGGCTGGTGCCGCGTTTCGATGTATTGATGCACCGGGCGCAGGATCTCGACGCCGGCCACCGTCAGCAGCACGATCAGCACCACCGCGAGCACCACCGCCTCGTAGTCACGCTGCCCCGCATAGCGCCAGCGGCGCTGGTATACGCGCGTCAGCACCAGCACGGGCAGGCTCCCGGCGAGCACCCACCAGATCGTGTCGGCGCGCAGGTCGGAGTAGTGCGCCGACATCCGGCTGGTGAAACGCAGCTGGAAGGCGAGGTAGTACGCGAGCGCGACCAGCGCCCCGTCCACTGCTAGTTGCGGCAGCGAGTGTCGGTGGAGGGGTAGGGCCGCCGAGCGGATCCGTCGGCGCATTGTGAAGATTGTAAGCGCCGATCCCGACTCTGGCGTCGCAGGCCCCGCGTGCGCGGGTCAGTTGGAGACGGGCGAGAGCAGCAGCTCGACCAGCACGCGCGGGTCGCGGCGCACGCGCGGCGGCGCATTCGCGGGCGCGCGCTTGCCCAGATCCAGGTCCTCGGCAGCGCTCAGCATGCGCAGGCGCCGTTCGTCGATCAGGCGTTCGTCGACCGCGCCGAGGCGGCCCTGGAAGGTCGTGTAGACGGGCGTGCCCAGCGCGACCGCCTCGCGATTCATCGTGCCGCCCGCGGAGATCACGAGGTCGGCGTAGGCGATCAGCGACTGCGCGTCCACAGCGTGCTCGGGGACCACGAAGCCGGGGACGCGCGCGAGCTCCTCGCGCTGGGAGGCCACGCGCGGCAGCACCACCGGCTGGGTCCCCTGCTCGGCCGCGGCGGCGGCCAGCCGTCGCAGCACGCGCGCGAACAGGTCGTTCTCGAAGCGGTGGTACAGCGAGAGGACGGGCGGCGTGCGCACGACCACGATCGCGCGAGCGGGGTCGAGCCCCAGCTCGCCGAGCACCGCGTCCTCGGGCTCGAAGTCCGCCAGGTAGTACTCCTCCTTGAGGCCCGCATACGCGCGCACCTTGCCCTTCGCCCCGTAGCGATCCAGGCGCTGCGGCGGGATCGCGTCGGGCACCACCACAGCCCGCGCCAGGCGGCAGTTGACGTTGTGCTGGACCGTCGCCCACTCGTAGTCGAACATCGTCGCGCTCGGGATGCGCAGCAGCGCGGCCGCGACCGTGACGTCGTTGGAGCCGTGGCCGAGCGCGATGTCGAAGCGCCCGGGTGGGTGGGCTCCGTATCCACGCTGCTCGGCGCGCGCCCAGCCCACGAGCGCGCGCGAGCGCGACGCGAGGCCGGCCGCCTTGGCGCCGAGGCGCCCGCCGCGGTGGCGGCCGATCGCGGTGTGCTCGACGCCGAGGCGCTCGCACAGCTCGATCGTCTGGGCGAAGTCGCGCGCGGTCACGCGCACGTCGTGGCCATCCGCGCGCAAGCGCTCGATCACCGGGCGCATGACCAGCACGTGCGGGCTGTTTGTCAGATCGATCCAGATGCGCATCCGGAGGGGGACGGTATCGTTGGCCGCCCCTTGCTCGTTCTCGCCTCGATATCCGAAACGCTCGTCAACGAAACCTCGCACTTCGTCCGCGACGCCGGGCTGCCGGGGATCTTCGCGCTGATGGCGATCTCGAGCGCGTGCATCCCGATCCCGTCGGAGGTCGTGATGCTGTTCGCCGGCTTCGCCGTCGCGGACCCGGGGCAGAGCGCCTCCCATCATCACCTGACGCTGGTCGGGGTCGTGCTGGCGGGACTGCTGGGCACGATGGTCGGCTCGTGGCTCGCCTACGCGGTCGGGCGGGGCGGGCGCCTGGAGCTGTTCGAACGCCACGGCGCGAAGGTGCACATGGGACCCGCGCAGATCGAACGCGGCGATCAGTGGTTCCAGCGCCACGGCGAGGCCGCCGTCCTGTTCGGACGCGTGATCCCGGTCGTGCGCGCGTTCGTGTCGCTGCCCGCCGGGGTGGCCAGGATGCCGCTCGGGCGCTTCACCGCGTTCTCGCTGATCGGCACCTTCCCATGGGTGCTCGGCCTGGCGCTCGCCGGCCACGCGCTCGGCGGCGACTGGACGAGCGTGCGCAAGGGCTTCGAGTACGCCGACTACGTGATCGTGGCGGCGGTCATCGCCGGCATCGTCTACGCGCTCGTGCGCCGGCGCCGGGCGCGTCGCGATCCGGCGGCCGATGCCGTCGGCTGAGGACGGCCTGCCGCTCCGCCACGCCGTGGCGCTGGGTCTGCTGCAGGGCCCCACCGAGCTGCTGCCGGTCTCCTCCTCCGCGCACACGGCGCTGATTCCGTGGCTGGCCGGTTGGCCTTACGCACGACTGGACGGCGAGGGGCGCAAGTCCTTCGAGGTGGCGCTGCATACCGGCGCGGGCGCGGCGCTGGCAATCCACATGCGTCGGGAGCTGCTGCGCGACGCCGCGCGTCTCGACAGGCGACGGATCGGAGTGATCGCGCTGTCGCTCGCGCCGGCCGCGCTCGCCGGCTACACGCTCGGCCCCGTGATCGAGCGTCACGGCGGCGGCCCGCGCTCGATCGCCGCGGGTCTGGCCGTGGGAGCGCTGGCGATGGCGCTGGCTGACCGGCGTGCAGCTGCGAACGAGGCCGGTACGGGCCGCGCGCAGGATGATGCGACCGCGGCCGACGGGCTTGCGCTCGGGCTCGCGCAGGCGGCCGCCCTGCTCCCCGGGGTCTCGCGCAGCGGGGCGACGCTGACGGCCGCGCGCGCGCGCGGCTTCGGGCGCGGCGCGGCGCAGGCGCTCTCCTGGCACGCGGGGCTGCCCGTGCTGTTCGGGGCGAGCGCGCTCAAGGGCGCGCGCCTGTATCGAAATGGGCTGGCGCGCGAGCAGCGCGTGACGCTGGCTGCGGGCGCCGGCGCCGCGTTCGTGTCCACGCTGGCGAGCGCCCGGCTGCTCGGGCGCCGGCTGCGCGAGGGCCAGCCCGCCCTGCCATACGCGCTCTATCGCTGTCTGCTCGCCGCGCTCGTGATCTCGCGCCTACGTGACGCCGCCTAGCGGGCGCGCACAATAGAGGCCGATGACTGCTCTCGGGACCGTAATCGGCGGGCGCTATCGACTCGACGCCGAGATCGGGCGGGGCGGCATGTCGACCGTCTATCGCGCGTTCGACACGGTGCTCGAACGCCCGGTGGCGATCAAGCTGATGCACCGCGAGATCGCCGCCGACTCCGACCAGCTCGAGCGGTTCCGGCGCGAGGCGCGGTCGGTCGCGCAGCTCAACCACCCGCACGTCGTGACCGTGATCGACGCCGGCGAGGAGCCTTCGTCCGATGGCGGTCGCACGGGCGTGGGCGAAGCTACGGAGACGCCGTACATCGTGCTCGAGTACGTCGATGGTGAGACGCTCAAGGACGTCATCCGGCGCGAGGGGCCGCTCGACATCCCGCAGGCGATCGCATACGCGATCGAGATCGCGCGCGCGCTCGGCGCCGCGCACGAGCGCCAGATCGTGCATCGCGACGTCAAGCCCCACAACGTGCTCATCAGCGAGGAAGGCGGCGCCAAGATCACCGACTTCGGGATCGCGCGCACGCTGACCGAGGAAGGCCTGACGATGGCCGGCCGCGTGCTGGGCACGACCGACTATGTCTCGCCCGAGCAGGCGCTCGGGCAGTCCGTGACCGGGCAGTCGGATCTGTACTCGCTGGGGGTGGTCCTGTTCGAGATGCTCACCGGCCAGGTCCCGTTTCAGGGAAGCTCGCCGGTGGCGGTGGCGATGAAGCACGTGCGCGAGGACATCCCCGACGTGCAGCGGCTGCGCCCGGAAGTGTCCGCGGCCACCGCGGCGGTCGTCGAACGCGCGGTCTCCAAGGACCTCAGTCGCCGCTACCAGGATGCCGCGAGCATGGTCGCCGACCTGGAGGAGGTGCTCGCGATCGAGGCCGCGCGCGCCGGCCAGGCCACCGGCGAGGTCACGACCGTGCTGCGCACGCTCCCCGGCCCGGCCCGCCGGCGACTGCCGTGGCGCATGCGCCACCCCGCGCGCTGGGTGGGCTCGCTCGCGCTGCTGGTCGCGATCGTCGCGATCACGCTCGTGATCATCGCCGGGCAGGCGCATCGCGGTGCGGGCGTCCCACCCGACATCGACTCGCACGCGGGCCTCGAACCTGTGCAACTCAGCCAGACCGCCGCCCATGGCTACAACCCGTTTGGCACCGGCCCGGAAAACCGCGATCTGATCGGCAACGTCGTCGACGGTGACCCCAACACCACGTGGAGCACCGAGCAGTACTACGACGGCACGCTCAAGAAGGCCGGCGGCATCGGCCTTGGGATCTATCTGGACGCGGCGCCGCGCGTGCTCGCCAAGGCGCTCGAGATCCAGACACCTACGCCCGGCTTCTCCGTGCAGGTGTATGTCGCCGATCAGATCGAATTGGAACTGCCCTACGGCAGCTCGACGCCGCTGAGCGCGCGCGGCTGGCAGGGACCGGTGGGCGCGAGCGCAGACGTCCGCAGTGGCGAACGCATCCCACTCGCTCTCGCGGGGCGCCCGCACCGCTACTACCTCGTGTGGCTGACGACGCTGCCACCCGGTATGGAGCAGGCGTCGATCGCCGAACTGACGCTGTTCAGGTGAGGCGCGCCAGATGGCGCGCGTGGCGCTCGCACGCCAGCCGGCAGAGATGGTCGAGCAGGCGCGCGTAGGGAACGCCAGAGGCGCCGAGCATCTTGGCATACACGCTCGTCGGCGTGAAGCCGGGCATCGTGTTCAACTCGTTGAGCAGCACGCGCTCTCCGTCGACGAAGAAGTCGACGCGCGCGAGACCGTCACAGCCGGAGGCGAGAAATGCGCTCACCGCGAGCTGCGAGACCTGCTCGCGCGCGGCGCGCGAGATGCGTGCTGGGATGATCAGCTCCATGCCGCCGGGCGTGTACTTCGCGCCGTAGTCGTAGAACTCGCCCGCGAACACGATCTCGCCGGGCTCCGATGCGACCGCGGGCTCGGACGCGGTCGCTTCGCAGGCGAGCCGGCCGAGCACCCCGCACTCGACCTCCGTCCCCGCGGCCATCGCCTCGACGATCGCCAGGCCATCGTGCACGAACGCCTGCTCGAGGGCGCCGCCAAGGCCCTCGTCGGCATCGACCTTGACGATGCCCACCGAGGAGCCCAGGTGCGCGGGCTTGACGAACACCGGCAGGCCGAGCGCCGCGAGCTCGGCAAGCACCTGCTCGCGCTCGCGCGCGAAGCGCTCGGCGCGCACGCCGCGGTAGTCGACCTGGGGAACGCCGAGGCCTGCCATCAGCTGCTTGAACAGCACCTTGTCCAGGCATACCGCCGAGGCGGCGACACCCGCGCCGACGTAGGCCACGTCGAGCGTCTCCAGCAGCCCTTGCACGGTGCCGTCCTCACCGAACGGGCCGTGCAGCACCGGGAACACCACGTCCACCCCGAGCAGCCCGCCGCCCGGCGTGACGCTCAGCGACCGCCCGGCGGAGCGCCACACGCCGTCGCGCGCGATCTCAACCCACACGACCTCGTGTCCCGCGGCGCGCAGCCCTTCGCTCACCGCCGTGCCGGAGGACAGCGACACGTCGTGCTCGGAGGAGCGCCCGCCGGCGAGCACGGCGACCGTGAGCGCCTCACCCGGCGCCGAGTCCTCCAGCTCGATCACCCGAGTCATTCGGCTGGGGGCGTCGCCGGCGGCGTCGTCGTGCTCGACGTCGTCGGCGTGGTCGTTGTCGTCGTAGGGGTGGTCGTCGTCGGGGTTCCGAGCACGCCGACCACGATCGTCACGGTCGTGCCCTTGCGCGCGTGCGCGCCCGCCGCCGGGCTCTGTTCGAGCACCACGCCCACCTGCGCCTGTTCGGTCGTCGCTCGCTTTTCGACCTTCGACTTGAAGCCCGCGCTCTTGAGATGCGCCGCGGCGGCGGCTTCCGCCGCGCCGACGACTGCAGGGACTTCCACTTCCTTCGGCGCCTGCGCGACCGTCAGGTCGACCTTCGTGCCCGCGCGCACCGACTGACCCGTGGCGGGGTATTGCGCGAGCACGGTCCCCGGAGTCTGCGTGCTCGACACCCGCTTGGTGACGGTGCCGACGGCCAGTTCGGCGTTGGTGAGCGTCGCTTCGGCCGCTTCCAGCGTCTGGCCGGTCACGTCGGGGACGTGCGCCGGCGCGGGGCCGCTGGAGACGAGCAGGGTGATCAGGCTGCCTTCCTGGACCTCGGTTTCAGCCGGTGGTTCGGTGCCGACGACCTGTCCAGCTTCAACCGTCTTGCTGGACTCCGTCTTGGTCTTCGTCTTGAAGTGCGCCTTGCGCAGCGCAGCCACCGCGTTCGTCTCGCTGAGCCCGGACACGTCCATCAGCGGCACGCTCGCGGGACCGCGGGAGACGACGATCTTTACCTGCGTCCCCTTGCCCACCGCGCTCCCCGCCTTGGGCGTTTGACTGATCACCAGCCCGGTGGGGACGCTCGCGCTCGGAGCCAGCGACGGCACGGGATTCAGTCCGGCTGCGCGCAGCGTCGCGCCCGCCGCCTGTTCGGTCTGCCCGGTCACGCTCGGCACGTTCACCTTGCGGGTCGAGGGCGCCAGCAGCAGCACGGCGGCCACCGCCAGACCCGCGACGAGCACGCCTGCCAGTGCCCACAGCAGGCGTCGTCGCCGGCGGCGACGCTCATCCGGGGGCAACGAGGAGTCGCCCAGCTCGTACTGCCCGGTCCCGGGCTCGGCCAGCAGCATCGAGCCGGCGCCGCCATAAGCGGCCGCGGGCGGAGCGTGCTGGATGTGGCCGTCGGGAGCCGCTGTGGCGGTCGCGCCGGAGAGCGCGGGCAGCGCCTGGCGCACATGTTCGAGCGCGGCGATCAGCTCGTCCGCGTCGGCGTAGCGCTGGCCAGGATCCTTGGCGAGCGCGCGCAGGACGATCGCGTCGAGCGCCTGCGGCAGCGCGGGATTCAGCGCGCTCGGCGGCAGCGGCTCGGCCGAGACCTGCTTGAAGGCGATCGCGACCGCCGTCTCGCCCTCGAACGGGACCACGCCGGTGAGCAGCTCGTACAGGATCACTCCGATCGAGTACAGGTCCGAGGAGGCGCTGACCGCGTGGCCCTGCGCCTGCTCCGGGGAGAGGTACTGGGCGGTGCCCATGATCGAGCCGGTCAGCGTCATGTCCGAGGCGCCCGCGCGCGCGATCCCGAAGTCGGTGACGCGCGCGCGACCCTCTTCGTCGAGGATCACGTTGTGGGGCTTCAGGTCGCGGTGGATGACCCCGCGGCGGTGAGCGAAGCGCGCGGCGCGCAGGATCTGCACGACGATCTCGATCGCGTCCGCCGGGTCCAGTGCGCCGTGTTCGCGCACGATCGTCTTGAGCGGCCGGCCGGCTACGTACTCCATCGCGATGTAGTACGTGCCGTTCCACTCGCCGCGGTCGAAGATCGCGACGATGTTCGGGTGCGACAGCGCGGCGGCGCTGGAGGCCTCGCGCCGGAAGCGCTCCACGAACTCCTGGTCTTCGGCGAAGTGGTGGTGCAGCACCTTGACCGCGACATCCCGGCCGAGCAGCTGATCCTGGGCGAGGTAGACGTCGGCCATGCCGCCGGAGCCCAGGCGCGAGATCACCCTGTAGCGACCATCGATGATCGTCCCGGGGTCAATCATGGAGCAGGCTTTCGATCACGGACCTGGCGACCGGCGCGGCGAACGTCGCGCCTTCCCCGGGAACGGCCTTCTCCGTCACCGCGACCGCGACCGTGGGGTCGGCCGCCGGCGCGAACGCGATGAACCACACGTTGTTGATCGCATCGCCGAACTGCGTCTGTGCGGTGCCCGTCTTGCCGGCCACCTGAATGCCGGGGATCTGCGCGGCGGTGCCAGTGCCTTCCCGGACGACCGCTTCCATCATCGACCTCACCGCTGCGGCGGTGGGCTGTTTCATCACGACCGACTGCACGCGCGGGGAGATCGTCTGCACGGTGCTCCCTTCGGCGTCGACGATGCGCTGCGTCAGGTGAGGCACCATCAGCGTGCCGTGGTTGGCCACCGCCGCCGCGACCTCGGCCATCTGCAGCGGCGTAACTTCGAGTTTGTCCTGGCCGATGCCCAGGCGACCGACGTCGACCAGCGGGCTCGTCGGCGCGACGACACGTTCGCCGACATGCTCGCCGCTGGCGGACATTTCCCCGGCGGGGTAGTCGAGCTGCGGCTTGCGGTCGAAGCCGAAGCGTTCCATGTAGCGCCCGAGCGTGCGCTTGCCGACGTGCTCGGCGACCTGCGCCCACACGGTGTTGACGGAGTGGGCGAGCGCGTACGTGAGCGTGATCGGCCCGAAGCTCTCGCCGTTGTCGTTCTGCAGCAGCTTCCCGGAGACGATGATGCCGTTGGCACCGCTGACGGTCGATTCGGGTGTGTATGCGCCGGTGTCGATCGCCGCCGTGGCCGTGACGATCTTGAACGTCGAGCCGGGGGCGTAGCCGAACTGCACGGCGCGGTTGACCAGCGACCTGGTCGGCGGGCTGGTGTCCATTTCGCGTTCCTGCTCGGCTTTGGCCGCCGGCGAGCGCAGCGCGTTCGGGTCATAGCTGGGTTTGGAGGCCATCACCTCGACGGCGCCGGTACGCGGATCGAGGGCGACGACGGCGCCTTCGTGAACGCCCAGCGCCGTCATCGCGACGCGCTGCGCGCTCGGGTCGAGCGTGGTGACGAGCTTCTCGCCTCGGGGTTCCTTGCCCTGCAGCTGGTCGAGCACGCTCTGCAGGTTGGTTCCGGTCTGCGCGCTCAGTTCCTTGTTGCGAAAGCGCTCCAGGCCGGCGTTGCCGAGATCGGGTTCGACGTAGTCGTAGCCGAGCGGCGCGGCGAACAGTTCCCCGGTGGGGTAAGTGCGCTGATAGGTGCCTTCGGGGCCATGCAAGCTGCGCGCGAGCACGGTGCCGTCGGCGGCCACGATCGGGCCGCGGTCGACGCGCCGCTGCTCGAGCAGCGTGCGCTCGTTGAGCTTGTTTTCGCGCAGCGAGGAGGCTTCGAAGATCGTCCAGCGCGAGGTGAACGCGACGAGCAGCGCGAACAGCACGGCGACGAGCCCGTACAGGCGGACGATCGGGCGGTTCATCGTGAGCGCCTCATTCGAGCTGTTCCAGTTCGAGGCTGTGGATCAGCGAGGCGGCGTCGCCTTCCGAGCGCAGCGAATGATCGAGCAGGGTGTGTCGTTTTTCGGGGCTGAGCGTCGAGGCGCTGACGCCCGAGACATAGGTGCTGCTGTACAGCGTCAGGTTGCCCGGGAGCCGGTAGGGCAGGCCCTCGAACAGCGTCACGAGACCGCGGTCGTTGGTGCCGATGAAATACACCGACTGCAGCGCCAGGTAGCCGGCCGAGCCGATCAGCCCCAGTACCACGAGCAGGAACACGATCGCGCCCGCGTGCCGTATCCGCCGGCGCCGGCGGGTGCCCGGGGCGTGGCTCTGAGCCGGTGCCCGGGGCACGCGGGGCGCACGCTGAAGCCTGCGCCCGGAGACTGCCGCGGCGCCGAGCGGCGTCGCGCGATCCTCGACGGGCGCCGTCAGCGGCCGCGACACGGGCGGCGGCGCCGACACGACCGGGACCCCGACCATCGTCGTGTCCTGCGCGAACGGCGACTCGCCAGCGGGCTGCACCTCCTCGAGGCGAATCAGCACGACGGTGATGTTGTCCCGCCCGCCCGCCTGGTTGGCGGCGGCGATCAGCGCCTCGCCCGCGTCGCGCAGACGTGGGTGGGCACGCAGCGCCGCCGCGATCTCCTCCTCGGAGATCATCGTCGTGAGCCCGTCGCTGCACAGCAGGTACACGTCTCCGGCGCGCCCACGGAAGGAGCGCGTGTCGACCTCCACCATTCCCTCCGGCCCCAGCGCGCGCGTGATGACCGAGCGCTGCGGGTGCTCGATCGCCTCCTCGGGTGTGAGCCGACCCTGGCGGATGAGCTCGTCGACGAGCGAGTGATCGTCGGTCAGGCGCAGCAGCTGCCCGTCGCGCATGCAGTAGGCGCGGCTGTCGCCGACGTGCGCGATCGCGACCTCCTGCTCGCCGACATAGACGGCGGTGAGCGTCGTGCCCATGCCGGCATGCTCGGCGCTGGTGTGCGAGAGCTCGTGGATGCGCGCGTTGGCGGCGCGCGCGAGCTCCGCGAGCTCGAGCTCCGGATGCGAGGTCTCGGGCAGGCCCGGCTGGAAGGACTCGACGGCGATCCGCGAGGCGACCTCGCCGGCCTGCGCTCCGCCCATGCCGTCTGCGACCACGAACAGCGGCGCGCGCGCGAGCAGCGAGTCCTCGTTGGCCCGACGCTGGCGCCCGGTGTCCGTCCCGGCGTACTGTTCGGCAACACGCAACATGTCAGCGTCGACCCGCCATGTCAGTCGACCTCGAACGTGAATTCGCTGTCGCCGATACGCACCCTGTCACCCGGATGCAGCGGCCTGGGCGTCTCCAGCAGCTCCTCGTTGAGGTACGTGCCGTTGGTCGAGTCGAGGTCTTCGATGACCACTATGTTGCCCTGCTCGTAGACGCGCGCGTGGCGCGAGGAGGCGAACGGGTCCTCGAGCCTGATGTCCGCGTGGTCGCCGCGCCCGAGCACGAGGTCGCCGTCGAGGTCGTAGATCATCCCCGGTTCGTGGCCGGGCGCGCGCTCGATCACCAGGCGCGGGGCGCGGTGGGCGATGTCGGCGGTGCCGAGCGCCGACGCGGAGTACATGCCGGTCGCATCCGGCGGGATCGATGCGGGCGCCGCATGGGCGGGGCTCGGGTAGGCGCCGTCCGCTCCCGAGCCGCTGCCGCGAAGGTCGCGGCGGGCGCTGCGGACGATCCACAGCAGGAACAGGTACATGATCGCGAGGAATCCGAACTTCAGCGCGACGGATACGGGCGCGAGCGTGTTCATGAGAGCTCGAAGACGATCTCCGTCGAGCCGAGCTCGACGCGATCCCCGGCGTGCAGCAGCTGCACGCCCCGCACCTGCGCGCCGTTGACGCGCACGCCGTTGGTCGAGCCGAGGTCCGCGACCGTCCAGCCGTCGGGCCCCGGGCGCAGCTCCGCGTGCTGGCGCGAGATGCCGGCATCGTCGAGCACCACGTCGCAGTCGCGGCTGCGACCGATCGTGCCGCCGCCCGGAGGCACGAGCAGCCGCCGACCGCCGACCGCCAGCAGCGCGCGCTCGGGCGGGCGGCGGGCGTGGACGTCATCGACGGGGCCACCCACCCTCGCCGAGGTGCTGTAGATCATCGTCTGGCCGTGTTCCTCCTGCTCGACGAGAGGATGTGGCGCGTGCGCCGCGGCGTGGAGGTCGTGCTCCCCGTCTGCGGGCCGCACCAACCGCGCCTGGATGCCGAATTCGCCGAGCGAGAGCCGCTCGTCCGTGTGAAACGTGATGTACGGCGGCGAGGCCATGATCAGATCCTCGCGGCGTGCGTGCTCCAGCAGATACGCGCACAGCTCGTCGATCACCTCATGCTCGACGCCTTCGTAGCGTTCGCGGTCGGGGGGTGACAGCCACACCGAGTACTCGTTGGGGACGTACACACGCGAGACCGACACGGTGCGGTGGCTGTCCATCTCGCGGGCGAGCTTGCGCGCGAGCTCGATCGGCCGAACCTCTGTGCGAAACAGCCGTCCGAAGGTGCCCTCGACGAGGCTGGCGATCATTGTCTCGACGCTCTTGAGCGGGTTCATCGGCGGGCGGGCGGGTTGGGCGTACATCGATCCCGGCGGATCGGGCGGCAGCCGGGAGCCATGCTACGCACCCTTGCTCGGAACCTGTTTCGAGAGGTCCTCAGACGGGTCCGCGCAGGGCGCGCGCGGCGACCGCGACGATCGCACCGAGGATCGCGCCAAGCACGGCGCCGCGCGGTGTGGGGTGCATCGCGTGGGCGCCGAGGCCGGCGTCCAGTGCGGGCGCAGCGGCGGCGATCGCTGCCGACCACACGGTGACTGCCACGACATCGCGTACGGCGCTGCGTCCTCGCACGAGCCACGGAAGCACGGCCCCGCCGGCTGCCCACAGGAGCGCGCCAAGCAGCACGCCGAGCGCGAGCAGCGGAGCGATGACGTGCGTGGCGGCGAGGCTCAGCGAGCCCTCCCACGCGCTGTGGGCCGGCGTTCCCGCGGGCTCGGCGAGCCACAGCTTGCGAGCCAGCAGCGGCCCCGCGAGCGCCAGCCACCAGTATCCGAGCGCTCCCAGCGCGGCGCGCTCGCGCCAGCGCGATGGCTGCCCCGCGATCGCAGGGAACGCACCGGCGAGGCCGGCGAGGCCGAGCACGGGCGCCAGCGCGGCTGCTATCCAGCCCATCCCCAGGCGCCTGTCTCCGCGCTCGCTGGGCAGGAGCGCCAACGGCAGCAGCGCGGCGAACACCAGCAGCGCGACGCCAGGCCGGCCTGAGAAAGCCTGCCAGCCGATCAGCACGAGCGCGCAGGCGAGCCATGCGCCGCGCGGCAGTCGCAGGCCATGGCGCGGGGCGGCCGCGGGCTCCTGCTCGGCGATCTGATGTGCGACGTGCTCGTGCTCGAATGCCGGCGCGGGCGCGCGAACGCGGCGCACGTCGCCCGCGGCGGTGTGCGCGATCGGTTCGCGAATGACATGGCCGGCCTCGACTTCGGGGGCCGCGACGCGCCGCGCAGCCGCCGGGCGGGCACGCCGCCAGCGCGAGCGCTGCAGCCCGCGCGCGAGCGTCTGCTCGAGCGCGTCGTGCAGGTCGGCGAGCGTGCCGCGGTCGCCTGGCGCTGGCGCGAGCGCACGGTCGAGCGCGCGGGTGAGCTGCGCGGGCAGGTCTCGCCGCGCGCGCGCCAGCGGTGGCAGCGTGCGGCCGATGCGCCGCGCGGTGGCGGCGGGCGTGGCGCCCCGAACGGGGTTCTCGCCGCTCAGCGCCTCGTAGATCACGAGCGCCAGCGAGTACAGGTCGGCCTGCATCCCGACCTCGCGACCCTCGCTCTGCTCGGGCGCCATGTAGGCGAGCGTGCCGAGCACGTCGCCGGTGCGCGTGAGCGCCTCCTCGCCGACGAGGCTGGCGCCGCCGAAGTCGGTGAGCTTGGCTGCCGCGATCAACGCCTGCGGCGCCTGCGCGCCGTCCTCGGGCGGGTTCGGCACGAGCACGTTCTGCGGCTTGATGTCACGGTGGATCACGCCGCGGGCGTGCGCGTGGGCGAGCGCGCTGGCGAGCGCGAGGCCGATCTCGAGCACCTCCTCGTCCGCGAGCGCCTCGTCATCGATCAGCTGCGCGAGCGTGTCGCCGTCGACGAGCTCGGAGATCAGATAGAAGGCGCCGTCCTTGGCGCACGCCTCGTACAGCGCGACGATCGCGGGGTGGGCGAGCCGTGCGGCGGCGAGCGCCTCGCGGGTGGCGCGGTCGCTGTCGATCGGACCCCCACCCGCCTCCAGCCAGACGCGCTTGACCGCGACCTCGCGATGCAGGAGCTCGTCGTGGGCGCGCCATACCTCGCCGAAGCCGCCGCTTCCGAGCCGCTCGAGCATGCGATAGCGACCGAGCACCAGATCCTCGGCACCCGGCTCGCTGGCGCGTGACTCCGCGGCGCGCGGCTCCCCGGCGCGGGCGGCGATCCGTCGCCGCGGCGGCGATTCCGCGGGCGGCTCGCGTTCACGGGACGCTTGGATGAGGGTCTGTGGCGACTCCACCGGCTCCCGCGTTCGCCGCGCGTGGCTCCTGTCCCTGCCGCCGATGGCAGGAAAACACGCTCTGACCGAGAAGTTGCAATCTCGCGGGGAGGGCAGGCGCCAGTCATACTGCCTCCTTCGTAAAGTCCCTGCAAAGGAGCGGTTGGCTTTTGTCGTTCTTTGACGATGACGAGGAGACTGCGCCTCGACCGTCACCCCGAGCACCGCAGCGCCGGCCGAGCGCGGATCGGCCGGCGGGCGCTGCCGCGCCTCCGCGACGACCGCGACCGCGTCGTCCGCAGTACGCCGGCACGTCGGGGGCCGACCAGCACACGCTGATGATGCGCCGGCGCGTGGCCGCGGGCGTGGCGGTTGTCGTGTTGATCGTGATCGTGCTGGTGATCAACGGCTGCCTGAAAAGCGAAAAGCAGCAGTCGCTGAAGACCTACAACCACGAAGTCAGCGCGCTCGCGCAGGAATCCGACGCGCAGGTCTCGCACCCGCTGTTCTCGGCGCTGACGGACGCCGCGAGCAAGCCCGCGCTCGACGTCGAGCAGCAGATCGACGAACTGCTCAAGCAGGCGCAGGGCATCGCCACACGCGCCAAGGGCCTTTCCGTGCCCGGCGAAATGGCCGCTGCACAGCAGAACCTGTTGCTGGCACTCGACCTGCGGGTCGAAGGCATGACCAAGCTGGCGGCGCTGGTGCCGATCGCGCTCGGAGGGCAGGCCAAGCAGACGAGCACGAAGATCGCCGGCGCCATGGAGATCTTCCTGGCCTCGGACGTCGTCTACTCCCAGCGCGTCGCGCCGCTGATCCAGCAGACGCTCGCGGCGGACGGGATCACGGGCCTGACCACGGCCACGACCCGCTTCATGCCCAATCTCGGGTGGCTCGAAGCGGCGACCACGCTGGCGCGCATCACCGGGCAGTCGAGCAGCAGCTCCGAAGCCGGGGTGGCGCCGGGCCACCACGGCAGCACCCTGAAGGGGGTGAGCGTGGGGACGACCACGCTCGAACCGCAGCCGGCGCTCAACCACATCAACGCCGGACCCAGTCCGACGTTCACCGTGCTGGTCGAAAACGACGGCGAATTCCCCGAGACGGACGTCAAGGTCGACCTCACCGTCACAGCGGCTGGCAAACAGATCAAGACCTCCCACGTGATCAACAGGACCGAACCCGGAAAGACCGTGAGCGTCGAAATCCCCGTTCCCGGGGTTCCGCTCGGGCCGGCCGCAAAGATCGAAGCCCAAGTCGAGCCGGTGCCCGGCGAAACCAACCACGAAGACACCCAGGGCACCTACGTGGCGATCTTCGGCGAATAGTGCCAGCGCAGGTGAGCTGCGGCCGGGCGCGCGCCGTCGCGGCAGACGTGTGCGGGCGCGGCGGCGGCGCCAGCGGCTAACTTGTGACGATGGCCGCATCGATCACCGACACGCAGGGAATCGTTGCGATTGCGGCGGGCGTGCTCGCGCTCGCCGCGCTGGCGGGGTGCGCGGCGCTGAGCATCAGCGTGCGCCGGCTGCGTCGAGCACAGCGGCTCGTGCTGGGCGAGGGGCGCGAGCAGGATGTCGTGGCGCATGCGGCGGCGCTGCAGGAGGCGTTCGCGAATCTGCACTCCTACGTGCAGGACACCGCGACGCGCCTGGACGGGCGCCTGGCGGCGGTGGAGACGGCGCTGCGGGGGCGGATCGCGCATCGTGCGCTCGTGCGCTACGACGCCTACAACGAGCTCTCCGGGCAGCAGTCGATGTCGATCGCCCTGCTCGACGACGATCGCTCGGGCATCGTGCTGTCGTGCATCCATCATCGCGATCAGGCGCGCGTGTACGGCAAGCAGGTGCGCGGCGGTCGCGGCGAACTGGAGCTGTCTCCCGAGGAGGCCGAGGCGGTGCGCCTGGCGCTCGCCGACGGCAGCGACGGGGGCGCGGCCGGGTCGGCCGAGGATGAGCACCCGGGCTGAGACGCCGAGCGAGCAGCCGGCGAGCGGCGAGCGGCGGCCGCTGGTCGGCTATCTCGGTCCGGCTGGGACGTTCAGCGAGGAGGCGTTGCTCGCGAGCGCAGACGCGGACGCGGTGCAGCCGCTGGCTTTGGCGAGCATCTACGACGCGGTGATGGCGCTGCGCCGGGGCGAGGTGAGCTGGGCGATCGTGCCGATCGAGAACTCGCTCGAGGGGTCGATCAACGTGACGCTCGACCTGCTGGCGGGCGAGGCCGGTGACGTCAAGATCGTGGGCGAGGCGCTGCTGCGCGTCGAGCACGCGCTGATCGCCGTCGAGCGGCTGGCGCTGGCGGAGATCGACACGGTTGTGACCCACCCGCACGTGCCGGGGCAGTGCACGCTGTTCCTGCGCACCGAGCTGGCACGGGCGCGGATCGTGCCGGCGAGCTCGACCGCGGAGGCGGTGCGCACGGTGGTGGCCGACGCACGGCGCGGGCAGGCGGCGATCGGGACGGCGCTCGCGGCGCGGATCTACGGCGGCACGGTGATCCGCGAGCACGTCGAGGATCGCGAGGACAACGAAACGCGCTTCGTGTGGCTGGCGCGGGCGAATACGGGGGTCGACGCGGCGGCGGGCGAGCGGCCGCCGTTGCGCGCGGGGACGAGCGGCCAGTGGAAGACATCGCTGGTGTTCTGGGGTGCCGGAGCCGAGCACGCCGGCTGGCTGGTGCGCTGCTTGGACGCGTTCGCGCGCCGGGAGATCAACCTGACGAAGATCGAGTCGCGGCCGCGGCGGCAGGGCCTCGGCAGCTACATGTTCTTCGCCGACCTCGCGGCACACGCCGAGGATGCGCCGGTGGGAGAGGCGATCGCGGAGCTCGAGGCGTCGTGCGAGGAGGTGCGCGTGCTCGGCTCCTACGGCGCCGCCCCACCACCGGAGCCGCGGCGGCCGTGATCGCCATCGGTTGCGCCGTGGCGCGCGCGGCGGGCGCCACCGCTACACTGCGGCCCTGAAGATGGAGTGCACAGTCCCACCCGAGCCGGTGGGGTCCGTGTTGCCCTCAGAGCACCAGCGGCACGGACCTGGCACGTCGCCCGCAACGGCGATGAGCGGTCGGGTGCTCGTTCTGAACGCGACGTACGAGCCGATCAACGTGTGCACGGTGCGGCGCGCGGTCGTGTTGCTGCTCAAGGAAAAGGCCGAGCTGCTCGAGCGCGGCCGCTGGGCGCTGCACTCCGAGAGCTCGACGCTGGCACGACCGGTGGTGATCCGACTCGTCAGCTACGTGAAGGTCCCGCGCGACGCCCACCGCCGCAAGATCACTCGGCGCGCGGTGTTCGCCAGGGACAGCTGGACCTGCCAGTACTGCGGCTCGCGCTCGAACCTGACGGTCGACCATGTGATCCCGCGCTCCAAGGGTGGCACCTCCAGCTGGGAGAACATCGTCGCCTCGTGCGCACCGTGCAACAGGCGCAAGGGCGACCGCCTGCCCCGGCAGGCGGGCATGCACCCGCGGCACACGCCGCGCACGCCGCGGGCGGAGATCTTCATCCACGTCGCCAGCCCGACGATCCCGGCGGCCTGGCTGGCGTACCTGCCGCAAGCTGCGTAGACAGAGCGAAGGGCGCCTGTACGACGGCGCCCTTCGCGAACTGCTCTGACTGGAAAGACCGAGAGCGACGAGGCAAGGCCGGAGGGACCAGGACCGGCAGTCGTCTCGGGGTGTCCCGGGTTGGATTCCGCTAGGCGGACCAGCCTCCCGACCTAACGGCCGGTCACCTCCAGGGTCCCGCAAGAACTGTCACTCAACGTTTGGACCACCTCCTTTCTCTGGTCCTGCCAGGGTAGCGAACGGAGATGACATCGGGGGTGCCAGGCCACCCCTCGCAGGGAGGCCGTACGCCTGAGAGCCGCCGGCGGCCGTCACTGGATGATGACGCCGAACTCCTGTGCGTAGGTGGCGCCGGGGGCGCCGGGGGCGAGCGAGGCGGGCACGCTTGGCGTGATGCCGATCCCGGTTTCGCGGTACTGGGCTTCGAGGATGTTGGCCAGGTGCCCGGGGGAGGCGATCCAGGCTGCGACGATCGACGCCGGCGTGGAGAGCTGGTAGGTGCCCCAGGCGAGGTTCTCGCCGATCACGTAGCCGTCGCTCGGGCTGGGGATGTAGCCGGTGTCGCGGATGCGGTCCACGGGGGTCTCGCCGGTGGGCGAGACGTGCGCGAAGTAGTCGTCGGCGATCAGTTCTTCGCAGTGGCCTTCGGCCGCCTGTTCGAGCTCGGGGCTCGGCACGAGCGGGCTCTCGCCGTTTTCGGCACGCTTGCGGTTGATCAGACAGAGGACTGCAGCGCGGACGAGCGCGATGTTTCCCGCTTCGGGCGTCAGTTCGGTGTTCTGGCACGGCGTGGCGAGGACGGCGGCGATCGTTGCGGCGTCGTGTGCGGCGGGGGTCTGTTGCGTGGCCGCGCTGGTCGGTTCGATCGCCGGTGTCGGGGTGGGCGCGGGCGCGGGCGTCGTACTGGGCTTCGTCCGCCGGGGTTTGACGGCGTGCAACTTTGCGGTCTTCTGCTTGCGCGGCTTTAGCTTGCGCGTGCTCGGTCGACAAACGTGTGTGGTCGCAGCACCGGCACCGCGGGTGGAGTGCGTGGAGCCGTTGACGCAGTCGGTGCGGGCGCGCCTCGCGGCGGCTGGCGCCGCGGCTACGCCTACGGTGACGGCGGCGCAGCTGAGGATCGATAGGACGGTTGCTAGGCGGTGGCGGGGGGCGGGCACCCTCAGCCTGTCGACCGCTCAACAGGTCCCTCTGAGTCCCGACACACGAATCTGGACGCTTGGGAGGCGATCGCAAGAAACCGTGCGAGCTTCCCCCACGATGCCTGCCGCTTTCCCTCGGCTGGGGGTAGGGCGGACTACTGGCCGGGCTCGGCGTCGACCGCGCCGCTGACGTCGCCGTTCTCGAGCGCGCTCGGCGCACCATCCTCGCCGGCGTCCTCGAGCGCGGCCGGCGCGCCATCCTCGCCGGCGTCGACGACGAGCGCCACGGCGCTCACCAGATCGTCGTCCTTGAGGTTCATCACGCGCACGCCGGTGGCTGAGCGTCCCTGCTGGGAGATGCCCGCGGCGGAGGTCCGCTGGACCATCCCGCCGACGCTGATGAACACCAGTTCCTGGTGCTCGCGCACGACCAGCGCGCCCGCCAGGGCGCCCTTTTTCTCGGTCAGGCCGATCGTCTTGACGCCTTTGGCGCCGCGGTTGGTTTTGCGGTACTGGCTGATCTGGGTGCGCTTGCCGTAGCCGTTCTCGGTGACGACCAGCAGATCCATGTCGTCGCGCGCGACGTCCATGGCGATCACCCGCCCGGTCTTGCCGACGTCCATGCCGCGCACGCCGGTGGTGTCGCGACCCATCGGACGAGCGTCGGACTCGGCGAAGCGCACGGTCAGCCCGGCGCGCGAGACCATGATGATCTCGTCGTTGGGGTCGACGGCGCGCACGGCCAGCAGCTCGTCGTCGTCGCGAATGTTGATCGCGATGATGCCGTCGGCTTTGATCGGCGTGTTGTAGGACTGCAGCTCGGTCTTCTTGACGGTGCCGTTGCGTGTGGCGAACACGAGGAACTGGGTCTCTGAGAAGTCGCGCGTGGAGAGCACCGCCTGGATCCGCTCGCCGTCGCGCAGCGGCAGGATGTTCACGAGCGCGCGGCCCTTGGCCGTGCGCTGCGCCTCGGGCAGTTCGTAGACCTTCGAGCGGTAGACCTTGCCGCGGTTGGAGAAGAACAGCAGGTAGTCGTGCGAGGAGCACACGAACAGGTGCTCGATGAAGTCGCCGTCCTTCATGTCCATCCCCGTCACCCCACGACCGCCGCGCTGCTGCTGACGGTAGGTGGCGAGCGGCAGCGACTTGATGTAGCCGGTCTGGGTGATCGTGATCACCATCTGCTGGTCGGCGATCAGGTCCTCGATGTCGATCTCGTCCTCGGAGTGGCTGATCTCGGTGCGGCGCTCGTCGCCGAAGCGCTCTCTGATCTCCGCGAGCTCCTCCTTGATGACGCTCAGCACGCGCGTCTCATCGCCGAGGATCGCGCGCAGCTCGGCGATCCGCTCGCTGACGTCGGCGTGCTCCTGTTTGATGCTGTCGGCCTCGAGCGCGGTCAGCTGTGAGAGACGCAGGTCGAGGATCGCGGTGGCTTGGATCGCGCTCAGCTCGAAGCGCTCGACGAGCTGCTCGCGGGCGGCGTCGCGGTCGCGCGAGCCGCGGATCAGTTCGATGATCGCGTCGAGGTGCTCCAGCGCCGTCAGCAGGCCCTCGAGGATGTGCGCGCGCGCCTCCTTCTCGGAGAGCTCGTGCTTGGTGCGGCGTACGATCACCTCGCGCTGGTGGGCGACGTAGTGGTGGATCACCTCGCGCAGGTTCAGCGTGCGCGGGACGTTGTCGACGAGCGCGACCATGTTGACGCCGAACGTCGTCTGCATGGGCGTGTGCTTGTAGAGCTTGTTGAGCACCACCTTTGGGATCGCGTCGCGCTTCAGCTCGATCACCAGACGCATCCCGCGCTTGTCCGACTGGTCGATCAGGTCCGAGATCTCCGGTATGCGTTTGTCGTTGACGAGTTCCGCGATCTTCGTCATCAGGTTGCCTTCGCCGCCCTTCTTGACCATGAACGGCAGCTCTGTGACGACGATCGCCTCCTTGCCGTGGCTGAGCGGCTCGATGTGCGCGCGCGCCTGCACGCGCACCCGGCCGCGGCCCGTCTCGTAGGCGTCTTTGATGCCGCCGTGACCGAGGATGATGCCCCCGGTGGGGAAGTCGGGGCCTTTGACGTGCCGCATCAGGCCCGCCGTGTCGATGTCGGGGTCGTCGATGTACGCGACGGTCGCGTCGATCACCTCGCGCAGGTTGTGCGGCGGGATGTTCGTCGCCATCCCCACGGCGATCCCCGAGGAGCCGTTGACCAGCAGGTTCGGGAAGCGTGCGGGCAGGACCAGCGGTTCCCGGCGCGAGCCGTCGTAGTTCTGCACGAAGTCGACCGTGTCCATGTCGAGGTCGCGCAGCATCTCGGTGGCGATGCGGGCGAGGCGGGCCTCGGTGTTGTGGCTGACGAAGCCGTTGGTCAAGAACGAGTGGTCGTCCGTGTCTACGCGCAGCGAGTAGACGGGCTGCACGCCAGCGGGCTCGACCGCGGCGACCTCGGCGTAGTAGTAGTCGCCGCCGCGAAGCGGCTCGAGCAGCGCGGGGACGTCGGTTCCCAGTCGCTCGAGCACTGCAGTCGCGGATGCCGAGATCTGGCCCACACCGCTGGCCTGATTAGGCGATACCGCCCCGGTAGCGTGGTTCTCCCTGAGCATCTCTGTGTTCATCGCAAGTCGCTCGCCGGGACGCAGCTCGCCGAGAAGCCGCCACAGCAGGATCGGCACGCCCGCTAGCTCCACGAGGCACAGCACCGGATGATTCGCCGTGCCAGTCAGCTCATAGCCCTCAGTCGTCCGCAGCCGCAGGGTCGGGTGCTCACCGGAGTGGAACAGGACCGAGGCGTGCACCGGCCGACCCAGGCGGTCGAGCACCTCGAGGTCCACCGGGGCGTCTGAGTTGGGAGCAGCATCCGGGACGAGCGAGTCGACCCGCACAGTGCCCGCGCTCGTACGAACCCGGGTATCCCCCGCGACGCAATATCTCATCGCGGCAGCCGGGTCGTCATCGACGGAGCCGAAGTTACCCTGGCCGTCGACGAGCTCATTGCGCATTGAGAAGTCCTGCGCCATGCGCACGAGCGTGTCGTAGATCGCGGTGTCGCCGTGCGGGTGATAGTTGCCCATCACCTCACCGACGATCTTGGCGCACTTGGCGTAGGAGCGGGTCGGGCCGAGGCCGAGCTCGTTCATCGCGTAGAGCACGCGGCGGTGCACGGGCTTCAGCCCGTCGCGGACGTCGGGCAGCGCGCGGCCGACGATCACCGACATCGCGTAGTCGAGGTAGGCGGTGCGCATCTCCTCCTCGAGCGCACGCGGTTCGACGTTGCCCCCGCCGATCACATCAGCGCTAGCCATGCTGGGTCACCTCCTCACACATCTAGGTTCGCGACCGCCCTGGCGTTGTCCTCGATGAAGGCCCTGCGTGGCTCGACCTGGTCGCCCATCAGCATCGAGAAGGTGCGGTCGGCAGCGAAGGCGTCGTCGAGCGTGACCTGCGCGAGCGTCCGCGTGGCGGGGGCCATCGTGGTTTCGCCGAGCTGCTCGGCGTTCATCTCTCCGAGCCCCTTGAAGCGCTGCAGCTTGATGCCCTTCTGCGCGACCGCCATGACGGCCGGGTGCAGGTCCTCGAACGAGGGCGCGGCTTCGCGTGCATCGCCGAGACGCACCTCGAAGGCGGGGACGCCGGCGAGCTCGATCAGCTGCGCGTGCACGCGCGCCAGTTGGCGATACTCCTGCGAGTCGAACAGGGCGCGCTTGATGCGATGGACGCGCGCGAAGCCGGTCTTTGCTTCAACCGCCCGGATGCGCAGCTCGAGCGGGTCTGTCTCGAGCAGCTCGGTGGAGTGGGTGTCGCCGCTGGCGCCCGAGCGCCCGAGCACCTCGATCGCGGCGTCGGCGCTCAGCGCCTGCTCGCCCAGCAGCGAGGACTCCTCGAGGAACTGCACGACATCATGGCCGTGTGCTGCGCGCAGCGACGAGGACCAGCCCTCGTACTGCTTGAGCAGTCGGGTGAAGCGCTGCCAGCGCGCTTCGGTGAGCTTGAACTGCGTGCCGTGCCGGTCGAAGACCTCGATCTTCTCCCACTTGTCGGCGAGCAGGATCTCCTCGAGTTCCGAGTCCTTCTCGATGTAGCGCTCGCGCGAGCCCTGCTTGAGCTTGTAGAGCGGCGGCTTGGCGATGTAGACGTAGCCGGCCTTGATCAGCTCTTCCATCTCGCGGAACAGCAGGGTCAGCACGAGCGTGCGGATGTGGGCGCCGTCAACGTCAGCGTCGGTCATGAGCACCACCTTGTGGTAGCGCGCGTTCTCGATGTTGAACTCGTCGCGCACGCCTGTGCCGATGGCCGTGATCAGGGCCTGGACCTCAGTGTTCTGCAGCACCTTGTCGATGCGCGACTTCTCGACGTTGAGGATCTTGCCGCGCAGCGGCAGCACGGCCTGGGTTTCGCGGTCGCGCCCCTGCTTGGCGGAGCCGCCGGCGGAGTCACCCTCGACGACGAACAGCTCGGCCAGGGACGGATCCTTGATCGAGCAGTCGGCGAGCTTCCCGGGCAGCGTCGAGTTCTCGAGCGCGGACTTGCGGCGCGTCAGGTCGCGGGCCTTGCGCGCGGCTTCGCGGGCGCGCTGCGACTGCACGGCCTTGGAGATCACCGCGCGCGCCTCGCTCGGGTTCTCCTCGAGGAACTCGGCGAGGCCCGCGTTGACGATCGACTCGACGAAGCCGGCCATCCCCGGGTTGCCGAGCTTGGTCTTGGTCTGGCCCTCGAACTGGGGGTCGCGCAGCTTGACCGACACGACCGCGGTCAGACCCTCACGCGCGTCCTCGCCGGTGAGGTTCTCGTCTTTCTCCTTGAGCAGCCCGTGGTCGCGTGCGTACTTGTTCAGCGTGCGTGTCAGGGCAGAGCGAAAGCCGCTCAGATGCGAGCCGCCCTCGGGCGTGTTGATGTTGTTGGCGAACGAGTGGATCGACTCCTGGTAGGAGGCGTTCCACTGCATCGCGACCTCCGCGGCGCCCTCCTCGGACTCGCCGGCGAAGAACACGACCTTGCGATGAACCGTGTCCTTGTTCTCGTTCAGATAGGCGACGAAGTCCTCGATGCCGCCGTCGTATTGGAATTCGGCCGAGTGGCCCTCGGCGCGCTCGTCGACGATCGAGATCTTCAGGCCGCGCGTGAGGAAGGCGGTCTCGCGCAGGCGCTCCTCCAGCGTGTGGAAGTCGAAGTCGAGCGACTCGAAGATGTCGGCGTCGGGGAGGAACGTCACAGACGTCCCGGTCGACGCGCCCTTCGGGAGCGCGTCACCCTCGACCAGCTCCGACTGGGGGATCCCGCGCGAGTACTCCTGGGAGTACACGTGACCGTCGCGACGGATCTCGACGACCAGGCGTTCCGAGAGCGCGTTGACGACTGAGACGCCGACGCCGTGCAGCCCGCCGGAGACCTTGTAGCCGCCGCCCTCGCCGAACTTTCCACCCGAGTGCAGGACCGTCAGCACGACCTGTACCGCGGGCAGGCCCTCCTTCTCCATCTTGGCGACCGGGATCCCACGGCCGTTGTCGACGACCGTCACGGAGTTGTCCGGGTGGATGACCACCGAGACCTCGGTGCAGAAGCCCGCGAGGGCCTCGTCGACGGAGTTGTCGACGACCTCGTAGACCAGGTGGTGCAGTCCCATGATGCCGGTCGAGCCGATGTACATCCCGGGGCGCTTGCGGACGGCTTCGAGGCCCTCCAGGACGGTGATGTCCTGCGCGTCGTAGTCGGCCGAGCCGCCACCCATCGACGGGTCGTTGACGCCGCCCTTGCCCATGCTCTCTTCAGAGCTATTGCTGCCTGCCGCCAAATGGCCCTCCGATGACGTGAGAACGCCCCGGTTTCCATGGCGCGAGGGCCATGACCGGGGCGGGTTAGCTGTAGCCCAAATGATAGCACGGCGGCCCCCCTCATCCGGCCCCAAAACGCCGCTAAATCCCTGCAAAATATGGGGAAATCGGGCGATGTAGACGCCCTCTCGACGAGAAGCGTCGGGGGTCCGCTATGGAGCGCGCCTCAGGCGGTGCGACAACGGAGCGCGCGGATCTGCTCCGTGCCGAGCGCGTGGTTGAGCCGGGGGATCAGCTCGGCGGCCATGAGATCCAGCTCCTGCGCCCACACGGAGGCCTCGCATGTGACGGTGAGAACGCCGTCGTGCTCGCCGGTGGGACGCGATGAAGCGGCGATCGCTGCGCCGACGGTGCTCTCCCAGACCTCTTGCACCCGCGCAAGCGTGCTCGCCGGCGCAAGCGTGCCCGTGAACTGTTCCAGCGCGGTGGCCAGGGGGCGTGGCGCGTATCTGCTCATGCAGCGATCGCCTCCTGCAAGATCGCACCGGGCGAGATGCGCAGCCGCGTGACGGTCACGTCCGTGGCTCCGGGCACGTGCGCGAGGTCGGTGGTTGCGATCACGCTCTGGCCCCCCACGCGCAGCTCGTGGGCGAGCAGCTCGCGGCGCTCTGCATCGAGCTCGCTCATGACGTCATCGAGCAGCATCAGCGGTGTGCGGCCGCGACGGTTCGCGAGGACCGCGCGCTCGGCGAGCAGCAGCGCGAGCAGCGCGAGCCGCTGCTCGCCCTGTGAGCCATACACCCGCAGCTCGCGCCCGTCGCGCACGATCGCGAGCTCATCGCGGTGCGGCCCATGGCCCGAGAAGCCCCGCTCCAGATCGCCTGCCAGGCGCTCGCGCAGCTCGTCGAGGTACTCCTGCTCGTCTGCCGCGCGTGAGCGCGGCCGATACTCGAGCGCAAGCTCGCCGCTGCACCCAAGCTGCGTTGCCCGCTCGGCGAACGGTTCGGCCAGCAGTGCCACCGTCTCGGCGCGGTGGGCGCGCAGCTCGAGCGCCCTGGCGGCGAGCTCGCGATCCCAGGTGGAAAGTGTGGCGTCCGAAGCCCGTCCAGAACGGATGCGACCGAGCAGCGCGTTGCGCTGCGCCAGCACGCGCGAGTACTGCCTGCGAGCATCAGCGCGGGGCGGCCAGATCGCAGCGACGACCTGGTCGAGGTGGGCGCGGCGGACCGCCGGCGGACCCTTCACCAGCTCTAGCCGATCGGGTAGGAACACGCTCACGAGCGGCCTGACGGCGACGTCCAGCAGGCGCTCCACCGGGGCGCCGTCAGCCGTCATCCGCTTGATGGGCTGCGAGCCATCTGGCACGGTGCCGAAGCCGACGCCAAGTTCGTGGGCGTGCTCGTCATCGTCGAGCAGCCGCACGGACACACGCGCCGCCTTGGCGCCGAAGCGCACGAGCTCGCGCTCGTTGCGCGTTCGCGGCGAGCGCGCCGTGCAGCCGTAGTAGAGCGCCTCCAGCAGATTCGACTTGCCGGCGCCGTTGGGCCCATGAACGACGGTCAGGCCCGCGCCGATGCCCGCCTCCGCGCGGGTGTACGTGCGAAAGTCGCGCAGCTGCACGCTGAGCACGCGCACGGCCCCACCTCAGACGTTGAGTCTGATCGGCATGATGAGATAGACGAAGTCGCCGGTGTCGGGGGATTCGATCAGGCCTGGTCGGAGTGGGCTGATCAGCTTCAGCACGAGCTCCTCGGACTCGATGCTCTCCAGACCATCGCGCAGGAACTCGGGGTTGAAGCCGATCTCGAACGGCTCGCCGTGGAACGGCACCGGGATCGCCTCGCTTGCCTCGCCGACGTCGGGGGTCTGTGCTGAGACCGTCAGTGTTCCCTCGCTGAAGCTGAGGCGCAGCGGCGCGTTCTTCTGCGCGAGCAGGCTGATGCGGCGGACGACGTCTGTCAGCTCGGCGCTGGAGAGGCGCAGCTCATGCTCGACCGATTCGGGCAGCAGCTGCCGGTAGTTCGGGAACTGGCCGTCGATCAGGCGTGATGAGAGCACGACGTCGCCGAGCTCGAACACCGCTTGGTTCTGGCCGACGCTCACCGCGATCGTCTCGCTCGGTGCCTGCTGGGCGATGCGCACCAGCTCCTGGAGGGCTCGCGCGGGGACGTTCGCCTCGAGACTGCCCTGCAGTGGCGACTCCAGCGCCGTCTCCTTGACGCTCAGCCTGTAGGAGTCGGTTGCGACCATGCGCAGCTCGTGCCCGGAGGCGGACATCAGGATGCCGGTGAGCACGGGGCGCGTCTCGTCACGGGAGGCGGAGCGGGCGACGCGGGAGACAGTCTGGACGAAGGCCTCGGCTGGAAGGACGACGCGCGAGTCCGGCGACGGCACGGGCAGCGAGGGGAAGTCCTCGCTGCGCAGCGTGCGTAGGTGGAACGTTGTGGGACCACAGATCAGCTCGACGTCCTGCTCAGCGCTGCGCAGCTCCATCGTGAGCGTGTCGGAGGGCAGCGAACGAGCGACGTCGAGCAGGAGGCGGGCTGGCAGGACCACCGACCCCGGCCTCGCGACGTCGGCCTGAAGTGGGACGCGCAGGCCGATCTCCATGTCGGTGGCGAGAAGCTCTGGAGTCGAGTCGGGGAGTGCTGAGATCATCACGCCAGAGAGGGCCTGTACGGCGCTGCGCGAGGAGGCCACACGGGTTGTGGTCTGCAGTTGAGCAAGCAGGTTGGCTGATGACAGAGATAGCTTCACGATGAGTACGCCTGATTGGTTTGAGTATCAGTAGGGGTTGTGTGGATGTGGATTCGTGGCGAACAGGCGAGAATCCCGGTAGGGACCTGTGGCGGAGCCTGTGGACGGTTCGGCGAAAGTCTCTCAGGATGGCCGGTCGGCGGGGCGGCAGGAATCATGGCTGTGCGCGGTCGAGCGCTTGGCACAGCTTCTCCACAGCTTCTCGAGAGGCATCGTCGTCGAGGATACGGGCAGAGGTTCGCCGCCAGGCGTGCAAGACGGTCGTGTGGTCGCGGCCACCGAACTGGCGGCCGATCGCGGGCAGCGATTCGCCCGTGAGCTCGCGCGCGAGGTACATGGCGACCTGGCGCGGCCAGGCGACTCGTGCCGTGCGTGCGGTGGAGAGCAGCTCGTCGGGCGAGACGCCGAAGTAGCTGCAGGCAGCAGCCTGTATGTCCTTGACTGTGCGTGTGCGTTGCGCGGACGGCGCGCTGTGTGGATAGAGGCTGTCGAGGACCTCGCCTGCGAGCTCCGACGTGAGCGGCCTGCCGGTGAGAGAGCTGTAGGCGACGACGCGGATGAGTGCTCCCTCGAGTGCGCGCACGTTGGTGTCGATGCGCTCGGCGATGACGTCGAGGGCGTGACTGTCGCCCAGCTGGATGTGGTCGTGTTGTGCGCGCTTGCGCAGGATCGCCAGCCGCGTGGCGAGGCCGGGGGGTTTGATGTCGGCGACCAGGCCGGCCTCGAAACGCTCGCGAAGGCGGTCCTCGAGCGCCTGGAGGTCGCGTGGCGGCCGATCGGAGGTGAGCACGATCTGGCGGCCGCCGTCGTGGAGGGCGTTGAAGGTGTGGAAGAACTCCTCCTCGGTCTTGGTCTTGCGCTCGAGGAACTGCACGTCGTCTACGAGCAGCACGTCCACGTCGCGAAAGCGAAGCTTGAAGCGCTCGGTGCCGCCGCTGCCGAGCGCACCGATGAACTCGTTGGTGAACGCCTCGCCGGTGGTGCAGCGGACGGTGAGACTGGGATTGTGCGCCAGCAGCAGGATCGCGATCGCGCTGAGGAGATGGGTCTTGCCGACGCCCGGTGGGCCGCAGATGAAGAGCGGGTTGTAGGCCTGCGCGGGCATCTCGGCGACCGTGAGCGCGGCGGCATGGGCGAGGCGGTTGCAGTCGCCGATTACGAACTGCTCGAAGGTGAGCTTGGGGTTGCCGAGTGGCCCGGTGGGGGTGGGCGCCGGCGGCCCGTTGCGCAGGCCGGCCGCGGTGGGTCGAGGTGTTGCTCGGTGTCCGCCGGATGCGCCAGAGGCGTGCGTGTCGTTGGTGTTTCCGGCGCCCGCGTCGCCCGCGGGGATGATCTCGACGCTTGCGGCAGGTCCGAGGACGAGCTCGACGCTGGCCTGGATGACACGACCGAAGCGCTCGCGAACCCAGCGGCAGGATTGAACCGGAGCGTCTAGGAGGAGACGATCGTCTTCGAGCTCGAGCGGGCGGAGTGGCTCGAGCCAGATGCGGTAGGTGGGCTCATCTACGACGAGCGCAAGCTGGGCCTGTACCCGTGACCATATGTGCTCGAGCTCACGACTCACGGCAGCGGTAGTCCGCTCCTTTCCAGGAGACAGTGCTGGGAACTATTCGAAGGAGGGCCCCTGGGGCCCGGTCGAGCGACTATACCCAACGCCCGCAGACGCTCGGGAAGGGTGCCCGCATTTGGCGGGAAAAATCGCCGACGGCGCCGTCGGTCCTATACTGCAGCCCGGCATGAAGCGCACCTACCAGCCGAAGAAGCGCAAGCGGGCCCGAGCGCACGGGTTTCGTGCGCGCATGGCCTCGCGCGCAGGGCGCCTGACGTTGAAGCGTCGCCGCGACAAGGGCCGCAAGCGTCTGTCCACCTGAGGGCCGTGTTGCCAACGACCCCGTGGCCGGTGCAGATACCTTGAGATCTCGGCCCTCGACACGTGGTCGTCTATCACGCAGCGCGGAGTTCGAGCGGGTGTATCGCCAGGGACGCTCGATCGCCAACCGCCATCTTGTGCTTTACACGTTCCCGAACAGCTCCGTGGCGGCGCCGCGGCTCGGCCTGTCGGTGTCGCGCAAGGTCGGCGGCGCGGTGCAGCGCAATCGGGTCAAGCGGCTGCTTCGCGAGGCGTTTGCGCGAGCGGAAGCCGACTTGCTGGCGGGCCAGGATGTGGTTGTCGTCGCCCGCCCGCCCGCTGGCGAGCTCGCAGAGCAGGAGGGCCTCGCGGGCATCGACGCGTCGCTTAGCGAGCTGATCGTGAAGGCGGGCCTGCGCGCCGGCCCGGCGCCAGAGGCCGAGGTGGAGGCCGGGGCGGCGCCGCAGTGAGCTCGCAGGCGTCGCACGGAACGCCGGCAGCTCGTGGCCTCGCGCACGCCGCCCGCGTCGTCGTCGTGACCCCGATCGTGATCTATCAACGCTGGGTGTCGCCGGCGATACCGAGGCGTTGCAAGTACGAGCCCACGTGTTCGCGGTATGCGGTCGAGGCGATCCGTGAGTACGGCATACTTAGGGGCCTGGTGCTCGCGGGGTGGCGTCTGCTGAGGTGCAACCCGTGGAGTCACGGCGGATACGATCCGGTGGAGGCCCAGCGAGTGTTCAGGATCGGTTCCGAAACCGGCGGCTGAGCGGGCGTAGGGCGCGCAGCCCGCAGCCGGCGGCCCCGTCGCAGCGCATCAGGCCCACCAACGTGCCCAACACCACGACCGCCGAGACCTAGAGCATGCCAATCCTCGCCAACGTGATCCAGGACGCGTTCTCGCCCCTGATCAGCGTCTTCGAAGAAATCATGGTCTTCATCCACGCCCACGTGGTGGGTGGGAGCTGGGGCCTTGCGATCGTCGGACTGACGGTCCTGATCCGGGCGATTCTCGTACCCCTGACCTATAAGCAGCTGAAGTCGATGCAGGAGATGCAGCGGCTGGCCCCGCAGATCGCCGAGCTGAAAGAGAAGTACAAGGAAGACAAACAGCGCCAGCAGCAGGAGATCATGAAATTCTACCAAGAGAACAAAATCAATCCCTTGGCATCCTGCCTGCCGCTGCTGCTGCAGCTGCCCGTGTTCGTGTCGCTCTTTTACATGCTGCGGACCGACCTGAAGAAGCACATCTGCGGGCCTGCGTTGACCGCGCACCACATCATCACGTCCAAGCAGATCGAAAAAGCGACGTGCAACGAAGTCGCGCCGCACTCGGCGAAGTTCCTGTTCATCCCGGACATCACCAACAAGGCGACCGGTGTCGTGCTGGTGGTGCTGATCGTGCTCTACGTCGGCTCGCAGCTGGCCTCGACGCTCATCGCCACCGCGACCGCCGATCCCAATCAGCGCCGACTGATGCTGCTGCTGCCGATCGTGTTCGTCGTGATTCTGTATCGCTACCCGGCCGGGCTGCTGGTCTACTGGATCACCACGAACCTGTGGACGGTGGGACAGCAATTCCTGATCCGTCGTCGGTTGCCACCGCCCGAAAGGCCCACCGGCGCGGCCAATGGGAAGCCGACGCGCTCGTTGCGTCAGGCGATTGCCGAGGCGGCCGGCGGCGCGGCCGGCGGCGCTCCGCAGCCGGAGGTCGCCGGTGCGGCGGGTGGTCTCTCTTCTGGCCCGCCGCCGCCGCGGCCGCCACGCAAGAAGAAGAAACGCTCGGGTAGAAGGCGATGAGCGGCCTGGACGGGGACCGCAACGGGGACGTGCCGGCTGGCGAGCTCGAGCCCGCCGAGGCGCTCGAGGAGCTGCTCGAGGAGATCGCGGACGGGCTGCGTCTTGACGTCGACGTCCACGTCGAGGAGCGCGACGGCGTGCTGGTGGGCCGGCTCGAGGGCGAGGACGTGGGCTTGTTCATCGGTCGCCACGGGCAGACGATCGACGCGGTCCAGCATCTCGCGCAGCGGATCGTCTTTCCGGAGGGCCCGTCCGCGGTACGCGTCGTGATCGACGCCAATGGGTATCGCGAGCGACGCACCGAGGCGCTGCATGCCGAAGCGGACGACGCGGCCGATGAGGCTCTGAGCACCGGCAAGCCCGTCGAGCTCGATCCGCTGCCGCCGTTCGAGCGAAGGATCGTGCACGAGTACCTGCGCGAGCGTGGCGACGTCGAGACGCACAGCGAGGGCAACGAGCCCGAGCGGTATCTCGTGGTCACACCGCTGGCGAACTGACGCGCAGGCGTTTCACGGGAAACATCCGCCACCGAGCTCTGGAGCTACCACCGTGGTGTCCTTCTGGCACGAGGCCGCCGGCGACAGCGTCCTGAGTGCACATCAGCGCCAGCAACTGGCGACCGTGCTCGAGCTGCTCGAGACCGATCCGCATGCCCCGACGGCGATCCGCGCGCCAGAGGAGGCGGCGCGCGCGCACGTCGCCGACTCGCTCGTGGCGCTCGAGCTGGAGGCGGTACGGAGCGCGCGGCACATCGCGGACCTTGGCAGCGGCGCCGGCTTCCCCGGGCTGGCGCTCGCGGTGGCGCTGCCGGGTGCGCACGTCAGCCTGGTCGAGAGTCAGCGGCGCAAGTGCGAGTTCCTCGAACGGGTGCGCTCGGCCGCCGACATCGAGAACGCCAGCGTGGTGTGGGCGCGGGTTGAGGAGTGGCGCGAGGGTGTCTCGCGCAACGACGTGGTGGTGGCGAGGGCGCTCGCTCCGCAGACGGTCGTGCTCGAGTACGCTGCCCCGCTGCTGCGCAACGGCGGCGCGCTGGTCGACTGGCGCGGCAGGCGGAGTGCCGAGGCCGAGGCTCAGGCCGATCGCGCGGCGACGGTGCTCGGGCTGCGCAGGCAGGAGATACGTCGGGTGGCTCCGTTCGAGGGCGCGACCGACCACCACCTGCACGTTTTCACGAAGGTGCACGAGACGCCGCCGCGGTTTCCGAGGAGGGCCGGGATCGCGCGCAAGCGGCCGCTCGGCGCTTGATCGGGCGCTCGCACGGCCATTTGTGCGCACCTTGGCGACGATGAGCAGCCACGCGCCGGCGATCGGCGCTAGCGTGCGCGCAATGGGCAAGGTATACGCGGTCGCCAACCAGAAGGGCGGCGTCGGGAAGACGACGACCGCCGTGAACGTGGCGGCTTGTATCGCGGAGGCTGGATACGAGACGCTGCTGGTGGACGTCGATCCACAGGCGAACGCGACCGTCGGCCTCGGTATTGCGCGATCGCAGACCCCAGGGCTGTATGAGGTTCTGTCGGGCACGGCTACGGCGCAGGAGGCCTTGGTCGAGACGCCGATCCCGGGTCTGCGCGCGCTGCCGGCCGGTCCGGGCCTCGCGGGCGCGAACATCGAGCTCCCGCGCATCGAGGGCTACGAGTATCGCCTGCGCGAGTGCTTGGCGCCGGTGCGCGACAGCTTCCGCTACATACTGCTCGACTGCCCCCCGTCGCTGGGGCCGCTGACCGTCAGCGCGCTGGTGGCCGCAGATCGGGTGATCGTGCCGGTGCAGACGGAGTACTTTGCGTTGGAGGGGCTGGCGGGGCTGCTGGAGACGCTGGAGCTGGTCCGGCGCGAGCTGAACCAGGGCCTGACGGTCGCAGGGATGCTGCTGACGATGCACGACAGCCGCACGCGCCTGGGCCAGGACGTCGAGCGCGAAGTGCGCGCGCACTTCCCGGATCTCGTGTTCGACACCGTGATCCCGCGCAATGTGCGCGTCGGCGAGGCGCCGAGCTACGGTCTTCCCGTAACCCACCACGATCCCCACAGCGCCGGCGCGGCGGCATACTTCGAGCTGGCGAGGGAGGTGGCCGCGCGTGGCTAAGCCGAGACCAGGGATGGGGCGCGGCCTGGGAGCGATCTTGTCCGTGTCGGCGGAGGGCGCCTCGCAGAGCGAGGAGCAGCTGCGTGAGCTGCCGATCGGGCTGATCTCTCCGAACCCGCAGCAGCCGCGACGACACTTCGACCAGGACTCGCTGGAGGCGCTCGCAGGCTCACTGGGGGAGCGCGGCGTGTTGCAGCCGGTGCTCGTGCGCCCGCGGCCGGGTGGAAGCTTCGAGCTCGTGGCGGGCGAGCGGCGCTGGCGCGCGGCGCGCATAGCCGGGTTGGAGCGCATCCCGGCGATCGTGCGTGAGCGGGAGGACGCGCAGGCGCTGGAAGCGGCGCTCGTGGAGAACATGGCGCGTGAGGACCTCAACCCGATCGAGGAGGCGCGTGCGTGCGCGGCGCTGGTCGAGGAGCTGGGGCTCACGCGTGAGGACGTCGGTCGCCGCGTCGGGCGCAGCCGCGTGGCGGTCAGCAACCTCGTACGGCTGCTCGATCTGCCAGACGAGGCGATCGAGCTGGTGCAGACGGGCGCGCTCAGCGAGGGTCACGGCCGCGCGCTGCTGCTCGCTCACGACCACGGCGCGCGGCGCGCGCTGGCGCGCGAGGCGGCGGAGCAGGGCTGGTCGGTTCGCGTCACCGAAGAGCGCGCTCGAGACAGTAACGCCGAGGCTGCGCCCGGTCGGATCTCCAAGGGCGCCGGCGCTGCCCCGCGCGTGCATCCCGACCAGGAACACGCGGCTCGGGAGATCGCGCAGATGCTCGGCGCAGCGCTCGGCGCGGAGGTCAGCGTCAAGCCCACGAGCGACGGGCGCTACAGCGCGCAACTGTCCTTCGCGACGCACGAGGAGGCGCTCGAGCTTGCACAGCGCATCCGGCTAGAATCGGCGGCCGTGGGCGATTAGCTCAGTTGGTTAGAGCGCTTCTCTGATAAGGAAGAGGTCCCAGGTTCGAGTCCTGGATCGCCCACTCGCGAATCGCGACGGGTCTGACCTCGCTGCGGGCTTCAATTCGTGCCCACGCCGTCCACCCCCCCACTCACACCACAATTCCGGGAGTGGCTGGAACACGAACATGCGTGGGGCAGACAGGCGGTCCACGCGATCACACGGCAACGCCGGCTACTGCTCGCGACGACCCACGGGCTCGAGCGGTTCACGTTGCGCATGGCTCTCGTCAAACTGACCGGCTCCGTGGCGAGATGGAGAAACGGACTCCACGACGGACTCAACAACGTGGGCCATGCCGAGACCGCCGCCCTGTTCGCCATTAGTCCGCCATTCGCAGCTGCCGATCCGACTACCGACGACTGCGACCAGCTTGCCGAGTATGTCGAAGCGCGTATGAAGGCGATACACGATCTGCTCGCTGAAGATGCCCCATAAGTCGCGTGGCTCCGAGCGAGCATCCCACAAACCGGTCCCAGGTGCGCGTCTTGACCCGCCCTTCGTGATTCCATTAGTTCGCATTTCACTGCGTCCGGTGCGTCGCGCCGATCTCCGCGTCCACCCGCGCTAGGTCATCCGTCCAGCGCGCTGAACACGCCCGTCGTACATCCGCGCAGTACGTCTCTCCCGGCGAAGGGCCAGACCGCGGAATGTCGCTTACAAGGGCGAGGGCGGGAGTTCCTCCGCAGCCCTCCGCGAGAGGGGCCTCGTTCCCTTCCGGGGCCAGAGAGCGACAAAGGGAGAGACGTTCATGCGTCAACCGAGCCGACCTGCGAACAGGGCGACGGCGCCTTCGAGTGCCGCTGGCCACGACAGCATCGTCCCGCACGCCCCGCGGCGCCTTGGCTCGGGCCGCAGGGGCTGGTGGCTCGTGGTGCTCACGGCCACGGGCGTGGCTCTCATGGCAGCGCTGGCGACCACTGCCATGGCCGCGTCGTACGCCGACATGGCATGGGGTGAAAATCACTACGGCCAGCTGGGGAATGAAACGAAAACCACAAGCGATGTGCCGGTGCAGGTCCATGGCCTGACCGGCGTCGTGTCGGTCTCGGGCGGCGGCTACAACAACATGGCCGTCTTGAGCAACGGCACGGTCATGGGCTGGGGCCTCAACGGCTTTGGGCAGTTGTGCAACGGCGCGCAAACCAGAACCGATGTGCCGGTACCGATGAGTAACGTGAGTGAAGCCACGGCGGTCTCCGCGGGCTCCTACCACACTTTGATCTTGATGAGCAACGGCACCGTCGCGGCATGCGGCGCGAATTGGGTGGGACAGCTGGGTGACGGGATCTCTGGGCACGGCGCCGGCAGCACCGTCCCAGTGCCGGTCAGCGGCCTGAGCGGCGTTACCGCGATCTCCGCCAAGGGTGACGCCAGCCTCGCGCTGCTGAGCAATGGGACCGTAATGGCTTGGGGTGAAAATGACCACGGCCAGCTCGGCGATGGCACCACTACCAGCAGCGATGTGCCCGTCGCAGTGCATGGCCTGGACGGTGTCACCGCAATCTCCGCCGGTCACAGATACGCGCTGGCCCTCCTGAGCAACGGCACGGTCATGGGCTGGGGCGAGAACAACACCGGCCAGCTCGGCGATGGCACGACAACCGACAGCACCACCCCCGTGCCCGTCACCGGCCTCAGCGAAGTGGCAGCAATCTCCGCCGGCGGCGACGCCAGCCTCGCGCTGCTGCGCAACGGAACGGTCATGGCCTGGGGCGGCAACCGCTACGGCCAGCTCGGGAAAGGCAGCATCGGCAAGAGCGATGTGCCGGTCCCGGTGAGCGGCCTCCCGCGCGCGATTGCCGTCTCGGCCGGTACGGGCTTCGATCTCGCGCTCCTGAGCGGCGGCAAGGTGATGAGTTGGGGCAAAAACACATTCGGACAGCTCGGCGACGGCACCACGGCGAACAGCGAAACTCCGGTCGCGGTTAGCGGCCTGAGCGAAGTGGTCGGCATAGCTGCGATCGACGGTCACGACAGCTTCGCCTATGGCCCGCCGGTACCACCGCTGCCGGCGCCGGTCCTGACTGAACTGTTCCCGAAAGACGGCCCCGTGGCGGGCGGCACCGCCGTGACGATCACCGGCGTTAACTTCACCGGAGCCACGTCGGTCAAGTTCGGCGGGACGAGCGCCGCGAGCTTTACGGTGGCCTCGCCGACGTCGATCGTCGCGATCTCACCCCCGGAGCTGGCCGGCTCCGTCGATGTCAGTGTCACGACCCCGATCGCCACAACTGTCATCTCCTCGCACGACCGCTTCGGCTTCAAACCGGAAATCACGAAGCTCACCCCCGACGTCGGTGCCGCTGCCGGCGGCACCAAGGTGACTGTAACCGGGTCCGGCTTTGCTCTCGGTAGTACCGCGACGAGGTTCGACTTCGGAGAAACGGAATCCGCCAGCGTTGACTGCACCTCGACGACGACATGCGTCGTCGTCGCCCCTGCGCACGCGCCGGGGAAGGTGGAGGTGCGAGCGGATGTCAACGAAGCGAACACGAAGAGGACGCTCGTCGCCATCTTCACCTACAAGTGACCTCGAACGATGGCCGGACGTCGGTGATCGCCGGGCACGGCAGGACAACGTTTCGCCGTCCGGCATGTGGTGCCTCATCATCCAGCTTGCTAGTACCCTATTGCCAGTGCAGTACCGCAGTGACGCCGACGTCCCCCAACCGCCGACGCCCCAGGAGGTCCACAATGCAGAAGACCGACAGCAACTCGAGCGCACCCGCGGGCGCCCTCGAGACCTCACCGCTGATGATCGGGATAATCGGGATCTCGCTTCCCGTCTCGCTCCTCGCACTCGCCGCAGTCGGAGGCAGCGTAGTTGTGCTCGTGCTCGCCGTGCTCGCGATGATTTTCGTCGGCGGGTGCACGCTCGCCTTCGTCCTGCGCCTGGCGAGCGATCCGGCGGAGCTCGAGGGCGCTCACACCGAATAGGTAACACCCGGTTCGCGGCGGCTGCTGGCAGCGGGCGACGGCCCCGCCGATCGGCTAGCAGTCGCCGCGCGCCTCGTCGGCGCTTGCGGTACGCATGGCTTCCTCGTGGAGCAGGCGCCAACCCTCCATGAACTTCGCTCGCGCATCCGGCGAGAGGCGTTCGAGCGTGCCGCGCAGCGGGGCGAGCGCCTGTACCACCCAAGCGCCGATGGCCTCGCCGTAGTCGTCATGCAGGCGTACGATCGTGCGTCTGCGGTCGGTCTCGTCCTCGGCGCGCTCGAGCAGACCAGCACGACTGAGCTGCCCGACGATCGCGCTCGTCGTCGACAGGCCCAGCCCGAGTCGCCGCGCGAGCTCGCTCACGCTCAGCGGGCCAGCGGCCGCGACGGCGAGTAGCGCCGGCATGTGACGCGGTCCGAGCGAGCTGCGCTCAGCCGCGTCGCGTAGCTCCTGCGGCGGCGGGCTTGCCTGCTTGAGGCCGCGGATCGTCTCCCACAGCAGCGAGGAGAGCTCGTCGAGGTCCTGGTCGATCGTGGCTGCAGGGCCGGTTGATGCCGTGGTGGCGGACATGGTCGCTTGCCTATGCTACTTTCAATCTCAAAGTGTTTGGATTCGCAACAGTTCGCACAAGAGTATATCGCGAGACCGGAGTCAGCTCATGAGCTCTACTGGAACCCCTTCACAGCCGTCCGGCATCGTCGCGCGGGTCGCCCACCGGGCGGTACAGCACCGCCGGACGGTCGTGATCGGCTGGCTCGTGCTGCTGGTCGGGGCGCTGGGGATCTCTGGTGCGATCGGCACCGAATACTCGAACAACTTCTCGCTGCCGGGTACGGAATCCCAGCGCGCAGCGGACCTGTTGAAGCGAGACTTTCCCGCCCAGGCCGGTGATGCCGACCAGATCGTGCTCGCTGCGCGGCAGGGTCTCGTCACCGAAGCAGCCGTGCGCCAGCGCGTGGTGCCGATGCTCGCCGCGGTGGCGCGGCTGCCGCACGTGACGGGCGTGGTCAGCCCCTACACGGCCAGGGGTGCCCGCGCGATCTCGCCAAACGGCAAGATCGCCTTCGCGACGGTCACGTTCGATGAGCGCGCAAACCTGATCCCGCCGTCGGCCACCGAACGCGTGATCAGCGTCGCCAAAGGCGCCGGCTCGCCGCAGCTGCAGGTGGCGCTCGGGGGTCAGGCGATCGAACAGGTGCAGAAGCCCTCGCTCGGCGCGGCCACCGCGATCGGCCTGCTCGCGGCGATCATCGTGCTGCTCGTCACCTTCGGCTCGTTGATCGCGATGGGTCTGCCGATCGTCACAGCGCTGCTCGGGCTCGGGACCGGCATCGGCCTGGCCGGTCTCGCCTCACGCGTGATGGGCATGCCCAGCTTCGCCACCGAGCTCGCGGCCATGATCGGTCTCGGCGTCGGGATCGACTACGCCCTGTTCATCGTGACCCGCTTTCGCGAGAACTATCTCCGCAGTGGCGACGTGCATGGCGCGATCGCCGGTGCGATGGACACGGCCGGGCGCGCCGTTCTGTTCGCGGGCGCGACCGTGATCATCGCGCTGCTGGGGCAGTTCGCCCTGGGCGTCGACTTCCTCTATGGCCTCGCGGTGGCCTCCTCGCTTGCAGTGCTGATGACGATGCTCGCCGCGCTGACGGTGCTGCCGGCACTGCTCTCGCGCTTCGGCGAGCGCATCGGGCGCCGCCGCGGCGGACGTAAAGCGGCGCGGGCCGCCGCCGGCGATGGCGTCGCAAGCGCCGAGCGACTCGGCTTCTGGGCGCGCTGGTCGGCATTGATCGAAAGGCACCCGTGGCAGGGTGCGATCGCCGGCATGGCGATCATGCTCGCGCTCGCCTCGCCCGCGCTCGCGCTGCGCTTGGGCAACAGCGACGCTGGCAACAACCCGCCCGGCCAGACCACCCGCCAGGCATATGATCTGCTCGCGAAGGGCTTCGGCGCCGGCTTCAACGGCCCGCTGCTACTCGTCGCCAGCCTCCCTCGCGCAAACGATGCGCCGGCGCTCCCGCGCATCGCGACCGCGCTGCGCGCCAGCGGCGACGTGGCCTCCGTGTCCGCCGCGCGGTTGAGCCCGCAGGGCCTGACAGCGGTCTTCAACATCTACCCGCGCTCCGCGCCGCAGGCGATCGCAACCACCGAACTGGTCACGACGCTGCGCGATCACACACTGCCACCGCTCGCAGCTGCCACCGGCACGACGCTGCTGGTCGGAGGCGCAAGCGCCACCGCGATCGACTTCACCCACGTGCTCGCGAGCAAGCTGCCACTGTTCGTGGGCGTGGTCGTGCTGCTCTCTGCGCTGCTCCTGTTCGTGGTGTTCAGATCGCTGGTTATCCCGCTGCAGGCCGCCGTCATGAACCTGCTCTCGATCGGCGGCTCGCTCGGCGTCGTCGTCGCAATCTTTCAGTGGGGCTGGCTCGGCGGCATCTTCGGCGTGAAGGGCGCTCCGATCCAGGCCTTCATCCCGGTGCTGCTGTTTGCGATCGTCTTCGGCCTGTCGATGGACTACGAGGTGTTCCTGGTGTCGCGCATCCACGAGGAGTGGACTCGCACCGGCGATCCGCGCCAAGCCGTTCGCCACGGCCTGGCCTCGACGGGGCGCGTCGTTACTGCCGCGGCGACGATCATGATCTGCGTCTTCACCTCCTTCGCGGTCGGCGACGAACGGATCCTGAAGCTCTTCGGGCTCAGCCTCGCGAGCGCCGTGTTCCTCGACGCGTTCGTCGTTCGCAGCCTGCTGTTGCCCTCCGTGTTGCAGCTGCTCGGCCGGCGCACCTGGACGCTGCCAGCCTGGATGGAGAAACGCCTGCCGCACATCGCGATCGACCGTGACCTGGGCACTGCGGAGCCCGCGTTTGACGAGGGGCTGTAGGACGGCGCTGCTGCGCGCGTCAGCCGCGGGCGATCTCGCCTAGGAGATCTGCGAGCGGCCCGGGCAGTGACAGCATCGGCCAGTGGCCGGTGGGTAGGTCGTGCAACTGCCAGTCGGCGTCGGCGAACGGCGCCGCCCGCGGGTCGCCCCGCGCGATCAGCTTGCGGAGATGTGCAATGTCGATCCCACCTGCGGCGCAGAAGATCGCCACGCGTCGAACGGCGGCGACGTCGCCGTGTTCGAGGTGCAGTGGCGAGGTCATCGTCGCGTACGGTTGCGGTGTGGCCAGCCTGGTGAGCAGCTGCAGGTTCTCCTCGGAGAGGCCGCTGATGCTCCCGAACGTTCCGGTCGCCAGTGCGTCATGGTCGGGCACCGGCCATCGCCAGCCATCGCCCTGCGCCGCCACCGCCAGGCGCTGCAGCTCACGCTGCTGCGGCGATTGCACATCGGCGATCGCCATCCCGTCTGGCAGTGGCGAGGTGTCGAGGTACACGACTGCGTTCAGGCGCTGAGGCACCCGGTCGGCGACGGCCCTGATGACGATCCCCGCGTAGCTGTGCCCCACGAGCACGACATCCTCGAGCGCGTTGTACGCGAGCAGATTCACAACGTCGGCAACGTGCGTCTCGAGGTCGATCCCCGGGTGTGCGAGATGCACGCGCTCTCCCAGGCCCGTCAACGTCACCGGGTAAACATCGTGGCCCATCGCACGAAGTTGACGGGTCACATTTCTCCACACCCAGCCCCCGAGGCACGCCCCCGGGACGAGCACGAGCGACCGCCCTCCGTCGTCACTTGCCATCGCCGGCCGTCCCTTCACCCCCAGCTCCCCGCCCGACCGCGTCCCCGCCCAGCCAAGTCAGCACCGCGCTTCGCGCGAACCGCCACTCATCGCCGAAGGCGCGGCCGGGAAGCTCACCGCTGACGGCGCTGGCGCGGACGGTCTCGATAGGCAGCCGCAGCAGCTCCGCGGTCTCCTCGAGCGTGAGCACCTCGTCGGCGCCTGGGCGCTCGCGGATCTCCGCATGGCCGACCGCGAGCTGGTCGGCGAGCAGCTCGCTCACCAGATGCTGCTTGCGCTGACCCGTCGAATCGACCAGCCGATCCAGCGCCGCAGCCTGATGGCGCGGCAGCCTCACAAACAGCGGAACTCGATCATCGGCCATCGAAAGCCAAGGATATCACCTAGCTATCCGCAGCTATCAAAGCCGCCGCCGCGTCGTGCCCGGCGGCGGCCCTGGCGCCGTTAGGAGACCAGCACCGTGAACGTCGCGGTCGCCGTCTGATGGACCTTCTTGGTGGCGTCGGTGACGGTCACCGTGATCGCGAACGAGCCCCCGTGCGGATCGCTGTTGGCGGTGACCGTTCCCGACAGCAGTCCGCTGCGGCCCAGACGCAGGCCTTTGGGCAGTTTGCCGGCGGTGACTTTCCACTTGTACGGGGTGACGCCGCCGACAGCCTCGAGCTGGTCGGAGTACGGCTGCCCGAGCGTCGCCTCTGGCAGCGATCTGGTCGTCACGTGCAGGCCGAGCACAGTCAGTGTGAAGTGCTGGACGCTGGACTCACCGATGCCGTTTTCGGCCGTGAACGTGATCTCGAAGGTCCCGATCTGCGTCGGCGTCCCGGAGAGCACGCCGTCGGAGTAGGTGACGCCCGCCGGCAGGTTGCCCCAGCGTTCGATCGTCGGAGCCGGGGTGCCGCTGGCGGTCACCGTGAACGTGCCGGCCGCCTCGTAGCTGAACGTCGCGCTGTTGGGGGACGTGATGACCGGCGGGGCGTCGACCGTGAGCGTAAAGGGCTGCACCGCTTCTGAGCCGACACCATTGGCGGCATCGAGGGTGATGTGAAAGACGCCTTCTTCGGTCGCGGTGCCCGAGAGCAACCCTGTCGTCGTGTTGAAGTGCATGCCATTGGGGAGCCTGCCGGACTCGGAAAAGCCAGGCGCCGGCGTGCCGGTCGCTTCAACGGTGAAGCTGCCGGCCGAGCCCTCCCTGAACGTCGTGGTGTCGGCCGAGGTGATCACCGGCGCGGCGTCGACAGTCAGCGTGAAGCTCTGCACAGCTTCGGGGCTGACGCCGTTGCTGGCGGTGATGGTGATCCGGAACACGCCTTCCTGGGTCGGCGTGCCGAGCAGTACTCCGTCGATGAATTCGATACCCGTGGGTAGCGTGCCCGACTCCGAGTAGCTCGGCCCCGGCGTGCCCGTGGCTATCACCGGGAACGCGCCAGCCGATCCCTTGATGAATGTTGTGCTGTCTTCGGAGGTGATCACCGGCGGGGCATCGACAGTGAGTGTGAAGCTCTGCGCTGCTTCCATGCCGACCCCGTTCGACGCGTCGAAGGTGATGTCGTAAACGCCTTCCTCGGCCGGGCTGCCGGAGAGTGCCCCTGTGGCCGTGTTGAAGTGGACGCCTTTGGGCAGGCGGCCCGACTCCGACAAGCTCGGTGGCGGGGTGCCGGTCGCCGCGACCGTAAAGCTGCCTTCGGTGCCCTCGGTGAACGTCGTGCTTTCACCCGAAGTGATCACCGGCGCGGCGTCGACGTTGAGGGTGAAGCTCTGCACCGCTTCCGTGCCCACACCGTTCGACGCGGCGATCCTGATCGGGAAGACGCCTTCCTGCGTCGGTGTGCCGATCAGCACACCGTCAACGAATTCAACACCCGTCGGCAGCGTCCCGGACTCCGTGAAGCTGGGCGCCGGCGTGCCGGTGGCCGTCACTGGGAAGGCGCCCGCCGACCCCTTGATGAACGTCGTGCCGTTTTCCGAGGTGATCGCCGGCGGGGCGTCCACCGTGAGGGTGAAGCGCTGGGTAGAGGAGCCGACGCCGTTCGTGGCGGTGAAGCTGATCGGGTAGGTGCCTTCCTGTATCGGTGTACCCGACAGCACGCCGTTCTTGAATTCCACCCCGTTGGGCAGCGCGCCGCTCTCTGTGATTGCCGGCGCCGGGTAACCGCTGGCCGTCACCGCGAAGCTGCCCGCGCCGCCCTCGCTGAACGTAGCGCTTTCCGTGGACGTGATCGCCGGCGCTTCGGTCACGCTCTCGCTGGTCGAGCCAGAGGATTTCGCGTAGTTGGAGTCGCCCGAGTAGGTAGCGGTGACTTCGTCGCTGCCGGCGGGAGCCTCATGCGTGGTGGCGCAGCTTGACGTGTCGCTCGAGCCTTCGCTCAGCGGCTCGTCCGCGCAGCCCGAGATCGGCCCGTGGCTGTCGGAGAACGACACCGTGCCCGTTGGGATGCCCGTGCCGGGGTGGTTCACCGAGACGGTCGCGGTGTAGGTCACCGGAGAGCCCACCGTGCCCGTCCCTTCGTCGGAGGAGCTGACAGCGGTTGTGGTGGCAACCCCGGGCGACGTGGTCGAGGTGAGCCGCATTGTGAGAATGTTCCGGTACAGCGCCGGATCCTTAGCCCCGATCTTGTATTTGGAGGAGCCCATGCCCAATTCCGTCCCGACCGCCGTGATGGGTTTGGGCAGGCGGTAGCCGGAGAAGACCATCGTCAACGTGCCATTCGGGTTCTGCACGATGGCAGGGCCGTACGCGCGGCCGGAGTAGTACGCGCTGATCCCAAGCCGTTCGTCTTTGCCTTTGGCGAGCGCTTCGTCCTGTTCGCGCGAGGCGTTGAATTCGTATTCGGTGCTCAGCACGACCTTCGGGACCGACCACGTCTGGCCGCCGTCGGTCGAGGACGTGTAGAAGATCTGGTTGAACGCGTCAGAGTCGCCGTCGCTGGCCCAAGACCCTGACAGGAACATGCCGAGGCTGCCGTCGGGATTGGTGATGATCGTCCCGCGCGAGCCGATGTAGCGCAGCTCGACCGTGTCGCGGCTCCCGGGCGACAGGTTGGTCGGAGCGGTCGGAGAGCTCGTCGCGAGGGTCGGGTTCGCGCTGTTTTCAGGGCTCTCCTGCTGGTTGGGGTTGGACAGGTCGGTGTAGGTGCCGCTGTCCTCGCCGCTGTCTGTCACCGATTCGCTGCTGATCGCGCCCAAGTCCGTGAAGTTCACGCCGTTGGTGGTGTACGCGGCGCGCAGCAGCGAAAGGTCCTCGTTGTTGCCAAACAGCTCCGTCGGGCCCGAGGTTTTTCCGTTTTTGCCCTCGCCCGTCTGTTTGAGCACCGAGTAGGGGACGACCGCCGCGTTCGGCCCGCCAATCTCTGTTTCTTCGGCGATCGACTCTGCCGATGTGCCCTGTTCGTTGCAGCCGATGAGGTTGACGCTGCCTGCCGGCGGTTTCGTGCCCGTCGTCAGCGAGCCAGGCTCCCAGCTGGTGCATTTCAGCGGTTGGATGAAGTTGCCGCTGGCGTCGGTGACGCCTACGTAGACGGTGAACGAGCCACTCGCAGGTGCCTCATCGGCGGCGGGAACCCCCTCATTCGACGTGGGCGACGGCTGGTAGTTGAGCCACTGTGCCTGCGTCTGCGGCGGCGTGAACGAGGCGCTCAGCGGCAGCGTGACTTTGCCGCTCGAGTAGTTGCCGCTCTTCGTGATATCTCCATTTACGATGCCAACGTCGTAGTAGTTGACGATCTTCTCGGTGTAGAGAATGACGTCGGCTTCGGCCGGCACGCTGTGCCCGTCGTAGGTCGTCAGGCCGGTGCCCAGCGACCCGATGATGCCGTCCGGAGCTTCGAGGCCGGTCGTCATCGTCGCGTTTGGCGGAATGATCGGGTCGGCCGTGATCTCCGACGCCGCTGTGTATTTGAACGGGGCGCCGGTTGTCGTGCAGTTCTCGAGCTTGACCCGCCCTGAGCTCACACCGTTGCAGTAGACGGTCTCTCCGTTCATGTACACCCGGTTGGGCGCGAGCGAGCCCCACAGGAAATCCGTGATCGGGGCGACGGGAGTGCTGGGCTGGCTATAACAGAGGGCCGACAAGCCGCCTGTGCCTTCGGGGTTGTTCGGGCCCGAGGGGACCTGGTTGCCGATCGTGGCGCAATCCCTCGAACCCGACGAGCTCGTCGGGTTACCGGTCGCGATCACCTGGATGAGATCGTCGCCTGGATTCAGGTTCACCGAGCCGCCGGTCGCCGAGGTGCAGCCCGTCAGGGACCCGGGTCCTTCAGTGCTCGGGGCTGACGCCGGCCCGGTGCAATTGATGATCGTGCTCGACGACGGCTCGCTGTTTCCCGCCGGCACGTCCTCGTAGCTCCCGTTGACGATCTGCTCCGGGGTTCCGGCGGTCCCCAGGGTTGAGACGGGTATCGGGACGCCGCCGGTGGTCGGAACCGTCGTCGAGGTGGTCACGAACGTGTTCGGGTCGATCCCGACAGGCTGGCTGGCAGAAACCGCTGACAGCGGGTTCGTCGCCGACGGGTTGACCTGGTGGACGAGCAGGCCAACGCCGGGGTTGTCGCCGGCCTGGCGTTGCAGCGTGTAGAGGTCGGTCGTCGAGCCGGTGCTCATCACGAACGGGTGCCCCTGGCCGTCGTCGTTGGTGTCCGCCGTCGGGCAGTAGCCGGGGTTCTGCTCGAGCGCTTTGCCCTCGGCGACCCACGTCTGGCCGCCGTCGGTCGACCGTGCGACGGTGATCGCCTCGTCGGCGTCCTTGGGCCGGTAGTCGAAGTAGCCCGTCAGCGAGCCGTCGGCGTTGCGCACCACGTCGGGGAAGTAGTAGGGCGAGAACGGCAGCGTGCTGCCCGCCGGCTGGGAGACGGGAGAGCCAGTCTCGTTTTCGCTCTCTTCCTTGTTGCAGTAGCCGGAAAGCGGGCCGGGCGTGCCCGCCACGCCGCTGGGGTACGGCGGTGCTTTCGGTTCTTCCGCGCTCGGATACACCGCGACGTTCGGCTCACTGACGCCGCCGAGCGTCGTTTCGTTGCCCCCGGGCGTGAACGTCGGCAGCAGGTCTGCTTCCTGGTAGGGGCTGCCGGCGGACGGGTCGCCCTGAGAGCTGTTCCATGGCCCTCCCGCAATCGTGTCCACGAGCGGTGTTTCCGGCGAGTAGGTCGTTGCGCCTGAAGCCGCGACGGCCGTCGCGGACGCAATGAAGCCGGTCACACTCATTCCAATTAGTGACGACGCGATGAAAAGCAGGGCACTGAAACGACGCACGGAATCTCCGATCCTTGGATTGCGGGTACGGCCTTCTACCACCTGTGATTTCCGTCGGCCCCCGCGGTCACGGGATGTTCACCTTGTAAAGGCGACGTAGCGGCCCGGCGGGTCGTCCCACAGACGTATGTCTGCACGATCGCGCCTGCCGCTTTAGGATCGCGCCGCGGCGACCGATGACTTGCCCCGACATGGCGGCCCCACGCACGAGCCCAGGACACGGCGAGATCCCCGTCCCGGCTCCGCCGAGCGCTGCTCCGGAGCAGCCCGCCGACGAGCTGCGCCTGCTCGGCGAGACGCTGAAGGCGCGCGCCGCCGACGTACTCACGGAAACCATCGCGCGCACGGCCGAGTCGGGCGAGGTCGTCGACGCGCAGGTCCAGGACCGCTTCGAGCGTATCTGTGTCAGCTCGACCGATGCCGTTGCGCGCTGGATCGCCGGCGAGGGGATCGAGGTGACCAACGACGCTGCGCGTGAGACCTCCCAGATCTTCGGCGAGCTCGCCGCGCGCCGCGCGGCATCGCTCAACGAGGTCACCCGACGTTCGCTGTGGTGGCGCAATGTGATGGCGGACGTCCTGCGCGACAGCGCTGCCCGGCTGGGCGTCTCGGCAGGGGTGCTGACGGAAGCCCTGAACATGGTGCAGCTGAGCGTCGAGTTCAGCCTGCTGCGGATGTGCGAGTGCTTCGAGGCGGAGCGCCGGCGGGTGGACGAGGAGCTCGCACGACGCGAGGATGAGCTCGCGTTCCTCGCCACGCACGACCCGTTGACGGGCCTGCCGAATCGCACGCTGATCCTCGACCGCGTCGAGCAGATGCTCGCGCGCTCGGCGCGCAACCAGACGCCCGTGGCGGCGCTGTTCATCGACGTCGACAACTTCAAGGGCATCAACGACACGCTTGGCCATGGTGTCGGCGATGAGCTCCTGCGCGGGGTCGCCGCCAGGCTCGAGGGCGTCGTGCGCCACGTCGATGCACTGGGGCGTCTCGGCGGCGACGAGTTCGTCGTGATCGCCGAGGAGCTCTCGCTCGCGGCGGGGCCGGAGCTTGTCGCCGAGCGCCTGCTCGACGCGCTCGGGCACCCGTTCAAGCTGGGCGAGGAGGGGGAGATCCGCCTGACGGTGACGGCCAGCATCGGAATCGCCATCGGACAGCGGACCTCCGCCGAGGAGCTGCTGCGCGACGCCGACATCGCCATGTACCGCGCCAAGTGGGACGGCAAGAATCGCTACGCGGTGTTCGAGAGCGGGATGCAGGACACGATGCAGAACCGCATGGAGCTCGACATGGACCTGCGCGAAGCGCACGAGAAGGAAGAGTTCGTGCTCGCCTACCAGCCGACGTTTGCGCTCACCGACATGACGCCCACTGGCGTGGAGGCCTTGATTCGCTGGCAGCACCCGACGCGCGGCCTGGTACAGCCGGACGCCTTCATCCCCGCCCTCGAGGAGACGGGCCTGATCGTGGAGGTCGGTCGCTGGGTCCTGGGCGAGGCCTGCCGTCAGGCGGCCGCGTGGCGCCAGGCGGGCCACGCGATCGCGATGGCGGTCAACGTCTCGGGACGGCAGCTCGACACGGACGAGCTGATCGCCGACATCGAAGGCGCGCTCTCGGACAGTGGCCTGGAGGCGAGCGCGCTGACGATCGAGATCACCGAGACGACGCTGATGCGCAACATCGAGGACACGGTCAGGCGCCTGGGCGAGATCAAGCGTCTGGGCGTGCGGATCGCGATCGACGACTTCGGCACCGGCTACTCGTCGCTCGCTCACCTGCAGCAGTTCCCCGTCGACGCGCTCAAGATCGACCGCTCGTTCATCGCCGGGCTCAGGCACAACAAGGAGGGCGAGACGCTGATCCGCACGCTAGTGCAGCTCGGCAAGGCGCTTTCGATAGAGACGTTCGCCGAGGGCATCGAGCAGCAGCACGAGCTGTCGTTGCTGAAGGACGAGGCTTGTGACCACGGACAGGGCTTCCTGTTCGCCCGCCCGCTCGACGCGGATGCGATCGCGGAGTTCTTCCAAGGCTGCGCCGGCGAGAACGCGCAACTGACGCCGCAGCGCTCCTAGACAGATATAGTCGCGACCAGCCAGACCAAGCGCCGGGCTGCTTCTCTGCTCCCGCCCGTGCGCTCGTCGATCGAGTCGGGAGAACCGAGGCGCTGATGCCAGACGATTGTGCCCCGCCGGTGGGCGAAAGCCTCACTCGTGCGATCTCCGCGGCGATAGTGAGGCTGTACGCCGAGGTCTACGGACACGATCGGACGACCGCGAGCACGTACATCAACGGCGACGTCGTCGTGTGCATCCTCGAGGACATTCTCACCACCTCCGAGCAGGAGCTGGTCGCGGCCGGCAGCGCCAGCGTGGTGATCGATGGACGCATGGCCTTCCAGGCCGACCGCGAGGACGAGTTCAGCGCTGCCGTCGAACATCTCACGTTGCGGCGGGTGGTGGCGTTCCTGAGCGCGAACCAGGCCGCGCCGGGAATCGCCTGCGAGATGTTCTTCCTGGCACCGGTCGAGGCGCTGTGATGAGGCGTGGCGTGGAACAGAGGCTGACCGACGCGGTGCTGATGCGCGAGGTTCAGGCGGGGGAGAGCGTCGCGTTGGGTGAGCTTTACGCGCGCTTTTCGCCGCGCGCTTTTCGCACCGCACTGTCGGTCTGTCACGACCGCGATTGCGCCCAGGACGCCGTGCAGGACGCGTTCGTCTCGATGTGGTCATCGCGCTCGACCTATCAGCCGGCGCGCGGGTCGGTGGTGGGCTGGGCGATGACGATCGTGCGTCATCGCGCGATCTACCTGGCGCGTCGCCGCGCGATGGCTGCGGGCCGCGAAGAGGGGCCGGCGCGCCTTTCCGATCAGCCCGCCGGCGATGACGTACCGACCGACATCGCCACCAAGCTCGAGCACGAGCAGCTTGCGCGCTTGCTGACGCGGCTGCCGCCGGCGCAGCGCGAGGTGATCCAGCTCGGTTTCTTCGACGGTCTCACCCATGAGCAGATCGCCTGCCGGCTGGCGCTTGCGCCGGGCACGGTCAAGGGGCGCATGCGGCTCGGACTGACGAAGCTGCGCGGCGAGCTCGAGCGCTGACCGTCGCGCCCGGCCGATCGATCCCCCGGCCTACGCGTCGCCGGCGGCGGTCAACCGCGAGCGCCACTGCTCGGAGCTCCACTGGGCCGGCTCGGTCTCCCCGAGAAATCGTTCGAGCACGGCGACGAAGCGCCCGGGCGCCTCGAGCTGCGGCATGTGTCCCGCGCCGTCGAAGATCTCCAGGCGGCTGCCGCGGATCGCCTCGTGGGCGTGCTCGGCGTGCGCGACGGGGATCATCCGATCGCGGCGCCCCCAGATGATCAGCACGGGCACCCCTTCGGCCAGGTACAGCCGATCCCGGGCCTCGACGCGCTGGCCTTCGGTGCCGACTACGGCGCGCAGCGTCGCCAGGAACGCGCTGCGTCGCCCTGCGTCGGCGAGCGACGCATACCCGCGCGCGACCTCGGCGACGTCGGCGCTCGGCTGCAGTCCGATGCTCGCGAGTCCCTGCGCGAGCGCCGATCCGACCACGCGTCCCGGCCCCGCAGTGGCGGCGATGAACAGGTTGGCCCCCGGCAGCGCCGCGGCGCGCAGGACGGCGCTGACCTCCGGGCCGAGCCCGCCGCTGGAGACGAGCACCAGGCGCTCGGTGAGCTCCGGGAACTGGTAGGCGAACTGCATCGCGATCCCACCGCCCAGCGAATGTCCGACGAGCGTCGCACGGTCGTGGCCGAGTGTGACGAGCAGGTCGCGCAGCACCGCAGCGAGGGATCCGAGCGAGTAGTCGCCGGCGCCCGGCTCGGACTCGCCGTGTCCCGGCAGGTCGGGTGCGATCACCGTGTGGCGCTGCGCGAGCGGCTCGATCACCGCCCGCCAGTTCTCGCAGGTGCCGGCCATCCCGTGGATCAGCAGCAGCACGGGGCCGCTGCCCGCCCCGATGTAGGTCAGCGTTCGCCCGTGCAGCGTCACGCTGCTCGGCTCCATCGCGTGCATGACATCATCGTCGCAGCTCCAGGCGACGCTCGGTACGTAGTTAGCCCGCGGCACGAGGGCGGCTTTTCGCGGCTGGCAGAGCGGGCACGCGGACGTAACCTCGAGCTATGTACGGATCGCGTGGTCCGAGGCAGGTCGTCATCTGTGGCGGTGGCGTCGCGGCGGTCGAGGCCCTGCTCGCTCTGCGCGCGCTGCTCAAGGTCGGCGTGGAGCTGCACCTGATCGCACCCAACCGCCACTTCGTCTACCAGCCGCTTGCCGTCGCGGCGCCGTTCGGGCTCGCCGACACACATCTGTTCGAACTCACCGAGCTCGCCGACGAGCAGGGCGCGAAGCTGCACGAAGACGCGCTCGAGGTCGTCGACACCCACCGCCGCTGCGTGCGCCTGGCAACCGGCGAGGAGCTCCCGTACGACGCCCTGCTCGTCGCCGTCGGCGCGCGGCGTCGCGACTGGCTGGAGGGGGCGCTGCACTTCGGCGGTGCGGCCGACGTGACGGCCTTTCGGGCGCTGCTGCAGCGACTCGTGTCGGGCTCCGACCAGCGGCTGTGTTTCGTCAACCCGCCCAGCCCGGGCTGGACGCTGCCCCTGTATGAGCTGGCGCTGCTGACCGCGTCGCATCTGGCCGATGCGGGCGTCATCGGCGCCGAGCTGACGGTCGCAACGCCCGAGACGGACCCGCTGTCGGCATTCGGCCCGGCGGCCGGCGGCATGCTGCGCAACCTGCTCGCCGACCGCGGGATCGCGCTCAGGACCGCTGCCCAGGCGACCAGGATCGACCACGGCAAGCTTCACTTCGAATCGGGGGCGACGCTCGAGGTCGAGCAGATCGTCGCCATCGCCGAGCTCGAAGGCCGCGAGTTCGCGGGGCTGCCCTGCGACGCGAATGGCTTCATTCCCGTCGACGAGCACAGCCGTGTCACGGGACTGCGCGACGTGTACGCGGCCGGCGACGGGACGACGTTCCCGATCAAGCAGGGCGGGATCGCCACGCAGCAGGCGGATGTGGCCGCCGAAGCGATCGCGGCGCAGCTCGGTGACGCGATCGTGCCGTCCCCGCTGCGCCCGATGCTGCGCGGGATGCTGCTCACCGGGATCGCGCCGACCTACATGCGTGCGCAGCTCGGGGCAACGGCCGAGAGCTCGTCGTTCGAGGCTGCGGCCAGCCCGCTGTGGTGGCCGCCCGGCAAGATCGCCGGGCGCTATCTGGCCCCATACCTGGCCGGCCACAACCCGCTCACTCGCGACCAGACGCTCGCGGACCTGGCGCCGCCACCCCAGGATCCAGGGCGGGCCGAGGGACTGCACGAGGAGGCGCGTGAGCTGGCGCTGACGCTCGCCGAGCGCGACGCCACCGACGGCCACTTCGAGTCCGCCCTGCAGTGGCTCGAGGTGATCGAGCGTCTCGACGGCGTGCTCCCGCCCGGGTATCTCCAGAAGCGAGACATCTGGCGCCGACACCTGTAATCGTCACTGCCGATGTGCCGCCTGTTTGGCATGAGTGCAGGCAAGGATCCCGCGCGCGCGACGTTCTGGCTGCTCGATGCGCCCGACAGCCTGTCTGCGCAGAGTCATCGCGAGCCGGACGGGACCGGCCTCGGCTGGTTCGACGCCGCGGGCGCGCCGCACGTCAGCAAGCAGGCGCACGCCGCCTACAGCGACAGGCGGTTCGCGCGCGAGGCGCGTGAGCTGTACTCGACGACGTTCCTCGCGCACATCCGCTTTGCCTCGACGGGCGCGCTCGATGTGCGCAACACGCACCCGTTCGAGCAGCACGGCAGGCTGTTCGCGCACAACGGCGTGATCGAGGACCTGCCGGCGCTCGACGCCCACCTGGGCGCCGACCTGCGCCTGGTCAAAGGCGACACCGACTCCGAGCGCCTGTTCGCGCTGATCACGCGCGAGATCGCGGCGCGCGACGGGGATGTCGGCGCGGGGATCGAGACCGCGTGCACGTGGGTCGCGGCGAACCTGCAGGTGTTCGCGATCAACTTCCTGCTGGCCGGCGCCGACGGGCTGTGGGCGCTGCGCTATCCACATACACACCCGCTGTACCTGCTCGAGCGCGAGCCGGGCGAGCCGCTGGCGCACGCGAGCAGCCTCGGCAGCGCGGTACACGCCGAGGAGGGCGCGACGCGGCCGCTGGTGGTGCTCGCGAGCGAGCGCATGGACGCGGATCCCGGCTGGCGGATGCTGGGCTCGGGCGAGCTGCTGCACGTGAGCGACACCCTGCAGACGACCACGAGGCCGATTCTCGCGCGGCCACCGGCGCGGCCGCTGAGCATCGAGGATCTCGCGCCACGGGCGCAGGCATCGCAGGCGCTGGCGGGCGACGGGCACTCAGGTGACGCGCGCGCGGCCGGCTGAGCCGCTACTGCCTGACGCGCTCGCCCTTCGGATCGAACAGCGGCTCGCGCGTGACGGCGCCGGCGATCCACTCGCCGAAGATGTCGACCTCCACCTTCGTGCCGAGCTCGACCTCGGCGGGTACGTAGGCGTAGGCGATCGAGCGCTCGACGGTGTAGCCGTAGCCGCCGCTGGTCACGCGTCCGAGCACCTCGCCGTCGATGCGCACGGGCTCGTTGCCGAGCGCGACCGAGCGGGGGTCCTCGAGCACGATGCAGCGCAGGCGCCGCGCCGCCGCGCCCGCCGCCGGCGGCTTCTCGCTGGAGCCCACCCCGAGCGCCGCGGCGCCGATGAAGCCGCCCTCCTTCCTCACGCAGAAGCCGAGGCCGGCCTCGTAGGGCGTCTCGTCGGGGGTGATGTCGGCCGCCCACACGCGGTAGCCCTTCTCCAGGCGCAGCGAGTCGATCGCGCGGTAGCCGCCGCTTGAGAGACCGTGCTCGCGCCCGGCGTCCCATAGCGTGCGCCACAGGCCGGCGCCATACTCCGTCGGGCAGTACAGCTCCCAGCCGAGCTCGCCGACGAACGTCACGCGCAGCGCGCGCACGGGCACGTCGCCGACGGCCAGCTCGCGCATGTGCATGTAGGGGAAGTCCAGCGGATCGTCGGTCAGCGGCGCGAGGATGTCGCGCGCGCGCGGGCCCCACAGCGCGAAGCACGCCCAGCGCGCGGTCACATCCGAGCAGCGCACGCTGCCGTCGTGTGGCGCGTGGCGGCTGATCCAGCTGAGGTCGTGGTTGCCGAAGGCGGTGCCGGTGACGATCGAGAACAGCTCCTCCTCGACGCGCGTGACGGTGAAGTCGCACTCGATGCCGCCGCGGCGGTTGAGCATCTGCGTGTAGGTGATCGCGCCGACGTCGCGCGCGACGTCGTTGTCGCACAGCCGTTGCAGGAACTCGGCGGCGCCCGGCCCGGCGACCTCGAGCTTGGCGAACGAGGACTCGTCGAACAGGCCCGCGCGCTCGCGCGTGGCGCGGTGCTCGGCGCCGATCGCGGGCGACCAGAGCATGCCCGCCCAACCGCGCGGGCGCAGCGACTCGTCTCCCGCGGACGCGTTGCTCTCGTACCAGTTGACGCGCTCCCAGCCGGACTTCTCGCCGAACGCGGCGCCGTGCTCGGCGTGCCACGGGTAGGCGCTGGAGGTCCGCAGCGGGCGCCCGGCGAGGCGCTCGTGGCCGGGGTAGCGGATGTCGTAGTAGGTCTCGTAAACCTCCTTGGTGCGCTTGAGCGTGTAGCTCGGGGAGCGGAAGTGCGGGCCGAAGCGGCGGATGTCCATCTCCCACACGTCGATCGACGGCTCGCCTTCGAGGATCCACTCGGCCATCACCTTGCCGATGCCACCGGCGCCGGCGAGGCCGTGCGCGCAGAAGCCGGCCGCGACGAAGAAGCCGCGCACCTCGCTCTCGCCCAGGCAGAACTCGTTGTCGGGGGTGAACGCCTCGGGTCCGTTGATCAGCTTGGTGACGGTGATCTCGTCCATCACGGGCACGCGCTTGCGCGAGTTGGCGGCGATCTCCTCGAAGCGCGTCCAGTCCTCTTCGAGCAGGCGGCCGTTGAAGTCCTGAGGGATCGCGTCGAGCAGGTGCTCGTCGAGCGCCCACGGCGCCGAGTCGCGCTCGTAGCCGCCCATGATCAGCCCACCGCCCTCCTCGCGGAAGTAGATCAGCAGGTCGGGGTCGCGCAGCGTCGGCAGGTGCTCGCCTGCGACGCGCTCCCGGAACGGCTGCGTGACGAGATACTCGTGGGCGAACGGCACGATCGGCACGCGCACGCCGGCCAGGCGCCCGAGCTCGGCGGCGAACATGCCACCGGCGTTGACTACGACCTCCGCCTCGATCGGGCCCCACTCGGTCTGCACGCCGCGCACGCGACAGCTTCCGCCCGCGCGATCGACGTCGATGCCCGTCACGCGCGTGTGCGTAAAGATGCGGCAGCCGCCCGCCCGCGCGCCGTCGGCGAGCGCGGTGGTGAGCAACGACGGGTCGAGGTAGCCGTCGCTGGGCAGGTAGGAGGCGCAGCGCACGCCGTCGGCGCTCATCAGCGGGAACAGCTCGCGCGCCTGCTCGGCGGAGATCAGCTCGAGCGGCAGGCCGAAGGTCTTGGCCCAGGCGACCTGGCGCATGACCTCCTGCTCGCGCTCGGGCGTGCACGCCAGGCGGATGCCGCCGCACTGCACCCAGCCGCAGTCGAGCGTGCGGTAGAGCTCGACGGAGTCCATCATCATGCGCGTCAGCGACACGCTCGATCTGAGCTGGCCGACGAGCCCGGCGGAGTGGAACGTGGAGCCGCTGGTCAGCTCGTCGCGGTCGAGCAGCACGACGTCGCGCTCGCCGAGCTTGGCCAGATGGTGGGCGATCGCGGTGCCGCCGACACCGCCGCCGATGATGACCACGCGCGCGCGGTCGGGAAGCTCACGTGGCCGGACCATCGTTCTCCTCTGCTGTGTTCGTGGGTGGCGCCGCCGCGCGGGCTGCTGCGAGCCATTCCCGCAGGAGCGGCTCCGCGGCTGCCGCATCGAGGCGCTCGAAGTGCGTGCGCGCGTAGCGGTCGAAGTCGAAGTCGAGCTCGGAGATCTCGGCCTGCACGACGGCCCAGGCGGCCTCGCGCGCATCGGAGAGGATGCGCATCAGCGCGAGCGCCGCGCGGCGTGCGTCGGTGGGCGGTTCGCGGTAGTAGGCGCTCAGCAGGCGCTCGTCGTCGGCCTCGTCGAAGTCGTTGTTGACCGACAGGTTGCCGAGGTCGAAGCATCGGTGGCCCATGCCGGCGTACTCCCAGTCGACGATCAGCATCCTGCCGTCGCTCGCGCCTGCGCCCTCGCCCTTGCCGGCGTGGTCGTATGCGCGGATGATGTTGCTCGTGAGCAGGTCGTTGTGGCACGGCCGGGGATCGTCCAGCGGCAGCACGGCGGCGATCTGCGCTGCCACGGCGGCGGCGCGGCCGTACGCGTCGGGCAGCCGCACGCCGCGCTCGTGGACCCGCGCGGCGTAGTCGGCGAGCAGGTCGGGGACCCAGAAGCGCGTGGGCAGCGCGAGCGGCGCGTCGTGGAAGCCGCGCAGGGCGCGCGCCAGCTCCCCCGCATGCGCGGCGACCTCGCGCGGGATGACGGGCTCGCAGGCGATGAAGCGCGTCACCAGGCAGTCGTCGAACGCGGCCACGAGCTCCGGCGCGATGCCCATCTCTGCGGCGAGGCCGCACGCCAGCTGCTCGGCCTGGCGGTCGATGCCGAGCAGCTCGGTATCGCGGCCGTGCACGCGCACGACGTAGTCTTCGCCACCGAGCGTGGCGCGGAAGTTATGGTTGGTGATGCCGCCGGAGAGCGGCACGGGCTCACCCGCGAGCGGTCCGAGCTCGGACTGCAGACGCGTCAGGATCTCCTCCAGCCGGGCCACGCCCCCAACGTACCGTTGCGTCATAAGGCATGCAACCTATACCTTCAACACCATGACCATCGGCGATCCTGCAGACAGGGAGGGCGGGGACCGAGTTGCCGCGCGCGCGGCCGCCGATCTGATGGCGGCAGCCGATCTGGACGGCGCCCGCCGCGCGCTCGGCAGCGCGGCGGTGCGGACGCCGACGATCGCGTGCGCGGAGCTGGCCGAGGCGGCGGGCACGGTCGTCGCGCTGAAGGCCGAGTGCCTGCAGGGGACGGGGTCGTTCAAGCTGCGCGGCGCGCTCAGCAAGGTGGCCGCGCTCGGCGAGCGCGCGTCGGCGGGACTGGTCACGGCGAGCGCCGGCAACCACGCGCGCGCGGTCGCGCAGGCCGCGCGCCTGACGGGCGTGGGCTGCGAGGTGTTCATGCCGCGCGACGCGCCGGTGTCGAAGGTCGCCGCGGTCGAGCGACTGGGCGCGAACGTTGAGTTGGATGGCGCGTCGGTGGAGGAGGCGCTCGGTCTGGCTCGTCAGCGGGCCGAGAGTACGGGCGCCGCACTCGTGCACCCGTTCGACGACCTCGACGTGATCGCCGGCCAGGCCACGCTCGGGCTGGAGCTGCTCGAGGACGTCCCGGATCTCGCCCGCGTGGTGGTGCCGGTCGGTGGCGGCGGCCTGGCGAGCGGGATCGGGATCGCGCTGCGACGCGCGGGCGCGGACGTGCAGCTGGTCGGGGTTCAGGCGCGCACGTGCGCGCCATACGCGCACGTGCTGCAGGACGGCGGGTCGGCGGATGCGCTCGATCTCGCGGCGGGCGCGACGATCGCGGACGGCATCGCGATCAAGCGCCCCGGCGTGCTCACGCTGCCGCTGCTGCGCGAGCTGCTGGACGGCCTGGAGACGGTCACCGAGGAGGAGATCGCCGGTGCGATGGTGTTCCTGGCCGAACACGCGAAGCTCGTCGCCGAGGGCGCCGGGGCGGTGGCGGTGGCGGCGATCCTCGGCGGGCGCGTGCAGCCGATCGCCGGCACGACCGTGGCGGTCGTGTCGGGCGGCAACGTCGACAGCGGGCTGCTGGCGGGCCTGCTGCTGCGTCACGAAACCGAGGAGGGCCGTCGCGTGCGGATCTTCACGCGCGTGCCCGACCGTCCGGGCGGCCTCGCCGAGCTGCTCGAGCTCGTGGCGCGCGCCCGCGCGAACCTGGTGACCGTAGCGCACGTGCGCGAAGCGGTGCCGCTGCATGTGCGCGAGACGGGCGTCGACCTGACGCTCGAGACGCGCGGTCGGGGGCACACCGAGGAAGTGCTCGCGGAGCTTCGCGCCGCGGGCTACGAGGTGAGCAGCGAGTAGCCGCCCCGCACGAACGCGCGCCAGCGCTCGTGCTCCGCGGCCCGCTTGCCCGCATCTGCGCTCGGCTCGATCAGGCGCCCCTGCGCCAACCGCAGCGCGGCCTCCTCGACGTCGGCGAACACGCCTGCGCCGACGCCGGCGAGCATGGCGGCGCCGAGCACGGTCGTGTCGGCGCGCCCGACGCTCAGCGGCAGGCCGAGCGCGTCGGCCTGGATCCGCAGCAGCGTCTCGTCGTTGGTGAGCCCGCCGTCCACGCGCACTTGCTCCACAGGAGCGACGGATGCGATCGCCGCGACGATGTCGGCGACGCGCCATGCGATCGCCTCGAGCGCCGCGCGCCCGACGTGCGCTGGGCGTACCGCCGGATGCAGCCCGGCGATCACGCCGTGGGCGTCGGGGCGCCACCAGGGCGCGCCGAGCCCGGCGAGCGCTGGCAGCACCATCACGCCTGCGCTGTCGGGCACGGTTGCGGCCGCCGCGGCGAGCGCGGGCGCGTCCGTCGCCAGGCCGAGGCCTGCGGCGAGCCAGTCGAGCAGCGAGCCGGCGGCGAACACGCCCCCGTCCAGGGCGTACGCGATCTCGCCGATTTGCCCGTTGTCACCTGGCCCGGCCCACGCTACGGTCGGCAGCAGCCCGCTTGCGAGCACCGGCTCGAGTGTGCGCCCGAGTACGAACACACCTGTCCCGTACGTCGCCTTCAGCTCGCCGGCGCGGACCGCGCCGGAGCCGGCCAGCGCCGCCTGCTGGTCGACGAGCTGCGCGGCGAGCGGGAGCGGCACGGGCCAGCGCTCGTGGCGCAGCTCGCCGAGCGTCCCGAAGCTCGGCCCGAGCGCCGGCAGCCACTCGCGTCGCACGCCGAACGTGGCGAGCAGCTGCTCGTCCCAGTCGCGCCCGCCGGCAGCGAGCAGCTGCGTGCGCGAGGCAGTCGACAGGTCGGTGGCGAAGCGCCCGGCGAGGTGCTCGAGGAGGAACGCGTCGATCGTGCCGAGTCGCAGCGTGCCGGCGTCACGCGCGCGCTGCACCGCGTCGTCATTGGCAAGCAGCCAGGCGAGCTTGCCCGCGGAGAAGTACGGGTCGAGCGGCAGGCCCGAGCGCTCCACGACCTGGCCACCGTCTCCCGCGGCGTCGAGCTCGGCGAGCAGCGCAAGCTGGCGCTTGTCCTGCCAGACGACCACCGGCGTCAGCGCGCGGCCGCTGTCGGCGTCCCAAGCGAGCACGGACTCGCCCTGATGGTCGAGCCCCGCGGCGACGATCTCGCGCCCGCCGGCGTGCTCGAGCACCTCGGCGACGGCCTCGACGACCGCCTGCAAGACCAGCTCGGGGTCCTGCTCGACCCAGCCGGGCTGCGGGTGCGTGACTGGCACCGGCCGCCGCGCCTCTGCGATGGCGCGCAGCTCGACGTCGAACAGCGCGGCCTTGACGGCGGTCGTGCCCTCGTCGACTCCGAGCAGCAGCCCGGAGCTCATGACGCTCGGCTGCGCCGCGCGGCGCGCTCCCACCAGGTCTCTGACGGGGCCGGCTGCGCCGGCGCCGGCAGTGCGCGCACGGGTCCCGGCACGATCGTGCCGTCGTCGGCGAGCATCGCGACGACGCGCTCGCCGATCGCAAGCGACGCGGACAGCCCGGTGGAGCGAATCGCGGCGACGTGGATCAGGCAGGGCAGCGTGCGCGAGCGCTCGATCACGTAGTTGGCGTCGCGCCCGGCGGGGCGCAGCCCGGCGTATGCGGCGACCGGCTCGAGCCCTTCGAGCGCGGGATACGCGCGCCGCGCCTTAGCCAGGATCAGCTCAGGGGCGTCGGACTCGACCGACCAGTCGCGCTTGTCCTCGCGCTCGCGCGCGGTCGGCCCGGCGATGACGGCGCGGCGATCGAGCGTCGGGAACACGAGCACGCCCTTGCCCAGCGCGGAGGGCACCGGCAGCAGGATCTGCTGCAGCGGGGACTCCTGCGGGGCCGCGAACACGAGGAACTCGCCCTTGCGCGGATAGACCTCCAGCAGCTCATCGCCGGCGCCGCGCGCCAGCTCGTCGGCGTACAGCCCCGCGCAGTTGACGGCCGCGCGTACGTGCAGATGCTCACCCGTCTCGAGCGCGACCGTCACGTCGCCGGGCGCTGCCGCCAGCCCGGTCACCCGTGCCCCCAACCTGACCCTCGCGCCACCCGCCTGCGCGGCGCTCGCGAGCGCGTGGACGAACGCCACCGGATCGGTCACCGACTCTCCCGGGACCGTCAGCGAGCCGTCCTCGCCGAGCTGCACGTCGACGCCGTTGCCGCGCGCGTTCTCGGCCAGCCGCGCGACCGCCGCGCGCTCGTCCTCGCTGCCGGGCGTCAGCCGCGCGCCGCAGCGCCACACGGCCACGCCCAGCTCCTCCAGCAGCTCCTCGCGCAGCGCTGCGGCGCGCAGGATCAGCCGTGTCTCGAGCTCGCCGGGCGTGGAGTCGAAGCCCGTGTGAAGGACGCCCGAGTTGGCGCCGCTCGCACCCAGCGCCAGATCGTGCTCGGCCTCCAACAGCACCGCCGGCACGCCGCGGCGCGCGAGCGCGTGGGCGACGGCGCAGCCGACTACGCCACCGCCCACGACGGCGACCTGTGTCTCGGTGGCGGTCATGGGCTAAAGGGACTCTACGGCCAACGACCGCTGGCGCAGCTCGGCCGCTTACGCATAGAGTCCGGCACGTGGCGCGCTATGAGCTCAGCGGCAAGGTCGCGCTCGTGACCGGCGGCGCGCGCGGGATCGGCTTCGCCACCGCGCGGGCCCTGATCGCGCGCGGCGCACACGTGGTGATCGTCGACCAGCACGCCGACGCGGTGAGCGCCGCGGCTGCGCAGCTGCACGACGAGAGGGCGGTCGGCCTCGCGGGCGACGTCACCGACCGCGGCGCGATGCAGCGGGCGGTCGCGGTGGCGGTCGAGCGCTTCGGCGGGCTCGACGTGGTCGTCGCCAACGCGGGCATCGCCGCGCGCGTGGCGACCTTCCGCGCATATGCCACGGAGACGTTCGAGCGCGTGCTCGACGTCAACCTGATGGGTGTCTACCGGACGGTCGACGCGGCGCTGCCCGAGATCGTGCGCCGGCAGGGGCACGTGGTTGTGATCTCCTCGATCTACGCGTTTATGAACGGCATCGGCGAGGTTCCCTACGCGATGAGCAAGGCCGCCGTCGAGCAGTTCGGTCGCGCGCTGCGGGTCGAGCTCGTCCAGCACGGCGCGAGCGCGAGCGTCGCGTACTTCGGCTTCATCGACACCGAGATGGTCCACCAGGGCCTCGATCGCGACCCGCTGGTCAAGGACATGATGAGCTCGCTGCCGAAGCCGCTGCACAAGCGCCTGCAGCCGAGCGTCGCCGGTGAGGCGATCGTGCGCGGCATCGAGCGCCGCCAGGCGCGCATCATCCAGCCGCGCCGCTGGGTCGTGATGTCGGCGCTGCGCGGCATCCTCGGCCCGCTCAGCGATGCGCAGCTCGAGCGCGACGAGCAGGTCCAGGCGCATCTGCGCCTGCTCGACGCGCGCGCCGGCGAGGATCAGCCGACCAGCGCCTGACGGCGTCCAACCGCCACCGCTGCGGTGGTGCGTGAGCGACTACGTGAAGCGCTTGACGAACGCGAGCGCGGTGTCTGCCACCTCGCGCCAGCCGCTGTCGATCGTGAGCGCGTGGCCGCGGCCGGGGATCTCGGCGATCTCGGTCACGCCCCGGTTGCGTGCCTGGCGCTTGTAGGCGCCGTTCGCGATCGCCCACGGCACGGCGCTGTCCCGCTCGCCGGACGTGATCAGCAACGGGCCGCGGCTGGGATTCTCGCTGTCGACCCGCAGCTCCGTCCACGGGTTGAGGTTGGCGAACGCGGCCTGGAAGATCGGCGCGCCGGGTGCCGCCACGGCGAACGTCTCATACAGGTGCCGGGCCTCGAGCTCGCTGACGGCGTTGGCGAAGGCAAAGCGGAACTGCCCGTAGGAGAGCGCCACCGCGCGTCTGCGGTTGAGCGGGTTGGCGAGCACCGGGCCGACTGCGCGCAACGCCGAGATCGGCAGCGCCAGCACGCCGCGAAACGGCGCCGGGTCGATCGCCACGGTCACCTCCGCAAGCCCCTGCCCGGCGAGGATCTGCACGAGCAGGCCGCCGAAGGAGTGTCCGATCAACGCCGGCTTGCGCTCGAGCCTGCCGAGCACCTCGTCGAGGTGAGCGGCCACCTGTCCGACGGTCTTGCCGGCGAGTGCCGCGGGGTTCGCGCGCGCCTGCTCGACCGTCTCGGGATCGTCCGGCCAGCCCGGCATCACGGCCGCGTAGCCCTCCTGCTCGAACAGCTCCGCCCAGCGCCGCCAGCTGCTCGCCAGCAGCCACAGGCCGTGCACGAACACGAGCGGCGTGCGGCCCGTCGCGTTGGCGTTCGCGATCTGCTCGGCCTCGTGGTCAGTGATGCTCGCCATGTGCTCGCCGCGGCGATTATCCCACCGCCACCGCGCGCAAGCCCGCACCGCATCCGCGACACTCAGCCCGCAGGGGCTCTGACCGCGCGCCCGAGCCCTTCGTGCCCGAGCAGTCCTTCGATGTCGACTGCCGGGCCGGGGTGGCCGAGCAGGAAGCCTTGCGCCATCTCGCAGCCCATCGCTTCGAGCGTGACCCGCTGCTCGTGCTCCTCGATGCCCTCGGCGACGACGCTCAACGACAGCGACTGGCCGACGCCGAGGATCGCCGCGAGCAGCTCGCGGCTCTGACCGCCGTCGTTCAGCGCCGCGACGAAGCTGCGGTCGATCTTGAGGATGTCGACGGGCATCCGCTGCAGGTGCGAAAGCGACGCGTAGCCCGTGCCAAAGTCGTCGATCGCGACGCGCACTCCCAGCGCCTTGACTTCCTGCAGGCGCTCGCACGCCGCCGGCACGTCGCGTACGAGCGTCGTCTCGGTGATCTCGAGCGTCAGCGACGATGGTGGGATCCCCGAGCGCTCGAGTGCCCGCTCGACGTCCTCCGCGAATTCCCGACGGTTGAGCTGATACGCGGACACGTTCACCGAGATGCCAAGCGTGAGGCCTTCCGCGGCCCAGGCCGAGGCCTGGCGGCAGGCCTCGTCGAGCACCCAGCGGCCGATCGGCACGATCAGGCTGCTCTCCTCGGCCAGCGGGATAAAGCAGCCCGGCGCCACCACGCCGCGCTGCGGATGGCGCCAGCGCACGAGCGCCTCGACGGCGACCATGCGCTGGCTGCGCAGATCGAAGATCGGCTGGTAATGCAGGAACAACTGGCCCTCGCTGACGGCCGCGCTCAGGTCGGCCTCGAGCGCGAGTCGCCCTTCGGCGTCCGCGTAAAGGCCCGCGTCGAACAGCGCGTAGCGGTCCTTGCCGGCAGCCTTCGCAGCGTACAGGGCCAGGTCGGCGTCACGCAGCAGGTCGTCCGGCGTGCCGTAGTGTCCGATCGCGACGCCGATGCTGGCCGTCACCGAGAAGAACTTGCCGGCGTCGCCCAGCTCGAGCGGCTCGCGCAGGGCCTCGGTCAGGCGGTCGGCGAGGACGTCGGGCGAGACTTCGTCGGCGTTCGTCTCGACCAGCACGACGAACTCGTCGCCGCCGAGGCGCCCGACCGTGTCCTGCTCGCGCACCGCGCCCTGCAGCCGTTCTCCGAAGACCGTCAGCAGCCGATCTCCGGCCGCGTGGCCGAGGTTGTCGTTGACGTGCTTGAAGCCGTCGATGTCGACGTACAGGGCGCCTGCCACCGTGCCCGGCTGGCGCGCCGTGCGTGCGAGCATCTGCTTCGCGCGATCGAGCACGAGCGCGCGGTTGGGCAGCCCGGTGAGGGAGTCGTGAAGCGCCAGGTGGGAGAGCTCGCGCGTCTTCTCGCGCACGAGCGACAGCGCCCGCGTGCGGGAGGTCGTCAGCACCAGCACCAGCAGTCCGAGCGTCGCGCTGAGCAGGATCCCGCCGATCAGCAGCATCAGCGCGTGCGAGCTGGCAAACACGCTGTTGGAAGCGCTCGCTCCGAAGCTCTGCACGGTCCAGCCGTTGCCGAGCCGGATCTTCGCGCTCTGCGCGCCGGCGGGCGCGGTGCCGCTGGTGAACACCGCGTGCGAGTGCGACGGCGCGTAGCTGAAGCTGACCGCGACATTTGGGTGACCTTCGAGCGCTCTCGCCAGCACGACACCGGGCACGATCAGCTCGCCGATCCACCCCACGAACGTCCGCCGCCGGGCAGCCACGGTGGACGGCACTGATCCGCCGCGGTAGACAGGGGTCTCGATCCCGAGCGCGGTCGCCTGCCGGCCCGGCACGGGCGCGTAGGTCGCCAGTCCGGTGTCGCGCGCGCTGACGAGCGTCGGCGCGATCGCGCAGTAGTCCATGCCGGCGGGTATGTAGCTCGCGGCGTTCCTGGCCAGCCCCGCGACCGCAAGGCAGTAGAAGGTCCGGCTGCCGGGTGGCAGGATCTGGAGGCCACCTTCGAGCCCGACCGAATCGGGGCCTAGCGGTCGCACGGGATCGGCCGCCAGGCGCGCCTCGAAGGCGCCAAGCTGCGACGCGGGCACGAGCCGCACGAGGCCGATGTTCCTCAGCTCCGGATAGCGCTGCATCGCGTGCACCGCTTCGGCCCAGCGGTCGAAATCGGCGGGCGACGCCTTCGGGTTACCGGTGACGAACGCGCCCGCACTGACGATCAGGTCTTCCTCGTGCTGGATCGCGAGCGTGAGCGTCGACGCGATCTCGGCCGAGGCCAGATGGAATGCCAGCCGCTGCTTGTCGGCGTCCGAACGGGCCACCGCGCGTGCGCCGAGCACCGTCGCGAGCGTCCCTGCCAGCACCAGCAGCGCGGTCAGCCCAGCCCAAAGGCCCTTGTGTCCGCGCGCCCACCTCGCCAGGCCGGGCGCGGATCTCGGGTCGGGGTCTGGGCTATCGGTCACGCGGTCTCACCTTTGCTTGGTTGTCGAGCGCACACACGACCGTGCCCTCGCTCAGTGATCGGGTTGGCCTGCCCGCTGCTGTCGGGCCGTGGCATCGGTTGGACGGATTGGCGGGCCGTCTGGCCGGCGTCGTCAAGCCCCCGGACGGACCGTCGCCGAGCGCGGCGGTCCGTAGGGGAAAGGCTGTCCAGCGGGCTAAGGCAAGCGGACTTTCATGCCGATGAGGCCCTCGTGACCATGTTTGCGCGCTTGCTCCCCCCGCTGAGTCATCTGCGCCAGCCCCGGCGCCCGATTCTTGCAAGCGGCCTCGCGACCACCATCGCCGCGGCGCTGCTGTTGACGGCCGCGCCCGCGGGAGCCGTCATCTCGGGTAGCTTCGGTCTGCAGCAGCGCGCGGGGGCGACAGTGGAAGAAGCGCCGCTCGCCTATCACGGTGGCCCCGTGCTTCACTCCTCCGACGCATACGTCATCTATTGGGACCCGGTCGGCTCCTATCGCCCGGAATGGGAGCGGACGATCGATGAATACTTCGCGAACGTCAGCGCCGAAAGCGGCAGCCTCGGGGATGTGTTCGCGGTGGATACGCAGTACAGCGATGGCACAGGCCATGCCGCGAATCAAACGACGTTCCGCGGCTCCTACAAGGACAAAGATCCGTATCCGGCAGGCGGCTGCGGCGAGCCGGCTGCTCACGTCTGCCTGACCGACAGCCAGATCCAGGCGGAGCTGCAGCACATGATCACGTCTGTCGACCCGCCGCTTCCGGGCGCGACCGGAACGCCCGTCTACTACATGCTCACCCCGCCAGGAGTGACGGTGTGCGCCGAAAGCGGCGCCCCCGACACCTGCTCGAACTCGGTCGAACTCGAAACAGAAGTGACAGAAGGCAAGCGCCCGGCCAAATCCGGCATCTGCGGATATCACTCCGCGATCGGATTGGGTGGCGCCAGCCCGATCCCCTACGTGGTGCAGCCTTGGATCGCCGGCGACGCGGGCACGATCCTCTCCAATCACCCCCCCGTAACGGCGGCGACCACCGGAGCCGTCCTGGCATGCCAGAACGGCTTCGAACTGCAGGAGCCCAATCAAATCGATGCTCCCAATCCCGAAGGCGGATACGTCGCAGGCCTCGCCGATGTGCTGATATCCGACCTCAGCATCGAGCAGCAGGACGTCGTCGATGACCCGGATCTGACGGGCTGGTACCAGACTGCGACCAAAGCCGAGCAGGGTGACATGTGCCAGTTCGACTTTGGGCCGCCGCCGGAAAGCGCGGGCACGCCTAACAAACTCACCCAGGCAGGGAGCGAAGCGAACCAGCACATCAATACCGTCTCCTACTACTTGCCATGGTCCTTCGACAGCACAGATCTCACGTCAGGCAAGGGATACACCTGCTGGTCTGGGGTTGCGCTCGAACCGGACTTCACGGCCCCGAGTCCCGTGTTCGCGGGAGACATCGTCGGCTTCAACGGCACCGAGTCATATATCGCGCTGGACGCTGAAGTCAACGGGCTGCCCGCGGACGAGCCGTTTGTCGCTCCCATATACGCTTGGAACTTCGGCGACGGCACCACCGTGGCCGGGGTGAACGATGCCAGCGAGTTTCACTCGTATGAGTACGGTGGCGAATACACGGTCACGCTAACTGTCACGGACAGCGGTGAGAACACCGTCACGACGACCCGCAAGATCAAGGTCGTCGGTCCGCCGCCGCCGGGCGCTGGTGCCGGCGCGGGCGGGAGTGGCGCCGGTTCCTCCCCGGGCGCTTCCGGTGTCGTGCCCGCCCCGATCGCGGCTGCGACGATCGTCCGCCAGTCGCTGCGCACCGCCCTGCGCAAGGGCCTCGTCGTCAGCTACTCGGTGAACGAGCAGGTCGCGGGACACTTCGAGGTGCTGCTCAGCAGCGCGACCGCACACCGCCTCGGCATCAGCGGCACGCCGGCGACCGGTCTGCCCGCCGGCTCCGCACCGAAGCTCGTGATCGCCAAAGCGATCCTCGTCACGACCAAGGGCGGGCACAACGCGGTGCACATCCAGTTCTCCAAGCGCACGGCCGCGCGTCTCGCGCATGTGCATAAGCTCTCGCTGATGCTGCGCCTGATCGTGCGCAACGCCGCCACCAGCAACCCGGCGACGACGACGGTCGTAAGCAGCGTCACGCTCGGCGCCTAGCGCTCCGAGGAGTCCTTCTTGCGCTTCGATCGCGACTTGTCGCGGAACACGAAGAACCACAGGGCGAACAGCCCGACATAACCGAGGCCGATCGACACCACGGAGATGATTCCGATCCCCGTGTTGTTGGAGGTTTCCGCTTCACCGCCGAGCGCGATCGGTAGCGACAGGTGCAGGCTCGCGAGTTGCGCGAGCGCGACCGCCATCGTCTAGAACCCCGGCCAGTGGCGCACGACGTAGCCTTCGTTGTCGGTCGGCTGCACCTGCCAGCGCGAGGCGTACACGCCGCTGCGCCCCGCGGTGTCGTAGAGGATGCCGTCGACGTACATGTAGGTGTGGCCGGCGTTTGCGTACACGGTGATGTACTTCCCAGGCCCGGGCGCGCCCCAGCTCTCGAGCTGCCCGGAGGTCTCCGGTGCGCTCAACAGCCCGCCGGCCGCGAGCGCGTAGCTGACCGAGCCCGAGCAGTCGTAGGCGTTGTCCACGAACGACGCGTGCCCGCCGCCGTACACGTACGGGAAGTCCGCGATCTCGTTTGCGCCCGCGATCACCTTCTGCACCACTTCCGGGACGTCGGGTGGGATCGGGATCGTGCCGTTGCCGCCGATCGACTCGCCGCCGGGGACCGGCGTCAGCTGCAGGTGCTGCGCCTGTTTGGCGCTGCGTTCGACGGCCTGCATCTGCGACAGCTCCTTGCGCACTTCCGCGTTCGACGGCGCGCCCGCCGCGACGATCGCTTCCCCGGCCTTCGTGGGCGTCGCGGCGCTGGCGTGGCTGACGGACGCGGGCGCCGGGTAGCTGTCGGCTTCCAGCGGGTCGGCGACCTCCTTGGCGACCCCCGGCGGATCGCCCTTTGCGGTCGACGTCGCCACCGCGTCGCCCGAGGAGCCGCTCGGCGGATCTGCCTTGGCGACGGGCTTGGACACGGTCGTGCCGGTTCCCACCGTGGCTTCGCCGCACGCGGCGAGCGTGCAGGTGGCCAGCAGGCAGCCGATCGCCGCGGCCGCCTTCCCCGTGAAGCTCATACGCCTAGGCTAGCGACCCCGTCCGCCGGGAAGGGCCGCTAACCTGGTGTGATGCGCGAGGAAGCCTCGGCCGTGGAGATCCGGCCGCACGTTCGCCTGCTCCACGGGATGCGCCGGCCGGCCAACTGGCTGCAGCTGGTTCGCTTCGGTCTCGTCGGCGGCGTCGGCTTCGTCGTCAACGTGGCCGTGTACGCGCTGTTCGTGCACTCGGTCGGGCTCGACTACCGGGCGGCGTCGGTCGTGGCCTGGCTGGTCGCGGTCGCGAACAACTTCGTTCTCAACCGGCACTGGACGTTCGACGCTGGCGAGGGCAGGGCGCGCTTCCAGGCGATGCGCTTCCTCCTAGTGAGCCTCGTGGCCGAGGTCTTCAGCCTGCTGCTGCTGACGCTGTTCGTGCAGGGCGCCGGTCTCGCGAAGATCCCGGCCCAGGCGCTGGCGGTGGCGGCGTCGATGCCGCTGAACTTCCTCGGAAACAAGCTGTGGAGCTTCCGTTGAGAAGCTCGAGCGCTGCGTCCCGTTGAGCCCCGCCTCGCGCCGCCCGGCCGCTGGCCGGCGGCCCAGCCGGTACCTATACTCTGATTCCCCCCCTCTCGGAGGACCCCTGTGCAGGAGATGGTGATCTACGGCGTCAGCTTCGACATGGTTGGCAAGCAGCCGATCGTGCTCCTGAAGACAGTCGACGGCAACAAGTTCCTGCCGATCTGGATCGGGCATCCGGAGGCGGCGTCGATCCTGATGAAGCTCCAGGGCGCCGGCACGCCGCGGCCGATGACCCACGATCTGCTGTGCGACATCCTCGGCGAGCTCGACGTCAAGTGCACGCAGGTGTCGGTCACCGAGCTGCGCGAGAACACCTTCTTCGCCTCGATCACCCTCAGCGTGGGCGGCCGCGAGCTCGAGATCGACTCGCGGCCGAGCGACGCGATCGCGCTGGCGGTCCGCTCGGGCGCGCCGATCTACGCCGCCGAGGAGGTCATCTCCGAGTCGGCGATCGAGTTCGAGCACGACGTCGAGGAGTCCGAGGACGTCGTCGAGAAGTTCAAGGAGTTCCTTGACCAGGTCTCCCCTGAGGACTTCGCCGCAGACGACTCCTAGTTTTGGGAGACGCGTTCGCGCGTGCTCCGAACAGCGTCGCAGGCGCCGGTCACCACAGTCTGCGAGGCCCGGTCAGCGCGTGAAGGCGCTGGCGAGGACCTGCTCGATGAGTTGATCGAAGCCGATGCCGGCGGCGTCGGCGGCGAGTGGCAGCAGGCTGGTTTCGGTCAGCCCGGGGACGGCGTTCGTCTCCAGCACCGAGAGCTCGCCGCTGTCACCGTCGAGCATCAGGTCGACGCGCGCGACGCCGTGGCAGCCCAGCAGCCGGTAGACCTGCACCGCCAACTCCTGCGCGCGCGCTGTCGTGTCGGCGGGCAGCTCGGCGGGGCACACGAACGTCGTCATGCCGATCTCGTAGCGGGACTCGTAGTTGTAGAAGTCCTCCTCGCGCGGGATCGCCTCGACGACGGGCAGCGCGACGGGCTCCCCGCCGGGGCTCGCGGCGTCGAGCACGGAGACCGCCAGGTCGCGGCCCGCGACGTAGCGCTCGATCAGGATCTTGCGGTCGTAGGAGAACGCGCCCACCATCGCCGCCGGGAGATCCTTGGCCGCGTCTGCGAACTTGATGCCCAGCGCCGATCCTCCGGCGGCGGGCTTGACCACCAGCGGGAACCCGAGCGTGTTCTCGACGGTCGCGAGCGCCGCGCCCGCGCCGAGGTCCTTGACGGTCGCCTCACGGAAGGCGACGAAGGCAGGCGTCGGAATGCCGGCCTCCTGCATCAGGTACTTGGCGAGCGCCTTGTCCGAGCAGCGCATGCACGCCGCCGGCCCTGAGCCCGTGTACGGGAGCGCGATCGCCTCCAGCAGCTCCTGAATCGATCCATCCTCGCCCTCGCCGCCGTGCAAGGCCACGAATGCCGCGTCCGGCGCCGCCTCGCGCAGTTGCGCCACGAGCTCCGGGCCGGGGTCGATCGCGACCGTGTCGTGGCCCAGGCGGCGCAGCGCGTCCTGCGCGTAGGCGCCCGAACGCAGCGACACGTTGCGCTCCAGCGAGGACCCGCCGCTGAGGACCGCGACGCGCTTGCCGGACCGTGACTCCGGACCGCTGGCGGGGCCGCTTGGGCCGCTCATCGATCGTGGCGCCGGCGTGCCTGCGTGTCCTCGCCCCGCCGCGGCAGCTGCACCACGTCCGCCATCTGCGTGTCCTTCGCGGCCTCCTCTGGCGCCCCGGCGGCGGCGCTCGTGGCCCGCCGTGCGTCCGTCGCACCGCCGGGCGCCCCCGTCAGCGCCCCGAACAGGCCCGCCTGTCCGCCCATCGCGAGGCCTATGCGCCGTACGCCCTCGCGGATGTCGTCGCTGGGCACGCCGGCGAAGTTCAGGCGCATCGAGGACGAGCCGCTGCGCCCATCGACATAGGCGGCGCGTCCGGGCACGAACGCGACGCCTTCGCTGCGCGCGAGCAGATCGGTCGTGTCGACGTTGCCGTCGAACGTCGCCCACACGAACAGGCCGCCCGCGGGCTTCGTCCAGCTGGCCCGCCCGCCGAGGTGCTCCTGCAGCGCCTCGAGCATCGTGTCCCTGCGCGTGCGATACAGATCGCGCAGCCGCTGCACGTACTCGATCCAGCCCGGGTCCCCATGCGCGTCACGCTCGGCGAAGTACGCGGCCACGAACATCTGCGTCACCGGCGAGGAGCACAGGTCGGCGCCCTGTTTGCCGAGGTTCAGCTTCTCGAGCACCGGTCGCGGCGCCACCGCCCAGCCCAGGCGCAGCCCGGGCGAGAGGATCTTCGAGAACGTGCCCAGATAGATCACGAGGTCCGCCGCCCCGCCTCGTCCCGCGGCCTCGGCGTCGAGCGAGTACAGCGTCGGCAGCGGCTCGCCCTCGTAGCGCAGCATGCCGTAGGGGTTGTCCTCGAGCACCAGCAGCTCGCGCTCGCGCGCGACCTCCACCAGGCGCCGCCGGCGCGCCAGCGACATCGTCACCCCGCCCGGGTTCTGGAAGTTGGGGATCGTGTAGATGAACTTCGGCCGCCGGCCCTGCGTCTGCAGGCGGTCGAGCGTCTCCTCGAGCGCGTCGATCGGCATGCCGTCGGCGTCGATCTCGATCTGCTCGACGTCCGCCTGGTAGGCGCTGAACGTCGGCACCGCCCCCGGGTACGTGGGCGCCTCGGCGACGATCACGTCACCGGGGTCGATCAGCGTCTTGCAGACCAGGTCGATCACCTGCTGGCCGCCGGTCGTGACGATCACGTCGGCCGGGTCCACCAGCGTTCCCTCCTGCGCCATCACCTCGATGATGCAGCCGACGGTCGCGGCCATGCCCTCCGTCGGCCCGTACTGCAGCGCGCGCGCGGTCGACTCGGCGGCCACCTGCGCCATCAGCTTCGCGTACAGCTCGGGCGCGAACGTGCTCGTGTCGGGGAGGCCGCCGGCGAGCGAGATCACGTCCGTGCGCTCGGTCAGCGCCATCATCTCGCGCATCGCCGAGCTCTTCATGCCGCGCGTGCGCGTCGCGAACAACGCCTCGTAGCGTGCGAGCTCGTGTGCTGCCGGCCGGGTCCGTCGTTTATCGTCCTGCCCGCGCATTCCCGCACGGTAGCGCACCTTCAAACGCACTCTGCATGAACGGTCTCTTCTTCTATATCGGTCTCGGCGCTGGCCTCGCGGCCGCCTGCGGCCTGCGCCCGTTCCTGCCCGTGCTGCTCGCCGGCGCGCTCGCGACCAGCGGCGCGCTGGGCGTCGACTTCGAGCACGGTAGCTTTCATTTCCTACGCTCTGACGCGTGGCTGCTGGTCGTCGCCGTGGCGTTCGTGCTCGCTTATGCCCTGCAGCTGCCGCTGCGGCTCGCGCCGATCATGGATCCGGGTGAGCGCAAGACGCGCACCGATCCACTCGCGGCATCGCTCACCGGGCTGGGGCTGGGCGCCGGCGCCGTGCTGTTCGCTGGAACGCTCGCGGCGCACGGCGACTCGCCGTGGCCGGGCGCGGTCGGCGGCATCCTCATTGCGGGTCTCGCCCAGCGCGCCTCGTGGCCGGTGATCGTGCGCGCGCGCTCGCGCCTGAGCGACCGCGCCGCGCGCGAGGCGCTGACGATCTACCTCGATGCGGCCGCGCTGGTGCTCGCGGCGCTCGTCGCGCTGCTGCATCCGCTCGGCTACGTGGCGGTTGCGCTGCTCGCCTGGTTCCTGTGGCGTGGACGCGCGCGGCGGGATGAAAAGTACGCGGGGCTGCGCATCTTGCGCCGCTGATACGGCGGCTCGTGAGCTCCTCCCCGCCCAAGCTCGTCCTGTGTGTGATCGACGCGATGGCGCCGGCGATGCTCGAGCGCGCGATCGACGCCGGCGCGGCGCCGGTGCTCGAGCGGCTGGTGCGCGGCGGGCGCTACGTGTCCGACTGCGTCGCCGCGTTCCCGTCGGTCACGCCGGTGTGCGCCGCCTCGATCGTCACCGGCGTGAGCCAGGACGAGCACGAGATCCCGGGCATGAACTGGTTTCACCGCGAGGAGCATCGCTATGTCGAGTACGGCTCGAGCTTCCGCGCCGCCCAGCGCTTCGGCATCGCGCGCCAGCTGACCGACACCGTCTACAACATGAACCGCGCGCATCTGTCTGCGCGGACGCCGACGGTGTTCGAGTCGCTCGACGACGCCGACGTGCGCACCGCCGGCACCACCTACCTGATGTACCGCGGGCGCTACAGCCACGAGCCCCAGCGCGACACCGCGCTGACGCGCGTCGCCTCGGCGTTGATGCGTCACCCGGTGATGGGCCCGCGCGAGCTGTTCTACGCCGACATCTTCGCCTCGCAGCGCACCGGCTGCCGCTCGGGCCTGGGCATGCCCGGCATGCGCGACCGCCACTCCGGCTGCGTCTCCGCGTACATGGTCGAACACGACCTGTTCGACTTCCTGCTGCTGTCGCTCCCGGACAACGACTGGTACTCGCACAAGCGCGGACCGGACGCGCAGGTCCAGTCGATCGGCCAGGCGGACCTGCAGCTCGCGCGCGTGATGAACGCCGCCGGCGGCGTCGAGGAGTTCCTCAGCGAGCACGCGGTGATCGCGATGGCCGACCATTCGCAGGCGCCGGTCACCGCCACGATCGCGCTCCAGGATGAGCTCGCCGAGCTGGGAGTTTTGAGTCCCCCCCACCCATCCCCCAGCCGCCCGGTGCGGTCCTCTGAGGGCTCGGCGCCGCCTGGCGAGCCGCGGATCGCCGTCTGCCCCTCGCAGCGCGCCGCCATGGTCTACGCGCTGCACAAGTCCGAGCGCGACGCCATGCGCGCGTCGGTCGTCGCTCTGGCCCTGGCGATCGATGGCGTCGATCTCGTCATGTGGCTCGAGCGCGACGCGCACGACGCGCCCCGCGAGGCCGTCATCGCGAACGCCTCGCACGCCGAGCTGCGCTTCGCGCCCGACGGGCCGCTGCTCGACTCGCGCGGGCTGCGGTGGAGTGTCGAAGGTACGCTGGCGGTGCTCGACGGCACGGTGCGGGACGGACGCCTGCTCACCCCCTCCTACCCGGACGCGCTCGCCCGCGTGTGGGCGGCGCTCACCTGTCCGAGCTCGGGCGAGGTGCTGCTGTCGGCTGCCCCCGGCTTCGAGTTCATCGACTGGGGCCGCCAGGCGCATGTCGGCGGTGGCAGCCACGGCTCGCTGCACGCGTCCGACTCGCTCGGCGCGCTCGTGCTCAGCGGCGTCGCGCTGCCCGAGCCCGAGCCCGCGCAGTGGGCGATCCGCGACGTCGCGCCGCTGGTCCTGCGTCACTTCGGGCTCGATCCGGCGCGCTGACGCCGTTACCCTCGCCCGATGCGTGTCCTCTTCGCAGCCGCGCTCGCCGCCTTCGCCACACTCGCGCTGCAGCCGGTCCCCGCGCACGCCGCCTCGGTGACGGTCCATTCTCCGCGCGCGCACAGCTCGACGCTGAAGAGCGCCACGAGCCCGGAAACGCCCGTGCCGGTGGCGCTCTCGAACGTGCCTCCGGCGGCGCACACGCTGTCCTCGGAAAAGGTCCTGGCGATCGCCAACCGCCTCCCCGAGATGCGGGCGCTGCGGCGCGAATACCGCGGCTCCTTCGGCGACGTCTACCTGAAAGGCGCGTTCCAGTGGCAGGTCAGCTACTTCACGCGCGGCGGCAAGAAGGAGATCGGCCTGGTCATCATCAACGACCTCGGCGGGCGCGTGGTCGAACAGTGGACCGGCTTTCAGGTCGCGTGGACGATGGCGCGCGGCTACCCCGGCGCGTTCGGCAGGCACGTCAACGCGCTGTACATCTGGCTGCCGCTGTGCGTGCTGTTCATGCTGCCGTTCGTCAACTTCCGTCGCCCGTTCTCGCTGCTGCACCTGGACCTGCTCGTGCTGCTGTCCTTCTCGGTGTCGCTCGCGTTCTTCAACCACGCCCACATCTACGCGTCGGTGCCGCTGTCCTACCCGCCGCTGCTGTACCTGCTCGCGCGCATGCTGGCGCTGCTGCGGCGGGCGCGCAGCCCGCGCCGCGCGCCGCCGCTGCGCCTGCTGGTGCCCGCGCCGTGGCTGGCGCTCGGCGTGGTCTTCCTGCTCGGCTTTCGCATCGCCCTCAACGTCACCGACTCAAACGTCATCGACGTCGGCTACGCGGGCGTCATCGGCGCGCAGCGGATCGCCGCCGGCAAGCCGCTGTACGGCGGCTACCCCGCGGACAACGAACACGGCGACACGTACGGCCCCGTCAACTACGAGGTCTACGTGCCGTTCGAGCAGATCTTCGGCTGGAGCGGCACCTGGGACGACCTGCCGGCCGCCCACGCGGCGGCGATCTTCTTCGACCTGCTCGCCACCGCGCTGCTGTTCCTGATCGGACGCCGCATGCGCGGCCCGACGCTGGGCGTCGCGCTCGCCTACGCGTGGGTCTCCTACCCGTTCACGCTGTATGCGCTCGAGAGCAACTCCAACGACAGCCTCGTCGGTGCGCTTGTGCTCGCCGCCGTGCTCGTCGCCAGCTATCGCGCGCAGCTCGCGCAGGCTGGTCGCGGCGTGCTGGCGGCGCTCGCCGGTCTGACCAAGTTCGCGCCGCTCGCGCTCGCGCCGCTGCTGGCCACGCACGGCCTGTCAGGGCTGTCGCTCGCCCGGCGCGTGCGCGCGCTGGCGCTGTACGCGTTCGCGTTTGCGGCGACGGTCGTGCTCGTGTCGATTCCGGCGCTCAGCCACGACTCGCTGCACACGATCTACGAGCGCACGTTCGTCTACCAGTCCAATCGCGGCTCGCCGTTCTCCGTGTGGGGGCTGTACGGCCTGCCCGGGCTCGAGCGCATCGTCGAGATCGCTGCCGTGGCGCTGGCGCTGCTGCTCGCGGTCGTGCCCCGCCGCCCCGACACGGTCGGCCTGGCGGCGGCCTGCGCGGCGGTGATCGTCGCCGAGCAGGTGGGGATCGAACACTGGTTCTACCTGTACATCCCGTGGTTCTTCCCGCTCGTGATCGTCGCCCTGTTCGGACGCCTCAGCGATCCGTCTGAGCCGCCGCCGGCCGCGGCATCAGCACCGGCTCGATCGAGTCTGCGCGCAGCGGCGCTGAGCAGCTGATCAACACCCCCATCAGCCACGGGTCCTCCTCGGACGTTTCAAAGCGGATCGGCATCATCGTCAGCAGCGACTCGATCGCCTGCTCGCGCTTGACCCCGATCACGCCGCCGCGCGGACCGGTCATGCCGACGTCCGTGATGTAAGCGGTGCCGCCGGGCAGCACCCGCGCGTCTGCAGTCGGAACGTGCGTGTGCGTGCCCACCACGGCGGTCACGCGCCCGTCGAGGTGCCAGCCCATGGCCACCTTCTCGGATGTGGCCTCGGCGTGCATGTCGACGAGGATGTGCTGCACCTCGCCCAGTTCTCCCAGCGCCACCTCGATCTCCGTGAATGCGGAGCGCCCGGCACGCAGGTACAGGTTCCCGCTGAGGTTCACCACGCCCAGGCGCACGCCGTCGTGCTCGACCACGCAGACCCCGTGGCCGGGCTGGCTGCGCAGGAAGTTGGCCGGGCGCAGGATGCGGTCGTGGTTGGCCAGATACGGGTAGATCTCGCGCCGGTGGTAGCTGTGGTTGCCCAGCGTGATCGCGTCGACGCCGGCCGCGAACATCTGGTCGGCGATCTTCGGCGTGATGCCGAGCCCGCCGGCGGCGTTCTCGCCGTTGACGACCACGAACGTCAGCGCATGGCGCTCGCGCAGGATCGGCAGGCAGTCGAGCAGCGTGTGTCGGCCGAGCCCGCCGACGACGTCGCCGACGAACAGGATGCGCGCGTCGCCAATGCCACCGGCGCTTGCCGGCGTCGCCTGCTCGCCCGCGGCGACCGCCTCGGACTCAGCCATACTCTGGCAATGGTGGGAGGTAGGTGAGAGGCGTCTCCGAGAAAGCTCCCGCGGCCGAGCGACCACGGGTCGATCCGCCGGGCGAGCACGAGCGGGAGTTGACGGAGTCCCCGGGGGCGCACACGGCCGCGCCGCCGCAGGCCCCCCCACCGCCGCGGGTGGTGGTTCCCCGCTGGGTGCAGCTGGTGCTGCTGCCGCTGGCGCTGCTGGCGTTGTGGGCGCTGGCGAAAGCCGCGGGGAAAGTGCTGGTGATCTTCATCGTTGCCGGCCTCATCGCGCTGATCCTCAATCCGGCCGTGTCGTTCCTGCACCGCTCGCGCCTTCCCCGCGGGCTTGCGGTGCTCGCCGTGTATCTCGGATTCTTCCTGACGCTGGCCGGCATCGGCTTCCTGGTGGCCAACCCTATCTCCGATCAGGTGCGCACGTTCGCGAACAACCTTCCGGACCTCGTCAAAGAAGCCAACAAGTCGATCGAACACTTCCAACGCGAACTCAACCACAACGGCCTGCATATCGAACTCGTCAAACAGGGGAAAACGGCGCTGCAGAGCATCGAGGGCAAAGTCGCCAAGAGCGCCGACAAACTGGCGTCCTTCGGGGGGGCGCTGGCCACGGAAGTGGCGGGCGCGATCTTCGATCTCGTGCTCGTGTTCGTGCTGTCCGTGTACATGCTGCTCTACGGCCAGAAGATCGGCGCGCTGATACGCCGGGCGATGCCCGATGGCGATGGCTCCAAGACGGACGACTTCCCGCACCTGGTGCAAAGGGCGGTCTCGCGCTACGTCGGCGGCCAGCTGCTGTTCAGCACCGTGATGGGCGTCTCCACCGGCCTCGCGCTGTACCTGTTCGGCGTGCTCGGGATCTTCCCCGACGGGCGTACGTACGCGGTCGCTTTCGCCGTGTTCTACGGGGTCATGGAGCTCGTGCCGTATGTCGGCCCGATCCTCGGCGCGATCCCCCCTGTGGTTGTCGCGCTGTTCACCAAACCGATCACCGCGCTGTGGGTGGCGCTGCTGTTCGTCGGCCTGCAGCAGCTCGAGGGCCACGTCGTCGCGCCCCAGATCTTCGGGCACACGCTGCGCATCAACCCGCTGCTGGTGATCCTGGCGCTGTTGCTCGGACTGCAGTTCTATGGGGTCTTCGGTGCGCTGCTGGCGCTGCCGATCCTCGCGGTGCTGCGCGAGACGGCCGTCTACCTGAACCGCCACCTCGCGTTTGAATCCTGGGATCGCGGCGGCAGCGGAATGCTGTGAGCACCGTTCTCAGCGTCAGCGCGCTCGCCAAGCGCTACGGCGAGCTGGACGCGCTGCAGGATGTCAGCTTCCAAGCGGGCGCGGGCGAGCTGATCGCGGTCGTCGGACCCAACGGCGCGGGCAAGACGACGCTGCTGTCGATCATCGCCGGGGTCCAAGCGCCGAGCGCCGGCAGCGTCAGCCTCGGACCCGGGGAGGCCGGCTCGCGGGTTGGATGGGCACCGCAGCAGCCAGCGGTCTACTCGAAGCTGTCGGTCGCCGAGAACCTCGAGCTGTTCGCCCGCCTCGAGCGCGTTTCCGATCCGCCCGCCGCTGTCGCGCGGATGCTCGAGCAGACCGGTCTCGGCGACCGCGCCCGCGAACCCGTGGGACGGCTCTCCGGCGGCAACCGCCAGCGCGTGAACGTCGCCCTCGGGCTGATCGGCGATCCGCCCGTGCTGGCGCTCGACGAGCCGTCCGCATCGCTCGATCCGAGCCAGCGTGAGCGGCTGTGGGAGTTCGTCGCGGGGCGCGTCGCCGGCGGCACCACGGTCGTGTTCTCGACCCACAACGTCAGCGAGGCCCAGCGCTACGCCGATCGCGTGCTCGTGCTCGCTGACGGACGGCTGCTGTTCGACGGCAGCGCCGAGGCGCTGCTGGAGCTCGCCGGCGAGCGCGCCGGCGGCGATCTCGAGCGGGCGCTCGTACGCTTCCTGGACGAGCAGACATACCCAGCGGGCACGCCGTGAGGTGGCTGCTGCGCAAGGACCTGCTGATCCTCGGTCGCTCGCGGCTGCTGCTTGCGCTGCTGATCGTCTATCCCGTGGCGATCTCGCTGCTGATCGGCTTTGCGATCTCCCGCAGCCCATCGCGCCCGCGGGTGGCGATCGTCGATGAGGCCGCGCCCGGGGAAACCGTCAAGGTCGGCAGCCAGCGCGTTGCCGTCGCGGCGTACGCGCGGCAGCTGTTCAACCAGGTGCAGGCCGTCGAAGCGCGCTCGCGCTCGCAGGCGATCGCGAAGGTGAAGTCGGGCGCGGTGCTCGCCGCGGTGGTGATCCCGCCGAACATCGCCGCGCGCGTCGCCTCGGACACCGAGCCCGCGCAGGTGGAAGTCCTCTACAACGGCAACGCGCTCGAGCAGTCGCTCGTGCAGTCCACGCTCAACTCCGCGCTCGCGCAGGCGAACCTCGGCTTCTCCGCACAGATCCAGCAGGCCGCCGGGACGGTGCTCGGCTCGCTGCTCAGCGGCGGCAAGCTCGGCAACATCGGCGCGCCCGAAAACCTGATCGGGCTTACGCAGATCCCGCCGACGCTGGGAGCGATCATCGCGCGTCAGCCGCGCGGGCACGACCGCACGGAACTCGAACGAGTCGACGCGTTCGCGGGCTTCGCGGCGCAAAACCTGTCGCTTGCAAAGCGGGTGCTCTCGATCATCGGCCAGCCGATCCGCGTCAACAGCGTGCTGCTGCACGGCCGGCGCACGCCGCTGAACACGTTTGCCGTGGTCGTCGCCGTCGCCGTGTCGCTGATGTTCGTGTGCGTGCTGCTGGCGGCCGGTGGCGTCGCGCTCGAGCGCGAAGAGCGCGCGCTCGGGCGCCTCGTCCGCGGCCTGGTCTCACGCGAGGCGCTGCTCGCCGAGAAGACGCTGCTCGCCGCCGGCTGTGCGTTCGTGATCGCCTTTGCGATGCTGGCCGGGATCGGCGCATTCGTGGCGCTGGACTGGAGTCGCGTCGCTCTGTGGCTCGTGGCGCTCGCGTTCGGTGCGGTGGCGTTCAGCGCGCTCGGCGTGGCGATCGGCGCGCTCGCGCGCGAGGTGCGCGCCGCATCGCTGCTCGCCTTCCTGCTGTCGCTGCCGCTCGCCTTCCTGGCGCTCGTGCCCGGCGGGTCGGTGTCCGGCGGCTTCTACGACGCGATCAGCGCGATCTCGTTCGTGTTCCCGTTCAAGGCCGCCCTGCAGGCGCTCGACGCCGCCGTCAATGGCGCATCTCCCGCGATCGGCGCCTCGCTCGTGCACCTCGCCGTCCTGGCTGGCGTGTTCGGAGCGCTCGCGCGTGTCGGTCTGCGACAGGTCGAGTAGTGCGACTGCGAACGCCGGCCAATTAATCAGTTCTAGCTGGGTATCCTCGAAGGCGATGGCCTTTCCACAGACGCGCATGCGCAGGCTGCGGACGACTGCCGGCCTGCGTGGACTCGTGCGCGAGACCGATGTGCGCGCCGGCCAGCTGGTGCTGCCGCTGTTCGTGACCGAGGCCGAGCCGTCCGGCGATCGAGCGGCCGCTCGGACGGGAGGGCAGGCTGGTCGTGAACCGATCGCGACGATGCCGGGCGTCGAGCGCCTGTCGCTGTCGGCGGTCGTGGCCGAGGCGCAGGAGGCGGCCGCGCTGGGGATCGCCGCGGTGATGCTGTTCGGGCTGCCCGCCGAGAAGGACGAGCGGGGCTCCGGCGCGTGGGACCCGGACGGCGTCGTGCAGCTGGCCACGCGAGCGATCAAGCAGGCGTTGCCCGAGCTGCTCGTGATCACCGACGTGTGCCTGTGCGAGTACACCTCCCACGGGCACTGCGGCGTGCTGCGCGAGGACGCGACCGTGGACAACGACGCGACGCTCGAGCTGCTCGCCCGCACCGCCTGCAGCCACGCGCGCGCCGGCGCCGACGTCGTCGCCCCGTCGGACATGATGGACGGGCGCGTCGGCGCGATCAGGGAGGAGCTCGACGGCGAGGGCTTCGCCGAGGTGCCGATCCTCGCCTACTCCGCCAAGTTCGCCTCCGCCTTCTACGGGCCCTTCCGCGAGGCAGCCGACTCGGCGCCCGCGTTCGGCGACCGTCGCGGCTACCAGATGGACCCGGCCAACGGACGCGAGGCCGTACGCGAGGCCCTGCTCGACGTGCAGGAGGGCGCCGACATGGTGATGGTCAAGCCCGCGCTCGCCTACGGAGATCTGATCCGCGCGGTCAAGCGCGCGACGCGCCTGCCGGTCGCGGCGTACAACGTCAGCGGCGAGTATGCGATGGTCAAGGCCGCCGCACACGCCGGCTACATCGACGAGCGTGCGACGGTGCTCGAGATCCTCACCTCGCTGCGCCGCGCCGGCGCCGACACGATCATCACCTACCACGCAAAGGACGCAGCCAGATGGCTAGCAGAGCAGACATGAGCACCGAGTCCGAGGACGCCGTCGCAGCGCCGCTCGCTGACGTCGCGGACCCGGCACGGCCGACAACGGCGCCGCCGAAGCTGCGCAGCCGCAAGGACGGCGCCGCGATCGCGCTCGACGAGCTCGACCGCAAGCTGCTCAACCTGATGCAGGGCAGCTTCCCGATCGCGCCGCGGCCCTACCGGCACGTGGCCGAGCAGGGAGGCGTCTCGGAGGCGGAGGTGATGGAGCGCGTGCAGCGCCTGCTCGACAAGCGCATCATCCGCCAGGTCACGCCGATCTTCGACACGCGCGCACTCGGCTACTCCTCGATGCTGGTCGCCGCCAAGGTCGACCCCGAGCACCCGCACCGCGCTGCGCAGGTCATCAACGAACACCCCGGCGTCTCGCACAACTACCTGCGCAACCACGAGTTCAACCTGTGGTTCACGATCGCCACCGAGCCCGACTCGAAGCTCGGCTTGGAGGGCACGCTCGAGGTGCTTGCGCGCGAGGCTGGCGCCGAGTCGGTGCGCCAGCTGCCGACGCTGCGGCTGTTCAAGATCCGCATGGACCTGGAGATGGAGGGCGGCACCGACGCGCTCTCCAGCGCCGCCGAGGTCAAGGAGCCGATCGAGCTCGAGCCCCAGCCCTATGACGAGCTCGACATCGCGGTGATCCGCGGACTGCAGGGCGACATGCCCGTGATCGAGGAACCGTACGCGCCCGCCGCGGCTGAGCTCGGCATGACCCAGGAGCGCTTCCTCGACCACCTCGCCGGCATGCAGGAGCGCGGCATCCTGCGCCGTGTCGCGGCGATCCTCTACCACCGCCGCGCCGGCTTCTCCGCCAACGGCATGGGCGTGTGGAAGGTGCCCGACGAGCAGATCTTCGAGATCGGCTGTCGCATGGCCGCCGTGCGCGGCATCTCCCACTGCTACCAGCGCCCCACCTACGAGGATTGGCCGTACTCGGTCTTCACGATGGCCCACGGCCGCTCCAAGGAGGAGTGCGACGCGGTGCTGGACTCGATCGCCGAGCGCACCGGCATCCACGAGCGCGCCACGCTCTACTCCTCGACCGAGTTCAAGAAGATCCGGCTGCTGTACTTCACCGAGGACTTCAAGAACTGGGAGAGCGCGCACGGCGGCGCCTGATCGACTTGACGGCGTCGCTGACCGACACGTGCTCCGCTGAGCTGTACCGCCGCGCCCTCGAGCTGATCCCCGGCGGGGTCAACTCCCCCGTGCGGGCGATGCGCGCGATCGGGCGCGAACCGATCTTCATCGCCCGCGGCGAGGGCGCCGAGCTGACCGACGTGGACGGCAACAAGTTCGTCGACTACGTCTGCTCGTGGGGGCCGTTGATCCACGGGCACGCGCATCCACACGTGCTCGCTGCGATCGCTGAGGCGGCGGCCAACGGGACCAGCTTCGGCGCGCCCACGGAGGGTGAGGTGCAGCTCGCTTGCGAGGTCGCGCGTCGGACGGAAGGCGTTGAGATGTTGCGCACGACCTCCTCCGGGACCGAGGCGGCGATGACCGCCGTGCGCCTCGCGCGCGCGGCCACCGGGCGCGAGCACGTGCTGAAGTTCGCGGGCGCCTACCACGGCCACTCCGACGGACTGCTCGCGCAGGCCGGTTCGGGGCTCGCCACGCAGGGGCTGCCCGCGAGCCCGGGCGTGCCGGCCGCCGCCGCCTGCACGATCGTCACACCCTGGAACGACGTCGACGCGCTGATGTCAGCGACCGAGCGTTTCGAGCTCGCCGCGATCATCGCCGAGCCGCTGCCCGCGAACATGGGGCTCGTGCCGGCCGCCGACGGGTTCCTGGCGCTGCTGCGCGAGCGCGCCGACGCGACCGGCGCGCTGCTCGTGCTCGACGAGGTCATCAGCGGCTTCCGCGTCGCCCGCGGCGGCGCGCAGGAGCTGCTCGGCGTCCAGGGCGACCTCGTGATAATGGGCAAGGTCATCGGCGGCGGGCTGCCAGCCGCCGCGGTGGGAGGACGCGCCGAGCTGATGCGGATGCTCGCGCCCAGCGGCGAGGTCTACCAGGCGGGGACGCTGTCGGGCAACCCGCTGGCGGTTGCCGCCGGGCTGGCGACACTCGAGCTGCTCGACGAGCCCGCGTACCTGCGGCTTGCCGCGATCACCGAGCGCCTCGCTGACGGGCTGCGCGCGGCGGCCGGCGGCTATCCGGTGCAGATCGTCAACATGCCGGGCCTGCTGACCGTCTTCTTCAGCGGGCAACCGGTGCGCTCGTTCGCGGACGCGCAGCAGTGCGACCTGCAAGCCCACGCGGCGTGGTGCCGCGAGCTGCTCGCCCGCGGCGTCTACCCGCCCCCGTCGCAGTTCGAGGCATGGTTCCCGTCGCTGGCGCATACGGCCGAGCAGATCGAGCGCACGCTGGAGGCAGCCGCCGCGGCCTTCGCCTGCCTGCCCGAGCCGGCGGGAGCGGCATGAGCCCGTCGCACGACGGCACGGACGAGCCCACGGGCGAGAACGCGCTCGAGCGTCTGCGGGCGCTGCTGCGCAGCGAAGGCGGGCTGATCGCGACACTCGTCGAGCCCGTCGCACAGGCGAGCACCGGCGCGAGCGCGCAGTCGGGGTCTACCGGCGAGTCACCGGAGAGCCCGGCGAGCATCGCCGCCAGCGGTCCGCGCGCGGCCGGCAGGCGCGAGGAGTACGAGCTGCTCGTGGAGGCGATCTACGAGGGCTACCTGCTGCACTACGGGGCGCCGCGTGTGGTGCACGTGCCCGAGGCCGATCTGGGGCTGCTCGCGGGTGACCGGCTGTATGCGATCGGGCTGGCACGCCTGGTCGCGCTCGGCGACACGTCGGCGGTGGCTGAGCTGGCCGACACGATCACGCTCAGCGCGCTCGCGCAGGGCGCCGGCTCTGGCCAGCTCGCCGACGCCGTCTGGAGGGCCGGCGCACGCGCGGTCGGCTGGGGGTGCACCGAGGCGCACGCTCGCGCCAAGGAGCTGGTGCTGGCGGGAGCCCCAAACGCGATCGAGGCGATGCGCACAAGCTCGATGGGCGCCGCCGCAACGCCCTGAGTCGCGCCTCGGTATTCTTCGCGCCCGGTGCCAAGCAAGCGCGACAAACATCAGTCCAAGTACACGCTCGACCGGGGGATACCGGGGGCGTTCGAGGGCGAGACGATCACGCGCCGGCGGTTCATGACCGGCACGGCGCACAGCGCTGGCGCGGTCGCCGCCGCCTCGTTCGCGCTGCCCGCGCTCGGCTTCGCGTTCGGCCCGATCTTCAAAAGCAACCCGCACCGCTGGGAAGTGGTCGGGACGGTCGACCAGTTTCCGGACAACAACTACGTCCCGGTCGTGATCACGCTGCAGCCGAACATCGGCGAGGCGGGCAAGTCGACCGTGTACATGCGCAAGTTCAACCCCGAAATCGACACCGACCCGTATGACAAAGGCACGCCGTATATCGCGATCTCCAGCCGCTGCGCGCATGTCGGCTGCCCGGTCCGCTGGGTGGACGCATCCGAGCGCTTCATCTGCCCGTGTCACGGTGGCGTCTACGACCTGCTCGGCCGCAGGGTCGGTGGACCCCCGGTCCGCCCGCTCGACCGCTTCTACACCCGCGTGAACGGCGAAGACGTCGAAGTTGGCCCGCGCTTCAGCGTCAACAGCCAGCTGCGTCGCTTCTCGCCGCGCGATCCCGGTGAGACACTTGACGGCATCGGCCAGTACCTGTACCCGTCGCGGCCCGGCGCCCAGAAACTCTAACCCGCAACGCGTCTCGCAACCACCGTGCCCAAGCTCCCCGCCCCCCCGCTTCCCGCTCCGCTGAAGACGCCGCCACCGCGCCCTGGACAGGGGAACGGCAAGGGCGGACCGCTCGAGGACGCCAAGCAGGCGGGCATCACGGTCGTCGACTGGGTCGACGAGCGCACCTCGCTCAGCGGCGCGGCGCGCTGGATGATGTTCCGCAAGGTGCCGAAGGGCACCAACTGGTTCTACACGCTCGGCTCAGCGACGATGTTCGCGTTCCTCAGCCAGGCGGTCACCGGCGTGTTCCTGGCGATGTACTACCGTCCGGACCCGGCGGGTGGCGCGTACGAATCGATCCGCTACGTCACCAACGACGTATTCCTCGGGCAATTCGTCCGCGGCATGCACAAGTGGGGCTCGAGCGTGATGGTGGTGCTCGTGTTCCTGCACATGGCGCGCACGTTCTTCTTCGGCGCCTACAAGTACCCACGCGAGCTCAACTGGGTGATCGGTGTGGTGCTGCTGATCCTGACGATGGTGATGTCCTTCACCGGCTACCTGCTCCCGTTCGACCAGCGCGCCTACTGGGCGACGATCGTCGGCGTCAACATCAACGGCACCGGCCCGCTGGTCGGCCCTTACCTGAGCGACTTCTTGCGCGGCGGCTCCGAATTCGGGGCCACGACGCTGTCGCGCTTCTACGCCATCCATATGCTGCTCATACCCGGGCTCATGGCCGCGCTGATCGGCGCCCACCTCTTCCTGGTGGCCAAGCTGGGCACGACCGCGCCGCCGTGGACAAGAGCCGAGAAGCGCCACGAGCTGCGCGAGACCGAGGTCTAGATGAACCAGCGCGAGAAGGAGGAATACCTCCGCGAATACGCGCTGCTCAAGGCGCAGGGCAAGCCCTTCTTCCCGTACGCCGTGGCCAAGGACTCGATCATGGCCTGCGTCGTGATGGCGGTGATCATCACGATGTCGCTGGTGCTCGGCGCCGAGCTCGGCTCCAAGGCGAACCCCACCACCACGACCTACGTGCCGCGGCCGGAGTGGTACTTCTTCTTCCTGTTCGAGGTTCTGCGCATCATCCGCACGCCCAGCCTCGTGCCGCTGGCCACGATCGGCGTGCCGACGCTGGGCATGATCCTGCTGTTCCTGCTGCCTTTCTACGACCGCGGTCCCGAGCGGCGCCCCGAGCGGCGCCCGATCGCGACGATCACGGGCATCACGGTGATCTGCGCAATGGCCTATCTGACGTACTCGGGAGCCAACGCGGGGGCGCCGACGTCGATCGAAATGGCCACGCCGACGGCCGTCGAGCAAGCTGGCGGGAAGCTGCTCACCGAGTACGAAGAAGGCCGCAAGGTCGTCGCTCAGTCGGGGTGTCTGGCGTGTCACAAGCTCGGCGACAACGGCAACGCTGGGCCTGGGCCGAACCTCACGAACATCGCCGACCGGATTCCCCGCCAGGCGATCGCGCGCACGTTGGTGAACCCGACGGCGCCGATGCCCTCGTTCAAGAACCTGCCGGCGAAGAAGTTCGAAGCGATCGTCAACTTCCTCTCGCAACTCAAGTAGTCGGGGCGGTGCCCGCTCGCCTCCGGGACGGCGCTGGCAGGCTGGAGGCCGTAGAGGTGCGCGCGATGTTCGACCGCATCGCCGGCGTCTACGACCTGCTGAACACCGTCATGACCGCCGGCCTGCACCACCGCTGGCGCGCGCGCGCAGCCGATCTGGCTTGGGTTGGCCCGGGCAGCCGCGTACTGGATGTCGCCACTGGCACCGGCGACCTGGCGATCGAGCTTGCCCGCCGCGTCTCGCCTGGCGGCGAGGTCGTGGGCAGCGACTTCGCCGAGGCGATGCTCGACCGCGCGCGCGGCAAGGCCGCCGTCGCCGACCCCCGCCACGTGCGCCCCCGCTTTGAATGGGCCGACGCGATGGAGCTGCCCTACGCTGAGGACTGCTTCGATGCCGCGACGGTCGGCTTCGGTGCGCGCAACTTCGATGATCTGACTCGCGGCCTGGCGGAGATGGTCCGCGTGGTGCGCCCGGGTGGCCGCGTGGTCGTGCTCGAGATCACCACGCCGACGCGTGCGCCGCTGTCGCTCTTCTACGCGCTGTGGTTCGACCGCATCGTCCCCGCGCTCGGGCGCCTGACCGGCGCGCTCACGCCTGGCGCGCGCGCCGGCACCGGCGTGGAGGGCACGATCGCGCAGGCCTACAGCTACCTGCCCAACTCGGTCAAGCGCTTCCCCGCGCCTGCGGCGCTCGCGGCCGAGATGCAGCGCGCCGGGCTGACCGACATCAGCTACGTGATCACGGCCGGTGGCATTGTGGCCATCCACGCCGGCACCGTTCCCGGGGGCACCGCCGCCGGAGGCGGTGGTCGGTCATCATGAGCGCAGTGGGCAGCACGGCGGCCAGCATTCCCGCAGCGGGAGTGGACGGACTCGACGCGATCATGCGCCGTGGCGGCGAGGCGCTGCGCGCCAGGATGGAGCGCACCGAGCGCCACCTCGGGCTGGTGGCCGCGCACGCCGGCACGCCGCTCGCCTCGCACGCAAGCGCCACCGTGATCGCCGGCGGCAAGCGCCTGCGCCCGCTTCTGGTGGTGCTGGCCGCGGAGTCGGCGGGGGGGCCGCCGGACACGCCCGCCGGCGAGGAGCGCCTGGTGCGCGCGGCCGTAGCGGTCGAGCTGGTGCACTCGGCGACGCTCGTCCACGACGACCTGATCGACGGCGCCCTGCTGCGCCGCGGCCATCCAACGGTGGCCGCCGTTGCCGGCAGGCAGATGGCGATCGCCACCGGCGACCTGCTGTTCTCGCGAGCGTTTGCCGAGCTTGCGCGCAACGACGACGCCGCGCAGCTGCACGCGCTCTCGCAGGCCAGCTCGGCGCTCGCGGAAGGCGAGCTGCTGCAGCGCGAGGACGCCTATGCCGCGCATGTGGCAGTCGAGCGCTATCTGCGCCGCTGCGAGCTGAAGACCGCGGCGCTGTTCGAGGCGGCGTGTCGGCTGGGAGCGTTGACGGCCGTCGAAGGCTCCCCGGAGCTCGCGGATGCGCTCGGTGCCTTCGCGCGCCGCATCGGCCTCGCCTTTCAGATGCTCGATGATGTGCTCGACGTCTCGGGCCCGGTCGAGCGCACGGGCAAGTCGCGCGGCACCGACCTGCTCGACGGCACGGTCACCCTGCCGTTCATCCTCGCCCGCGAACGCGAGCCAGACCTGGCCGCCTTCGACCTCGCCTCGCTGGGCGGGGTGGGCGGCACCCGAGAAATCGAGGCGCTGTGCGAGCGCATCGCCGCGACCGGCGCGCTAGACGAGGCTCGCGAGCGGGCGCTTGCGGTCGTGGCCGAGGCCAAGGCGGCACTGCCGGCGATTCTCCCGAACGGACGCTCGGCGCTGCTCGGGCTGGTCGCGGACGCCGTCGTCGAGCGCTACCGCTGAGTCTCAGAAGTCGCTGGGGAGGATCAAATCCGCCTCGAGCGCACGCGAGAAGAACTCGATTTCCTCGGACATGTTCGCGTGCGTCATGCGCCTGAGATCGCCCAGCAGCGCGCTCGAGCCACGGTCGAGCTCGTCATCGAGGCGTTCTACCGCGGTCTGGTCGAAGACACCTTCGCGCCTTGACTCGCACTCGGGGCAGCGCAGCACGATACGCCAGTGGCGGGGACCCTCCTCGGACCAGTCGAGCGGATACACCAGCTCGCCGGCGCAGTGGAAGCAGATGTGCAGCTGCGCGGGGGCGCAGGCGCCGTCCGCGGGCTGACCGTCCACGCCGTAGACGGCGCCGGTTGGGTTGCCCACCTGCGACTGCGGGTGGTGCTTGATGTCAGGGTCCTTCTCGGATTCCATAGTGGCTCTGTGTCGTCATCGACGCGCGGAGCGGGGGCCTTTAGCTACGCGGGCCGACGCTCGCGCGGTGATAGGTTCATAAGGCCCATGGCCAGCGCGATTCGCACGATCGGCCACGAGGAGCGCCTGACCCTCGTTGACCACCTGGAAGAGCTGCGCACGCGCCTGATCGTGAGCGGGCTCGTGCTGGCTGTGGCGTTCGGCATCTGCCTGTGGCAGAACCATGCGTTGCTGCGCGTCATCAACGAACCGCTGAAGACAGAGACGAAGAAGCAGGTCGCCAAAGGCGAGGGCACGGTCGGCCAGACGGTGCTGGCCCAGCGCGGCCTGCTGAACGTCGCCAGCAGCACCCAGCAGATGCTCGGCGTGCTGAGCAAGCCGGGCAGCGGCCTCTCGGCCGCGGCGCGCACCGAACTGACGCCGCTGATCGCCACGCTCAAGGCCGACGTCGCGAAGATCCCCCGCAATCCGGTCGGCGACAACCCGGCGACGCTCGGCATCGGCGAACCGTTCACGACGACGATCACAGTGACGCTGTACTTCGCCCTGATCATCTCGCTGCCGGTGATCCTGTTCGAGCTCTACGGCTTCGTGCTGCCGGCGCTGCAGCCGCACGAGCGACGCGTGGCGATGCCGCTGATCACGGCCGTCCCGTTCCTGTTCGCCGCCGGCGTCGCGTTCGGGTATTTCGTGGTGCTGCCGGCGGCGATCCGCTTCTTCGTGAACTTCAACTCCAGCGAGTTCAACGTGCTCGTCCAGGCCAACCCGTACTACAGCTTCGCCGCAACCGTGCTGCTGGCGATGGGACTCGTGTTCCAGGTTCCGGTGGTGATCGTCGGCGCCACGCGCCTGGGGATCGTCACACCCAAACAGCTGCGCAAGGGCCGCCGCTATGCGGTCGTCGCATGCGCGGCCGTCGCGGCGTTCCTGCCCGGCGACGTGATCACGCTGATCCTGGAGACCGTGCCCCTGTATCTGCTCTACGAGGTCAGTATCCTGGTAGCAGCAGTCGTGGGGCGGGCTGAGCGTATTCGGCCCGAGGACGGCAGCGCAAATACCACAGACGCCGGGCATCCCTCGGGGAACCCCGCATCGCCACCATCGCAGGACCCAGGGGAGCCAACCGTGCAGGACCTCATAGACCACATAGACCCAAGGCTGCAGGGCTAGATGCTGTTCGACACCAGAGGCCGGCACCGCCGCCGCGCGGTGCGGGTCATCTACATCGGCCTGGCGTGCATCTTCCTGCTCGGCTTCGTCGGGCTGGGCGTTGGCGGCGGCTTCGGCAGCGGCGGCATCTTCAGCGCGTTCACGAACGCCGAAGGCGGCAGCAGCGCCAGCTTCTCCGCCCAGATCAAGAAGTACCAGAAGCTGACCAAGAAGGAACCGAACAACGCCAGCGCCTGGGAAAACCTGACGAAGAACCTGCTGCACGAATCCGGCGGCAGCGAAACGTACGTGACGAGCACCGGACAGGCGACCGCCAAGGGCAAGGAACTCTTCAAAGAAGCGTCGCACGCGTGGGAAAGCTACGTAGCGCTGGACTCCGCCAAACCCAACGCCGAACTCGCACAGCTGATGGAGGGCGTATATGGCGAAGGCGGTCTCAACGAACCGGCCAAGCAGGTCGAAGTCCTGCAGATCGCCGTCGCCGCCCGGCCGACCGACGCGGCGCTGTACGCGGCGCTCGCCGAGGCCGCCTACAAAGCCCACAACACGCGCGTCGGCGACCTGGCCTCCGAAAAGGCGGTCTCGCTGTCGCCAGCCACCGACCGCACCCGCGTCAAGGACGAGCTGGCCGAAGTCAAGGCCAACCCCTCGGGCGAAAAGACCTACACGACCACGACCAACGGCAAAACGTACGCCGGCAAGCTGAACGCCAAAAAAGAACTGGAAGCGACCGAAGTGAAGACGAAGACCGCCCCCGCCGGCACAACGACGACGAGCAAGAGCAAGTAGAATCAGGGCTCGAGCCGGCCGACCTCGCCGGCGCCCTCACGGGCCGTTAGCTCAACCGGCAGAGCAGGGGCCTCTTAAGCCCAAGGTTGCAGGTTCGATTCCTGCACGGCCCATTCTCGCGGGGACTTGCGCCGATACCGAGGGCGTCCGGCGCCCTACTGGAAGATCTCGGTGGTGCAGTCCCCGCCGGGCAGGTGGATCTCGTGCGGGCGCGCGCCGCCGGCCTGCTCGTGGAAGTCGACGAAGAAGCTCGGGTCCAGCGCGAAGCTGCCGTCGGGCTGGCGGTCGAGCTTCGTCAGCCAGCCGCGCAGCTCGGGATAGAACTGGTTGTCCCAGGTCGAGTACAACGAGTTCGTCACATACACGCGCTCGCCGTCGAGCGAGCACTGCAGCATCTGCGGTCCGCCCGTGAGCGGCCCGTCGGCGCGCGGATGACCGCCGTCGCGCCCGAGCAGGCCCCCGAGCCAGGTCTGCGAGCGCAGCTGTGGGTCGGCTGGGTCGCTCACGTCGTAGTGGCGTTCTCGAAGATCTCCTGGGGCTCGATCACGTCGCGCACGCGTGGCGCCCGCGGGTCCGTCACGTCGAGCAGGTGGATTCGCGAGGAGCGGAAGCCAGGCACGACGAGCGTGTCCCGCGCCAGCTGCGAGTGGCACGCGGACGAGCAGGCGTTCCAGCCGAAGTGGTGCAGCTCGTCGCCCACATTGGGCATGTCGGTTCGGTGCACGATCCGCCCGTACTGCGGCGAGGCCGGGTCGACGTCCACGACCGCGATGAAGGTCAGCTTACGGGCGTCGTAAGGAGACCCGTGAAGAAACATCATAAAGTCAGTTGAAATTATGTGGATTCTGTCCTAGGGTTGCGTTCGAGGTCTGAGAGCCACGCCGGTCCACAGCCCTCAAATCGCAAGCCAAACCTCAAGAAAGGAAGAACGAACATGCTTCAGCTAACGTCCTCAAGTGCGCCCAGGAGCGGGTTGCAGCGACGGCTGCAGATGCTCATCGGCGCTGTCACGATCGTTGTCGGAGCGGCCGTGATTGCTCTGGCGGGTGCAAGCGCAGCCCTGGCGGCACCCACCTCGCCGCCGCCGGTCTCGATCCTGACATCCTCGCCATTCGTCGCCCAGGGCGGGGACTTCTTCATCTCCCCGTTCGGCGACGCCAGCACCTACGCCAACGGCCCCGAGATCGTCAACAGCCAGGGAGACGTCGTGTGGTTCCAGGCTGTCCCCGCCGGCGAGGAGGCGAGCGACTTCCGGGTCCAGACGTATGGAGGCCAGCCGGTCCTGACCTGGTGGCAGGGCACCGGGCTCGGCGGGCTCTCCAGCGGCACCGACTACATCTACAACGATCACTTCCAGCAGATCGCGGCGGTCAACGCCGGGAACGGGCTCAGCGCGGACGGGCACGAGTTCCTGATCACCCCCTGGAACACGGCGCTGATCCTGTCCTACACGACGGCCACGGCAAACCTCACCTCGATCGGCGGTCCGGCCGACCAGACGGTCATCAACGGTGTTGTGCAGGAGATCGACATCGCCACGGGCAAGGTGCTGTTCCAGTGGAACAGCGAGGATCACGTGCCGTTCAGCCAGAGTGAGCAGCCGCTGCCGGCCTCGGCGAGCACACCGTGGGACTGGTTCCACATCAACGCCGTCAAGCTCGACACCGACGGCAACCTGCTGATCGACGCCCGCGACACGTGGACGACGTACAAGGTCAACCGCTTCACGGGCAACATCATCTGGCAGCTCGGCGGCAAGGACTCGAGCTTCGCGCTGCAGGCGGCGCCGGGCCAGACCCTCGACAGCGCGGGTGAGATCTTCGCCTGGCAGCACGACCCCGAGGCGTTGGGGAACGGCACGTACACGTTCTTCGACAACGACTCCGCCGGCGCGCCGCTGCTGCCATACAGCCGCGCGGTCACCGTCAGGCTGAACCCGTGGACGAAAGTCGCCACGCTGGTGGCGTCCGAGGACCAGCCCGAGGGGCTCTCGGCGCCGTCGCAGGGCGACGCGCAGACGACACGCGCGGGCAACACCGTCGTCGGCTGGGGCGCGCTGCCGTACTTCTCGGAGTTCAGCCCGTCGGGCAAGCTCATCTTCAACGCTGAGTTCCCGGCTGGTGTGAACAGCTACCGCGCCTACCAGTTCCCGTGGCCGCCAGACCACGGCTTTGGCGGGTTCTTCGGCCAGTAGGACAGGCCGGCGGCCCTGGTGCACCACGCGGCTCGGCCTGGGAATGCGCTCCGGCGCATCCCCGGTCGGGCCGCGTCAGGGCGCGAGCAGCGCGCCGGCGCCGATGATCGTCTCGCGCCCGGCGTCCGTCCACACGGTCTGCTCGCGGCCGGGCCCGACGCCGATCAGCGCGACCGGGGCGCCGGCGTGCTCGGCGATGTAGTCGAGATACTCGCGTGCGCCGTCGGGCAGGTCGGACATCGTGCGGCACTCGCCGAGGTCCTCCTTCCAGCCGCGCAGCTCGGTCAGCTCGGCGGTCGTGTGGTGCAGCACGGTCTGGTGGTAGGGGAAGTCCTCGAACTCGGCGCCGTCGGCGCCGCGATAGCTCGTGCACACCTGGATGCGATCCAGTCCCGAGAGGACGTCGAGCTTGGTCACCACCAGCGCTGTAAGCGTGTTCAGGCGCGCCGCGTAGCGCAGGGCCACCAGGTCCAGCCAGCCGGTGCGGCGCGGGCGCCCGGTGGTCGTGCCGAACTCCCCTCCGCGCTGGCGGATCGTCTCGCCCATCTCTTCGCGCAGCTCGCTCGGGAACGGCCCCGCTCCCACGCGCGTTGTGTAGGCCTTGGAGATGCCCCAGATCTCGTCGATCGCCTTCGGCCCGATGCCGCTGCCCACGCATGCGGCGCCGGCGAGCGGGTTCGAGGAGGTGACGAACGGATAGGTGCCGTGGTCGATGTCCAGCATCGCTCCCTGCGCACCCTCGAGGATCACCGTCTGGCCGTCGTCGAGCATCTCCCACATCAGCTTCGAGGTGTCCGCGATGTGCTGCTCCAGGCGGTGGCCGTACACGAGGTACTCCTCGGTCATCGTGTGCAGGTCGAGCGCCGGGTCCTTCTCGAACGGGCGCAGCGACAGCCGCTTGGGCTCCATCGCGGCGACGATCTTCTTCTTGAGGATCTTCTCGTCGAGCAGGTCCTGCACGCGGATGCCCAGGCGCGCGGCCTTGTCCGCGTAGCACGGGCCGATGCCCCTGCGGGTGGTGCCGATCTGCAGGCTGCCGAGCTTGGCCTCGCCGGCGGAGTCCAGCAGCAGGTGGTAGGGCATGATCAGGTGCGCGTTCGCGGAGATGCGCAGGCCGCTGACGTCCACGCGCCGCGCGCGCAGCGCGTCGAGCTCGTCGATCAGCACCTTCGGGTCGATCACGACGCCGTTTCCGATCACGCAGCGCTTGCCCGGGTAGAGGATGCCCGAGGGGATCAGGTGCAGCTTCCACTCCTGCTCGCCCCTGACGATCGTGTGCCCGGCGTTGTTGCCGCCCTGGAAGCGCACCACCGCGTCGCCGTGCTCGGCGAGCAGGTCGGTGATCTTGCCCTTGCCCTCGTCGCCCCACTGCGCGCCCACTATCACTATGCCTGGCATAAGTAGTGGAGTTTAGGGGCGAGCGGAGCTCGGCTCGGCGCGAAACTCTCGCCGCTTGTCCTCGCCGTACAGAGGGAGCGGGTCGCCGCACATCTCAACCAGGCGCGAGACGATGCGCCGACCGACGACCTCGCTGGAGTCATCGGAGACGACCTTGCGCTCCCGGCTGGCCTGCCCGCTCTCTCCCTCGGAGACCGTCGTCATGATGCGCCGGCCCATCTGCTCCGCGAGCTGGTCTGGCATCAGATTGGTGGTCGCGACGATCGGGCGCCCGGCCTGATAGCGGGCGTCGACGATCGAGTACAGCTGCTCCAGGCGCCACGGCGTTGTGTGTTGCGCGCCGAGATCGTCGATGTGCAGAAGGTCGACCGAGGAGAGGCTGTCGAGGAGGTCGAGCAGACTGTTTTCCGCGCCGATCTCATCGCGGATCAGGTTGAGCAGCCTCGGCAGCGAATATATGGCCACCGAGTACCCGGCGTCGATCGCGGCCTTCGAGACGATCATCGCGAGGCTGGTCTTGCCCGTGCCGACGTCCCCCGTCAGCCACAGCCCGCGGCCTTCCGCCAGCCTGGCGTCGAGATTGCGAACGTAGCGGCGGACCTCCGAGACGATCGCCTCCGGCATACCGAGAACCGGTGGGCGATCGAAGGAGACTCCCCTGTACAGGTTCGGGATGCGCCCCTCGAGACTGGCCGCGCGCCTCGCGGAGATGCGCCCGCGCCGACAGCCGCAGTCAGTGGCGGTGTTCGTGGCCTCGTCGATCACGAAGCCGCTGCCGTCGCATATGCCGAGCGGGCAGGCGCCGTCACGCGCGTCGCCGCGGCGCACGCGTAGCTCCGGCGGTTGCGCCGCCTCGCCGGCGCCAAACAGCTGCTCCCCGTCTGCCATCATGCGTAGCGCTCGCCGGCGTAGTTCATGAACTTCGGGTACTCCTTCTGGAAGGTCAGCGTGACCTTGCCGACCGCGCCGTTGCGGTGCTTGGCGATGATCAGGTCGGCCTCGCCGGGGCGCTCGGAGTCCTCGTTGTAGTACTCGTCGCGGTAGATGAACATCACCAGGTCGGAGTCCTGCTCGAGGTTTCCGCTCTCGCGCAGATCCGACAGCTGGGGCTTCTTGTCGGGGCGCGTCTCGACCGCGCGGCTCAGCTGCGACAGTGCGATCACCGGCACGCCCAGCTCGCGCGCCAGGATCTTCAGTCCGCGGCTGAGCTCGCCGACGGCGGTGACGCGGCTGTCGTAGCGGCTGTCGGTGCGCATCAGCTGCAGGTAGTCGATGATGATCAGCCCGAGCCCGCCCTCGCACTGGCTGTGCAGCCGGCGCGCCTTCGCGCGGATCTCGAGCATCCCCACGTCGCTGGAGTCGTCCACCCACAGCGGTGCCCGCGCCAGGCGCTGGCTCGCCTGCAGGATCTTCGGCCAGCGCTGCTCGGCCACCCGCCCCTTGCGCAGCTCCTCGCCCTTGATCCGCGCCTGCGACGCCACGAACCGCTGCGCGAGCTCCGCCTCGGCCATCTCCAGCGAGAACAGCGCCACCGGCTTGCCATGCTCGACGGCGGCGTTCTCGGCGATGTTGCACACGAGCGCGCTCTTGCCCATCGCCGGGCGCGCGGCGATGATGATCAGGTTGCCGGCCTGGAAACCGCCGGTGATCTCGTCCAGGTCTTTGAAGCCCGACGGGGTTCCTGTCAGCGAGGTGCCCTCCAGCGACAGCCGATGCAGCTTGTCGAGCTCCTCGTGCAGTACCTCCTCGATCGCTCGGAAGTCCTGCTGGCGGTCATCGCGCGCTACCTCGAGCATCGCCTTCTCCGCCTGCTCGACGAGCTCGCGCGGGGGCGCATCGTGGCCCAGCACGCTCTCCTGGATCTCGTATGTGCTCTTCAACAGGCGTCGCAGCAGCGCGTTCTCACGCACGATCTGCGCATAGCGGCGCGCGTGGCCCGCGGCGGGCACCACCCCGGTCAGCTCGTCGACCGTCGCCGCCCCGCCGACCTCCTCCAGCTTGCCCATCTGGCGCAGGCGGTCGGTGACCGTCAGGACGTCTACGGGCTCGCTTTCGTTGTAGAGCGCGAGCATCGCGTCGTAGATCGTGCCGTGGCGCTCGCGGTAGAAGTCCTCCGCGCGCAGTCCCTCTTCGATCACCAGCGCATACAGCGATCGATCCGACAGCAGGATCGCGCCGAGGACCGACTGCTCGGCGTCGAGGTTGTGCGGCGGCGTGATCGCGCTCGCGGAGGCGCCGTTGGCGCCGTTGGCTGGGGATGCGACGCTTATGGCCATGGTCGTGCCGAGTCTAGGCCGCGCTCGGGCGCATCCCGGCGGTTGTTTCCGCAAATGCGGTGCGAAAAAGATGAGGTGTCGTCACGAACACATGTTCGCAGCGGCACAGGACGGATTCTCGGCAGCGCCGCGCTATTTCTTCGCTACGACCATCGTCTTGATCGTCGCCTGGACGCCGTCGACCACATCGACCACGACCATGTACGTGCCGACGTTCTTGATCGGCTCGGGGAGGTGCACGTTACGTTTGTCGAGGCGCAGCCCCCGCGCTTCGCGGATGGCCGATGCGATGTCCTGCGCGGTCACCGAGCCGAACAGCCGCCCGTCGGCGCCGGCCTGCTGCGGAATCGTCAGCACGGTGCGGTTGAGCAGGTTGACGTTCTCCTGTGCCTTCTCGATCGCCTCGCGAGCTGCCCGCTCGGCGGCCGCCTGACGCTGGCGCACGGTCTCGATCGCGCCCTTCGTCGCTGGCTGCGCGAGCTTGCGCGGGATCAGGTAGTTGCGCAGGTAGCCCTTGGACACGTCGACGACCTTGCCCTGCTCGCCGAGCGTGTCGACGTCCTTGAGAAGTATCGCCTCCGGCATCGACGGTCTCGCTAACGCTCGCGGTCTCGGTCACCGCGGTCGCGGCGAGGACTGTCGTCGCGACCGCCCTCGTTCACGTACGGCAGCAGCGCCAGCTCGCGGGCGCGCTTGACGGCGCGGGCGATCTGCACCTGGTGGCGCCGGCAGGAGCCGGTGATCCGCCGCGAGCGGATCTTCCCCTTCTCGGAGATGAACTTCCGCAACGACGCCACGTCCTTGTAGTCGACCTGCTCGACCTTGTCACGACAGTGCTGGCACGGCTTGCGCCGCCCGCTGCCGGGGCCGCCCTTCTTGTCGCGCCGGCGTACCGGCTTGCCGCGACCGCGTGCTTTGGCCATCAGCGGCCTGCGCCGCGGCTGCGGTGATGATCGGGCGTGACTGGACTTGAAAGCACTGGGACCTCGCTGTACTGGCTAGAACGGAATGTCATCGTCGCCGGCTGCGCCGGAGACAGGTGCGGGCTGGAAATCCCCTTCGTCGACTGGGATGTCACTGCCCTTGGAGGCGCCGTTGCCGGCGAAACCGCCCCCACCCGAGGCGTCGTCGCGCGAGCCCAGGAACTGCACCGAGTCGGCAATGATATCGATTGCCTGTCGTTTTGTCCCCTCCTGGGTCTCCCACTCCCGCCATTCGAGTCGCCCGTCGATCGCTACGGGGCGTCCCTTGGACAGGTAGCGCGACGCGTTCTCGCCCTGGGCGCCCCACACCGTGACGTCGAAGTAGTTGGGCTTGTCCTCCCATTCGCCGGTGCTTCCGTTCTTGCGGCGCGTGTTGCACGCGACGCGCAGCTTGCACACCGAGTTGCCGCTGGGCAGCGAGCGCAGCTCCGGGTCTGCGGTCAGGTTTCCGGTCAGCACGACCCGGTTGATATTGGTGGCGGCCACGTCTGCTCTTCCTTTCAGCTTGTCCCTCGTCCGGTCCGCGGAGGAGTGGATCTGTCGTCGAGATCGAGTACCGAGTCTAGAGCGGCCTGCGGGCACGACTCGCTCGCGAGCGTGCGTCGATGCCGCTTATTGCGGAGATCGCTTCGCCCGCGGGGAGGTGCGGAACACCTCGTCCCAGTAGGGCGCGCTGATCCCGAAGCCGCGGGTGTCGTCCTGGAAGTGGTGGCGCATGTGGCGCTCGCGCAGCATCCTGCCCAACCGTCCGCGAGGGCGGAAGTGGTGCAGGTAGTAGTGCGTCAGGTCGTACACCAGGTAGCCGCCGAAGAAGCCGGCGCCGATCGCCGGCGCGTAGCCGGAGCCGAACAGCAGGTACAGCACGCCGAACACGCCCGCTCCCAACGGCACGCTCACCGCCGGCGGCATCACCAGGCGCATGGGGTCGTTCGGGTGGTCGTGGTGGACACCGTGGATGATCCAGTGCAGGCGCGCGCCGAATCCGTCCTCCGGTTCGAAGTGGAACACGAGCCTGTGCAGCCAGTACTCGAACAACGTCCACAGCGCGTAGCCGCCCGCTGCGAGGCCGACCGCCGCGAGCACGCTCACGCTCTCCAGGCCCCACGCGCCGAGTGCGACGATCGCCGGCACGAAGATGACCACGGGGACGCTCGGGTGCACCCGCGAGAGGGCATCGAGCACCTTCGAGTCGAACATCGGCGGTGATGCGCGCAGCACGTCGGTCCGACTCGTGGACCGCTCGTCGATCTCCTCAGCCCAGCTCATTGCACGATCTTAATAGCACTGCGGCGCACGCGCGCCCGTAGTTTGCCGCTCGGACTATGCGGTCTCGGCGATGGCGAGCTCGGGCTCGGAAGCGTCGTCCGTCGGCTGCGCCTCGACGATCTCCGGTCGGTCGGTCTCGACGCGGCGGGCGGCCGGCGCCGATGCGGACCGCATGTCGGGCGCGTCGGGAACGCCCGGCTTCAGCTTGATGATCCGGAAGCGCACGACGCCGTCGGTGATCTGCAGCGTGCGGTCGAGGCTGCCGAGCAGCTCCTTCTCGCCTGCATGGAACTGCAGCAGGTGGTACTCGGCGCTCGCTTTTTTGTCGATCGGGTAGGTCAGCGGCCGCTCGCCCCACTCGTCGTGGCGGAGCAGCTCGCCGCCCGCCTCGACGGCGGCGCGCGTGTCGGCGACGATCTTCGCGCGCACGCCCTCGTCGGCCTGCGGATCGAGCATCAGCACGAGATCGTATGTGGGGGTGGGCAGCGTCATTTGCGTCGGGCGCAAAGAGTAGCGGGTTAGCGAGTGCGTGCCTTGGCGCGGATGTCCGCGAGCTGCTCGTCGATCCAATCGCCGGGGTCACGCGAGGTGACGATCTGCGCGAGTCCCGCCGCCCGCCGGGCGCGCTCGCGCGGGTCCATCGTCAGCGCGGCGTAGATCGAGTTCGCGAGCTCCTGGATGTCGAACGGGTTCACCGACAGCGCATACTCGCCGAGCTCCTCGTGGGCGCCGGTGTTCTCCGAGAGGATCGAGACGCCCTCGCGCTCGTTGACGATCGGTCCCTCCTTCGCCACCAGGTTCATGCCGTCGAACATCGCGTTGACGAGCAGCACGTCGTAGTGCTTGTACGCGGCCATCGCCTCCTCGAGGTCGTCGCGCAGCTTCAGCTGGATCGGCATCCAGTCGGGTGTCCCGTGGCGGTGGTTGACGACCGCCACCAGCGCCTCGATCCGCTCGAGATACTCCGCGTACTGCGGTACGTCGGTTCGCGACGGCATCAGCTGGGCCATGAACGTGACGCGCTCGGTGAACTCGGGGTGTTCCTCCAGGAACAGGTCGAACGCCGAGAAGCCGCGCAGCACGTTCTTCGACAGGTCGGCGCGGTCGACCCGCAGGATCAGGAAGTCGCGGCGACGGTGCAGCAGCTCCTCCTCGAACTCGTGCACGCGTGCGCTCTGCGCGATCTGCCGCGTCGCCTCGTGGTCGATCGGCAGCGGGTACGCGCGCACCCACACCTCGCGCTCGCCGATGCGCACCAGCCCGCGCTCGAAGTCGACCTCCAAGTCCATCAGATCACGGCAGCACTGCAGGAAGTTGTGCCTGTAGGAGCGGGTGTGGAAGCCGATGATGTCGTTCGCCAAGAGGCCCGTGTAGATCTCCTCGCGGATCCGCGTCGGCAGCACACGCCAGGCGTCCGGCTGCGTCCACGGGATGTGGATGAAGTGGTGCAGGAACACGTCGGGACGGGCGCGGCGCACGAGGTCCGGCAGCGTGTACAGGTGATAGTCGTGGACCATCACGACCGGCTCGGCCGTGCCCTCGAGCTGTTCGACGACTGCGCGCGCGAGGTCCTCGTTGACGACGTTGTAGCCGAACTCGAACGCCTCGATCTCCTCGCGGCGGATGTCCGGCGCGTTGGACAGGTCCCAGAGGTAATGCTGGATGAACCACAACATGGGATTGGCGAACACGTTGTAGAAGCGGTCGTACGCGTCGGGATCGCTGACGACCAGGCGCACCTGGTACTCGCCCCCGGCCGGCGAGCGCACCGAAAATGCGCCCCCTCCGTGCTCGCGCGAGACCTCCACGTCGTACTCGCTCATCGCCGAGGCGATCCAGATCACTTCGCGATGCGAAGCCAGGCCGCTCAGCGCCGTCACCAGCCCACCCGAGCCGCGCTGCACCTCGCCGCCCGCGTGGAACGTGACCGGCCCGCGGTTGCTCACCAGCACCAGCGCAGGACGCTGTGCCGGCTCGCCGGTCATGCTTCTCTGAGCTCGTTGAATATCTTCAGATAATCGCGCAGATAGCGCGGCGTGAGGAAGTGCTGGCGCACGTGCTCCTTGCCACGTCTGCCCAGCGCACGGCCGAGCTCAGGGTCGCGCAGGAACTCGGTGGTGCGCTGCGCGCATTGATCGACGCTGGAGACCAGGTAGCCGGTCACGCCGTCCTCGATCTGCAGGGGGATGCCGCCGACGTTGCCGCCGACGAACGGCCGTGCCTTCCAGATCGCCTCCGACACCGTCAACCCGAAGCCCTCACGCGTGGACTTCTGGATCAGCACGTCGGCGTGCGACTGGAACGCGTTGACCTCGATCGCGCCGACGTTGTTGAAGTTGTTGAGGATGTGTATGTCCGGGTCGCCATCGGCGTGCGCGATCGTCGAGTTGAAGAAGTCCCACCCCTCGGGGTCGTCGCTGGCCATCGAGCCGACCAGCGCGAGCTGGACCTCGGGCATCGTCTCCTTGACCTGGCGGTAGGCGTCGATCACTCCCAGCGGGTCCTTCCACGGATCGAAGCGCGAGACCTGGCAGATCAGCGGTCGGTCGACGTCGATCCCGAACTGCCCGCACACGAACGCGCCGTCCTCGGGCGAGAGTGCCATGTTCTTTGGCGTCAAGGGGTCGATCGCGGGCGGCACGACGTTGACTTTGCCTTTCATGCCCTCGGGCACGTACTCGCGCATGTGGAACAGGGACTGGGGGTAGTCCTGGATGTACGGCAGCAGCTGGCTGATCGTGTCGGGGTTCGGCGTCGAGACGTCGATGTGGCAGCGCCACACCCAGCCCTTCGCCTTCTCCGGCACCAGCTGGCACAGCGCTGCCGGCTGCGGGTCGTGGACGAGGCAGACATCCCAGCCGCCGGTGAGCTCGCGGGCGTTGATCTCGTTGTACTTGCGCCATGTCGCCCACTGCTCCTCGTCGAGGTCCTGGGGCGCGCCCTGGAGGGCGTTGTGCATCAGCTTGGTCGCGTTGAAGAACTCTTCACGGCCGTAGATCACCTGCCACTCGCAGTCCAGGCCGACGTCGCGCATCAGCGGCACGAGCGTATACAGGATCTCCGAGACGCCGCCGCCGAACGCCGTGGCGGAGATGTGCACCACGCGCTGGCCCTGCAGCGGCTCGGCCAGCTCGCGGATCTCCGCGATCAGCTCGCGACCGCAGATGTGCGTGTAGTCGGCGAGCGTCTTGTGGGCAACGGCGACGGGCTGGAGCACGCGGCGGCACGATACCTAACCCGCGACGTGGACTCGTGGACACGCGTCCGCGCCGCCTGCGGACATGGCCCGGGGCGAGAAGCCGAGCAGCGGACTATGGTCTATGCGCATGCTCAACGGGCGCCTGTACCGAGCGGCATTCGTGCCATTTCTGTTCGCGCTTGCGATCGCCGCGTTCTCGCTGGGCTCGCGTCCGCTGCCGCTGACCTCGACGCTCGCCCCCGACGCGTTCGAAGGCGCGCCGGCCTACGCCGAACTGCAGAGCCTGGCCGCCGGCTACCAGCAGCGGCGGCCTGGCTCCAGCGGCGACGAAAAGCTGGCGCGGCATGTCGCGGGCGTGCTCGAAGGGCTCGGCGGCACCGCCGGGGGCGGCTTCTCGGTACGCACCTACCGCTTCCACGCCCAGACGATCGCAGGCGAACGCTCGCTGAGCACGGTCGTCGCGCAGCGTCCCGGCTCGACCGACGCCACGCCGATCCTGATCCTCGCGCATCGCGACGCCGCCGCGGCGGGGTCGGTGGCGGAACTGTCGGGAACGGCTGCGCTGCTCGAGCTGGCGCGTGTGTTCGCAGCGCGCGAGACCAAGCGCACGATCGTCCTTGCTTCGACCAGCGGCGGCAGTGGCGGTGACGCCGGCGCGACGCAGCTCTTGACCGATCTGCCGAAGCTCGGCCTGCATGGGCCATTCGACGCGGCGATCGTGCTCGGCGACCTCGCAGGCAGGCAGCGGCGTCCTCCGTTCGTGGTGCCGTTCTCCGACGGTCTCGGCTCGGCCCCGCTGCAGCTGCAGCGCACGGTCGCTGCGGCAATCACCCAGGAGGTGGGCATCGATCCCGGCGCGCCGAGCACGTTCGGGCAGCTTGCGCACCTGGCGTTCCCGCTGACGGTCGGCGAACAGGGGGTGCTGGACGCCGCCGGCATCCCGGCTGTGCTCGTCCAGGTCTCGGGAGAACGCGGCCCGCCCACCCCACCCACCCCGCTCGCCCGGGCTTCGCGCGGCGACCCGGTCAGCATGGAACGTCTGGAACTCTTCGGTCGCGCGGTGCTGAGCGCCGTCGATGCGCTCGACACCTCGCCGGACGTCCCGCAGGCGATGCAGACGAGCGTGCTGCTGGCGCACAAGACGATGCCCGAATGGGCGCTGCGGCTGCTCGTGCTAGCGCTGCTGCTACCGCCGCTGGCCGCCGCGCTGGACGGGCTTGCGCGCGCGCGCCGCCGGCGCCTGCACGCAGGACGCTGGGCGCTGTGGACGCTCAGCTGTGCGCTGCCGTTTCTCAGCTGCGCGGTGTTCGCATACGCACTGGGCTGGCTCGGAGTTCTCGGCGCCGCGCCCGCTACGCCGGTGCTGCCGAGCGCGCTGCCTCTGGGCGCTCGGGCGCTCACCGCCGTCGTTGCGGTCGGGCTGACGTTCGCCCTGGCGTGGCTGTTGTGGGCCGTGCTGATGCGGCGCCTGGGCTGGGGTGGGAGACCCGACCCTGCAGTGGCAGGCCTGCCACTGCTGCTGATCCTGCTGGCGGTCGATGCGGTGGTTTGGTTCCTGGACCCGTTCACCGCGCTGCTGGCGCTGCCGGCACTGCACCTGTGGCTGGTGCTCGCCGCGCCGGAGCTTCGTCCGCGCCGGGCGCTCTCGCTTGGGCTCGTTGCGCTCGGTCTGCTGCCGCTGGCGCTGCTGACCGTGTTCTTCGCCCACCAGCTCGGACTCGGGCTCGGGGATGTGGCTTGGATGGGGGTGCTGCTGCTTGCGGGCGGCCACGTTGGGCTGGGCGCAGCGATCCTGTGGAGCATCGCGTTCGGCACCGTCGCCGCAGCGGCAATGCTCGCAGTGACATCCCTGCGTGAACCGGCTGGCGTGCAAGGGGGGGATCGGGTCGATGTGACGATCCGCGGCCCCCTGTCCTACGCCGGCCCTGGATCACTTGGTGGTACGGAGTCCGCTCTGCGACGATAGTGGGTGATGTCGGAGTCGCTCGCCAGCACGACGCCCAATGGAGAGCTCGCCTCGTCGGCGGATCGCCGCTCGGCCCCGGCGCGGGCGCTGCGCGCGTTCGCCCTACTGCTGATCGCGCTCGGTGCCCTGGCGCTGCTCGACGCGGCGGTCACGCTGGTCTGGCAGGAGCCGATCTCGGCGCTGATCGCGACGATCAGGCAGGATCACCTCAGCGGCGACCTGCGCACGGCCGAACGGGCCGCGCCGACGCCGCTCGAGCGCCGCACGCTGGCGAGCCTGCCGACCGAGCGCGCCCGCATCGCGTTCCTCGCGAGCGAGCTCGAACGTCGCTCACGCGACGGCGCCGCTGTCGGGCGCATCGTGATCCCGCGGGTCGGCGCGAACTACGTGGTCGTCGACGGTACCGACACGGCGGACCTCATCAGCGGGCCGGGCATCTACAGGGAAACGCGCTTCCCCGGCATCCCCGGGACGACCGCCATCGCCGGGCACCGCACGACCTACCTGGCGCCGTTCCGCGAAATCAACTTCCTGAAGCCGGGCAACCACATCCTGCTGTACATGCCGTACGCGCACTTCACCTACACCGTCACCGGCCAGCGGGTCGTCTCTCCGTCGGACGTCAACGCCGCCGTTGCGGAGGTCGGCTACAGCCGCCTCGTGCTGTCAGCGTGCACGCCTGTGTTCACCGCGGAAAAACGTCTGCTCGTGTACGCCCGGCTGACGCGCACCGTGCCGATGGGCGCCGCGCGGATGCTGCCGGGTGGCGCGATTGCGCAGCCGATCGAAGCGCCGCCCGCCCACCCGGAGGCCGCGGGGGTGGGCGGGCATGACTCACTACCAGCGATGCTCGTATCCCTCGATCCGGACCGCGTCTCCCCGCTCGTCTGAGAGCGTCACGCCTGGCGCGCCGGCGCGGACCTCGCCGATCCAGCTGACCTGCAACGCGCCGAGCTCTTCGACCGCCGCCTGCACCCGCGCGCGGTCGGCGGCGGCGGCGCAGAAGCACAGCTCGTAGTCTTCTCCGCCCGCGACAGCCAGCCGCCAGGCGGGCACCCCGAGGGCGGCTGCGACCTCCGCCACGCCGGTGTGAATCGGTAGCGCACCGAGATCGATGCGCACATCGACGCCGCTGGCGCGCCCGATGTGACCGGCGTCGCTCGCCAGGCCATCGGAGAGGTCGATCATCGCATGGACTCCCGCCCGCGCCAGTGCGCGGCCCTCCTGCAGCCGCGGCATCGGGCTGCGCGCGCGTGCGAGCGCCGCCTCGGTCGCCGGCGTGCGTGCAGCTCGTCCCTCCAGCACGGCGAGCGCGGCGCCGGCGGCGCCCAGCCGCCCGGTGACGCCGACGAGGTCTCCCGGGCGCGCGCCGTCGCGGCCGATCAGCGCGGCGGCATCGTCTGCCCAGCCGACCACGGTTACCACGACCGTCAGCGCCGGTGCGACGACGACGTCGCCGCCGAGGAGCGCCGTGTCGGTGTGCGCGGCGAGCGCACGCGCGCCGCGCACGAGCTCGAGCGCGCGCTCCTCGCCGAAGCCCGCCGGCAGGCCCAGCACGAGGTAGGCCTCGCCGGCATCGGCGCCCATCGCGGCCAGATCCGAGAGCGCGCCCGCGAGCGCTCGGTGCCCGATCTCCGCGGGCGTGGCCCAGTCCTCCTGCAGGCGGAAGTGGACGCCGTCGATCATCGCGTCGACCGAGGTCACGCACACTGCACGTGCGCGCACGACGGCCGCGTCGTCCCCCGTTCCCCGCAGAACCCTGGCCATCGCCGGCGAGCGCGCCAGCTCGGCTGCGATGGCGTCGATCAGTGAGCGCTCAGCGATGCCGGTGTGCGCGAGTCCGGTGCTCAGCGGTGCCGGTAGACGATTCGCGCGCGGTCGAGGTCATACGGCGAGAGCTCGCAGCGGACGCGATCGCCCGGCAGGATGCGAATCCGAAAGCGCCGCATCTTGCCCGCGACGTGCCCGAGTACGACGTGGTCGTTGTCCAGCTTCACGCGGAACATCGCATTCGGCAGGGCCTCGATCACCTCGCCCTCGAATTCAACCTTGTCCTCCTTTGCCACACCGCGTCCCATCTGGCCATCGCGCAGGGCGAGTAAGGCCGTTGGCTCTTGCTATCACCACTCAAACTACCAGCGCTGCGGCGATGAAGGGGTGTGGGCAGGCGTGTCGGGCGTGTTAACCGGGCCCCGCCCCACCCGCGCCGCCGGTCTGCTTGTCGACCGGTTCTTCGGCGACATGCTGCGCGGGCGGCGTGCTGGGTTCCTTGGCAGGGGGAGCTGCGGTGCCGGTTTCGGGCTGGCTCGGCCGGTGGCTCGTGCCTGGTTCGATGGGTTCGGTGGGGCCGCTGGGTTCGGAGTGCCGGTGGGGCGCTGGCTTTGCGCTGTGTTCGGGCGCGCGCGAGCTTTCCTGGGCCGCCAGCGCGAGGCCGGTGCTTGCGAACTTCCCGTAGAACGGCTTGTAGGAGATCGCTTCTTTGGAAGCTGGGAATTCGACGCACGGCTGGCCTTCGGTGACGGCCGCCATGTAGGCGTGCCAGATTTCCGCCGGCAGGTAGCCTCCCTGCTGGGGCTCGCCGTGGACGTCGGTCATGGGAATGTCGCGTTTGGGGTAGCCCATCCACACGGCGGTCGCGTAGTCGGGGGTGTAGCCGTCGAGCCAGGCGTCGATCAGTTCTTCCGTCGTGCCCGTCTTGGCGGCGGTGGGGCAGGCGATCGCCGAGCGCGTCGCGGTTCCGCCCTCGACGTTTTCGTGGAGGATGCTCGTCTCGACGGCGGTGACGGCTTCGCTGAGCACTTTCACGCGCTGCGGCCTGCCCCAGTTTTCGTCTACCTGGCCGTCGGGGAAGACGACCTTGGTGATCGCGATCGGCGTGTTGCGGTAGCCGCCGTCGGCGAGCGTCGCGTAGACGTCGGCCATTTCCAGGGGCGTCACACCCACTTCCAGGCCGCCGAGCGCCTGGGCGGGGTTCCCGAGCAGATGCTCCTTGACCCCCATCGCATAGGCGGTCTGCGTGATCGTTTCCTCGCCCAGGTCCGCAGCCAATTGCGCGTAGACGGTGTTGTCGGATTTGAGCGTCGCTTGAACCAGGTTGATAGGGCCGTTCTGCTCGCCTCCGAACGTTTTGACTCCGTAGGTCGGATAGCCGGCCAGCCACCCCGGCTGCAGCGTGTGGGAGTCGTAGATGGTGCTGTAAGGGTCGATTCCCCGCGAGAGCGCGTCGGCGAGATCGATCGCCTTGAACGTCGAGCCCGGCTGGCGGTGCCCGTCGGCGGCGAGGTTGTACTGCGACTGCTCGTAGGTCTCGGACTCGGCCATCGCCTCGATGTCGCCGTTGTGGGGGTTGATCGTCACGATCGCCGCGGCGGGGTCGCCGGGCTCGTCAAGCACTTCGGCGATCGCTTTGCGGGCCAGCCGCTGCATGTTCAGGTTGATCGTCGTGTACACCTTCAGCCCGCCCTGTTCGACGGTCTTCCGGCCGTAGCGTTCGATCAGCTGCTGACGCACGTATTCGAAGAAGAACTGCTCTTTGCGTTCGGAGTAATAGTGGCCCGGGTGAACCTCGAGCGGCGCCGCCGCGGTGGCCTTCGCCTGCGCCTTGCTGATGTAGTGCAGTTCGGCCATCTTCGCGAGGACCTCGTTGCGCCGTTCCTTGGCGGCGGCGGGGTACAGGAGCGGGTTGTACTGCGAGGGGGCCTGTGGCAGCCCGGCGAGCAGCGCGGACTGCTCCAGGTCCAGCTCGGAGACGGGCTTGTCGAAGAAGATGCGTGCTGCTGCCTGCACGCCGACCGCCGTCTGGCCGCCGACGGTCCCGTAGGGGACGCTGTTGAGGTAGCTGGTGAGGATCGAGTGCTTGCTGTGTTCTTTGGAGTATTCGACCGCCATCGCGGCCTCGATGATCTTCTGCTTGAGCGTGTGCTGGTCGCCTCCGAGGTAGAGGTTGCGCATCAGCTGCATCGTGATCGTCGAGGCGCCCTGCAGCGCGGCGCCATGCAGGATGTCCTTGACCGCCGCGCGGAAGATCCCGGTCAGATCGACGCCGTCGTTCTTGTAGAAGCGCTGGTCCTCGATCGCCACCGTGGCGTTCTTGACATCGGCCGGGATTTCACTCCAGCCGACGGGACTGCGCAGTTCATCGGACTGAATGAAGCCGAGGCGCGTGCCGTCGGCGGCGAACACCTGCGTGCTGCCCCCGCTCACGCGCGGGCGCAGCTTGCTGGGGGAGGGCGCCGTGTCGGCCACGTGCACGACGTAGGCGACCGCGGCGATCACGCCGATCACGAGCGTGGCGGCGAGCACGCCGGCGCCCACGATCAGGATCCGCGTACCTCCGCGGCGGCTGTGGCGCCGCTTTCGTGCTTGCCGGGACATTGCGGGATTCGAGGTTACCGTGCGCGTTGTGATTTCCTGCCGCTTGCGAATAGCAGGGATCTTTAGGCTCGACGCCAAGCTATGAACTCCAACACCGCCGACAGAGTGGCGCCGGCCGCGCTCCCGGTGGCCGCGAGGCTGCAACGCCTGCGCGCCGACCCGGCGCGGATGACGGCCGTGCGCGACAGCTGGCGCGCGCTCTGGAGCTCGCGCCTGCTCGTGTGGGCGGCGGCCGTGGCGACGGTCCTGACGCTCGGTTTCGGACCGGAGCGCAAAGCCTTCGACCCCCCGGGTGTGACCCGCGGCTTCGGCTGGCTCGGGAATCTGCTGGCAGCGCCGGCCGCGCGCTGGGACTCAGCCTGGTACCTGGTGATCGCGCGCTACGGGTACCGTCCCGACCTCGGCATCTATCCGCGTACGGCCTTCTTCCCGCTGTATCCGCTTGGCCTGCGGGTGATCGCGTGGCTCGGCACGCCGCCGATACTCGCCGGCGTGCTGCTGTCGGTGGCGGCGTTCGCGTTCGCGCTGTACGGCATCCACCGCCTGGCCACGCTCGAGCTGGCTCGGGGCGGCGCGCTGTCGCTCGGCGGCGATGCGGTCGCCGACGCGGCGCGCCTGGCGGTGCTGCTGATGGCGTTCGCGCCGATGGCGTTCTTCTTTTCGGCGGTGTACTCGGAGTCGCTGTACCTCGCCTTGTCGGTGGGCCTGTTCTGGAGCGCGCGCAACGGGCGCTGGATGTGGGTGGGGGTGCTTGGCGCGCTCGCTGGAGCAACGCGCAGCGCTGGGCTGGTGCTGGTGCTGCCGGCGCTGATGATCTACATGTATGGGCCGCGCGAGGACCGTTTGCCGGATCGCCCCGGCAGGCTCAACTGGCGCCTGCAACCGCGCTATCGCCTGCGGCGCGACGTGCTGTGGCTGTGGCTGCTGCCGGCGGGCCTGGTCGCGTACGGCGCCTATCTGGGGCTCGCCGGCGGCAACCCGCTGGCTCCGTTCCATGCTCAGGAAGCGTGGGGCAGGCACTTCGCCGGTCCCTACCTGGGCGTGTGGGATGGCGTCCGGGCGGCATTTGACGGCGCCCGCCAGCTGCTGTCCTTCCAGCGCCGGCACATCTACTTCCCCGGTACCGTGGGCGACCCGTTCATCAGCGCCGGACACAACCTGCTGCTGCTGGCCTTCCTGGTCGCGGCGATACCGGCGGTCGTGGGGGTCGTGCGTCGGCTGCCACTTGCCTACGGGGCCTATGTGATCGTCGCGCTGGCGATGCCGCTGACCTACCCGGTGAGCGCGCAGCCGCTGATGTCGCTGCCGCGCTTCCTGGTGGTGCTGTTTCCGCTCGGCATCTGGCTAGGGGCGTGGCTGGCCGAACGTCCGCGTCTGCAGCGCCCCGCGCTTGCGCTTTCGACGGTGCTGATGGTGTTCTTCCTGGCCCAGTTCGCCACCTGGCATTGGGTGGCATAGGTGGCCGGCGCCGAGCACCCGGCTACGCATGAGTCGAATGCGATGGAGGGGGAGCCATCCCCCTCCGCGACCCCCGGCTGGCCGCCGTGGAGCGCGCCGATCGCCCTGCTGGGCGGACTGGCGCTGGCGCTCGTCGGCGGCCTCATCGTCGATGTTCCCGCGCTGGCGCTCGGGGTCAAGATCTCGAGCTCGCACACGCCGCCGGGGATCACGGTCGCCGACACGGTCGTCCAGGACGTCGGCTTCGTGCTCGCGGCCGTCTACTGCGCGCATATCGGCGGGCGGGCGGTGCGCTCGTGGCAGTTCGGACTGAGGCGCCCGCGCATCGGCTGGCGCTCAGCGGGCGGCATGGTACTGCTGCTGCTGGTGACGTTCATCGTGCTGAGCGCGATCTGGTCCGCGGCGGTACACCCGCCGGAAGACAAGCAGGTGCTCGAATCGCTGGGCTCACATGAAGGCACGGCGCTGCTGCTGCTGAGCGCTGGGTTGACGTGCGTGGTGGCGCCCATGTGCGAGGAGTTCCTGTTCCGCGGCTTCATCTTCACGGCCCTGCGCAACTGGCGCGGGACGCTGCCCGCCGCGGTGATCACGGGGTTGGTGTTTGGCGGGGTGCACTACGGGTCGGCGCCTGTGCTCGACCTGGTCCCGCTGGCGGCTCTGGGCTTCGGGCTCTGCCTGCTGTACCGCTACACAGGCTCGCTGTATCCGTCGATCGCCGCGCACTCGCTGAACAACTCGCTGGCGTTCTCCAGCCTGGAGAACTGGGGCTGGCAGGCGCCCGTTCTGATCGTCAGCTCGCTCGTGGTGATTGCCGCGGTGGCGCTCGCGTTTAGACGTGCCGGCTTGATCTCCGCCGAGCCGAGTCTCGCCGGCCCGGGCACGTAGGATCTACGCATGCGTGTCAGCCACGTCTTCGGCGGTCGCGACGCCGTGCGGTGCCCGCGCTGGTGTGCAGCGCTGTGCGCGATGCTGGCGTGTGCGCTCGTCGCGCCCGCTGCGGCTATCGCCGAAACGGCCGGTGCGCCCTCGCCGGTGACGGCGCCCGCCACGGCGAGCGCGCCCGCTGGTGGGGCGCCGGCAGGCGGCGCGATCCGGCTCGTGCTGCAGAAGGTGGGCGGCAGCCCGTCGTTTGCGCTGGTCGGACACCGGATAGTCGTGCGGGGCGTCGTCACGCCGTATGTCGCCGGGCAGACGGTGCGGGTCAGCTTCTATCTCGACGGGCGCGAGGTGGCGGTGAACGTCGTGAGCGTGCTCCCTGTGGGCAACGGCGCAGGTCAGTTCCACGTCGACTTCACGAGCCGCAACGGCGGGCTCGTGCAGGCCCGCGCGGCCCACTACGTCACCGCGCAGCAGGACGCGTTCAGTGGCCGTTCGCCGGCGGTCCGGTTCGTGAACCCGAACATTGGGCCTGGTGCGATAGGCCAGTCGGTGCGACTTCTGCAGTCGGAGCTCGACGTGCTGCACTATGCGGTACCGCTCACCGGGGTCTTCGACGAAGGCACCGGACAGGCGCTCATCGCCTACCGCAAGATGACCGGACTCGAACGCACTGCGTACGCGGGCAGGCGGGTGTTCGAGCTGCTGGCGCGTCATGCGGGGAGCTTCCACGTGCGCTACCCGCGCGACGGGCGCCACGTCGAGGCCGACCTGACCAAGCAGGTGCTGGCGGAGATCGAACCGGGCGGGCGCGTGCGCAGGATCTACACCATGAGCTCGGGCAAGCCCTCGACGCCGACCGTGATCGGGCGCTTCCAGGTCTATGAGAAGACCCCTGGCGAAAACAGCGAGGGGATGGTCGACTCCAACTACTTCATCAGCGGCTACGCCATCCACGGCTACGCCGAAGTCCCGACCTACGCGGCCAGCCATGGCTGTCTGCGCGTGCCGATCCCCGACGCCCCCGCGATCTATGCGTGGGTGCAGGACGGCACGCCGGTCGACGTGTACAACGAAGACGGAGGCGGCAGCGCACGCGTGCGCGCCGACGCCGGTCCGTAGTCGTGGTCAGGGTCGGTTTCGCAGAGGCTCCTACACCCTGACGTACAGCACGCGTGCCAGGTAGCTGAGCCCGAAGCCGTAGACGACGAGTGCGAGCAGCAGCTTCACGCCACGAATGATCCATTCGCTGCTGGAGCCGGAGACCACGCCGGCGAACGGCGACGTGAGCTGTTCTGAGGCTTCGTCGATGTCCTTGTGCAGGCTGCTGTCGTGCGTGCTCGCCTTTCCGGCCGAGCTCGTGCCGACGATTCCCGGGTTGCTGATCGCTTCCGTCTGGTGAGCGGAGGCGGCTTTGGTCTGCCCGATCGCAAAGATCGCGAACGAGACGATCACGATCGTGCAGATCACAAAGGACGCCAACCGCAGCAATCGCACAAACGAGCTAATCACAACGCTAGATTAGGTGGCCAGGTGGACGCCATCGACGGATATACGGGGGATCTGGCGGCCGCGCGGCTGCGCTTGGTTGCCGAGTTGCGCGAGCACGCGCTGGTGATCGGGGAGGTCACGCTCACGAGCGGTGCCCGCGCGCATTACTACGTCGACGCAAAGCGCGCGATCCTGCGCCCGCAGGGATTCGCCGCGCTCGCCGTGCTGCTCGCCGCGCAGGTCACGGGCTGGGAGGCGACGGCGGTCGGGGGCATGACGATGGGCGCGGACGCGGTCGCGTGCGCCGCGCTCGCCGGCGGAGCCCCTGTGAAGGGCTTCTTCGTGCGCAAGGACGCCAAGGCGCACGGCCTGCAACGACGCATCGAGGGTCCGCCGCTGGACCCCGACGAGCGCTGTGTGGTCGTCGAGGATGTCGTCACGACCGGCGGCTCGACGCTCGCGGCGATCGCTGCGCTGCAGGACGCCGGGCATCAGATCTGCGGCGTGGTGAGCGTGCTCGACAGGCTGGCCGGTGGCGCGGGCGCGATCGAGCAGGCCGCCGGCGCGCCGTACATCGCGCTGAGCACGATCGACGACATCTACCCGGAGCGCCCCGACCGAGAGGCCGGCTGACGCGCGTGGGCGACGACGAGCACGACGACCTACACGACGATTCCAGCGCACTGACCGTGCGCGCCGCTCGTCCAGAGGACGTGCCCCTGCTGTTGAGGCTGTTCTGGGAGCTGGCCGAGTACGAGCACCTCGAGGACCAAATGCACGCCACCGAGGAGCGGGTGCGCGACGCGCTGTTCGGGACGCGCCCGGCAGCCGAGGCGTTGATCGCCGAGCGCGGCTCGCAGATCGCGGGCTACGCGCTCTTCTTCCCCACGTTCTCGACCTTCCTCGCGCTCCAGGGAGTGTGGCTGGAGGACCTGTTCGTGCGCCCTGCGCACCGCGGCGGCGGTGTCGGCAAGGCGCTGCTGGCGGCGGTGGCTGCGCGCGTGCGGGAGAGCGGAGGCGAGCGCCTGGAATGGGCGGCGCTCGACTGGAACGAGCTCGCGCTCGGCTTCTACCGGCGCATCGGAGCGCAGACCATGAACGAGTGGATCACCCACCGGCTCGTCGGCCCGGAGCTGGAGCGGCTGGCCGGCGAATCGATGCACGGCCCCAGCAGCTGGCGCCGGTAGCCTTCGGGTGGATCCAGTGCGCTCGCGCTGGGCGACGCCCTCGTAGTCCAATGGATAAGACGACCGCCTCCTAAGCGGTAAATCCAGGTTCGACTCCTGGCGGGGGCATGGGAGCGGAGACCTTGCTCTCGGGCCGGTTTGAGGACCGGTCGCCCACTCGTCTCAAGCTGGTTCCGGGGCGCCTGAGGCTCGCTGCCGCCCATAGCTGCCCGTTCGATCGTCACCCCGAGGATCATCAAGGCGCTCGAATCCCTCCATCTCGTACCGCGGTCCTGGGCCACAACACGGAACCCAAGGGGCCACCGCTGAGGCCAGCATCGCGTTACAGCCAACGCCGCCCGGCGACCAGCACGCCGCCTAACCGCGAATCTCTTCGAGCCACTCGTTGAATGGCTGAAGAAACGGCTCACTAGCGAGCCAGTCTGGACTCATGTCAGCCTGGTGTACAAACCGATCGGTGTTGCCCACATCGAAGACGCCTCCCGATATCCCCCGCTCTCTGACTATCAGTAGCGGCAAGTCGCGCATAAATGCCATAGCTGCCTCGATGTGGTTCCATGCTGTCGGCCATAGGGTGCCAGTCGCATTCTGTTCGCTCGGCGATCCGGCCTTGAGCAAGCCGTCAGCAACGCGTAGCTGCACCATCCCGAGAATGATCGCCCCATCACAGTCGTCTAGCACACGCCGAACCGCGTCGATCGGTGCCGAGTTCGGGTAGTCGGTCTCGCCGAGTGTACGCGGAGCGAGACCTCGCTCGATTAGAATCTGGCGAAGGCGATCCCAAAAAAGTGCTTGCTCCAGATTGAGCGCATTGGGCTTGCTGACGAAGACGCTTCTCTTGTGACTCATCGGTTTCCTCCTTTACGAGGCTACAGCCAAGAGCATAAGGGTCGGTCGTTGTCTATCTGGTTGGGCGCGGCCCTCGTCAGGGCATCGTCCGACAACCCCGAGCGACACCGTACCTGGCTAACGCCGTGCGCACCTCCGGCGAGGCCGATCTCCGTAATCCTGTATATTAGGATAGCGTCCAGTATCTCAACCAGTCCCGATAGGAGCGCTATGCCCGAGCCCCGCGCCTTCGTTAGTTTTGATTTCGATTGCAACCAAACGCAGAAGAATCTCTTCGTTGGGCAGGCGAAGAAAGACTCACCTACACCTTTCACGGTTCAAGACTGGTCTTCAAAGAGCGCGCTCCCTGCAGGGACGTGGGAAGCGGAGATCGAGAAAAAGATCGCCGCGACCAATATGTGCATCGTTTTGGTGGGTCGAAGCATGAAAAGCGCCGGAGGCGTATCAAAGGAGATCGCGATGGCGATGGCGGCGAATGTACCGGTCTTCGGCGTGTATGTAGATGGAGCAGGAGGTACGAGCACCGTACCAAACGGTCTGCCACGCAATCGCATAGTTGCGTGGGATTGGGGACTGATAGCCGCCGCAGTCCAACAGATGATGGGAGAAGGTAAGAACGTGTGAGGTCTGCCTCTCGCCGGCTACGATGCCAGGCCCTTCGGGACCATCGGTTCGCCGGCCAGCGAGGCATCTCTACACTGTGGCAGTCCGATGGATCTCCTACTCAATGTTTGAGCCTGACGAGGACCCCGAGGCTGCGGCAACGATCGCCGTTGCGACGGCTGCGAATCTACCCGAGCACTATTTCGATCTCTACATGCTCATGGTGGAGATGGCGGATCGCGTTTCGGCTCGGCGTGGAACGGCGAATGCCTTCTTTCTCACAGTAAATACGGGCCTCGTGACTCTCGTAGGCAGTACTGATCTACGCTGGTACGTCGCGTTCGCTGGAATCGTCTTCTCAGGGACTTGGTGGCTGCTTCTAAGGAGCTATAGGCGGCTAAATGCGGCCAAGTTCAGCGTGATCATCGAGATGGAGGAGCGCCTGCCAAAGCAGGTTTTCGGTGATGAGTATCGCCACTATCGAGGAACCAGCTCGCTGGGCCGTGTCGTTGGCGCACCTGTCTCGAGAGCTAATATTGGAGCAAGACTCGCTGCTTGGACAACGAGGTATCGTGAGCTTGGAGAGGTGGAGCGGGTGGTGCCGATCGTTTTTGCTTTTATCTACGTCGCAGAGCTGATCCGGCAGATAACCTCATGACCTACCTTGACCTGATCGCACAGTCAATTCGTGGCCACGTCCCGGATGACATCCTACCTGATGGCGATACCGATCTTCTGTTTCGTCTGTATGCGGTGCTCATGCTGGCGAAGGGCGCTGAAGTGACAACGGCCGACGTGCACAACGCATGGGCCGTCTGGATGCAAGCTAGCGATCCCGAACACGAGGCGCTTAGACCATTTGGCGATCTAGATCGCCAAAGGCAGGCTGCCGACGCGCCGTATGCAGAGGCGATCAGGGCGGCTAGTCGCGAGTACGAACCGCAATCCCACTAGCTTGGGTTCGGCCTGCGCAAGCGATCTGGTACAGCCGTATGGCTCAAGGACGACTGGTGGGAAAGCGAGGCGTATGTCGAGACCCTGTTCGCACTCGTCGTGCGGCGCCAGTGGATCGACGACGCCGGTCACTACCCACGCGAAGAGATCGGCCTTCCAAGCTGACCTCTCCGACTACGGCCACACCCTTCCGTGAAGAAGGCGCAGCACCACCAGCGCCTGGCAACCGGGCGCCGCACCAGACGGGTGGAGCTACTGAACGTCTGCGCTGGCGCCGGAGGGTTTACCCACGCCCAGTCGATTCAGCTCAGGCGCTCGCGGTAAGCGTTTTCGCTGTGATGACGCGCTCGCGCCCGTCTGCGGAGACGAGCACCACGGCGTAGCCCTCGTCGAACGCACGGGTGATCTCGTGGCCGGCGTGGGGTGACTCGGCGTCGATGAACGCGGCGTGCTCGGGGTAGGGCGATTCGCCCTCGATCGCCAGGTCGATGGCGCGATCCATAGCCTTCGCGGTGGGCGACTCGGAGGGATTCACGTTGTGCGCCATGCGGCAATCATCTCCTTGTAGTCGGTGCGCACCGCGGTGATCGCGGCCCGCATCCCTTCCCCAAGAGTACCGGCATGGAACGCCGTTGCGGGAGCCTTCTCGCCGCGCCGGCTGTGCCGGTGCATGTCGTTGACGCCGTGTGCACCGTCGTACACGCGCACCGTTGCCTCGCCATCCTCGTCATCTACCGTCAGGATCACTGCGTAGTCCACGACAGTACGTCGGTCAGTCGTGAACTCCACGACGATGCGCGCACCGATCTCGTAGTCCAGCACATCGCGGTAGCGCTGGCTCATACTCTGGCGCCTTTATGCTGGGTCTGCGTGTTCGTGCTTGCTGGTGCCGCCCACGAGGACACCAAGACGGCAGAGGATGCGCGCAGCGGCGAGACGGCGTCGGGCATGAGTACGAGCCTGCCAGCGAGCCCGGACGCCACAGCCCGGGCCATCGCCGCCTTCGTCGACCCGCGTCCTCCTAAGCGGTAAATCCAGGTTCGACTCCTGGCGGGGGCACCTCTCGGGCAGTTCTCCGTTGAGTTCTCAATTGGGATGCTGGCGCGGCATCTGGCCGCCAAGTCATCGAATCGGCTTTAGAGCACGCCCTGCCTGGGCTGCGCAAAGGAGCACAGGTCCTCGTGCCCCGCCATCCTTCGCGCCCGGAAAGTGGTATGACGGGCGCGTACGGGCACCTCCTGCGAGGAACCGTCGGGGTCGCTCATAGCTGAGCGTTTCGCCGCGTTTCTCGTCGGTGACCCCAGGCTCGCAGGAGCGGGCCAGTTGGCACTGCCATCCCGACGAGGCCGATGAGAAGAAGCGCGATCCCGACGACGTGCGGGCCGCCGTGCACGAGCAGTAGGACACCAGCGACGATTAGGAGCGTCGGGCCGATCCCTGCGACCCAAAACACTGTCCAAACCCACACGCGTTCCGCCCACGTGAGCTGTTCGCGACGCAGCTCACGCAGCCGTCGCCGACGATCGTTGAATGCTGCGAGTTGCTCCACGCTGTTAGTCTACGGGGCTGCCCACCGAGTGGCAGCCGGCTGGGCCGAAAGCCCAAGACCAAGGGCGCCGATCGCCGCAGGATGCTCGCCCGTCCTTACGACGACGGGCGAGCAGTCCCGACGACCGTTGAGTAGGTTTGAGCAGCATTCGGCAGAGCTGGAGCGCCCGTGCACATTAGGCGTCGGGCACGTGTACAAACCCCTCCAGCAACCGCCCGGATTTGGCTCTAGCTGGTAATTGAAAACTGTCCCACCTTCGCCTGCAAATCGAGGGGCAGGCTCGGTACGTTGGCTACTGCTCGCTCGAGAAACGAGATCCAGGTCGCTAACGCGATGCCTGTGCGGCAGGCCGGCCGACTGGCTCATGATCGCCATGGAGCACGTCGGGATCGAGGTGGTAGCCGTTCGGCCATACGACTGTGCCAAATTCGGGATCCACGCGCACCTGGCGGAAGTAGGCAGGGTCCTGCAGCGGCTCGGCCATTGGCCCCCAAAGGTCGCTTGAGAGATCGACCTCGCGGATCAGGCCGTCGGTAAAGGTCAGCCGCAGCCGGAAGCCCTCCAGCGGCTCTACGGCGCTAACACGGGCAAGCGGGCGAACGTCGTTCATTGCAGTGGGTCAATGCTAGCGAGCGGTGTGCGGGCCTGCGCGCGCTCCCAGTCGTCCGCTAGCACGCCTCTCAGTTCCGCCCGCCGCCGAACAGCCGCAGGAAGAACAGGAAGACGTTCACCACGTCCAGGAAGATCCCCGCCGCGAGCGGCACCGCTTCCTGCATCCCGGCGCGGCGCATGCGGTTGAAGTCGAGCACGGTGTAGGCGCCGAAGATGCCGAGGCCGAGCAGCGCGTAGATGACGTTGCCGCCGGGGATCGACACGAACACGGTCGCGAGCCCGAACACGATCAGCGCCAGCAGCAGGAAGAACAGCAGCCGGTAGCCGCCGGAGAGGTCCCTGCGAATCGCGTAGCCGGTGCTGCCCAGCCCGCCCACGAACAGCGCGGTCGCGGCCGCCGCCTGCCAGACGGCGTCGGGCTCCGCTTCGGCGTAGCGATTGAGCACACCGCCGATGCCGAGGCCGAGCAGCAGGCCGGCGGCGAACAGCAGCGTGATCGAAAGGCCCTCCGACCGGCGCGCGACGTTCAGGCCGATGATGCAGACGAAGCCGCCGATGAAGCAGACGATCGATGTGCCCTCGGCGACTTCGCGTCCCAGATAGGAGCCGAGCGTGAAGAAGCACAGCGTCACCGCAACGAGGCCCATCACCTGACCGAAGACGCCGGCCGCTCCGACAGTCTCGATGGAGCCGAACATCCCTTCGTCCCTGTATCCGGCCAGCTGGGGCACGGCCAAAATGCTACCCGCGCCGATCGACCCGCTAGCCTTGCCTCACTATGCGCCGCTGGCCGGCAAGCCGGTTACAGCGGGCGTTTTCTCAACTCAAGGGGGACTAATGATCGGAAGGCGATCACCGCTGCTCGCGGTCGCACTGCTCTGCGGAGCGCTCCTCGCCGGTTGCGGGAGCAGCAGCTCCACGACGAGCAGCACGACGCCCACCGCGACCTCGACGCCGGCCAGCACGGCGGCTGCCACAACGGCGTCGACGTCCTCGACCTCCACCGCGGGCGCCGCTGCCGCCGCCGGGGCGGCCGGGGCAGCTGGGGCCGGCGTGGCGGAGTACGTGGCGATCTGCAAGTCGATCGTTCAGCGCGAGCCGACGCTGTCGGCGAGCGTGAAGAGCAAGGTCGAAGGGATCTGCAACAAAGCCGCCAGCGGCGATCTCGCCGGGGCGCGTGCGGCCGCAAAAGAAGTGTGCGTCGAAGTCATCAACGCCTCGCCGATTCCCACGGCGGAGAAGGAAAAGGCGATCGCCGCCTGCAAAGCGACGTAGCGCGAATGGCGTGACACGGCGCGGAGCGCCGTGTCCGATGGGGACCGTGGCGCAGCTCGCCGCGGTCCCCCGCTACTCGTCCTGCTGGGACTCTTCGTCCTCGTCGCCCTCGTACAACGACTCGCACGCGAGCTCGCGTGCCTTGCCGTCGAACAGCTTGATCTCCAGCAGATCCTGGCGGTAGTCGTCCGGCGCGATCAGCGTGAAGCGCTCCTCGATCAGCGGGCACTGGTCGACCGCGAGGCCGGCCAGCTCGGCGGTGACGATGCGCCCACCGGAGATCAGCGGCCGCCCCCACACCAGGGTCATCGCCGCCGTCGCTCCCGACTCCCCGCGCCAGGCGCCGATGATCTCGTCGCACAGGTCCAGCTTCCAGTCGGGGTTGCGCGCGGCGGTCTCGTCGGTGAAGTCGACGTACGCGGACAGGTCGCTCGGCTCGCCGTCGTCGGTTGCAGGCAGGAAGCGCACGTAGCCGAACAGCTCATAGCCTGTCGAGGTCAGCGTCGTCGCGGGGACATACGTGCGCCCGTGCCACGTGCGGTCTGGGTACCACGCGATCGCACCGGGCTCGCCGAGGTCCTCCTCTTCGGCGTCGAGCCCGAGCGCGGCGGCCAGGAACTCCTGGCGCAGGCGCTCCTCCCAGCGCCCGTACGGAAGCTCCTCCTGCGGCGGCTCAGCGGCGAAGCGGGGTACGAAGCGTTCCTCGGGGGGCATGGCTGCCGGCCAGCCTACGCGTCTCGCAGCACCGCCGCCGCGTGCTCCGGTGCGACGATGTTGAGGTTCACGTCCGTCGAGAGCTCGAGGCCTGCAAGATGGGTCAAGCGCGGGAGCACGTCGATCCGCCAGCAGAAGTCCTCCGCTCCGAGCGGCGCCGTGCGTACCCACAGGTTCAACGGTGGGCTCGAGCCGAGATGGCGCGCCAGCCGGCGCAGGCCGTCGTGCAGCAGTGCCGCGCCAGACGGTCCGGGCTGCTCGAAACGCGCCCGCGGCGTCCGCGGCGCCAGCATCATCTGGAACGGCAGTCGCGAGGCGTACGGAGCCATCAGCACCGCCTCATCGTCGATCGCCACGATCCGCTCGCGCCGGCGCACCTCCTCAGCGACGAGATCGCCGAGCAGGCTCTGGCCCATGGTGCGCGTGGTGTACGCGCTTGCGCGCTCACGCTCGCGGGCGACAGCCGCGGGTACGAAGTCGAGCGCGTACAGCTGCGCGTGCGTATGCGGCAACGACGCTCCGGCCTCGCGGCGCTCGTTGACGATCAGCTGCAGGTAGGAGCTGGCGGCGTGCGCACGCATGCGCTCGCGCCAGGTCTCAACCGCGGCCACGACCTGCTCGAGCGGCAGCTCGGCCAGCGACAGCACCGGCTGCGGACCGTTGATGATCACCTCGTGGGCGCCGGTCGCCGGCAGCGACGCGAACAGCTCCGGTTGGCCCCGCGTCTCGAGCGGCGGCGGCGGTGCGGCCGCGTGTGCGTCCGCGGGACTCAGCGCCGGGTACAGGTTCGGCACGACCCGTACCCGCCAGCCGGGTGAGTCCGGGGGGCCGCCGCCCGGACGCACCGCGTACAGCTCTGGCGGTGTGCGGTCCTCGTGACCTTCCGCGAACGGGTCCTGCTCGGGATCGATCGGCTCGGGTGGCTCGCATCGCGGCTCGCCTCCGGGGCGCAGCGAGCGCTCGCCCGCGACGATCGTCCTGTGCCCGCTCAGCGGGTCGATGCGCAGCTCTCGCAAGGTCAACCGTTCAGCGCGTAGCGCTCGACGGCCTGTTCGAGCTTGGCCACGGTGGGGTAGGGACCCTGGTGGATGAACTCGCTGCCGTCGCGGTTGAAGAACACGGTCACCGGCGTGAGCGCCGAATCGGTGATCGCCAGCCCCGCCTGCTCGCTCGGGTCGAAGAAGCTCGGGTAGCTGACGGGGAAGGAGCGCAGGAATTCAAGCGCGTGGGTGCGGTTATCGCCCGAGTCGATCCCGAGGAACGCCACTTCGCGACCGCGCGAGATGGAAACGCGTTGGAACACGCCGAACTCGGAGCGGCACGGTTCGCACCACGACGCCCACTTGTTGATCACCACCGGCGTGCCGCGCAGCGCCGCCAGGCGCGCGCGCAGCGCCGGCAGACCACCGGAGACGATCTCGTTGGCCTGCGCGTGCAGCGCCGCGAGCGCCGGAGGCGAGTCGGCAAGCCGCGCGCGCATCTGCGCGAGCGTGAGCGTCGACGGTGCGGCGGGCGGCGGGGAGTCCTGCAGCTGGGCCAGGCCGACCACGAGCACGGCGAGTACGGCCGCGCCGGCGAGCACGATCGACAGGCGCTTCGGACTCATCGCCGTAAGGGTGCCAGATCGCGTCCACTTCAATCGCGCCTCCGCGTGCTATATCCTGCTGGTACGTCAGAGCCGGGTCGCTCAGAGCATCCGGCGAAGGGCGCCGTGGGGCGCCGTATTTTCGAGTCGCACCGAAGCTCAGCTTCGATGGCGGCTCTGTCTCGAAGTCCACAGCCTCAATGGCCGAGTCCACCTCAGTGGCCCTCGCGGCCGCGACCATTCCAAGTTCCGCCGACATAGCGCGTGCGGAGACGTTCGTGCGCGAGCGCTTCGTGCACGAGGGCGAGGATCCGCTCGTCGCGCTGGCGCCGGGGACGCCGCGCCGTCGCGCGCTCGACCAGGCGCTCGCCGAGCTGAACGAGGATCCGAAGACGAAGAATCCGTCGACCGCGTGGCGCCGCGAGTTCTCGCTGCTGCTCGGCCTGGAGCGGCTGCTCTCGGAGGAGGAGCCGACGCTCGTCGACGGCACCGTGCTCTCCGCCCACCAGGTCGACGCGTTGTCGGGCACGCTCACCGCCCTGCTGGCCGAGGCCCAGCAACGCACCGCCGTCGCCGGCAACGGCCGCACCGCGTCCGCCTCGCCCGAGCTGCTGGCCTCCGCCGACATCCTCGGTCCGGACGCTGCCGCCGCCAACGGCAGCGCCGACGCGCCGGGCGCGGTCGCGGCGCGAGATCGCGACGCCGACGAGGATGACGATGAGGAAGACGACGAGGAGGACGAGGACGAGGAGGACGACGAGGACGACGATCTCGGTCCGGTGCAGCGTGCGGCGCCTGAGGAGGAGGACGAGGACGAGGACGAGGATCTCGAGGCTCAGGACGAGGAGGAGGCAGAGGAGGAGCTGCAGAGCGAGTCCGATGAGGAGCCCCGCGACTGGGTCGACGAGGAGGACGAGGAGGAGTCGCTCGCGGATCAGCCCGAGGATCCAAACGCGGCCAAGCGCTTCTGGTTCGAGCACGCCACCGGCGCGGGCAAGACGGTGGCTGCGCTCGGCTTCGTGGAGGCCTCGCACACGGGCGGCGTCCTGATCCTCACCCATCGACGCAACCTCGTTGACCAGTTCCTCGGCGAGCTGCGCGACCGCGGCTACTCCAAGCGCATCAGCCGGCCGCTGCTGAAGGGCGAGGACTCGGTCAACGGCCCGGTGACGGTCGAGACCTACCAGTGGTTCGTGCGCAACGCGGGCAAGATCTCGAGCGCGTACACGATCGTCATCTGCGACGAGGCGCACACCGCGCTGGGCGAGAAGACGAGCGGCGCGATCCGCGCATGGACGGGGCCGATCTTCATCGGCATGACCGCCACCGGCGCGCTGATCGCACGCCACGTCACCGACCTGTTCCCCACGCAGACCTCGCGCTTCGATCTCGCGCAGGCCGCCCGCCGCGGCGTCATATCCCCGCTGCGTTGCGTGCGCATCTCCCCCGGCGTGGGCGTGCGCACGATCGCCAAGGTGCCGCTGCGCCGGGGCGAGGTCGACACCGAGTTCGACCAGGACGAGCTCGCCAAACTGCTCGACCAGCAGCCGTTCAACCTCGCCATGGCCAACCTCTACAAGACGCGCTTCAACGGTGTGCCCGGCGTCGTGTACGCGGCCGGCGTGCGCCACGCCTACAACCTCGCCGAAGCGTTCCGGGCCGAGGGGATCAAGGCGGAAGGCGTCTCCGGCGAGACGCCCAAGCGCGAGCTCGTCGAGATTCTCGCTCGCTACGAGCGCGGCGACATCGATGTGCTGATCAATGCGCAGCTGCTGGCCGAGGGCTGGAACAGCCCGCGTGCGACGGTCTGCGTGCACCTGGCGCCGACGGCGTCCAAGCGCATCTACCAGCAGCGCGTCGGGCGCGTCACCCGCCGCCACCCCGGCAAGGAGGCGGGCCTGGTCGTCGACTTCGTGCATCCCGCCACCAAGCACGACGACCCGGTCGTGACGCTGCACTCGCTGCTCGATCGCGACGTCTACCGCGGCGGCGCGATCGTTGTCGGCCCCGTGCGCCGCGGGCGTGGGCGGCGGATGCGCGTCGAGCGCCGTGTGCTGCCGGTGTGTGCCGAGGAGGAGCGCCGCTTCCAGGTCTTCGAGCGTGAGCTGTGGCGGATCGCCGTCGAGCACCTCGACTACGGCGAGCAGCACCTGTGGGCGGCGCTCGCCGGCGCGCGCGTGGCACCCAACGGCTGGCGCAGGGCGCGCGCGATGCTGCACTTCGATCGCACGGGCGAGCTCAAGAGCCGCTTCCTGATCACGGCGGTCAAGCGCAACAAGAACCCGCAGCTGCGGCTGCGCGCGCTGACCGACATCGCCGCGCTGCGCGACCCGGACGCGTTCGATGAGGCGATCGACATCATCGGCGGCTGGCCGCGCGAGGAGCGCAAGGAGGCGACCAAGATCATGCTGCGCGCGCTCGTCGAGCGGCGCATCGGCCGGCGCGACCAGGCCAACGCGTGGATCTGGCGGCTGGCGGAGTACACGCGCGACGTTCACGAGGAGTACGCCGTACAGCGCTGGCCCGAGACCAAGCGCCTGCTCGGCCTGCTCGTGAACTCGGCCGGCGGCGCACACGCGCGCAACGCGCGACGCCTGATCCACGCCGCGCGCAAGCAGGACCGCCGCCTGGCCGCGGCGCTGCTGGCGGCCGCGCTCGCCCACACGCCCGAGGCGGAGGAGGCGCTGCGCGGCGCGCGCACGCGGATGGCGCGCAAGCCTCCGGCGCTGGCGCGCGAGCTGCTGCGCAACTTCCCCAAACGCCGCGCCCGCAACACGCGGCGCAGGCGCAAGGGCGCCAAGCCCAACAGCAACGGAACAGGCACCGACGCGCAGATCGCGGCGCCGCAGGCCGGGCACGATCAGGGCGAGGCTGCGCAGACGCAGACGCGGGCTCTCACCGTGCCAGCCTCCGCGGGCCCGTCAGATGACGGGCCGGGATCGCAGCTGCAGGACGAGCTGCGCCGCGACGTGCGCGAAGCACTCGATCATCACCCGGCGTAGGTCTCGCTCAGGCGATCGCCCGCAGGTGCACCTCACCGGCGCCGATCGTCGTGCGCCCGCCGTCCGCGAGCGCGACCACCAGCCGCCCCTCGCCGTCGATCCCCTCGGCGCGTCCCCGCCCGAGAGGATCGACTGTGCCTTGCGTCCCCCAGGCGATCTCGCGGCCGTGCAGCGCGTCGCGGGCGCGCCATGCCTGCAAGGTCGCGTCCGGTGGCTCGCCCAGCCGGCGTGCCAGCGCGTCCAGCAGCTGCGCCAGCAGCGGCTCGACGTCCTCGGCGCCCAACCCGAGCGTCGCCGCCGGCAGGCCGGCTCCAAGGGCCGCTCGCCCGTCTGGTCCGGCCTGCAGCTCGGGTGGCATCTCGTCGAGGCGCACGGCCACGTTCAAGCCGATGCCGAGCACCATCCAACCCGCCTGCGGCCGCCCCTCGATGAGGATGCCCGCGAGCTTGGCGAGGCCCGCGCCGGCGCCCGCGCCTGTGGTTTCCCCCTCCGGGGACGATGCGACGACGACATCGTTGGGCCACTTGATCAGCGCGTCGGCGCCCGCGACGTCGCACACCGCCACGGCGGCGATCAGCGGCAGCAGCGTTGGGGGCCGATCGGAGATCGGCCAGCGCAGCAGCAGCGAGGCCAGCAGCGAGCTGCCCGCGGGCGCGGACCAGCGCCGGCCCTGGCGTCCGCGCCCGGCAGTCTGCTCGGAGGCGGTCACAAGTGTCCCGTGTGGCGCGCCGGCGAGCGCGAGCTCGCGCGCGCGCTCGTTGGTCGAGTCGGTGCGCCGCAGGTGCACGCGCGGTTGCCCGATGCTCGCGGAGGTATCTGTGCTCTGAGCGGGCGCTGCGTCGCTCACGCCGGGCGCACGGTCAGCTCATCGTCCGGGCCGGCTCCCAGCAGCTGTGCCGCCGAGCCGCGGTTGACGGCGAGCGCCACCATCCGCGTGGCGTCCTCGTAGATCAGCAGTTCGCCGGGAGTCACCTCGGCGAACGTGGCGGCGTAGCGCGCGGTGCGCACGGCACCCGCGTGACTGATCGTCAATGTGTCGCCAGGCATCACGCCCAGCGACAGCAGGTGGTCCTCGGTCGCATCGAGGATCAGGTTGCCGAACGTATCGCCGCGCAGCACGTGGACCGTCAGCGACCCCTCGCCCAGCTGCGCCGTTGGCAGCCCGACGCGGCGCAGCTGCTCCACCGGTAGCGGCTCGCCGACGGCGCTCAGCGGCTCGCCCGCCGCCAGCGCGGCTGCGACCGGCGCGAAGATGTCGCGGCCATGGAACGTTCTCGACACTGGCGTCAGGCGCTCTGGCGACTCGCCGATGTCGACTGCCTCCGCGACCCCTGCCAGGCGCTCGGCCGCGGGCATCAGCAGCCCGTTGTCCGGGCCGACGAGCAGGTGATCATGCTCGACCGTGCGCATCGCGACGGCGCGGCGCGCATGCCGTCCCACGGCGCTGACCCCCGGGTCGACGATCGCCAGGTGCACCCCGGCGGGCAGGTACGGAAGAGCGGAGCGCAGCACGATCGCCCCAGAGCGCACGTCGTGCCGAGGGATCGAATGAGTCAGGTCGATCACACGCGCGCTCGGGCAGCGGCGCGCCATCACCCCGTGACAGACGCCCACGAACTCGTCGAGCTGCCCGTAGTCGGAGAGGAACGTGATGACGGGTGAATGCGCTCTATCGGCCATTGCTTGCCCGCGACGCCACGTCGGCGAGCAGGGCGGCGATCATACCCTCGACGTCGTACGGATCGGCCTCTACATCAGGCTGTAAGCCGTGCTCGCGCAGCGTCGCGCTCGTGACGGGGCCGATCGACACGACGCGCGTGGAGGCCGACAGCCCGGCTTCGTCGCCGGCCGCCTGCAGAAAGAAGCGCACGGTCGAGGATGAGGTGAAAGTGATGTAGTCGGCCTGTTTCACCATCTGCAGCGTTTGCTCAGACAGCGACTCGGCGACCGTCTCATACAGCGCCAGCACGTCCACCTGCGCACCGCGCGCACGCAGCGCGTCGGGCAGCACGTCGCGTGCCTCGCGTGCCCGCGCGATCAGTGCCCGCTTCACGGGAAGCTCGGCGAGCGCCTCCACGAGTGACTCTGCGACGAAGCGCTCGGGCACCACGTCGGCGACGACGCCGCGCGCGGCGAGCGCGCGCGCGGTGCCCGGACCGATTGCCGCGACCGTCGCCCGCGCGAGCGAGCGCGCATCGCCGCGTGGGTGCACCCGATCGTCGAGTCGCTCGAACAGCTCTGCCACGCCGTTGGGGCTGGTCACGCAGATGAGGTCGTACGGCGATGGGTCGATTGTCGGCTGGCTCGGGTCAGCGATCGGACGCACGCGAATCACCGGCGCCTGCACCACGCTCGCGCCGAGTGCTTCCAGTCGCCGTGCCAGGCCGCTTGCCTGGGCGCGCGCGCGTGTGACCGCGACCGTCAGTCCGGCGAGCGGCCGCGGCCCGAGCCAGGCGAGCTGCTCGGCGAGCGCGGCCACCGGCCCGACGATCGTGATCGACGGCGCACGAATGCTCTCCCGTGCGACCGTGTCCGCGATCGTCTCGAGCGTGGCGGTCACGGTGCGCTGGCGGGGGAGCGTCCCCGCTTCCACCACGGCCACCGCCTGCGCGCGCGGACGGCCGGCGGCGATCAGCGCGGCGGCGATCTCGGGCAGCCAGCGCACGCCCATGTAGAACACGAGCGTTCCCGGGAACGCCGCCAGTGCGGGCCAGTCGATCCCGGGCTCATCCTCGCCCGTGGGCTCGCCGGCGTCTTCGCGAGCGTGCCCGGTCACGAGCGCGACCGCGCTCGCGAGCCCCCGGTGGGTGACCGGGATCCCGGCGTAGGCGCTCGCGGCGACGCCCGCCGTCACGCCGGGCACGATCTCGAAGGCGATGCCGGCGGCGCGCAGCGCCAGCGCCTCCTCGCCGCCGCGCCCGAACACGAACGGATCGCCGCCCTTCAGGCGCACGACCGCGCTGCCCGCCTGCGCGCGGTCGATCATCAGCTGCTGCGTGTGCTCCTGCGGTACCGACGGCCCGCCGCCCTCCTTGCCCACGAACAGCAGCTCGGCGTCCGCGCGCGCGCCGTCCAGTGCCGCGCTCGGGATCAGGCGGTCATACAGGATCACGTCCGCCGCGGCGATCAGCTCCAGCGCGCGGGCAGTCAGCAGGCCGGGGTCGCCGGGGCCGGCGCCGACGAGGTAGACCTTGCCGCTCACGTTGCCATCTCCTGAGCCCGCGCCAGCATCTCCCCGGCCCCCACCGCCAGCAATCGCTCGGCCACGCGCCGCCCGAGCGCCTCGGGGTCGGAGAAGCCGCCAAGCAGCTCGTCGCTGACCCAGGCCGAGCCGTCGGGCAGCCCCACCCATGCGCGCAGCAGCAGGCAGTTGTCGTCCGCGGGCACGGCGTAGGCGCCGAGCGGGGTGTGGCAGCTGGCGTCGAGCTTGCGCGCGAGCGCGCGCTCGGCGAGCAGGCAGGCGAACGCTTCCTCGTCGGCGATCGCCTTGACCGCCTCGTGCACGGGCGCGTCCTCGGTGCGACCCTCGAGCGCGATGATCCCCTGTCCGGGTGCCGGCACGAAGCGCGCGGGGTCGAGCACGCCGCCGATCTCGGCCTCGCGCTCGAGCCGCTGCAGCCCGGCGCGCGCGAGCACGATCGCCGCCAGCCCTTCTCCCCGATCCCCCTCCGAGGACGATGCTGCGAGCTTGCGCAGGCGCGTGTCGACGTTGCCGCGGATCGCCACCACATCGAGGTCCTCGCGCGCCGCCAGCAGCTGCGCCAGGCGCCGGATGCTGCTCGTGCCGACGCGCGCGCCGGGCGGCAGCTCCGCCAGCCCCTCCGCCCCGCAGAGGACGTCCTCGGCGCCGGCGCGCCGCGGCGCTCCGAGCAGCGCGAGCCCGCCCGCGAGCTCGCCGGGAACGTCCTTGGCGGAGTGCACCGCTAGGTCGATCTCACCGGCGCTGAGCGCCTGCTCGAGCTCGCTCACCCAGCGAGACTTGTCGCTCGCGTCAGCCCCCTCGCCTGGCCCGCCGGGCAGCGGCTCGCGGTCGCCGCTGGTGAGCATCGGCACGATCTCGCAGTTCGCGTGGCCGCCGGCCCTGAGCTGCTCGGCGATCAGCTTCGCCTGTGTCAGCGCGAGCGCGCTGCGCCGCGTCCCGATCCGCATCAGCGGGGCGCGCGGGCAGGGCGGGCCATCAACGGGGCCGGCGTCGGCGCGCGCTGCCCAGCGCGGACAGGTCGTGCACCTCCGCGAGCTCCGCCGGCGAGCGCTCTGTCGAGAGCCCACCCGCCCCGTCCTCGCGCAGCCCGAACAGCTCCCGCACCAGCTCGAGGCTCGCGTGGCCGCGATCTTCTGAGAGGCTGCGCAGGCGGATCGTGGGCTCGTGCAGCAGGCGCGTCATCACCGCCCGCGCGACCGCCTCCACGCGTGCGAGGTCGCGCTCGGACGCCGACTCCCAGCGCGGGGCGTTCTCGGCCAGCACCTGCGCGACGATGCCGTCGCCGTGCGCGCGCAGCGCGCTGACCGTGGGCAGCGCGTCGAGCTGGCCGAGCCAGCGGGCGAAGCGCTGGATCTCCTCCTCGACGATCTCGAGCGCCTGCGGCGTCTCCTCCGCGCGCGTGCTGAGATTGCGCGCGATCACGGCCTGCAGGTCGTCGATGTCATACAGGTTCACGCCGTCCAGCTCGCCGCACGCGGGGTCCACGTCGCGCGGCACGGCGATGTCGATCAAGAGCAGCTGGCGCCCCTCGCGCTCGGCCATCACGAGCTCCAGCTCCTCGCGCCCGACGATCGGGTGCGGCGATGAGGTCGAGCACAGGACGATGTCGGCCTGCACCAGCTGGTCTGGCAGTTTGTCCAGCCCGACGACGGACCCGCCGAAGCGCTGGGCGAGGCTGAGCGCGCGGTCTGCGTGGCGGTTGGCCACGAAGATCGTGCCCGCGCCCTGCTCGGCGAGCGCGCGCGCGGTCAGCTCGCTTGTCTCGCCGGCGCCGAGGATCACCACGTGACGGTCCTGCAGGCCGTCGAGCACGCTCAACGCGAGATCGACGGCAACCGAGGGGACGCTCACGCGGCTCGAGCCGATGTCGGTCTCCGAGCGCACGCGCTTGCCTGTCGTCAGCGCTGCGGCGAACAGGCGGTTGGAGAGCGGGCCGGTGCAGCCGGCGCGCATCGCCGTCTCGTGCGCGCGCCTGACCTGCCCCTGGATCTCCGCCTCGCCGAGGATCATCGACTCGAGACCGGCCGTCACACGGTAGAGCTGGCGCGCGGCGTCGCAGTTGCGCGGCGAGTAGATCGCGTCGGCGAGCTCTGTCGGGCGGATCTCCGCGCGGCGCGCGAGCAGCCCGAGCACGTCGGACTCGGCGCGCACCGGGTCGCCGACGACGAGGTAGACCTCGGTGCGGTTGCACGTGGAGATGACGACCGCCTCGCGCACCTCCGCGGTGGCCGTCGCCTGGAGCTCGAACTCGCTCGCCTCGTGCTCGGTGAACGCCAGGCGTTCGCGCAGCGCCACGTGCGCCGTCTTGTGCGATATCCCCAGCGCCAGAACCTCGCTCACGCCAGCGTCGACTCCCGCTGCGGGTCCTGCTCGCCGGTGGCGGATGGCTGTTCCGGCGCGCGCTCGGACAGGCTCAGCAGCTCGCCGAGGTCGCGCTCGATGCGGCTCAGGCGCACGGCCATGATCGCGACGTAGATCAGCACCAGCGCGAACAGCACCACGTAGGCGCCGGCGACGTACTTGCCGGCCGTGTGCAGCGGCAGCGCCGGAATCTCGCCGAGCGCGGTGGCGAGCATCACAGCGCCGACCGTCCCGCTGTGCGCGCCTGTACCGCCCCGGCATGGTGCAGCGACGGAGCGGCGCTGCGCGTCCGCGCGGGCGCGTCGATTCCCTCGACGGCGGCCGATCGAGGATCGGCCAGCCGGCGCAGCGCGCGCAGCTGCGCGCGGGTGTGCTTGGCGGTCAGCTCGTACTTGCACAGCGTCGCGAACAGCAGCGCGATCGCCACCAGCGACACGAGCAGCGTGAACGCCATCGAGGCGGGCAGGTTGGAGGTGCTGCCGAGCACGCGCGGGTGCAGGTAGGCGGTCGAGAGGCTGACCGCGATGTAGTTGAGCGGCACGAACGCGCCGGCGGTGATCGCGAACACGGACGCGTAGCGCGACTGGCGCTCGGGGTCCTCGATCGCGAAGCGCAGCGGCTGATAGGTCGCGTACAGCAGGAAGATGATCAAGAATGACACGAGCGTCGGCTCGCTCCACACCCACCAGTGCCCCCACGAGCCCTTCGCCCAGATCGAGCCGGTGATCAGCGTGCCGAGCGCGAAGATCAGGCTCATGTGGATGACCACGTAGGAGCGCATGTCCCAGCGCGGGTCGCGCGTGCGCAGGTGCTGGATCGCGAGCAGGCCGCCGAGCACGAACCCGCACAGCGCGACGATCGCCAGCGGCACGTGCACGTAGAAGATCTTCTGCAGGAAGCCCTGTTCGGCTTCCAGCGGCACGTAGAAGAAGACGAGCCCGAGCGAGACCGCCATCGCGACGGCCGTGGAGATGCTCAGCGTGCGCAGACCCTTGCCGTACATCGTTAATCCTCCAGGAGGAAGTCGAACAGGGCGTAGGCGATCAGCCCGAACACCAGATCATAGAGCCCGAGCGTGAGCAGCCAGCGCGCGGCCGGCGCTGCCGGGTGCGCCTGGACGAGCAGCGGCGAGATCGCGCGCGCTCCGCCGATCACGATCGGCACGAACAGCGGCAGCCCGAGCAGCGGCCCGAGCAGGTCGCGCGCGCGCGTCTGCACCGCCATCGCGGCGACGAGCGTGCCGATCACCGCGACGCCGAGGTCGCCGAGCGCGAGCGACGCCAGCAGGCCCGGCAGCGCCGGGCCGAGCGGCGCTCCGAGCAGCAGCAGCGCGAACGCCGGTACGGCCACGAGCTCGAGCACGACCAGGAAGGCGAGCAGCGTGAGCGCCTTGGCGATGAACATCGCGCTGCGGTCCACCGGGGCGAGCAGGAACGCGTCGAAGCCGCCCTGGTCGGCGTCGGCGACGAACAGGCGGTTGACGCCGAGGATCGCGGCGAACAGCAGCGTCACCCACAGGATCCCCGCGGCGAGGTCGCCTTCGACGCTGTTGCGGTTCAGCGCGAAGTGGAAGACGACGAACGTGGTCACGGCGAACAGCGACATCGCGGGCACGGACTCGAGCGTGCGCAGCTCGACCAGCAGCTCCTTGCGCAGCAGCGCGCCGACGGTCCGCCACAGCCCGACCGCCTGCGCCGGGCGCGTGGCCTGCAGCGGGCGCTCGGGAGCCTGCACGCCGCTCACCTGTAGAGCTCCGCGATCTCGTCGTGATCGACGTCGACGGCCGCGCGCAGCAGCGCCGGGCGCCCGGCGCGCAGGCCGAGCACGACGTCCGCCTCCGCGAGGCCGCCGGTCGGGTCGTGACTGCAAATCACGCGGGTACGGCGGGGATCGGTTCCGGCTCCCGCGCCGATCAGCGGCGCCACGAGCTCGATCGCGGCGGGGTCGAGGTTCGAGTGCGGCTCGTCGAGCAGCAGCAGCTCGGGGTCGTGCAGCACCGCGCGCGCGACCGCCACGCGCTGGACCATTCCGCGCGAGAGCGTCCGCAGCGGCTCGCTCGCGCGCCCCGTCATCGCCACCGCATCAAGCAGCTCGCGCACTCGCTCTTCGCCGATGCCGTACAGGCGCGCGTGAAAGCGCAGGTTCTCGCGCGCGGTCAGCTCGCGATAGAGCAGCGGCTCGTGCCCGAGCAGGCCGACGCGTCCGCGCACCGCCCACGCCTCGCCCGGCAGGCTGGCGCCGAGCACGCGCACGCTGCCGGCGTGGGGGCGCAGCAGCGTCGCGAGCACGCGCAGCAGCGTCGTCTTGCCGGCGCCGTTGGGCCCGAACACGACCAGCGTCTGGCCCGCGGCGAGCGACAGCGAGACGTCACTGAGCGCGTCGCGTTCGCCGTAGTGCCGAGACAGCCCTTCGACCTCGAGTGCGGCCGCGCTCAACGTCCAAGCCGTCCATCTACGCCGATAAGGCACAAAGACGTCATCTGGTTTGGACGTTGCCTGCGGGGCATGAGGCGCAACACCGGGTATCAGGAGGGGTTTTGAGGGCGATGCGCCTGTTGTCCACTTTGTCTAATTGAGAGGTAAAGAGGCTGCTCGATGGGACCCGAAGACTGTCCGCTCGACCGCGTCTCGACTGCCGCCCTGGTCGTGCGCGTGCTCGACGAGCTCGACGCGAGCAGCGAAGAGCAGCGCGATGAGCTGCTGTGCGAGCTGCTGTGCGCGGCGTGGGGAAGCATCTTGGCTCAGAACCAGTGACGCGAACGCCAGCCCGCACCTATACCTGAATTGCGCGGGCATCCTGCGCCCGCGCTATCAGCTCGCGCACGGCCTGCTCGCCTGAGCTGTCGGCGTTGCGCAGCAGCGCGATCGGGTCGGGGTCGCCGTTGACGATTCCCTCGAAGAACTCCTTGCGCTCCTGGTAGGTCTCGAGCGTGCCCTTCGCCCAGCCGCGCACCTCGCCCAGCAGCACCGCCAGCTGCGCGTAGGGCTCGCCGAACTGCGCTTCGATCTCACGCTTCATGCGCTTGGCCAGCGCCGGCGAGGCGCCGGCGGTCGAGATCGCGATCGCCAACGGGCTCATGCGCACGATCGCGGGCAGGATGAAGTTGCACAGCGGTGGCACGTCGACGACGTTGACCAGCATCGCCCGGCGCTCGGCGTCCTCGTAGACCGCGATGTTGACGTCGGTGTCGTCGGTCGCGGCGATCGCCATGAACGCGCCCTCGAGGTCGGCCGCGCCCGCGTAGCTGCGCCGCTCCCAACGGATCGAGCCCTCCTGCGCATACTCCTGCAGCGCCGGCTCGGCCTCGGGTGCGATCAGCGTCACGTCGCCGTCGCACGCGAGCAGCCCCTCGACCTTCTCCAGGCCGATCTCACCACCGCCGATCACCAGGCAGCGCCGGCCGGAGAGCTTCAGGCAGGCGATGTAGAAGGGGGTGTCCAGCATCCCCTGCACACAGCTCTGGTCGCAGATCCCCCTGCGCAGCTGACACACGCACTCCTTGCCGGCGTAGGCCTGGGCGGGCATGGTCACAGGTTAGCCCTCCTGGGCGGCCGGCTAGCTGCGCGGCAGCCCCCGCCCAAACGCCCGCGCGCCCACCCGCGCCAACGCCAGCGCTCCCTCCCGCCACGCGCGGTCGTGGTCGGACTCGCCCGCGGAGCGCAGCTTGGCGACGGTGCGCATGGCCCGCACGCTGGTGGCGTCGTACGGCCCCCACCACAGGCCGCGCAGGCGCGGCGGGTCCCAGGTGATGAGCTTCTCCTGGGCACACGCGCGCAGACCTGCCTGTCCGAGCGTTCGGCCCAGCCCACCGCCCGCGGCGGCGCCCCATGGGCCGCGCGAGACGGTCGGTCCGGGAAGGTGGTCGTTGAGCCACACCATGCCCGCGCGCAGCTCGCGCGCGATCCGGATCCCCTGATAGCGGTCGGTCGTCCACACCGACGCGCCGAGACCGTAGTCGCCGCCGTTGGCGGCGGCGATCGCCTCGTCGATCGAGTCGACCGCGACGACGACCAGCACCGGCCCGTCGATCGGCTCGCGCAGCACGCGCATCTCGCTGCGGGCGCCCGTTATCACCGCGGGCGCGTAGAAGGCTCCGGCGCAGCCGGACGGGCTGACCGGTCCGCCGCAGTGCAGTCGCGCGCCCTGCGCGACTGCCTCATCGACGAGCGCGCGGACGTGCTCGGCGCGGCGCGCGGACGCCAGCGGCCCGACCTGCACGCGCGGGTCGGACGGATCGCCGACGGTCAGCGCTCGCGCTCCGCTGACGAGCCCCGCGAGGAAGCGCTCGTAGACCTCGCGTGCCACGTACACGCGCTCGATCGATCCGCGCGCCTGCCCCGCGCCGGCGCAGCCGGCCCACAGAGCGCCGGCGATCGCGCGCCGCAGGTGCGCGTCGGCGAGCACGAGCATCGCGTCCTTGCCGCCGAGCTCGACCGTGACCTCCTTCTCGCGCGACACGCACGCCCGCGCGACGACCCGTCCGACCGCGGGTGAGCCCGTGAACAGGACCTTGCTCACCGGCGCCTGCGCGAGCGCCACGCCGACGTCGGCGCCGCCGTGCACGACCCGCACGAGCCCCTCGGGCAGCCCCGCGCGCGCCAGCACCCGCGCGATCCGCTCGCCTGTCAGGCAGGCGCGCCCGGCGGGCTTGAAGACGACGCCATTGCCGGCCAGCAGCGCTCCCGCGATCTGCCCGAGCGGTTGCGCGAACGGCGCGCTGCCGGCGCCGATCACGGCGACGACGCCATACGGCTCGAACGCGATGCTCGCGCGCTTGGCGATCGTCAGCGAGCGGTTGACGCCCACGCGCCGGCTGCTCAGCACCTCCGCCCCGTCCTCGGCGACCCACTTCAATGCGTCGATCGCCGCCAGCAGCTCGAGCGCCGCGATCTCCGCGCGCGGCCTGCCCTGCTCGCGTCCGAGCGCCTCGGCGAGCTCGTCGAAGTCGTCGATCACCGCCTGCGCCATCCTGCCCATGTAGCGCGCGCGGTCCTTCACGCGCAGCAGCGCCCACAGCGGCTGCACCTTGGCGACCGCGTCCACCACCTCGTTGATGCGCTCTGGCGCCGTCATCGGGACCCTGCCGAGCAGCGCGCCCGTCGCCGGGTCGCTCGCTGTGAGCTCCTCGCGCGCGATGGCCTCGCTCGGCGGGGCGACGCTCGCGCTCGCCGACGTGGGGGTCTCGCTCGAGGACGCGCTCATCACATGCGATTATCGCGCCTGAGACTCGCGCGCCCGGCGAATTCGCTCGAGGCGGGCCGCCAGCTCCGCCTCGGCCTCATCGGGCTCGTAGAAGCGCTCGCCGGCGACGGTGGCGGGCAGCAGCGGCTGCGAGGCGAGATGGCCCGCGTGCCCGTGGGGATTGTCGTAGCCGCCGCGGTCCTGCCCGGGACGGGGCCCGGAGCGCAGCCAGCTCGGGACGGGCGCGGCGCCGTGCGCGCGGACGTGGCTCGCGGCCGCCGACAGCGCGCGCCCGGCGGCGTCGGACTTCGGCGCGAGCGCCAGGTAGATGGCGGCCTGCGCGAGCGCGTAGCGCGCCTCGGGCAGGCCCACGTGCTCGACCGCCTGTGCGGCTGCGGTCGCGACCGACAGCGCGCCCGGGTCGGCGTTGCCGATGTCCTCGGAGGCGAGGATGATCATGCGGCGCACGATGAAGCGCGGGTCCTCGCCGCCCTCCAGCATCACCGCGAGGTAGTACAGCGACGCGTCCGGATCGGAGCCGCGCGTGGCCTTGATCCAGGCCGAGATGTAGTCGTAGTGGCGGTCGCCTCCTTTGTCGTAGAGGACGGCGTGGCGCTGCAGCGCGTCCTCCACGCGGGCCAGGCTCACGCGCTCCTCGCCCAGCTCGGCGGCCGTCGCGGCGGCCAGCTCGAGCGCGTTCAGCGCGGTGCGCGCGTCGCCTTCGCTGCGCAGCGCGAGGAAGTCCACCGCGGCGTCCTCGAGGGCGGGCGCTCCATCGCCGGCCGCGAGCGCGTCATCCCCGTCCGCCATCGCGTCGGCGGCGTGGCGCAGCACGGCCCCGACCTCCTCGGGCGTGAGCGCCTGCAGCGCATACACGCGCAGGCGCGAGAGCAGCGCGCCGTTGACCTCGAACGCGGGGTTCTCGGTCGTCGCGCCGATCAGCGTCACGAGTCCTTCCTCGACGGCCGGCAGCAGTGCGTCCTGCTGCGCCTTGTTGAAGCGGTGGATCTCATCGAGGAACAGCACCGTCTGTGCGCCGCCCGTGTCGCGCCGGTGGGAGGCGCGCTCGATCACGGCGCGCACCTCGGCGCGCCCGGCGGCGACCGCGCTCAGCTCTTCGAACGCCGCCTGCGAGCTCTCGGCGACGATCCGCGCGAGCGTGGTCTTGCCGGATCCGGGCGGCCCGTAGAGCACCATCGAGTGCGGATGGCCCTGCTCGATCGCGGTGCGCAGCGCGGAGCCCTGGGCGAGCAAATGCGACTGCCCGACGAACTCCCCGATGTTGCGCGGGCGCACGCGTACGGCAAGCGGGCGACGCTCGCGGTCGCGATCGGCCGCAGTGTGACGTTTGGCCATATCGGCGGCCGGATCTTTGGCCAGATCGTTGTGCGGATCGTCGCCAAACAGGGTATCCACATGGGTGAGTATCGCTGTTGTCGCGTACACCCCTTTTGCAGGCCCCGCAGGGTGTCCCGCCGCGTCTGTCGAATCTATAGATTGCGTGAAGGAAATTGCCAAGCCCCAACCCCATCCCAGCCAAAGGGCATCGAGTTGAGCACCAGCGCCGCTGAGCTGCTGCCGTCGGGAGGGGATGCGCTCGAATTCCTGGACGTCGGCGGCGATATCGCCGGTCGCTCGCCGCTGCAGCTGTTCTGGCGCAGGCTGCGCCAGGACCGCGTGGCGCTGGTGTCGCTCGCGTTCATCGTGTTCCTGATCGTCCTCGCGATCGCGGCGCCGCTCGTCGTCAGCGTGCTCGGTCTGCCCGGGCCCGACGTGCAGAACCTCAACCTCACCGACTCCTTCGGCTCGCCGCTGGGGCCGAGCCTGGCGCACCCGTTCGGGGTCGACTCGCTCGGCGAGGACGTGATGTCGCGCGTGATCTACGGCACGCGCGTCTCGCTGGAGGTCGGCATCATCGGCACTGCCATCTCGACCGTGGTCGGCGTGGTCGTGGGCATGCTCGCCGGCTTCTACCGCGGCTGGGTTGACACGCTGATCTCCCGCTCCATGGATGTGATCCTGTCGATCCCGATCCTGCTGCTGGGCCTCGGTTTGAGCGCCGCGTGCGCGGTTAGGGGCTGCGTCAAAGGCACGATCCAGCCGGGGCTCGGCTCGATCATCTTCATCATCGCGATCGCGACGTGGCCGACCGTCGGGCGCATTGTTCGCGGTCTCGTGCTCTCGTTGCGCGAGCGCGAGTTCGTCGAAGCCTCGCGCGCCTTGGGCGCTTCCGACATGCGCATCATGTTCCGGGAGATCCTGCCCAACCTGACGGCGCCGATCATCGTCTACTCGAGCCTCCTGATTCCGACGAACATCCTGTTCGAGGCGGCCCTGTCCTACCTGGGCGTGGGCATCCGCCCGCCGACCGCGAGCTGGGGTCAGATGATCGCCAACGCGACCCCCATCTTCAACACGGCATGGTGGTACATGCTGTTTCCAGGCCTGGCGCTGCTGTTCACGGTGCTGGCCTTCAATCTGCTGGGCGACGGGCTGCAAGACGCCCTGAACCCGAGGAACACCCGGTGAGGGCGTTCAAACACAACACAGGAGGCGTGTCAATGAAGTCGACTAGAACCGTCGCAGCCGCTGCGCTTGTCGCGGTGGCCGTACTGGTGCTGGCCGCATGCGGCTCGAGCAGCAGCACCGGCTCGAGCACGGTTGCGAGCACGGCGAGCACGATCAGCACCGACGGCTATCAGAGCCCGGCGACGGAGTCGCTCGCGTGCGTCAAGCGTGGTGGCGCGCTGCAGGTGCTCGACGAAACCGACTTCGAACACCTCGATCCAGGGATCGCCTACTACGCGCTCGACTACGGGGTCGTGTTCGCGACGCAGCGGCCGCTGTACTCGAACAAGCCGAACACGACGGAACCGAGCCCCGACATGGCCTCGGGGCCACCGGAAGTGTCCGCGAACAACGAGACCGTGACGGTGCACCTGAAGGAAGGCATTCACTTCAGCCCGCCGGTCAACCGCGAAGTGACCTCCGAAGACGTCGCCTACGCGATGGAGCGCGGCGCCAACCCGAACGTGGCAAACCCCTACTTCCAGTCCTATTTCGAGGCGATCGAAGGTGCGCCGAAGGCCAACGGTGGGCCGATCAAGGGCATCGAAACGCCGAACAAGCACGAGATCGTCTTCCACTTGGACGAACCCAAGGGCCAGCTCGTGGCGGACGCGCTGGTGCTGCCGCTGTCGGCGGCCGTGCCCAAGGAATACGCCGAAAAATTCGACAAGAACAAGCCGTCCAACTACACCAACTACCAGGTGGCGACGGGCCCGTACATGTTGAAGAACAACGCCGAAGGCAAGGTGCTCGGAATCGGCTACATACCGGGCAAGTCGGCGACGCTCGTGCGCAACCCCAACTGGGCCGCGCAGACCGACTTCCGCCCCGCGTGCCTGAACGAAATCGACATCAAGATCGGCGGCACGAACACCGTCATCGGGCGTCAGGTGCTCGAAGGCTCGGACCTGGTCGAGAACGAACCGGTGACGCAGTCGAACATCAAGCTCGCGGCCGAACACTACAAAAGCCAGCTGCAGATCTCGCCGGGCGCTGGCAGCCACTACATCGGCGTCAACAACAAGGTCGGGCCGTTCTCGAACATCGACCTGCGCAAGGCGCTGTGGGCGGCGCTCGATCGCGCGGCGATGGACCGGGCGCGCGGGGGTGAACTGGTAACGAACGTCGCGACGCACTTCATCTACCCGACGATCAACGGCTTCGAACAGGCCGGCGGCCTGAAGGGCCCGACCGGACCGCAGTTCGACTTCAACGAACACCCCGAAGGCGACATGGCGATCGCCGAAAAGTACATCAAGCTCGCCGGCTACCCGAGCGGCAAATACACCGGCGGCAAGACGGTCGAGGTCGTCGGCGCCAGCACCCCGCCCGCGAAGGAAGATGCGGAAATCGTCAACGAGACGCTCAAAAACCTGGGCTTCACGACCAAGTTCACGCTCGTGGAAACCTCGACGATGTATGCGAAGTACTGCAACGTGCCCAAAGAAGAGATCGACGTCTGCCCGAGCGTCGGCTGGATCGCGGACTTCGCCGACCCGCAGACGGTGCTGAACATCACATTCAACGGCAAGTTCATCGATCCCACCGGCAACGTCAACTGGGGTCAGACGAACGTCCCGAAAATCAACGCGGCGATGACCAAGGCCGAAACGGTCGTCGGCAAAGCGGCGCGGGCGACGGCGTGGGCCAAGATCGACGAAGAACTCGTCGAAGACGCCGCGGCGATCCCGTTCGACTGGGACAAGGAGGGGGCCATCGAGAGCGCCGACGTCCACGGTGTCGGCCAGGAGTGGAACGAAGGCACCTGGGACTACAGCTTCACGTCACTGAAGTAGGCGCTGGAGCGACCGCTGGCTGGAGGGGCTCCGTGCGCCGGAGTCCCTCCAGCGTCGCATCCTGTCCCGACGAGGCGAGTAGAGACATGCAGCGAGGCATGGACCACCAACAGACGAGCACCAAACGCACTATGAGCCCCGGCCGATGATCCGCTACATCATCCGCCGGCTCTTGTGGGGGGTGGCGCTGCTGGTGATCGTCGCTGCGCTCACGTTCGTCCTGTTCCGGATCCTCCCCACCGGCAATCCCGCGCTGCTGCGCGCAGGACGCGACCCGCAGCCGAAGCTGGTGAAAGAAATCGAAGGCATCCTCGGCCTCAACAAGCCCTTGCTGGTGCAGTTCTGGGACTACCTGAAGGAAGTCTTCTTTCACTTCAACTTCGGCTACAGCTACTACAGCCAGGAGTCGGTAAAGAGCCTGATCGCCGAACGCCTGCCGGCGACGCTGTCGTTGACGGTCGGCGCCGCCGTGCTGTGGATCGTCTCGGGGCTGACCGTGGGCGTGCTCTCGGCGTTGCGCCGGCACTCGTTCGCCGACCGCGTGGCGATGGGCATCTCGCTCGTGCTGATCTCGGCGCCCGAATTCTGGCTGGGCCTGATCTTCCTCTACCTGTTTGCATCGGACATCGGCGTGGTCAAGATCTTCCCGGGATCGGGCAGCTACGTCGGCATCACGAGTGATCCCTGGAAATGGTTCACCTCGCTGATCATGCCGTGGGTCGTGCTCGCGGCCGGCTCCGCGGCGATCTACGCGCGGCTCATGCGCGGCAGCCTGTCGGAGGCGATGCGCGAGGACTACATCAGGACCGCGCGCGCCAAGGGGCTGCCCGAGAAAGATGTCGTGCGCCAGGGAGTGCGCGCGGCGATCAACCCGATCTTCACCCTGTTCGGGCTGGAAGTGGGCCTGCTGCTGGGTGGCGCGGTGCTCGTCGAGACGGTCTTCAACATCCCCGGCATCGGTGAGTTGAACTACAAAGCGATTCAGTCCTCTGACTTCCCCGTCACGCAGGGGACGGTGCTGCTCGCGGCGATGTTCATCATCCTCGCGAACATCGTCGTGGACATCGCCTACGCGTATCTCGACCCGCGCGTGCGCTACTCATGAGCGCCGCCGCATCGTCCCCGCCGGGCGAGCCGCTGCTGCGCGTCGAGGAGCTGCGCGTCGAGTTTCCAAGCGAGGACGGTCTCGTGCACGCCGTCGACGGCATCACCTACCAGGTGCACAGCGGGCGCACGCTGGGCATCGTCGGCGAGTCGGGGTCGGGCAAGACCGTCTCCTCGCTGACCACACTGGGCCTGACGCGCCGGCAGGGAGCGCGCATCTCCGGGCGCATCCTGTTCGAGGGGCAGGATCTCGTGACGCTGCCCGAAGAGCAGCTGCGCGCGATCAGGGGCAACGACGTCGCGATGATCTTCCAGGACCCGCTGTCGTCGCTGCACCCGCTGTACAAGGTCGGCAAGCAGCTGATCGAGGCCGTGCGCGCTCACCGCGACGTGTCCAAGGCGCAGGCGCGCGCGCGTGCCGTCGAGCTGCTCGGCCTCGTCGGCATCCCCGATCCGGCCAGGCGCGTCGATGAGTATCCGCACGAGTTCTCCGGCGGGATGCGCCAGCGCGTGATGATCGCGATGGCGCTCGCCAACGAGCCGAAGCTGCTGATCGCGGACGAGCCGACGACGGCGCTCGACGTGACCGTGCAGGCACAGATCCTCGCGCTGATGGAACGCCTGCAGCGCGAGCTGGGGATGGCGATCGTGATCATCACGCACGACCTCGGCGTGGTCGCGGAGATGGCCGACGACATCGCGGTCATGTATGCGGGGCGGATCGTCGAGACGGCCTCGGCGGCGCGTATGTTCGCGGCCCCCGAACATCCCTACACGTGGGGCCTGCTGCGGTCGATACCGAGGCTGAACGGGCCGCGCGAGGAGGATCTCGTGCCGATCCCCGGCACGCCGCCGAGCCTCATCAGCCGCCCTTCGGGCTGTCACTTTCACCCGCGCTGCCCCTACGCCCAGCCGGATCACGCGCGCATCGACCCGCCGCTCGAGCCGGTCCCGGATGAGCCCAGTCACCACGTCGCCTGCCTGCTCGAGCCTGACGTGCGACGCAACCTGTGGGTGCAGTTGCGCGCCGGCAGCACGCCCGAGCAGGCGCTGGCAGAGGTGGAACCTCCGGTGGCACCGGCATGAGCGAGCCGCTCGTGCGCGTCCGCGAGCTCGTCAAGCATTTCCCGCTGACGCGCGGCATCATCATCCAGCGCAAGATCGGCGCCGTCAGAGCGGTCGATGGCGTGAGCTTCGACATCGAGCGCGGCGAGACGCTCGGGATCGTCGGGGAGACAGGGTGCGGCAAGAGCACGACCGCCAAGCTGGTGATGCGCCTGCTCGAGGCCACGTCCGGCGAGATCGACTTCGAGGGCAACGACATCACGCGCCTGAAGGGCGCGGCGCTGAAGGCGGTCAGGCGCGAGGTGCAGATGATCTTCCAGGACCCGTACTCGTCGCTGAACCCGCGCAAGACGGTCGGCTCGATCATCGGCGAGCCGTTCGCGATCCACAAGCTGCTGGGAGACAAGGGCGAGCGCAAACGCGAGGTACAGCGCCTGATGGAGACGGTCGGGCTGAATCCCGAGCACTACAACCGCTACCCGCATGAGTTCTCCGGCGGCCAGCGCCAGCGCATTGGCGTCGCGCGCGCGCTGGCGCTGAGCCCGAAGCTGCTGATCGCCGACGAGCCCGTGTCCGCGCTCGACGTCTCGATCCAGGCGCAGGTGCTCAACCTGCTGCGCGACCTGCAGCGCCGGCTCGGCCTGACGCTGATGTTCATCGCGCATGACCTGTCGGTCGTGCGCCACATGTGCGATCGCGTGGCGGTCATGTATCTCGGGAAGATCGTCGAGATGGGCCCCAACGAGGCGCTGTACGACTTCCCGCGACACCCGTACACGGGCGCGCTGCTGGCGGCGGTGCCGGTTGCCGACCCGTCGCTGCACGGCAATCAGCGGCGGCCGCTCGGCGGCGACGTGCCGAGCCCGGCCAACCCGCCGAGCGGTTGCCGCTTCCATACGCGCTGCCCGAAGGCGCAGGCGCTGTGCTCGACCCAGGAGCCGGCGCTCGTGGACAAGGGCTCGGGGACGCTCGTGGCCTGCCACTACCCGCTCACCCGCGAGGAGGTCGCGCAGATCGGCGTACGATCTGCGCGATGAGCGCGAACGATTCCAACGACGGTGAGCTGGCGGCCGAGGCGCAGGAGCTGCTCACAAGCCTGATCCGCTTCAACACTGTCAATCCACCGGGCAACGAGCTCGCGGCGCAGGAGTACCTGGCCAACCATCTTGCGCTGGCGGGCTTCGAGTGCGAGCTGCTCGGCGCGGAGCCCGAGCGCCCGAACCTGGTGGCGCGGCTGCGCGGCGCTGAGGAGGGCCCGACGCTGTGCTACCTCGGCCACGTCGACACGGTGCTGGCGAACCCGCAGGAGTGGTCGCACGATCCGTGGTCGGGTGACCTGGCCGACGGCTTTCTGTGGGGCAGGGGGGCGCTGGACATGAAGTCGCAGGTCGCGGCGGAGATCGCCGCGGCGTCGTCGCTGGCGCGCTCTGGCTGGCGCCCCGCGCGCGGCGAGCTGCTGATCGTGGCGGTCGTCGACGAGGAGACCGGCGGCTCGCTGGGAGCCGAATGGATCACCAAGAACCACCCCGAGAAGGTCCGCTGCGACATGCTCATCAACGAGGGCGGCGGCGCGGTGTTCGAGTATGGGGGCCCGCCCACCCGGCGTCACTACGGCGTGTGCTGCGCGGAGAAGGGCGTGTTCCGCTTCAAGGTGATCACCGACGGGGTCGCCGGGCATGCGTCGATGCCCGGCATGGGGGAGAACGCGCTGCTGAAGATGGGCCCCGTGCTCGAGCGATTCGCGGCGCGCCAGCCGTCATACCGGCCGACGGAGGAGCCGCTGGCGTTCCTGCGCGGCATCGGCGAGGACCCTGCGGACCTGGAGGGCGCGGTCGCGCGCCTGCGGGCGGTCGACCCGCGCCTGGCGATCATGTTCGAGCCGATGCTCGGCGTCACGTTCACGCCGACGCGGATCGCCGCGTCGGAGAAGATCAACGTGATCCCCAGCCGCGCGGAGCTGAAGGTGGACTGTCGCGTGCCGCCGGGTCTGGGCGAGCAGGAGGTGCGCGAGGGCTTGACCGAGGTTCTCGGCGATGGCTCAGACCCCGACGCACCCGCGGACTCCCGGGGGGCCGCGGACTCCGATCGGCCGTGGCAGATCGAGTTCACCGAGCAGGTCGTGGGCAACCGCTCGCCGGTGGGCTCGCAGCTGATGGACGCGATCTCCGGCTGGATCGCCGAGCGCGACCCCGGCGCTGAGGTCGTGCCGGTGGTGCTTCCCGGCTTCACCGACTCGCGCCACTTTCGCATGGCGTTCCCGGAGTGCGTGGCGTACGGGTTCTTCCCGCAGCGCCATCAGTCGATGCTGGAGAGCGCACCGCTGATCCACGGCGCGGACGAGCGCATCGACGTGCGCGATCTGGCCTTTGCGGCGGAGCTGTTCAGGGATCTCGCCACGCGCATCCTGGGCTGAGGACGCGGGCATCCTCGCCCGGCAGATTGCAGCGCTCGACAAGCGGGTATGAAGTACGCATAATGGGAAGCGATGCCAAGGATGGTTGAGTCGCTGGAGAGGATGGAGAGGTGAGCACGCAGGCAACGGTTGCGCCGCGCTCACCCAGCGGGAAGGCAGTGCGCGCACACGCTGCGCGTACGCACGGCGCCTCGCCGTCGGGCGCGGCACTGAAGGGCGCGGCGCTCAAGCACCGCGTGGTTGATGGCGCCGTGCCGCGCGTGCACGTGGCCACGGTGCAGCCGTCCGTGTCGCACGTGTCGTTCGCCCAGGAAATCCAGAACCAGGCGCTCAACTGGGAGCCGGTGATCGCGATCCTGTTCTTCACGGCGCTGATTTTCATGATGTGGCGGATGATGAAGGTGATGCCGCGGATCAAGCCGCAGCAGATCAAGCCGACGTCCGATCAGTCGGTCACCTTCGCGGACATCGCGGGCGTCGATGACGCGAAGGCGGAGCTGCAGGAGATCGTCGAGTTCCTGCGCGAACCGAAGGCCTTCAAGGCGCTCGGCGCGAAGGTCCCCAAGGGGATCCTGCTGCACGGGCCGCCGGGCACCGGCAAGACGCTGCTGGCGAAGGCGGTCGCAAACGAGTCGGGCGCGCAGTTCTTCGCGCAGTCGGCGGCGTCGTTCGTGGAGATGTTCGCGGGCCTCGGCGCGGCGCGCATCCGCCGCCTGTTCGCGATCGCGCGCAAGCACGAACCGGCGATCATCTTCATCGACGAGCTCGACGCCGTCGGTGGCCGGCGCGGGATGGACATATCGGGCGAGAAGGACCAGACGCTCAATCAGCTGCTGGTGGAGATGGACGGCTTCTCCTCGAGCGGACGGGTGGTGGTGATCGCGGCGTCGAACCTGCTCGACAAGCTCGACCCGGCGCTGCTGCGCCCGGGCCGCTTCGACCGCCAGGTGTTCGTGGTGCCGCCCGACGTCAAAGGCCGCCTTGGCATCCTGCAGGTGCACACGCGCGACAAGCCGCTGGAGAACCTCGACCTCGGGGCCGTGGCGCAGCAGACGAGCGGGCTGACGGGAGCGGACCTGGCGAACATCTGCAACGAGGCTGCGATCTTCGCGACCAGGCGCGGAGCCACGAAGATCGCGCTCAAAGACTTCGACTCGGCGATCGAGCGCGTGATCGCGGGCGTGCAGTCCAAGCGCGTGCTGGGCGAGCACGAGAAGAAGGTGGTCGCGTTTCACGAGGCGGGGCACGCGCTGTGCGGTGAGCTGCTGCCGTCGGTGGACCGCGTGCACCGGATCTCGATCGTGCCGCGCGGGCGCGCGCTGGGCTACACGCTGAACCTGCCCGCCGAGGACCGGTATTTGAAGACGCGCGAGGAGCTGCTCGACTACATGACGGTGCTGCTCGGCGGCCGCGTGGCCGAGCAGATCGTGTTCGGCGCGATCACGACGGGCGCTTCTGACGACCTGAAGCGTGTGGCCGACATCTCGCATTCGATGGTGCATGACTTCGCGATGGGCACCGCCGGCGTGGGACGCTCGCCCGAGGGGGACGTGCGCCTGTCGGAGCGGACACTGCGTCTGCGCGACGAGGAGCGCCAGGATCTGATCGAGGAGGCGCGCCGGGCGGCGCAGAAGCTGATCGTCGCCCACCGCGCGCAACTCGACGCGCTGGCGCACGAGCTGCTGGAGCGCGAGGTGCTCGATCGCGACGCGATCGACAAGATCATGGCTGGAGTGCCGCGCATGGAGCGCGCGCCGGGGGTGGGCCTGCGCGTGGTGGCGGCGGCCGCGTCGCATTCGCCCCCGCCGGCGCCGTCTGCGATCCCGCTTCCGGGCCCTGCACGCGAGGACGAGCCCGAGCGTCTATAGACTGCGGCTGGTGTTCAGCCGCATCGACCACATAGGCGTCGCCGTCGAGGAGATCGAGCCCGCGCTCGAGCTGTATCGCGACAGCTTCGAACTGCAGGTCGCGCACCGCGAGGTGGTGCGGGAGCAGGGCGTCGAGGCGGTGCTGCTGGACGTGGGCGAGAACCACGTCGAGCTGCTGGCGCCGCTGGGGCCGGACACGCCGGTGGGCAAGTTCCTCGCCAGGCAGGGCCCGGGGCTGCACCACGTGGCCTACCAGGTGGCCGACATCGACGCGACGCTTGAGACGCTCAAGCAGGCTGGGCTGCAGCTGATCGACGAGCAGCCGCGGACCGGCATTCGCGGCTCGCGCGTGGCGTTCATGCACCCGCGCGCGACCGCCGGTGTGCTGACCGAGATCGTGCAACCGGCCGTCACGGCGGAGGCCCACTGATGGCCGGGGGAGCAAGGCGTGTGACGCTCGGCTTCAAGGGCGGCCAGGTGCTGGCCGTGCGCGTCAGCGACAAGCAACTCGAAGACCTCAGCGCGGCGCTCGGCGGCAGCGGTTGGCACCAGCTCGAGAGCGAGGACGGGCCGGTGCGGGTGGATCTTGGGCAGGTCGTCTACCTCACCGCCGATAGCGACGAGCTCCGGGTTGGCTTTGGCTAGCCCGCGTTGAGCCTGGACGAGCGGCTGCTGCTGCTGGCACGCACGCGCGGGCACACGCCGCGGGCGGAGCGGGCGGTGGCGGGGTTCTCGAGGCTTGGCGAGCACGCCGGCATCTGGCTTGCGATCGGCGCCGCTGGAGCGGCGCTCGACGGGGAGCGCCGGACGGACTGGCGGCGGGCGACGGCGACCGTTGTGGGGGTGTACGCGCTGAACACGGCGATCAAGCGCGTCGTCGGGCGCCATCGACCTGAGCTTCCGGGGCTGCCGGCGCTGACGGGCACACCGACAGCGCTGAGCTTTCCGAGCGCTCACGCCGCCACGTCGTTCGCCGGCGCGCGGGTGTACGCGAGGCTCGGGCTGCCGATCGTGCCGCTGTACGCGCTTGCCGTGGGGCTGTCGCTGTCGCGGCTGTACCTCGGGGTTCACTACCCGTCCGACGTGCTGGCGGGGGCGGCGCTTGGCGAGCTGACCGCGCGGGCTGTAGCATGATTTGTGATACGTTTGACCTGTGTCCCGCGCCCTTCATGTCAGGCTCGACGCCGACTCCGAAGCGGCGCTGGCGGTATTGCGCGCTGAGGGTATGAGCGACTCGCAGGCTGTCCGGAGCGCCTTGACGGAGGCTCGTGCGCGCCGTCGCCGGCGGGTCGCACTGCGGGAGGAGGCACGCCGGCTGGCGGCCGATCCGCGCGATCGCGCCGAGCTGGCGGCGCTACGTGAGGAGCTTGACGAGCTCTCTCCGCCGTGGCCGGCTGACTGATGGTTCGCGGGGAGGTCGTGCGGCTGGGCGCGCCACGTCGTGCGCGCGGCCATGAGCAACGGGGAGCGCGTCCGGGGGTCGTCGTGCAGGCGGACGAGCTACTCGACCTCAGCACGGTGCTTATCGCTCCGACGTCGCGCTCGGCGCCGCCCGCGACGTTTCGTCCGACGATTGACCTGGCTGGCACGCCCACCCGCGTACTGACGGATCAGCTGCGCGTCGTCGATGCGCAGGCGGTCAGGGGCAGTATCGGCCACCTCAGCCATGGCGAGATGGCAGCTGTCGATGACGCCTTGGCGCTCGTTCTCGGTCTTCCGGGCTGACGGTGGGCAGTTGAGCACGCGCATCGGAATCGTGGGCATGCCCAACGCGGGCAAGTCATCGCTGTTCAACGCGCTGACGAAAGCGGGCGTGGAGGCGGCGAACTACCCGTTCACGACGATCGAGCCGAACGTGGCGGTGGTGCCGGTGCGCGACGAGCGCCTGGAGGAGGTGGCGCGCACGGTGGGCGCGTCGGAGATCGTGTGGGACACGGTCGACTTTCACGACATCGCGGGGCTGGTGGCGGGGGCGCACGAGGGCGAGGGCCTGGGCAACCGCTTCCTGGCGAACATCCGCGAGACACACGCGATCGTGCACGTGGTGCGCGCGCACGGCGACGAGAACGTGGTCCATCCGGAGGGCCGCGTGGACCCGTTGGCGGATATTGAAACGATTGAGACGGAGCTTGTAATGGCGGATCTGGAGGCCGCTGAACGCCGGGTGGAGAGGGTCGGCAAACAGGCTCGCGGGGGCGACCGCGTGGCGATCGCGGAGGAGGCGTGGCTGCGCGAGGTGATCGCGGCGCTGCAGGCGGGCCGCCCGGCGCGCACGGTGCCGGTGCCGGATGAGGCGCCGAACGCGGCGCGCGACCTGGGTTCGCTGACGAGCAAGCCGGTGCTGTTCGTGGCGAACGTGGACGAGGGCTCGGAGGAGATCCCGGCGGCGGTCGCCGAGCACGCGGCGGCGCAGGGCGCGCGCGCGGTGGCGGTGTCCTCGCGCATCGAGGCCGAGCTGGCGGAGCTCGAGGACGAGGACGCGGCGGCGATGCGGGAAGAATTGATTCCCGGCCCGCCCGGCGAGTCCGGCCTGCAGCGCGTCGTGCGCGAGGCGTTTGCGCTGCTGGAGCTGATCGCGTTCTTCACTGCCGGCGAGGCGACGATCGCGCAGTCGTGGCACCTGCACCGCGGCCTGACCGCGTGGCACGCGGCGGGCCAGATCCACACGGACATCCAGAAGGGCTTCGTGCGCGCTGAGGTGATCGGCTGGCGTGAGCTCGTCGACGCGGGCGGCTACGCGGGCGCGCGCGAACGCGGCACGCTGCGGTTGGAGGGGCGCGACTACGTGATGAACGACGGGGACGTAATCACAATCAAGTTCACGCCGTAGACCCCGGCACGATCTCGAATGCCTGCCGCCCGTGCAGACGGTAGATGTGAAAGTCGGCGTCGAGGGTGAAGATGCGCTTGAGCCGCCGTTCCTCGGCGAGCGCGACGAGCGTGGCGTCGGCGAGGTCCATCGGGCGGTCGGCGTAGCGCTCCATCAGGCGCGCTGAGCGCTTGTTGGCTGCCGCTGACGGCTGCGCAACAACGAGGTCCTCGCGCAGCACCATGCGCCACAGGGGCTCCTGTCCGTGCCAGCCGGCGGCGCGCCCGAGCAGGTACATCGCCTCGGTAAACGCGGGCCAGGTCGTGATGAGCGGCAGGCTCAACTGTGCGAGCGTCTCCCGGCAGCGCTTGTGATCGGCCTCGTCTGCGTCGATCAGCGCGACGAGCGGGCCGGCGTCGGTGAGTGTCACGGTCTTTGATCGAGCGCCTCGACGAAGGCGGGTCCGGTGTCGCGGGCCTGGCCCCCGCCTCCGTGGACCGCGCCGATCACATCGGCCAAGCGCTCGCTTGCGCCGGTCGCGAGAGTGTGATCGGCTCGCTCGCTGGCGGCACGCCGAATGAACTCCGACACCGATGCGCCTTCCGCCGCAGCGGCCTGGCGCACGCGCATGTCGAGCTCGTCGTCCAGTCTTATGCTGCGCATCCAGCCACTGTATCACATCTTCATGCAGCGTGATACATGACCCTTCTCGGTCGCATCAGCTCGCATCGACCATCCCCGCCAGCCGGTCCGCCAGTCGCTTCATGCCAAGCGCGCGCGCAGCAAGCGCGCCTGTGGCGAAGTCGGTGTTGCGCTCGCGCGGCAGCTCGACGTCGATCCGCTGCAGCGTCGCGATCTGCTTGAACGTACGCAGCAGCTCGGCGTTCTCGCGCAATACCGCGGCGATCCTCGGGCGCATGACCGCGCTTGCCCTGACCGCGGCCGCGTCTGAGTCCTCTGCGCTCGCGTCGGCGCCGGCGGCGCTGAGCAGCGCCTCGAGCGTTCCGTGCGCGCGCAGCAGCTCGGCGGCGGTCTTCGCGCCGATGCCCGGAGCGCCCGGCAGGCCGTCGGAGGGGTCGCCGCGCAGCGCGATGAAGTCGGCGACCTGCGCGGGCTCGACGCCGTAGCGCTCGCGCACCTGCGCTGGGCCGATCTCTGCGTGCCTGCCGCCCTTGAGCAGTTCGGCCACCGCGACGCGCTCGCTGACCGCGCCGAACAGGTCGCGGTCGCCGGTCAGCAGCAGCGCCCGCCCGCCGCGCTCCTCCTCGTCGCGCGCGAACGAGAACATCACGTCGTCCGCCTCGAGCTCGTCGCTCGTCGCGTAAGTCCAGCCGAAACTCTCAAGCAGCGCCGGGGCCTGCTGCCACTGCGTCCTGAGCTCCGGGGGCATCGGATCGCGGTGCGCGTGATACGGCGGGTACAGCCGCACGCGGTAGTCCGCCTGCTCCGCGCCCATGCACGCGACCACGCCATCCGGCGCAAGCGCCTGTGGGCGCGCGTCGTAGAACGTCAGGATCGCGTTGACCGTGCCGAGCAGCGCGTTCACGGGCTGCCCGCCGGCGCCGACGATCGATTTGGGCAGCGCGAAGTACGACCGGTACAGCAGCCACGGAACGTCTGCGATCAGCAGCGGCGTGCTCAGCCGTCGAGCATCCAGCAGTTTTCGCTCCACACGAAGCGGTTCGGGCCGCCCATCAACGCCGTCGGCAGTTCGATCGACGCGACCCCACCGTGGACGAGCACCGCGGCCGTGGCGATCGCGCGCTTCTGCGCCCGCAGCTGCGCCTGCCCGCCGGGTTCGTGCAGCCGCGCCGCGATCCGCGCGTTCCAGCGCTGTGCGCAGGTGCGGTGGTGCTGCGTTCCTCGCAGCGACGCGTCGAGGATCCCGCACGCGCCGGCGCCATTGCCCGCCAGCTCGGCGGTCACGAAGTTCGTCGCCGCACGGCGCACCCACGCGATCTGTTCGGGAGTGCCGACCGAATGGGCGCCCTGCGCGGCTGCCGGCGCCGGCAGCGCGGCGGCGCCGGCAAGCACCGCGATGCAGGCCAGCGGGGCGATGGAGCAGCGAAGCTTCATGCCAGAGATTGTGGTCGATCGAGCGGCGTCTGACCCGGTCCTGGGCTTGCGGCGGCGCCGCAGTGGACGGATGTACGACCGCAGTGGATGCATGTACGACCTATTCGGCCTGCGCGCCGCCGGTTGCGCCGCCGGTCGCGCTGACCGACGCGGCTGTCGCCGGCGCCTGCGCGCCGCCCTGCGCGCCGGCGCTCGGCGCAGCGGCGGCCGGCGGCGGGCTTTCGGGCGCGGGCGGCGAGAACGCGGTCTGTCCGCTGAGGTCGGGCTCACGCCGGATGCTCGTGCCGCTCTTGACGCTGAAGTACGCCCACGCGCTCTGCAGTCCCAGGCGCGCCTCCAGTTCCGGGCCGCTGACGCGGCTGTTGCCGCGCGTACCGAGCACCTCGGCGGCGATGATGCGCGGCGAGACGCCGCGCATCAGCACCTCGATCCCACGGAAGGAGCCCTTGACGAGACCGCTCAGACGGGCCGCCGCGGCGGCGAAGCCGATGCTCAGCTTCCAGCTGGAGGCCTTCGTTTCGTAGGCGTCTGGAACGCCTCGCAGCCACGGCTCGGGCGTGGAGCCGAGGAACGAGTTCTCGTTGTCCTCGGTCATGCCGCCGGAGCTCGCGAAGTAGTACGTGATCGCGGGCTTGCCCTGGTAGAGCACGATCTGTCCGGCGGTCGCCGCCACCGCCGCGTTCGTGGCCGCTGTTTCGGCGGCCGTGGTGGGCGGGCTCTCATAAACCTGCGAGCGCGTGTCCGCGTACACGTCGAACTTGGCGCCGCCGGCATCGTCGGTCAGCGCGTACGTGCGGCTCGCGATCGCCTGCGCCTCGAGCGCCGCCAGCGGCCAGCTGGAGGGCATCTCGGCGGCGACCACGCCGCGTACATAGCGTTCAAGCGGGACACCGACGACCTTCGCGCCCTCGAGCACCTTCACCACGGAGCTCGCCGGCGCCGGCCCGAGCGTGGTGCCGGTGTAGTAGTGCGCGAGGATCGCCGCGTCGCTCCAGCCGTGCTCCGCGTAGCCCAACGCGCCGTCCTGGCTCATGCCCACGCCGTGCCCGTCGCCCGCGCCTTCGATAACCAGCGTCGATGCGCTCGCGGTGGCTGTGCAGACGCTCAGCGTCGCGATCGGCGCGAGCACCGCCAGCAGGGCACGGACGCGGTGGTAGGTTGAGGCGATGACCCGCATCCGTGTCCGCAACACGGGCAGCACGCGATGGTCGCGCTCGAGCTGGGAAAGTCCCATGGGTCCTCGCTCGGCCGCTCGCCGCCGCTGCCTGAGGACTGCACGATGACTGGCGCCGAGGCCCGATGACCGCCCCCACCGATCGGAGATCGGCCAGCGAACGCGGCGTGCTCGAGCGGGTTCCCACCGAGCTGTTCATCGCCGGCGAGTGGCGCGCGGCCAGCGCCGGCGGCACGCTCGCGGTCGAGGATCCCGCGACCACCGAGGAGCTCGTGCGGGTCGCCGATGCGCAGGTGCCGGACGCGCTGGCGGCGCTGAGCGCCGCCGCTGACGCGCAGGCCGAGTGGGCCGCGCACCCGCCGCGCGAGCGCGGCGAGATCCTGCGTCGCGCCTATGAGGCGATCGTCGCGCAGACCGACGATCTGGCGCTGCTGATGACGCTCGAGATGGGCAAGTCCGTGGCGGAGTCGCGCGCGGAGATCGGCTACGCGGCCGAGTTCTTCCGCTGGTTCGCCGAGGAGGCCGTGCGCATACACGGTCGCTACATGGTCAACACCACCGGCAAGGGCCGCATCCTCACGATGCGCCAGCCGGTCGGGCCGTGCGTGTTCGTCACGCCGTGGAACTTCCCCACGGCGATGGGCACGCGCAAGATCGCCCCCGCGATCGCGGCCGGCTGCACGATGGTCGTCAAGCCGGCCAAGCAGACGCCGCTGTCGATGCTCGCGCTCGCGAAGATCCTGCACGAGGCCGGCTTGCCCGCGGGCGTGCTGAACGTGATCACCGCCAAGAGCGCCGGTGCCGTGATCGAACCGCTGCTGAAGGACGGGCGCACGCGCAAGCTGTCCTTCACCGGCTCCACCGAGGTCGGCCGCGCGCTGATCGAACAGTCCGCGCAGCAGATCCTGCGCGTCTCGATGGAGCTCGGCGGCAACGCCCCGTTCGTGGTGTTCGAGGACGCCGACCTCGACGCCGCCGTCGAGGGCGCGATGCTCGCCAAGATGCGCAACGTCGGCGAGGCGTGCACGGCCGCCAACCGCTTCCACGTGCACGAGTCGCTCGCGCCCGAGTTCTCACGTCGCCTGGCCGCGCGGATGGCGGCGCTGAAGGTCGGTCGCGGCACCGAGCCCGACGTCGACGTCGGGCCGCTGATCGACGAAGCGCAGCGCGCCAAGGTCACGGAGCTCGTCGAGGACGCGGTCGCGCGCGGGGCGCGCGTGCTCACCGGCGGCGGCCCGCTGTCGCCGCCGGCCCACCCCGGCTACTTCTTCGAGCCGACCGTGCTCGCCGAGGTGCCTGAGGGCGCGCGGCTGCTGGGCGAGGAGATCTTCGGACCGGTCGCCCCGATCGCGACGTTCACCTCCGATGAGCAGGCGCTCGCGGCGGCCAACCGCACCGAGTACGGCCTCGTCGCGTACGTCTACACACGCGATCTCGCGCGCGCGTTCCGCGTCTGCGAGGGAATCGAGTCGGGCATGATCGGTCTCAACCAGGGGGTCGTGTCCAACCCCGCTGCGCCGTTCGGCGGTGTCAAGCAGTCCGGCTTCGGGCGCGAGGGGGGCTTTGAGGGAATCGGTGAGTACCTCGAGACCAAGTACGTCGCGCTCGGTGTCTGAACGGCGAAAACCGCCGATTACTCCATAAAACGACAATTACCTGGTAAAGGGGTTTACAGCCACGAAAAGCTGAGTATGATCTTGCGCGACTCGCCCGTATCTTTATAGTCAAGGACCGAGGCTGGGGGCTCTTCTCGTATGTCACGCAAGACGCGTCGTTTCGCAGCACTCGCTGGCGCGCTGGTCGCCGTCGGCGCGATGTTCGTCGCAACCACTGCGGCGTCGGCGATCACGATCGACTACACGTTCAAGAACTGGGCGCTGTGGGGATCGCTGACGCCAAAGAAGCTGAACGAACCGATCACGCTTCCGCCCGGTTCGACCTTCAACGGCACCGGTGAACTTGTGACCACGCCGACCTCGCTCACGGGCACGGTCACCGGGTCGATCTTCGTGCCGCCCTTCAACGCGGCGCTGACGGTGCTCGGCATCCCGACGAGCGTTGGCGCGACCTTCACGCAGGTCGGCAAGACCGAAGGCTCGATCGCGGAAGCACCGACCGTGGATTGTGCGAGCTCGCACTTCGCCGGCAACTGTGTGACGCTGACGGTCGACACCAAGGCCGAGGTGGGCGTCACCGCGCTCGGCATCCTCGGGATCGAGATTCCGACACACTGCGAAATCGTCGAACCGGTCGACCTCGACCTCAAAGAGACGCTGCCGCTCGCCGAACTGCTCGACGCGGGCTCGCACTTCGGCGGCTCGACCAACATCCCGGCGATCAACTGCGGGCTCTCGGGGCTGCTGCTCAGCCCGCTGCTGACTGCGCTGATGTCCGGGCCTGACAACAGCTACGCGCTGCACATCGGTCCCAACGAACCGGCGCCGCCGACGGTCGTCACGCAGGAAGCGTCGTCGGCGTCGCAGATCTCGGCGAAGTTGCACGCGACGGTGAATCCCAACGGCGAACCGGAAAACGGTTGTCGCTTCGAATATGGCACGTCAACGTCATATGGCGCAAGTATTCCGTGTGAGTGGGCGCCGGGAGCCGGGTTCAACGTGTACGCGCCGATCACGGGTTTGAGTGAAGATACGACCTATCACTACCGGATCGTCGCGACGAACACGCTCGGCACCAGCTACGGCAGCGACGAGACCGTCACGACGTTGAGCGGCGCGCCCGAATACGGCTTGTGTGTCGCCCAGAAGAACAGCCGCTACACCGACAGCGGCTGCCAGGACGTCGCTGAGAAGAAAGGCGTGCCGGACGACAAGGGCTCCTTCGAATGGATGTCCGGGCCGAGCCCGACGTGTGTGGCCAGGAAGAAAGGTGAATACACGAACTCGGACTGCACCGCGAAAGCCGTCAAGGCCGGCAAGGGCGCGTTCGAAAAAGCGCCGGGTCCGGGATTCACGTCCGCCTCGGAAACGGTGACGCTGCAGACGCCGGGACTCGACCGTACGGTGGTGTGCGCGGCCAGCACCGGCGCAGGTGAAGTCACAGGGCTCAGCACCAGCATTGACAGGATCACGTTCACCGGCTGTGAATCCGCGGGCAAGAGATGCGCGAGCGAAGGACCCGACAGCACGCCGTCGGGCAGAGCCGGGGTGATCGTCACGAACCTGCTGCGCAACCGGCTGCTCGGCCCGGTGGCGGGTCAGGTGTGGACGGAGCTCGCGAGCTCCGAACACGAACCCTACTCGGCGGAATTCGGCTGTGAAGGGGTGCGCTTCAGGACGAAGGGCTCGCTCGCTGGCGTACAGGCGGGTGATGTGAACACGCCGAGCGCGACGAGCACGACGACGTTCACACTCGAAGAAGGCGAACAGGCCCTGTCGACCGAAGTCTCCGAAACGGGAGGCAAAAGCTGGGTCGGGCCCGACCCGACCAGTGAGGCTGGCGTCATGAGCAACACGGCCGAAGCGCAGACGGAGATCAAATCGTAGCCCGATCGATCAGCCGGCTGCCCGAGCAGCGTGCGTGGGGCCCATCGCGGGCGCTGCGCGCGCGCTCGGGCCGCACGGTGCCCGCTGGGGCGAGGATGTCATGGGTTTCACTGGCGGCGGCCGCGCTGCTGTCGTTGCTGTGCGCCGTGGCGCTCGTTTACGCCTTCACTCCACGGCACGCCGCGCCGGCGGCGCCCGCCTCGCGCGTGCCGAGCTTTCCCCGCGACGGCCTCCTCAGCCTGCCGCTGGCGGCGCGGGGACCGGTGTCGGCCGCGGTCGGCGCCGCTGAGCCGGCCTACAGCGTCAGTGTGCGGGGCGGCGGGTTCGCGGCGGTGAGCCCGGCGCAGCGGCTGCAGCTGGGCTTCGATCGCGCGGGGGTGTCGCTTGGTGCGGACGGGACGCACGTGGGGCTGAGCCTCAGGGCCGTTGGCTACGGGGCCACGCTGCGGGCGCTTGGCGCGGTCTCGCCGCGCGTGCACGCCAACCGTGTCACCTACGCGCGCGGCGATCTGAGCGAGTGGTATGCGAACGGGCCGCTCGGCCTCGAGCAGGGCTTCACGCTCACGCGCGCGCCGTCGCCGCGGACGGCCGGTCCGCTGACGCTGTCGATCGCGCTGTCCGGCGACGCGCGTGCGTCGCTGGCCGCCGGCGGGCAGGGCATCAGCTTCAGCCGCGGCGGCAGGCCGGTGCTGCGCTACGGCGGTCTCAGCGCGACCGACGCCGGCGGGCGCAGCCTGCGCAGCTGGCTGGCGCTGTCGGGCGGGCGGGTGCTGCTGCGTGTCGACGCGCGCGGCGCGCGCTACCCGCTGCGAATCGACCCGTTCATCCACCAGGGCGAAAAGCTGACCGTCAGCGGGCTCGCCGGCCCGTACGGCTACGTCGGCATGAGCGTGGCGCTGTCGGCCGACGGCGACACCGCGCTGATCGGCGCACCCGCGGACAACAGCGGCGCCTCGGGCCTCGAATACCACGGCGCGGCGTGGGTGTTCACGCGCTCGGGCTCGACGTGGACGCAGCAGGGCGAAAAGCTCACCGGCGCCGGCGAGAGCGGCGGCGGCTGGTTCGGCCAGAGCGTGGCGCTGTCCGCGGACGGCAACACCGCGCTGATCGGCGGTCCGAACGACGACCACGAAGTGGGCGCGGCGTGGGTGTTCACGCGCTCGGGCTCGACGTGGACGCAGCAGGGCGAAAAGCTGACCGGCGGCGGCGAGGCCGGCGAAGGCTACTTCGGCCGCAGCGTGGCGCTGTCGGGCGACGGCAACACGGCGCTGATCGGCGGCTACAACGACAACGAACACCGGGGCGCGGCGTGGGTGTTCGCGCGCTCGGGCTCGACGTGGGCGCAGCAGGGCGAAAAGCTGACCGGCGGTGGCGGCCTCGGCTTCTTCGGGTACAGCGTGGCGCTGTCCGGTGAAGGCAACACGGCGCTGATCGGCGAATGGGGCATCGGCGGCGGCATCGGCGCGGCGTGGGTGTTCATGCGCTCTGGCTCGACCTGGGCCAAGCAGGGCGGCGCGCTCACGGGCGAAGCCGGCTACAGCTGGTTCGGCTACAGCGTGGCGCTGGACGCCAACGGCGACACGGCGCTGATCGGCGCGCCCCACGGCGACGGCTACGCCGGCACGGGAGTGGTGTTCACGCGCTCGGGCTCGACGTGGACGCAGCAGGGCGAACCGCTCACGGGCAGCGAAGAGATCAACGGCGAATTCGGCGGTGAACTCGGCTACAGCGCGGCGCTGTCCGCCGACGGCGACACGGCGTTGCTCGGCGGCCGCGTTGACGATGACTTCCATGGCGCGGCGTGGGCGTTCCAGCGCTCAGGCTCGACGTGGACCGAGGACGGCGGCAAGCTGACGGGCAGCGAAGAAAGCACCAACCGCGAAGAGTTCGGCTGGAGCGCGGCGCTGTCCGCCAGCGGCGACACGGCGCTCGTCGGCTCGCCCTGCGACAAAGCCTGCGTCGGCTCGGCGTCGGTGTTCGTGAGCGCGGCGTCCCCGCCTGAATTCGGGCGCTGCACGAAGGGCGCGAAGGGCTCGGGCGACTACGCGAACTCAGGCTGCACCAGCGCCGGCGGCTCGGACAGCTACGAATGGTTTGCGGGAGTCGTGAAGGCGGGCTTCACGACGAAGAGCTCCGACTCAGCCACGTTCGAGACGATCAAAGGCGTGAAGCTGACGTGCACCGGCGAGGCCGGCGCGGGTCGATACAGCGGGTCCAAAGTAGTTGACGGCGTGGTGCTCACGCTGAGCGGATGCGAACGCTCGGGTGAAAGATGCGCGAGCGCCGGCGCGCATGCCGGCGAAGTCGTCTCGAGACCGCTTGAAGGCGTGCTCGGCATCGAAAGGCTCGGCGCGAGCGCCAGCTCGGACAAGCTCGGCCTGGACCTGTTTCCTGCAGGCGACGCCGGGGCGCTGCTGGAATTCACCTGCGGCGTCACTTCCGTGTCGATCCGCGGCTCGGTGATCGCGCCGCTGAAGGCCAACAAGATGGCGTCGAGCGCGGTGCTCAAGTTCAAGGCGTCGAAGGGCAGGCAGAAACCGGAAGGCTTCGTCGGTGGCGCGGCGGACGTGCTCGAAGAGTCCGTCAACGGAGGTAGCTACGAACAGACCGGCCTGACGCTCACGAGCACCCAGACCGGCGAAGAAGCGGTCGAGGCGAACTCTGTGCTGTGAGGCTATGAGGCCAGCAGTCGCCCGACGCTGTCAGCCACGCACACTGGCTTCTCGCCGCCCTCGACCTCGACGGTGAAGCGCGTGACGACCTGGTGCCAGCCGCCGCCGACGTCGGCGACCTCGACGATCTGCGCGTAGCAGCGCAGTCGCGATCCGACCGGCACGGGAGCGGGAAAGCGAACCTTGTTCCAGCCGTAGTTGACGCCGAGGCTGAAGCCGCTCCACTCGTTCAGGTCGCGGCGCAGGCCGTCGATCAGCGACAGCGTCAGGTTGCCGTGGGCGATCGTGGTCCCGAACGGGCTCTCGACCTTCGCACGCTCGACGTCGACGTGGATCCACTGGTGATCGCCGGTGAGATCCGCAAACTGGTTGACCATCTCCTGGGTGACTTCGCGCCACTGGCTCGGGCCGACGACCTGATCCTTGAGCGCCCGCAGGCCCTCGATCCCATGGGCGACCGCCTTGGGCATGCTCGCGCTGACAGCCATTGCACTCCTCTCGCTTTAGCCGGAACTGCAGGCAATGCTAGCCGCGCCGCCGGGCGGCGGGCGCTACCCGTTCTGCGAGTCCGGGCGCACCGTCGGCAGGCTTGCGCCGAAGACGGTGTCGATCGCGTTCGCGGGTACCGGTTTGCCCATCAGGACGCCCTGGGCCATCGTGCAGCCCATCGACTGCAGCGCGGTCACCTGCTCGTAGCTTTCGATGCCCTTGGCGATCACCGTCAGCGACAGGTCGCGTCCGACGATCATGATCGCCTCGAGCAGCCACGTGCGGTAGTCCTCGTCCTCGGAGGCGGCGAGCGAGCTGCGGTCCACCTTGAGGAAGTCCAGCGGCAGGCGCCGCAGGTCGGAGTGGTAGGCATAGCCGCTGCCGCCGAAGTCGTCGATCGCGATGCGCACGCCCAGCTGCTTGATCTCCTGCAGGCGCTCGACCGCTGCGCCGACGTCACTCATGACGGTCGTCTCGGCGATCGCGAGCGTCAGCAGCGACGGCTCGATGCCGGACTGCTGCAGTGCGCGGCGGACGTCGGTGATGAAGCCTTCGCGGTTGACCTGGTTGGCGGACACCTCGACCGAGATGCCGACATGGTGGCCCTCGACGTTCCATGCGGCCGCGCGGCCACACGCCTCTTCGAGCAGCCAGCGGCCGATCGGCACGGTCAGGCCGGTTTCCTCGGCCAGCGGGATGAAGTCGTCGGGCAGCACGACGCCCTGCTTGGGGTGCAGCCAGCGGATCAGCGCGTCCAGGCCGGCGACCTTGCCGGTGCTGAGGTCGTAGATCGGCTCGTACAGCACGAAGAACTGCTTCTCGGCGAGCGCGGTGTTGAGCTCGACCTCGAGCACGCCGCGGCCCTCGATCACCGAGCGCATGTTCGCGTTAAACAGCGTGTAGCGGTCCTTGCCGGCGGACTTGGCGGCGTGCAGCGCGAGCTGCGCGTCGCGCAGGAGATCCTCCGGGGTGGCGTAGCGGCCGAAGGCGACGCCGATGCTCGCCGTCAGGAAGAAGCTCGGGCCGTAGCCCTCGAGCTCAAACGGCTTGTGCAGCGACTCGACGACGCGGCGGGCGAGCGAGTCCAGGCGCGCGCCGCGGGCGGCCGACTCGACCAGCAACACGAACTCGTCGCCGCCGAGACGCCCGACTGTGTCGCCGGCGCGCACGACGCCTTCGAGGCGTTCGGCGACGATCTTCAGGATCTGGTCGCCGGCGGCCTCGCCGAGCTTCTCGTTGACGTCCTTGAACCAGTCGATGTCGATGAACAGCGCGCCCACCAGCAGCCCCGACTGACGGCCGGCGCGGGCGAGCATGCACTCGGCGCGGTCGATCATCAGCGCGCGGTTGGGCAGCCCCGTGAGCGCGTCGTGGAGGTCTTCGCTGGGCGCCGCCGGGGCGGCGGGCGTCTTGACGCGCGGCTGCGCCACGCGCACGACGACCGGCGCGCGTCCGCCGCCGAGGACGAAGATCAGCACGCCGAGCAGCGCGCTGAGCAGGCATCCGACGATCAGCAGCGCGAGCGCGTCGCCGTCGCCGAGCACGCTCGTGCCGGGCACGGCGGCGAAGCTCTGCACGGTCCAGCTGCCCGGCAGCGCCACGGTGGTGCTCTGCGCGTCGGGCTGCGGCGTGCCGCTGGCGAACGCGAGGTTGGTCGTGCCGGCGTGGTAGCCGAGGCGTACGGCCGAGCCGGGGTGGTTGCGCAGGGCTTCTGCGAGCACGACGTTCGGCGAGAGCACCTCGTTCAGCCAGCCCACGAACGCACCCATGCGGGCACCCGCCGTAGCGGGCGGCTGCTCGCCTCGGTAAACCGGCGTCATGATTCCCAGCGCCTTCGTCTGGCCGACCAGCACCGGCGTGTAGATGCTCCGTGCCGAGTCGCGCGCGAGCAGCATGCCGGGCGTCACCGAGCAGTAGTCCAGGCCCGCGGGCGGGCTCTTGACGGGGCTGCGGACGAGGGTGGTGACGGCGAGGCAGTAGAAGGGGCGGTTACCCGCGGGCACGACGCGCAGACCGGGGCTGGCGGCTTGCGTCGCCGGCGAGCTCGCGCCCGTCGACCCCGCTGCTTCGGACCCGGTGCTGGCCGGCGCCGCGGGCTTGATCGGCTGGCCGGTGATGCGGGCGTGGAACGCGGCGAGTTCCTGGCCGTGGACGAGCGTCACCAGCCCGAGCGCGTCGAGCTCGGGGTAGCGGCGCAGCGTGCGCGCCCATTTCGCCCACACGTCGAATTCCGCGGGCGACGTCTTCGAGTTGCCGGCGAAGTAGGTGCTTGCGCCGACGGCGATGTCTTCCTCGTGGCGCAGGGCGGACTTCACGGTCGAGGCGATCGCGGCTGCTGTCTGCTGCGGGGCCTGGCGCGCGCTGGTCGCGTCGTTGTTGGCGACGGCGTGTGCCCCGAGCACCGAGGCGATCGCGCCGGCGGCGACGCACAGCGCCGCCACGACAGCCGAGATGAGCCTGCGGGTGCTGAGGAATTGCGACTTCTCGCTGACCGGCCCCTCGCTGGCGCCGGCGGCCGGCGTTGGCTCGGCGCCTGCGCTGGCGCTCTGCGCCTCACTCGCGGGCTGGGCGGGCCACCGCACGGCGGGGCTCTGGGCCGGCGTCTCAGCGGCGGCGGGGTCGCGCTCGGGATGATCTTGTGGAGTTCCGCTATCTGGCATGGCGACCTCGTGTGCTGGCAGCACGCGGTCGCGCGCTGTGTTGGCGTGATCGAGCCCGAATGGGGCACTGCATCTGCATCGTGCGACCATCTCGACGAAAAGCCGATGAGGGTTTACAGGTGCATTCGGCGCTGCAACTCCGCTCGCCGCAGTACCTCGGGCGGGCGCGGCCGGTGTTCGCTCGTGTGCGGCGGCGGCCCTCGCGGGGGCTAGGGTGTGTGGCAACCGTGAGCACTCCGATACAGCCCACCGCGCCGGCGAGCGCTCCACGGCGTGCGGTCTCGTGGCTGCTACCAGCGCGCGAGGTGCATGAGCTCTACTGCAAGCACTTCGAGGACCGGCGCAAGGAGCGCCAGCTGCTCTCGGCGGGGTCGTTCTTCGCCACGTTCGCGGCGGTGCGCGCGATCACCCACGCGATCAGGGCCGAACGCGGGCCGTTCAAGAACATCACGCCCGGTGGGCGCCACATCCACCACATGACCTTCGGCATCACCGGTCTGCTGACGGTCGGCTACCTGTGGCTGCTGGAGATCGGCATCGACGAGCGGCGCAGGGCGTCGCGGATCACATCGATCGCCTATGGAAGCGGCGCGGCGCTGACGCTCGACGAGTTCGCCCTGTGGCTCAATCTCGCGGATGACTACTGGACGAAGGAGGGCCGCGAGAGCATCGACGCGGTGGTGCTGTTCGGCTCGCTGCTGAGTTTCAGTGTGCTTGGCAAGGGCTTCTTCAAAGAGCTCCTGCACCGCTCACGCAGCCGCCGTGGCTGACGCGCGCCGCGTCGCGCTGGCCGCGCTGGCCGCCGCGACGCTCGCCGGCTGCGGTGGATCGGCGCCCGCGGGCAACGGCGTGGCATCGAAGACGCCCGCGCGGATCGTGGCGCTCGCCAAATCGGCGGCCACGCGTGCGGCGAGTGTCCGCGTTGCAGGCTCAATTGTCAGCGAAGGTAAGCCGATATCACTTGACATGGAACTCCTTGCGCAGCAGGGCGGGAAGGGACGGATCGCGCTCGACGGGCTCAGCTTCAGGCTGGTCGAGGTCGATCGCGCGGTCTACGTCAAGGGCAGCGCGGCCTTCTATGACCGCTTTGCCGGCCCGACGGCGGCGCGGGTGCTGCGGGGTAGATGGCTGAAGGGCTCGGCCGAGACCGGGGCGTTGGCGCCGCTCGCCTCGCTGGCGGATCTGAGCGAGCTGCTCGACAGCACGCTCGCGGGGCACGGCGCGCTCTCGCGCGGCGCCAGCACGAGCGTCGTTGGGCAGCAGGCGGTAGCTGTGACGGACGCAGCAGCGGACGCGACACTGTACGTCGCCGCCACGGGCACCCCCTATCCGCTGGAGATCGTCAAGCGCGGCGCGGGCGACGGCAGGATCGTTTTTGACAGATGGAATCAGCCCGTGTCACTGGCCGTGCCGGCGAACGCAATCAACGTCAAGCAGCTGGAGGGCGGCCGTTAACGGCCCCTGGGTCTATATGTCTATGCACGTAGAGATCGGGTCAAGCCTGCCACTTGCAGCGTCGAACGTGGGGAAGGTAGACGACGCGTATTTGAGACTGGAAAACAACGCGAGAGCTCTCAGTGAACGGCGCAATTCAGGCCAGCTTCCTCCGGCGACCGGCACAGTCCGGAGCCGAGTCGGAGGATCCGCATACGGGCTCCTCCGCCAGCGCGAAGATCGTGGCGCTCATGCGTAGGCTGGCCGGCGAGGAGCAGCGTCCGGGCCGCCGGCCGCCGCGGCGCCCGGCCAAGCGTCGGCGCAGGGCCCTCGGCGTGCTGCCCTGGGCGCTGCTGACGGTGGCTGCGGTCGTCGGGGCACTGCTGGCAGGCGCGTCGCTGGCGGTCGCCGGCTGCCTGGTGGTACTCGCTTGCGCGGCGATCGCGCTCGGGTGGCGCTTCGGCGAGCGCGGCAGGGTGGCGCTGGAAGACGAGATCGAGCACCGCACGACCGAGCTCAAACGCGCTCTGTCGGAGCTCGAGATCGCACAGGCCGAGACCGTCCAGCGGCTGTCGATGGCGGTCGAGTTCAGGGACGAGGACACCGGCGCGCACATCGAGCGCATCGGACGCTTCTCGGTGCTGCTGGCCGAACACATCGGCATGGACGCGGACTTCTGCGAGCGCCTGCGCCATGCGGCGCCGCTGCACGACGTCGGCAAGGTGGCGATCCCGGACGCGATCCTGCTGAAGCCCGGCCCGCTCACACCCGAGGAGCGCGCGATCGTCGAGACCCACGCCGAGGAGGGTCACCGGCTCGTGCGCGGCTCGTCCTCGTCGATCCTGGACATGGCGGCGACGATCGCGCTCAGCCACCAGGAGAAGTGGGACGGCAGCGGCTACCCGCGCGGGCTGAAGGGCGAGGCGATCCCGATCGAGGGCCGCATCGTGGCGGTCGCGGACGTGTTCGACGCGCTGACCAGCGATCGCGTCTACCGCAAGGCGTTCACGATCGAGGAGGGCGTGCAGATGATGCGCGAACAGCGCGGGCGCCACTTCGACCCGGTGCTGCTGGACGCGTTCATGGAAGTGCTCGGGCAGACCGGCCCCGATGCGCGCGAACAGCTGCGCTCGGACCCGATCGCGCTCGTGGAGAGCACGCTCGAGACATTCGCGACGGCGCTCGAACGCGGCGACGCGGAGATGGCCGAGGGCGCGATCGCGACGGCGATCGAGGACGGCATCACACCGACGACGCTGCACGCCGAGGTGATCGGCCCGGCGCTGCGGCGGATCAGCGTGCTGTTCGAAGCGGGCGAGATCGACGCCGACCGCGAGCACCGCGCGACGACGATCACGCGCCGCGTGCTGGCGACGCTGTACCGCTACATGACCGGCTCGACCGAGCCCACGCGCGAGCGCGTGCTGCTGGCGGGCGTGGAGGGCGACGAGCACACGCTCGGGCTGCAGATGGTCCACGACCAGCTCGCCGCCGCCGGGTTCCACACGATCTTCGACACCGACCTGTCGGCGCAGCGACTGCTGGAGATGATCGACAGCCAGTCCCCGGACCTGGTGGTGATCGGCGCGACGGCGGCGATGGCCGCGGAGTCGGTCGAGCTGGCGCTGCGCGACCTGCGCAGCAACCGCCCCGAGCTGCCGATCGTGCTCGGCGGGCCGGCGGTGGGCGGCAGCCTGCCGCGCGAACGCCGCGGCATGCGCGTGCTCGAGCGCATCGACGAGTCGGTGGAAGCGGTCGAAGACCTGCTCGCCACCGCCGCGACGACCGCGCCCGTATAGATTCCCGAGCATGAGCTCACATGCGATCGTGACCGGCGGCGCCGGTTTCATCGGCTCGCACGTCGCCGACGCGCTGCTCGCGGACGGCTATTCGGTGACCGTGATCGACGACCTGTCCTCGGGTGAGCGCGCGCGGGTGCCGGCGGCGGCGGAACTGCTGGAGCTCGACATCGTCGATCTGGCGGCGTTGGAGACGGCGCTCGCCGAGCGCCAGCCGCGGGCGATCTTCCACCTGGCGGCGCAGTCGAGCGTGATCGTCTCGGTGGAAGACCCGGGCCGCGACTGCGAGGTCAACGTCAAAGGCACGCTGAACGTGCTGCAGGCCGCCGGCAAGTGCAACGCGCCGGTGGTGTTCACCTCGACGGGGGGGGCGCTGTACGGCGATGACGCGCCGATGCCCACCTCGGAGGATCGGATCCCGGCGCCGCTGTCGCCGTACGGCGCATCGAAGTGGGCGGCGGAGGCGTACGTGAACACGTGGTCGCTGTCGTCTGGCATCCCGCACGCGGTGTGCCGACTTGGCAACGTGTACGGCCCGCGCCAGAGCCCGCACGGCGAGGCTGGCGTGGTGGCGATCTTCTCCAACCACCTCCACGCCGGCAAGGCGCCCAAGCTGTACGGGCACGGCACGCCGACGCGCGACTACGTGTACGTGGGCGACGTCGTCAGCGCGCTGCTGTCCGCGTCGGGGCGCTCGGGCACGTACAACATCGCGACGAGCGTCGAGACCGACGTGGCGACGGTGTGGCGCGAGCTGAGCAAGGCGGCGGGCAAGCAGATCGAGCCGGAGCTCGCGGACCTGCGCCCGGGCGAGCTGACGCACAGCCGCCTGGACATCAGCCGCGCCGAGCGCGAGATGGGCTGGCGCCCGGAGGTGCCGATCGCGGAGGGCCTGCGGTTGACCTACGAAGCGCTGGTGGAGGAATTCGAGCGCAAGTAGGACGGGCGCGGCGGCGGCAAGCGCGGTCGCACAGACGTGCAATTCGCGGCGCAGGCCTTCCGTCAGCGACGGGTCGGCCGACAACCAGAACATGAGGTATGCCCGTGTGGCGGCTCCGTCTGCCCTGGCGACGCTTGCGCTGCTGTGCGCCACGGCGCCGGCGTCGGCGCTGACGAACGTGCCGGGCGGCGTGCAGGCGCCGGACGCGACACAGGCTGCGACCTCGACGCAGGCGACCAGCAGCGAGCACGGCGCTCAGGCGCACGCCCAGGTGCACCCGGTCGTCGCGAGCCTCAGCGTGCCGAGGACCGCGACCGCTGGGAACCCGCCGCGGGTTGCGCTGCGGATCGACGAGCCGGGCGTGGCGACGGTCGCGGTACAGGTCACCGTCACGGCCCTCTCAACCCGTCGGGTCATGCTGGCAGCAAACGTCGGCTGGGTGCGCACCGGGCGCACGATCAACGTGACTTGGCCCGCGAAGGCTACGCTGGCGGTGGGCGGCTACGAGGTGAGTGTCGGCGCGCACGACCGTCGTGGTAGGGGCCTGCTGCGCGGCGCTCGCAGCTCGGGAGTGGCGAGCCTGACGGTCACCGCGCCGGCGCCGGTCAAAGCCCCGGCGCCTGCGACCTCGTTGCCGTCAACGCCGGCTCCGACCGTCGAAGCGGGCGTGCCGACGATCGCGCAGACGCTGGCCGACGGTGCGGTCTTCCCGGTTCCCGGCCCGCACAACTTCGGCGGCCCCGAAAACGTGTTCGGCGCGCCGCGCGACGGCTACCTGCACCAGGGACAGGACATCCTCACGGCCGAAGGCACGCCCGTCGTGGCGCCGCTGGCGGGGACGATGCTCACGACCAGCTACCAGGAAGGCGGCGCCGGCTACTACGCGGTCGAGCAGACGGCGATCGGCTTCGACTTCATGTTCGCGCACTGCGAGGCCGCGTCGCTGGCGGCCAGCCCCGGCGAGGCGGTGGCGCCCGGGCAGCAGCTGTGCGCGGCGGGCCAGACGGGCGATGCGACGGCGCCGCACCTGGACTTCGAGATGTGGGTCGGCGGCTGGCAGGCCGCGACCGGGCACCCGATCAACCCGCTGCCGTACCTGGAAGCTTGGGAAGGGTAGGCCGCGAGGGGCCAGTGGCAGCGGGCCGCACGGGGCCGGTGAGTCGCCTCAGACGGCCGGCGAGCCGGTAGCATCGAGGGCGCGGCGAGATAGCTCAGTTGGTAGAGCACACGACTGAAAATTGTGTTCTGCCGTATCCGAGTGGCGCTTCTCCACGACGGGAAGTGCCTGCAAATGAGCTGTTTTCGTGGGTGTCTCCGCGGCGTCTCTTGCGCTTGCGAGGGGCCTTTTTGGGCGTTCCGTCCAAAACTCCGTCCAAAACCCCCCCTGGATTCCGCTCCTCGGACTCGACGGCAGTCCCGTCGTCGTTGCGATACAGGTGCGTGCGCGCCTCGCGCATCAGCCTGTCGAACTCGGCGCCGTGCACGCGATTGACCCGTCTCTGCAGCTTCGCGTAGACGTCCAGGGTCATCGTCGAGTCGGCGTGCCCGACCTGATCCATCACCCACTTGATGTCGAATTTGTTCGCCAGCAGCGCGATCGAGATGTAGGTGCGGCGCAGGGTGTGCGGGGTCACGTGTGGCAGCGGCGGCAGGCCGCGGGCGCGCATCTGTTCATCGGCGAGCTTCGCCGCGTCGGCGACGATCTCCCCTATCCGCTGGCGGCACATCCGCCCGCCGCGAGCGTTCGGGAACAGGGGGGCCTCGGGCCCGGTGTCAAAGCCGGCGCGGCGCAGCCGGTCGATGTGCTCGATGATGACCTCGACGAGATCGTCGCTCATCTCGACCTTCCTGATCCCGGTCTCGGTCTTCGCGTCGGGGATGTCAAAGCGCGACCCTTCCACGCCGTGCAGGACGAGCTGGCCGATCTTGATGTCGCACAGCTCGCTGGCCCTGACTCCCGCGCGTCCGAGCGTGCACACGATCGCACGGCGCCCGACGTACACCCCCGCCGAGCTGCCGAACTTCTTGCAGTGAAAGCCGACCGTGGCTTTGGAGAGCCCGACATGTGCGGCGACCTGCTGCTGGCGTAGCCCCTCTGAGAGGGCGAGCGCGACGGCCGCCTCCGAGGAGCCCGGCGGGGCTTCGCGGTAGGCGCGGTCGTAGTCGGCCAGAGACGGGTCTTGGCTGAGCGCCGCGTCTTCGCAGGCGATCAGCTCGTCGCGCTCGAGGAACGTGCGCTTGGGCTTCGGGACCTTCACCTTCAGGCGCCGGCCGTGCGCTGGGTTGGCGGGGACATACTTGTCCTCGATCGCCTCGTCGAGGATCGTGCGCAGCGTGTCCAGGAACCGCTTCAGCGAGGACGGCCCGATCGGCGTGATCTTGCGGTTCCGCTCGTCGCGCAGATCGGCTCCGGCGGTGATCGCCTCAGCGATCTCCTTGGCCTCCTTGAGCTTGTGCGCCTTGAACTCCAGGCACAGATCGCTGTCGATCTCATCCAACAGGAAGGGCCCGAAGAACGGCAGCAGATGGCTGAGCCGCCAGCGGTAGTCCTTGTAGCTGGCCTTGCCGAGCGGCTTCTCGCCCAGCACCCCGTCCTTGTGCGCTTGCAGCCAGTAGGAGGCGTACTCGTGGAAGGTGGGCATCCGCTTCACGGGGACAGGCGCGGAGCGCCGCGGACGCTCCCACACACCGGCCGCGACCTTCGCGATGATGTTCCGCAGCTCCGTCTCGGCGGTCCGTTGGGTCCATCCGCCGTGGCAGCCGCAGTCGCACGCGCGGCGTTCGTGCAGCAGCACCGTTTCGCGAACGCCGCTGGCGGGGAACCGCAGACGGAACGTGATCGTCCCGTCGGCTTGGGGTTCCGGGGTGATGCTGCCGGTGGAGGGCCTAGCCATGCGCTCGCCATCCTCTCGCGCGGTTTGTCAGGCGCGTCATGTCGCTCGCCGTGCGGCCGGGGAGAATCTGGCTCACGCGGCGACTGTACTGCGCTGGCGTGCTCGCGCGCGCGCTCCGCCGGGATGTCCAAGCGGCGGCGTAGTCGCGAAACCTCACGACGGGTGCCTGGGGCCGGTATCCCTGTGGAGGGACTGATTACTAGGCTTGTGGTGCATCGGGGTACCTCCCGGTGTCAGGGCCGGGGGCGTTGGCGCGTCGCCCGGCCGCTTCTTGCTTGAGCGGGTGATGATACCTCGCGGCAGGGCAGCAGCTCGACGCTGAAGAGTTTGGCTCCGCCGCGCGGGCGTCGTCGCGTCGGGGTCCGCTTGACCTCGTGCTCGTCGCGGCATTGCAGCGCCCGCTCGACCCGCTCGAGGTCGAAGCGCAGCCGGCCGCGGGCGCCGCCCAGGCGGACGCCCCCGAGTTCCCGGGCGTGCGCGTACACCCAATCGCGATCGACCCCGAGCTTCTCCGCGACGCCAGCCGCGTCGACTAGGCGCGCCGGGCGGGTCGTGCCGCCATCCTGTGACAGAAGCTCGGCGACTCGCTCCGCGATCAGTGCGATGTCGCGCGGGTCAAGTCTGGGGATGCTCGAGCCGGCGTCGTATGGCGAGGCGGAGGACGGGCTGTTATCGCGCACTCTCTATTGTCGCGCGCGGTGGTCTGGTACCCCCCAATTGATTTGGTCCGCGCGATGAATGGGCGGCTTGCTCCCGCGGTGGCAACCCGGGTCGTGTGATGGCGAGAGGCGGACTTGAACCGCCGACACCGCGATTTTCAGTGGTGGGGCAGCCAGCCCTGACCCGCTGTGCTGAGCGTAGCAAAACCACGCCGTTTGCGGGCATTTTGTGAGGAGCCCAGTGCCACTAGATCATCGGGCTCCAGGCCGGGATACCGCCGGATACCGGCGGATTCCGGCGGGTTTGTGCCGCAATGCGGGGGTCGGCGGCACAAACCGTCCGCAGTCATCGCGGGTGCCTTGTAGCGCACGGTTTGATCGCGCGCGAGTCGACTCACCGGGGCTGCTGAGGCCACCCGAGCGCGTCGAATACGGCGAGCGGGTCAAGGTAATCCCTCCAACGAGCCACCTTGCGTCCCTCGATCGTCAGCACCGAGATGTAGCGATTGGCATAGGTTGCGCCGGTCGCGACAACACTGCCTTCTGAGGCGTACTCGAGCACGATCACCCCGCGCTCTCTGTCGTGGTAGACGGCCAGGTCGAAGCATCGGTCCAGCTTTAGCTGGGTTCCATAAGGCCGGTAGAGGTCTGCAACTGCATCGCGGCCGACGACACGACGTGGATAGCCGGGCACGGTGATCACGTAGTCGACCACGATGTCCTCGGCCAGCATGTCGAAGAAGTCGGCGCCATCCACCGTCCCGGTAAGCGCCTCCTCGACGATCCTGAAGAACGGGCGCAGCGCGAGGAAGTCGTCGTGGTCGGTGAGCCTGCTCACGAAGCGGAGCCTAGTCGCCCACGTCGCCGTCCGGCAATTCCTCGGCGGGCTCCAGCTCGACCTTCAATCCGAGGGAATCCATCCGGGTCATCGGTCCTCCTGACCTCGGCGTCCCCTGTGCCTCGCCCGGAGCTTCGAGCGCTGTCTTGAGGTTCGTGCAGCTCAATAAGTCACGGATGGCCAGCAATTGCAAGGCACACAAGGGGGCTCGGGTTCGGCGTAGCTGCTGGTGACGGGATGACAACTCCCGAGCGCAGCGCACCGACGACGAGAAACCCCAACGGCCTACGCGGCGGCTGCGTGATAGCCAAGTGTCCAGTGCCCCCGCTGCTGCTCGACAAAGCACCGCTGCGAAAGTAGCCACCTCCGGGTCTGCGTTGCGTGCGAGCCCGCACCCTCGAAGCGATAGCCGTTCTCAAGCAGCCGCCTGGAGATTTCGGCCGTGCTGAGCATCGTCTGCCTCGTCGCGAGAATCTTCGCAATGAATCTGACCCCGCACTCCGAGGACGGTGGGTCGACCGCCAGCGCGCTCATTTCCTCTGTCAGCACCAGCGCCCGTGTCGCTGCCTCCGCCAAGGGCGGCCCGATCTCGCGTGCCAACTTCTTCGCGCTCTCCCGCATCCTTCCGCCCGGCTCGCTAAGCCAGAGCACCACCCCGGCGCCAATCAAGAGCAACGCAATCACGACCGCGGCCTCACGCCCGATCGTGGAGATCACCTTTTTCGAGCCTTCGACCGCCATCGCTCCAGTCACGGTAGGCACGAGCGTCATCGCGTTCATGCTGCCGTAGTACCGCGCCAGCTCGTTCGCGTTGACCGCGATCACGTCGGTGCGGGTATCGGAGATCCCCAGCGGGGCGAAATGCTTGCGGTTGTCGGTGAGAACCACGCAGGGGGCGAGCATCACCGCAAGCGCGGCAGTCGGGGCGTCGGCATCATGCAAGGCCGCGACTTCATCGACACGGGGGTCGTCGATGTCCTTCTCGCTGATCTCCACGAAGCGAATGCGAGGGAGAAACAGCTTCTCCCACAGGTGCGTCACGTCCTCGAGCGCGACCTCGCGCCGCTGCGCGATCTCCACCAGCTGGCGTTCCACCTCTCCCTGGACCGTACTCGTAGCGAACACGACCACGCCGGTCACCAGCGTGTAGCTCATACTGGCGGCTTCCAGCACTCTCGGCGTGTAACCCGTACGCAGGCAGTAGTCGACGTTGCGGTGCAGCACGTCGGCGTCGAGCACGATCGGCAGGGGCACCATGTCCGTCCGCGCCCGAGCGATCAGAGTCTCCGTTTCAACCATCTCGCCTCCGTCCGTGCTCAGCTCTCGAGCTGTCGTACCGACCGCACCACGAGATCGCGGCGCACCTTCTCCCGCATGTGCAGCGTGTCCTGCATCGCCAGCTCAAGAGCGTCTTCGTTACTGTCACCTCGCGCTCTGGCGAGCAGGTAGATGTCCCATCCCAAGGCGTCCAGCCGCTCGTCAGCCGGCATCTGCGCCTCGTCCTCCAAGCGCCCCTCGACCGCCTCCCTGTCGCCAGAGAAGCTGTAGATCCACATGCGTCGCGCGAGCGGCGCGAACGCCTCTGCGGCGCGGCGGCCGATGACGTGTGCCGCCGGCACGACGTTCGCGGTCCACGGCTCGGTCGGGGTGTCGAGCGCCGAGGGTCCTGCGTGCGCGAGCTGCAGCTCATAAATGAACCCGTCGATCGCCGCGGTGTGCCACGACTGGCGTTCCCACCAGCCGAGGCCGCTCGCCTCGCCCGCGTCGTGCACGGCGACTGCGAGTGCTCGGGCAGCGGGCAGCATGTAGCGCACGCGCATCGTGGGTGACATCGCGGCGTGAGTGATCAGCGGCTGGATCGCCGCGAACGGCTCGATCAGCTCATCGGCGTCCTGCCAGTCGGTCAGCGCCTCCAGCAGCTCGGCGTACAGACCGCCGTCTCGGCACTGGGCCGCCATCTGCTCCGGAACATCCGCATCGGTCAGCCGCGCCATCTCGATCCGCTGCGCCGAGTGGTGCTGCAGGTCTGGGGCGAGCCAAGAGATCGAGTTCGCGATCTCTTTGCGGTCGAACCTGGCAAGCGTGCCGTCGGCCCACTGTTTCTTGACCTCGCGCCAACACGCCTGCATCGGGAAGGAGTCCTCGTCCTCACCTGGCACCTCGGTCTGTAGCTGCCAGCGGCCTAGTGACGCGATCTTCCCAATGCCGACCTCGAGTAGCTCCTCGTCGGTCATCGGCTTGCGTTCCAGCGGCGGCAGGATCGGCTCGACCGGCAGGAGACCGCCGCGCCGTTGCGCGCGCTCGCGAGCGACGCCGAGCGCGCCGGTCAGCGCGATGTCGACGGCCGCCGCGAAGTCTTCGCCGACCTCCAGCGGCGCGTCGATCACGAAGCGTCCGTGCCCCGCCGACTGGTGATCGTCAGGGCCGGCGGTGAAGCGCAGACTGTCCAACGACTTGATGATGTCGGTGTCGTGGCTGCGGAGCGCGCCGAGGATGTCGACGATCGAGCGGTGCTCTGAGCGCGCGAGCGCAACATCGAAAGACTCACCCTTGCGCAGCACCACGGGCAGCACGATCGTGCCTGTCTCCTTCCCGGGCGCCAGGCGGACGGCCCGGCCCACCGCCTGGATGATCGCGCCATGCCCACGTCGGGTGTCAACGAAAGCGATCGCGTCGATGCCGGGCACATCGACACCCTCGGTCAACAGCCGTACGTTCGACAGCAGCCGGTACTCGTCCCCGTCGCTCTCGAAGTGTTCGAGCAGCCGTATACGCGTGGCATGGGGCATGCCCGCGCCGTCGACGTGCTGGGACCACACCGGCCCGTCGGGATGCTCGTCCGCGGCGAGCAGCCCGACGGCGACAGGGAAGTGCTCGCTGAAGCGTTTCGAGTCCACGATCGACGGATGGAACGCGACGATGCGTCGACACCCGAAGCGCCGCATCGCGCGGGCACAAGCGATCTGGGTGGCGAGCCCCGCGGCCTCAAGGTTGTGCTCGCCGTCTGCGGTGACGATGCGCCGACGCTTGATCAGCTCGTGCACCTCGTCGTCATCGATCGGGATGACCGCGACCTGGTAGGGGCACAGCAGCCCTTTGGCGATCGCGTCCGCGAAGGATAGGTGGTGCACGACGCGCCCGAACAGCGTGTGGTCGTCCATCGACGCCAGCCGGACGTTCTTGTTCGCCGCGCGGCTCTTGTCCCGCGTCCCGTAAACGGTCGGCGTGGCCGTGAAGAACAAGCGGCGGCCGGCGCGGATCGCGTTCTCGTCGAGGATCGTCTTGTGCCTGGACCCCTCCAGTCCCGCGCACCTGTGTGCCTCATCGGCGATCGCCAGATCGAAGGAGAACTCCGGCACCGCGCGCATCGCCTCCGCCAGTACCGGCGAGGACTCATATGTGCAGATCGCCAGCAGCGGCGACCCATCGCGCAGTCGCTCGGCGATCTCCGCCGGGTCGGTGGTGGTACGTGCCGTGCCAAGCTCGTCGCCGCGGATGATGTCCTCGGTGTCGGGGGCGGCTTTATCGCTGCAGATGCGCAGCAGCCCTCGCTGCGTCGTCGCATGCCGCGGCCATTCGCGTGCGCACTGGCGAACCAGCGGGATCGTCGGCACGAGCACGAGCACTTGCTGGGCTCCCAGGCGCTCGGCGGCCCACACCTCGATCAAACTCTTGCCGGTGCCGCAGGCCATGATCACCTGGCCGCGCACTCCGCCACCGGCGGCCCACCGCTCGATCTCCTCAAGTGCCTGTAGCTGGTGCTCTCGCGGCTCTGCTGCCGCCAGGTTGGCTGGAGCCAGCTCGGTGATGCTTGCCGGCCACTCGACGGCACTCGCGCGCATCCGGGCCAGCAGGCAGGTGCTCACCGGCTTCTCCTGCTCGGCCATGACCTCTCGCGCCGAGCCTGCGAGCCTGTCCGTCGAGGCGATCAGCAGACGCGCGTCGATCCCCCGACGGTTGGACTCGCTGAGAAACGTGTCGATGTCACGCTTCGTCACCGTGTGCTCCGGCCCATAGTGCTTCGCCTGGATCGCGTCCGTGCGACCCGTGAAAGTGACCGCCACTAGGTCGATGCCTCGATCTGGACCCCAGCGACCCGGCCAATCCCGCCACAGCCACACCTGCTTGTACTCCGCTCTGAACTCCGGATCGTTCTGCAGGAACCACCGGCACAGCAGCTCGAAGCCGCGCCCCTGGCGATCAAGCGAAGCCAGCAGACGATCGAGAGAGGCAAGCTCGAGCACAGTACTCACCGAGCGAACACTAGTTCGCCAGCATGACGGCCCATCCAAGAGACCCGCAATTTGCGGCTTTCTGCACCCATCCGACCCGAGACGCCTGCGCCCGGCGGCCCCCCGCTCAGCTCATCGGCAGGGTCGGGCTCAGCGGCGTTGCTCGACGCTCAGCGCGTCTAGGAGTTCCTGGGCGCGCTGGGAGAAGGCCCGAACCGCGACGATCGCGGCACCTCCGGCGGCGCTGGCGACGAGCAGCATCTCGAGGTAGGCGACCGAGCGCACTGCTCCATGCAGCGCGAGATCGAGTACCCCGACGGTTGTGAGCAGGCTCAGTGACAGCAGCAACGGGTCGCGTAGGTAGCTCACGGGCGCGCCCGCGAGCGTTATGGCCGTCGGAGTCGCGAGCGCCACGCAGCCGTAGCCGACAGCGAACGCGGCGAGGATGGCGATCGGTACAAGGCCGAGCGCGGTAGTCGCCCGCTTTGCCTTGAAGTGCGGAGCAAAGTAGACGGCGGCGAACGTCGTGATCGCCACGACGATCGCAAACGCGCCGAGCGAGAACCAACTCAAGGTCAAGAACGACATCGCGACTGAGCTGGCAGCGATCAGCGCCGAAGTGAGCGCCCACAGCGGCCGGCGGCGCTTCAATTCGGGTCGTGCGCGTCTGAGCGGACGCGAAGTCTCCAGGTACGCCTTCCCGTTAGCTACGACCAGCGTGGCGTCGTCTCCGTCGATTCGCAGCGACCCTTCGGCGAGCATCACCTCGACATTGGCGGTGCGCCGTTCCTGATCGGAGAGGAACGGGCACTTGTCACGGATCGCCGCGTCATGCACGCGAGTCGCGGCGACGTCATCGACCAACACATCGCGGTCGGCTTCCAGCAGCGGCACTTCGATCGACGCACTGGGCTTGCACTCGTTGAGCTGGTGGCGCAGCTCGGCCAGGACCGGATCCTTGTTGCTCCAGCTTTGCCATGCCGAGGTGTGAGAGGACGCCGATCGCCGCATGTCGTCAGCAAGCGCGGTGAGTGCCCTGCTTGCGTCCCAGGTGGTTTCAGCCTCGGCGTCGCCGCCGCTTGCGAAGCGCAGGTCGACCTTCACGAGCCGGCCCACCCCGTACACCGACGCGCTCACATGGAAGCGAAATTCGCCGAGCCCTGTGTGGTGGCTGCCGAGCTTCGGCCCGATCGCGGCCCTGACAGTCGCCGGGGTGACGTCGGGGCTTGCGGGGAGCGCCAGGTGGTAGGTGAAGGCGAGTCGGACCGGCGCCACACACGCCCTTACGACGAATGACCGTCGATCCCTGCGGGGAAGAGAGAGCCGTCGCGCTCTTGCGGGGCCCCTATGCGGGCTCCGGCGCGAGCAGTAGATACTCGGCGTCGGCTCTGGCGGTGGCGATGACTTCCTCGCGGCTCATGCCGACGAGGCGCGCTATCTCGCCGATGATCCACTTCACGGCGGCGCGTCGAGAGCGTCACGAAGTCGTTGGTGTAAATCTCCGCTAGCTCTTCGCGGAGTAGTCCGGGGTCACTTTGGGCGCATAGTCTCGATGGCCATTTCCCTCACGCATAGACTCCTCCGTCGCAGACACTACCGGCCGATCCGCGGCATACCAGAGTTCGCACCCGTCCAAGACCTCGGAAGCGGCGCCGGCGACTCCTCGCGCGCCGGGCAGTCCACCCGGAGTGCCGCTATCTCGAACGGGGCCGACGGGATCGCGGCCGTGGCCGTCTGACGCGTTCCCCGTCATGCGAACCATCGAGGGGACTATCCGATCGAGCAAGTGGCCGCGCTGAATCCAGGCGGTTCGGCACCGGCTTCCGCGTCGTGCCCCGCAGTCGTTAGCCGACTGGCGGAGAAGAGGAGATGCGAGCCGACGCGCCACTGATATTCGACGAGCCCCCTCAGACCATTGTCGCCTTCCGATCCGGCGGGTTCTAGTTCGAACGTCGTCCCAGTCTGCCGTGTCGTCCCTGCCGTGCCAACCTTCATGAAGTGTGTGCCTTCGTAAGGCACGTCCACCCATCCACCCGTCGCGGCGTCAAGCGCCTGCAAGCCAAAGCGCATGAACATCGTGCTCTGGGAATCGGCGTCGCCTGGCATCGAACCACGGACCCCGATCAGATCCGGCGGGCTCATCACACTGCACTCGTCCACCGTCGCCCACAGCTCCGCCGTTCGGGGAGGGCGTATGCAGGGTGCCGTCGCCCCAGCAGGCCGATGTCCACATTCGTCCGCCACCCATTCGGTCGAGATGGTGGCGCCCGCCCGCTCGCAACTTGCCGCCCCCGCCCCGAAGCCACAACGCCAACCATCGAGCGTCCACCACTCCTGATAGGCGTACGGGCCACCATGCCGGACTCCCCCTCCTGCCAACAGTCGACCAAGCACTCCCCGCGCGGTCCCGCAGCTGACGTGGCCGCTTTCGACCGTCACGCTAAAGAAGGCATCGCTCTCGAGACGAGATTCCGAGACGCGAATCGCATCGCAGCCGGGCGTGGCGGCGTTCCCGCTCGCCGGCGCGGCCCCCGCAACGCAGACCACGGCGAATAGCGTGCCCAGCGCGACAACTCGGCGCTCTCTCGACAGAGACGCCCTATGCCCCGCTCTATGCCTTCGGGAGAGCGTCACGACAGCCGCCAAGGCAACGAACACCATGAACCGCGGTTGCCGCCCCTGCGGTCTGACCGCGTGCTGCGCAGGTACAGGTGCACGCCGAGCGCGCCGAACAGCGTCAGCATCGCGAGCACAGCGCTGCCACTCAGACCGCCGACGATCAGCGCGAGCGCTGCGGTCGTGATGAGGCTGCCGCCGGTGCGCTTGCGCCACAGCCGCCTCGCCCACCCGGTGTTCAGCGCCGGTCTTGAAGCTCTCGGGCTGAGGCCGTGTGCTCATGGCAGGAGGCTACCGCCCGCCGACCGGCTCTGGGAGGCTACGCGAACCGCACCCGACACCCGAGGAGGCCCAATGACCCACAACATCAGGCGTGCAACGATCGGAGTCCTGCTGGCGGTGATCTCCACCACAGGCGGAGTGTTGGCGTCGAGCGCTGCGGGCAGCTCAGGGAGCGTCGTGCTCGGCTCGGCGGAATTCGCGAAGCCCGACGGCGAAGGCTGGGGAAGCGCGCAGCCGGCGAGGGTCTACAACGGCGGCGACCCCAGCGGGCTCGTGACCGAAATCCACTGGACGAGCTGGGGCAGCAGCACCGCAATCGGGTACGGCCTCAACTCGATCTTCAAGCCCGGCGGTGGCTACTACAGCCGCCCGGTGATCGTGGAGCTACGCGCGCAGGGGCTGGGGCATTGCGGCAGCCGACCGGCATACACGCAGCTAGCAATCCGCGGACCGTCGAAGCCAGAAGGGCAGTTCGGATCGTGGCACTTGTGGTCGGAAGCCAAGAGCTTGTGCCGCTTCGGATTCTAGAGCCAGCGCCCCGGCCGCTACTGACGAGGCTGCTGGGCGAGCCACCCCGGTCCAGTGCTCTAGGCGGCCCGTCACGAACGCCACCGTGGTCGCCAAGCTCGCGCACGGGCCAGTGCCTACGCCACCCAGCGGGCGTCTGCCAGCTCGTGCTTGTACTTGCCGGTGGCTAGGTAGGCGTGCAGGCGCCGCCCCGCGGCAAGGGGCCGGATCTTGCCCGCCGCCTGGTTGGGAGTCCTTGCCTCGGTCGCATAGACCTCGCAGTAGCCGGGGTCTTCCGGCGAGACGGTCGGGTCGGTGGCGAACACCAGGTATCCGCGGCGGCGAGCCCGCTCCGCGTTGGTCTTGGCGATCCGCTCGTTCTCCTGCTCAAGCTCGCGAGCCCACGCGAACAGGTCGATCTGGGTGTCGGTAGCTGATGGCATGGATCAGGGCCCCTGCATTAGAGCTTAGGAGCTATCTTGCCACCGGGTTGGGACGGTACTCTCGCGCGGGCCTATCACGTGTCCTTGCTGCCCACGGCGATGAAGCGCCGTAGTCCGTCGAGGTCTCCTCCGGTGTAGGCGTCGAACGTCTGCTGGACGACCTTCTCGTAGGCCCATTCGCGACCGGCGAGGCGGGTTGAGTCCGCGCACCAGCGACGAGCCCGGCGGTCCTTGAGCGCAACGTCGAGATCCTCCTGGCCCTTCGTCTCGACGATCAGACACGTGTCGTCGGTCATGCGCACAACGAAGTCCGGGTAGTAGTAGCGCAGCGCGCCCGCCTTTGAGATGTACTCCAGCGCGAAGCGGCTGTTCATCGTGAGCTTGGCCCACGCCGCGACGTCGGTGGCCCGATCGAGGAAGCTCGCGAACCGGGCCTCCAGGGCATTGTCGACGGGCGTCAGGTTGAACACTGTGCGCTTGCCATCCACGGTCTGACGAGACCAGGGGAACGGCGGGGTCTGGGACAGCCGAAAGGCGCTCTCGGTGATCGTCGGCTCGCGCTCGGTGATCGCCAGCGCACGGATGGCCTCGCCGAATGCGTTTGCCACGAGTGCTTGGGCGTCGTTCTCGGCCAGGCGACGCAGGATGACCTTCTCGTCAAGCTCTACGGGCCGGTCGAACACCCGGTGCTTGAGGTAGTCGCGGACCATCGGCGCGAGCGTGGCGAACGCACCGGAGAGCCGGTCAACTCCGCCGGCCTTGGCAGCGCCGCGGGTGTAGTAGGTGATGACGCCAGAGGGGTCTTCGGCGTAGGGAACGTGGAACTCGTACTCCTCGATGATGCCCTTCTCGATCAGATGTATGCCGCGGTAATGGACGTACTCGTCGGGCTGGATGTCTGGGATCGCGAGTCGATGCTTTGGGTCGGGCACGTCGGCTGGATTGAGTTGGTTCAGCGCGCTGTCAGAGCGTGCCAGGGCGCGTGTTAGCTGCGGGATGACGATGTCGTAGCGGCGCTTTGCCTCGTCGGGGAAGATCGTCAGTGCCCCAGCCTCGATCTTGTCGGCGTCCTTTCGCTCGACGACCAGCCCGCCGTCGAGCTCGGTGCTCCAGAGCTGGCGGAACGCCTCGTGCTCGATGACGACCACGCGCTCGTCAAACCCCGATCCTGGCGGGGTCATGCGCCGCAGACCACGACCCAAGGCTTGCTCGGGGAGGATCCGGTTCGCGGCCGTGAGAGCACGCAGCGTCACGATCACGCACACGTTGCGCACATCCCATCCCTCGCGCAACATCAGGACGCTGACGATGCAGCGGATGCGACTGTCGGGCTCGTCGACCTCACGCGCCGCGCGTCGAGCGAGATCGAGGTCATCCTTGGTGATCTCACCCGAGCGGGTCGTGTGGATGACGAGCAGCTGGTCCCCCGCGAAGTCCGGGAGCTGACGCAGATAGTCACCAGCCTCATCGGCAGCCAGGGTGTTCTCGCACATCACGAACAGCACCGGCCGCTTCCCCGACGGTGAGAGAGACTCGTGGAACTTTCGCCACCGCCCCACAGCGACGTCGAGCCACTGGCGGTTGCGCTGAAAGGAGCTATCGCCCAACTCGACCTCGGCGCCCTTGACCTCCCCGATCACCGGGGTCTTGACGATCCCATCACGCACCGCCTGAGCGAGCGGGTAATCCACCACTACATGGCGAAACATCTCGCCCTTCTCGTGCTTTGGGGTAGCGGAGAAGTCCAGTTGAGAGACCACGCCAGCCCCAGGATCGTCGGCCGCGCGTTTGCGTAGCTCGTCGTGGAGACGCTCGATTGTCTGGTTCCACTTCAGCTTCTCGTCGTGGACGTGGTGCGCCTCGTCGTTGAGGACCATGACCCGCCCCCGCTCCGCGATCCCATCGAAGAGACGCTCAGCGGACGAAGCGTCCACGTCGCGGTTGACCCGCGGGCCGACCATTGCCTCCACAGGGTTTGGGGCGTTCTTCGCCTTGCCGCGGCCGGCGGGCGTCTCGTACAGCCGCTGGATGTTGGTGAGGTACAACACGCCGCGAGCCGTCACAGGGGACAGTTCGTCCTGCAGGAGCACGGCAAGGTCGAAGTCATGCGCCCACTCGGGCGGGACCAGTGGATCGCGACGGAACGTCGTTCCGTCCCCGAAATCCCTCTTCAGACGCTCGAACACGATCAAGTTCGGTGCAATCACGAGGAACGAGGTGGTCATCGGCGAGTCGGACTCATACAGGGCGTGGAAGTAGGACCACACGATGCAGAGGCTCATCGCCAATGTCTTGCCCGAGCCCGTCGCCATCTTCATCGCCAATCGCTGGCGCTTGGTTTCGCCGGGCTGGAGCGTCATTCCGTGCTCTGCGAACTCAAGGAGATCCTTCAGCGCGTGTACCGGCTCGATCTCGGTCAGGTAAATGAACGTCTCAACGGCCTCCCGCTGGCAGAAGTAGAAACGGAAGGGCTGACCGTCATCAGACCGGTGCTCGTCAGCGAACCAGAATCCGAGCAGCCGCCGCGAGGTCGCCGATGCGCCGGTGTAGTTCTGGGCGCGCCAGGCATCCACCCGTGCTCTAACGCCGTTGACGGCATACGTTGCTTCGCTCGGTTTACGTCGCTCGGGAACGGCGTAGGGGTCGCCCGACGGAGCTGCTGGCTCCTCCGGGCTCACTTGATGCGGACCTCTGCGAGCTTGGTGGTGTCGTTGCCGAAGATGTCGATGATCTTCACGACGATCGAGTAGCGGCCCGCCTTCGGATACTCATGCCATTCGCTCTGCGTCGTGAGCGCTGGCTCCTCCCTTGTCCGGTACGCCTGCCACTCGTTGTGGAAGACCTCGTCCGAGAAGTCGTAGTCCACCGACCAGTAGTCGATGAGATCAGACCACGAGGTGATGCTCTCACGCACCTTCGGCGGGATCAGCTCCTCGCTCGGAATGGCGAAGTCCTTGAGCACCACACACGCCTCGCGGCCCTGGCGACGCACGTCGAGATCGACAAATGCAAGGTCGAAGAAGCGCACCGCATCTGCCTCCGTCACCTGACGCTCCATGACCTCCCGGGGAATCTGTCGTGGCCGGACATCCAGGCCGCGACGCCTCGCGTTCTCAGAGATCGTGTCGTGGAGCCCCATCTCCCACTCCCAGCCCAGCAGATCGCAGGACTCGATGCCGTTGTCCGCCATCTCATCCATCACGTTTTCTGTCTCGTCGATCGTGACCGGTGCATCCGTCGCACCGACGTGGACCATCCGGTTGGCCTTGCGACCGTGTAGGTGCTCGAAGCCCTCGACCGGCTCAGCGTTATAGAACGCGAGGATCGTGTCGAGGTATGCCCGCAACGCGCCGTTGCCGGACTCGATCTGCCACCGCTGACGCTCGTATGCACCCAGATTCCTGATCTCGAATGGTTGGCAGTCGGGGATGTTCAGGAGCCGCTTACGAGTAGTGTGAATGGCGAAGCGACCGAGGTCGCAACCCATCCATCGTCGACCGCTCTTCTCGGCGACCACAAGCGTGGTGCCGGAGCCGCAGAAGAAGTCTGCGACAAGATCTCCCTCGTTGCTCGAGGTCTTGACGATCCGGTCGACAAGTGACTCTGGCTTTTGGGTTGGGTAGCCGATCCGCTCGAGCGCCCTGGCATTGATCGGGTCGAGATCGGTCCAGACGTCCTGGAGAGGAACCCCGGGCATCTCATCGAGGTACCGCTTGAACTCGGGGACACCGTCCGGCTTGTCCGGGAAGCGGATGCGTCCTTCCGCCAGCATCTGGTCCATGTTCTCCCGTGAGTAGGCCCAATAGCGGCCCTTGTATGGCTTCCGACCGTGCCACTCGAAGCTCGTATCTCCGCCCGGCTTCGCGGCTGTGAGGTTGTCCAAACGGTAGCGGCGGCCTGTCTCCTCCTCGATGAACCGGTACTTCAGCTCGATGTAGGCTTGGTCGTAGGGCACATAGAGCGTGTTCCATGTCCACGTGTCACTCTTGGTGTAGAACAAGATCACGTCATGGATGCCGCCATGAAGCGCCCGGCCCTGCTTGGTGTCGCTGTGGGCGGTCGTGCGCTTCCAGATGATCTCGCTGCGAAAATTGGAGGAGCCGAAGATCTCGTCGCACACCAGCTTGAGGTAGTGGCTTACGTTCGGCGCACAATGGAGATAGAACGACCCGTCCTCAGCCAAGAGCTCGTGGATGATCACGAGGCGCTCATAAATCATCGAGAGATACGACTCCCGGCCCCTTCCCCAGGTATCCCGATAAGCGTGCTCCTCCAGCACGGATGGCAGCTTGTCGACGGACACATCGCCAACAGCGACACGGAACGAGAAGTCGGTACCGGTGTCGAACGGGGGATCGATGTACGCGAGCTTGATCTGTCCCGCGTAGTCCTTGACCAAGCTGCTCATCACGAGCGCGTTGTCGCCCCAGATCAGCTGATTCCGCTCGCCCGTTCGCGCGCCCTCCCCGCCGAACAGCGCACCCGTGTCCCGCTCGCGAGTTGCCCGCGACTCGTTGATCGTCTCGACGGTCTGGAACGGGAGGTGGACGCGCTCGACACGCTCCGGCTTGCCGTCCCACTCAAGGCGTACGGTCACGGGGCCTCGTCGACGAGGACGCTGGCCGGGGGGGACGAGGAGCGCGGAGCGGGCACGGGCGACATCTTTGCGAGCACGTCGGTCGTACGGATGCCGTGCGGCCGAAGCAGCACGCCGCGAGCAGGCTCAAAGCACGGTCAAGCACTCGACGGCTACCCATGATGCCGGTGGCGGTGTCGCTTGCGGGGGCGTGGTGCCGGCGCCTGCGTGCCGACGTGGACGGTCAGCGAGGCTGAGGCTTGCGGGTCAAGCCCGGAATCTTCGGTCGGGTCCGCCCATGCGCAGAAGATGTAGGTGCCGCGGCGCAGCGGTTCGACGTTGCTCGCCAGCCGCCACGGCCCGCCGGTTACGTCCTGGTCGATAAGGTGCTGGTCGTTTTCGACACTGGAGTTGATCGGGCAGCCGTGCTTGGTCGCGGTCATGCCCTCAACGACGACGTGGCGCTGCACTTCGCTTGTGGCGGTGAGGTTCAGCACGAACGGCCGGCCGGGCTGCGGCGCCCTTGGGAGGCTGAGCTTCAGCGAGATCACCGGCGCGCGGACCTGCACCTGCAGGGACGTGGAAGTTGTGATCGGCCCGCCGTCGGTTTCGATCAGGCCGGCTGGTTCCTCGAGCCAGCCGCAGAGAATGTAGGCGCCGGGGGTGGGCGGCGTGAAGCCCGCCGAGCCGCTCCAGTCGCCGACGTGCCCTCCTTCGAGGAGATGGCCGGGTGTGAGCGTGGTGCCCTGATCGGCTGCCGGCGTGGACGCGCACGGCACGCCGGGATTGTTCGCCGCCACGACAGCCAAAGCGGGCTCTTCGCTTGAGGCGCTCCAGCTGACCTGCCCGCCGATTTCCTGCACCGGCGTAGAGGGCGCGGCGAGCGTCATCGAGTCCGCCCAGCCAGCGGCGGGCACAGCGAGCGCGGCGAGCGCCGAGATCGCCAGGAGGGCGAGCCCGCGCCGGCCACGACGTTTGGGTGCTTGGTTGGTGTTCATCAATCCTCCGTTCGGTGACTTTCAGGCCGCGTGGAAAAGCGGCCCTATATGGAGGACTGCGAGCTGGCGCTCGCGCGCGACAGCTAATTTGCGCGCCGGCCCGCTCAGTGGCGAACGGCGACGTGGATGGTGGCGCTTTCGTGGCTTGTGAAGGGGTAGCTGCCGTTGCGCACGGCGATCGCGCGGAACGCCCACCTGGTGCCTGGTTCCAGGGTGAAGGCGTAGCGGTACTTCCACTGTCCGCGGCTGTTGGTGTCCACGAGCTGTAGCTCGCGCCACCGGCCGCCGTAGCGAATCTGGACCTGGACTTCCTCTCCACCGGCGGGGATGTAGCCGCCGGTGAGCTGCCCGGAGAAGGTGAAGAACTGGCCGAGGTTGACGTGCCGGGGCGCGTGGATCGAGATCGTCGCGGGGACGTTCTCGTGGAAGTCGAGCGTCGCCGCCGGCACCGTGTCGAGGGTGTGCGAGTAGAACGCGACTCGAAGCAGCCGGGATGGACCGGCGGGCGCCTTCAGCGACCATGACCCGTCGGCCGTGGTGGTCGCCGTCACCACCGGAGTCACAGAGACGGAGCCGACGATCTGCTGCAGGAGCTTGACCTGCGCGTCCTTGATCGGGGCGCCGGATGTGGTGGTCAGTCGGCCGGTGAGCGTGACGGTCGAGTGCTTCAGCGCTTTGTTGAAGGATCGCGCCTCGCCTGGGGTTGCGGTGAGCTTCGCGGCTTCGACGCACGGCGTGCCACTACACGGCCCGCGTTCCACCGGCGCGGGAGTGGGCGTGAACACGGTGGCGTGGTTGATGGTGGTCAGCGTGCCCGAGTAGACCGTCGTGACATCTCCGGCGGCGTCTTCGACTTCGACCGTGAGCGCGTGCGTGCCGTCGGGCAGCCCGGCGGTGTTGATTTCCGCGTGGACGGCCGTTTCGGTCGGGCATGGCTGAGCGTAGTTGAACGCACGGACGCCTTCGAGGCTGCCGGTCGAGACGCACTTGCCTTCGTTCAGGTTCGGGGTCGCTGCCCACACCTGCTGACCGTCGACCTTCGCTCGCGCCTGATAGACGCCGGGACCTGGGTCGGTGGCCTTGAAGTCGAGTGTGCCTGTGCCGGTGACGGTCCCGCCGAGCAGCGTCCCGCTGAAACCGGAGGCGGCCGGGCTCACGCTGGTGGAGAGCACGATCTGCGCGCTTGAGATGTTGACTTCGGCGGCCTCGTGACCGTTGCCTTCGTGTTCGTTGAAGTTCTCGGCGGGGCAGATGCCTTCGCTGTTGCCGAAGCAGTACGCCGTCTCGTAAAGTTCGCTCGCTCCGCTGGCGTTGATCGCCAGGATTTTTTCGTAGCCGTGGCAGCCGGGGTTTTCGCAGATAGCGAGCGTGACCGGCTGTTCTTTGACCTTGGCTGCGACCAGCGCACCGCCGTCGCGGGCCGTCATCGTGACAGCCAGGTCACCCCCCGCGATCGTGGCGTAACGCGGCGCCTTGTATCGCCATGTTGTGCCCGAGTCCGGTTTGGTGCCGTTCCACCCGGCGGCATACGCCGCGAGCCCGCCGCCGTTGTAATACCTTTCGCAATTGTCGGGCGGCAGCCCGACGTAGCCGTAATTCGCTTCCCCTTCCCAGTCTTCGGGGGCGATGTATTCGGTGCCGCCGAACGAGCACGAGCGCTGCACCCACTCGCCCGCGTTTGCCGTCGAGATCGGAGCGAGCAGAGCCCAGCCCACCAAGAACAAGGCGCTCGCCAAGAGCAACGCGGCGGCGAGCCGCCCGCGGCTGGACGTAGAGAACTGGAGAGAGGGTTGGGTGTTCATCGTCGTGGATTCCTTTCCAAATCCGGTGGGTCGCTGGCTCTCAGCGCCCGAGGTAGTGGAGGCTGGTCCCGCCTCCGGTCGGTGTCGGCGGCGGGGACTGGCCTTCGCCCTGTCCCGATTCGCTGCTTGTAGCTGTGCTCGCCGCTCTCGCCGTCGCCGTCGTGGTCGGGGCGGTTGGAGAGCCGCCGATCGCGAGATATCCATCTGCACGGCTAGGCGGGGGCGGCGGGTGCTGCGGCCGATCCGTGCTCCGCGCGGGGGTCGGTGCTGGTTTCGCGGCGGTAGTCTGGGTCGTGGGCAGCCCGCCGGGCTCGCTGGTCGGCGCGATGCTGCTGGCGCCCGGGACCGTGGTGCGCGCGACCGGATGTGAGGCGACGCGGCGATGCTGGGGCGGGGCTGAGCCCTCCAGAGAGTGGACAGCGCTGACGCCGGCACCGGCGACGGCGAGCACACCGACGCCGGCAGCTACGGCGACCTTCGCCCCAGCTCCTCCGCCCAGCAGCAAACCCGCGCGCTCCGCGCTCGCGGCGCCACCGGAAGGCATACGGCCGTTATGCAGGAGGCCGAGCAGCCGTTCCAGCCAGCCGTGGGCGTGGGGTAGCACGACCGGCATAGGCAGCAGGGCGGCGCTCGCAGCGCGCTTGTACTGAGCACCCGCCATCTCGCGGGCGAGCAGGATGTGCTCGTGCCGGCACGCGCTGCAGGCGTCCAGGTGCGCTTGGGCGATCTTGGCTTCTTCCTCCAGCGCCGTGCCGTCGGCGAGCGCGTGCAGCGCCCCGGCGCGGTACTCGCACATCCGTCCAGCGGCCAGGATCGCGGTGACGTGGTCGAGCTTGCGGTTCGCGCTGCGCGAGGCCGCGAGCACCGTCTTGACCGGCAGACCCAGGGCCTTCGCGGCACGCTTCACGCCGACGCCATAGCCGCCCATGATCGCGAGCACCCGACGCTCCAGCGGATCCAGCTGGGAGACCAGGTCCAGGGCGCGCAGGACACGATCGCGAGCTTCCACGAAGTCAAACGGCTCGTCCTCCCCGGCGAGCTCGCCTTCCAGCGGCTCGAACGCAACCCGTCGCTGTGACCCGACGCGCAGCTCGTGGCGGCCGGCTCGCCGCTCACCCACGAGATACCCGACGGAGGTCCAGAACGCGCCCTGCAGGTGTTCTTCGTTCTGGATCGCCTTGCGGGACATCACCACGACCGCGATCGCTTCGTCCACGACTTCATCGCGCACCCCTGGGCTCAAAAAGCGGGCGTCCTTGCGCCGGTCGACCGCCGCGCGCAGCTCGGCGCGGCGGGCCTGTAGTGCGTGGGCGGCCTCGTCCGGGGAAAGCACCCCGCTGCGGCCGGGCGCCCTGACGATCCACCGCGTACTCGCGCGCGAAACCATTGGCAGCCCCATCAGCCGGGGCCTCGGGATTGTTTGGGCTGAACTCGCCATCAATAGGTTCATGCGAGCAGCACCCTCCGGGAGACAACGAATTTCCCTCCGAGCAGCCTCCGGCGAACCCTCCGAAAACGGAGCGGCAGTGGGCTGATCGCCTTTTGCGCGCGCTGGCTTCATAGACGTCCCCTTACCTACCTAGCTCTTTTCGGCAAGTTGGACTTCCAGCCTGACCCACGGCTGGACGCGCACACCATCGCCCGCTCCAAACCCACGGCACACGCGCCCGCCGCATGGGCTCGTCGGCGCTCCCGTAGTCAACGCGGCCGTCTGCCCGGGGAGGCCCTGCGGATAGGGTTTCGCGCGTGACTACGCGCCTGCAGGGACCAGGATCGCGGCCGAGGCTCTGGATGAGCCGCAAGCACTGGATGATCGTCCTCGGCACCGCGACGGTCGTGCTGACCGTGGTTGGTGTTCTGCTCGAACGGCCGATGGAGCACGCAGGCGCACCGGGAATCCTCGCGTTCGAGTTCGCCGCGACGAAGGCACGGGTGAGTCAGCTACTCGCGGAATGGGGTCCGGCCGGCCGGCACGCCGCGCGCGTATCGCTGATCGTGGACTACGCCTACATGGTCAGCTACGGCGGGTTCTTCACGCTCGCCGGGCTTGCCACCAGAGACCTCTCGGCCCGGCAAGGCTGGCGGCGCCTCGCCGCGGCCGGCCAGATCGTGCCGTTCTTCGCCGCCACGGCGGCCTGCTTCGACGCAATCGAAAACGTGTTCCTGCTGATCGCGCTCGCCGGCAACGGCGGCAATACAGCGCCTTTGCTCGCGACGGTCTGCTCCAGCATCAAGTGGATGCTGATTACGCTCGCCATCATCTACGCGATCTGCGGCGCGGTCGGCTGGTTCCGGCGCACCCCCCAGCCCGCATAACAGCCTCGATATGGCGAGCGAGACAACAGCGGTCCTGCTCGACCTCGACGGTGTGCTCGTTGATTCCCGCACCGCGATCAGCCGGTCCATCAGCCACGCCCTCGTCGAGCAGGACTTCCCGCAGCCGAACCTCGCGTCGCTGGAGCGGTTCATCGGCCCCCAGCTCACGCTCGCGTTCGCCGAGCTCACCGGGCAGCCCCCGGACTCGCCGGCCGTGCTGGCGTGTCTGGCGAGCTACAGAGCGAGATACCGCGACGCTTCGCTGCGCGAAACGACCGTGTTCGACGGTATCCCCGCCGTGCTCGGAGTGCTGGGCGAGCGGCACCTGCTCGCCGTCGCCACGTCCAAGCCACTCGCTTTCGCCGAGCCCCTGCTGACGGCGCTCGACCTTCGCGGCGCCCTCGATCACGTCGCCGCCCCCGACCTCGCCGCACACCACGAGGACAAGGCAGCCACGATCCGCTCCGCGCTCTCCGCAATCGGCACCTCGCACGCGGTCATGGTCGGCGACCGCTCCTTCGACATCCTCGGCGCGCACGCCTGTGGCATCCCCGCCGTCGGCGTGTCCTGGGGCATCGGCACCCGCGATGAGCTGGCCGGCGCGCACGCCGACCGGATCGTTGACGAGCCTGGCGAGCTGCCAGAAGCCATCGGCGACCTCCTCGCCTGAGCCACCGGGCCGCGCGCGCTGGTCAAAGTCCGCAGCGAGCGGTCGTAATGAGCGAGCCGCGCGCGGCGATACGCCGACGGTGAGACGCCGTGGCAGCGCCGGAAGTTCCGCGCGAAGGTCGGCCCACGGCTATACCCGACCAGCCGCGGCACCTCGGCGAGTGGCGGCGTCGGGTGAGCCAGAAGCTCACTGGCGGCGGTCATCCGCCGCCAGAGAAGCTCCTCACGGAAGGTGCGGCTCCCGAACTGCTCGAACACGCGCTGTAGCTGTCGAGGGGAAATCGCGAGGATCGCGGCGACCGCCGAAACCGTGAGCCGCCGACGATAGCCGTGCTCGATCATCGCGCACGCCCGGAGGTACATCCTGCGGCGTTCGCTCACGGTCTGCTCACGCATCCCGCTTCGCGTTGGGCCGGGGGCTGGCGTCCAGCCGCCGGAGTGAACGTGCGCTGGCACGCCGGTCATACCGTTAGCTGGTCGTAGCGCAGCGCTGCCCTGGACAGAAAGAGCATCCCCTCGGAGCTGTCCAGTAGGCCAGCCGCGATGAGCCTCTCGATCGCGTCGGTGATTCTGTTGCGCTTTTGTTTGGATTTTCCGAGCTCGCGCAGTAGCTCTTGGCGGGACAGCGGTCGGCTGCCGTCGGTGGTGGCCAGCATCAGCTCGAGCACGATCGACTCGTCGCGGTGCTCGTGCGCGGAGGCGCTGTCGTGGTCGTGGTTGATCCCGCAGACGCGCAACGCCGCGTAGCTCGCAGCGGCGAACTCGCCCCAACGGTTAATCAGCCCGTCGTCCTTAAGGCGCGCGAGCGCCGCGGGGACCTCACCGCCGGAGCTGACAGCGCGGGCTAGCTCGGCTTCGGTCCACGGGTGCGACGTTTGGAGCATGAGGTCAAGGAGCGCCCGGTCGAGGACGGTCTCGTCGGGGGTGGTTTCGCGCTTGGACTGGTCGTTCACTTCGCCTGTTACCTCCCATGCCGTCACTTCACGGGCCGCCGTCGGCGCCGACGCAACGACTTACGGTTACAGGACAACCAACATACGCACACCCCACCCACCGTCAGGCCCAGGATGCACAGTTGACACATAGCTGCATTACTGCGGACCGCAACCTTCACGCCGCGCGCACCGCTGGTGGTCGAACCGCCGCGCGATCTCTGACGCACAGCGAGTAGCCGACTCCGCGAGCGTTGACGATCCAGCCCTCGGCTCCCACCGCCGCAAGCTTGCTCCGCAACCGTGAAGCGTGCGAGTCAAGTGTGCGCGTCGTCCCGAGCGCCTTGTAACCCCACACGTCCGAAAGCAGCTCTGACTTCGTGAACACCCTCCCAGGGCAGCGTGCGAGACACACAAGCAGGCTGTACTCCATCCGCCGCAGCATGACCGGGTTAGAGTTAAACATCACACTTCGCGCGTCCAGGTCGATGACGAGGCCGCCGAGCGATATCGAGCCCGACGAGGCGAGGGACGGCGAGCGACGCACGAGGGCGGTGATCCGCGCGCGTAGCTCCCGTGGATGAACGGGCTCTCGGATCACATCGTCGCTTCCAGCGTCAAACGCGCGCAGCACGTCGCTTTCCGTATCACCTGGCGCGATCCAGAGAACTCGCATGGTCGGGCTGACCGCCGGGGCAAGCGCGCCCGCCCGAAGTTCTCGCAGCACCGCGAGCGAGGCCGCGTCGCGCCCGCAGCCGAAGATCAGTAGCTCGATATCCCCAGGCTGGCAGCACAACCTCAAGAAATCTTGATTGGGTGCCTTGCGAGCGTCAAAGCCGTCGAGTAGTAGCTCATCCACTATTTGCTTGTTTCGCAGTGTGTCCCCGAAGACGACGATCGTCGTGCCCGCCGCGTTGCGTGCTTCTCCGTTGCTCGATGTACTTGTCATCTATTCCTCTTTCCCTTTGGTATGACCTCGGCTCCCGCCCGCGGGCGAGCAGCGGCGCTTCACCGGCCTAGAGGTGAAGTGCTGCAATCCTGCGAGTTAGGTGCTTTGGTCGCGTTCGCGCGGCTTGTCTCGCTTAGACCGCACCGCCGCTGAATCGTGTTGACGGCACACACGTCTAACTGCCCCGCCGGACGGGTTAATTCAAGATAGAACCCAGCGCCGCAAAGGCTCCCGGTCGCGGTGAGAAAAGCGAGGCCAGCGAGTGCCCGGCGCCGGTGCGCTTGCGATTCCTCGCCCGGAGAGTTACACCTGTGGCGTGGCGATGAGGACGGGCGACTTTGAGACAGACGCGATGAGAGCAGCCTCGACCCTTCCCCAGCCAGAAGAGCTCGACATTGAGCTCCTGCCGTTTCTCGGCGAGGTCGACACGCTTGGCGTCGTGTTGAAGGCGCCGCTCGTTTTCATGGTGCCCTACCTCGCCGAGCTCGCGCCGATCGCAAACCGGGCCTATCGCGGCAAGCGCGAGGCGGTAGCCCGCGCCGAAGCAGAAGGCAAGTGGCAGAAGGTGCTCTAGCTGCACGAGAAGCCCTACCGAATGAGCGTGTTCCTTCAGGTATGCAACCGCATGGCCGACCGCGACTACTGGCAGGCGCTCGGCAGCCTCTGGCTTGAGACCGAGAATCTCCACGAGGATCAGGACGAGTGGGTGGCTGCGCTTACCGCCGACCGCGCCGGTCGCTCCCGATGGCTGATGGACGAGGACGAGCGAGCCGTCCTCGCCAATCTCGGTGACCAAGTGACCGCTCACCGCGGGTTCCGTCGCGCGGGCAGGCACCTCGCACCGAGCTGGACGCTGAGCCTGGCGAGGGCGGAATGGTTCGCCCGACGCGCGATCGACCCCGGCACCGGCGGCTATGTTGCAAGCGTCACCGTGCCCAGGACGAGCGTGATCGCATACTTCGGCGGGCGGGGCGAGCAGGAGATCGTGCTCGATCCCGGTCAGCTACCCGAGCCGCAGATCACCGAGGTAGCAGCGCGCTAGTGGTCTCGCTCGCAAGTTCGCGCACATATCCGGTGGGCCAGACGCGCTCGCTCTTCCCCGAAGGCAGGCACGCGTTTGGCGTGGGCGTGGACGAGTGAGCCTCGTCCCATGCGACAGTCTGTAGGGGTTCGATCGAGACGCCCGCTTTTCCCCCGCGAATCAGCAGTGCGGACCTGGCCGAGATGCTTGCATGGGACCGTCGTGGCCGAGCCGATTCGCTGGCCAAGCTCAACCGTCTCCAAGATAGACGGGGGCGGGCTTTACCCCCCCGCAGCACGAGATCGAGGTCTGGACGGAGTCGCCGCAGATGCGGAAGTAGGCGAAGACGCTTCGGGATACTCAGCTAGAGCTCGGGCAGATAGGCGTCGAGCAGGATGAGGGTGAGCTGCTCACCGCGCTTGGTGAGCTTGGTGAGCATCTCGGCGGGCATCGCCGCGAAGTCGGTTGGGTAGTCGGCGACCTCCTCGCGGCGCACCAGATCCGTGGGCAGCCAAGGGAGACTCGCGTCCTGCTGGCCGAGATAGGGCATCACGAACCCCGCCAGCTCGCCGTGCGCGGTGTGCTCATGGAGCGCGGCGCGTCCTGAGTCCTGCAGCTTCCGGAAGCTCGCCTCGAATGCCCGCTTCACACGCGACGGGGCATGGAAAGGCGTGTACGCGCCGAGCTGGCCGCGGCCCGCGTCGCACGAGATCACATACGGCACGTCGAACACGTTGTAGGAGTGCGCCCCGGAGCGACCCGGCCGCAGAGGCGACGTCCCCAGGTTGTCGAAGACGCCCCCGTCGGTCAGCACCAAGCGCGTGTCCACGCTCGAGCCGTCGCGTCGCTCGAAACGCCAGGTGCGGTCCAGCGCCGGCAGCAGGAGCGGGTAGGCGGCCGAAGCGGCCACCGCGGTCGCGAGCTGTACATCGTTTCCCGCGATCCGGCCCAGCGCCCAGCTGCCGCTCTCGCGTGAGCCGAACCGGACGGCGTGGCCGGTGTGTAGATCGCACGCGTTGATCACCACATCCAGGCCCTCCCGGACGCGCGCGGCGTCCATCGTTCGCTCGCCGAGGATCTCGGCGAGGATGTCCTCGAAGGCGTCCGTGCGGCTCCATCGGCGTGCGAGCGGCGCCGCGCCGTGGCGCCCCCTTACGCGCGCGAGCGCCGCAGCGCCGCCCCCCACGACCGAGCTCGCCATCGCCTGCGGCAACCGGCGCGAGAGCAGCGCGCGCTTTGCGATCCGGCGCTGAAGACCCGTCCGCAGCAGCGCGGTGACTTTGGCGTCGAACTCCTCAAACTGCTCAGGGCCATACCCCCACAGTGCGCTCATCAGCGCGCCACCAGAGACACCGGAGACGACGCGGACCCGGTCCAACACGCCGCGGTCGCACAGCGCTCGCAGGCATCCGAGGTGGAACGCGAGCGCGCGCGAGCCGCCGCCGGACAGCGCGAGCCCGACGTCGGGGAGCAGCAGAGGCGTCGGCGTCGGCGCCTCGCGCGGCCTCGGGTCGAGGGTGATCTCGACGCGATCCTCGCGCTTGAGGGCGTCGCCGTTGAACACGTAGCCCGCCAGGCGCTCGCGGCCGACGGACCCGCCGACGATCAGCATCGCTGCCTCGCGCAGCGGGTGGGAGGCGACGAGGCCGAGCATGCCAAGGAGATCCTTGATGCTCGGACGGGGTGCCATTTCCGGGTGGGTGTGCCACATCCCGAGATAGCGCAGCTCGCCACGGCTCAGCGCTGCGCGCGCCAGCGTCATGTCCGCGACGCCAGCGGTGCCACAACGGAATTCATCGGGCGAGGCGATGCTGTCGGGCGGAGGGCCGCTCGCCCTGTCGATCCAGACGATGCGGCAGGTCTCATCCCGACGCCCGTAGAGCACCCCGCCGGTCTCGCATGAGGCATCGAGCGCGCGGTCGTTGCGCGCGACCCAGCCGCGGATCTCCGCGAGTGCCTCGGGCGCCAGCCGCAGCTGATAGTCGCCGACACCATCGATCAGCTTCACCGCGGGCTGCCAGGAGAGCCTCGCCGTCCGCCAGCCATCGTGCTCGGAGGAGGCGAGCGCGAACAGGTGCGCGCTCGCTGTGGCCTGCTCACCGCGGGCGAGCTCGAAGCTGACGGCGTGCAGCATCTGGGCCGCGAGAGCCGCGACCTCAACGCCGGCGCCCCGAAACGTGACATCCGAGCAGCCCGGCTCGGGCTGGAAGTGGTCGGTGCGTGGCTCGGTTGGCCAGAACTCGTCAGCGAACCCGCGCAGGTGCCGAGCCCCAGCGCAGGCGATCTTCGTCTGGCGGAGCACGTCCTCCGGGCCGCCGCTGTAGCCGGCCGGAGCGACAGTCACGATCGAGCGCTCCGCGGTGTGACCGAACAGCATGCCGATCACCGTGCGGCGCTCGACATTCTCGACCGCCAGCAGGAGCTCGAGCTTCAGGCGGACAAGGGCAGATGCGGTCGCGTCGATCACGATGTCGGCGCCGTCGTGCCAGCTCTCCCCGGCGAGCGGCCCGTTCATCACGTTCTGCGCCCTGACCTCGATGCTCAGGTCGGGCCGGATCGCCAGCAGCCGCTCGCTCAGCGCCTTCACCTTCCACTTTCCAACGTCTGCGGCGGTGAACGGCTGGCGGACGAGTATGCCCGGCGTGACGATGTCATTGTCGTAGAGGATGAGCGCGCCCACACCGGCGCGGGCGAGCCATTCAGCGACGTGGGCGCCAATCGCGCCGCAGCCCCAGATCGACACCGTCCTGGCCGAGAACGCCTCCGGTATCGGAGAGCGCTCGTCGCGGCGGATCACGATCTCCGGGCGATTCTCTGCGACATGACACCACGTGAGGGGTGTGAGCTTCGCCCATTTCAGGAGGGCCTCGCTGTAGTTCGACCGGGCGTCCGCGAGCTTCTCGCTGTCCCCGGCATTCGGGACAATGTCGCGTAGCTCGCCGGTTGTCTCGGGGGCGATCTCCCATACCGCAAGGTGCTGGCGAGGCCGCCCATCGTGGCCGCGGCGCATCGGTGTCCCGAGCACCATATGGAGCGGCTCACCGTCGCCCAGGAGGGTCGCACAGAGAGCGAGCATGCGCCAAAGCCCCGCGATCGCGATCCCCTGCTTCTCAAGCGCATCGAGCAGGTCGCCGACCCGCTCGGGGTACTCCCATGAGAACGGCTCGGGTAGGAGGATCGCAAGCGCCGAGGCCCTGCCCGGCGGCGTGGTGTCCCAGCCGGTGATGTCCGTGTGAAAGCGACTGTCGAGATCGAGGGTGGCGAACCCGACCCAGGGCTCGCCCTCGACGGGCGGCGCATCCGCGGTGGGGATAAAGAGCGTCGATCCGCGCCGGTTGTAGATCATCGGTGGGTGAAGCGGCGCGTCGTCGGGGTCCAGCTCGCCGGCCGCGGCGCTGGTCACCCACAGCTCCAAGCGCTCGAGGAACCCGTACATGCCGCGGGACGGGTCCCACTCGCTTGCCGCCTGGTAGAGGCACAGCAGGCTTCCCCAGTGGACGTGCGGTGTTCCCGCCCACCGACGGTGGGTGGAGTAGGCGCTCGGCTGATTGAACGGAAAATCGGGCGGGATCGAGATGCGCAGCCGCTCACGCGCGCGCAGCTGAATCCCGCCCTCGGCATGCTCGATATGTGAAAAGCGCAGCGCGACCTCCACCGTGAGGGAAGGCCGCTCCTGAGTCGGCTCCACGATCGTGCCGATCGCGATCGTGCCATCGGAGGCTTGCGCCATCGCGCCCAGCTGGTCGACCGCCAGCTGCTGGCCGTCGCTGCGGCTCTCCATCAACCGAAGCCGACGGCGCTCGTGTGCCCGGCGCTGGCGGTCCCGCTCGCCGCGGCCGCCGCCTTGGCGACCGTGGAGGCATCACCGTCACCCACGTCGCTCGCGTCGAGCAGAACGTAGCCAGCCGTGTCGAGCTCGAACACGAGCGGATCCGGTGCGTGCTCGTCGGTCACCAGGAAATGCCCGGCATCGACGACTTCCTCGTAGTGGTTTGCAGCGATCCTGTGCGGCGGGTTCGCCCCGGGCTCATCCGTGGCGGGGATCTCGCCGGAGCTGACGACGATGTACGCCCCTGCGATCGCCGAGCCCTCAAGGTCGTCCAGGATCTGCTGCTTGAGCGTGTCCTCGCTCTCGCCGTCGTCCTTGCCGTACATGAGGCTCTTGGAGCAGTGGTGCGGCGCGAGGAACAGGTCCCACGCGAGATCGTCGGCCTCGCTCCGCTCGAAGATGCGCTTCACGCCTGAGTATGAAAGATCGCCGAAGAGCAACGCGCGCACACTCTCCTCGCCGTCGGTGAGCGTGATCTGGAGAGCGAAGCTCGTATCGTTGCGCTCCGCCTCGGCGTCCTCTTTGAATGGGGCGTGAACAAAGGCCCTGAACACATCCGCGCGGTCGACGCCGTCGATCGAATGGAATTCGCTGCCGGGTACCGTGACCGAGCCCTCCGGCAGATTCTTGTAGATGTCTTTGTGCTCGGCGAGGTCGTCGGAGAAGCCGAAGATCCGGATCCGGTCGCCCGAGCCGACATCGCCGTGCTCCTTCATATTCTCGATCCGGCGCTCGGCCTCCTCGACGAACGCCTTCGCGTCCTCGCACAACTCGTCCTGGTCCTGCGCCCACAGCACACGCGGCGTGAACCACAGGTCGCCGACATTGACCCTGTCGAGCAGCTCCGCGAAGCCCTTCACGTGATCCTCGTCGAGATGAGTCGCGCCGAACGCCGCCAGGTAAGGCCGGCCGTCATCGCCTTCAGGCAGCAGCGCGACGAGCTCATCGACGATCGGAACGCGAGGATCCTCATCGTCCTCAGCAACCTGCTCGTGGTGCAGGTCGATCTGCACCACCGTGTCTGGATTCAGCACGACGGTGGTGCTGTCGCCGGTGCCGACCGGCCAGAAAATGACGCCGCGCTGGGGAGGCTCGAAATCGCTAAGCAAGGTGTTCTCCGTTCACTGGAGGGGGGATAGAAACATGGTCGCGTGCATCGTGATCTCCGTGGTAGCCGCCGCTGCCCGTAGACTGTGCTCGTCGCTGGGAACGGTCGCGCGGCCTCCCCAGCAGTTTGGTATTGCCTATACCATATCGAACATGGATCCCTCCTGCCTGCGCCCATGACCAACACCGCCGCCTGGGTCGCGGGCGCTATTCGCAATGCCCGCGAACAGAGGGGCTGGTCACAGTCGGACCTCGCCCGCCGACTGAACAGGACGCAGACTGCTGTCTCCTACTGGGAGGCGGGCAAGCGCGCCCCCGGCCTCGACGACCTTGTCGATCTTGCCACCGTCCTCGATGTGACAGTAGAGGTCTTCTTCCCGCCCGACAGAGTCCGTCGGCCGGTGACCACGGTGTTGCGAGCCACGGCTGAGCGACTTGCAGACAGCGAACTTCAAATCGCCATCAACCACATGCTGAATAGCGCGGAACTGGTCGAGCTGCCCGAGACGCGGATCGAGATCACAGCGAGCACAGCCACACACGCTGCCAACGAGCTGCTCGAGAAGGCGCGTATTACTAAGCCGCCGGTTGACGTGGAGCGACTCGCCGAGCTATGCGGCGTCCTGGTCCTATACGGCGAATTCCCCGACTCTCTCTCTGGGTTGGTGTTCTCGCACGAGGGTTCGGCTGTGATCGGCGTCAATCAACAACATCACGCCAACCGGAAGCGGTTCAGCCTAGCTCACGAGCTCGGCCACTACCTGCTCGGCCACCATCAGGAAAGCCGCGGCTACGAGGATCGTTTTCACATCGACACGGCAGAGGGAACAGCACCGGGCTACGACTGGCGTGCGGAGCGCACCGCCAACGACTTCGCTGCTGAGGTCTTGATGCCGCGCAAGCTCATAAGCCAGGTTTTCAGGAAGACCGAAGACCCTTCAGTACTCGCAGAGATGTTCGAAGTCTCCGAACTGGCGATGGGCTATCGACTTATGAACCTGGGCCTCCGCTAGCACATGCCGTATCCACGCTCAGGTAGACGGCGCCGGGGAGGCCTGAGTCCCTTGGGCGGATGGGCTGATGAGTATGAGCAAAACGTATCCTGTGGAGGGTGCGCGAGCGTGCGAAGCCAGCAATCAGCCAGCGCCGGGCGGGGCTGTCAGGAGCGAGCCATCACCCAGGGCTATCAGCGCTGGTGGCTACCCAACTGGCATTTGGACCCGCCACACGGCGTTACGACATCGGGTGTCATGTCAGACCAGTAGAGGTGCACGTGTCCGAGGCCGTCAATGCGCCGGTCCATCGTGCATCGCCGTTGAGTCCACGCCTTGTGCGCCCTCATCACCGACGGTGACGGATGACCGTAGCTGTTGCAGGGCCCGGCCGAGCACACGAGGCGGCCGTGTACTAACCCGTCAGGATCGACGACAGCGCCTCCGGCCGTCGCTCCACCGTGGTGCGGGAGGACAACAGAGGTAAACGCACCCGTGGCCGACGGCACGCTTGCGTAGCCGGCATCGCCAGGAAACAGCATGCGCCCGTCGCCATCGGGATCGTGAAGCAACATGACGATGCCGCTCTCGTTGCGATTGCTCGACGCACCAGTGCAGCGCTCAAGGAGGACAGGGCCTGCTGGCAGCGGTTTGTGGCCTGACCACAGCAGAAGGTGCTTCAGCTTTCCCGCAAAGCGCGCGTTGGCTGGGCCGAGCGGCTGCCGCGGCGCGATCCATGTTAGGTCGTGGGCTCGCTGACCATCCCGTTGCGCGCTCGACCAGTGGTCCCAGTCCCAGTGCGAAAGCACGATCGGCGGATCTTCCGTGAAGCAAAACGCTCGATCGCCAAGAGCGTAGGTACCTCGGTTGGCCTGGACCCCGCCCCCCAGGTCGAAATAGAGAAGCGGAAAGCCTACGTCCGATATGACGGCGTTACAGCCACCCTGCCCAACATCGTAGACAGCCGCAGCAGAGACCCGCTCGTCCTTGAGGCTTCCGAGCCCGGCAATCACATCCTCGTCGCTTGCATCGGCAATGGCATCCAAGCCACTCACGCGTGCGAGCAGGGCGGTCAGCTCCGGGGAGGTTGGCTTAATCGATGTGACGCGCCGCTCGAGCGGAGCCGCGAACAGGTTGAAGTATTGATCGACTCGAACACCGCCGCGTTCATCATCAAGGTTCACGTCCAGCCAGTCGCACTCCTGGAATTTCTCCAAGGCGCCAGTGGGGACCTCGAGCGCGGAGAGCTTACGCTCAACTTCCTCGCCGACCTCAGAGGCACCGAGCCAGGGCGTCCGACGGTTGCCCGCAAGCCACTCAGCATCGAGACTGTCCAGTAGCGCGAACTCCGGCTCCAAACGGTCGACAAAGGCAAAGACCCTTGACGGGAGCTCGACATCGTAGTACCCCTCGCCGCCACGATAATCGAGGAAGCTCACGCGTCGTCTTTCGCACCGCCAGTCGGATCTCCTCCTAGCTGGGTGAACCGCGGACCCGACCCCCCCGTTGCTCCCGCTTCCTCCGAGAGCAGGCGTCTCGATCAATCCTCCGCAGACGCCCGCCTAGGACGGCTCGTAAGCGGGCGTTTGGGGAGCCCCGTGTCCTCCGGGTATGCGGACGCCAGCTTCGTGCTTGCGGATGCGCTCAGAACCTGCATGCGGCGAGGCATAGACAGAGCGCCGGACGATATCTTCGGTCGAAATGCGCCGGCTCCTCCACCTTTCCGATATCCACTTCAATCGTTCGCCCGGCGAGCCCGCCCGCGACGTTGACCTCGCCGTCCGCCGCGACCTGCTCGAAGACCTCAAGGGCCAAAAGGACACCATACGGCCTGTCGACGCGGTGCTCGTCGTCGGCGACCTCACTGCCTGCGGAACCGCCGAGCAGTTCGTGCTCGCCCGTGAATTCCTCGACGAGGCCTGCTCGATCGTCGACTGCGACCCCACCCACATCGCCTGCGTACCGGGAAACCACGACATTCACCGCGAGGCACATGGGCCGCTGCATGACGGGCTGCGCAGGCTGCTGCGCACGATCCCGATCGGTGAGATCTCCGCACGCATCGAGCAGATTCTCACCGACCCTGCCGCGGTGAAGATCATTCACGGCCCGCTCGAGCACTACAACCGTTTCGCGCTGCCGCTCGGCTGGGCCTTCACCGACGAGCACCCCATCCCCGGAGCCTGGGAGCTCGACCTGAACGGACACACGCTACGGATTCGCGGCGTCAACTCCGCGCTCATCTGCGACAAAACCGACAACTACATCTACGACCGCACCCGCGTCGCGGTCGGCACCGGCCAGCTTGCCCAGCTCAGCGAAGACCACGACACCATCACCCTGCTGATGTGCCACCACCCGCGACGCTGGCTACGCGACGCGCGCTTCCTCGAGCCGTGGCTCGCCCGCCCGCACATCCTGCTCACCGGGCACGAGCACGAGGCCGGCATCGAACCCCACGCCGACGGGCTCTCCTTGACGATCGCTTCCGGCGCCGTGAACCCCGAGCGTAACGACCACCACTGGCAGCCCGCCTACAACATCCTCGAGCTCGACACCGACCAAACGCACCTGACGGTCAATATCCTCGCCCGTGCATACCCAAAGCACCGCACAGGCTTCGAGCCCGACGAACGCTGGCCCAACGGAAAGACCATTCCGATCCCACTCTCAAGGCACACCCCGCCCGTCGATCCGGCGCCCAGCCCGCCGATCCCCACCGCACCGCCCGTCACCTCCGACGAACGCGCGATGATCTACACCATCCTCACTGCTGCCCCAGACACCCGCGAAGCAGCTGCCCGCACCCTCGGCCTCCTCGGCCCAGAGGAGAAGCTGCGCACATCAAACGACGAGGCCCAGCTTCTCGCCCGCGCCCGCGAGGAGAGCAAGCTCAACGCGCTCGCCGAAGCGCTCGCCCATGCCTGAGCCGGACCCCCAACCCGACCCGCAGCTCGCCGCCTGGCTGGCCGTCGCCTCCGCCGGTGACCCCGCACGCCTCACAGCGATCGCGACCGGCACCGCTGCGCTCTCCAGCGCCACCGCGACCACCACTGAGATACTCGACATGGCGCTTCTCGCCCACGGCGTACCGCAGCCGGAGGCGGCCACCCGCCTCGCTGCCGCGATCTCCGAGCACGACCCGAGCTTCGACGGACAAGCTGGCAATCTGCAAACACAGATCGCGGCGGGGTGGACCCTTAAGCAGATCCTCGCGCTCGACACGATCACCGCCACCACTGCCGCGCTCGCCGTCTCCTCAGCAAGTTTCTGCGGGCTTCAGAGCGCCGCAACCGAACTGCCTGGGCACGCCGGCGCCGCGCTGGAGCGCCTGCAGCTGCTAGCACGCCGACGCCACCCGCTGCCCAAGGGGCGCGCCCAAAAGAACGTTGTCACCGACGAGGTCGCCGCCGAAGGGGCGATCGACGGCGCAAAGCTGCGCGCGACGGCCGACGCGCTGACCGCTGCAATCAATACGGTTCAACGCTCCCACAGCGCGATGGTCGACGCCGTCCAGACGCGACTCGCGGCAGCCGACGAGGAGACCGACATGCTGTGGTGGACGATCAGCGAACGCCACGAAGGCGACGGTCAAGACTGGGCCCAACTCGGCGCTGCGGCACCGCTACTCGCCGGCCGCGAAATCGCCGCGCTGACAACCTTTGCCACACCGCCGCCGGCCGCTCCCAAACTGCTCGCACGTGTTCTCGCCGGCATCGAGCCCCACACGATCGTCGACGCGCTCGCAGCCCTCCCCGCCGGCATCTACGACGCAAGTGAGCACACCCACCCGCTCCTGCCGATCGGTTGTGCTGCCCACGGCGCAACTTCGGCCGCCCTCGCCTCACGGGCTTACCCGGCGGCCGAGCTCGCCAAGCAAGCGCTGATCGAGATCCTCGTTGAACGCCAGCTATGAGCACGCCCGAGGACACGCCCGCCCCCGCCGAGGAGGAGCTCCCCGGCGAGCAGCTCCTCGATGAGGAGGCCGTCGAGCCCGAAGCAACGGAGCGTCGCGAGCCGCTGATCACAACCGACCAGTTCCTCACGCTCGCAGACACCGAGGACCTCGCCGAACGCCACGGGCTCACCGTCGTGCTGATCGCCGGCGAATACGAATCCGGCAAGACAACGCTGCTCGTGGCGCTATGGAACAGCCTCCTGAACCACGGAGCGATCACGGACGCCCACTTCGCGGGGTCGCGCACTGCGCTCGGCTTTGAGCGCCGCGCATGGCTCGCCCGCCTGGCATGTCGCGGCGAGAAGCCCGACACCGACCGCACCCACGAGAGCGAGAACGGCTTTCTGCACCTCCGCCTCGCCGCCCACGACCGCATGCGCGAGGTGCTGCTGAGCGACGTCGCCGGAGAGACCTTCAAGCAGGTGCGCTACGGCACGCCGTTCAGGGACAAGATTGAGTGGCTCGACAGCGTGAACGTAGCGCTGTTCCTCATTGACGGCGGAGATTTCGCCGATGACGGGCGACGCTCAAGTGCGCTATCGAACACACGCCGCCTGATCGGCCAGCTCCGCGAGTCGGGCGCCACCCCAACCGTCGCCGTCGCCCTCGCAAAGGCAGATCTGATCACGACCGAGCTGCGTGAGAAATGGAGCCGCGAGGGACAGGTTCTGCTCGACCTCGCCCGCGAAATCGACAGCGGCGCCGTACTGCTCGAGGTCACGGCACGGCCCCCCGGAGGCGAAGACCCGGCTGGCCTCCAGGATGTCCTCGGCGTGATCCTCAAGCCGCCCAGCGCCTCCGCCGCCGTCTTCCAGCCCATGCGCGCGGAGCGGATGATCGGACGGGTCACATGAGCGAGCGGCGCGTGATGCTGCTGGGACTGCCCGAGACCGGCAAGTCGACGTTCATCGGAACGCTCTGGCATTTCGTCGAGGAGCCTTCCATCGAGTATGTCCGCGAGGCCAGCCTCCCTGGCGAGCGCAGGCACGCCCAAGAGCTCGCCGAACATGTGCGGGAGCTGACGGAGATCACCAGAACCCACCACGACGCCGACGAGCGCTTCGAGGTGCCCGTCGAGTTCCCCGGCTCCGGAACCGTGACGCTTGTCATCCCCGATCGTTCCGGCGAGCAGCTCGAGGGGCTCGTCCAACGTCGCGTCTGGCCCGAGCTGCTGAGCGAGGAGGTCGCGCAAGCATCAGCGGTGATGCTATTCGTCCATCCCAGCGTCATCACGCCGCCGCTCGAACTGCACCTGTTGCCCAGCGTCCCCTCCGGCGAGGAGGCACTCGAGTACAAGAACCCCTCCGCGTGCACGGCCGCACAGCTCATCGACGGGCTTGAGGAGGTGCTCGAGGCGATGCGCGACCGCTGGCCCGTCCGCGTCGCCGTCGTGATCTCCGCATTCGACCTCGCGGACGGTGACACACCCGAGCAGTGGCTTGACCTGCGCCTGCCCGCGATCGCGAGCATGCTGCGCTACGACCCTGCTCGCGTGCAGAGCACTGTGTTCGGCGTCTGTGCGCAGGGCGGCGCGCGCGAGGACGCCGAGGAAGTCAAGCAGCGCGGCGACCTGCACGAACGCGCATGGGCACGATCCGCCGGCGGCAGCGACATCCCCTTCTCCGAGCCGGTGCGTTGGGCGCTGGGGTGGGAGTGATCGACCAGGCGCTGCTCGGCTACGACCGGGGGCACCGGCTGCTTGCCTCCTCGCTCAAGCTACCGCGCGACGCGGAGGCCGCGCTCGTCGCGCTCAGCGACACCGACGTCCGCCACGGCCGCCGGCTGACCGGGATGCCGATGGCGTCATTTGACCGCTATGCGCTGATCGCCACCTGGCCCGCCCCGGACGCCGGACGTCCCGGCGCAGTCTGGGCCCACGCACTGTTGATCGACACAAACGCGTTCCACAAGTTCCGCGTAAGCGACCTCGTGGCACTGCTCCAGCCGCCGCGCCACGGAGCCCCGTCTTCCAGCTACTCAGAGCCGCTGCCGGTGAGACGCGTCCAGCGACGCCCACCGCCTCCGCCGGAGCGTGACGTCTACCTGTGCGCGCGCGCTCTCTACGCATCGAAGGTGCCCCACGCGCACGTCAAAGACCCACAGGCGGCCGAGGACGCGGTGCTCGCACTGTGGTCAGCACAGTGGCCGGAGCTTCAGGCACGCTTCTCATTCGCTTTGCGCTCCGCTAGCTACCGCTCGCGCCGACGGCACGACCTGCTCGTTCTGACTGGCGAGGGCTCACCGCCGCCGCGCCCGCACGGCGATGACCGCTGGCTGATGACACTCGCCGGCGAGCTCGCCGAGCGCCGCGGGGACCTCACGGCCTGGCTCGCAAGGTTTGGGCCACAGGAGCCGCCGCGCACCGCCTCGGTGCGCGCGCTGGCACGCATCTGGTCAACCGTGCATGAGGAACACGTGCCGCAACTGCTCGCTGCGCTCGCGGAGCGTTACCCTACCCCGGAGGATCACGCGGAGATGAAGCTCGCCGTCCTAGGCCGCAGCGGTGACTGGTGGGCCGTCTCCGAGAGCGCGCGTCTGACGGGGCTACTCTGCTCGCCGGCACACGCCTGGGACCTGACGCAGCTCGATTTCGAGCGACGCCTGACCGAGGAGTGCCGCGCAGGACGCTGGCCCACACTGATCGACGCGCTCTCCGAGGACACTCCGCCGGACAGAAGCGACGCACTTCTGAGCGCTCTCGTCACCGTCGCAGCCCCCGGGATGCTGGGTGCCGTCGCAGCACGTGACATACAGCTCGCGGGCGATCTGCTCGCCCAGTCTCGAGTAGGGGCGGACCCCGAGGCGTGGCGCGAGCTGGACGGTGAGACGGCGGAAGCCCTTCTGCGCACGATCCGTGCCGATGTGCGCCCGCGGGAGCTCGCGGCGGCCCTCAACGCAGGGCACGTCGCGGCAGTCGTCTCAGCTGCTGGGGTTCGGGCAGCTCTGAAGGCGGCGGGACACATCGACGCCAAGGCACTCGCGTCGATCGCGAGGAGCAAAGCGGCGCCCGAGCTGCTGCGCGGCGCAGACCCGAAGGAGGTCCTGATGCTTGCCGCTGCGGGCGCCGACGTACCGGCAGCGCAGCGCGCGAGCGCACTCGAGGCGACTCGAGCGCACCCGGACGCCCGGTGGCTGAAGCTCGCAGCGGCGACTCTGATCGACGATGCAGCGTCGCTGGACGTGGTGTTCGGCCCGCTGCACGCCGCGGCCGTCGAGGGCCGCCTGACCCCGGCGAGCGTAAAGAACCTCGAGAAGGTGCTCCCGTCCGGCGCCAGCATGCCACAGCGTCTGCGCGCACTGCTGCTGACGCGTGCCCGCAAGGAGCGCTGGAGCCGCGCGCACCTAGCGAGAGCCGTTCGCGGAGCCGGCCCCGACGCCAGCCTCCTGCTGAAGGAGCTAGAACCGAAAGACCCGCTCCAAAAGGGCGTCAAATGGATCCTCTCAAGGGCCCACATACACCTCTGACGTAGTAAGTGCTTGGGGCCAGACGTCAGTCTGAGGCAAACCTGGTGTCAGCGCTGGCGGGCGGGAGCCCGCGCCTGGGCTATAGGGGTTGTTGATCGGGTCGATAGCCCCGACTATACGGAGTTATAGGAGGTTTATCGAGGTCGCGTAAACCCTCTAAAACTCGGTAAGACTCCCTTTGCGAAGGTGCCCGCGCTCATGCGAGCCGGCCGGCGTCGCAGGCGCGTTCGGCGAGTTGATCCCAGCCGATGTAGTGGGCGCGCGAAGCGCGCCCGTCGACGTCGACCGGGACGCCCTCCCTGGCCAGGAGCCGCACGCACTCTCCGGGGTCGGCGGTCTTGCTCGCAAAGCTCCGCCACGTCGCGGGCACTTGCCCACCTGGCGGCAGCACGCGGTGGGCGGGGAAGTCGGGCAGCTCGACGGCGGCGCGCAGCACCTCGCGGCCGTGACGCAGGTCGCCGTGTACCACGAGGGAGATGTCGTCAAAGGTCGTCCACTCGCCGGCCGTGATTAGCTGCGCGATCGCGAGGTACGGGTTAGCGGACCGATGCCTCGGCGTGAGTCGCCAGCGGGTGTGCTCGGCGTGGCGGAAACTTTCCGCGACGCCGCGCGCGGCGAGGGCGTACAGCGCGGCGTGGGTGTTCGCCGCGTCGTAGTCGATATCCCGCGCTACCTCGCTCGTTGACAGGCCCTCATCGGTGTCGAGGCCGGCCAGCGCCGCGATCTCCTGCTGGCGGCGGCCGAGGCCGAGGCTGGCGAGGTCGGCGCCGTCGCCGTCACGGTCAGAGGCGGGGCGGACTGCCTGCGCGAATGCGAGCAGCGCGGAGGCGGTCGACTCGGCGAGCTCGGCGAGCGTCTCCTGGGCCTGCGGGGTCTCGATCATTGCTCTGCTCTCCTTCCGTTGAGGGATTGCGCGCTCGGCCCGCCCCCTCGCCCCACGCCTACGTGGGCGGCGGGGGTGAGGGGGCGGGCGCCGTTATCGGTCAGCGCCACGATCACGCGAGGCTGTAGCGGCGCGGCTTCTCATTGACGAGCTTCACCTTTTTCGCGTCGGTCAGCCGCCCGAGGCAGTTGCCGACCGCACCCGAGCTGCGCTCGAGGGCCTTGGCGATCTCGGTCGGCCCGTGCGGGCCGCTGCCGGCGTTGTCCTCGAGGTAGCCCATCACGAGCGGGTCAAGGCCACCCGGTTTGAGCTTGCCGTCCGCGGGCTCGCTGGCGCTTGCCGCGGGCGCGCTCTTCCCGCCGGCCGGCTTGTCGGCGGCGGGTGCCTTGGCGCCCTTGCCGTCGCCCGCCGGACTGGCCGGCTGCTCGGCCGCGAGCACATACCCGGCGTATGCCTCGGGCATCTCGACCCCGGCGAGCGTCCAGCGGTCCGGCAGCCGCTTCCCGCGGTCGCGCCCGCCCTGATGGCGGGTGACCTCACCGGCGTCGGTGAGCCGCCCGAGCACCTTCCCGGCCGTGGAGCGGCCGATCCCGGCGACCTGCGCGATGCCCTCGGTCGTGCCGCCCGGGGTCGTCTGCACCGCCGCCTTGACGGCCTCCTCGGGCGAGCCCTTCGATTCGGTCTTCGTCTTGCTGCTCATCGTCGATTCTCCTTTGTTAGAGCCCTTTCCGGGCCTTTGGCGGAGGACGTGGTAGCTCTCCCGGCGGGGCAAGTCAAGTCCTTTCGCACGACCCTTCGCAGGCCGATAGCGCGGTTCGCTAGCACCCGTGCGGGACACGGCCAGAACAAGATTCGAAGCGACTGAGGGCCTGTCCGGCGGCTCGCGTGCCCTCACGCGCAACTCGGCCGAGAACGCCAGCGGCGGCCTCCGCGCAGCCCCGCGCCGCGGACTTGACTTCTGCTGGCGGATCGAGCTAGACGTGTCCGCGATGACCGAAACCGCCCACCCCGAGCCCGCCCCGCCGCCGCACGCCGGCTGCGTCGAGGAAGGCCACAGTGCTCGCCGCTGACATCCGCCGCGGCGAGTGGGGCAGCAAGTTCCCCACCGACTTGGTCCGCGACTTCATCCACAGCGCGCTGCGGCATTCAGCCGCCGCGGACATGGTGAGCGAGTACGTGTTCGACATCGCTACCAGCGGCGAGGAGCCTCCGGCCGATATCGGCGAGGCGCTTCGCGTCGCGATCGGCGAGGTGCTCAGCGCGGCGACCGGCGAGGATTGGGAGCAGGTCGGGCGCGACCTGTTGGCGGACGCCCTCGACACCGTCCGCGAGGACCCGCCGCTGCCAGCGTCGCCGCCCGAGACACCGACGGCGTGGTGGCCGCTAGCTGCGAGCGGCGTGCGGCGTCGTAAGCCGCCGGTGATCGTCCGCCAGGAGGCGATCCTCGACTGGCTCACAGAGGTGCACTCGGCGACGCTGCGCGAGATCGCCGAGCACCTCGGTATCAGCAAGCACACCGCGCGCATGAAATCCGACGGGCTCGTCGCTCAGGGCAAGCTCGAAGTCAGACCCGGCGCCCGCGCGAACCGCGACCGGCCTGTAATCGAGCGCCGGTACACCGTCCCGCGCCCGCCCGATCCGGCAGCCGAGGGCCTCGGCGGCGGGCATCCGGTCGCGCGCGAGAACTACCCGCATGACGGACTTGAGCTTTCCGCTGGATCGAGCTAGACGTGTGTCCCGATGCAGACGAACGGACTCGATAGGAGGCAATGAATGTCGGCTTCCCATAGGGCGCCGCCGGGAGGCACACGATGACCGGGGTGCTGAGCCTCGCCGCGAGCGCGATCATCGTCGCGGTCGGCGTGTGGCTGTTCGGCGGGTTCGTCCTGCGCGCGTGCGGCGGGTTGCTGGCCGTCGGCGGGCTTGGGAGCACGGCCCTCACCGGCTCACCGGGAATGGCGATCGCTGCGATCCTCGGCGGTGTCGCGTGGCTCGCGGGGCAATGGCTGTTCGGGCTGCGCCACCACTACTACCGCTCGCCGCTCGCTCGCCGTGTCTTTCTCCAATGGCTGCCCGTCAGGTTTGACCCGACTCGGGGCTGGGGTGTACCGAATGTCCCGCCGGGGTGTCGCCGATGAGCGAGCGTGAGCCCGAAATCACCTCGCACCGGCAGGGTGCCACGATCGGGGTTAATCGTGACGGTATGCCGGTCGGCGTCGTGACCGATCTTGGCAACCGTCGATTCGCGATGGAGATCTATACGGACGAGTGCCCGCGGGGTACGCACGTCGGCGTCGCCAGCTCCGAAGCTCGGGCCATCACGACTGTCGGGCTGCGCGGGGAGACCCCCGCCCACATGGAGGATCGATGAGCGTAACCGTTGTCACCTTCAAGGATGAGGACTGCGACGGCGACAGGGTGCCGATCGGGCCGGTGGTCGTGATCCGGGCGGAGGGCGAGGACGCCGAAGCCGCCGCAGCGGCTGGCGTCCCCTTTCGCTACCAGCCCGAGCAGGCAGAGGATCTCGGGTGGAAGTCTTACCGCGAGGCTGTGGCCATCGCGGGAGAGCACGGCGTCCCACTGACGGAATGGTGAGGCACGCCATGCGACTTGTAGGGCGGCGGGAGGCCCATCGCTCCCGTGACAAAGAAAGGCCAGCCGCCGCCCTACAAGCAACCTTCGCGGCGCGAGGACCACTGTCACAAAAAGGTTTCCGGCAAAGCCTTGATCTTTACCTGCGGTCGAGCTAGACGTGTCCCGCCAGCAAGGCACGTTCTAGTCAAAGGAGAAAACGCATGGAATCACCACACTCGCAGGACACAAACGGCGGCGAGGAGCGCACCTCACCAAAAGGCGCGACATTCGACGTGACAGCCTGCTCGACCTGGTGCGCTCGATCGTCGCGCACTCGGCAGTGAGAGGCGCCACCGTCGAGATGGTCCGAGAGGGGCTCAGCCAGCCAGCCGAAGCGCGCATGTCCGAGGGGATTCACGCCGGTGCAACCGAAGCGGTCACCCGCCTGTCGGACGGGCTGCGCGGCGGCGTGAAGGACGCGCTCGCCGCGCTCGATGACGACGACTGGACGCTGATCGCCCGCGAGATGCTGGAAAGCGCGCAAGAGGAAGCAGAGGCGGCAGCAGTGGCGTAGCCAGCCGAGCGTTTCGCAGGGCGACGGGAGCACCCACGTTCCGTGACCCCACACACGGTTCATCCCGTCGCCCTGCGAGACGACCCGGCTCAGCCCCCCCCGCTTGGGAGGTACAGAAATGGACAGCTTTTTCACTGTGAAAATCACGAGCAGCGACGAGTTCGACGTGCCATCGCTCAGCGCACAAGATGTAAAAGACGCGCTGCAGACGAAGGCCCTCGAAGAGGACGTCCCGGTCGAAAGCGTCACGGTGCAGGCGTGGGTATGGGTGCAAGCGTGAGCTACGACCAGGTGGGACGTACACGAGCGCTTCTGCTGACGCGGATCGCCCTCTACGGCTACACCATGACTCAGGTGATCCCGACGAGAGAGTGCAGCGGTCCGAGCTACACCTACACGATCGGCCTCCCCCAGCACATCGGTCACCCCGAGCTAGCCGTTAGCGGCCTCAGCCCGAAGGCGAGCATCCGCGTGATCACCTCGGTCGTCGGGCTGCTGGAGGAGACGCCCGAGGCCGAAGGGCGCGTGGTCGGAGCGTTCGCAAACGACGTGCCGTGTTGGATCGCGCCCATTCCCGGCCGGATGGTCGACTCCTACCTCGGCCTCGCCGAGTGGTGGCGACGCGACCACCACGACGGCGGGACGGCCACGGTGAAGCAGATCATCGTCTGCGATCCCACCGGCCGCTTCCCGTGGGAGCAGGGCTGCCAACCCGGATACGGGCGCGGGCAGTCCCTGCTGCTCCCACAGATCATGCGCCGCGAGCCGAACACCACCGTCACCAACCAGCAAGGCGGCGCCAGTGCGACCGGCTGACGCCCCCACAGCGCGCCCGCTCGGGCGCTGTAGCGCCACGTCGCGGCCACGCGCTGGCCGGCGCGCTCAATCCCCGCGATCGCCAGCACCCCGCCCACCGACAGCCCACAGCTATGCGCTACCGCGTCCTCGTACCGGCTGAGCCCAACGACGCGATCGACGGCGAGCTACAGCCCCGGGACGCCATGATCTACGTCAACTGCGATGCGTCCTACCGCAATGGCTGGGCAGGAATCGCATACCAAAGCGATCAGCTCGAAAGCCAAAGCCGGCTCGTGGACTGCAAGAACAACGGCGAGGCCGAGCTGCGAGCGCTTCTGCTGGCGATGAGCGCAGCCGAGCAGGCACACCTTCCCCACGTCACCTTCAGAACCGATTGCGAGTCCGCTGCGCGACCGCACCGCGGCGAAAGCGAGCACCTGCGCCCATTGCGCGAGGCGGCATGCCGCCATCTGGCCAGACACCAGCCAGGGTGGTCGATCGCCCAAATCTCCCGCACCGAAAACGTGCTCGCCCACGCGCTCGCGCGGAAAGCACGCCGAACCCGCGACGACGTATCGGTATGCGTTGACAGCCAGCTTGCCGAGGCCCTTATCCAGCGCGCCGGAATCCCCGAGACGCCGAATGGCCGTTGGCGAGTAGCGCCCGACCGGCACGAGACGAGCATCGGCGGGGCGCTGAGCGCCGCACTCCTGAAGCTCGCCACCGGAGGCGCGCATGCCGCGAGCTGACCCCAGCCGCGATCCGTGGGCCATGTACTACGTCGTGCGCAAACGACCGCCGTCTCAGCTTCGCTCAGGCGATGGCCACCACGTCAAGAGCAGCCGAACCTCGTCAAAGACCTTAAGCGCGTGCCCCGACCACAAATAGCAAATAGCAAATAGCGCTCATTTGCAGGACTTTCGAGTGGCGAGAGGCGGACTTGAACCGCCGACACCTCGATTTTCAGTCGAGTGCTCTACCAACTGAGCTATCTCGCCGGGACCACGATCCTAGCGCCTCAGTAGAGGTTGAGCTATTGCGGCGGGCTGTCCGCGCGGCCCACCGATACGGGCTGTCGCCGTCGCATCGTCACGGGCACGATCGCGCGTGGACGGGGTGGAAGTCAGGTCGTTAGAGTGGCGCCCGGAATGACGGACGAGGAACTTGACGAGCTGATACTCGGTCGACCGAGGAGCCGGCGTGAAGCCGCCCACGTGGACCTCAGTGCCGCGGCGACTTCGTGGCGTTGATGATCTGCTCGCACGCCTGCTTTTCATAGCATGCGTCTCGCCTCCGGCCGACGACGCGCCCGCTTTTGGCGAGATCCAGGGCGCGCCTGACCGCCCGGTCGCGGTCCTGCTTCGGTCCCAACCTGCCCACATCCGCTCCGACGCGGTCGACGGGATCTCGGGGAGAGGTAATTAGCGCCCTCGACGTGATCATCGCCAGCCGTTTGCGGCCAGGTGAGATCAGTTCCGCGGTCCGGGGTTAGGGGCTGAGGTAGCGGGCGAGCAGGGGGACGAGCGCCTGTGCCTGGGGGCTTCCCCAGCCGGTCACCGGGTCCCACCCGAGCGTGGCCTGATAGCCGGTGATCGTCCGCGTCGGAAAGTTCACGGTGTTGGTGCCCGTGGTCACGTCGTGGAACGCTTGGTGATAATAGGCGCTGCGGCCGATCCGGTAGAGGGCGGGATTGACAAAGCCGAGGTCCCGGCCGGCGTATTGGTCGGCGAGGGCGATGACAGCGGCCCACAGCGGAGCGGCGGCGCTGGCCCCGCCGGCCCCGATGAGGATGTTGTCCTGGCCGCCGCCGTTGATGGCGAGGGCCATGCCAGTACGAGGGTCAGCGTCGGCAGCCACGTCGGGCACGCCCCGGGTTGCTCCGATTCCGGCGATGCCGTTTTGGTAGGCGGGCCGGGGGAACAGCCGGCTGAACCCGCCGCCGCCGGCTCTGGGTCCTCCCGCCGAAGCCGGGATGTTCCATGCGCTCTCGTCGATGTAGGCACCGGTCACCGGGCTGGCCTGCAGGCTGGTGCCGCCGACGGCCAGCGCGAGCGGGTCAGACGCCGGCAGGTCCACCCCCTTGACCGCGGCGGAACCTGTTTCGGGGGGGCAAGCGGTGGTGACTGCGCCGGAGTCGCCTGTCGAGACGACCACGGTCACCCGATCGCGCTGCGCAGCTTGTAGAGCCGAGTTCACCTGCGCGGCCTCAGCCGGGGTGAAGCACTGCTCTCCGGCGCCCGCGCTGAGCGAGACCACGCCGCCCTGCGTGAGGCCGAGCCTCAACGCCGCGAGGACGGCTGCGCTCACCGTGCCCGGGCTGGCGACGTACGAGGACGGAATCAGGACCTCCCGGATCGCGACGTCGGGCGCGAGCGCGTGCACGATCTCGGTGTCCTCCACCTCCTCGATCGACGCCAGCCACGGCGACGAGGCGTGCGCGAGGCTGTTCACAATCTGCAGCCGCGCGGCAGGCAGGCCGAACACGCTGTCAAATCGTGCCAGGTCGTGCCGGATGTCGGAAGACGCCGGCACCTGGACGCCGGTAGCCGACGACGATGATCCTGCCGTGGTTGGAGGGAACTCCAACAGGACGACGGTCTGTCCGCGGCCGGTGATCCCGCGATCTAGCAGCGGCTGAATAGCGTAGGCAACCCGGAGCTGCATAGGTGTGTAACACGGCGGCTGGGAGATCAGACAGTCAGCCGCCGCCGCACCAGGGGGGTTGCTCGTTGGCGACGTTGTGGTGCCGCCTGCTCCCGTGCTGCCGAGAGAGAGTAGAGGCTTGCAGGCTTCATTGGCCAGCGCCGCCGGGCTGTTGGGGTTTCCGCTCAGTTGCCCGCCGAATCCCTGCGACGGACTGGGATTTGGGAACCTCGACAGCCCGTGGGCTCGCATGCACTGCGCGTAGGCAAGCTCCGCCCGGTAGCTGGCTGACCCTGTCGAGGCAGACCTGGTGGAGGACGAGGGACTACCGGCGCCGCATCCAGCCAGCAGAACGGCAATCAGGACGGCCAGCGAGGCGAGGTGCGTGAGGCGAAGTGTTTGCATTGATAGTTTGGGGCTGCAGTGCAGTGAGGGCCTGTGTCCCCGTGCCCTTTCAATCCGTGCGTGCGGCTCCCCCGCAGCGCGTCGTTGGGATCAGCCATGTCATGGTTCAGGGGCCGCGCGGCGGGCGAGGTAGACCGAGGTCGCGATCGGAGCCAGCACGAGCAGCGCGAACACGACGACTCCGAGAATGGGGGTGCTCTGACTGGCGGCGTTGGTGCAGTGCGGCACGCCGCCATCGATCGCGCGACAGAGTTTCTTGGTGGGTGCGCCGATCGCGATCAGCCCGATCAGTAGGCCGGTCGCGAGGCCGCCGGGTACGAGGAGCGTTCCGATCCATTTGTCGCGCGTGGTCCAGGCGCACGAGGTCCACAGCAGAACCAGCCCGGCAATCCAGCCGACACCGACGATGAAACCGCCGAGCAGTAGCAGGATGATCGCCGCCCACTCCTTGGTTCCGCGACCGGTTGGGAGCTCATCCGGCTCCGGCGTCTCGGCAGCGATGATCGCCTCGGGCTCGCCGAGCTTGTCGAGAACCGTGAGTGCCTGCGCCTCCGACGCGCTCGGGTCGATCGCCTCGGACAGATGCCCCTCGATCTCGACCAGCAGTTCTCGACGCCGGTCGGGCGGCAGGCCGCGTGCGGCGCGGCGCAGGCGCTCCAGATACTTCGCGGCGACGGGGTGAAGTGTGTCGGTCGTCATCTAAATGCTCCGTTGCGAAGTAGGGCGTCGACCGAGTCACGGAATCGCGTCCACTCGGCCCCGAACCCGTCGAGCGCTGCTTGGCCGTCTGGCGTGAGGTGGTAGTAACGGCGAGGCGGTCCTGACGGCGACTCGCGCCAGGTCGTATCCACCACGCCCTCGCGACGCAGCCGGCCGAGCAGCGGATACAGCGTTCCCTCCGATGTGACCAGGCCGTCCGCATCGCCGAGCGAACGGACCAGCTCGTAGCTGTAGCGCTCGCCGTCCCGCAGCAGCGCAAGCACGCAGAACTCCAGCACGCCTCGCCGAAGCTGCGAGATTCCCGTTTCACGGACCTTCGCTACCATGTGAAGCAAGGTAGCAGGCAGCGCCAGCCTGGGTCAATCCGTTCCTTGGGGATGCTCGTCGCGGGACGGGACGCGTTCGCTAGCGCGTCGCGTCGTCACGTCCCCAGCTGCCCTGCTTTGCGCGGGCACCGCCAACGCCGTAGGGCCCCCCGCGTCGCGCGCGACCGTACTCTTCCCGGCAACCGACTGTGTACACGCGCGCGAGTTCCGCGAGCGCAATGCCGTGGCGGAGAATACGTGCCGCGAGCGTTCTGCTTTCGCGTGGTGGCGCGACCGAGACTCGCGGAACCGCTTCGCGCGGACTGCAGGGGAGCTGGTGCCCTCCCATTGGACCGGCGCCGGTCGGTGCCGGGGCGCGTCGTGCTCTTGGCGAGGAGCGCGTCTCTCCCCACCGCGCGGGAGAGACCTCCAATCTCAGAAAGCAGGTGCGCGTGTCCCGCCAGCGCGACGGACCTCCTACAGCCCCATAGCGGTAGCGCGGTCGCCCAGCAAAGCCACTACTGGGCGCATTCAGCGCCGTCGGGGTCCGCGCGCGCCCCGATTCGCCGAGCGTTCTGGGCGGGTACTTGCGCGCACCGCGGGGTCGCCGTAGAGTCGCGCCATGGCGAGCACCACGATTGAGATCGCGCGGCCGCCCGACGAGGTCTTCGCGTTCGTCACCGATCCCACCAAGCTGTCCGCCTGGCAGGACGCCGAGGAGGTGCAGCAGCTCACGGAGGGGCCGGTGCGGGCCGGAACGCGCTTCCGCGAGGTCCATAAGGCCATGGGCCGGCGGCGGGTCGAGCTGACCGAGGTGGTCGAGCACGATCCCGGCCGGGTGTTTCACATTCGCGTCGTCGAGGGGCCGCCCGTCGACGGTCGCTGGGAGTTCGCGCCGACGCCGGCCGGCGGCACGCGCGTAACCCTCACGCCACTCGCCCACCTGCCCGGACGCGCGCGCATCGCCAATCGCGCGATGGAGCAGATGACCGCGCTGGCGTTCCGTCGCTTCCATCGACGGCTCAAGCGCGCGCTGGAACAGGGCGCCATGTAGCCTGCCCACGGAGCCGCAGCAGGCCCTGTCGCTGCGCCGAGCCGGAGCCCGCGCTCGCACTCGTCCCGGAGGACCGGGCGACGGCGTGGCGCCGGTTCTCCTTCCCCACGAATGCAGGGCCGCCTGATGCGACGGCGCACGGACGATCCGGATACCCGCAATTTGCGAGAGCAGGTCTCCGCCCGTTCCGCCGGTGGCACTTCCTATGCGCGGAACGGGGGCGGGCTTGTCCGGAAGGTCGTCATCAAGGTGACTGCGTCGGCCAGTCGCCCGATCGGAGGCGGGCTTCGATCTTCAAGCGGACGTAGAGTCGGCGCCGGCTGACGGCCTGTACGGCGCGATGCTGGGAGGGTCCAGTCCCTGACCGTTGCCCTCGAGACCCGCGGCGGCTGGCGATGAATCGAGACGACGTCCCCTGTTAAGCGCTCGTAGGCGAGCGCGGCGCAGGTCGGCGCGCACAACTCGCCGATAGGCGTGTGGGTCGCAGCGGAGGCTGTCGGCTCCATCATTGGGGAAGCGCGCTCGCGAGCGACGCTCGCCACGGCGGATCGCCCGATGCATTGTCGTGGCCGAAGGCAACGAGAGCGTGCCGGTGAGCAGCGCCGCGATCCACTCCGCCTGTGCCTCGACGATAGGCAGCAGGCCGCCCGGTGCGTCTACGAACCCGGCAAACAACAGGCCCGGATGCGCAGGCGGTGCGATGCGCCTGTACAACGGGAGCTCGCGGCCATTAGGCGAGATCCCAGCCGGCGCGAGGAATGGCAGACTGATTTGATACCCGGTCGCAAAGATGACGTCATCAAACGACTCAGTGGTCCCATCGGCGAACAGCGCTTGGTCACCGTCGAGGCGTGCGAGCGCGGGCCTGACGATTATCGCGCCGTGGTCCACTGCCGTCAAAAGCTCTGATGAGATAATCGGGATGTCCTCGAGTATCGGCCCTTCTGGTGAGGGCCATGACGCCGGAGGATCACCCGTCTCGCGCGACACGGCGCGCGAGCAGAGCGCGTTCCAAACACTCCAAGGAAGCCTGTTCTGTGGAGCGGTATCGCCGCTGTCGTACGGCTTTCCGCCGAGCCAGCGCGGTATGACGTGCGTTGGGCGGCGAACAGCGACGCAAACGCGTGCCGCAACGGCGGCGACCTCTACAGCGATCTCCGAGGCGGATTGTCCGGCGCCGACTACGAGTACGCGTCGTCCAGCAAGTGGGTCCGGCGTCCGATAGTGGCAGGCGTGGCTCACCGTACCGCTGAACGCGCCCAGGTCCTTTGGCTGCCGTGGGCACCAGTGGTGTCCGACCGCGACTACGACGCTGTCAAACCGTCGTGTTTGCCGATCGTCGCAGGTGAGAAGCCAGCCGGCGTCGGGATCGGGCTCGAGTCGTGTGACGGTCGCACCAAACGTGATGTGTGCGTCGAGTCTGAATCGCGCAGCGTATGCGTCGAGGTAGTCGGCCATGTCAGCGTGGCTCGCGAACTCCGGGTAGCGCTCAGGCATCGGGAAGCTCGGATACCCCATACGGGCTCGCGAGACGTTGGTGCGCAGCGAGGCGTATGCCGGCGAGAGGCCGTTGTCGTTCTCATACCGCCAGAGTCCACCTAGCCGTGAACCCCGCTCGAAGCACTCGACTGCGATGCCCTGCTCGGTCAGTGCCTTCATGACAGGGAGCCCGGCTGACCCAGCCCCTATAACCGCCACTTCTGCAGCCGCCGTGTCCTGTGCCGGACGCCGCTCCGGGCCCCGCCATCGAGGATGAAGGCCCGAGCTCATTGGCACCCTCCAGCTGCCCGCAGGGTGCCGTCGACGATGCGCTCGAGCTCCCCAAGCAGTGCAGCTTCGGGCACCTCGATGAGCGTCCCGCGAAAGAATATGAACGACTGAGCAACCAGCAGCAATGAAAGGGCCATTGCGCGAGCATCGCCGTCCCGCACCGAGCCGTCCCGCTGTGCCAGCTCGACATCGGCTGTAATCAAATCAACGGCGTGTCGCTGTGTTGCGCCAAGCCGCTCGACCACGTAAGGGAGCAACAGCTCGGGCTCGACGTCTAGAACCTTGCGGAGGAGCGAATTCGCGCGAAGGGCACTAACCGCTTCAACGATACGCGCCACGACGATGGCCCGGCCGTTCGCGCCCGTCACAGCCGTGGCCACACTGCTCAAGGTCTGAGCGAACTCTCTTGCGACTAGACCGCTGACGACGCCGTGCGCATCTTGGTGGCGCCGGTAGATCGTTTGACGGCTGACGCCGGCTCGCTGGGCGATGTCGCTCATCGTGAGGCGCTGAAGCCCGAAGTCCAGCGCCGCCTGGCGGGTTGCGCGGATGATTGCCTCGTCCGTAGCCGAGCTCATGCGAGCGCCCGGGAACGACAATCGCACACACGATCCACCATCTGATCGAGGTCGGGACGGCGCATTGGAGCGGTCACGCGGTGCGCTAACAACTCCCGTCCTTGGCTGTCGTAGGCAAAGGTTCCGCTCTGCTGGATTCCGGGGCCGAGGCGCCTGAGACCCGCCGCCAAGAAGCACGCCAGCGAAGGATCTGCGTAGACGGGTAGCTGCGCGTCCAGGCTGCCGCTCAGCTGCTCGGCATGCTCGGGCGGCCCTGGAACCACGACCGCGCAGCGCGCACCAGCCTCGTGCAGCGCTCCGCTTGCAGCGGCAAGACGTCGCGCGTGACCACGGCATGGCGGGCAGCGGAAGGTCCGCATGAAACACACAGCGAGCGCCCCACCGCCGGCGAGTTCGCGCAGGCTGGTGGCGGTGCCATCCGTGATGAGCAGCTCGGCGCCGAACAGTGCTGATCTAGAGCGGGACGTATCTATCGCTTTGCTCCTTGTCAATTAGACAGTATGCGTCCTATTGTAACGTACATCGCATCTGTTCTTGGCCGCCTGCACATGGGCGGCTTTTCGATCTTCGATACCGCATCTGCGGGCCTGCGCAACTCGTCTCGCGGCCGTGCGGCGCGGTCAGCACAAACTCGCCGGCTGGTCGCTCGAACAGGCAGCGCCGCCCAGGTGCGCTGCCACACCCATCCACGATCGACTGAGCGACGCGCAAGAGTCCGCTGCTCCTTGCCAAGCGGCGAGCCAGTGCGCCACGAGCGCATCCGCCAGTGGACGCTCCAGCCTCCCCAGCCGAGCAACGCCAGCAGACAGGCCGCGACAAGCACGCGACGAGCACGTATGCAGGCGCTGCGGGGGCAGTCGCGCTCAGCCGCTGTCGGAAATGCGCGGTATGGCGTGCTCCAGCCGCCGCGCATCACCAGCCGCCACATCGCTCGCGCGGCGTCGTCGGCCGGCAGGCGCATCGGCGTGTGCAGCGAGATCAGGCGCGCGGCCTGCGTCCAGCACCAAGGTGCCACCCCGCTGACGAGACCCGCCAGGCGCGAGCACGCCCAAGGTGCAGACGAGAAGCCTCATCGCAGGACGACGCCCAACCGCATGAACCCTCATGCCGCTCCCGTCGATCGAAGGGCTCGCCCCTGCTTTGATACAGCGCGGCTACGGTGACGCTCAGGCGACGCGCGTCCCGCTCCGCGCGGAAAGGAGGGAGGCGCCTGGATAGACAGGGTGATCGGCGTGCTCGGGTCAACGGACCGCTGACGTGCGTCGGAGGCGACGGCGGGTCGTGTGAGGTCGAGGGCGCGCGGTCGGCGATCGCTCTTGGGCAGCGACGGCGGCCTTCGACCGCTCGAGCTTCTCGAGCAGTGCCGCGAGTGTCCGCACCTCCTCGGGCGTCCACTCGGCCACGAACAGCGCAAACCGGTCCAAGCCGACCTCTCGCAAGCGCCGCTGCTCCTGGACGCCAGCAGGTGTGAGCGATACCAGCAGCGAGCGCGCGTCATCCGGGTTGGCGCTCACGTTCACGTACCCCGAGTCCTCGAGCTCTTGGATCTGGCGGGTGATCAGCGACGGGTGCACTCCCAGGTGCTCGGCGAGATCCGAGGGGCGCAGGCCGTCACCACCCGCCAACAATTGAAGCAAGCTCAAGGTGCTGGCGCCCTTGCTACGCCGCCGGGCGCGGTCAAGCCCGGCGTTCATGGTGAACAGCGCAGCCACCATTCGCTCCAAATCGGTGTGACTAGGCTCCATGCGACCAGTATAGTTGCTAGATTCAATCAATAGTAGGTACAAGGGAGGCTCACTGATGAGCGACGCCGCGCAGCACAAACCCGACTCGACAACCGGTCGCCGCCGACGCTGGCTGCTTGCTCTTGATCCTGTATTCGAGGGCGGACGCAGAGGAAAGCGCGCGCAAACCTGGGACGTTGAGGAGGAGCTGATCGCTGTGGCCTTGCTCGGCGACGTGAAGATCGATCTCTCCGACACCAAGAGCGCCCCACCCGAGGTTCACATCGAGGCATACGCGATCTTCCGCGATGTCGATGTGCTCGTGAGCGGAAGAACCCACGTCGAGTTCGGCGGAGGCGTGCTGCGAGGCGACCTCTCCAACGAGGTCCCGCCGGTGCCGGAGGACAGGCGTACTGGCACCGTTTCGATCAATGGCCACAGCCTCATCGGCGACGTCACCGTCCGCGTCGCAGGCAGCTGAAGACCAGCAACGCCCCTCGCCGCCACACGGCCCTGCATCGATTGCGGCTGCAGCATCTCTGTGACACCAGCGTGTTCCCCGCAACGCGCGGAAAGGAGGCGCGCCCAGCGTAGCTAACGAGACGCCTGAGCTGGACAAAAGCAGGCGTGCGAGCAGATCATGCCAACGCCACGAATCGACAAGCCACATCGGGAACGCCGGCACTAGATCGTTCGACGAGCTCGAGAGCCGAGTAGATGAGCGTGTGCTCGCGGGGCCGGCAAAGTCGGTGTTCCGCTGGGATCGCGGTCGACATTCACTTGTATGGACCCCACCGACTCCGAGGGCACCGCGCCGGACGCGCCGTCCCAGCTCACGGTCACCTTCGATGACGTGCAGGGCCCCTATCGGCGTCGCCTCCTCCTGGGTGCCGCCGCGGTCGCGCTGACCCTCGCCGTGTGCGGCGCGGCTTGGCGTCTGAGCACTCTCCCCAGTTCTCGTTCGACCCGCCAGGCGCACCATTCCGCTCGCCACGGCCGACGTCACGCGCTCCGCGCTCGGCGGGTCGCGCCGGCCCGCCGAGCGTCTGCACCGCCCGCCGCCCGCCCGCGACGCCTCACGCAAGCTCGGTCTCCCAACAGACGCCGCGCAGTTGCAACGAGCGCGATCCCGCCCAATCCGGGTCCTTCGCGTCTCAAAATTTACTCGTCGGTCGGACCGGCGCGTCCACTTTCCCGACCCGCTGTCGGTCAAGGTCCAAGACAGGGACAGTTCGACTATCTCGGCAAGTAAGCCAAAGGCCCACTAACCGGGTCAACGGCACGCGAGGCTCTTCTGACGATGGTGTGGGGTCAACTAAAACGCCCATCGTTGGAGGTGCGCGCCGCTGCGCTCACGGGAGCCAGTGGAGGCAAATGATGAGCCCAAATATGTCAGCTCCGTTCCTGGACTTTGTGGCCCGCCGGCTACAGGCCGTGGCAGAGCCCAATCGCATACGCATCCTGAAGATGCTCGAGGGCGGGGAAGCGACCGTTCAAGACCTCACGGACGAGCTCGCGACGACCCATCAGAACGTGTCGCGGCATCTCGCTGTTCTCTACCAATCGGGCATAGTGAGCCGCCGCAAGGACGGCAGAACCGTGTGGTACACGCTCGCTGACTTCAGTGCCCTGCGCTTGGTCGAGCAGGCGGCACAGAGCGCCAGCGGCTATGTCGAGGAGCTGGCGACGATCGCCGGCCTCGACGTTTAGCTCACCTGACTGCCCCCAACACGCGCGCGGCCCCAGCTCGCCGCCGATATAGCCGTCTTCCTCCCCGCGCAGCGGGGCCGATTACCGCTGCCCGCATTCACGGTGGCAATCCGCAAATAAGTGATTACGTATTTACGTGAATACGTAAATGGTTATTTGTAGTAAATAGCACAGCCGCTCCGTACCTTCGGCCCTATGACTAACTCTCGTAGGACCCACAAAGGTGAGAGCCAGGACCGATTCACCCGGCCACAGACGGACGGAGTGAAGCGACTGGCGCGTATCGCGGCTCGTGCGTTGTTGTGGGGATGCGTGCTGCTGCTGCTTATCCGCGGCACGCTCTCGATGCTCAACACCGAATCCCGCGTGCCCACCACCACAAGCGGTGTGACGGTGACTGCGACGCAGCCCGCCAGCACCGGATCAACGAGTGCGCAAAGGCGGTGATTGCAGTGGTTTCACAGAAACGACGTCTCGGGCTTCTGGCCCTTCTGTTGGCGATCTGTGCGTTGATGATGTTCCCGGTCGCGGCATTCGCGTCCGGGACCAACGTCGGGCAGAACGTCGCGAACCTGCTGAAAGGGTACGCGACGGAGCTGTATGGCGGGATCGTCGGCGTCGTAAGCCTGATGTTTCTCGTCAATCGCCGCTACACGGAGCTGGCGGTTTTCCTGTTCGCGGCGATCGTGGTCGCGTGGATGGTGTTCGCCTCGGCGGACATTGCCACCGCTGCGGAAGCCATCGGCAAACAGATCTTCGGTTGACGGGGAGCTGCTTGCGATGAGTGACTCCACGCATCCGATCCGCTCCTACCAGCGGATATTCAAGCCCGACCGGCGGGTCTACGCGATCGACGGGCGGCGGCTGCCTGTGCCGGGCGGCGTGCCGCTTGAGTGGCTCGGCTGGGCGTTCTGCTCGCTGGTCGTGGTGCTGGTCGTAAGCCAGCGCTCGATCTTCTTCGCGGTCGTGACCGCGGCGGTCGTGGGGCTGCTCGGCGCAAGCTCACACGGCTGGCCCGGCGCGGTCCTCGGCGCGCTCGCGGGGTTCACCGGAACGTTGCTGGCGGGCGTCGTGCTCGACTGGCTCGATTGGCCGCTTCGGCTGCTGATCGCGCCGGGCATGATCGCGACGCTCGCCGGGCAGGCAGCACCCGACGGACGCCCAGCGCACCGTTATCTCACCTCCTGGGCGGCGCTTCGTATGCGCTCGGCTCGCCGCTCGCTCGACTGCGCGATCGGCGCCGAGGACGAAGCCCACGATTGGGCACCGAAGGTGTGGGTCGCGCCGGACGCGCACTCCCCGGTGCTTCACCACGGCAAGGTGCGTGGCCCCGCTCGGCTCGTGTTCGCACGCCCGGTGGTCGCGATCCCCGGCCGTCGGAGACTGATCGTCCGCCGCGCTGACGGCCATCGCCTGCGCACGGGCGAGCGGCTTGCCGAAGTCATCGAGCTGGACGAGGGCCAGGTCGTGGAGGTCCGGCCATGACGACCTTCTCCCTGCGCTACGCGCACGGCAACGTGCTGCTCGGCCGAAGCGGTGACAGCGCCGCGCTGTACCGGCTGGCGATGACCTCCTACCCGTACCTGCCGACGGGCGGCAAGTGGGGGCTCCAGCGGCGCCTGCAGCGGTTGGCGCACACCGTCGGCGCAGACTTCAGCTTGTGGCGGGTCAGCCGCGCGTATCCGGCTGATGAGTACGTCGAGCACACCTCCGGTCTGCTCGACGGGCGCCACCAAGACCCCGCCGTGTGGCAGGCGTTCTTGGAGGGCCACCAGGCGAGGCTGCGCGACCTTGGCTCGCACATCCCCGAGTGCTACCTCGCGGTATCGCTCGCGGGCAAGAGCCCGACGGGCGTCGGCTCCGGCCTTGTGCGGAGCGTCGACAAGGTGCGTCGCCGCGTCGAGGAGGCGGCCGGGATCGGGTCGGCCTCGCCGATCACCGGCGGCGAGCTCTCAGAACTCCAGACGCGCGAGCAGCGCACGTTCGAGCGGCTGAACGGCATCATCGCTTCGCGGCGTGCGAGGACCGTAGAGCTTCAGTGGCTGCTGCGACGCTCGGTGTGCCGCGGCATCGGCGAGCCCGTCCTTGACCGGCACTGGTCGCCGGATGCTCTGATCGTCTCCGCGCCCGGCGGTGGCGTCTCCTTCGAGCCGCTCGGCAGCGACCTTCGCCAGTGCGCGCAGGCCGCGATCACCGAGCGCGAGCAGTCGCTGATCGTGGACAGCGAGCGAGGCCGCTCCTTCCAGGCGCTGCTGTGTGTCGGCGCGCTCGCCGAAGCACCCGAGTTCCCCGGCTGGACAGCGGAGGTGCTGTTCGCGCCCTTGGAGTCGCTGCCTTGGCCGGTCGACGCGGTCGCGCATTGCCGCTGGCTTGGCAACAGGCAAGCCCTCACCCAGGTCCGCAAGCGGATCGCGGACGTAGAGCACGCCTTCTACGAGCAGGTTCATGGTGCCGCGCACGGCCCGAGCGTCCTTGCCGGCGTCGACCGTGTCCTCGCTCGCGAATACGAGGCGCAACTGCAGGCCGGGGGGCACCCGCCGATGCTCTACGGGCAGATCGGTCTCGCGGTCGGTGCCCCCAGCGAGGAGGAGCTAGAGCGCAGGGTCGCGGCGCTGCGGGAGCAGTACGGCGACCTCGCGCTGCACAGGCCGGTCGGCCTTCAGTACCAGCTCTGGCTTGAGCACCTCCCGCGAGCGGACGGGTGGGTGTGATGCGCGACTACACCCAGCAGCTCACTGTCGAGCAGTTCGGGGCGATGGTCCCGACTGCGAGCCGCATCGTCGGCTCCCAGCGCGGCCCATATCTCGGGTACACGCCCGTCGGCGCACCGCTTCCCGTCCGCTTCGATCCGACGCAGGCACCCCGCGAAGATCGCGCCTCAGCGGTCCTTCTGATCGGCACCCTCGGGTCGGGCAAGACGGTCGCCTCGCAGGCGATCGAGTACGCCGCCGAGCGCCGGGGATCGCTCGTGGTGGACTTCGATCCGAAGCCCGACCACGGGTGGGAGAACCTGCCCGAGCTGGCCGACCGGCTGCAGGTGCTCGAGCTGTCCGGCGCGGAGGCCCAGCAAGGGCGACTCGATCCGCTGCGGATCGGGCTTGAGGACATCCGCGAGGAGCTGGCGTGCAGCTACCTGCTGGAGCTTTTGCCGGGAAGCCCGGCGCAGTGGGAGAACGCCGTCTCGCTCGCGGTGAAGGACACCGTCCGCGAGGGATCGCGGAGCCTTCTGCGCGTTGTCGAGCAGCTCCTGGCGTCCGATCGTGCTGGCGCGAGGGAGGCTGGGGAGGCGCTTGAGGTAATCCGCGACTTCGGCCTCGCGAGGCTCGGTTTTGGTGGTGGCGCCGGAAGCGACGTGCAGGCCGCGATGCCGGTCACGACGATCCGTATGCCCGGCCTCTCGCTGCCGGAACCGACGGCGGCTCGGGACAGTTACACGCGCGCGGAGCGGATCTCGGTCGCGACGTTGAGCTTGGTCGCGGCCTACGCGCTGCAGCTCATCTCCAAGGACCGCTCGCGGCACAAGATCGTCGGCCTCGACGAGATTTGGTTCCTGCTCGCCTCGCCGCAGGGCCGGCAGATCATTCACCGCCTCGTCCGGCTCGGCCGCGCGTACAACGCGACGCTGCTGCTCGGCACTCACAGGATCGCCGACCTCGGGGACCTCGCCGACCTGATCGGCGTCGTGTTCGTCTTCGGGCAGGACTCCGATGCCGGGGCCTCGGCGGCTCTGCGGTTCATCGGCCTTGACCCGACGCCTGAGCTGATCGGCAAGGTCCGCGAATTCCGCGCCGGGCATTGCCTGATGCGCGACCTGCACGGCCGCGTAGGGGAGGTGCAGATCGACCTCGTCTACCCGCACCTCCTCCAAGCACTCGGAACCACACCCCAGCAGCCCGGAAGGAGCGAAGCATGAAGACCCTGATCCTCCGGCCGGCGAGGTGGGCTGGCCGTCATCGCCGCAGCATGATCGTCCTCTTCTTCGTGACGTTCTTGACGTTGCTCGGCGCGCACCCCTCAGCGCACGCCGCTGACGTGTTCAGCAACATCGACCCGGCGCCGCAGCTCCCGCCCGGCGGCTGGGTCGGCCGCTACCCCGTCGGGAACTACGAGCTAGACCAGTACTTCCCGGCGATCAGCGTCGGCTTCACCAGCGGCGTCGATGCCTCCGGGGTCGCACCGATGATCGCGTACTTCGGCGCGGAGGTGCTGTGGGAAATCACCTCATTCCTCGCAAACGGGGTGATTCTCCTTTTCGCGCTCGCGTTCAACCTCGACTTGGTCAACGGGTCAAAGCCGGGATCGGGCGCGCTCGCGCCTGTCTCGCAGGCGATCCACAACCTGTACGAGAGCACCTTCGGGACGCCTTGGCTGATAGCGGCAATCACCCTCGTCGGCTGCTGGGCGATGTGGAAGGCGCTCATCCAGCGCCGCTACGCGGAGACTGCGGGGGCGCTCGCCGTCTCGGCGCTGTTCTTCGTCCTCGCGATCGGGATAGTTACCCAGCCCGAAAAGACGATCGCCCCGGCGAGCAAACTGTCCAATCAGCTCTCCACGGCGCTGCTGTCACTCGGCAGCGAAGGAAGCGTCGGCAACGAATCGCAGGCGAAGACAGCAGCCAGCGACCAGCTCTTCGAACTTCTCGTCCTGAACCCCTGGACGGTTCTCGAGTTCGGCGGGATCGAGCACTGCGCGACCGTCAGCCACGGAAAGCCGCAATCGGTCGCAGTCAGACCGCTCAGCTCAAACCCGGCGACCGACACGCGGCTCGCCGCCCAGCTCGAACACGGCACCGAAGTCAAAGCCAACGGCAAGACGTGCATCAACGACCGCAACAAGTACGCCACCCATTTCCTCCAGTTCCCTCCGGGGTCACACCGCCGCGGCGCCGAGCACGAAGCGCTCGAACACGGCGATAACGAAGACCTCCCAGCGTCCGACCCCGGCAAGAGCGACGGCACCTACCCGCTAGGCCCGTCCGACGAGCCCGCCGCGGAAGCGATGGGCAAGGGCGGCCAGTACCAGCGGCTGCTGCTCGCCATCGTGATCCTGCTCGGCGAGATCGGCGCCTATCTGCTGCTCGGCGCGCTCGCGGTCGGGGTCATCCTCGCTCAGATCCTGCTGCTGACGCTGCTCGCGTTCGCGCCGGTCGCGCTCCTGATCGGCATCTTCCCCGGCCGCGGGCACGACTTCTTCCGCGCATGGGTATCGAAGCTCGCCGGCTACCTCGCCCGGAAGGTCATCTACAGCCTGATCCTCGCCATCGTCCTCGCGGTCTGCTCCGCGCTGGACGACGCGACCTCGAACCTCGGGTGGCTGCTCGCGTTCGCCTTGCAGGCCGCGTTCCTCTGGACCGTCTTCCTGCAACGCAACCGACTGACGAGCGACCTCCTCGCCGGGACGGTCGGGCCACGCGCCGCGAACGACGGCACCAACCGCCTCGCGAACCTCTACTACGCCACGCGCCTCGCGCGGCTGATGCCCACGCCGAACCTGCCTCGGCTCCCGCGCCTGCCGCGGAAACTCCCGACGCTCACGCCCAACGGCTCCCCCGGCGGTGGGACGCCCGGCGGAGGGAGCGGCGGAGAAGAAGCTCCACCATCGAGCGAAGGCCCGAGCGGCGGAACACCACCACCGCCCACGGGCGCACCCTCCGGTGGCGGCCCGAGCAGCGGCCCGAGCGGCGACGAGCAGTTCGGAGACGACGAGCCACCGACGACGGCGCCAGCGCCGAACGAAACGCCGACGCACGGGCCAGGCGCCCCGACTCCCCGCCAGAGCTACGACCACGAGGACACACACGGGGAGCACGCGACCTCGCCTCACCCTCGCGGTTCGGCAGATCGGTCGTCCGCGAGCGACGCTCCGCCATCGCCGTCGACCCCGACTCGTGTTCAGCCTCCCGAGGACGAGCTGCCCCAAGGCGACACGGGCATCCCTAGATCTCCGACGGCGAACACGACACCCGCCAGCGCCCGCCCGCAAGGCGCAGGCCCCGAAGCGAGGAGCGACGAGCCGACGACGCCAGCGGCAGAGGCGGGCGCGAGAACCTCCCCGACCCGACCAGCACCGCCACCGCCGGTGGCGCCGTCAGCGCCGCAGGCGCCCGTCGCGATCGAGCCTCCGCCGCCGGTCGCGTCGGCGAGCACCCCGGCGCCGGGCATCCCGCCACGGCGATCGAGCGGCGATGACTTCGGCGACGGGCCTCCGTCGCAGCCGACCCCTGAGCCCGCCGCCACGGCGCGTCCACCTCGTGACAAGCCGCCGTCGGCATCTACCGCCCCCGCGATCGGTGCCGAGGAGCCCGTCTCGCTCTTGCTCAGAGCGCGATACGGCACCGGCGCGGCTGACCCCGCAAACCAGGAGGACGAACACCCATGAGCTGGCGCATCGAAACCGCAAACCCGTTCGCCCTCCTGAGCGAGCTTCCCGACGATTGGGCGCAGACGTGCTTCCTGCGCCCGCCGAGGGACCTACCGACGCCGTGCCTGATCGCGATCCTCGACAGCGTTCGCCGCGTCCTTCGCGACGACGGAACGCTCTGGCTCTCATTGCCGGGACGTGGCAGCCAGCCGCACGCGCTCCAGCTGGTCGAGGACGCCGGATGGCTGCGCCAGGATCGCGCCCTGCACCGCAGCCGTCTCTCGCTGATCGTCGGGCACTCGACGGTCGCGCTGTTCACCAAGCAGCAGGAGTTCCATTTCAACGCCCGGCTTGCGCTGCGCGCCCCGGCAGTGAGGCAAGGCGCGGGAGCCTGCTCTTCGCAGCGCAGCCGCGTGATTGCTTCCAGGCAACTTCAGCGACGCGCTTGGTGCGTGCCCGCCGCTGGCGAGGCCCAATCGCCGCAGGAGGTCATCGATTGGTGTGTTCGCGCGAGCACCTCGCCTCGCGCGTGCGGGGTCTGCGGCACACCTTGGCGACGGCTGCCCGGCGGACCCGATCAGCCAGCTCGGTCGCGGCCCGCTTGCTCGCACACCAACGACCGGGGGCGCTGCCTCGTCCTCGATCCCTTCTGCAGCGCGTTCGCGGACGTCGGGCTCGCCTCGGTCCGCGCGGGCCGCAGCTACCTCGGCTCGACGCACGACTGTGACACCGCGATGCGCGCGCGAGCGCGCCTTGAGGTGATCGAGAAGGAGGCACGGCGATGAGCGCCGCCGCAGCGTGGATTCGCCGGCAGCTCGACAGGCCGATCGGCGAGAGCGAGCGGCGCGCAGCGTTCACCGCGATCTCGGTCGTGCTGATCGCGGCAGCCCTCCTGCTCGCGATGACCAGCACCGGCGTGCCCGCCAGCCAACAGCCCCGCGCACCACACCCGCCGACTAGCACGGTCGGTCCGGTGAAGGGCGGAGCAGCTCCTGCCGAGGCGCTTCGCGCCGCACGAACGTTCCTTGCCGGCTACCTGGCGTTCGCCTACGGGCACGGGCCGGCGAGCGCCGTGAAGGACGCGGCCAGCGGCCTCGCCGCCGCACTCAGGAGGCGAGCGCGCCTGGTGCCGCCAGCGCTCCGCAGGCTTCACCCGAGGCTGGTCGCTGTACGCAGCTCGACGGGCGCGACGATCGTCGTCACCGGGGTTGTCAAGGACAGCGAAGTTGTCGCGTACCCGATCAGGGTTGTCCTCGCCGCGCACGGCGGCCGGTATCTCGTCACCGGATTGGCGGGTGCGTGATGCGACGCGCCGCCTTGATGTGGCTCATTGGCGGATTCTCCACAGCGGCGATTGCGCTGCTGCTGGCGTTCGCGGTCGCGGTCGCCGTGCTCGGCGCGAGCCTCAACGGCTGCTCGCCAGAGGCAGCACCGGCACCCACCGTTGAAGGGCCAACGCCGTCGGCCTACGCGCTGCAAAGCATCCCGCCCGAACGCCTCTCGCTATACGAGCGAGCCGGGCAGCGGTTCGACATCGACTGGAGCTTTCTCGCTTCGATCGGGGCGCAGGAGTGCGGCAACGGCGAGTGCGCAGGCACCAACGAAGCCGGTTGCGCGGGACCGATGCAGATCGCCTACGTGCGCGGCAGCGAATGCAGCCCAGGCTCCGGCCCGACGCTTTGGGAAACCTACGCCGTCAACGCCGACCCCGGCCATCCGCTGTCGATCAACAACCCAGCGGACGCGATCTTCACGGCCGCGAGGATCTTGCGCGAAGACAAGGGCGCCCCACCGACGGGTGGCACCTTCGCCGAATATCACGAAGCCGCCTGCCGCTACTACGGCGCGTGCGGCGACTCGACCGTGGCGTATGCGGAAGAGGTCATGGCCCGAGCCGTCCAGTACGGCTTCACCGGGTCCGGTGCGCCGACGGCGACAAGCCCGCCGCTCGCCAAACCAGTCAGCGGCGGCTGCGAAGCCAGCTCGGGGCCACCGACGCCGGCCAGCAGCTCGCGCATCGTCCGGGTCGCCGAAAGTCAGCTCGGGCAAGGCGAGCACCCGCCTGGGAGTAACTGCACGATTTTCGGGCCGTGCGAGGAGTGGTGCAGCCTCTTCGCGAGCTGGGTCTGGAAGCGCGCGGGCGTTCCGCTGCCCGGCTCGACCGCCACCTACGGCTACTCCGGGTCGCTCTACACATGGGCCAAGGAACACGGCGGCAGAGTTCTCCCGCCGACCGCTAGACCGTCGCCCGGCGACCTCGTGTTCTTCGGGGCAGGCCCAACCGAAAGCGTGCATGTCGCGATCGTGCAGCGCGTCTACAGCGACGGGCGAATCACGACGATCGACGGCAACGACGATCACAACGAAGTCGGCATAGCCGGACCGTTCCTCCCGAGCGAAGCGGTCGTCCAAGAACAGCACATCTATGGCTTCGCGCAGCCACCGACGACGGGAAGGCACGGGTGAGCGGCGCCATGCCACAGCGCAAAAACAAGGCAGCCGGCAACGCGGTCCCGCTGTGGTCGGGGGGCGCGGCGATGAGCTGCCGGGTCCGTTTGAGGTTCCGTCTAAGGGGCCGTTTGAGGTTCCGTCAGAGGGTCCGTCTGCGGTTCCCTGCGCTTTGCGTGCCGTTGGGTCTTTTCCCCTGCACCTTTGCGGGTTTTGTGGACGACTGCGCCGCCGACATCTCTGTGTCCGCTGGTGAATGTCCTGTCTCCCGCTCGCTGACTGGAGACCCTGCGGTGCTCTGCCTCGCGGGGCGTGCTGCCACTCTGCGGTTGCCGTTGGCTACCCGGCTGGCTGCCATCTTCGCGGTGCGCTCCGGTAGGAGGCCCGTGGTGACTCTGCGCGGCGCTGTGCCTTCCGCGGATCGTGTCGTCGCTGGTCGTCGTCGCTGCTTGGCTGCGCCTGCGCGTCTGGCTAGTCCAGCTGCCTTCCCGGTGCTGCGGTGCCTCGCTGTTCGAGGTTGCACCGTCCAGCCGTCGCTATCGCGTCGGCTGCCCGGTAGATGGTGCAACGGCCCGCGCGCGGCGCGGCGGCGGTCGGGGGGTGCGCGGTGAGCGGGAAGGGATCGCAGGACCCCCGCCCGCTGATCGCGGTCGTCGCGGGGCTGATCATTGCGTCGCTGATCGGTGGCGCTGGCGGCTCGCACGTCGCCGCGGTCGAGAGCGCTGGGCGGGTGCTGCCGGTCGTGTTGATTGCCGCCGCGGTTCTCGGTTTGGTCGCGCTGGCGTGTCGGGTGGTGGTGACGAGGAGGGCGCTCGCCTCTCGGACTCGGCTGGTGGTGCTCGCGCCCGATTCGTTCGATCCGTCGCTGGATGCGGTGCTGCGCTGCGCGGCTCAGCTCTCGCGGGTACGAAGGCTCGTCGGCGGCTGGCTTGATCCGCGGGCGAGGGCCGTTCGGGTGCTGCTCGATTGCGACGAGCAAGGCCGGATGCGCTACTCGCTGAGCGTGCCCGAGCGGGCGCTGCCGGCGGTCCGCGCGGCGGTCGGCGTGTTCGATCGCGTGCAGCTTCAGGTCATCGACCCGAACGCCGAGCCGCCCAGCGAGGGCGATCGTCGTGTTGAGGTCGTGAGGGCTGAGCTTCGTCTTGCGCGCCCGAGCAGCGAACCGCTCGCGCACCTCCCGCTGACACCCGATCCGTTGCAGAGCTTCGCGAGGGTTCTCTCGCGGCTTGATCCGGCGCACCGCGAGCAGGCGGAAGTCGCTGTCGATCTTTTGCCGACGACGGCAGCTACCCGCAGGCGCCTTCGCCGCCGACTGCTCAAGGAGGCGCTGCGCCGCGGCGGCCAATCGAGCGAGCCGAACCACGGCGGGGGATGGCTCGACTTCGACTCCGGTCGTGTCGGTCGGCGGCGGCCTGCGGAAATGGTCGAGCAGCGCGCCGAGCGTGAGGAGATCGCGGCGAAGCTCGTGCAGGCCGAGCCTCTGTTCCGGCTTCAGGTTCTGATCCGGTGCGCTTCGCCAGAGCGCGGCCGGGCGGTCGCTTGCCTGCAAGGGCTGCTCGGCTGCTTTGACGGGTTCGCTGGCGCTAACTCTCTGCGCGTCGTCGGCGTTCGTTTCTTCGGACTGGCGTTCGCCGGATCAGACCTCCCTGGCCGACGTGGCTGGTTCGATCACCGGATACGCACGGGGCTGTTTCGCCCCGCTCGTCGTGACTACGTGACCGCGCGGGAGATGGCGGGCCTTCTGAAGCCGCCGAGCGTGAAGTGTGCAGCGCCTGAAGTGCTGCGCCTTGGCCCGGCGGTGTATCCGGCGCCGAGGACGCTCCCGACGTTCAAGGGTCAGGCGAACCTCGTGCCGCTCGGGAAGGTCGAGGACGAGACGGGTCAGCGCACGATCGGGCTGCGCGTCGAGGACTCGTTCTTCACCTACACAGCCGGACGGAGCCGCTGGGGGAAGACCGAGCTGGCGCTCACGCAGTTCCTGCACCTTGTGCGAAGCGGTCACGGTGGGCTGTTCCTCGACCCGCACCAAGACGCCGTGCAGAGGGTCAAGAGCTGCCTGACCGAGGAAGGGCTCGCCGAGCGTGTCATCGAGCTTGACCTCGTTGGTCCGCGCAGCCGTCAGGGGCAGCCCGGATGGAACCTCTTTGCCGCCAGGGGCCTCGATCCCGACGCCGCCGAGCGGCGGGTCGAGGCGATCGTTGACAGCTTCGCGTCTGCCTTGCAGTGGTCAGAGCGCAACAACCGGGCGCTCACGCTGACGACGCAGGCGACCGCCGCACTGATCGAGCTGGCCGCCGTTTTGCCCGAGGGGCTGCAGCCGACGATCTTCCAGATTCCCTCGATCCTGGGGAACCCCGACTGGCTCGCAGCGGCGTTGCCGCACCTCTCCCCGGCGCGGCGCCAGTTCTTTACCGAGCGGTTCCCGCGCCTCAGCGAAGAGGCGATTACGCCGGTCACGAACCTGATCGACCGGCTTCGCTCATCCACGTCGCTCGCCGCGCTGCTCGGCTCGCAGACCTCCAGCTACGACATCGGCCGCGCGATGAACGAACGGCGGATCGTGCTCGCCTGCCCCGGTGCCGGCGGAGCGAAGGACAAGCTCGTCGCGAACCTGCTCGTCTACGACCTTCTGCATGGCGCGAAGGGACGCGCGTCGATGGCGCCCGAGCATCGCCTGCCGTTCTACGTCTTCCTCGATGAGGTCCAGACCTACGACGGCGCGGCCGGCGGGAACCTCGCAGCTTTGCTTGAGCAGACTGCGAAGTACGGCATCCGAGCCACCTTGCTCAATCAGAACCCGGAGCGGCTGACGAGCGACACGCTGAACGCGCTCACGACCAACCGCAGCCACCTGATCACGACGGCGCTCAACGCGCACGCCGCCGCGCTGATCGCGAGGGAGTGGGGAGGCGATCCGCCCGCCGCTGCGATCACGGGCCTGCCGCGCTGGACGTTCATCGCTCAGGTCACGCACGAGGGCAAGCAGACCCGGCCGTTCATGTTCGAAGGCCACTCAGTCGAGGAGCAGTTCGCCGACGCCTACAGGCCAGACGCTCTAGTTGACGTCCAGGCAACGATCGACAAGGCGTCGGGCCGCACCACCGCCGCAGAGACGGTCGCCGATCTCGACACGCTGGACGAGCGGATCAAGCAGCACCTCGAAGGACAATCCGGCGCCGGCGGAGGTGCCCGTCTCGATCCCGAGGCGCCGTGGACGGCGCCAGCGCCGAGCGAGCCTGGTCCGCCCGCCAGCTTGATGGTTCGCGGGCGTGGCGAGCACTCGGCGGCGCCTCGTCGGTTTCCGCGTCTGCGGGACGGGCACGCTGCGCGGCCAGCTTGGCTGCCCGCTGGAGCACGGCCATGAGCGGGCCTCGCGCGTTGCCGCCAGTCGCCGGGTCGATGCTCGCGGGCATCTACGAGCATCGACTGCTGAGCACAACCCAGCTTCATGCGCTCTACACCCCGGCGGCGCAGGCAAGGTGGGCGCGGCAAGTGCTGGCGCTGCTTGAGCGGCGCGGCTTCGTAGATCGCATTCGCAGCCCCCGGCGGCTATCGCTGTGGTTCCTCACCGACGCCGGAGCGGACGCCGTCGAGGCCGGTGGTGCTCCTGTTGAGTTCCGCCGCCGAGTCACCAGCCGCGAGCAGGCCGAAGGGCCGCTGAAGAAGCACACGATCGCCGTCAATCAGGTCGGTGTCGAGTTCGTCCGGGCAGCCCGCGAGCGAGGCGACGAGTGCGGCCCGGACTCTTGGCGCAACGAGGTGGCGCACCCAATCAGCCAGGCGCGAGGCCGCAGGCCCGCCGAGCTGGTCATCGCCGACGCCCTTCTCACCTACCTTGAGACCTCAAGCGATGGAGCGCTCGCTCTGCACCAGCGCTTCATCGAGCTTGACCGCGGCACCCGAACCACCGAGCAGCTCGCCGGAAAGATCACGCGGTACGCGCGGCTGCGCCACTACGCTCCACCGGCCTCGGGCGAGAACACGCCGGAGCCATTGTGGCGGAGCTACTACCGCGCCTGGCCGCACCTCCTGATCGTTCTCGCCGACCAATCGCGCGAGACGATGCGCCAGCGGGTGCAGCGCACCCTCGCCTTGCAGGCGTCGGACCCCGCCGGCCGCGTCGGCCAGGTCCCCGTGTGGTTCGTCGCGCTCGATGACCTCGCGGCGCACGGCCCGTTCGCGCCGATCTTCCTCAGCAGCCAACAACCCGAGCAGCGCGTCGACTGGCTCGGCCAACCACGACCCCAGGAGCACCAGAACGATGGCCTGCACTAGCCGCCTACGACCGTGCCTCGATCGCCCCGCGCGTAGCCCTCCCGCCGCCCACTGACGCACCTCCGCCACTGCGCCCGCTCGCGAGCGCCCGAGCCTCGACTGCCGTTTTGCCGAGGATGTCCTCGTTCCAGCCCGACCCCAAAAAGGGGGACTTCAATGACCCGCCGCCGACCCTCATGCATCCCACAATCAACATGGAAAGTCACCCACGCCGACTGCTTCGGCGTACTCCAGAGCCTCGACGCCGACACGGTTGACGCGATCATCACCGACCCGCCCTACGGCATCGGCGTCAACGGCATGGAGTGGGACCGCCCGGCGCGGCTCGACCCGGCAGCATCCGGCGGCAAACCACGGCGCCGCCCGCCGACCGAGGACCCCCTCGACCGGTTCCAACAGTTCTCGCGCGAGTGGAGCCGCGCCTGCCTGCTCGGCCTGAAGCCCGGCGGGCACCTCGCCGCGTTCGCCGCGCCGAGAACAGCTCACCGACTGACGTGCGGGCTCGAAGAAGCAGGCTTCGAAATCCGCGACGTTCTCATGTGGCTCCAAGGCCAGGGCTACCCCGCCACGCGCGTTCTGCCCGACGGGCAGGGCACCGGCCTGAAGCCCGCTTGGGAGCCGATCATCCTCGCGCGCAAGCGGCTCGACGGGACGCTCGACCACACCCTCGCCGAGCACGGGACGGGGGCCATGAAAATCGACGCCTGCCGAATCGAGCTGGCGCAAGAGGACGCCGCCAGGGAAGGGCGCGCGCACGGCCGGCGGATCACCGCGAGCCCGCAAGGCCGCTGGCCCGCCAACCTCCTGCTCTCACACGGTGAAGCATGCACCGACGAGGCGTGCGAAGCGGACTGCCCGATCGAGCAGCTCGGCGATCGGCACCGCTTCTTCTACGCCGCGAAGGCATCCCGCCGCGAGCGCGACGCCGGCTGCGAGAACCTGCCGCGCAAGGTCGTGCAGACCTTCAAGATCGGCGCCCACAACGAGAAGATGTGCGACGAGAACCCGGTCGCGAACATCCATCCGACCGTCAAGCCGATCGACCTGATGCGCTGGCTCGTCCGGCTGCTCACGCCGCAGGGCGGCCTCGTGCTCGACCCATTCACCGGCAGCGGCTCGACCGGAGCCGCCGCCGTGCTCGAGGGCGCGCGCTTCCACGGCATCGAGCGCGAAGCCGAGTACCTGCCGATCGCCCGAGCTCGGATCAAGCACTGGTCAGACACTCGGCGGCGCGGGTGCGGTTCGGCGACCGCTCGGGCGAGACAGAAAGCCAAGACATGACCCTCGACCCCGACGACATCGAGTCCATCGCGACCCGCGTTGTCGAGCTTCTGCAGGACGAGGCGACCGGCGCGGCGAGGTACGTGGACGCTGCCCTGGTCGCGCAGAAGCTCGGCGTCGACCGCGATTGGGTCTACGCCCACGCCCGCGAACTCGGCGGCGTGCGCCTGGGAGGGCCTCACGGACGGCTGCGCTTCGACCTCCAGAAGATCCGCCGCCAGCTCGACTGCCCCGACGAGGGGCGGCTGAGGCCCGGTGAGCGATGCCGGGCACGGCCGCGAAAACGCCCGCCAAGACGGCTCGGAAACGTTGATCTTCTGCCCTACGCAGAGGTACGATCCACCGGCCAAATAGGTGGCCGGGCGACGCGCCAACGCCCCCGGCCCGACAACGGGAGGTACCCCGATGTACACATACCGTAGAACCTCAACGCGGGAGCGTGCCTGATGCCACGCCCCGCCACCGGAAGAGTCGAAGTCGAGAAGCAGGCGGACGGGACGCTCAAGTTTCGGCTGCGGTTCTCCGCCGACGGCGAACGCCAAAGCCTGATGCTGCACGAGGCGCGCGACTGCGCGTGCGGCTGCGGCGGCGGCTGGACCGAGAACAACGCTCGGCGTGAGCTACAGAACATCCTCGCTCGCGTCCAGGCAGGCATATGGGAGCGACCGAAGGCGGCGCCAAAGGTCGAGAAGGCATTCAAGGGAATGCCGACGTTCCACGAGTACGCCTCATATTGGCTGAAGGCAAAGCTCGAAGGCATCATCGGTAAGAAGCCGATATCCGAGAACACGCACGCCGGCTACGAGATCTCGTTGAGGCTTCACCTGCTGCCCTTTTTCGGCTCATACGCCCTCGATGAAATCGACAAGGAACTCTGCGAAGCGTTCAAGAAGCACCTGATCAAAGAGGCGCACGAGCTGAGAGACGCACTCGCTGCTGGCGCGGATCTTCGTGACATCAACAATCGCAAGCTCCGCCCGCTCGGCGCGGCGTCGATCCGAGGCCAACTCACGTTGCTTGGTCAGATACTTGACGAGGCCGTAGAGGACGAGTGGATCCCGTTCAACGCCGCCCGCAGCAAGCGGCTTAAGGTTCACGTCCCGAAGCCAAAGCGCACGTTCCTAGAGATGGACGAGCTCGCTTGCATCGAAGACGCGGCAGCCGAGCAGGACCCTTCCCTAGAGCGCTTCGCGGTCGCCGCTCGCGAAGCGAAGCCCGGATCGACCGCCGAGGCGGTCGCGCTTGGGCTCGCCCAAGGCAAGCGCCAGAAGAAGATCGCGGCCGAACTCGGGCTCAGCAAGGGCACGATTCACTTCCACGTCCGCAGACTCGATGCCGTGGGTGTCGGTGTCTACGTTGGGCGCAAGGCGATCGTCCGCACCCTCGGGCGCGCTGGCGTCCGAAACGGCGAGCTGTGCGGCATCCAGATCGGCCACGCGCGTCTGCACGACGTCAACAACGCCCGCCTCGATATCCCCGACTCCAAGACAGAAACCGGCATCCGCGTCCTAGAGCTGAGCCCGGAGCTAGCCGAAGCACTCATCGAGCACATCGGCTGGCTCGCCCGAGCCGGCAACGACACGAGCCCAACGGCTCCCCTCTTCCAGAACGAACGCGGCGGGAAGATGACTCGCAAGGCCGTCGGCAAAATCGTCCGCGAAGCCACGGTGCTCGCCACCGAGAGAATGCAGGAGATGGGGATGCCCCCGCTGCCGCACATCACGCCACACAGCTTCCGGCGCACCTACATCTCGATCCTGCTGCTCGCCAGCGAATTCGACCTCGAATGGGTAAAGAAGCAGGTCGGCCACGCCGACTCGAAGATGACGCTCGAGGTCTACAACCAGCTACAGCAGCGCGTCAAGCGGGAGCACGGCGCATCCTTCGACCGGCTCATCCGCGAGGCCCGGGAGCGGCTGCACGGCAGCCAGGAGCCACCACCAGGCGCCAGCACGCCCGACACCGGCGGGGTTTGTGCCGAGGTTTGTGTCGAGGCCGCGAAAACACCCGCCAAGCCCCGCCCGCCGCGCCGTCCAGGGCGGGGTCAAAACCTAGCGATTAGCAGGAGAAACGGCGGGAGCCGGCGACGCGACTCGGCCGCTGGGCATAAATGTTTTCAGTCGCGTGCTCTACCAGCTGAGCTATCTCGCCGCGGGTCGCAATGGTATCGGGTGCCCGAGCATCCGAGCCCTACAGGGCGGGTAGACACGCGTTGGTGGGACCTCCTGGCAGGACCTCCTCGGCAGGACCGTGGATGGCGCCTCTGGTGGTCCAACGCTCGGTCGGCGTGCCGACGTGGGTGAGGCTGGGGCCGACCGGCCGCACGGCTTCACCGCTGATCCCGCGTCAGATTAAGTACGGAGCGCGTACGACTGAGGGCATTCGTCAGGACTGCGCCTGCAGTTCCTCCGCGGGCGGCGCGATGCCTGGCCCGTCCGGTGGCTGCGTGAAGCGGAGCGGGTTCCCGAACGGGTCGCGCAGCGCGCAGTCGGTCCCGTAGAAGCGCTCTGTCGGCTCCTGCGTGAACTCGACTCCCTTTGCCAGCAGGCTCTCGTAGGTACCGCGACAGTCCTCAGTCGCGAAGATCACGCCGCCACCCGCGCCCGCCGCTCGCGAGCGCTCGCCGCGCTCCGGCGACAGGCGCCGAGCTGCTTCTCCCCGCCGACGATCCAACCGCCACTGAGCGTTCGCAGCCCCTTTCAGTGCATTTCCGGCGCGGGCTATCAGTCTCCGCCGCTCCGTCAAGCCGGACGGTGCGCTGGAAACTCGCCCTCACATCGGAAACTCGCCTGAGCAGCAGTGTTGCCGCCCACGATGCTTTCCCAATTGACACGCAGTTGGACCCCGTAGTTTCCAATGTGACACGTAGTCGGAACCAGCCCATCGATCGTCGTTGGAGCGTGGTTCCAGACTGAAGCGAGTGCGGGCATCTCGACCGGCACCCGCTCCCCCATGTGGACGAAGACCGGATTGTGAGGCGCGGCGAGGCGAGCGCTTCCGCTTACCGCGGCGCAAGCAGGCCTATGCCGATGATCGGTCGACGCGCCCGGAGTTCGTCCGGAGGGGGCGTCTTGATGGCGCCTTTCGAGACGATCGCTCCTTCACAGCAGGGGGAGTGAGGTGCGGCTCCGGCGCTCGTTGGGGTTTTAGTTCGCGGTGCGGCAGAATAGGATCGCGTTAATGATCAGAGATAGCGCCGGACGCCTCCTGCGGATGTTGGCCCAGGACGACAACGGCAAGCCGAGCGAGCGCGTGTTCGTACTCGGTGGTGAGCACGAGCATCGCGTGAATTTGCCGGCCCAGCAGAGCCGTGCCATCAACCTCGCCTGGGCATTGGACGAGCGGCGAAAGCTGCACGGCCGTCGTGTAGTCGTCGTTGGGGCGGGAGTGGCGGGCGCGACGTTTGCAGCAGCGGCGGTACGACGTGGAGCGCACATCGCGCTCATCGATGAACACGAGGAGCCGATCACCGTTCAGAGGGCGGCTGACCAGCGCTACTTGCACCCAAATCTGTTCGACTGGCCAAACGCGGGATGGCAGTGCGAGACAGCCGACCTTCCCGTTCTGAACTGGCGCGCCGAGGTTGCGTCCGACGTGCGCAACCAATTGGTCGCCGGTTTCGCGTTGTCCGCAAGCAGTCTCTACAGCGGATCGATGCGATGGCTGCCTCAGCGCGTTGTGGTTTGCGTGAAGGCGCTCGAAACCGGAGTTCGAGTGGTCTATGTGGCTCTGCGTGATTTTTACGCGGGAGGCATCGTGGGCCCTGGTTACCGATTGACTGCTGACATCGTTGTGACGGCGCCAGGCTTTCTACCGGAGAAGAGGATCACAGGCAGCATCTCGGGCTCCTACTGGAAGGACGACCGTCTTTGCGAGCTCACGAAGCCCGGGGTCCTCATCGTTGGAGACGGCGATGGCGCCTTGACGGAGCTGCTGCGCGTGGCGCTCAAGGGTGCCATGAACGCGCCGCTGTGGCATCAACAGCAGTTGCCTGATCTCGTCAGTGGCGTCGGAGACCAGCTGCGGCTTCGGCTGCTGGACATCGAGGCACGAATGCGCGACGACCTCCGAGCCGGCTCACGGGCCGCGCTAACCAGCGACGAGCCGACGATGGGCGCGCTTGACAGCACACTGAGAGCCCACGTCCGCGACCGTCGCGTGGAGCTCGTGGCGCGCAAGCCTCTGCTCAAGGCGAATGCTTTCCTGATCAACCGCTTCCTCGCCGCGCGACTCTCGAACGTGCGCTCGGATGCGGTGACACTGACGGAACGGAGGAAGCGGATTCGGAGTGACGGCATCGCTGCCCTCGCTCGCGGCAGAGATGTGATCTGGCGGATCGGCCCGCCGCACGAGCCCCCGCTGGTCGTACCATTCTTTCGACTTCGTGAGATTGTCGCCGCGATTGGTCGCAGTAACCTGCTGCGGGGGCGCGCTGGACTCGTGTCAGACGCTCTCGATGAGACGAGGACGCCGTGCTGGACCGATGATGGTGCACCCTGGTCACGGCACCTGAGAAGCGCTACGATCCTTGCCACCCTCGACGATCTGCGACCGCCAGGGGACGACCCGGACCGGCCTCCCCTCTCCGCTTCGGCCCTTCTCCGTATGGATCTCTACGGCAGGCGCGGTGGTCATTCGCGCTCGGTCTGGGCCGACCACACGACGAAAGCCAAAAGCCCGTCGATCAAGCCCGCCGGCCGTGAGGATGCCGAGCGTATAGCGAGCACCGCAGCGCGGCTCGTTCGGCTCGCGCACGCGCTGCGGCCGGCCATGCGATCCTGGTGGTGGCTAGAGCTAGCGGACGGGGTTCCGTATCTCAGTCTCGATCTGCTCGGGATCGCCACCGACTTGGCGCCGAAGCTTGTCGCGGCGACCATCGCCGCTGGTGAAACACCCGGACTCGCCCTGGGGGATGCTTGCCCGCGAGGCGCTCGCTTGCCCCGGACCTGGGTGCGGGTAGAAAGGGTTGCAGAGCCCGGTGCGAGCACACCGGCCGACCTTGCCGATGATCTCGCGGTGATCAAGGCGCCGCCCACCTGGGAGAGCTTTCGGCGCGGACGGAGCGGCGTCGGGGCCGCAGCTCCGCTGCTGCGGGCAACCAGCCAAGATCGACAGATCGCTGGCAAGGCCGCCACGATCATCAAGCAGCTCCGCTTGGCACTTCCGAGCGACGCGACTATCGAGGACGTCGTGGAGGTAGCCGAGGGCCTGACCAGATCGTGGCCTCCACCGCGAGAGCTCATCTTGGCGTTGCTCGCTGAGTTGGGGCGGGCGGGCAGCGACCGCGAGCGCAGCGGCGCTCTGGCGGCCGACCTCTTCACCCGCGCTATCGCCAGCCAGGTGGCAGCCATCCTGCGACCGGCACTGTTCGTCTTTGGCCAGCTCGTCGGACTCGAGCGCCGTAACGCACCTCTATTCTCCTGGGTCTGCGCCAATCTCATCGGCGAGTCCGAAGAGGCGAATCCTGTCGCCGTTGGACGCGCGCTCATGCTGACCTCGGTCGCAGAGTTCAGACCGTTCGCGTCTGGGTCGTCGCGAGAGACGCCGCGTGTGAAGATCCCCCTTGCGGCCAGTCATCTGCGCGACGCGATGCGATTCTCACCACGCGCAGCGGCCGACGTCGCACCGGACATTTTGCGAGAAGTAGCGCAGATCCGTTCGCGAGACGCCGACGTCCAACGCCTTGCCGACCAGCTACTCGCTCGCCGCGCGGATGAACCCTACGTCAACATCGACCTGTCCTACGCCGGGCTAATCGTCAGTGGAGCGCGTCGTTGATCTCACGCGGGAACCGTAAGGAACGGACGCACTCACTGGCCCAGAAGGACCTCTACCACAAAAGCGGAAGTCTCCGAGCACATGCGCTTCGGTGGCGCTCTGGACGACAAGCACCCGTCCCGGCTCCGGCTTCCCAGAGTGCTGCATCGTCATGAGCTAAGCGAGCGTCTCGCGTGTGGCGGAGCGGACGCCTGGCCGTCGTCCTAAGCAGCGACGCTATCAGCGCCGGCCCTGGCTACCGCTCGCCAAGGAGGCTGTTTCGCAAAGGTGGGCAAGCAGCGCGCGCGCGGCATCGAGCAGCTTCCTGTGCGTCTGCTCGCGACGACGCGTGTGGCGATCGGTATGCGGCGCCGTGTGCATCTCGACAGAGGAAGCTGCCTCGCCGCTAGCTGCGTTGCGCCTCATATATGACGATCCTATCAGTGGATTCCCTGCACAGAGCACCGCCGATCGCGTGAACGGACACCCTGCATCAGATCGTCACCGCGCGCATTCTGAGAAGTAGGATCATCGTCATGGGCGGCGCGAAGCGGGTGGTTGCCATCCCCGGCGAGGATGCCGCCGCGGAGGCTTTTTCAGCAACTATGGCCCTTCTCGAGAATTTCTCGCTGGACATAGACTGGTCGTATCCACTGGTCGGGGCGGCCGCGATTCAGATGCACGGCGAGGCCTTTCCGGCGCAGGCAAGGGCGGCGATCGACGAGTCTGATGCGGCGCTGTTCGGCGCGACGAGCGGCGCGAGCGCGGGCGCGCTCTTCTACTTGCGTTGGGGTCGCCAGACGTTCGCCAACGTGCGCCCGACGCGATTCACCCGGGGTGTTGAGAGTCCGCTCGCATCTCCCGAGGGGATCGATCTCGTAATTGTGCGCGAGAATCTCGAGGATCTCTATGTCCTCAGTGAGGGCGCCGTTGAAGACCTCGCGCCGTTGGGACTTTGGAGCACGACCTGGCAGAAGCCGGTGGTCGCTCTCGGGCCCGGTGCCTACGCGCTGAAGGTGATCACCGACCGTGGCTGTGAACGCGTTGCCCGATTCGCCTTCGATTTGGCGCGCCGGCGCAAGGCGCAGGGCCGGGCGGGCAAGGTCACCTGCGCCACGAAGCACAACCTGCTCTTTCGCACCGACGGGCTGTTCCGCGAGGTCGCGGAGCGTGTGGCCGGCGAATATCAGGACGTCGAGCTCGAGGTGCTGATCATCGACGATTTCGCGAATCGTCTTGTCGGCCGGCCACAGCAGTTCGATGTCGTGCTGCTCCCTAACCTGTACGGGGATGTGCTCTCGGACGCGGCGGCGGCGCTTGCTGGGGGCTTGGGGCTCGCCGCGAGCGGCTGTTACGGTAGCGACTACGCGTACTTCGAGCCCGTGCACGGAACGGCGCCGGACCTGGAGCGCCAGCGCGTCAATCCCACGGCGACGATCCTGTGCGCCGCGATGATGCTGGAGTACCTGGAGTTCGGCGACGCGGCGCAGCAGCTGGTGGCCGCGGTCGAGCGGGTCTACGCTGGGGGAACCTCACTTACCGCCGACCAGGGTGGTACTGCGTCGACCGATGAGTTTCGCGACGCCGTTGCGGCGGCTGTGCGAAGTGGAGGATGAAGAGATGAGTGCACGCACGCTTGTCGAGAAGATCTGGGACGAGCACGTCGTCGCTGACCTCAGTGGAGGCCTCGATCTCCTGCACGTCGACCGCCACCTCGTGCACGATCTCTCAGGGCCGCCATCGCTAGGGATGCTCGCTGCCCGTGGCCTTGCAGTGCGCAATCCGGAGCTGACGTTCGCGATGCCCGATCACACGGTCTCGACCGCGGTTGGTCGCACCGATGCGGACACGAACGCGGGCCGCCTGCTCGTGCCCGCGCTGCGCGAGCGGACACACGCGGAAGGCATCCGGCTGTTTGACCTCGACGACGTCGAGCAGGGCATCGTGCACGTGGTCGGACCCGAGCTCGGGCTGACGCTCCCGGGCGTAACAGTGCTCTGCGGCGACAGCCACACGTGCACGCACGGCGGACTCGGCGCGCTCGGCTGGGGAATCGGCAGCAGCGACCTCACACATGTGCTCGCCACGCAAACGATCGTCCAACGCCGCCCCAAACAAATGCGCGTCACCTGCTCGGGCAGCCTCGCCGCGGGGGTTGAGCCGAAGGACCTGGTGCTGCAGCTGATCGGCGAACACGGCGCCGATGGCGCATCCGGCTTCGCCGTCGAGTACGCCGGCAGCGCCATCGCGTCGATGCCGGTCGAGGGCCGCATGACGCTGTGCAACCTCACGATGGAGTTCGGAGCGAAGATCGGGATCGTCGCGCCGGACGAAGCGACGTTCGATTACCTTGCCGGAAGGCGATATGCGCCCAGCGGCGCGCACTGGGACCAGGCGCTCGCCGCCTGGCGCGAGTTGTCAAGCGACGAGGATGCGGCCTTCGATCGCGAGATCGAGATCAACGCCTCTGCGGTCTCACCGCAGATCACGTGGGGCACAAGCCCGGCGCACACGATGGCCCTCGATGGCAAGATCCCCGACCCCGGGCAGGCGCGGGATCCGGCGGCTCGCCTGGCCCGCAGCAAGGCGCTCGAGTACATGGGCCTGAGCGCGGGCGAGCAGCTGCTCGGGCTGCCCGTCCAGCACGTGTTCATCGGCTCCTGCGCCAACGGCCGTCTCTCAGACCTCCAGAACGCCGCATGGGTCGTTCGCGGCCGGCGCGTGGCGGCTGGCGTGCGCGCGTGGGTGGTACCTGGCTCTCATGGCGTGCGGCGCGAGGCCGAGGCGCTGGGACTCGACCGGATCTTCACCGCAGCTGGCTTCGAATGGCGCGAGCCGGGCTGCTCGATGTGCCTCGCGGTCAACGATGAGCTCGTCCCCCCCGGAGAGCGGTGCGTTTCGACAAGCAACCGCAACTTCGTCGGCCGCCAGGGGCCGGGTGCGCGCACGCACCTGTGCGGCGCCGCGACGGCTGCCGCTGCCGCGATTGAGGGCCGCATCGCAGATCCCCGCCAGCTTGCCCCGGTGCCCTGAGATGGAGCGCTTCACCAGCGTGCAAGGACGCGCGATCCCGCTACCGGTGCCCGACATCGACACCGACGTGATCACCCCCATCAAGCGCGTGATGCAAGGGGGCGATGCGCTGGTGCGCTATGCGTTTGAGCCGCTGCGCTACGCACCGGACGGAGAGCTCATGCCAGACTGCCCGCTCAACCAGGAGGCCTACCGGGACGCGCCGATCCTGCTCGCCGGCGCGAACTTTGCCTGCGGCAGCTCGCGCGAGACCGCCGTGTGGGCCGTGCGGGGCCTGGGCATCCGCTGCATCATCGCACCGAGCTTCGGCGACATCTTCTTCGACAGTTGCTTCGAGAATGGGCTGCTTCCGGTCGCGCTCCCGCAAGCAGAGCTCGACGCGCTGGCCGACGAGGCGCCCGCCGGAGAGTTCAGCGTCGACCTTGAACGCTGCGAGGTCACCACCCCAAGCGGGCGCACGATCGCGTTCGCCGTGCACCCATTGCAGCGCGAGGCCCTGCTCGCCGGCCGCGACTCGATCGAGCTCACGCTTGCACGCGAGCCGGAGATCTCGGAGTTCCAGCGGCGCGACCGCGAGCTTCGTCCGTGGGTCTACGAGCTTGCCGGTGACACGTGAGCAGAGCGCTGTGAGCCTTGGCGGTGACCATGCATCGACTAGCGCCGCGGACGGCCGGTACGGGCGCTCGTTCACGGACGCCGCGGGCGCGCGGTTACAGGAGCTGTGCCTCACCGCGCGAGGCCAGCCTCTGAGGCGAAGGCGTGAAGGGTGCCAAAACCGAGTTCCATCTGGGAGATCGGGGTCTTGGCAACTTTCGCGCACTTCCGTGGGACCGCCAAGGAATCGCGTGTCGGATTACGCGTCGTCGAGCTCGCGGCGCGCGGAGAAGTACCCCAGCGCTCCATCGCGTCTGGCGCTCACCTCGACCAACCCAGCATCGGCGAGCCATGACTCCAGGTCGGCGAGCGTGCAGCCGGGGCCGAACGAACCTCTCAGCTGCATGAGGCGCACCCACGCGTCCTGCCGCAGCCCTGCATGCTTGACCACAGCAGTTCCGCGCAGCACACCGCCGGGGCGCAGCACGCGCACCATCTCGGCTAGCGCGGCCGCAGGATCTGGGAAGCAGTGCAGTCCCGTGTAGCTGACGCAAAGGTCGAATGAGCCGTCTTCGAACGGCAGCGCGTTCACGTCGGCCGCTGTAAACTCGACCTGGTCCAGGCCGCGACGCAGGGCCTCAGCACGAGCCCGCTCCAGCATGACCGGCGAGAGGTCGGCGGCGACGTAGCGCACGCGCTGGCCTGCCCGCAAGCCGCGGAACGCCACACCTCCCCCACACGGAACATCGAGGATCGCGGTGCCGTCCGGCTCCTTGCCCAGCCGCGCGATGTCTCCGTAGAAGCCCGACGCGTCCATGCCCCAGATCAACCGCCCGAGCACACGCGCGACGCGCTCATGCTCCACCGCCGAGTCGTACACGGTGGCGTCAAGCCACCCGCTCCTCCAGCGCTCGCGGACGTCCGGCACGAGCGAAGCATAGACGCCAGGGGGACACGAGATTCGAGGTCGGCCGGGTAGGCCGGGCGCATTGCTCCGCCCGGCCCCCTCAGAGAGCCTTATGTTGAGATCCACATAACCGGTTCGGAGGGCAGCGGCGAGGAGACCACCGGCCTACAAGGCCGGCACCGGCGCCTCGCCGCTGACCCTGCGTCTCGATCGCGCAGGTGGCCCTACGTGCTCCCGCAGGGATGCGGTAGTCAGTGACGGGTACGCGAGGCGCTCCGCACCGCCGAAGAACCGCGTCCCGGAGTACCTTGCGCGGATGCTCCCCGCCTATCGCGTGTACCGGCCGCCCGTCGGCGTGGAGCCCGTGGTGGCCTGCCTGTGGGAGCACGAGCCTGCGGAGGACCGTGCGCCACGAGTGGTGCCCGACGGTTGCATGGACGTGATCTGGTTGGCCGAGCGTGACCTGGTGATCGCTGGTGCTGACACCGTCCCTCGCAGCGTGGACCTGCCGGCACAAGCTCTGTCATCCGGCATCCGCCTGCGACCCGGCGCCGCCGGTGCAGTGCTGGTCTGTAGTCGCGGTCTCTCCTGGTTCTGAGCGTCGGCGCAGATGTCCGCCTAGCCCTCTGCTTCGCGCTTGAGGCCCTCGACTGGACGATTCGTAAGGAGCTCTCGGACCTTTGCCTCAGCAGGTCCACGCACACCCTTGCGCAGAAGTCCGAGGGTCCGGTTTAGTCCGATCTCAAGTGAATAGGTCGCACGCGTTCGGCCGCCGCCACGGTCCTCGAGTCGCCAAGCGCCGGACAGCGACTTGAGGTCACCCCGCTCGCGCGTCCAGCGCATGCCGGTTGGCTCGAAGTAGTCAAAGCGCAACCAGAGAGTGACGTTCGCCACGATGGCATGTATGTGTGTCTCGACCAAGACCGGGCGCCCTTGAGCGTCGTACTCGAGTGCCCGCGCTTTCTGCATGGCGCCCTGCCACTCGGGCGCACGCTCGACGTCGGCGATGATGTCGAAGCAGCGCTCGATCGGCGCGTCGATGTCGAGCCAGCTCGATCCCTCTAGATCGGCCATAGCTGTTGCTCCACTGTTGCTCCGCCGCGCCCGCTTTGCGGCGTGGCTCGACGCGTCATGTTTGTGTGAACCAGATTCCGGTGCGCGCCACCTTGGGCGCCTCTTGGCCGATCGCCCGTGTGAGCAGCCACAAATCGCCGAGCGCTGGGTGCAGCATGGGCTTGCCGCTGGTCATCAGGCCGACCGAAAGCGCTCGCTCGGGGTCGGCCCAGCCGAGCACGTTGGTGAAGCCGAGGTGGCCGAACGCCTCGTCGGTGTCGGGACCGAACAGGCTGAACGTGCTGGCGCCCAGCATGAACCCGCTGGCGTGGCGCAGGGGCGCCACCAGGCTGAAGTCGATCTCGCGAAACGCGCGCTCGGAGATCGCGCGGCGGATCGTGCGCGGCTGCAGGATGCGCACGCCGTCGAGCTCGCCTCCAGCGAGCAGCAGCTCGAAGAAGCGGGCGAACTCATTCGCGGTCGTGACGACGTTGCCCGACGGCACAATGCCGGTCAGGAAGCGTGGGTCGTTGGAGCGGACGGTGACCTCATCTGGCGGCAGGCCGAGCGCGCGCTCCAGCACGGTGGACAGCGGCGGCAGCGCCGGCGGGCCGGTCGGGTAGCTTAGGGCGACCCGCCCCACATCCCTGGGGCTGACGCCGTAGTTGCCCCAACGAAAGCCGAGCGGCCTCAGGATCTCCTGCCGGAGCACCGTGCGAATGTCCCTGCCCGTCACCCGGCGGACGATCTCGGCGATGATGGCGCCGCCTGAGACCGCGTGGTAGGAGAGCAGCTTCCCGGGTCGCGAGCGGGGCTTGGCCGCGCACAGCATCTCCAGCATGAACTCCCGGTCGCTGAAGCGGTCGAGGTCGAACGCGTCGGCGGGCAGGTTCGGCACGCCGGCGCGGTGGGAGAGCAGCTGCTCGATCGTGATGACGTGCTTGCCGTGGGCGGCGTACTCGGGGATGTACTCGCACACACGGTCGCCGACGTGCAGCAGCCCGCGCTCCTCGAGCAGGTGGACGACGACGGTCGTCATCACCTTGGATGCCGAGAAGATCACGAACGGCGTCTGCGGTGTGGCCGGCGTGCGCACGGCGTCCTCGCGGTCCGCCGGCCCGTTGCCGCGCGCGTGCCCGATGGCGCGGTCGAGGACCACCTGGCCCTCGCGGCGCACGCACAGCGCGATCGCCGGATAGAAGCCGCTGCGGTAGAGGCGCTCCACCCCCGCCCAGATGCGCTCGATGCCGGCAGCCGTCATCCCCAGCGCCTCGACATCGGCCGCCTCGTCAGAGCGTGCGCTGACCGCGTGAAGGTCGTGGGGCACCCGGATGCGGCGCAACGGGTCTGGCACCAGTGGCAGACGCGGGATCGGCGGGACCGGAATGCTCTCCAGCGCGATCACGGACGCCACGCGCTCCCGATCAGCGCGATCAGCGCAGCGACTTGGAGCCTTTGGAGGGTGTCGCCCATGCGCTCAGGCAGCGGCGGTCAGCTTGCGCGGGCCGCTCTTGGCAGCGGTCAGCTTGCGCGAGCCCGTCTTTGCAGGGGTCGGCTTCGGCGGCTTCGCGTTAGCAGCGGGCTCGTCCAGGCCGGGCTGCGAGGCCCTGAGGCCTGGCAGCGGCGGCAGAGCGAGCTCGACGATCTTACGCACGACGCTGCCGAACTGCTTGTGCAGGGGGCCGGTGTTGTAGGGGATGCCGTAGCGCTCGCGGATCTCCCGGACCTCGTCGGAGATCTCGCCGTAGCGGTGGGCGGGCAGGTCCGGGAACAGGTGGTGCTCGATCTGGTAGCTGAGGTTCCCCGCGAGGATGTGGAAGAGCTTGCCGCCGGTCAGGTTGGCCGAGCCGAGCATCTGGCGGTAGTACCACTCGCCGCGTGTCTCGTTCTCGGTCTCCTCCTCCGTGAACTGTTGGACCCCCTCGGGGAAGTGGCCGCAGAAGATGATCGTGAACGCCCACAGGTTGCGGGTGAGGTTCGCTGTCGCGTTGCCGGCGAGCACGAACGGGAACGAGGGACCGGACAGCAGCGGGAAGAGCACGTAGTCCTTGAGCGTCTGGCCACGCACCTTGCGCCAGATGTCTCCGAGCATGTCGCGCTTGTCGCCGACGGTAAGCTCGCCGGCGGCGATCCGCTCGGTCTCGAGGTCGTGCATCGCGACCCCGTACTGGAAGAAGGTCGCGAGCAGCGCCGCGTACAGCGGGTTGCCGAGGTAGTACGGACGCCACGGCTCATCCTCGGACATGCGCAGGATGCCGTAGCCGATGTCGCGGTCCTTGCCCACGATGTTCGTGTGGGTGTGGTGCATGTAGTTATGCGAGTGGCGCCACTGGTCGGCGGGGCAGGCGGTGTCCCACTCGAATGCCTTGCCGTTCAGCCGCTCATCGCCGGTCCAGTCGTACTGGCCGTGCATGATGTTGTGGCCGATCTCCATGTTGTCGAGGATCTTCGACAGCGAGAGGGCGGCGGTGCCGCCGAGCCAGGCGGGCGGCAGGAAGCCGGCGAACAGGAGGCCGCGGCCCGCGACCTCAAGGCCGCGCTGGACGCGGATGAGACGGTTGATGTAGTCGACGTCGCGCTGACCGAGGTCCGCGACGACGCGGGCGCGGATCGCGTCGAGCTCCTGGCCGAAGGCCTCGAGCTGCTCGGGTGCAAGGGTGGGCGTGGGGCTGGTCATGGCTTGCTCCTTCTCGGGATGAGTGTTCTAGAGGTCGAGCGCTACGTCGCCGACCGGCACGGACACGCAGATGCGGATCTGCTCATCTCCGGCGCTCGAGAGTCCGCCGGAGATGACGTTGCGCACGGTGCCGGCCGTCTTGCGGCAGCTGCACGTGTTGCAGATGCCCATTCGGCATCCGTGGTCCGGGGCCAGGCCGGCGTCCTCGGCCTGCTCCAGCAGCGGCAGGCCGCTGTTGGCGGCCTCGCGCCCGCTGACGGTGAAGCTCACGCGGCCCTTCGCGCCGTCGGTGTCGAAGCGCAGCGCCGGGGGCGTGAAGGTCTCGACGGCCGGCTCGGAGAGGCCGTCCTTGGCCCAGACGGCGCGGACCGAGTCGATCAGCGCCGGCGGGCCGCACACGAACGTCGCGGCATCGGCGTGGTCGGAGATCACGGCGGACAGGTGCTCGCGAGCGAAGCGCCCGCTGAGCTGCGAGCGGCGTGCGCGGGTGAAGCCGCGTGCGACCCTCAGCCGGTTGTGATCCTGGGCGAGCTTGCGCAGCTCGGGGTCATACAGCGCGGTGAGGGACGAACGCGCGTAGTTCAGGAAGCCGATCTCGCCCTCAAAGCTTTCCTCACAGAGGGTGCGCAGCATCGCCATGACGGGCGTGATGGCGCTGCCCCCGCTGATGAGCAGCACCCGCTGGGGCCGCTCCTCGGGCAGAACGAAGTCGCCCTGCGCCTGGGTCAGGCCGACGATCATGCCCGTCCGCGCGTGGTCGCGCAGGTGGCGCGAGACCCTGCCCTCCGGGTGGGTGGAGACGGTCAGCTCGAGCGCACCGTCCGGGGCCTGCTCGGAGCCGGCGGGCGAGTAGGGCCTCCTCAAGCGGACGCCGTCGACCTCGACGCTCACCCCGACGAACTGTCCGGCGCGAAAGCCGCGCCAGTTCTCATTCGGGCGCAGCGTGAGCGTCACGCTCTTCGCCGTCTGGTGGCGGACGGCCGTCACCTCGGCCCGCACATCGCGCGCGAGCAGCAGCGGGCGGACGAGCTCGACGTAGCGGTCCACACCGTGCGGGTAGGCGAGCGCCTCGACCAGGCGCGAATGCAGCAGACGCCGGCCGAGGCCGCGAGGTGGGATCTCGCTCGATGGCAGCACCCGGTTAACCATGACGGGAGATAAGGATACCTCAACTGAGGTTACATTATCTGTGGTAGTCTCAACCTCCGCATGGCACACGCAGGCTCCGACGCCATCGATGGTCCGGATCGGGTGCGGGAGAACTCCTCATCGAGCTATGACCTCACGGTCGAGCAGCTCGCCGCCGAGGTCGGGATGTCGGTGCGCAACATCCGCAACCACCACACGCGAGGGCTGCTGCCCCCGCCCGAGGTGCGCGCGCGGGTGGGCTACTACAACGCAGACCACGTGGCTCGGCTGCGCCTGGTCCTCGACCTGCAGGCCGACGGCTTCAACCTCGCCGCCATCGAGCGGCTCCTGAACGGATCCGACGGGCTGGCCCAGCGTCTGCTCGGCCTGCGCAACGCGGTGACCGCGCCCCTCGAGCCCGAGACCCCGGAGATCATCACCGGCGATGAACTGGCAAAACGGTTCGGTGAGATCAACGCCAAGGACGCCGCGTGGGTCCGCAAGCTGAAGCTGCTCATCCCACTAGGCGAAGACCGCTTCGAAGTCCCGAGCCCGGCACTGCTCGCAGCCGGCGAACAGGTCATGGACCTCGGGATCTCGCTGCACTCCGCCCTCGCGCTCGTCGAACGCGTCAGCCGCAACTGCGAGTCGATCTCACGTACGTTCACGAGGCTCTACCTCAAAGAGCTGTGGGAACCCTTCCAGCAGGCCGGACAACCCGACGATCACTGGGACGAGGTCATCGACGCCGTCAACACCCTCAGACCACTGGCCTCCGAGGCGCTGCTCGCGCTCTTCAAGCAAAGAATGACCACACAGCTCCAGGACACCTTCGGAAAAGTGATCGAGCACCAAGCCAAGCGCAGCTAGTCAACCTAGACAAAGATCCCAACCTCTTGGTTTCTGGCTCAATCGTGGTCTTTGGGATCGTCGAGCATCTCGTGGAACCAAAGACCTTTCCGACCGTTTGGCTCGGGATGTGGTGCGCCCTCCTCGCAAAGGTCTAGGGATCGACGTGCACGTCGACGGTGTTGCTGGCGCCTGGGGTGTAGGAGTAATCCCCCGATCCGGTGTCTGGGAGAGCGACGCGGAACGTGTAGATGGTGGGTTCGCTGGTGGCGTGGAAGCGATAGGTGTAGTGAAAGCGGCCCTTGCCGTTGGCGACGACTTGGTCGAAGACTCTCCAGTGCCTGCCCTCTCGCACCTCTACCTCGAGCGTCACTCCCTGCGAGGGGTATGGCCCGCCGGCTACGATGCCCGTCCAGTAGATCGTGCCGCCGTTGCTGGTGTCGTGGGGTTTGATCTTCAGCGTGATTCTTGGACGTATCCTGATCGCCGCGGTCGCAATGGCGGACGGACCCGGATCATCGCTGTAAGCAACGTAGGAGAAGCGGAGCGTGCGATCGGGGCCCCGCGGGACCGTGTACTCGAAGGAGCCATCCAGGGCGGTCTGCGCCGAGGTGTCGATCGCGGCGCTGCGCGAGCCACCGATCGTCGCGATGAGGACGCGTGCATTGCGGATCGGCACTGTGCCGCAATGCAAGACGCCCCTCACCGCGACTCTCTTCCCGTAGAGGATGACCGGCGGCTTGGTCTTGCCATTGACCGCGAGATTCAGCGCCTCCCCCGCGCACGGAGACTGACCATTAGGGATCCCATTCGTGCCGGCGAGCCCTGAGGAGAGCGCCGTGATGGGCTGGTTCTCGACGGTCACTGGTGAGGGGGAGCTGACGGCGACTACATTGCCGGCTGGATCGTAAGCCTTGACCGTGAGGTAGTAGGTGCCGTTTGGCAGCTTGCTCGTGTCGACCGGGTACTGGTAGTTGGAGAGATTCTGGCAGGGAACGGCCTCGTAGAAGGCACAGCGCGTGGTCTGGGTGAAGTCCTCGCTCGATGCAGCCGTCGGGCTGTTGCCCGCATAGACTTCGATCTTTGCGATGCCCGGTAGAGCTGCGGCGCTGAGCGTCAGGGGGACCATTCCGCTTTGGGTATCGCCATCCAGCAGCCCGGAGCTGCCGAGGCTCAGCGTCGGGGGTGTGTTGTCTTCGACGGTGACGATCGCGCCATAGATGTTGATGATGGTGTCGGGGCCGCTCGGGCTGGCCGGGGCGTGCCCGCCGGTCGTGCAACCGTTTGCGAACCCGCAGCCGACGACGTAGGCGTACTGGCTGGGCAGTGCCGATGCCAGGTTCACAGACGTGTAGTTGCTTTCGACGATTCCGCTGTCGGTGAGCTCGCCCGACCCGGCCTCTCCGTAGGTCACGTTCTCGGAGCCGTCGAACTCGTCGCCGACACCGGGTAGTTCACCGTCCGCCAGGTTCCACGCATAGTTGCGCTGGGAGCTCCCGCCTTCACCTACCCCGTAGTCAAAGAGTGAGCGCCACAACTGGACTTGCCTGATATGCAGCCCGGCGGGGGCCTGGAAGTAGACCTCGCCCTCGTCCCCGGCGGGCGCGGTGTAGCCGGAGCGGCTGATGACACCGAACCCGTTAGGTCCACCGCTGCCGCACTGATCGTATGGCAGGTAATACGCGGCACCGTTGTTGTTGGCGAGCGCCCAGGACGCCGCGGAGTCGCCGGGATTGAGATACGTGCCCTGGCCCGCATAGCACGCGTACACGTTATAGCTGTTAGCGGCCGCTACGGGAGCTCCGCCAGCGCGCATGAGCAGCGTGGCGATGGTGCACACGACGAGCAGCGCCAGAGGGCGCCCTCGCCCCGGGCGGCTGGTCATTTTTGCTGTCTGCCGTCCGGCGATCATCGTCACGGCATTAGGGGTTGACATGCTCGTTCACGCTGTTGCTTGCTCCCGGCGTGTAGGGGTAGCCGCCCGAGCCGCTGTCGGGCAAGGCGACACGGAACGTATAGGTGGTGGGTTCGTCGGTGGCGTGGAAGCGGTAGCTGTCATGGAAGCGACCCGTCCTGTTTGCCACGACCTGATCGAAGACTCTCCAGTGTCTGCCCTCCTGCACCTCTACCTCGAGCGTCACTCCCTGTGGCGGATATGGGCCGCCGGTTACGATGCCCGTCCAGTGGATCGTGCCGCCGTTGCTGGTGCGGTGGGGCGTGATCTTCAGTTTGATTCTCGGACGGATCTTGATCGCCGTGGTCGCTGTTGCCGATGGGCCGGGATCGTCGCTGTAGGCGAGGTAGGAGAAGCGCAGCGTGCGATCGGGCCCCTGCGGGACCGTGTACTCGAAGGAGCCATCCAGGGCGGTCTGCACCGAGGTGGCGATCGCGTCGCTGCGCGGGCCACCGACCGTGGCGACCAGGACGCGCGCGTCACGGATCGGGACGGTGCCGCAGTGCAGCACGCCCTTCACGGTGACGCTCTTCCCGTAGAGGATCGTCGGCGGCTTGGTCTTGCCGTTGACCGCGAGGTTCAGGGTCTCCCCGGCACATGGCGACTGGCCGTTGGGGATGTGCGGCCCGTTGATCGAGCCGCCGTTGGCGCCGATCGACGGCGGGCCGCTTGTCGTGATCGTGCCGTCGTAGGCGCTCGCTTGGTCGCCGGCGGCGTCTGTCACGATGACCTGCAGAGGATGCTGCCCCGCGGAGAACTGGGTGGTGTCGAGCGGGATGCTGATGTTCTCCGTGGTCGGGCATGGCTGGGGCCCGGCGAAGGCCATCGTCGCGCTGGACGCCGGCGCGAGGTTCGCGCACAGCCCGCCGTTGGAATTGGGCACCTCCTGAACGACTTGGCGGCCGTCGATGAGCATCGTGGCGCTGTAGATGCCGCCACCACTGTCCAACGCGGTGAAGCTGATCGTGTCGGTTGCGGTGAGGGTGCCGCCCGCGATCAGCGACCCTGAGACGTTCGCGACCGATGGGACCGTCGAGTCCAGCAGCGTGAAGCTCCCGCCGCTGACGAGGGCCTGAGCCTCCGGGTTCGCCGATCCAGGGCAGGGGTAGCTGAGGTCCTGTCCCGGGTCGCAGCTGACGCCGACGTTCACGCCGCTCACGCCGCTCATTCCATTGGCGCCGACCGTCGTGTTGGCGGCGCCGTACCCGAGGTTGCGGTAGTCGTAGTTCGGGTCGCTCTGGCCGGTGTGGTTGACCCAGACCTGGCCAAGGCCGTCGGCGCACTGCCCATTTTGGATCCCGCAGGGGCCGCCGAAGGCAGACAGCTGCAAGCTGTAGCCCGCGATCGTCAGCCCCGCCGGCACGGAGTAGGTCATCGTGTCGCCGTTGCCGTTGTAATAGTTGCCGGTCGGGTCCGGGCCCATCGTCAGTCCGAACGACCCCTCGCCGCCACTGGCGCAGCCATTGCCGTAGGTGATGTATTCGCCATTGGCTGCTCCTACGCTCCAGCCGCGTGCGCCGATCGCGTTCCCGGCCGAGTCATGGCAGGTGAGCGCAGTGAACGTGCCCGCGGAGGCGAGCGCCGGCGCCGCGAGAAGGCACGCGGCACCGGCCAGGGCAGCGAGGACGATCTGGGAGGCTCGAGCTCGATGCCTGCTGGGACGGGCACTCATGGGCTGACGTGCACGTTGACGGTGTTGCTGGCGCCCCAGGCATAGGGGTAGCCCTGGGCGCCGGGTTGCGGAAGCGCGACACGGAAGGTATAGGTCGTGGGTTCGTCGGTGGCATGAAAGCGATAGTCGTAGCCGAAGTGGCCCTTTCTGCCGGCGACGACCTGAGCGAAGATCCGCCAGCCGCGCCTCTCCTTGACTTCGACGTCCAGCGTCACTCCCTGCGCTGGGTAGGGGCCGCCCGTGACGGTGCCCGTCCAGTGGATCGTGTGCTCGTTGCTCGAGCTATGGGGGTTGATCTTCAGGCTGATCCTAGGGCGAATCCTGATCGCCGCGGTCGCCGTCGCCGACGGTGCGGGGTCGTCGCTGTAGGCCGTATAGCTGAACCGCAGCTGCCGGGCCGGGCCGGTGGGCACCTCGTAGGAGAACGAGCCGTCCAGGGCGGTCTGCACGGAGGTGCCGTTCGCCGCGCTTGCCGGACCACCGAGCGTTGCGATGGCGATCTGCGCGCCGCGGATCGGCACGGTGCCACAGTGCAACACGCCCCTGACCGTCACGGGCCGGCCGTAGGTGAGGACTGGTGGCCTGCGTCTGCCGTTGACTGCGAGCTCCAGTTCCTCACCGGCGCAGGGATCGCCGTTGGCGATGTGCGGGCCGCGACCGCTGATCGACCCGTTGACGCCGATCCCAGGGTTGTTGATCGTGACGGTGTGCTCGTCGACGATCGTGGCGTTCCCGGCGGCGTTGAGGACCCGCAGCGCCAGTTCGTGTGTGCCGTTGTTGGCGCTGGTCGTGTTCCACCGGATTTCATCGGAGACGGTGGTTGGGCAGGCCGCGAAGGACTCGTAGGGACAATCCGGGAGGTAGTCTCTTTGCGCGACGGGCCGACCGTCCAGGAGCAGCTGGACCAGGCGCACCCCGGAGTCGGGGTCCTGGGCGTTGTAGGTCAGCGACTCGGTGCCCGCCAGCGTTCCGGTCCCCGCGAGTGCTCCCCCGGTCACGGTCCCACTCGGGAGATTGCTGTCGGCGAGTGTGAGCTGCGAACCGAGGAGCTCGAGGTTGGCGTTCTCGCCGGCGCCGAAGCCGCAGCCGTTGCCGGCGTCGTCATTTGAGCAGTAGTCGGCCAACGTGAGCTCAGTCGTGTTGGAGGGAAGCACCCATTCGTCGGGAGTGACCGAGCTGTCTTTCGGAGTGTCGCTTTCCTCGACCACACCGGTGTTCACGGACGCCAGGGCGAACGTGTCCGCCCCCGAGCCCTGATGGGGCACAACCCACCAGATCCGCGCTTCGCGGATCGTGATGCCGCTGGCGGCCGGGACCACCACCTGGACGCCGTCGAGCGCCCCCGGCGACATGCTGCCGCCCTCCGGTCCGATCCAGTTTCCCGGACCGCCGGTGCAGCTCCCCTTCGTGTTCTGAGGGGCGCCGAACACGGTCCACGGACCGGGGTTGCCGTTGGCTCCTGGCGCCGAGGGACAGTTGTTGATCACGTAGGTTCCCGCGCGCGCCTCGCCGGCCATAGGCAGAGCAAGCATCGCCGCGAGGACCGCGAGGATCGCGGACCGCCTGTGCCTGGCGAGGATGCCGGATGCTTGTGTGACGTGATTCGTGGACAAGGCGAGCATCGGTCAGGGGTTGACGTGCACGTTGACGCTGTTGCTCGCGCCCGGCGTGTAGGGGTATCCGCCCGATCCGCTGTCCGGCAGTCCGACGCGGAAGATGTAGCTCGTTGGTTCGTCGGTGGCGTGGAAGCGGTAGGCGTAGTGGAAGTGGCCCTTTATGCCGGCGACGACCTGGTCGAAGATCCGCCATTTTCGGCCCTCCTTGACTTCGACATCGAGCGTCACCCCTTGTGGTGGATATGGGCCGCCGGTGACCGTGCCGGCCCAGTGGATCGAGTGCCCGTCGCTGGAGAGGTGTGGAGTGATTCTCAGCTTGATCTTCGGACGGATCCTGATCGCCGCGGTCGCGGTCGCAGATGGGCCGGGGTCGTCGCTGTAGGCGGTGTAGGAGAACTCCAGCGTGCGGTCCGGGCCGCTCGGCACCTTGTAGGAGAACGAGCCGTCCAGAGCGGTCTCAACGGAGGTGTCGATCGCCGGGCTTCCCGGACCGCCGAGCGTTGCGATGGCGACCTGGGCGCCACGGATCGGGACTGTGCCACAGTGCAGCACACCCCGGACCGTCACTGGCTTGCCATAGGTGATGATCGGCGGGCGGCGCTTGCCGTTGACGGCGAGCTCCAGTGCCTCTCCCGCGCAGGGATCGCCGTTGGCGATGTGCGGGCCGCGACCGTTGATCGATCCGTTGACGCCGACCGACGGCGGACCACTCGTGGTGATCGTGCCGTTGTAGGCGATCGTCTGGTTACCCGCGGCGTCTTCGACGATCAGCTCGAGCGAGTGCTGACCGGCCGTCAACAGGTTGGTGTTGAGCGTCAGACTGGCGCTCAGCGAGCTCTCGCATGGCTGGGCGTGTTCGAAGGATCGCTGCCCGTCTGTCGTGACGTTCAGGGACTCACAGGCCCCGCCGTTGGTGTTCAGGATCTGCGAGACGACGGTGTGGCCGTCCACGAGCAGCGAGCCGCCGTATACGCCAGATTGACCGTCGGCTGCGTTGAAGGACACAGCTTGCGAGCCGGTGAGGGTGCCGCCCGCGACGAGTGGGCCGCTGACGCTGCTGACGGTTGGCGGGGTGTTATCGACGAGGTCGATGTCGGCCGCGTAGACGTTGTACTGGGAGGAGAGCGATCCGGATGCCGGGCAGGTGCCGCCCGGCCCGCCGCCGCAGGCGGCGCTCCACTGGATCTGCGTCACGCCGCCGAGACTGCCGACGCTGACCGCGTTTTCCGCAGACAGCGGACTGCTCGGGTTCCCGCGAGAGCATCCATCGGTGCATAGACCCTGCACGGACGGTGGGCCGGGACTGTAGTCCAGGTTCGACGCCGGCGACCCATAGGGCTGGCTGGGGCCGTCCGCCTCATAGCGCCAGAGCGTGAAGCCCGAGATCGTCAGGCCATCGGGCGCGGTGAACGTATTCAGCGCGGTCGTGCCGTAGGGCTGGGTGGTTTCGCCGCTCATCGACGCGTAGAGGGCGCCGCCGCCAGAGCAGCTGTTCCCCGCGAAGACGAACGTGCCGGCGGTCGCGTAGGTGACGTCGTCGGTCGGCGCTGCGCGGCCCGCGCTCGGGCCGTAGGGGATCCGGCAGAGGAAGTCGTGGTAGCTGTTCGCCGCGGCCGGCGAACCGGCCGCGAGGAGGCCGAGGACGCTGAGGAGGACCACGGCGGTCGCGGGGTGCTCGCGGCGCCTGTGCCTGGGGGTGCTCATGCGGTCTAGCTCCTGCCTCGCGCGAGAGAGATTCTGCTCATGCTCACTCGTCGTAGGAGACCGCGCTTTTCCCCCCAACCAATTTTCGTGCCCTGCGCACGGCGTGGTTGGCGCGTCCTTGTGGGGATGTGGGTCCGATCATCCATGCGTACCCGAGCGCTTCAGATGGGACCGAGTAATCTAGCCCATCGGAAACCCAAGGGCTCTACATGTCCCGGCTATTGGCCGGGCTGGCTCGTTAGTGTCCGGCCTCGTTGGGCGCGTGGTGAACGTAGCGCGTCACGGTCTCAGCGACCCAGTGCGCGCTGCGGTGATAGAGGACGGTGACGCGCCTCGTCCGCGCGCCGGAAGGGAGCTCCAGCACGGCGGCCCACCGACCGTCGGCGACCCGGACGGTCTTCTGGACGTTGTATCCGCGGATCCCGAGCGCGTAGTGGACGATGATCGTGACGTGCCCGGCGAGCGTCCTGGCGGCTGTGCCGCGCACGCGCAGCGCGCGCCTGGCGCGCGTGACGCTGAGGATGTGCAGGCGCGGGCTGGGCTTTCCGGGCTTGCTGTGCGTGATCGCGAGCGTCGCGCTGTCCGTGGGGCTCGCGTTCCCCGCGGCGTCCTGCAGCCAGGCGCGGATCGTGTAGGCGCCGTAGGGGCTGCGCTGAAACTGGGGGGTGTGGTTGGGGTCAAAGCGGAACGATAGGCCGGGGCTGGTCTGGGTCGGGGTGCAGAGCGCGGGGCCTTTGCAGGCGATCCAGTCGGTCGCGGTGAGCGGCGCGAGGTGCGCGGGGGCGCCGAGCGTGATCGTGTACGGCCCCGTGCCGCTGGCTTTGATCGACGTCGGCGGGGGCGGCGGGCTGGTCTGGTAGCCGAAGCTGATCGCGGCTGAGTTGGACTGAGAGGCGTTCCCGATCGCGTCTGTGAGCCACACGAACACCGTGTAGAGGCCCTGGGGCTGGCCAGGATCCTGCGCGGGGTTGAACGTAAGCGAGGTCAGCGGGCTGGCCTGGTGCTGCGGGGCTTCGCAGCCGCTCGCGGGGATGCTCGTCTCGGTGCCCGGGCACGTGATCCAGTTGACCTGGCTGATCGGGTCATCCGGCGGCTCGGCGGGGTTTGTCCAGGTGATCGTCGCGGGCTGGTGGATCCAGGCGCCGGCTGGTTTCGCGTTGACCTGCAGGCTGGTCGGAGCGGGCGGGTTGGTGTTGTCCACGGTGATCTGCACGGGGTTGGCGAGGGTCTGGTTACCGGCGGCGTCGACGACGGCCGCTTGGATCTGGTGCGGGCCGTTGGAGAGTGTGGTGGTGTTGAGGCTCAACTGGTTGCTCGAGCTGGCCGGGCAGGGAGCGGGCCGCGTGAAGTCGCACGCCATCTGCTGCTGGGCGGACAGGGCACCGTCGACATAGAGGCGCGCGTATTGCACCCCGCTGCTGTCCGCGCCGTCGATCGTCCCCGAGAGGGTGCCGCGCACAAGGCCGCCGGTGAACAGCGAGCCGCTGTTGGAGGTGACCTGCGGTGGCTGGCTGTCGGTGACGGTGACCGTCGCGCTGTTGAGCTCGACCCGTGCGTCGTGCTCGGAGAACCCGTTGCCACAGACTGTGAGCGGCGCTTCAGGGTCGCAGACCAGCTCGATCGCGAGGCTCGTCGTGTCAAGGCCGGTGTGCGTGGCTTCACCGGAGAGCTCGCAACCTCCGTTGTTGCCGTTGAATGGGCAGGTCTCGCCGAGGAGCGGGGCACCTGTGGCTTCGACTATCTGTGGCTGCCACGCGGGGCCGTTGTCGAACAGGTCTCTGTTCACGCTGATAGCGCTGATCGTGTCGCCCGGCGGGGCGACGAACTGCCAGCCGGCTGCCGCGCCCCCAGGAACATTCGTGGCCTGCTGCAGCACATCGGCGGCGGCGAGTCCCGAGGTGCTCGGGCTGCCTCCTGTGACGTCTTCGCTGCCACACTTTGCGCTCGTTTCCAGGTAGGTCGCGTTGTTGTTGAACGACTGCCAGGAGTTGTTGACCAGCGGCGCCGGGGCGGCGCAAGCACCGACCTGGTAGGTGCCTGCGGACGCGGTGCCCGTGACGATCACACCGGCAGCCAGCACCAACGCGAAGGCCGACAGCGCGCCTCTCACCGGCTGCCGCGCCGGCGAAGGCCCGTGTGGGTGGCGCGGGTCACGATCGCTTCCGGGAGCTTGGTATGTCCGGAGAGGAACCTGGCCACGATCCGATCCCAGCGGTTGACGCGCAGCGTGCTCGTACGGCGTCCGGTCGTGGTCTGTGCGAGCGTGATGAGCCTGCCTCGCCCGGTGCGCGCTTGCACCACGAGCTGCAACCGGAGTCCCTTGGGGATGTCAGCGACGGTGATCGTCAGCGCGTGGTGCTTGAACGTGATCTTGGTGATCTTCGGCTTCGGAAGGCCCGCCGGCTTGGACGGGATGAGCGTTGCCGCGGGCGGACCCGTGTTGGTCGGCTGCGGGCGAGGCGTTTGCGGCTTGGTAGGCGGCCATCCCCTCGCTGACGATCTGCCCGAGGCCGCACGCGTTGAACGCCGCGGCCACGTCGAGGCCCCCACCGCCGGTGAGCGTCGAGGTTAGGCACCCCTGCGCCTGCGAGTAGGAGAGCGTCGGGGAGTAGGCGCGCATGCTCGCCTCCGCGGCGGAGACGATCTCCCCCGAGTAGCTGCTGCCGTTCGCCCAAGCCGGCGACCCGTCGTCGGAGAACGCGATTTCGATCCCGTTCCCGCCCCCGTCGGGTTCGGTCTGGCTTCCGCAACCCGGAGCCAGGAGCGCGACGCCAGCGCCGCGGTTGCTGAAGGAGCACATCACGCCAAGATTTGCGGGATTCGCGTCAGAGGCTCCAACGCCGAGCACTCCCGGCACATCGGCGGGCGCCTGCACCGGACCGGATTCGTTGCCGACCGCGGCGACGACGCTCAGCCCGTGAGCGTTGGCTGACTGAACGTAGTTCTCCAGATTCTGTGTTTCGCTGCCCGAGGGCTGGGTGCTCGACCCGAGACTGAGGTTCACGACGGTGACCGGCATGCTGGAGCTGAGGTCTTGGCAGTACTCGATCGCCGCGGAGTACTCGGAGAAAGCGAACGTCGTCTGTCCCGCCGCAAGCGCCTTGATGTTGTAGACACGAACGCTCGTGGGAGCCAGGCCGACCATCCCCCACCCGTTGGCGGGCGCGGCGGCGAGCATCGCCATATAGGTCCCGTGCCCGTCAGGGTGCCCGCCGGGTAGCGGCGGGTTCAGCGCCGCGAGTTCGTCTTCGGTGTTCGTGTTCGGCGAGAGCGCGTAGCTGCCGGCCAGGATCGGGGTCGTGTCCGGATTGGGGTCCACCCCAGAGTCCACCAAGCAGATGACCCCGGGGGTCGCTGGCGCGGGCGCGTACTGCAGAAACAGCGCGTTCGCGGCCGCCTGCTGCACCGTTCCCGCGGGCACCCCGACCTCGGCCGACGCGCGCGCGGACAGCGCCAGGCAGGCAAGTAGCCCAGCGGCCAAGACCGCAGCGGTCCCGATGATCCGGCGCACAACGATATGACTCACGATCAACAAGATAGGACTCGCCTGATGACGACTACGCGCCATCAGGGCGGGACCGGCAAGATTTTAGGGGGAACGAGCGGCTTCTCAGCGACAACGATATGGGCGACAGCCTTAGCTTCAACGGCCCAGTCGACGCTGACCGCTCCAAAGCGGAATGCGGAGTGGAGGTCAAGAGAGCCCCGGCAGGGGTGGCCCTGCAGGCTAGGCCGAAGGGCCGAGCTTGACCGCAGCGGAGCGCAGCGCTACACGGCCAACCGCGCCGCTCGCTCCGTGCTCAACTGGCGCGGGCCTTGACCCGAATGCCAAGTACCTATTCTGCAGTCACTGTTCGAGCATCGCCCGGGAAAGCCGGATGTGGCGCCAGACTTCGCCCCATCGGCTACCTGGATCCTCCAGCATGCTAGGGCCTACTCGCCCGCGACGGTCCGTCGCGCGTTGATCGCGGAGGTCACGGCCTCGACGATGCGCTTGCCCCGCTTCTGAAAGCCTAGGTCGCGCATCACCTCCGTCAGTAGTTGGTCCTCGGTCCGTAGGAGCGTGTCTGAGCGGACCCAATCGACGATCGCCTGCAGCTGACGCTGGCTGTACTCACTGATCTTCAGCCCCCGATGGACCGCAGGACGAGGACCCCTCGTGGGCGCCGCAGGGCCAGCACCAGCCGACCGTGACGGAGCGCCGTTACCCGGGGCTCGAGACGGTCCGTCCGCGTCCTTGACAGCCGTCTCGTATGCGGCGACGGCTCGCGCGGTCTCTGCAGGCTTGTCGTGGAACCAGTCGCTGGACCAGATCCGATGGAAGCGCCAGCCGAGGCGCTCGAGATGATCCTGGCGTAGTCGGTCACGGTCGCGGGCGGTTGCTGAGGAGTGGTAGCTCGCGCCATCGCACTCAATCGCGAGCACCATCCGACCGGGGCTAGTCGGATGCTTTGCAACGAAGTCGATCAGATAGCCAGAACAGCCGTATTGCGCGACGACACCAATACCTGCGGCTTGGAGACTGTCGCGGACGTCGACCTCGAACGGGTTGAGAGCGGGCTTGTCAAGCGCGGCGGCACCGAGGTTCGTGCCGCGGCTTGCCGCGTACTGCAGGTAGAGACGCAGCAGCTTTACGCCCTCCGCTGAGCTCCGATCGGGGTCCATGTCAGAGGCGTCAAACGAGGAGACGAGCGTGATTCGGTTCTTGGCGCGAGTGACGGCGACGTTCAGACGACGCTCGCCGCCCTGCTGATTCAAAGGGCCGAACCGGTAGAGCAGCCGGCCCTCGGCGTTCTTTCCGTAGCCGATCGAAAGGATGATCGCGTCACGCTCGTCGCCCTGGACACGCTCGAGGTTCTTGACGAAGAACTTCTCCTCCTGGTTCTCCTCGAAGAACCCCTCCAGTTCCGGGTGGTCCGCGAGCTCGCTCCGCAGCGCGTCGTTGATCCGGTCGGCATGCTTGGCGCCCATCGCGATCACGCCGAGGCTCTCCTCGGGGCGCTCGCGGGCGTGTTCGAGGATCAGCTCGACTACACGTTGCACCTCGGCGGCGGCGCTGTCCTCCGAGCCGACATGGCCAGGCTCAAACGGCACGAGAACATGCCGGATGCACTCATCGCCGGTGACGCCAGGGAACGTCGTCAACTGCCGGTCATAGAGATACACGTTGGAGAACGCAATCAGACGCTCGTCACGGCTGCGGTAATGCCACTGCAATGTCCTTGCCCTGAGGAAGCCGCCGAGCGCGTCCAGGATCGACTCGAAGTCTCCGCCAACGGCCATCCTGTCAGACGGCGCATCCTGGACAGAGTCATCAGCGGCGGCGAAGAAGCTCGTTGGTGGTAGCTGACGGTCATCGCCGGCGACAACGACACGCTCCCCGCGAAGGATCGCGGGCACAGCGTCGGCGGGGCGGATTTGGCTCGCCTCATCAAAGACGACGACATCGAAGTACCTCTTGTCCGAGGGCAGTAGCTGGCTGACGACTAGCGGGCTCATCGCCCAACACGGCTTTAGCGCGGTCAACACCTCGGGCGCCGCTGAGAACAGCTCGCGGATCGCGAGGTGCCGGCGCTTCAGGCCGGCCTGATATTGGATGAGCTGCGCCTGCTCCTTGTACTCGTCCTGTACCCGGATCGCCTCCTCTGCACAGAGCCTGCGGACCCGCTCGGCGGTCGTCTCGATGTGCTCGGCGTCGCCGACGCGGAACTCCTCAACGCTGCGGCGATGCTCATCACCGTTGAACGCGCCCACCCGCGGATCCGCGAACGCGACCGCGTCCAGGACCGAGCTCAGCCACGCGTACTCGAACACCTCAAGAGCAAGGTCTACGTCGGCCTGGCGGGCGTCGAGGTCAGAGAGCAGGTCGCCGAGCTCACGTGCGTCAAGCGCCGAGCGCAATGCGTGGAGGTCCGGCAACCTCGTCAGCGTGTCCTGATCCCCAATTAGGGCGGCCAGGAGCGCAGCGAGATCCTCAGCTGATAGATCCACAAGAGCCGGACCCGCCAGTGAGCGGTCGAGCTCCTGCAACTCGGTGCTCAGCTGCGTGAACTGTGCTGCCGGACCTCCCAGTTCTGAAGGCGACACCGGTGATCCCGAGCCGCTAACGGCGCTCCATGCCTCCCGGATCGCGCGCACCGCCACGAGATGCTCGTACAGTTCGCCGGGCGCGAGCTTCCTGCCCTGATGGACATGTCCGCGGACCGTTTGGCGCGCTGCACGGAACGCCCCCGAAGTGATCGTCTTCGTCGCGCGCTTCACCGCCCCCTTGACGAGCGGCTCAAGAGAAAGGATCAGCTGATCCAGGTCCTCGTCATAGATCGGGGCATCGAACGTCTCGCTGGCCGTGTGGATCCTCTGCCAGATCTCGACGCGCTCGGCCCAGCCAGCCAGGGTCTGAGGCGAATCCGTGCCCGTCTCCACGGCCGCGGCGGCCAGCGTTCGGGACGCATTCGGCAGGGTCCGCCCGGAAAGACGCCCGACGAGCGTCCAGGCGGCCTGCGCCTGCTCGCTTGAGCGGATCGACGCGTTCGACCATGGCCGGCCGCTGCGAAACAACGTCAGGCCGCCCTTTGCGACATAGGAGCGTAGGTCCTCGGCGGCCTGCCGGTAACCCGCGTCATCCAGGCGGCTCAGCGTCTCCCCACGGAAACGCACCGGTGAATGCGCGGCCGGGGTGATACCCATCACGGACGCGCGGGCGTCATAGACGCTGATACCCCACGGCTCGCGGGGGGTGTGGATCGCCTCCACGTACCCGTTCAGGCGCTCGCGACGGTTCTCCACGACATGCTGGGCCGGCTCGTGGTTCGTGCGCGGAATGCTCCCGTTGCCATCAAGGGTCCTAGCGAGGCCCTGCGCGAGCTTGCGCCGCGACCCCGTGCCGCCATGAAGATCCAGCACCAGATCATCCAGGCCTCGCTGCTGAAGACGCTTCAGGACTGCGTCGATCGCCGCTCGCTTCTCGGCCACAAACAGGACCTTCTTGTGTCTCGCGAGCAGGGTTGCGATCAGGTTCGCGATCGTCTGGCTCTTGCCGGTGCCGGGAGGGCCACGGACGATCAGATCCTGACCTGCGAGCACGGCATTGACGACGTAGTTCTGGCTGGAGTCGGCATCAAGAACGAGAAACTCGTCAGCCAGGGCGACATGGTTCGGGTCCGTCACGTCGACGTCGGCCTTCCGTTCGCGGACAGCCGCCTGGGCGTCTCGGTCACCCGCGATCGCCGCGATCAGCTCATGCTCAAGCATCGCGTCGAGCGCCCCCTCCAGGTCGTTGACCATCGGGAGCTTGACGTAGGAAAACGTGCCGAGGACGATCCGCGGCGCCACAGAGAAACCCGGGACGCCCGAGGCCCTCTCTGTGAGCCAGTCAGAGACGGCGGTCAGCTCCTCGGGCGTGTCCAGCACCCCCTCGATGTCGATGCGGTCAATGAGCTCGGCCGGGTCGCATTTGCATTCGAACTCGCTCGCGAGCAGGTGCAGCAACGTTGGGTTGACCTCGAGCTCGCCGACCATCGAAAGATCGAACTCGTCCTGGGAGGCGCCCTTCGGAGTCAAGCGAGCCGGGCAGAGGAGCACCGGCGCCTGCGGGGTCGCTCCGCCGCGCTGGTTGGTCCACGTCGCCATGCCACAGGCGATGTAGAGCGTCTGTAGACCGCGCTCCTCGAAGTGCTCCTCCGCCTTGTTGCGGACCGTCCGCGCACGGCGCACCGCGTCCGCGTGCACCTCCTCCTCGGGGAACAGACGCGACAACGAGACGACCTTGCCCGCCAGCACCTCATCGACCCGGTCACGCACCGCGTCGCTCAAGTCAAGCGACCCTCGCTTCAGGTCGCGGTAGAACAGCAGATTGTTACGGCCGCTCAGATCGACGAGCTGACCCGTCCAGACCTTGACCTGTTCGCGCAGCAGCCCGGCGCGGGCGTCGGCGGCCTCACCGCCGACCTCGCTTACGCTGGGGTCTTCAGGTAGCTCCATCTCGTGCAGGCTCAGCTTTCGTGCGGTCCGGGAATGCAGAGTTGAAGAGGGTAGAGCTCTTGGACGCCTGCTGGATGCAACGTCAGGCGACTGAGACCGCTTCAAGGCGGTGGACACGAACACGATCGCCGAGCGTGTCTTGAGCGATGGTGGCAACGTGCTGGTGGTGGGTGAGGACGACGACCTGTGTGCGCTGCGCGATCTCGGCAAGCGCTGGCACAGTGGTCGCGACCCGTTGCTCATCGAAGTTGACGAGGATGTCGTCGAGCAGGACCGGGAGTGGGGGCAGCGCATCGAGATGGTGCTCGAGCGCCGCAAGGCGTAGGGCAAGGTAGAGCTGGTCGAGGGCGCCGTCGCTCATTCCGTTGACGCCGAGTTCGCCGCCGTTGTCTCGGCGTGCCATGAGGATCGGGTGGTCGCCGTCCTCATCGTCGACGAAGAGCCGGGTGAGCGAGTCGGCCGTGAGCTGGGGAAGCAACTGCTCAGCCCGCTCGAGGATTGGCGTAGCGCTGTGCTCGCGGTGGAACGCGATTGCGCGCGTGAGCAGGACGGCGGCGGCACGCTCGGCGAGGTAGCGCTCGGCGAGCTCTCCGATGAGCGCAGCCTCGTGCTCGGCTCGCTCGCGCTCAAGCGCGGCCTCGGTGCCATGGTCGAGCTCGCCGAGCGCCGCGATGGCCTTTGTGTGCTGTTCCACCAGCGCCTCGAGCTCGCTTCTAGCGGACTGAAGCGTGTCGTGATGGGTGGCAAGCTCGGCGGCAAGGTCATCGCCCGTGCGCTCGCCAAGGAGTTGCTGAAGCTCGACTACCGGCTGTTCGCCCTGCTCGACGATGCGCTTGTCGAGCTCTTCCAGCTCGTGGCGAAGCTCATCGCGCAGGGCGGCGCGCTCCTCAATCGCTGGCAGTTCCTCGGCGGCGGTGCATTGCGCTTGTTTGCACAGGCGCGAGAGCACGCCCTCAGCGTCGCGCAACTCCTCCTCAAGTTCGGCGATCCTTTCCACGGCGACACCCTCTCGGTCTTCAAGCTGTGAGCGCTTCGTCGCAGCCGTTTTGGCAGCTTCGACGCGCTGGTTCAGCGTGCGAATCAGCTGGAGCGCATCGGTCTCCTGTAGGTCTGGGGCGAGTGTGCCAGCAAGCGCCGTGACGGTGCCAGCGTATGCGTCGTAGTTGGCAGTGATGCGCTCAATGCGGTGGCCGAGATCGGCGGCGACTTTCTCGTTGGCGGCAAGATCGTCGAGCAGGCCGATCGTGTCGCGGGCAGCTTCCGGCGGCATGTCGACGGGTAGCGCGAGCGGCTGTAGAGCATCTGCCCAGCGCTTGTTCCAGTCCTTGAGGTTCTTCTCGGCCTGCTGCACACCGCGCTTCGCCGTGGCGAACGCTTTGGCAGCCTCGTCGGCATCGGCGACGAGCTTTTGCTGGTCGTCGATCGCTGACTGGGTGCGCTCGACGATCAGGCGGGCGTGCTCAACCAGCTGCTCAAGCGGCAGATCGGCATCGGCGGGTGAGCCTGCCGCCTCGAGCGCCGCGCGGAGGCCGTCCGCGGTCTGCTTGGCGCCGTCGAGGGAACCTTGATGTTCGGCGAGTTCGAGCGCGAGGTCCGTGTGCTGCGCAGTGAGCTCGTCGTAGCGCGCACGCCATTTATGCATCGCATCGGCGTCATCAAGGGGCGTGACGGTGCAGGGCTGCCAAAGCTCGCGCCATGCCACGAGAAGCTGCTCGCGCTGTGCCGCACTGTTCGTGAGCTCCTCTTCGCGCTCACCGTGCTGTTTGATGATCTCTGCCACCTCGGCGGTCAGGTGGCCGCGTTGGGCGACTTGATCGGCCTGCGTGAGGAGCAGGTCCGCCAACTCGTCGGCCTGGGTGAGCGCTACGCCGAGCTCTGCGTGAGCGCGGTGCGCGCCCTCGATATCAGACTCATCGAGGCGACTACCGAGATCCGCATAGCTCTGGTCACGCTCGCCTCGGGAGGTAACCATTTGTTTTCTCGCATTCTCGACCTCCTCTGTGCCGAGCGTCGCGAGCTGCAGCTGCAGCTGGTCTCGCTGGCGTGCGAGGCGGTCGCGCTCGGTACGTTGCTCGGCGAACTGCGTACCGAGTTCCTCCACTTTCGCCTGGTGCGCGGCGATGGCGGCCGCCGGTGGGGGCTCGGCGGGTAGCGGCGCGCGAGGATCGAAGGATGGACTGAGCTTGCCTGCGGTGGCCACAAGCTTTGCGATCGCGCGCTCAGCGACGCCCTTCTGCTTGGCAGCGGCAAGTGCGAGTGGCACCCGCTCGGCAGCCGCAGCCGTCCATGTCGCGATCGTGTCGGGGGCCTCGGGGGCCGCAGGAGCATCCTTGAGGGCCTGCGCCTCCTGATCGTTGGCTTCGTTGCACTCCTGTAGCTGCTCCTCCGCGACCCGCTGACGCTCAAGGAGCTTCACCTGCTCGTCGCCGAGTTTCGCTATCGAAGTGCGCAGCGCACGATCGACCGGAGCCGGGTGCTCGGGTGCCGCGCTTCCAAGCTGCTTGCGCAACTCGACGGAGACGTCCTTCTGCGCCTCGAGTTCGCGCGAGCGATTGGCGGAGTCTCCGAGTGCCTTCTCGTGGGTATTGACATGTCCGGCTAGCGCCTGAATCTCCGCGGCTCGCTCGAGTAGCGTCTCGGGCACTACCACGGCAGCAATCTCGCTCTGCAGCCGTCCAAGTGTGGTGTTCGCTGTGGTGAGCTGGCCGGTTGAGCGCTCGCGCTGCTCAAGCGAAACCTCACGACGCGTCGTCGCATCCTGCGCCAAGACGGGCACGCCATCGAGCGGCTCAAGGTCGGCGATGACCGTCTCGCGACGCGCGAGCGCACCAGTGACCGAGGCCAGACGCTCGACTGCCCGCTCTTCGCGCTCGAGCCCAGCGACCTCGCTGGTCTTCTCGCGACGCTCGCCGGTGAGTCGGTCAACGAGGGCTGAGGCCGTCTCGTATTCGCGTGGTTTGACAGACAGGGCGCGCGCCTGCTCCATGTCGCTGCGGTAGGCAAGCAGCCCCGCGTTCAGGAGCGGCTTACGCGCCTTCCCGTCCGCCTTGAACAGCGCTTCACCGCGTCGACCGAGTTCGCGACGCACCGTGGCAAGGTTGCCGGCGCCAAGGGTCGCGCCAAACAGCGACACGCCGAAGTCGCCACCACCGACCACCAAGCCGGCGCCGCCCTCGCGCAGCTCTTGGTGATCGACGAGAAACAGGCGGTCATAAAGCGCCTCGTCGATGCCGCCAAGCGCGTGGCGCAGCACGCTGTCATCGAGCGGCTCGTCCTTCACGTCGCGAAGATCGCGCTGACGTGCCTTCACACGGGCAAGCTCGACGCTGTGTCCATCACCGGTGTCCAGCAGCGCACCGACGCGCAGACGCTCGTAGGGATGGACGTGCGCGTCGGTCGTGATGTGAGGGAAGCCAAACAGCAATGCATGGATGGCGCGCAGAGCCGAGCTCTTGCCAGCCTCGTTGAGGCCGAGCACCACATGCAGGTCGCACGCTGCAGGCCCACCGAAGTCGATCACCTGATCGGTGAACGGCCCAAACGCGATCAGGCGAAGCTCGCGAAAGCGCATGCTAAACGCCGCGCCCGGCCGAGGCGACATCGAGATCTGTGCTTAGACGCGCCCGGCCGAGATCGATCACGCGCTCGCGAGCGGCATCGCGATCCGCGAGCCACGCCAGCGGTCCGGCCGCGTCTAGTAGCTCGGATGGGATACGCGCAAGCAGCTCATCGAGCGCCCCATCGAGCTCCTTGCCTGTACGCTCATCCTCCACTACGGCCTCGAGAGCGCGGACAAGTTCCGGGTCGCGAGCGGCGCCACCTTTCCTCAGCGGTCTTGTGGCCGTGGACACTCCTCCCAGCCACAGCATGTCGGCCGCGACATCATTGGCCGCCAACACGAGCTCGGCGCGCAACTGCTCGCTCTCCGCGAGCAGCCAGTTGTGCAGCGGAGTCTCGCCGGCGAGCCGCAGGCGGCAGGCCACCGGCAGCCCGTCAGCATCGCTAAGGAGACCACCAAGTGTGGAGCGGGCACGCTTGAGCAGATCGTCGAGCGTCTCCACCGACGTGCAGTCGACCTCGGCGGTGGACCAACGCAGGACATCGAAGTTGACCGGTTCGACGGTTGGCTCATCGCCGCGCTCCAGCTCGACCAAGAGACCGCCGTGAGGGCCACACTCGCGCACGCTGCGCCCCTGGATGCAGCCGGAGTAGAAGGCCGGCAGCCCGTCGCACGCACGCCCGCGAATGTGGATATGCCCGAGGGCCCAGTAGTCATACCCGAGCCGCTCGAGATCCTGCGCCGAGCAGGCCGCGTAGGAGTCGTGATCGGGGTGACCCGCAAGGCTCGTATGCAGCAGCCCAATATTGATCAAGTCGGGCAAAGCCGGCGGGTAATTGGCGGCAAGGTTCTCGGTCACCTCGCGCGTTGCGAAGCCCTGGCCGTGCACCGCAACCCCGAGCTCGGCGAAGACGACGGTCTCGGGCATCTTGGTCGAAAGGACGCTCGTTCCCTTGGGAAGCGTGATCTGACGAGTGATCCTGCTCGCAGCATCGTGGTTACCCGAGATCACGACGGCCGGGATCCCACCGCCGCGTAGCAGCGCGAGCTGGCGGGCGAAGAACATGCCGGTGCTGACGTCCTGCCAGTCGCCGTCGTACACGTCGCCGACGATCACGACGAGGCTCACATCCTCCTCAAGGGCAAACCGCACAGCAGCCTCAAACGCCTCGCGCGTGCAACTCGCTGCCGTGTCCGGCGCACCCTCATGCGCTGAAAGGCCACGCATCGGGCTGTCGAGATGGAGGTCCGCGAGGTGGAGTAGACGCACGGGCGTCCATACTGACGGTTCTCGCCCGCTGAGGCGAATCAGCCGGCTCGCGGCCAGCGCGCCCTGCCGAACGATGCCCGGATGATGTCTGCATCTCGCCACTGGCCGCCGGCTGAGGCCGCGCGCCACCGCCACGCGTCTGGATAATGCAGTGTCCCCATGGAGAACTTCCTGGCTATCGACTTTGAGACCGCCAACGCGCAGCGCGGGAGCGCGTGTGCGCTCGGGTGGGCCCAGTTCCAGGCCGGCCGGCTCTTCGACTCTGGCCGACTGCTCATCAACCCCCAGCTGTCAGACGAGCAATGGGACGCATTCAACATTTCGATACACGGGATCAAGCCTGAGGATGTCCGCGGCGCGCCGATGTTCGCCGAGGTATGGAGCATCGTCGCGCCGCACACGGCGGCCGACCCGCTAGTAGCGCACAACGCGAGCTTCGATATGAGCGTCCTGCGGGCCGAGTTCGCACGGTGGGGCATGACGCCCGATCCGTTCAGATACGTGTGCTCGGCGCGGCTTTCACGGGCCGCGTGGCCGGACATGCTCAGCGTCTCGCTGCCCGTCGTGGCCGACGAGCTCAAGATTGCGCTCGACCATCACAACCCGTGCTCCGACGCCACCGCGAGCGGACAGATTCTTCTCGCGGCCGTCGAGCGAATCGGTGTGGCAAGCATCGCCGACGCGCTGAAGAAGACGGGCCGCCAATGGGGCGAAGTCCGTCCGGACCTCGGATGGATGCCGTTTGGCACCGGACACACAGGCGTGCGCGCTGCAGACATGTCCGCGAACACCAACAGCTTTGACAGGAACCATCCGCTGTTCGGGCGCGTTGTCGCATTTACTGGGGCGCTCGACTCGATGACACGCCGGGAGGCTTTCCAGGTTGTGCTCAACGCCGGCGGTCAGCCGGCAGCCGGGGTCACGAAGGCGACGAACATACTCGTGTGTGGCGAGCAGGACCTCGGCAAGCTCGCGGCCGGAGCCACGATGAGCCACAAACTCCAGCAGGCGACCGACCTACGCATCAAGGGTCTCGACATCGAGCTCATCGGGGAGGTCGACTTCCTGCGGCTGCTCTAGCTGAGCAGCCAAGAGCAATCCGCGAGGCTCGAGAGGTCGATCCGACCGCCCAATCCCGCCTCCCCAGGGAGACAGCTCAGGCGCGATAGTAGCCGGCGAGCCGGACCCGTTCGACGAAACGGTCCGACCGCTCCGGCAAGCTGCTGCCATGGTCCGCCCCAGCCGCAACGACATTCGAGAGTCCGCGCATGCCTTTGCGCGCGAGTGGGAGGGCGAGACAAGCGAGCGCGGCGAGGCGCAGACCTTCTGGACCGACTTCCTCTTGATCTTTGGGATTGAGCGTAGGCGCGTCCACGCAGCATTTGAGCGACACGCCCGCCGCACGTCCACGGGCGGCGGAGGATTCATCGACCTGCTGTGGCCGAGCATGTTGCTCGCCGAGCACAAGTCCGCGGGCGAGGACCTTGATGAAGCGATGGACCAGGCGCTCGACTACATCGACAGCCTCGGCGATCGGGAGATGCCTCGACTCGTTGTCGTCAGCGACTTCGCAAGGATGAAAGTCCTCGACCTCGACCACGACTCCCCCGAACCGTTTGAGTTCCGACTCGGGGACCTTCCCCGCGAGATCGACCGCTTCCTGGTCTTGGCGGGCTATGTGAACCGCCAGTTCGAGGTCGAGGACGCCGTGAATGTCGAGGCGGCCGAACTGCTCGGCAAGGTCTATGACGAGATCGCCGCGACCGGCTACGCCCCGCACGCGCTCCCTATCTTCATCGTGCGCGTCTTGTTCCTGCTCTTTGGAGACAACACCGGCCTGTGGCCACGCAAGCAGTTCGAGGATGTTGTCCGCAATCGAACGGCGGAGGACGGCTCCGACCTCGGCATGTGGCTAGGTCGCCTTTTTACTGTCCTCGACACGGAGGACGCGGCCAGAACTACGACGCTTGATGAAGACCTTGCCGCGTTTCCGTTCGTAAACGGCGGCCTGTATCGCGAGCGCATCGACCCGCCCGACACGACCCGCGCAATGAGGGATCAGCTGCTCGACGCGAGCGCGTTCGACTGGTCGAAGATCAGTCCCGCCGTGTTCGGCTCGATGTTCCAGTCTGTGATGGACAAAGTGGCGCGGCGGCACCTCGGCGCGCACTACACGTCGGAGGCAAACATCTTCAAGGTCATCCGACCGCTGTTCCTCGACGCCCTCGAAGCCGAGCTCGAGGCGTGTGGTTCATCGAAAGCGCGCCTCCAGAACTTTCACACCAGGCTCGGCACACTCACGTTTCTTGATCCCGCCTGCGGCTGCGGCAACTTCCTGGTGATCGCATATCGCGAGCTGCGACGGCTGGAACGCGAAACGCTGCTCCGCCTGCCGGGCGCCATCCAGATGACCACGGACCTTGAGGCTTGGCGCAAGGTGACGCTCGACCAGTTCCACGGCATCGAGGTGGAGGAGTTCCCGGTGAGGATCGCGGAAACCGCGATGTACCTCGTTGATCACCTCGAGAATGAGGCGCTTGGCGCGTCCTTTGGCATCAACATCGCGGACCTTCCGCTCACCGAGTCGGCCGAGATTCGCTGTGCCAATGCGCTCGCACTCCCCTGGGCCGACGTGCTCGGCCCGACCGAGTGCTCGTTCCTGCTCGGCAACCCTCCGTATGGTGGAAAGCACTTGCTCGACGATGAGCAGACGGCGGACATGGCCCGCATTTTTGCGGGCCACCGCCAAGGCGGCTCCTTGGACTACGTGGCCGCGTGGTACAAGCTCGCGGGCGACTATCTTGCGGCGAGCATCGGCAAAGCAGCCGGAGCGTTCGTGTCCACAAACAGCGTCACACAGGGCGAGCAGGTACCCGCCCTTTGGCCCCTGCTTCACAAGCTCGGCCTGCACATCACATTTGCTTGGCGCACGTTCGACTGGACCAGCGAAGGACGCGGACGGGCACACGTCCACGTCGTCATCATCGGCTTCTGCCATTCCGGCAAGGCCCCGAGTGGCACTCTGTACGAGTACGACGCCGCGACAAGCTCCTCGGTCGCGCGCGACGTGCCGCAGATCAATGGATACCTTGTCGCGTTCGACGAGGTCTACGCAGCGTCGAGGACGGTGCCACTCGCTCCCGTCAAGCCCGTCGTCTACGGATCCAAGCCCGTTGACGGCGGGCACCTCCTGCTGACACGCGACGAGGCCGATGGGGTCCGCCGTACTGACGCAATCGCGGCGCAGTACATCAGGCCGCTATTGAGCGACACTGAGTTCCTCAGCGGCGAGGAGCGTTTCTGCTTCTGGCTGGAGGACGCCGACCCGGCCGATATTCGACACTCGCCGACTCTCACCGCGAGACTCGCATCGGTGCGCGCTTTCCGCGCGGCCTCCAAGAAGGAGCAGACAAAAGAGAACGCAAAGACGCCTGGCTTGTTCGCCGAGATACGGAGACCCACTGACACCTTCATCTTTATTCCCATCCACTCCAGCGCGACCCGCTGGCTGATCCCAATGGGGTTCGTATCAGCAAGCGAGAACGCGATCGTCCACAACAGCGGCGCGTATATCGAGGGCGCCGACCTCGCGCTCTTCGGCATTCTGCAATCGGAGATGTTCTCGGCATGGCAGCGCACCGTGGGCGGGCGCATCAAGAGCGACTACCGATTCAACAACCGCTTGGTCTACAACACCTTCCCGTTTCCGCAACCGAGTGACGGCCAGCGCAAGCGCATCGAGGAAGCGGCCAACGAGGTGCTGCTGGCGCGAGCTGCGCGCCCGCGCTCGTCACTAGCTGTCCTGTACGACCCGCTCACGCAGCCAGGCGACCTCGTGCTGGCCCACCGACGACTGGACCAGGCCGTTGACGGCGCCTTCGGTCGTCGCGCCCGACTCGGCGAGGCCGAGCGCCTATCGTTCCTGTTCGGTGAGTATGTGCGCCTGCTGTCGGCGGGCCAGCTGACGCCCCCCACCCGTCGCCGGAGATAGCCATCCCGCGTCCAGACTGTCCTTAGGACGGTGCGTGTGGGAGCTGCAATCCACTCCATGACTGCCAAGGAAAAGGTGCTGCAGCACCTGCCGCGTTGGAGCGAAGAGCAGGCCGAGCGCGCACTGCTGGCAGCCGAGAGCGAGCCCAAGGACCCAGTCTTGGCACTGCTCTCGACGACGCGCCTGAGGACGATGAGCCGCTCACCGAAAAGGACGAGGCTGCCCTGGCTGAGGTGGCAGCCGACCGAGCCGCAGGCGTGCCCACAATCCCCTTCGAGGAGATCAAGCGCAAGTACGGGCACGGGTGAGCCAGGCCCCCTGGTCTATCGAGTTCGAGCGTCTCGCTGGTTGCGGGAAGCCCGCGGCTGAGGGGTTGCGCTGCTCGAATCGACGCGGTCCCGGGCCGCTTGAGGAACCCGCTCCGGCTGACCCGAAGGCCAGTCGGTTTGGGTGGCGCGGCCTCACACCTCGGTGGCCTCGCTCTTTGCGGCTCGGTTCCGCGTCTGGCGCGAAGATAGGTTCGACTCGGGGTGATTTCAAGCCCTCCGGCCACGAGGTCACCGCACCTTGCGAGAAAAAAACTGCGGCACCGGGGCACTCCGTGTGGTCAACGCACCCGCTCGCGGTCGCGCAGTAGGCGTCTGAGGATCTTCCCCGACGGCGACTTCGGGATCTCGGCCACCATCTCGATCGCGCGAATGCGCTTGTGTGGCGCGACCTGCTCGGCCACGAACGTCATGAGTACCTCGCTGTCGAGATCGTCGCCGGCGGGCACGACGAACGCCTTTGGCAGCTCGCCGGCCTCGTCGTCCGGGACGCCGATCACCGCGCAGTCGGCGACCTGCGGGTGCGTGATCAGGATCGCCTCGAGCTCGGCGGGAGCGACCTGGAAGCCCTTGTACTTGATCAGCTCCTTGACGCGGTCGACGATCGTGAACCAGCCGTCCTCGTCGACGATCGCGACGTCTCCGCTGTGCAGCCAGCCGTCGTTGTCGATCATCGCGGCGGTCGCCTTGCGGTTGCCCAGGTAGCCCTGCATCACCTGCGGGCCGCGCATCCAGAGCTCGCCGGGCTCTCCGGGGTAGCAGTCATGGCCGGTCTCCGGATCGACCAGACGGCATTCCGTCCCCGGGATCGGAGGTCCGATCGAGCCGGGCTTCTTGGCCGCGGCGAGCGGCGGCACGAGATGGGTGACGGGGCTCATCTCGGTCATGCCGCAGCCCTGGCTCACCGAGCAGCCGATCCGCTCAGCGACTTCCTCGGCCAGGTCGGCGCCGAGCGGGGCGGCGCCGCAGAGGATGTGCGTGAGGGCCGAGAGGTCGCGGCTATCGACCGCGGGGTGCTTGGCGAGCGCGAGCGCGATCGGCGGGACCACGTACGCGCGTGTCACCCGATAGCGCTCGAGCAGATCGAGGAACTGCCCGAGCTCGAAGCGTGGCATCGTGACGAGCGTCGCGCCGCCGAGCAGCCCGAGGTTCATGATTAGGCACATCCCGTACACGTGGAAGAACGGGAGCACGGCGATCACGACGTCGTCGGGTGAGTGGGCGAGTGCCCCCTCCGACTGGACCATGTTCGCGACGAGGTTGCGATGGCTGAGCATCACTCCCTTGCTCAGCCCGGTCGTGCCACTCGAATACGGGATCGCGGCGATATCGACCGCAGGGTCGATCGCTACCCTCGGGGCTGCCTCGGGATCGCCGAGCAGCTCCGAGAACGACGCGCCCTGGTCGGCCTCGCCGAGCACGAACACCTCACAACCTCCCGCCTGCTGCGCTGCCTGGCACGCCACGTCGAGGCACGCCGGCACCGTCAGCAGCATCTGCGCGCCGCAGTCTGCGAGCTGAGCGCCCAGCTCGCGCGCCGTGTAGAGCGGGTTGGCGGTCGTGCAGCGCCCGCCCGCCGCAACCACGCCGTGGAACGCAACCGCGTACTCGGGAACATTGGGCATGTAGATCGCGAACGTGTCGCCCTTGACAAAGCCACGCCCAGCGAGCCCGGCGGCGAAGCTGCGCACCGACCGCTCGAGCTCGGCGTAGCTGAGCACGCGACCGGACGGGCCGTCGATCAGCGCTGGCTTCTCGCCCAGCTCCCCAGCGCGGCGCAGGACAAAGCTGGCGAGGTCGACGTCGGGGATCTCGGTCTCGAGGGGTCCGCGGGAGTAGATCATGCCCGCCTCGCCATATCGCTAGCCGCACAAGACCGCATTGTTGGACTAGGCTACGCCCTCGTGGCGCTCCTTGCGGCTGCGGGTCAAGGTTTGCCACTCGCTGGTCTTGCGCTCGCCATGGACGGCGGAGTGCTGGTAGGATCGGCGCCGTCTTTCGAAGGTCCGATGATTCGTCTTCCGGAAGGGAGCAGTAGATGAGCGAGCCACGGAACACGCGAGAGGTCAGTGAGGAGGTGTTTCGCGCCGTCTACGATTCACCGGCCTCGCTTCCCGGTGAGCATCGCTGGCTGACGCCCGACGAGGATGTGCGCAAGCTCGAGAGCTTGCTTGGCATGCCGTCCAGGACGATCGGCGCCCCTCTGTGGCTCAGCGGTGAGAGCCCGGACTGCGCGAACTGTGGGCGCAGGATCAGCTGGCTGGACATCGTATCCTCGGCTCTCCAGCGCATTCACGACCGCGCGATGATCGCCAGTGTCATCCTCGGCGAGCGCAAGTTCGTCAATACCGAGGCGCCCGCGGCGATTCCTGGAGTCATGTGCTTTGAGTGCGGGGCAACCATCGAGGATTTGCGCAGCTTCAAGTGTCACAACTGGGCCTACGCTCGTGAAGCGATGCTCGAGGTGCTGGAACTGGTGTCGGCCCGGGAGGCTGGAACGTCGTCCTGACAGCCGTTCGCGCGGAGGACGAACCGGGAGGTCGGCCTCTCGTGCGCGGATGGCGGGCCCGCACCGCGAGCTACTCCGCAGCATCGCGAAGGCTCCAATCCGCCGGCAACGCGCCCTCGGGTGCGGTCTCCAGGAGGCGACCCTCCCAGACATGTCCGTCTCTGCGGGCTTGCGAGCTCTGGGCGCCGGCTGCGGATACAAGGCTGCTCTCCGCGCGCCGCACGGCCCTCGTGACCAGTGATGAACTCCTCGACCGCGATGTCCGCCGGCTGGTGCGCGAGGCCCGGACCGGTGATGGTCTCGCCGAGCAGCCTGAACGAGTCGGGGAGGCGAGGAACGTAGGCATCGGCGCCGCGCACGATGACACCGCGGTATCCGAGGTACGACGGAGGCGTGAGGGCGGAGACCGGCGCCAGACGCGCCTGCGGACGAAGTCGCTCGAGGATGTCGTTGACCTCATCATCGTCAACCTCGACGGCGGGATTGGGTCTACCGCTGAATGCATCGATTTCCAAAACGAGAGCCATACGCCAACCGTGCCGACACGAGCTAACGGTTCCCGCGGAGCCGATCTATCCGGGCCGCCTGCTGCTTTGCGCTCTTGAGCGCCTGCCGGTCCGGGGAGTCGGAGTCCTGTAGTCCGAGGTCGGCAAGCCCTCGCTCACGGTCGAAGTAGACGACGACCTTCTTGACTTTGCGGCCGCGGAAATGGAACAGGCAAGCGCCCTTCGAGTGGCTGATCTCAAACGGGCCGGTCTTGGGACGCCGGCGGTGTGTGATGCACACCAGCGCGAGCACGCGCTCGTCGTCGAGTTCGGATAGCGCGTCGACCTCGAAGTGTTCTTCCTCCCACGTCCTGAGCCACACGATGGTCGCGTCCATGAGCCCGTCGTGCCCCCTCCAGCGGCCGGGTTCCGGACCGTCGACGATCACGAACTCGATATCGCGACGCGCCCAGTAGACGTCTGTGGAGAACTCGCCAAACCGCATGGAGACCCGTAGGAGCGAGTTGACGACAAGCAGGTTCTCCTCAGACATCGACCGAGTATCCCGCGTGCGCGTCTCTGCCGTTCTGAAGGAGCCCGATTGGTCGTTCCAACGGCGCGTCGTAAGTCAGCGTGGCGACTTGCGGTCGCTGCGGAAGGACGCGTCGGTGAGGCCCCCTTGGAAGAAGTCCTCGTTGAGCAGGTAGACCAGCGCGAAGGGGTTGGCCTCGTCGTAGAGGAGCTGGTCGCCGTCGAGGAATGCTGACTCGGATAGGCCGACGTCCTGCAGGTGTTTGCGTATCTGATCGGCTGTGACGGTCGAGAGATGGCCGCGTTCGGCGATGGAGCGCAGCCTGCGCCGCAGGCGTCCGTCGGTGGCGGCGCGCTCTGCGAGCCGCGCAGCTCCGTCGCCGGCGAACGGCACGTTTGCGTTGATCGCGTTGACCCACTCGGGGATGTGCCGCTGCAGGGCGGGGGTTTCTCGGAAGAGCAGCTCGAAGTAGCTTTGTCGTAGCGCGAGAATGCCGCGCTCGGTCACGATCAGGTCGAAGTGGTTGTCCAGGCTGAACACGGGCCCGCCGATCCGCGAGAGTGTGTTGCCGAGCAGCGCGAACATCCGACCCGCGCGGATCGGGGTGTGCGGGTTGGTCTTGCGCACGAAGGCGACGTCGCCGCTGTCGGTCCGGATCCGTACTGCGTAGAGCTGCAGCGGTCGTCGTGGGAGGGACTGTGCGTTGATGATCGGCAGTGGCTCGGTGGGTAGGACGATGGCAGCGATCTGCGAGTCGCCGACGAGCTCGGCGTCCTCGAGGACCAGGAGCTCCTCGTCCTCTTCGAGCTGCATGTCGGGGGTGTAGACGCGCGGCTCGCGCGCGGAGACCTGCTCGAGCGTGCGCTCGCACGCCTCGCGCAGATACGAGGCGACTCCCGCGACGACCCGCACCTCGCCGCCCTCATATCCTTCGCGCTGCTTCCACGCGACGATCAGCGAGAGCTCCTCGGGGATCTCCAGCTCGTCGAGTCCGAGAACGTCGCCGGGCACGTCAGCTGCGCCGGGAGGTGTAGCTGACGAAAAGGCGTTCGGTCATGCGTACCGCGGCGACGTCGGTTCCCTTGCGCACGGGTCGACGGGCGAGCAGATAGCCGCTCCAGCCGTTCCCGATCTCGATCGCGTACAGCCGCCAGCCGAACAGGTAGAGCGTCGGGTTGATCTGCACGAGGCTCGAACGGACGTAGATCACGGCGATCACCATGAGGAACAGGACGTATCCGACGACGTCACGCACGTCCGGCTCGGACACGGTCACGAACGGCAACAGGTACGTCGCCAGATATCCGGCGACTTCCCCTCCGCGATCCTCTACGGTCCGAACCGTCCACGTGCTGCCCGTCACCTGATGGAACCGGACCAGCACGGCGGCGCCGGCGGCGAACCCGACCGCGGAAAGCGCCGCACACGCCAGGATCAGTCCGGTGGAGCGGAAGCGGATCGCGAGAATCGCAAACAGCGGCGCGTAGGAGGACATGAACAGCGCGAGTTCGACGATCAGATCGCTCGCGCGCTCGCGCCGGCTCGGCGAGGCGTCGCGGATAGCATCCTTTTCGCGCGGTCCGTCGGATCCTGGGCCAGCGGCGGGTGGGACACGCTCTTGCGCCATCGGGAAGCGGATAGCTTGACAGCAGCTTGCCACCTTCGCTTGCCGCAGGCTGGAGTTCCGTACCGCGGTCATACCCGGCATTCTGTCGCGTGGCTCGGACATCCAAGCAGCGGCGACGATTCCGTATACTCGGCATCGCGGGGAGGCCGCCACGATCTTTGGGAGGGCAGATGCCAAGACCGATCGCGTATTCCAGTTCACCCCCAGCCAATAGTCGCCAGCAATGAGCGATTTCCTGGAAGACGCCGAGCGAGCCGCGCTGCGTGATGTAGCGCATCTGCTGCCGGCCAAGTGGCAGCAGATGATCGACGTGGTCGCTGCATCCGTGCCTGCGACGCCTCCGGACACGGTCGCCGCCCCAACTGATCCGGCTGCGGCGCGACTCGAGCAGATCGAGCACATCGTGGTCGTGATGCTCGAGAATCGCTCGTTCGACCACATGCTCGGCTACCTGTCCCTGCCCCCGGCGGAAGGGGGCAAAGGGCGCACGAACGTCGACGGGCTCAAGGGGCCCGCCGACAACGTCAACACCTACAACGGCACGAGCTATCCGATCCACCATCTCGCCAAGACAGCCTTCGGGGGCGAGGCGGAAGACCCCGACCACTCAGGGGCCTCTGTCGATGAGCAGCTCGCCAATGGTGGGCAGGGGTTCGTGAGCAACTTCGCCCGGATCTCCAAGGCGCGCGCCGAAGCGCTCAAAGTGCCGGCGCCGGACCCCGGTCTCGTGATGGGGTACTACGACGCGGACGATCTCCCCGTCTACGACCATCTCGCCGACGAGTACTGCGTGGTCGACCGATGGTTCAGCTCGGTGCCCGGCGCGACGTGGCCCAACAGGCTCTACTCGGTCGCGGGGCGCGCCGAAGGCAGCCGCGACGATAAGTCGCCGCCGATCTACGCGCTGCCGAGCTTCGCCCGCTATCTCGACCAGCACCAGGTCGACTGGCGCTGGTACTCCTTCGACCCCGCCACACTGCGAGCCGTCGACCCCGAATACCGGCTGAGCAACCACGAGCGGTTCGCGTTCCTGGACTCCCGCGACCTCAGCACCCTCGAACGTGCCGTCGGCGAGCTGACCGAGGAAGGACCATCGTTCCTCGACGATGTCGCCGAAGGCAAGCTGCCGCAGGTCAGCTGGATCGACCCCCGCTTCAAGGACCTGCGTGTCCTCGGCCCCGACTCAAACGACGACCATCCGCCCAGCGACGTGATCGCCGGCCAGAACCTGATCCTCACGATCTACCACGCCCTCAGCGCGGCGCCGACATGGGAAAAGACGCTGCTGGTGATCACCTACGACGAGCACGGCGGCTTCTACGACCACGTGCCGCCACCGCAAGCCGTGGACGACGACCCGCAGTTCCATCGTCTCGGCGTGCGGGTGCCCGCCCTCTTGGTCTCGCCGCTGGTCGCCGCCGGATCCTCCTCGACCGAGCTCGCGCCGGACGTCCATTTCGATCACACTTCGATCATCAAGACGATCCTCACCCGCTTCTGCAACACCGATGGGCAGATCCCGAAGCTCACCACGCGTGTGGCCGCCGCCGAGCACCTAGGGCACCTCCTCAGCGACTCCGCCGCGCCCGCCCGCGGCCCAGCGGTCGCCGACCACAGCGCCCTCTCAAGACAGATGGTGCAATGGCGCCAGAGCTGGGCCGAAGCCCGGTTCAAAGACCCGGTTGCCGCCGGGGGACCGCCGGGACGTCTGACCGAATTCCAGACTGGGTTCTACGACATGGCGCGGCTGCTGCGACACGCGGGCTTGCCGGGCGGCCACCCGTAGCCCGTAAGCAACCCTCACTCCCATCCGGAATGATGTTGTATGGGAGGGGAGAGAGAGCAGCGGAGCCTCGGAAAAGCGATGACCTACGGGATCTTCAGCTCAGCGGGAAATCTGGGCGCTTGTGCTGTTTCCGTGGGTGAGGTGAGCGCGATGTAGGGGGCGCACGCCGCGCTGCGCCTAGGGTTCCGGCTGTTCGAAGGTCGGAATCGAGAGGAGCGGATGCGACGTGCGCGGAACAAGGGTATGGGCCAGGCTGCTCGGCTTGAAGGCAGCGGTGGTGGAGGATGTTTACTGCGGCGGTGAGGGGGAGGTCGTGGTCGCTGTGCGGCCGCGCTGGCGGGAGCGTGATCGCTGTGGTGTGTGTCGGCGCCGCTGCCCGGGGTTCGACATGGGCGAGGGCCGGCGGCGCTGGCGTGCGCTGGATCTGGGGACGACGTTCGCCTACGTGGAGGCCGACGCGCCGCGGGTGAGCTGTCGCGAGCATGGTGTCGTGGTATGCGCGGTGCCGTGGGCCAGGCACAAGTCGCGGTTCACCAGGGCGTTCGAGGATCAGGTCGCGTGGCTGGCCGTGAACTGCTCGAAGTCGGCGGTCGCGCAGTTGATGCGGACCAGCTGGCGGACGGTCGGTCAGATCTGCGAGCGAGTCGCCGCGGAGGCGCAGCGCGAGGTTGATCTGCTCGCCGGGCTGCGGCGCATCGGGATCGACGAGATCTCACACCGCGTCGGCCAGCGCTATCTGACCGTCGTCGTCGACCACGACACCGGCAGGCTGGTGTGGGCGGCCGCCGGGCGGGACCGCAAGACGGTCGAAGCGTTCCTCGATGCGCTCGGTGAAGAGCGCTGCAAACAGATCGAGTTGGTGTCCTGCGACATGGCCGCGTGGATCGCCGGACCGATCGCCGAGCGGCTGCCTGACGCGGTGCGGTGCGTGGACCCGTTCCACGTCGTCCAGTTGGCAACCGACGCGCTGGACGAGATCCGCCGCGAGGTCTGGAACCAGGCGCGCAAAGCGGGCCAGACCCAGCTCGCACGCGATCTGAAGGGCGCCAGGTTCGCGCTGTGGAAGAACCCCGAGAACCTCACCGCCCGCCAGCAGGCCAAGCTCGCCTGGATCGAGAAGCTCAACGCCCCGCTGTTCCGCGCCTACCTGCTCAAGGAGCAGCTGCGCCAGATCTACCGGCTGCCCGCCGAGACCGCGATCGAGTTGCTCGACGGCTGGCTGAAGTGGGCCCGACGATGCCGCCTGCGAGCGTTCGTGAAGCTCGCACGCACGATCACCGACCAGCGCGCCGGAATCCTCGCCGCAATCGAACACGGCCTCTCCAATGCACGCGTAGAGGCGATCAACACCCAGATCCGACTGATCACCCGCCGCGCCTTCGGCTTTCACTCCGCCCAAGCCCTCATCGCCCTCGCGATGCTCACCCTCGCCGACCTCTGCCCGCCACTACCACGGTGAATCACACAGTCACACGACCCACGGAAACGTCAGGAGCTCCGAAATCTGATTGCCTGGTGCGACTCGCAGGACGCTGCGCTGAAAGCGTTGCGCGACCTGGTCGACGAGGAGCCCGAGGCAGCCGATGAAGTGGCTGCTATCCCCGCGACCGAGACCGGTCGCCCGTGTGGCGAGGCCATTCTCGCCAGTGCCGCAGTCAAGCAGGCAACGGCAGCCTAGCCACCCGCAGCGCTTGGAGGCGGAGCGGATGTCGTGACTCTGCGACAGTAGCTCAGTGAGCGATCTGTGGGCACGTTGGACCAAGGGCGCGGTCCTCGCCGCTCGTCTGGTGGCGCCGTCGGCGATTGCCTGCGCGCTGCTTCTCGGCGCTGGCAGCGCGTTCTCGGAGCAGCACGTGCTCGCCGCGGCGAGCCGCGCGAGCGTCGCCGTGCGCGTGCACGCACGGGGCGCATCCAGGCTCGCGAGCGAGCGCATCCCTGGCGGCGTACGCGAGGTGCAGATAATGCGAGCGCGCCGCGGCCGGGCGCCGTCGCTCTCCATCACCCTCACCCGCCGCGCGAAGGTGCAGACGACGATCGCGATGATCGAAGGGCTCGCAACCGTCCCGTCAGGCGCGGGTGTGTACGCCTGCCCCGCGATCCCGGTGAACCCGCCGGTGGTGACTTTGACGTTCCGGGCGAGCGCGGGAGGCGCGGTCCTTGCTCAGGCGAGCCAGCCCGTCGACGCCACCGCGGGTGCGCCCTGCCAGCCGATGAGCCTCAGCATCCGCGGGCGCTCAGAGCCCTCGTTGGCCGGCGGCCTCGCGTTGCTGCGCCAACTCGGACGACTGATCGGCGTGACGCTCGTGCCCATGTCGTGAGCAATGCCCAGTCCAGCGGGCCTCACGCAGTGCTCGCGAGATCAGGTTCCGCGAACTCGCCGACTTTGAGTCAGTCTGGTCCTGTCAGGGCATCTGGTCGTCGGACGGGAAGAGCGGGCAGAGAGTGCGACTTCCCAGCACGTGTGCAAAACTGAAAAGCGTGCTTCCGGGCGCAACGATACTGACGGACTGGATTGTGGCTGCTGCTAGCTGCGTGGCTGCAGGTGCAACTCTTGTCCCGCTTGTAGTGTCAGCCAATATAAAAAAAAGCCTTTTATAAAAGAGTTTTAGGAAAGTTTTATCGTTGCGCGGGAGCCGTCCTTCGGAGGCGGCCTCTGATCTGAACCTCCGGGAAATGCAGGGCATTCGTGACCGCGCAAACGGCGAAGACGCGCGTTGCAGCCCGTCGGTACGAGCTCGCGGACTCAACCCAAGAACACAACGCCTCGTAGGTCTGCTAAACCACGCGACGGTTTCCGGCGAGTTGCGGTTCTGCGGGCTGCTTGCGGCGTCTGCGGGCGCGAATCGCTCCGAAGCCTCGGCGGCCTGGAAGCGCCCGAGCGAGCCCGAGCCTTTCACCCCTCCCTCGGATACCACCCCCGCCCCTTCTTCTCGACCTTCCCCTCCTGCTGCAGCCCGGGCAGCACGCGGTAGAGGTAGGTCGCCTGGATCCTCATCTTGGCGGCCAGTTCGGGGATCGTGATTCCGGGCTGTCCCCGTACGGCCGCGAGCGCCTGAGCGGCGCGCGTGCCGCGGCCTTTGGGGCGACCTGGTTTTTTGCGTCGAGCTTTGACCGGGGTGGCGGCCGGAGTGGGCGCTGGAGAGGCGGCTGGGGCTGCTTTGCTCGCACGTGTGGCGCTTCCCCGCGGGCGTCCCGGTCGGCGGTGAGGAGTCGCGGCCGGGGTGGTGGCGGTAGCGGCAGCAGCCGCAGCAGCGGGAGCCGATACTCCCAACTTTGCGAGTGCCGAAGCGGCGGCCTCGAGGCGGTTGTGCTCGTCCACGAGCGGCTTGAGCTCCTTCAGCCGGTCGGCTATCTGCTGGCGCTGCTCGTCAAGAAAGTCAGTCACGGGGCACATCCTTAGCTGCTTGGTTACGGAAGAGAGCAGCGTATACAGGATGTGTGGTGGGGATCGTTCACCGATACCGGCTACCGCAAGCCGGTGGACGACTCGACGTGTTCCCGGCCGCTCGAGGAACCCGCCGGCTCGTTGACCGCTTCTCTTTCCAAGCGGCGAGGAATCGCGTGGGCTTGCCTCCCACCCCGCCTTTAGGAAACTTTTATATTCGGCCCCTGAAATCGTCCGCGTGATGCGTCCTCCAATTTGGACTTTCCTGAGATGCAGGGCATTCGTCATTTCCGGGCAGAGGAAGGCGTTCCCAGGAGCCGGTTGACCGGAGCTCTCGGCGGCGGTTCACAACAGACGCTTTGAACAGGCGCCTATATGCTCGCCGGGCTCAGTTGACTGAACAGGAGGAGCCGATGGAGGGGGTCTCAGGAGGGTCAGTGGTGCGGTCCGCCGGTCAGTCGCGCGGCGGGAGGGGTTCGTCGGTTGGTCTACCGGCCGTCGATGCCGTCGAACAGCTCCGCGGCCGAGACACCGAGTCCCTTGCTCAGCCTGGAGATGGCGCGGACTCCCGGCTCGCGCTCGGTGCGCTCGATCTTCGCCACGTGACTGGGGTTCAGGCCGGATTCGTGGGCCACTCGTTCTTGGCTCCATCCTCGTGCTTCTCTGAGCTGCTTCAGGTTCGCGGCGAAGACTTCCAGCGGATCGGGCATAGGCCGCACGATCCCTTGCCTGTGCCAACTGTGCCAGGTACAATTGGGACAGGTAGGGGTCTAAGGAGGGAGCAGCATGTGGTTTGGTCCTCGAGGAAGAACCGACGAACGCAGCGTCAGGCCAGTGAACGCCGAGCGATGTCCCGGCGCGACCGCTCCGCAGCCACGCGGCCCGTCGTATCGGGTCAGCGCCGGGTGTGTCCCTTGTACAGCCCCCGCAGGAGCACGTCGGGTGCGATGTCCAAGCCGTCGAGGAGGCGGATGAGCGTGCTGAGTCTGATCTCGCGCTTGCCTCGCTCGATCCTTGAGATCTGGACGACGGCCAGCTTGGTCCTGGCCGACAGCTCCTCCTGGGTCCAGCCGCGTTCTTTGCGGGCGTCGCGGACATTCTCGCCCAACTTCTGAGGTAGGCCAGCCATGTCTGTCGATCCTTACGGGGCAGAACCAACTAGACCATGACCAAAGCGGTAACGCCCACGCAACCCGTTTCACGCGGGGCTTAGGGATCGAGCAGCCGATGGCGATGGCCCCGACCGAAGCGACGCGCCCACGACCGACCGGGTCGCGATATCAAAAGCTCCGCTGCGGAGTGCGGGGCCCCAACGGGCTCAGCCACGACCAGGTCGTTCAGAATCAGCGCACGCGTCTGTACGAGGCGATGGTCGAGATCGCCGCGACCCGCGGCTATCAGGCGACGACGATCAAGGCCGTGTGTGCACTGGCCGGGGTATCGCGACAGACGTTCTATGACTTGTTCGGCAGCGATAAAGAGGCATGCTTCCTCGGCGCATACGATTACGTCGTCGGTCGCGCCGTGGAGTCAATCAACGTGGCCTACCGCGGCGAGGAGGACTCGGAGCGTCGCCTGTGTCGGGCGTTTGAGCAGTTCGCGCTGGAGGTGGCCGGCGAGCCTCAAGCGGCTCGGTTCGCCCTCCTCGAGACATTCGGTGCGGGGCGGGCGGCCTTCGCTCGCATGGACCGTGGCCGGGCGATGTTCGAAGCGATGATCGCTGCGAGCATCGCCGGCCCTTCCGACGGCGTGACGTTGTCGCCGACGATCGCCAAGGGCATCGTCGGCGGTGTCGAGCGGGTCTCCCGCGTATACCTGCTCGCTGGGAAGGTCGACGAGCTCCCGTCCAAGGCCGATGAGCTATCCGCATGGGTGTCCAGCTATCGCCCTTGGTGCTGCTCGACGCCGGATGAGACACCGCGAGCCCCGGCTCGGCCGCAGCCAAGGCTGCGGGGCAAGGATGAGGGCTTGCGGATACTGCGCGCCGCCGCGGCGATCGCGGCAAGCGACGGCTACTCCGGGCTGAGCGGGGCGAGGATCACCCGACTCGCCGGGGTCAGCGAAGACACATTCGCGAGCCTCTACAACGGCGCTACCGCCATCGAAGACTGTTTTTTGGCGGCTTTCGATCTTCTGGGCGCGGAAGTGCTCGTGTGCGGCGCCAGGGCCTCGCGCGCGGCGGCGGGCTGGCCCGATGGCGTACGCAGCGGGATCACGGCCCTGCTGGATCACGTTGCTGCCCATCCGTTCGTCGGTTCCGTGGCGTTCATCGAGATCTTCTCCGTCGGACCGTCGGCGATCGAGCGCCGGTCAAGGCTGCTGCAGAGATTCGCGGACGTGTTCATCAAGCGCATGCCCGACTCCCAGCGGCCGTCCGAGCTGGTTGCCGAGGCGATCGTGGGCGGGATCTGGGCGCTCATCCACGACTACGTCGTACGTGGACAAGTCCATCGGCTCCACGAGCTCGCCGACGATGCCACCTATCTCGCGCTCACCCCCGTAGTCGGCCACGAGGCCGCGGTTCAGCTCATTCTCGGCGATGGTAGGAGTATTCGGCCTGCTCGCGATCTGCGCCCTGCTGGCTGAGGTCGAAAGCAGCCTGCAGCCCAGTCGCGACTGACCGGCGGCGGAACACGGGCCCGGATGTTGGGTACGCCATCTGTCCACGGTGGTTCACGTAGTCGGCACATGGGCCTGCGGCGCCGGCTTGGGGAGCTCGTGCTTGGGGGGGCTGGCGGCCGTCATCGGGCCTTGAGCGCGGCGCTCGCGGCCTGAACGTCCAGCAACCTCCCTGAGCAGTAATCTTTAGGAAAGTTTTAACTAGGGTCCAGGCGCGTTTTTGCGACGCGTCCTCCAATTTGGACTTTCCTGAGATGCGGGAGATTCAGCCTTCTTCCCCCGATTTGTGCGCTCGTTGGGAGCAACAGGTTCCATATTTCGGGACGCGCGAGTTCTCCAAATGCCTCGCGAACGTGCTAGACATCCTTCTTGTTCCCGTCGCCGGGACGCGCAGTCGCCCCGCCCGACGAGATCGTCGAAGTCGACTAGGAGGAGGGCAGCAACCCAGATCAGATCACGACTTGTTATGGCAGACTCGCCCCGCCGTTCGACGCGGCGCAACGCGGCGGGTCCCCGAGGCCTCTCCCACAGCTGACGTCGCCGGTAGCGACGGCGTTGGTCACGGCGAACGCCAAACGAGTCTTTCTGCGTGCCAGAGCATGGGAGCGGAAAGAACTAAAGCCGGCACCCGAGGCGCGTCCTCTACAGAAGATGAGCGCCCAGGTGCCGGGTGATGCAGCAAGGATTATAGGAGGAACCTCATGCGAGGTCCAATACGCAGCATCCTGCTGGCGGCGCTAGCGGTCTGCGCCTTCGCGGCGCTGACTGTCGGGCAGGCATCGGCGGCAACCCTGAAGGAAACCGTGTCTGGAACGGCGTTCCAGGCGATTTACGGGAGTCCAGCCTATTCAGCGACACTGCCGATTGGTGGCGGTCTTGGCAAGAACTTCGGGTTCGGGGCAAATATGCTCTTCGAGGCCGATACCTTCACCAAAATCGGCGAAAACCTCGATATCGAACTCGAAGGTAAAATCAAGGCGGAAGCATCGGAGTCGTTTATCGGCGGTACCTTGTCGTCCAACAAAACAGGCGAAAACCTCCCCCTGAGCTTCGTAGTGCAGTTCTGCGATTTTCAGGACAACACTGTAAGCGGCACCGCAACCCAGTCATACTGTGACACCAACGACCGACCGTGGATCTCCGAGATCTGCGCGCCAGGCGCCGAAAAATGTCGTGTCGACCCGCTGTTTGAAGTTGGCGCTACAAAAGCCAACGTAAAGATCGAAGATGTGTCGTTTGATCTTGGCGGGGTGGTGGTTCAGGGGACCGTGTGGGGCGAATGGATAAACGGCAAAGCGAAAGAATGCCCGATGATCAAACTCGTCCTCCCTCCGGCAAAAGCTGGGGCCGATCAGAACCTGATCGTCACCTCACCAGCTGCTGACGTTGGACTGAAAGTAGTGGCGGTCTCAGGGAAGGCGTGCCTCATAAGTGCAAACAACTACTGGTTCAGCGGGCAGGAAAAACCAAGCGAACCGGCCATCGAGATCACCAACGAATAGGCACACTGAGAGTCAGATACCTGACCTCACCGTAAAGGAGGTGGAGCGGCTCGCGCAGTCGCTCCACTCGCCTTCGGTCGCCCCGTGTGCCACACGACCAGCATGCTCACGAAACTAACGCATTTGCGACTACATTTGGGCTGGGCTGCGCTCGTGGCGCTGGCTCTGACGTCATGTGGCGGGGGCAGTGGCCACGCGTCAAGTAAGACCACGCTGGTCGCGAAAGCAGGTCCAAGAGGAGCACCTTCCGTGGTGGTACAGGTGGGTGGCACGCCAATCAGCCGAGCCGCTTATAACCATTGGATGACAATTGGCGCTGCTACCGTCGAAATGCCAAAGCCTAGCGGGGCGCTGCCGAAGCCGGTCACGTACGAACCTCCCGACTTCAGGGGGTGCGTGGCACACCTACGTAAGACGGTGCCGATGTCAACGCCCACCGTCCCGCTGCGGGCAGAGTGCAGAGCGACATATGACGGTATCAAGGCACGCATCATTAACTTTCTGGTTAGCGGCTACTGGCTGCGGGATGAGGCTGCCGAAGAGGGGATCTCGGTATCGCATGATGAAGTGAAGAAGAAGTTCGAGGAAGAAAGGCGCGCGCACTATCCCACCACAGCGTCCTTCGAGCGTCTCCTAGAAGCCTCGCGTCAGACGGTTGGGGATCTCGAATTCGCGCTTGAGACCCAGATGCTATCCGCAAAGCTCCTCGCGAAGTTTGCCAAGGAACACGGAGATGAAAAGAACGAACAAGCGGCAGTGGCGGCGTTCAACAAGGGAGTTGACAGTAAGTGGATTCTGCGGACGACCTGCGCCCCCGGATACGTCGTCCCCGACTGCAAGCAGTACAAGCCGTAGGAGGCAGTTCGCCTTGGGCCATTAGAGACACGCTCTCGCTGGCCGGAACAGCTCCCGAGTACGCTGGCGCTGCTCCCCGTAGGCACGAGATGACCACAAATGTCCGTAACAAACCGCGTCTTTCTCCCAACCTTCCTCCTGTCCCTGTTGGCCTGCCTCGCGGTCTCCAGCCCCGCCCTAGCCTCCGAACCCTGCCCCAACGCCCAGGCGCGCAGCGAAAGCAACGTCAACCCGTCGACCGGGCGGCCTTATTCGACGCAGCTGCCCGACTGCCGGGCGTATGAGCTGGTGTCACCGCCCAACACCGGTGGCAAACCTGCTCCCGCTCTGGCTGAGGAAGATGAGGATGGTCACAGTCTCATCGTCACCCCAAAAGGCCAGGTTTTGTTTGCGTCTCTCGCTAGCCCACCTGAAACTGGCGCCATCAAGAACGGCAGCTACACCGGTGTATTTCGTAGTCAACGCACCTCCGACGGATGGGACACCCGTGATCTCACGGCTACTGAAGCCGGAGGCTCATTCTTCTTGGAGGCCGTGGCGGCCGACGGGTCCTCGGTCCTTGTTCTCACGTCGGTGGCGCTGACTCCCGAAGACCACGTCAATCCAACCGCCGATCCGACGAAAGGATACGTGCTTTATGTGGTGAGCGAAACAGCAGCCCCAGAGTTCGTCAGTCATGGCGAACTCCCGAGCACGGGAATAGGCGCGGAAAACCATCTCTATTCAGTTCCAGAACTGGGAAGCACTGTGTTCGCCAATGCGGATTTGTCTGCCGTTGGCTTCGAATCAGACATTCCACTGGAGCTCGGAGATCCAGGGCCCGTCGTCAATCGTCGTCCGAGCTGCTACGTCTGGCAGCACACGGGATTGAGTCTCGCTCATCTCACGAACCCAGGCGGCGTTTGCGGGTACTTGGCGGTGCTCGCTGACGGACGGCCTCTCGTCGAAGTAGAAGGTCGGATCTATGCACCGGCGACCGGCGAATACTTCGGTCAGAACTACGAACTGATCTCTGGACCGACGCCATACGAAACAACCTTCGATGGGCTCGCGCCCAACGGAGAGACGGTCTACATCACTACGACCGACAAGCTTTCGCCGAGCGCTGACTCCGACACCGGCGCGGATCTATATGCTGTTGAACCTTCCCTTCCAGACTTTGGCTCGCCTGCCAAGATTTGCATCTCATGTGACGCTAGCGGCGAACCCGGCAAGCCAAACGAAGCCGCCGCACACTACGTAGGTCAAAGCGCCGACGGTAGCCATGTCTTCTTTACAGTCACGGGCGCACTCTACGAGCACGACGCTGCGGGTACGCAGGAACTCGCGCCCGCATCGGATGCGGTCACAAAGCTTGTTTCCTCCGAAAATGGTAAGTACGTGGCAACCGAAACGAGTAAAGGTGTAGAGGAGTTTGCGGGCGATACGCCGTCTGTCGCCGTAGCGGGCTGCGGAACACCCGCCGCCGTAACAAACAGCGGTCAGCGTATCGTCTGTGAAATCGGCGCAACGTCCACGCCCGGAGTCATCAATGAATGGGCGAATGGCACAGTTACACAAGTATCACCACTCGGAGCCACCAGCACTTATGAAAAGGCGGATACCGTTGGCCCTGAACTTGAAGATGTCTTCTTTGAGGCTCACGAACCGCTCGTCGGCCGGGATGAAAACGCCGGGACCACGGACATCTATGACGCGCGCGTAGATGGCGGTTTTCCTGCACTGGCGGCATCACCGAGCCAGGCCCAAACTCTCAACCCGGCACCACCAGCGACGACGCCGTATAGCGCCAACCTCACTTCCTCGGCTTTGCAGCTGGCACCGCTCGGGCCAGACACGTCAACAGCGCCGGCTTCGACGAAGCCGAAGCTACTCACGCGAGCACAGGAGCTTGCGAAGGTCCTGAAGACCTGCAAGCGGGATACATCGAAGTCAAAGCGGACAGCCTGTGAAAAGACTGCAAGAAAAAAGTACGCCGCGAAAAAGAAGGTGACGAAATGAGCCGCCGAATGCTGCTCGGATTCGTAGTGGTCGGCGCGCTAGCTGTGGGCGTGTCGTCGGCCCAGGCAGCTGTGGCAATCGAATCTTTCACTGCGGAACCTGCGTCGATCGCTGCGGGTGCTCACGCTGACCTTTCGACCTCATTTAGTTTCCGGCCGACCTATGGCGTTTTTGGCGCGACCGCCTTCGGCGGGCGGCCGCGCGAAGTCGTCGTGAAACTCCCCCCCGGAGTGGTCGGGGACGTCAGCAACGTGCCGAAGTGCCCTCGTTCCCTGTTTACGGCCGCACTCGGGGCTGGGCCAAGCGGTCACGGCTGTCCAGCGGACACTCAGGTGGGCGAAGCCATCCTCGACCTGAGCGTCGCGCCCCTAGCTGGCAACGATACACCAGCAAATTACACAGCCGGTGTATTCAATGTCCAGCCCGGGCCGGGTGAACCCGCGCTTCTAGGCATACAGACCGCCATCGACTTTGTTGGTGTGGCAATACCGATCTATCTCACGGCACAGGCCAACGACGACTATGCGATCACCGCTACGACGTTCAACCAGGAAAATCCCGTCGCGGCCAACCTACTAGGGGCGACGGTAACGTTGTGGGGTGTGCCGGGTGGGCATACTCGCCAGGACGGCGTGTCAAAAGACTACTCCGGGATTATCGAAGACGTAGAACAGATCGGTCCGGAACCGCCTTCACAGCGCAGGCCGTTTACGGATAACCCGACCAGTTGTACGAATACACCGTTCACCCGGCTCGAAGTGGATACCGTCGAAGAAGCGAATGTCTTTACGCAGGCGGTCGCGACCGCACCGGAGCCGACCGACTGCGCATCCGTGCCGTTCGCCCCGACGATCAAAGCAGAACCCGACACCAACCAGGCCGGCGCCCCGGCGGGCCTGAACTTCGAACTCACCGTGCCGCAAAGCAATACCGCCGAAGGGCGCGGTACGGCCGAGCTCGAAAAGGCTGTCGTCACGCTCCCACAGGGGATGACAGTTTCTCCGTCGGCCGCGTCGAAGCTGCTCGAAGGTTGCACCGACGAACAGTTTGCCGCCGGCGCGGATTCGCCGGCTCAGTGTCCAGCGGCGTCGGTGATCGGCGAAGACGAAGTCGAATCGCCGTTGGTGCTGTCCGGCCCGCTGAAGGGCAAGGTGTATTTGGGTCAGCCGCTGAGCACGGACCCGACTTCGGGGAAGATGTTCCGCATCTTCCAGGAGCTTCAGGGCTTCGGGCTGGACATCAAGCTTCAAGGCTCTGTCGTCGCGAACCCCGAAACAGGCCAGCTCACGGCAACGTTCCCCGAGATACCCGAGCTGCCGTTCCAGACCTTCAAGCTGCACTTCAATGGCGGCCCGAACTCGGTGCTCGTCAATCCGCCGACATGCGGCCCGCACACCACCACGACGCAGCTGTACCCCTACAGCGATCCCACCGTCCAGGCGACTCCGTCGTCCACGTTTGAAACGAGCTATGACGGCAACGGCGCCGCGTGCCCTTCGACGCTGCCGTTTGCCCCATCGGCTTCGGTCTCCACAGCCTCGAGTCAGGCCGGCGCGAGCTCGCCGCTTACGGTCTCGTTTGCTCGTGGCGATGGCACCCAGCCGCTCGGCCGGATCGACGCGAAGCTCCCCGATGGGCTGCTCGGCTACGTCTCCAAGGTCCCGCTCTGCCAGGCGGCCGAAGCGACCGCCGGGACGTGCCCGGCGGAAAGCAGGATCGGCACGGTCATCACGAGCGCTGGCGCCGGCTCGGACCCCCTGACGGTCCAGGGCTCGGTCTACCTGGCGCGCGGCTCGGACGGCTACCCGTTCATGCTCTCCGTGGTGGTGCCGGCCGTCGCCGGGCCCTACAACCTCGGCAACGTCGTCGTGCCGGTGTGGCTGCAGGTCAACAGCGATGGCTCGATCACCGCGGTCTCGGGAGCGCTGCCGTCGATTCTCGACGGGATCCCGTTGGACATCCGCTCGGTCTCGATGACGCTCGACCGGCCCGGCTTCACGTTCAACCCCACCAGCTGCGCTGCGCTGTCGCTGACGGGAAGCGCGAGCTCACTGTCGGGAACGGTAGCGCTGATCTCCGCGCCCTTCCAGGCGACTGGTTGCAGCGCGCTTCCGTTCGCGCCGTCGTTCACCGTCGCGACCAAGGGCTCGACCTCGAAAGCCAACGGCGCGTCGCTCACCGTCCGGATCGCACAGAAAACGGGCGAAGCCGACATCCACTCGGTCCACGTCGAACTTCCACTCCAGCTCCCTTCGAGGCTGACGACCCTGCAGAAGGCCTGCACCGAAGCACAGTTCAACAGCAACCCGGCGGGCTGCCCGTCAGGGGCGATCGTCGGCACCGCCACCGCCGATACCCCGGCCTTGTCCTCGCCACTCACGGGGCCCGCGGTGCTCGTCTCTCACGGAGGCGCCGCGTTCCCCGACATGGAGATCATCCTGCAAGGCGAAGGCGTGACCGTTATCCTCGATGGACAGACCGACATCAAAAAAGGGATCACCTCTTCTACCTTCGCCTCGGTCCCGGATGTCCCGATCAGCGGCTTCGAGCTCACACTGCCCGAGGGGCCGTACTCGCTGCTGAGTCCCAACGGCACGCTCTGCACCAGCAAGCTTTCGATGCCGACGACGATCGTCGGCCAAAACGGCACCATCATCAATCAGACGACGAGGATCGCGGTGACGGGGTGCCCGAAGCCGAAGCCCACTATCGATGTTGTGAAGACAAAGGTCAAGGCCGCCAGCCTGCTCGTCACGGTGAAGACGACACGCACGGGCGTCGTGAAGCTCAGCGGCGCCGGGGTGCTCGCGAAGGCGGCCAAGAACGTGCCGTCCGGCACCAGCCAGATCGACGTACCGCTGACCAAGGCGGGAGAGTTGCTGCGAGCCCATCACGAGGAGCTCGAGCTGCGTGCGACGCTCGTCGTCGCGGGACAGCAAGTGACCGCTAAGACAGCCAGCGTGAAGCTCTAGGAAGATCCTCCATGCGCGACCAAACACAGAGCACACCCCCTACGCGTCACCTCCGCGCCCTGCAACGCATTCTCGGCACGTTGATCTGTGTAACGGCCTTCGGATGTGCTACGGCTGGAGAGGCGGCGGCGACGGATTACCATATCGACCTGACGGGGACCGGCACCGGCAGCGTCGTCAGCACCCCGTCGGGTCTCAGCTGTAGCGACACCGGCGGCTCAACCTCCGGCGAATGCAGCTCTGAATTTCCCTTTTCCTTTACTGGCCCCAACGTCGAACTGACCGCCAGCCCCGGCACCAGCTCTCAGTTTGAAGGGTGGACCGGGACGGAAGTCGGCAGCTGCAGCTCGGGGGCGACGAACCCATGTAGCTTCGCCGGAGGCTTTAGCGGAGAATCTACGATCACGGCCGACTTCGCTTTGGTCGGCCCCCAACAGACGCTCAAGGTGCAATTGACCGGCGCCGGCTCCGGCGAAGTCACAAGCTCACCCAAAGGGATCGAATGCGGCACGAAATGCGAAGCGGAGTTCAGCGAAGGCTCCACCGTCGTACTCGCCGCAAAATCAAACGCGCACTCGACGTTCGCAGGTTGGACTGGCTGTAGCAGCGTCAATGCTGAAGGCAAGTGCGAAGTCACGATGAGCGAAGCCAAGACTGTCGAAGCGAAATTCGACGCGATCCCTCAGCAGTCCCTCGAAGTGCACGAGATCGGCACTGGCTCCGGCGAAGTCACGAGCTCCCCGCCCGGGATCGAATGCGGCGCGACGACCTGCACCGCCCACTTCAACGAAGGCTCCACCGTAACCCTCACGGCGATCCCCGCTCCTGCAGTCCCCGGTGCACGCTACACCTTCGCTGGTTGGACGGGATGTAGCAACGTCAACGGCGAAGGCAAGTGCGAAGTCACGATGAGCGAAGCCAAGACAGTGGAAGCCGAATTCGATCTGATCCCTCAACAGACTCTCAAAGTGCAGAAGACCGGCTCTGGCTCGGGCGAAGTCACTAGCTCCCCATCCGGGATCAGCTGCGGCGGCGGCACTTGTGAAGCCGAATTCGACGAAGGCGCCACCGTCACTCTCACCGCCATCCCGACTTCGGAATCCTTCTTCGCAGGCTGGTCCGGTGGCGGCTGTACCGGCACCACCCGATGCGAAGTGACACTCAACGCGGCTACGACGGTGACGGCTACCTTCGAACCAATCCCGCCGCCCACCGCTTCTACGGGTGGAACGACGACGGTCGGGCAAACGACCGCGACCCTCACGGGCATAGTCGATGGTCAGGGTTACGACACTTATTACGTGTTCGAGTACGGCGAAACTGCGAGCTACGGCAGCTACGCTCCTGCTAACAACGGTGTCGGTGAAAACGCCGGCGTCGTCGCGACCAACACGTCCGAGACGATCAAAGTAAGCGGCCTAGCTCCGAACACCACCTACCATTACAAGATCGTCGCCTACAACGTGCCGTGCTCGTTCTTCTGCCCACGATCCGGTGCTAACACGGCAGAAGGGGTCGAACGTACGTTCACGACGCTTCCGCTGACGCCTGCGGTCACCACAGACGTCCCGGTGAGCGTCGGGCCGAACATGGCGGTCGTCGGCGGAGAAGTGATCCCGCAGGGCGCGACGACAAGCTACGAGGTCGAATACGGCTTGAGCGAAGGCTTGGGATCGAGCACCCCGCAGACCGACGCTGGCTCAGCCGCGACTACCGGCGTCTATGTGGTGGTGGGGCTCGAAGGCCTGCAGGCGAACACCGTGTATTACTACCGGATCACGGCGACCAACAGCGGGGGCACCACTCACGGCGAAGTCCACACCTTCACGACCAATGCGTCTGGCGAACCTGGCAGCGGCTCTCTACCACCTGGCTTCTCCCTCACCCAGACAGGCACCCCGCTCGGAAACCCCATCCCGCTGAGCTTCCCGAGCCTCGCTACGCTCGGCCCTCTCCCTCCCACGAAACTCAGCTCGCCCTCGGAACCAAAACCCCTCACCCGCGCTCAGAAGCTGGCGAAGGCGCTGAAGCAGTGCAAGAAGGACAAGAACAAGTCCAAGCGAACGAAGTGCGAAAAAGCAGCTAAAGCTCAATACGGCCCAAAGACAAAAGCCAGCAAGAAGAAGAAGTAGAAATAGGAGTTGAAGATTGAACTAACCCCCTTTCCGTTTGTTGAACAAACGGAAAGGGTATTGGGCGATCCCACTCGGATCGACAGGGACAGGCGCAGAACTACAAAGCACCCGTCTCACCCCGATCCCATCGGGAGCGTTTGGAGGTAGAAGACGTGGTGAGCGATCTCATAAAGCTTGAGCGAGCGGAAATCGTCCAGCGGCGCTCAAGGAAGGCCCCCGGACGCGCGGGAAGCCCGTGTGTCCGGTCTCTGACCCCTAGGCGGAAGTTTTTGAGGCTGGGTTCCTGGATTGCCTGTCGTTGTGGGGTTTTGTGGGTTTGGGGCTGGTTTGGCTTTGGCTACTTGCTGAGGTTGATGTCGAGTAGTTGCAGCGCCTTGGCCTGGAGGGGGTTGGGTTTGGTCAGGCGTGGGAAGGTGTGGCTGGTCTGCCCGATGCGCAGCTGGTTGCGGGTGAGGGTGGAGAGCTCTTCGATGAGGTCGGTGAGGTTGTAGGCGGGCAGCCCGTCGGTGGTGCGGTGGCTGGCGGCCTTCTTCTTGGCGGCGGGGGATCGTGTGGCGGGCGCGACGGGGTCTGCGGGGGCGAGCGGGGTGTCGTCGGTGAACAGCATCGGCGCGAGGCGTGCTTGTAGCTCGAAGCAGACGTAGTAGGCGAGCAGGAACAGGAAGAAGTGGCAGCGGACGCGTTGCTCGAGGTGGTGGCGGATCGGGCGGATGTCGAGCGCGGTCTTGATCGTGCGGTAGGCGCGCTCGGCCATCTTCAGCTGCTTGTAGATCCTGACGACTGCCTGGCTTGAGAGCTCGTCCTCGGGACAAGTGGTTCTGAGCACGTAGAGGCCGTCCAGCGCGGCCTCCGCCTCGATCTGCTCGGTCTTGCGCTCGTATTCGAAGGAGCCGTCTGCGATGTGAAGCTCGAAGTGCTTGGCGACCTTGTACTTGTTGGAGACGCGGCCCGTGCGCTCGCCGATCTTGCCGGCGTCGGCGTTGCGCAGCCGCCCGCGTGGTGAGTGCACCATTCCCTTGACCTTCGCAAGCTCTGCCTCGGTCGCTTGAAGCAGGTCCTCGCGCTTGCGGGCGCGCTCTGCGGCGAGGTGTGGGTTGCGGCAGACGATCAGCCGCTCGCCCGGGAACTCATCGGAGGCGATCTCCGCGAGATTGGTCTCGTCAAAGAGGGAGAGCTGCAGATCGCCCGAGCCGATCAGCGTGCGGATCTGGATGGTCTTCAAAGCGGACACGAACCCGGCGCCGAGCTCCTTGAGCTTCTGTGCGTGCGCGTGGGTGATCATCGCGCGGTCACCGACGAAGATCGCTCGCTTGACGGCGAAGCGCTCGGCCACCGTGTCGAGCACCCCGGGCAGTGTCCCCGGGTCAGCGGTGTTGCCCGGGTGCACCTGCACCGAGACGGGCCGGCCCTCCGGGGAGCAGACCAGGCCCCAGTTGACCTGCAGCTTGCCCTTCTTGCCGTCACGGTTGTGGCCCAGCGCCGCCAGGGGACAGTGGCGCCCCTCGAAATAGCTGGAGGACAGGTCGTAGAGCACGAATCCGCCGTCGTGCAGGTGCCGAGCAGCGAGTGCGCGTTCGATCCGCTCCTGGCGTGCGGCCAGCCAGTCCATCGCGGACAACAGTTCGGGCTCTGAGACCTCCCCAAGCGCGAGCTCCTCGCCCAGCGTGCTCTGCGAGAAGCGTCTCGTGCACGACAGCTTGGAGGCGGGCTTGATCAGAAGCTGACAAATCATCGCGACCACCAGGTCGCGCTCACGGCAGCGCTCACGAGAGATCAGCCGCTCCAGATCAAGCGATCGCAATACGCCCAGCACCGCGGCGACGTGCCCGTGGCCGAGCGAGCTCTCGATCTCAAACGCCTCGCCTGGGTCGACCAGAACCTTCCCGGCGAGCATCGCACGGACCGCCTCGATCACCGCCGGCGGCAGATGCGAGAGGTTGCCGAGGTTTTCGTGACGGACCTTGCCGCCCTCGCGGAAGCTGCGGCGCAGCAAATGGGAGGTATAGACCGTCCCGCCCTTGCCCCTCGTCTTGATTGTGGCTACGTGAGCAGAACCACCACGCTTAGGCATACTCGACAGACTAGCCACCATACCGGACAGAACAACAACCTAACTTTGGCTACACAATGCCAGCAAAAAGAAGCCCGACCCCCACAACCACGGGCGATCGGGCCTCACACCCTCAAAAACTTCCGCCTAGGCGCCCCGCGACCTACCTCTCGGGCCGTGGCGCCCGCGCTGAGCGCGAAGGACCAAACGCATGTGCGCGCTGCCAGGACGTAGACACCGGGGTTCGCTCGAGCGTTGCCGGTTCCCCTTGCGGGGCGCTCGAAGGAACCCAGGTTCCCTTTCCTCAACTGAGCGGGCGAGCGAGCCCGAGCACGCACCCAACTCGGTGGAGGGGTTCGACATGCGCCTCACCTATCGCACGGTGAGAGTGCTCGTCGCGATCGCCGCTCAGCCCGGGCTCAGCAACAGCCAGATCAGCCAACGTGCGGGCATCACAGACCAGGGACAGATCTCAAGGCTCCTGTCCCGTCTCGCCCGTCTACAGCTGATCGAGAACACCGGGCAGGGCCAGCGCAAGGGTGCCGCCAACGCGTGGCGGCTCACGCGACGTGGTGAGGCGGTGGAGCGAACGATCAGGCACGAGCGGCTACCGCGGCGGAGCTGAAGCATCAATAACGGTGTCGCCTGTCGACGGTCTGTCTACCGTCCGTCGATGCCGTCGAACAGCTCCGCGGCGGAGATCCCGAGGCCCTTGCTCAGCTTGGAGATGGAGCGGACTCCCGGCTCGCGCTCGGTGCGCTCGATCTTCGCCACGTGACTGGGGTTCAGGCCGGATTCGTGGGCCAGTCGTTCTTGGCTCCACCGCCCGCCCGTCAGGTTGCCGAACTCCGAGTACACGAGCGCCGCTGCCTGATATGAGTCATCCGGCGGCCACCCGCTTGGGGCGATGATCAGATATCGGCGGTACGCTTTCGGCCATAAGGAATCGCATTGAAGATGCGGGGGCGGAGCGGAGTCCTCCTAGCGCGGACGAAATCGAGCGTGCTATGCGCGTGTTCGAGGATCCCGGGCACATCTACTACGAAGCGGTGGCGGCCAACGTTCGAGACGCTCTCGCGGAAGATCGCCGGGCGCTCGGACTGCGAGGCGTACCGCGGCGGTGACGGACCGGAATGTTGTCTGATGAAGAAGAGCATGTACAGGTCAGCCGCCAACAGCACCAGATCGACCAACTCGCCAGCGAGCTTCAGTCGCTGCGCGAACAGATAAACACGCACCGGTAGCGGGGCGTGTCGAGGCGGCGGTGCGGGGGCTACGGCGTCCGCGCCGCCGTACGTTTGACGCCAAACCGCACCTAGCAGGAATCTTTAGGAAAAATTTATCGTTGGGTGGGGGGATGCGTCCTCCAATTTGGACTTTCCTGAGATGCAGGGCATTCGTCGTTTTACGGCGAAATGCAGGCTGTTCTCAGGGGCCGGTTGATCGCAGACCTCGGCGCTCCTTCACAACACGTGGCTGTAAACAGACGGTATATATGCTTGCCAGGGTCAGTTGGCTGAACAGGAGGAGCCGGTGGAGTGGGTCTCGGGAGTGTCAGCGATGCGGTCCGGCGATCAGTCGCGTGGTGGCAGGGGCTCGTTGGTCGGCCGCCGGTCTTCGGTCTCGAGCTCGTCGGCGAGTTGCGCCAGTTGCGCGATCGACCATCCGAGCGCGCGGGCGATGCGGTCCACCGTGCCCCAGGCGGGGTTCTGCCTGCCGGACTCGATGTGCGAGATCCAGGAGGGCTTGACGCCCGCGTCGAGCGCGACGGCCTGTTGTTCGAGGCCGAGCTCCTCGCGGCGTAGACGGATGGCGCGGCCGAGCGCGACCTGGGGATCTGGGCTGGCGGGCATGAGGGACGAACCCTCATGGATGTCGCCCAACCCCGGATGTATAATCTCTCAAGTCATGCAGGGATCTCATCAGCTGACGACTCACGCGAGCGCTGCGTCTGGCGTCAGCGTCCGCCGCTACTCGATGTCGCGCAGCAGATCGGCTGGCGTCGTGCCGAGGGCGCGAGCCAGCCGTAGCAACGTGCGGGTCGTCGCGTCGGCGTGCGCGTTCTCCAGCTCATTGATAAACGACAGGTCGACCCCGCTCCTCTGCGCCAGTTTGACCTGTGAGAGCCCAGTGGCCTCGCGCGACGCGCGTAGGTTGCGAGCAAGCTGAGGCACCGGCTCGTGCAAGGCCACAGCTTCGATCTTCTGGTCCCCCGATCTTGGACCTGTAGGCTATACCCCATACCTGGCTGGGAGGAGCGGCCGAAGAACCTCACGAGTCTGATCCAACGCTCGATCCCTTCGTCCGCTCGCGTTCTTCGACGCGACGCACCAGCTCGACGGGGGACAAGCCGAGGGCTCGCGCGATGCGCATGGAGAGGCCGAAGCTCGGATTGTCTCCGCACTCGATCTCGGAGATCCGGCCCTGGCTGCTGTCGGCGGCGAGGGCTACCTCTTCCTGGCTCATCTCGAGTTCCTCGCGGCGCGCGCATATCACTTCGCCGAGGGCGATCTGCGGGTCTGGGCGTTGTGCCATCGCCGGGAACCCTCGGCGTTCCGGCACGGCTTTGCCATCGGTTTATCGATATTCCGTTCTCATGTGACGGGCGTGACGCCCAGCGACGGGGGCCGCCATGAGCACGGTCCCCACGACCGAGCCGCCACGACCCGAGCCGCCCGCCCGGCCGGAGCCGCTGTATGTGAAGCTGCGCCCCGGCCCCGGTCCCGACCACGACGCGGTGGCCAGCAATCAGCGCAGCCGCTTGATCGGGGCGATGATCGAGGAGGTCGCGGAGCACGGGTACGCCGGCGCGACCCTGGCGAGGCTGGTCGCGTTGGCGGGGGTCTCCAAGCGGGCGTTCCACGAGCTGTTCGGGACCAAGCAGGCGTACTTCCTGGCGACGTACGACGCGATCGTCGCAAACGCGGTCAGGCGCATCGGCGTCGCCTACCGTTCGGAGGGCGATTGGCAGGCGCGGCTGCGTGCGGGCTTCGCCGCCTATGCCGCGGAGGTCATGGAGGAGCCCAAGGCGGCGCGGCTCGTGCTCGTGGAGGTCCTCGGCGCGGGCTCGGCCGCGTTGGCGCGGATGCGGCGCACACGCCTGATCTTCGAGGAGATGGTCAGCGCGAGCTTCCGCGAGGCTCCCGACGGCGTGACGCTGCCGCCGCTGATCGCCAAGGGGATCGTCTGCGGGGTGGAGCGGATCACGCGCCAGCGGCTGCTCGCCGGTGACGTCGACGAGCTCCCCGCGCTCGCGGACGAGCTGCTGGCGTGGGCGCTCTCCTACTGTTCTCCCGCGGTGGCCGGCCTGGCCGCGGCCTTGCCCGCGCAATGTGATGGGCTTGCGCCGTGCTGTCCAGGGGCTCGGGGCGAGAGCGACTGGGCGCGCATCCTGCGCTGTGCGGCTGAGATCGCGGCCACCAAGGGCTATGCGCAGCTCAGCCCCGCACGGATCGCGCGCGATGCCGGGGTCACCGAAGCGAGATTCGACGAGCTCTTTGAGAGCACCGAGCAGTGCTTTCTGGACGCGCTGGACCGCCTCGGGCTGGAAGCTCTCGTGTGCGCCACGAGGGCTTCCCAGGGCAGCGAGGAGCCGTTGGCCGGCGTGCACGGCGCAATCGTGGCGCTCATGCGGCACATCGCGACCAGTCCCGTGCTCGTCCAGGTCGCGTTCGTGGAGATCTTCGCCGTCGGCCCGGCCGGCATCGAGCGCCGCGAACGCCTGCTCGGCCAGTTCACCGACCAGCTCATGCGACGCCTGCCGCAATCGCGCGCCCCTTCGCGCCTGGCGGCTGAGGCGAGCGTCGGCGCCGTCTGGGGGATCGTCCACCATCACGTCACGGGGGGCGCCACGCACCTGCTGCCAGGGCTCGCCGACCACGCCACGTACATCGCGCTGGCTCCCGTGATCGGCGGCGAGGCCACCGTGCAGGTGATCCTGGCTGCAAGGAAGAGCCCCGATCCTTAGGGTGACCCGGGCACGCTCGCGCCCTGCACTCCCCTCAGATGACTCCTTCGGCCAGTCCCCATAGGCGCGCGAGCCTCGTCGATCGCGCGTTGAGCGATCCGGACGCCCCGCTGGTCGCGATCGATCTCGCGTCGGTCGAGAGCTACCTTCTCGTCCGGCCGCTCTCCTACCTCGCCGTCGAGCAGGATGGCGCCCTCTGGTGCCCGCTGCTCAGCAAGCCCTCCTCGCTGGACCTCGACATCGACGCCGCGAGGGTCCACGCGCGTCGCCTGCGGCTTCCGTTCGTGCGCCCCGAGCGCCACCCGGCGCCGGTGCCCGGGGCGATGCGCATCGCGGCGCTCGCCGCGGCACGGTCTCGTGGAGCGATCTTCACCGTCCGGGCGACCCGTCTGGCGTGGTCGACCGGCGCCGATCTCGATCGCCTCGAGCTCGGCGCCGGCTTGGACGACTCGGACCCGGACGATGATCCCGAGGGGTACCTGCGCCTGATGGTGGAGGAGATCGGACTCGATGTGTGCGACGCCAAGCTCGCCGCGCGGGAGGGCTCGGAGTGGGATGTCGAGTTGCACGCGCTCGCCGGCGGCCTCGCGCGGCTCGGGATCCACGCCGCGCCGGCGCTGCGCTGGCGCGGCAAGCTGTACACGGGTCTGACCGCTATATCCGCCGTACTGACTGGCTCCGAAGACAGCGTTCTACTTTAGATACGCCGTATGTCCAGGGCGGTTCACGTAGCTGGGATAGGAGGTGTATGCTCGGGCTGGCCTGTCAGCACCGATCGTGAGTTGCGTGGAGCAAGGCCGAGGGAGCATGAGTCAACGACACCAGCTGGGAGTACCCGCGCTGAAGCTGCTCGCCGAGGAGTCGATGGTCGCCGTCCTGGAGAGCCTGGCTGACGGCGCGCTGCGCCCCGCCGAGCTCGAGCGGCGCATCCCCGATGCTGGACATTCACTGGTGATGCGACGGCTGCATCGCCTGCTGGACAGCGAGCTCGTCACCTACGAGCACCTGCCGGGACAGCCGCCCCACGCTCGCAGCGCTCCCGTCCCGCACGAGGCTCACTACGAGCTGACCGGCGCCGGACGCGCGTCGCTCGAGGTGCCCGCCGAGGCCCGCCGCTGGGAGCAGGCCTGGTGCTCGCAAGCCGAGCGGCGCGGCCCGCCCGGCGCGCTGGCGATTGCGCTCACCGCCGACGAGCACATGCGCGAGATCACGCTCCTGCTGGCCGACGGTCCGCTGTGCACCACCGACCTGGACGCGCGAACGCCTGGTTTGGGCCGCTCGGCGTTGCGCCGGCGCCTGCGCGACCTCGTGCTCGCGGGGCTGCTCGAACGGCGCGACGGAGGACGGATCCCGCTTCTGTACGAGCTGACCGATGGCGCCCGTCACCTCGCGCTCGTGGCGATGCGCGCCGGGCGCTGGGAATGGCAGTGGTCGAGGCCAGCGCACCCAGAGCCGGGCAGGGATCTCGACAAGCTGCTGCACATGGTCGCGCCCGTCGCACGCGTCTCCGAGCCGGTGGCCGGCATCTGCCAGCTGCACCTCCACGCGGGCGGAGCGAATGACCCCAACATCTACCTGGCCGCACGCGCCGGCAACGTACTTGCTCTCCCGGGCGCCCCCGACGCGCCCCCCGTGGCCGTCGGCAGCGCGCCATCTGCGGCGTGGTGCGAGGCGCTGCTGCGGCGCGAGGGGCCGATCGCGATGAGCGGCGACGAGGAGCTGCTGGCGGCCGTCATCGGGGCCTTGAGCACGGCGCTTCTCGCGTGAAGCTCCGCAAACCTCAGCCCTGGCCAACCTTAGGAAAGATTTATCTGCGGCCCGGGTCCGCTGCCCGATGCGTCCTCCAATTTGGACTTTCCGGAGATGCAGGGCAATCGTCTCACTCACCCCGATCATCCCCAATTTGCAGCGTCTTTAGGCCGAAAAGACGGCCTCATTCTGATAACACGGCACCCTCACGGTGCTGTACAAAAGGGCTTGAAGTTCCGTCGCCACGATCATCCCGGCGGCCGCCGGGGAAGGGAGCGAGGATGCGCGCATGTGACCGTCGAGCTGAGTCGCGGGAGACCGGACCTTCCCCAGGGAGGACCCGTCCGCCTTGCGGTCCGGCGGAACCCTTGTTCCCGCGCGGGCGCCGTTTCAGGCGCCCGGGTAAAGGCTCGGCGCCGGGGTGGCTTAGTGCTGCTTACGATGAGCACCCCGGCGCCGGCATTGGTAATCACAACGCCGACCGAAGTCGGCGGAGCGCTGTCGATGGTAACTGAGGTCGCTCGCGATCGCGGCGCCGTGTCTGTGGAGCGGCGCCGCGAACGGGCGCTATACCCGAAGCTGCATCCGGGGCCGCACTCGGTTGCGCCCGAGAGCGTCGCTCCCAATCAGCGCGCGCGGTTGTACGGGGCGATGATCGAGCTGGTGGCGGCCCGCGGATATGAGTCGAGCACCGTGGCGGAGCTGTGCGCGCTGGCGGGGGTCTCCAAGCGGACGCTGTACGAGCGGTTCCCGGGCGGCAAGCAGCAGTGCTTCCTGGCGACCTACGACATCGTCGTGCGCCGCGCCGAGACGCACGTCCTCGCCGCGGGGCGGTGCGGGCGGAACGGCATCGTCGGGGCCGGCCCGCTGGAGCGGCTGCGCGCGCTGGTGGAGGCGTTCGCGCGCGAGGTGGCCGCATACCCGAACGCCGCGCGGCTCGTGCTCGTGGAGGCCCCCGGTGCCGGGCCGGCGGCGCTCGCACGCGCCGAGCGCACGAGACGACTGGTCGAGCGAGTGATCTCCTGGAGCCTCTGTGTGGGTTCCGACGCCCCCGCGCCTACGCCGCGTACGGTCCACCGGATCGTGGCGGATGGAACGCGGCTCGTGCGCGCACACCTGCGCGACGGTCGCACCTCGGAGCTTACCGGTGAGCTGTCGGACCTTTGCGTCGTCGCCGCCGCGCCAGCGACGACACCGGCAGGGCTGACCTGCGCGCACCTCGGAGGGTCCTCCCCGAGATAGAAACCGTTTCTTGCGCGCAAACGAGCCGGGGGCTAGCGTAGTCGGCGATGGAAGTTTCAGGCTGCATGCGAGGTCATCCGAGGCGGGAACCAACCGTCCAGCCACTTCGCCGCAGGACCCGTGCCAGAGTGGCTCTTGCGATGAGCGCCCAGCGCGGCATTGGTAATCACGAGTAAGGAGATCGGTAGCAAAATGGCACGAATTAGATTGATCATGTTGAGCATGCTTGCCGTGTTCGCGTTCAGCGCGGCCGCGGCCGCTTCCGCCTCGGCGCACGAATTTAAGGTGTGCCAAGAAGGTGGCACGGAACATTTCGAAGAACACCTCTGCTCGAAAGTAGGCGGAGGCGAAAAATGGTCATACCTCCCGATAGCAGCAGGAAAATCATTTGAAGTGGAAGGTACCAGCGGCATCTCCAAACTGGAAGGTACAGTTGGCGGCCAAAAAGTCATTATTGAATGTAGTACGGACGTCGCCAAAGTAACACTCGAACCAGCGGGCGCAACCAAAGGCTCAATTCTTTTCAGCGGATGTAAAATCTCTTCGGTTACCAAAGGGAAAAAGACACTACTCAAATGTGTTGTCAATAGCGTGGGAGAACCCGCGGAAAAAATCAAACTCTCCTTCCTTGACGCGCTGGTCACAGGTAAAGGCGGTGGACCGGAAGATGAATTCAAACCGACAGTCGCCGAAAAACCATTTGTCGAAATCGAAACATCAGGTGCAGAATGCGCTCTAGTCGCGAAAACCCCGGTCACGGGTACCACGATTTGTCAGCTGCCTGAAGCTGAAGTGGGGTTGGCAGAACACGAAATCGAGTGCTCACCGTCAGGCAGCAGCCTGAAACTCGGCACGGCAGCCGCGGGCTTCTTTAGCGCCGTGAAAGTCAAAATTGTCGGAACCGGCGCAGGGTGGAGCTGGTACGCCGAATAGCGCGCAGTGATTGTTGAGAGCTACCCGAAGGTGGCTAGTGAAGGTGGGGTCCGGATGCCATCCGGGCCCCACCTTCTGTAGATCAAACGATCATAAGCAATGGAGGGGGGAAAAGAAATGAACGACATTATCAGGACTCTAGAGGTGAATGCAGTATGATAACGGCTCGCAGGATGCTGTCGACTCTGGCAGTGTTCGCGCTTGCGAGCGTCGCCTGTGCCGCCAGTGGGGCCATGACGGTCTCCGCATTGGCCCAAGGGATGTGCCCCAACGAAGCACTCCGCGCGCAGGATGCCTACTCGCCGAGTCTCCCGGATTGTCGTGCCTACGAGCAGGTCTCGCCGGTCGACAAGAGCCTCACCGACGCCCTCGGTTCCGCGGGCACCGTGCAGGCCGCTCCGTCTGGCGGCGCGGTGACGTTCTACTCGCTCGTGCCCTTCCCCGGGGTGCCGGGTTCCCCGGACCCGGTGACCTACCTCAGCGCTCGCGGCGGCGATGCATGGTTGACCCAGGGGCTCGCGCCCCCCGTCCAGCCCAACTCCAGGGGGGAATCGGTGGTGAGCTTGACCGAAGACCTCGCCGCGACCATCGTCGCTGCGAAGGAACCGCCTCTCGCGCCCGGCGCCACGCCCGGCCAGGAGAACTACTACGTTCGCGACAACGCCACCGGCGAATATGAGCTGCTCGCCCCCGGCCCCGGCGGACTGTCGTTTGCGGACGCCACGCCCGGTGGCTCTCGCATCCTGTTCGAGGACACGGGCCAAGAAGTCATCCCGGGAATCCGCGACGAAACAGGAGCTCCCTACCTCTACGAGTGGGACAGCGGCCAGCTACGCCTCATCGCAGCAGCAGCGGTCGCTGGCGCCAATCAACCATCCTCCTATACACAGAACACGATCTCCGAGGACGGCTCGCGCGTGATCTTCACCGATCTCGCCACCGGGCGAATCTATGTTCGCGAACCTGAAAATGAAAAGACGATTCCCGTGTCCGCAGGCTCCGCCGTGTGGCGTGCCGCGACGCCCGACGGACGCTACATCTTCTACACCGAAGGCCTCGAAGGGGAAGAACAGCTCTATCGGCTCGATCTGAATAGCGCAACGCCGGAACCGGAACCCCTCACCGGCGCCGGCGCCAAAGTGCTTGGGACGCTCGGGGTCTCCGATGATGGCTCCTACGCGTACTTCGCTGCCGAAGGCGTTCTCACGACGAGCGAAAACGCGAACAAAGAAACAGCGGAGCCAGGCGCCGCCAACCTCTATGAGTGGCATCAAGGAAGCCTCCCCCTGACCTTCATCGCGCGGCTCACGAAAGGGCCCTCATCTGGCTATGCCGATGAAAGCGATTGGACTGACCGTGCAGGCAGCGATTCCGGGCACGGGCCTGCCAGTGGGAACAAGAGTTCGCGCGTCGATTTCGCCGGCACGACGGTGCTGTTCAGTTCCGCCCGCCAGTTGACTGGCTATGACAACACCGGACACGAAGAGCTCTATCTCTTTGACGAGTGGGACGCCAAGCTCACGTGCGTGTCGTGCAATCCGGCCGGGGTGCCAACGACCAGCGACGCGGAACTCTCGTCGCTGGAGAATTCGACGACCCCCGGAAACGCCGATCACTCCCGTCTCTTCTTGACCCGTAACCTCTCCGAAGACGGTAGCCGTGTGTTCTTTCAGACCGCGGAAGCGCTCGTGCCTCAGGACCCGAACGGCGTGACGGATGTGTATGAGTGGGAGCGGGAAGGGGAAGGTACGTGTGAGAGCACAAGCGAAAGCTTCAGCGAAAGCAGGGGGGGCTGCGTCTACCTGATCTCCACCGGTCAGAGCACCAGCCCATCCTACCTCGGTGACGCGAGCACGGATGGCGGCGACGTGTTCTTCTTCACGCGCCAGTCCCTGGTTGGTCAGGATCAGGACAACAATTCAGATGCCTACGACGCTCGCGAAGGCGGGGGCATCGCGGCGCAGAACCCCGCCGCGCCGGCGTCTTGTTCCGCCGATGCCTGCCGCGGCGCGCTCGTCTCACCGCCGCTGTTCGGCGCGCCCTCCAGCGCGACCCTCTCGGGAGCAGGGAATCTCACGCCACCCGCGTCGACGCCCCCGGCAAAACCAAAGGCGAAGCCGTTGACAGGTGCGCAGAAGCGGGCGAACGCGCTGAAGGCGTGTAGGAGGAAGCCGAAGAAGAAGCCGCGCCACGAATGCGAAAAGAACGCCAGAAAGAGATACCCCAGCAAATCCACGGCCGGGAAGGCCGTGAAGGCGACTCGTGTAGGCACGCCCGCCCGGGGGTATCCCTCATGACTAGGTTCAGCGACGGGAAGATGAGCTCCACGCGTTCGCGCGCATGCGTCGCCGCCGCGCTGACGGTCGCCGTGATCGCGCTGGCGTTCGCGAGCCCTGCAGCGGCGAGTTTCGGGGTCGAAGCGTTCGAAAACTCAATCACGATGAACAAGGAAGGCGCGCCTGCCACGCAGGCGGGGTCGCACCCCTATGCGATGACGACCACGATCGTGTTCAACCATCACCCGCCCACCCAAGAAGAAGAAGGACAAGTTACAGCCGTGGTCGAAGGCAATCCAAAGGACCTCGAAGTGAGCCTGCCTGCCGGTCTGGTCGTCAACCCGACCGCGACGGCGACGAGGTGCACCGAGGCTGAACTCGAGGACCAAGGAAAATGCCCGCAGGGCTCTGCCGTGGGCACCGTAGTGCCCCAGACGGCCTTCCTATCCGAAGCTGACGCCCCGGTTTTCAACATGGTGCCCCAGCCTGGCGTGGCGGGTGAGCTCGGCTTCAATCTCCAGGGTTTCGGTGTTGTCCTTCACATCGTCGGCAAGGTGGGGCCGGGCCCCGACTACCGCATCGTGGCCCAAGTCGCGAACATCACCGAGTGGACCAACTTCTACGCCGCCAAATTGACCCTGTGGGGTGACCCGTCCGCCGCAAGCCACGACAGGGAACGCGGTTTTTGCTTCCCAACCGCGACTACAGGAGCCGAACGCGAAGCAGCGCTAAAAGAAGGCTCGCTTCTAGAAATCGAACCGGGTGTCTTTAGCTGCCCGACGGCTAGGACCGGTAGGCCGTTGCTGACGATGCCGGGCTCGTGCACGGGCAAGCCCCTGGTGGCGACGATGACGGCGTATTCGTGGCAGGAACCGAACAGCTTGGTCGAACCATCGCCGGTGGAATCGCCCGCGGTCACGGGTTGTGGGGAGCTGGGTTTCAGCCCGTCGATCACGGTACAGCCGGATACCGCGACGACCGATTCGCCGAGCGGGTTGAGCGTCGATCTCAAGGTCCCCAACGAAGAAAGCGCGAACGGGCTGGCCGAGGCGAACCTGAAGGACGCGGCCGTGACTCTGCCTGCTGGTATGGCGATCTCGCCCTCGGCGGCGAACGGCCTCGGGTCGTGCACGCCCGAAGAGATCGGCCTGAGCAACGTCAATGTGCCTGCCTGCCCGGATTCCTCGAAGGTCGCGGAAGCCGAAGTCATCACCCCGCTGCTCGAACACCCGCTCAAGGGCTCGGTCTTCCTGGCCCAGCAGGGCAACAACCCGTTCGGGTCGCTGATCGCCTTGTACCTCGTCGTGGAAGGAAGCGGGGTGGTGATCAAGATTCCTGGGGAAGTGAGCCTCGACCCGACCACGGGCCAGGTGACGGCCACGTTCGACGACAACCCGCAGCTTCCGTTCAGCGAGCTCAAGCTGACGTTCTTCGGGGGTCCCAGGGCGGCGCTTGTGACCCCGCCCGCATGTGGGACGTACACCACAACCACGCAGCTCACGCCGTGGTCGGCGCCGTTCTCAGGTCCCCCGGCTACATCGAGTGACGGCTTCCAAGTCAACCAGGGCTGTCACGGCCCGCAGTTCGCCCCCTCGTTTACGGCGGGCACGGAAAGCAGCCGGGCGGGTGCTTTCAGCCCGTTCAGCCTGACGTTGTCGCGTGGAGATGCCGACCAGCAGCTCTCGGATCTATCGACGACGCTCCCGCCGGGCTTGCTGGCGAAGCTCGCAGGCGTCCCGCTGTGCGGGGAAGCCGATGCCAACGCCGGCACGTGTCCGGCTGCTTCACGTATCGGGTCGGTGACCGTGGGGGCCGGTCCCGGGCCCGACCCCGTGTATGTGCAGGGCAGCATCTATTTGACCGGCTCCTATAGGGGCGCGCCGTTCGGGGAGTCTGTTGTGGTGCCGGCGATCGCGGGCCCGTTCAACTTGGGTACGGTGGTGGTGCGCGGCGCGATCTACGTCAACCCGTCGACGGCTCAGGCGAGCGTCGTCTCTGATCCGTTCCCGACGATCCTGCAAGGCGTCCCGCTGCAGGTCAAGACCGTGCACGTGCAGCTCGACCGCGAAGGCTTCGTATTCAACCCGACCAGCTGCGCGCAAGAGCAGTTCACGGGGGTGCTCACAGGCGTCCAGGGCGCGAGCGCCGCGGTGTCGAGCCCGTTCCAGGCCGCGAACTGCGCGACCCTGCCGTTCAAACCGTCCTTCTCGGCCTCGACCGCGGGGAAGGCCAGCAAAGCCGGCGGCGCGAGCCTGGACGTGAAGGTCGCCTCCAACGGTGGCCCGCAGCCGGGTGGTGGGGAAGCGAACATCAAGTCGGTCAAGGTCGATTTGCCCAAGCAGCTCCCCTCGCGGTTGACGACGCTGCAGAAGGCATGTCTCGCCAGCGTGTTCGAAGCTAACCCCGCGAACTGCCCTAAGGAATCCGACGTGGGTACCGCGACGGCGGTAACTCCGGTCCTCGCGAACCCCCTCTCCGGACCGGCCTACCTGGTCAGCCATGGCGGCGCGGCGTTCCCCGACCTCGAGGTCGTGCTCCAGGGCGAAGGGATCACGCTGATCCTCGACGGGCAGACGAACATCAAAAACGGCATCACCTCCAGCACGTTCAGAACGGTCCCGGACGCGCCGATCAGCTCGTTCGAGCTGAAGCTCCCCACCGGGAGGTACTCGATCCTCGGGGCGTACGTCCCCGGGAGCGCGAACTACAACCTCTGCGGGCAGACCCTGGCGATGCCGACTGCGATCACCGGCCAGAACGGCGCGGTGGTCAAACAGACGACAAAGATCGCGGTCACCGGCTGCCCCAAGCCCAAGCCGAAGAAGAAGGCGAAGAAGGCCGACCGGCGCGGAGCCCGTAAGGCGTCCAGCAGCGGCCACGGGGGGCGGATCTGATGCGCGATCTAGATTCAGGAGGAGGCACGCTCATGGCACGCGATCGTTCTCAAGGCGCCGGCGCGACTGGCTGGTGGGCGCCGAGGCTGGCGGTCGTTGCCTCGCTGGCTTGTGCCGCGGTGCTGGCCGGCGGTGCGAGTTCGGCACACGCCGCCGGCTACGCCGAAATCGGTTCGTTCGGCGAAGAAGGCTCCGGTGCCGGACAGCTGAAAGAACCCAGGGACGGGGCGGTCAACGAAGTCACCCACGATCTGTACGTCGCCGACACGGGCAACAATCGCGTCGAGGAGTTCACCGCGCAGGGGGCGTTCGTCCTGATGTTCGGCAAGGAAGTCAACGAAACCAAGAAAACGAATGTCTGCACCCAGGTCGAAATCGAAACCGAAGGCGTCACATGTAAGGCCGGCGAAGCCGGGTCGGCTTCTGGCGAAGCAGATTTCACAGAACCCAAGGGAGTTGCGGTCGATAACTCCGGTCTCACCGATAAGGAAGACGTGTACGTCACCGACGCTGGCAACAACCGGGTCGAGGTGTTCAGCTCGTCGGGCGCCTATATCACAGAATTCGATGGGAAAGAAACGCCGGAAATCGAAGGAAGCAAATCGTTTAGTCAACCCTGGGGCTTGGCGGTCGACGGTAACGGAGATGTGTACGTCGCCGAGCGGGGACACGACGTGGTCGACAAGTTCAGCCCGCTCGGTACTGCGTTCTTGTCTACACCCTATCTGACCGGTCTCGACGAACCGACTTCGGTAGCTATTGATTCCAGGCCAGGCAGCGAAGCCATATACGTAGGAAACCATCGCCACAACGTGGAAAAGTTCAACTACGCGACGGGCGCCCCGGAAGGTCCTCCCATCGACCCCAGCGAATACCTATTTGCCGTGGCTGTAAATATGGCAACCGGTGATATCTATATCAGCGAAGAAGAACCCGAAGAAGAACGCATAATGGAACCCTTCATGACGCGAATAAAGGAGTTCAGTGCGACCGGCGCACTGCTCGAAACTTTCGGTTCGTTCCCGGGACCGCCAAGCACCGCCGTGGCTGTGGATTCGTCGACTGGCACTGTCTATGCCGTACTACACGAAGGCGATAAGGTGGAGGCCTTTAGCTCCACGATTGTGCTCCCAACGTCGATAACCGGGGCATCATCGGCACAGAGCGCAAGCGCCATGGTCGAAGGTGAAGTCAACCCGAACGGAGTGGCGATCACGGAATGCCGGTTCGACTACGGCATAACTGCCCATTACGGACAGCACCCGCCGGCGCTCTGCTCCCACCCGTCAGCGTCCGAAGTGGGCGAAGGGACGAGCCCCGTGAAGGTGTCAGCGGAGCTGACCGGGCTTACTCCCAACCAGACCTACCACTACCGGCTCGTCGCAGCCAATGCGTCCGCCAGCAAGAGGGGCGAAGACGGCGAATTCACGACAGACGCTGTGAGCCCGACGGTCAACGACAGGCCGCCGTCGGTGTCAGGGATAACCCGCACGACCGTGCTGCTCTCGGGCACGATCAACCCCGAGCACAGCGCCACGACCTACCACTTCGTATACGGCACGACTACGGCATACGGGTCGAACACTACCCAAGCGAGTGCGGGAAGTGGGTTTGGGGACGAGCCGGCGGGGCCGATCGAGCTCACTGGGCTACAGGCGGGCACGACCTATCACTACGCGCTGGTGGCGAGCAACCCGGCGGGCACGAGCACCACCAGCAACGAAGACGACACGTTTACGACGGCGCCGCGCACACCCCCGCTCGTGAGCACCGGGGCGGCGAGCGGCGTCACGCAGACGCGCGCGACCGTCTCGGGCACCGTCGACCCGCGGGGTTTGCAGACCAGCTACGAATTCGAGCTCGGGACCGTAATCGAAGGCCAGCTGGTCTACAACGGCGCAAGGGTCTTCGGGAGCGCCGGGACCGGCACAGGCGCCGAGACGATCAAACTGAATCTCGACAACCTCGCGCCCGGTGTCACCTACCACTACCGCATCGCGGCGACGAACGCCGACGGCACCGAATACGGCGCCGACCAGTCGTTCACGACGGGCTCCTTCCCAGCCGGCTTCACGCTTCCCGCGGCGGCTGCGTTCATCCCCTACATCTCGATAGCGGAACTCGACGCCAGGGAAGCGCAGGAAGGCAGGAAGGCGACGATCCCGCCCAAGCCGTTGACGAAGGCGCAAAAGCTCACGAAAGCGCTCGAGGCTTGCAAGAAGGACAAGAGCAAGAAGAAGCGCAAAGCTTGCGAAAAGCAGGCCCGGAGGAAGTACGCTCCAGCCAAGTCCGGGGCGAAGAAGAAACACTGATCAACACTCAAACGAAAGACTCCAATGTTCACGAGTAATATAAAATGCATAGCAGCTATTTGCAGGCACGCGCTCGCCGTTGTGGCTGCGTTGATAGTGCCGCTGGCCGTCGCTTCGCCGGCGCTGGCGACAGAACATCATCCGACAGGCAACTTCGCGCCGTTTGCGCAGTGCCCGTTGAGCAATCCGTCGGTGTCGCAGTGCATCGTCGCGAGTACGACGAGCGGCGAATTCAAGGTCGGTAAAAAGACGGTGCCGATCAACAAAACGATCACGCTGCAGGGCGGGACGATCCCCATCAGAGAATCGAACGAAGTCACGTTCGTCGCGGCCGAAAACGGCGAAACGCTGTCGAAAACAGCTCTGTACGTTCCTGGTGGCCTACTTGGGATCAAGCCCCCGGGCTACCTGAACAAAGAACAAAAAGAAAAGTTCGAAGAAATGATCAACAAGGGGTTGACTGGTGTCACGGAGACGACCGAACTCGCGAAGCCGGCGAGCGCGATCAAACTGAACACCGACAACTTGATCTTCGAAACAGGGGTTGCGCTTCAGCTGCCGGTGAAGGTCAAGCTGAGCAACGTGTTCCTTGGCAGCAGCTGCTACGTGGGCTCGGAAGCCAGCCCGATCATCCTGAACCTCACTACCGGGACAACGAGTCCTCCCGAACCGAACAAACCGATCAAAGGCAGCGCCGGTGCACTGGAAATTCTGGAAGAAGGCGCTCTCCTGCGCCTGATCGGAGGGTCTCTCGTGGACAACGCGTTCTCGGCGCCCGAAGCGACAGGTTGCGGCGCGCCGTTCTCAGCGCTCGTCGACAAACTGGTCGATTCGGTCTTCGGTGTGCCGGCGGCGGCGGGACTCAACACCGCGATCCTTACCGGCAAGCTCGAAGACGCAGCAGCAGCGGCAGTGAAAGCAAGCGAATAGGAGCACCGAAGTACCTTTCCTAGCCATGGTGGGGTTCCCTGTCGCGCAGCAACGCGGCGGGAGCCCCATCGGGCTCGCAAAAGGTCGAGCGGATGGCTGCATTCGATAGAACCCGACTGAGGGGCGTGGAGAGACGGCTCCTGCTGGGCGCGCTCTGCCCGGTCATGGCGGTCGCGGGCTGCGGCGCATCACGCTCGACGACAACAACGATCCACTCAGAGAGTGCGCGCACCGCCTCCCAACCGGTGCCTGCTGCGTCGATCGATGTGTCGATTCCGACCGTGCTTCGGGAAGGGGAAAACTACATCCCCAAGCGCTACACGTGCGACGGAGCGGACATCTCCCTCTCAGTTCGATGGAGCCGCATCCCGCCTGGCACCGCGGAGCTCGTAATGTTCGTCCTCAATCTCCAACCGGTCCACGGTCATCTGTTCTTTGATTGGGCCATCGCGGGCCTCAACGCGTCGTCGCACGCGATCTTCGCCGGGACGCTCCCCACCGGCGTGATCGTTGGACGCAACAGCTTCGGCACCGTAGGCTACTCGATATGCCCGGCCAAGGGCGCTGGCGAAGAACATTATGTTGTGAGGCTGGTCGCACTACCTCACCGGCTTGCGGTCAGGACGGGCTTCGACGCCGAAGCGTTATACAGGGAGGCTGAGCGGTCGGCCAGCGTCGTCGGGCTCACCGGGGGAGTCTATAAGCCACCAAGAGCGTAGAGCATGGGGAGCAGAAACAACCCCGGCCCCAAGGGGCGCACGCCTGATAACGAAGGGCGCCCGCGGGGCCAGGTCACTGCACAAGGAGCACGGCAAATATGAGTGTCAATCGGTTCAGACATCTACTGGTCGCGATGCTCACCGTGTTCGCGCTCGGCGCGGTTGCGTCAGCTTCTGCTTCGGCATACGAATGAGTGATCTTATGAAGCTTGAGCGACCGCAAATCCCTCTCCAGCGGCGCTCGAGGAAGGCGCCCAGACACGCGGGTCCCGCGCGTGTCCGCTCCCTGCTCCCAGCGGGCGCCACGGCCTCTCCCTCGGGCCGTGGCGTCCGCGTCGCCGTATTCGGACGTGGCGCATCTGCGGCGAGCTCTGACGCCGGTGAAGCAAAGGTCTACCGACGGACAGGCTGTTCCAGAGACGCGGACAGATCCAGATGGCGTAGGCTGATGAGATGTCGCGCGTAAATCCTGCTGAGCTGCCCGGGAGCATGGCGGTGTTGGGCATCGTGATCGAGCAACCCAACGACACGGTCTCGCACATCGGGCACTGCCTGGGTCAGCGTTTCAGTCGCGCGCGGTTCGCGCGGTCTACGGCTCACAGCTCGCTGCCGCGGCTCGCGCACAGCGGACGCGTTCGCCGCACCCATCTGGAACGCGGCAACGATCGCTCCCTGGATCGCTATGAGGCCACCACGGAGGGTCTCGAAGCCTTCCACACGTGGATGTTCGAGCTGCCGAGCGCGATGCCCGCGCTGCGGGAGGCGATGTACGGCAGGATCGAGTTCTGCCGGCCCGAGGATCTGCCGCGCCTGATCAAGATGGTGCGCCAAGAAGAGGCGATCAGTGATGACATGTACAGAGAGACGGCCTTGAGGCTCCGGCGGCAGAGACTCAAGAAGACCGACTCGGCCGACTACGCGCGCCGGATCCGTGAGGTTCTGCTCTACGCAGACCCGATGCACTGGTCCTCGCGCTCGGAACGCTACGCGTTGATCGCCGAGCGACTGGAGGAGATCGCCAGGGAAGCCGGTCTCACGCTGGAGGTGCCTGGTGGGTGAGGTGTTGCTGCTGGATGGTGTTTGGAAGGCGTTCGATCGTGGTCGCGATCGGGTGTCGGTGTTGGAGGGCGTGTCCTTGTCCGTGGCGGCCGGGGAGATCGTGGCGGTTGTCGGTACGCGCGATCAGGGCAAGACGACGTTGCTGCGGGTCGCGTCGGGGAGCTTGCCGGCGGACCGGGGATCTGTTCGTCTTTGCGATCTCGAGTTGACGGGGCTCTCCGATGGGCAGCTTGCGCGCGTGCTGCGGACGGAGATCGGGTGGGCGGCGAGGACGGGACCGGAGGTGCGCGTGCGGGTCCGTGACTACGTGGAGCTGCCGTTGGCGACGGGCCGCTGGCTTGGCTGGCGTGAGCGGCGTCTGCGGGTGGCGAAGGCGTTGAAGCAGCTGGGCGTCGCGGGCGTCGCGGAGCTGCGGTGGGGTGAGCTGTCTGACTGGCAACGGGCGCTGGTGGAGCTCGCGCAGGCGGTCGTCGGCAGGCCGCGGGTGCTGCTGGTCGATGACGTGATCGACGGGCTGGGATTGGGCAAGAAGCAGGCTGCTATGGAGATCTTGCGCGGCTTCGCGAACGATCTTGGGTGTGGTGTGCTGATGGCCGTCTCCGATCACGCGGCGGCGTTGCCCGCTGATCGCGTGTGGCAGCTGGGCGGCGGGCGGCTCAAGCTGATGGCCGATCTCAGCGACCCCGACCTGATCCCACTGCACAAGGCCAGCGATGGGGGCCGGGGATGGTTGACCGGGTCCTGAGATGCTCGAGACCCGCGATCTCGTCAAGCACTACCACGTCGGCCGGGAGGCCATCCGTGCGGTCGACGGCGTGTCGCTCTCGATCGCGGCCGGCGAGTTCGTCGCGATCTACGGGCCGAGCGGCTCCGGCAAGTCGACCCTGATCGACCTCGTCGCGGGGTTCCAGGCGCCCGACGAGGGAACGGTGCTCGTCGATGGGCGAGACATCTCCAAGCTCTCCGAAAGCGAGCACGCCGACTACCTCCTGCGCGTGCTCGGCATCGTCGGGCAGCCGAGCGAGCTGATGCCCGCGGCGCTCGCCCGGGAGAACGCCGCCCTGAAGCTCCTGCGAACCGATCCTCGCAACGCGACGCGTCTGATCGAACCGCTGCTCGAAGAGCTTGGCCTGGGCGAGCGGATGAAGCACCCGACGAACAAGCTCTCGATGGGCGAGCGCCAGCGCGTGATGATCGCCCAGGCGCTGGCGATGAAGCCGAGGCTCGTGCTCGCGGACGAGCCGACCGGGAACCTCGACACGCGCCGAAGCAGGCAAGTCCTCGGGCTGATCCGCAGTCTCTGCCGCGACCGCAACACGGCGGTGCTGCTCGTGACCCACGACCCGCAGGCTGTCGCGTTCGCCGATCGGGTCCACGAGCTCCGCGACGGCAGGCTGCAGGAGTACAACCCCGATGAGGTGTACCTGCACGCCGCGGGAGAGCTGGCGGAGCCATGACGCCGTGATGTCGCTTGGCGAGATCCTGTTCATCTACCGTGCGCGGCTGCGGGAGCGGACAGTGGCGGTGCAGGAGCTGCTGGCGGTGCTCGGGATCGCGGTCGGCGTGGCGCTCCTGTTCGCCTCGCAGGTCGCCAGCACGAGCCTCGACGGCTCGGTGCGCCAGCTCACGCAGCAGCTCGTCGGCGCGATGCAATACCAGCTCGACGCTCGCGGCCCGGAAGGCTTCTCAGAACGAGTTGCGGGCGAAGCACGGTCGCTGCCGGGCGTCCGCGCGGCGCTGCCGCTGCTCGAGCAGCAGGCGAGCGTGATCGGTCCGGCCGGCCGGGCGTCCGTCGACCTGATCGGGGCGGACCCGCGGTTCGCGTCCTTTGGCGGATCGCTGCTGCGGCGTCTCGGCACACATCAGCTTGCGTTCCAGCAGGTGATCGCGCTGCCCGCGCCGATCGCCGCAGCGATCGGCGCCGGCGCCCCGCTTTTGCAGCCGGGCACGCTGGGGCGCGCCGGTCCGGGCGCGCTGACGACATCGACCCGCAAGCACGCCCAGCGGCCAATCGAGCTCCAGATCGGCGCGCACGTGGTCAGAACCATCCTCGGAATCACATTGCAGGAAGCGGACGTCGGCGCGCTCGTCCACAGCCAAGTCGCGCTGGCGCCCGTCGCCTACGCCCAGCAGGTTGGCGGCATGACGGGACGGGTTACCCGCGTCTTCGTGCAGGTGCGGCCGGGACGGCGGACCGAGGTCCGGGCGGGCCTCGCGAGGCTCGCCGCGGTGTGGCATCTCAACCTCGAGCCAGCCGACTTCGACGCGAAGTTGTTTGCGGTCGCGTCCACCCCCGCACAGCAGAGTGAGGGCCTCTTCTCGGTGATCAGCGCGATTGTCGGGTTCCTGTTCGCGTTCAACGCGATGCTGCTGACGGTGCCCGAGCGCCGTCGCATGATCGAGGCGATGCGCCGCCGGGGCGCCACCCGCACGATGACCGTCCAGGCGCTGATGTTCGACGCGCTCGTCATCGGCGTGCTGGCATGCGTGCTCGGGCTGCTGATCGGCGAAGTCCTGTCGATCGAGGTGTTCCATGCGCAGCCCGGCTACCTGTCGTTCGCGTTCCCCGTCGGCTCGCAGAGGGTCGTGACGTGGCCTACCGTGGCCCTCGCGGTCGGCGCCGGCCTGCTGGCGGCGTTCGTCGGGGTGCTGGCGCCCCTGCGGGACATCCTCGCCCGTCCGCTCCGACGGTCGGCCGCGGCTGAGCGCGCGCCTCGCGGCTGGACAGTCTTTCGCGTCCTCGCCGGGACGGTCTGCCTGGCGATCACGACGCTGATCCTTCTCTTCCGGCCGCAGGCGGCCGCCGTGGGCAGCTTCACGCTGATCGCCGCGCTGCTGGCCCTGCTGCCGTTCCTGTTCGACGGGATCGTCGCGGCCTTCACACACGTCCAGCGCCACTTCCATGCGGCCTCGACCGTGCTCGCGGTCGAGGAGCTGCGGGACCCGCTCACGCGGGTGCGCTCGCTGGCTGTCGCCGCCACCGGCGCGATCGCGGTCTTTGGCAGCGTCGCAATCACGGGAGCACAGGACAACCTGCAGAGCGGGCTGAATCGCACGGCCTACGAATGGAACCACGTGACCGACCTGTGGGTGTCGCCCTCCGGAGTCGACAACACGCTGGCGACGACCCCGTTCCCGGCGTCGGTCGCGGCGAAGCTGACCCGGCTGCCGGGCCTGCGCAGCGTAGCGATCTACCGGGGGAGCTTCCTCGACGTCGGTGACCGCCGCGTGTGGGTGATCGCGCCGCCGCGCAGCTCGGCGGAGCTGATCCCTCCGGGTCAGCTGAGCGTCGGCAACATGACCCGGGCGAACACGCGCCTGCGCGGTCACGGATGGGCGGTCGTCTCCGAAGCCATCGCCCACGAACTGCACCTGCACATCGGCGAGTCGTTCACGCTCCCCTCGCCCTACCCCACCGCGTTCCGCCTTGCGGGCCTGAGCACGAACGGTGGATGGCCCCCCGGCGTGATCGTAATCAATGCGGAAGACTACGCCCGCGCCTGGGGTTCGGACGCGGCGAGCGCGCTCAACGTCGACCTCGCGCCCGGGGTCTCCCCCGCCGAAGGGCGGACACTCCTCATCCGGGCCCTCGGGCCGGGGTCCGGGCTCGCCGTGCAGACGGCGGGCGAACGCGAGAGCCAGTGGAAGAGCGTCAGCCGGGAAGGTCTGTCACGGCTGACGCAGATCGCGACCCTCGTCCTGATCGCCGCGATCCTTGCGATGGCGGGCGTGATGGCCTCGCTGATCTGGCAGCGTCGCGAGCGACTCGCCTACATCAAGCGACAGGGCTTCACTCGCGGACTGCTCTGGCGCGCCCTCTGCTTCGAGAGCGCGGTCCTGCTCCTCGCCGGCTGCTCGATCGGCGCGCTGTTCGGCGTCTACGGCCAGCTGCTGCTTTCACACGCACTGACCACGGTCACAGGCTTCCCACTGGTGATAGGTGTTGGCCCTCTCATCGCACTCACGAGCGTTGCTGTGGTCAGCGTCGCGGCGCTTGCCATCGTGGCCGTGCCCGGCTATCTCGCGGTTCGCGTGCGCGCGACGATGGTCAAGCCCGCCTAGCCACCCCCGGCATCCAGCGGCCCTGTCGGCCCGGGCGCTGATCGCCCTGGCTCGCGCGGCGATCCGCGAGCTGCGGTGGGGCTTGCGGGAGGTATCCGGCGAGGTCGACCGCTGGCGTACATTCGCGGGGGACATCCCCGATGACGCGCTGCGTCACGACGCGCTCGCGGCGATCAAGGACAAGCGCGCCAACATCGACGGCGCGGCGCTGTTCTGGACCCTGCCACGCGTCCGCTCGCGCGAGCTCCTGCGCCTGCTCGTCGCCTACGAGATCCTGGCGGACTTTCTCGACTGCACGAGCGAGCGCGCCGCTCACGCCGGGACCGCGAACGGACGCCAGCTGCACCGCGCTCTGATCGAGGCGCTCGACCCGGACCTGGAGGTCTCGGACTATTACCGCTATCACCCCTGGGCACGGGACGGAGGATACGTCCGCGCGCTGGTCGAGACGTGTCGTCAGATATGTGTGCGACTCCCCTCCTATGAGGCAGCCAGACCGCTTCTGCATCGCGCCGCGTGCCTGACACAGGTTCTGGCGCTCAACCACGAGCCGAACCCGAGACGGCGCAACGAGCTACTCAGAGCATGGGCAGACGAACACTTCGCTGGCCACGACGAGCTCGCCTGGTTTGAGTGGTCGGGCGGCGCGAGCGCCTGGCTGACGGTCCTCGCGCTCCTCGCCTTCGCCGCCGATCCCGGCCGCGAGCCACGCGAGGCGAAGGAGACATACGCCGTCTACCTGCCGTGGGTGTCGCTTACGGGCACGATGCTCGACAGCTACGGCGACATTGCCGAGGACGCGGCAAACACAGCGCACAGTTACATCGCGCATTACGGCAGCACCGGCACTGCGGCCGAGCGCATCGCCGAGCTGATTCGCGTCTCCGTTGACAGAACGGCGTCGCTGCGCGACGGCGAGCGCCACCTCGTGATCGCCAGCTGCATGATCGCGATGTACCTCTCCAAGGACAGCGTCCGCACGCCTCAGACGCGGGCGCTCACCCGGAGCCTGACACACGCCGCCGGTCCCCTCACACGCCTGCTCCTGCCGGTGTTGCGGGCCTGGCGGCTCATCTACGGACAACGATCGACATAGGAGGAAGACATGCAATATCTAACTCGTCAACAGCCGTCCACCCCACCACTGCCCTCGGCGCTCCAGACGCTCGCGTTCTGGCGCCACCCACATGCGTACCTCGAATGGTGCCGGCGCCGGTACGGCGCACGGTTCACCGTCAACGCGATCGGGATACCGCCGATGGTGTTCATGTCAGACCCGGCGGCCATCAAGGCGATCGTCGGCGCCCCCGCGAACGTTCTTCACCCAGGCGCAGGGGGGAGGGCGATCGTGCCATTGGTCGGGGACGGTTCGTTCATGCTTGCGGAGGAAGACGAGCATCTGGCCGGCCGGCGGGCGATCCTGCCGGCGTTTCACCGCCGAGTTATCAATGAGCACGCGGAGATGGTGCGGGACATCGCGGCGCGCGAGCTTGCCAAGTGGCCGCGCGGCACCTCCTTTGCGAGTCACCCATATCTACGAGCACTTACGTTGAGAGTGATTCTGCGAACGATATTTGGGGGTGAAGAAGCGCGACTCCGGGAGCTGCACGCAAGGCTGCTCACGATGTTTGCGGTGACACGAAGCCTCACCCTGCAGGAGCCACCGCTTAGACGCGTGCCGGGATGGCGAGGCATCTGGAGGAGCTTCCTCGTCGACCGCGCCGCGGTCGACAAGATCATCGCGCAGCTGATCGAAGAGGAGGCGCACAGCGGCGCTCGGGACAGCGGACTGCTCTCCATGCTCCTTGGTGGCCAGCACCCGGACAGCGATCAGTTGAGCATTACGCAGATTCGAGACACCCTCATGTCGGTGATCCTCGCGGGGCACGAGACGACGGCGTCCGAGCTCGCGTGGGCTTTTCAGCTGCTGGCGCACGAGCCGCTCATCGCGGGACGGCTGGTCGACGACTTGGACGCTGGTGGCGAGGCATATCTCACGGCCGCGATCCAGGAGGTGCTCCGCCACCGCCCCGTCTTCCTGTTCACGATCCCCCGGGTGGTCCGCCGGCCCTTCGAGATCGCGGGCACCACCTATCGCCCGCCCGTCCAGCTCGTCGGCTGCATCCACCTCATGCAGCACGACCCAGGCCTGTACCCCGAACCGCACAGGTTCCGGCCCGAGCGCTTCCTCGATGCCCCGCCGCGACCGGAGGTCTGGATGCCGTGGGGCGGCGGACGCAAGCGATGCCCCGGCCACCATCTCGCGATGCTCGAGATGCGCACTGTCCTCGAGACCGTCCTGCGTGATTTTGAGCTGCTGCCGGTCGGTGAGAAGATCGAGACGGCGCGATGGCGCAGCGTGATAGTCACGCCGGGACGGGGCTCGCGGATCATGCTCCGCAAGAGACAGCGAGGGTTCTCAGGTCGCACGACCGCGGCAGCGGCGCGCGGCGTCCTAAGTTAACACCTCTGTTCATTTGGGACGCCAATTCCTACACCCTGAACGCGAGAGCCGTCATGATAATCCAATGACGCAGGGGAACAGCAACAGCGAAGCGATTGGACGCACATGAGTCCGCCACGCGGCGCTCGCTCCGGCCCAACAGAAAACGGCTCCCAACGCTCGGAGCGCTACCGGCGTCTGCACGAACCGCGCTACTCCCAGTCGCTCGAGCGTGGCTTGGCGATCCTCGGCTGCTTCACGCCCGAGCGCCCGGTCCTGGGGATCGCCGAGATCGCCGACGAGCTCGGGATAAGCCGCTCGACGACCCACCGCTACGTGATCACGCTGTTCGCGCTCGGCTATCTCGAGCAGGACTCCTCACGACGCTACCGCCTCGGGTTGGGCGTCACCGACCTGGGGATGTCCGTGCTGAACGCCACCGGCCTGCGCGAGCACGCGTACTCCTACCTGCAGGAGCTGCGGCGGGACACCTCCTACACCGTCAGCATCGCCGCGCTCAACGGCGCGGAGATCGTGTACGTCGACCGGGCGCCGAGCTTCCGCAACTACGTCGATCTGGGCCTGGACACGGGATCGCGCCTGCCCGCGTACGCCACCGCGATGGGCAAGGTGCTGCTGGCGAGCCTCCCCGAGCGGGAGCAGAGCGAGCTGCTCGCCTCGATAAAGCTCACGCAGCGCGGCCCGAACACGATCACCAGCAAGAACGCGCTGCGTGTGGAGCTGGAGCAGATACGCGAGGAAGGCTTCGCCGTCAACGACCAGGAGCTTGCCGAGGGCGTGCACGCGATCGCCGTCCCAGTGCGCGCCGTCTCCGGCAAGGTCGTCGCCGCGCTAGGCCTTTCCGCCGATACGTCGACGATCTCGCTGGAGGAGCTCGTCGACGCGCTCGGCCCGCACCTCGTCTCCACGGCCGACCGCATCTCCGCGCGGCTCGGATATCGCCGCCACGACGAGCTCGCGCGCAGCCGCTGAATCGAAGCTTCGCGCGCCTGCGCGCAGAGGCCGGCCGGTCAGGCTGTTAACCGTGACGCGGTCGCCGCGGCGTTCGCGGGCGTTGGCATTGGTGCAGTAGTGAGAAAGCGGTGGTTCGCCTCCCAAGCGGCCGGAACCTCTGCAAAGCTTCTTCGTACGCCTTCCTTAGGAAAGTTTTAGGTGGGCAGGCGCGAGCGACTAGCGAACATCCTCCTATTTGGACTTTCCGTAATTGCAGGAGATTCGTCCTCAAGTGCCGCCAAAAGGACGGATCTGCGGGCGTCTTGTGGCGAAACGGCGGACTCATCTCGGCAACACGCCGGCTCTCCGATGTGCTAAACCGTCATCTTGGTCACTTTGCTGGCGCAAGCAGTTGTTTCGCCGGTTGGGATCGTCGAAGTCGATCACGAGGAGGGCAGCGACCCAGATCAGCTCGAGGACTTCCAGCCGTCCGAAGCGGTGGGTTCCCCCGAGGGGCTCTCCGAAGTCGACTCGACGCGCTCTGCTGAAACGCAGAGAGGCCGCTAGATCAACAGCCCCGGAGCGCATCCTCTCGGAAAGACGAGCGCTCCGGGGCCACCAATCAACACTACGTCGGAGATCATACCTCAAGGACGAGGGACCGGACAGGCCGAACCGCTCGCGTTCTCCTGGGGGAGAGAGCCGACGCGGATGTTCGGCGTCTGAGGGGACGACGACAAGCGATGTCCGCACGCACGAGCTGCCCGTGCGCGAGGTCCCTCGGAAAGTGTCACAAAAGCCGCAGAAAATGCCTAGAAGATAGAAACCGTTGCTTGCATTCGACTCGCGCCGGGGGTTAATGTGCTTCTCGCATGTCCAGCCACTCCTCCTAGCGGGCGCCACGTCCGCCCCTCCCGGTCGTGGCGCCCGCGCCCTCCGCAGTGAGAGATCCGGTTGGAGGCCGGTGTCTCGATGATTCCGATTTTTATAGGGGTTGCCTGGCTCAATCTGGTGACGATGGTCATCGCTGCGTGCCGCGTGGCGGCGCACGCAGATGCGATTGAGCTGGAGATCATCGTTCAGGGCGACCGGGCGACCGGGCGGTCGGAGGCGATCGGGCGGTCGGAGGATACGGCGAGGCGAGTTGCGGTGAGAGCTTGACCTATCACGCGCACGTAGTTGGTCGAGGCCACCAATCAACGCTACGGAGGATCTCGTGAAGAGGAGGTGCATCATTGCCCTCGCCCCAATGCGGCTTTTGGTCGGGGCGCTTGCGCTGGTGCCGTCGGCTGCGCCGGCGACGGTGGCATGTGGCGCTTGCGGAGGGCGAAGGCATCGCTAGCTACGCGACACGTACCGCGACCCCGCAGCTGCGTTCGGGCCGAAATGGGCTGACTCGGGCTCGGGTGTCCGAGATACAGCGCGATCGTATGCTCTCGGCGGCGGTAGAGGTGGTGGAGGAGGTTGGCTACTCGCGTATGACGGTCACGCAGGTGATCGGCCGGGCGGGCGTCTCGCGCAAGACCTTCTACGACTTCTTCACCGACCGCGAGGACTGCTTCCTGGCCGTGTTTGAGCAGGCGCTCTCCCGGGCGAGGCTTCGTGCGAGCGAGGCATATGAGCGCGAGGCCGGCTGGCGCGAGGGGACGCGGTCCGCTTTGGCGACGCTGCTCTTGTTGATCGACGAGGAGCCCGCGCTCGCCAGACTGTGCATCATCGAGGCGCTGGGGGCCGGCGCGCGCGTCCTGGAGCGCCGTTCGCAGCTACTCGCCGAAGTGGCGGACATCGTCGATCGGGGCCGTCTCGCCGCCAGCGCGACCCGCAACCCGCCAAAGATCACAGCCGAAGCGGTGGTTGGGGCGATCGTCACGGTCCTGCACACACACGTGCTGGAGGGTCGCAAGGAGTCGGCGACGGAGCTGCTCGGCCCGTTGATGAGCGTGATCGTGCTGCCCTATCTTGGGGCGGGGTCCGCGGGCCGGGAACTGAACCGGCCGCCGGTTCCACGGGCCAGACGCACACGCCGGGCCGCCAGGGACAAAGACCCGCTCGAAGATGTGACCGTGCGCCTCACCTATCGCACGGTGCAAGCTCTGACGGTTCTCGCGAAGCACCCCGGAGCGAGCAACCGCGAGGTCGCTGAAGGCGCGGGCATCATCGACCAGGGTCAGATCTCCAAGCTCCTGGGCCGGCTCGCGCGGCTGGGGCTGATCGAGAACGTCGGCGAGGGTCAGCGGAACGGCGCGGCCAATGCGTGGCACCTGACGGCGCGGGGTGCGGAGATCGAGCGAGCCGCTCGGCCGCGGTGATCGGCTCGTGACACCGCTTCGCGTCAACGGGTCGAGGCGCGAGCCCGAGCCCGTGGACGAGCTCCAGGCTCGCCTGGTCGCGCTGGTCCGCTGCTCTCCAGTGCTGATGCGTGCGCTGCGTGCCGCCCGTGCCGTGGATCCCCCAGAGTGGCTGATCGGGGCGGGAGCCATCCGCGACCGGGTCTGGGATCACCTGCATGGGTTCACGCGACCCGTCTCTGTGAAGGACCTGGATCTGGCGTTCTTTGACCCTGGGTCTCTCGGAAGTGAGAGAGAGCGCAGCGTACAGAGCGCGCTGACCGCCCGGGCGCCCGACCTCACTTGGGATGTGACCAACCAGGCCGCTGCTCACCTGTGGTATCCGCAGGTGTTCGGCGTCGAGGTCGATCCGCTGACCTCCACATCGGACGCGGTCGCCACGTGGCCTGAGACCGCGACGGCGATCGGCGTCCGGCTGCTCGCCGACGACAGCATCCACGTCGTCGCGCCATGCGGCCTCGACGACCTGTTCGCCCTGATCTGTCGGCGCAACCCGCGGCGCGTGACGAGCGAGCAGTACCGCCGGCGGGTAGAGATGAAGCAGATCGTCAAGCGCTGGCCCCGGGTGAGGATCCTCGACGCGCGGGATTGAGCGGAGGAGCGGATGCTGCCCGCTCGATGAGCTTTGGTGGGCACCGCTGTGTCTGTTGAGCACGGCACTACTTGCCTGAAGTTGCGTGAACCTCATGGCAGCCATCTTTAGGCAAGTTTTAGCTTGCGCCAGCCCAGCTATCAGCGAGCCGTCCTCCTATTTGGACTTTCCGGGGTTGCAGGAGGATTTGCCTTGAGCACCGACAAGGACTCATTTTGCGGGCGACTTGTTGCGAAGTCGTCGGACCCGCCTTGGCAGCACGCCGCCTCTCTGATCTGCTAAACCGTCCTCTTGTCCCGTTGTCGGGGCGAGCAGTCGTTCCGCCGGTTGGGATCGCCGGAGTCGATCAGGAGGAGAGGAACGGGACAAGCAGTGGTGATCCTCATCTTGATTGCGATCCTCTGGCTCAGCGTCGTGACGGCCGTCATTGGCGCCTGCCGCGTCGCGGCGCTCGGTGATGCGGTCGAGCTCGAGATCAAGTAAGAGGAGGCTATGTCCAAGGACAGTCCGCGCTACACGGCGCGCCTGCTGATCGGCTGCGCGGACCAGCCGGGGATTGTCGCGGCGGTGTCGGGGTTCCTGTTCGAGCAGGGCGCAAATATCGTCTCCTCCCACCAGTACTCCTCGGACTCGACCAGCGGGCGGTTCTTCATGCGGACCGAGCTGTTCCTGAACGAGCTGGCCGGACCGGGCGTCGCGGACGAACGATCCGGCGCAAACACTGCACAGGACACGCTTGACCGGCGCGCACGCTTTCAGGGGCTCTTTGCCGTGGAGGTGGCGGACAGGTTGGGAATGGACTGGCAGGTCCGCTACCGGGGTGAGCGCAGACGGATCGCGATCCTTGTTTCCCGCCACGACCACTGCCTGGTCGACCTGTTGTGGCGCTGTCGCCGGGGCGAGCTGGATGGTGATGTGGTCGCGGTGATCTCAAACCACGAGGACCTGCGTCGCGAGACCGAGGCCGCCGGCGTCGCCTACCACTACGTGCCGGTGCCCGAGGGCGGCAAGCCCCAAGCCGAGACGGCGATGCTGGAGCTGTTGACGGGCAAGGCCGACCTGCTGGTGCTGGCCCGGTACATGCAGATCCTCAGCAGCGACTTCCTGGAGCGCGTGGGGATGCCGGCGATCAACATCCATCATTCGTTCCTGCCCGCATTCGCGGGCGCGGACCCTTACAGGCGGGCACACGAGCGGGGCGTCAAGCTGATCGGGGCGACCGCCCACTACGTGACCGCCGAGCTCGACGATGGCCCCATCATCGATCAGGACGTCGTGCGCGTCGACCACCGCCAGAACGCCAGCGACCTCGAGCGCGTGGGCCGCGACGTCGAGCGGCTCGTCCTCGCCCGTGCGGTATCGCTGCACCTCGACGACCGCGTGATCGTCGATGGCCGGCGCACGGTTGTGTTCTGAGGAGGCAGCCGGGCACGATTGCCAGCGTGGACGGTGGTCCAGGATCTGGTTCGGCGGCCGGCCCGTGTCGAGCTGGGCAGCTTGACAGTGACGCCATCGCTATGGGAATCTTGCGTTGACGCCCGATAGCGCGGCAGATCCCAGCCAGTCGGCGCGCCCGTCCGCACACCGGTGCCCATAGGGCGGTATGTCGTGGCTCCAGACGCCAACCCGCCGGAGACCACCACCACAGGCGGTCCGGCCTCGGAGGCCCGCGCAGGCAAATACGGCCGAGGTCCCCTACGATTCGTTCCGATGCCCAGCGGTTTGGATAACTGAGGATTATCGACGTGTCGGCGCTGCCCAGCGTCCTCGGCTACGACGCCGTCGCCGCAGCGATCGCAGAGACAATTGAGGCCGGGACGGACATCAGCGTCATCCAGGGTCCACCGG